>Ga0180438_10000188_pt1 | contig 131106 bp, 111 predicted proteins | sample SS_ome_12_FD_132455 | JGI IMG/M metagenome (GOLD analysis project Ga0180438, IMG submission 132455) | Hypersaline lake sediment archaeal communities from the Salton Sea, California, USA - SS_3_D_2 metaG | ecosystem: Environmental > Aquatic > Non-marine Saline and Alkaline > Hypersaline >... | reverse complement strand
GGCGGGTCGCGTCACGAAGGCCGGTATGTTCGTGTGGAACGGCCGCTTGCCCGGACCAACGGTGTTGGCGAAGCCGGGCTCGAGCGTGAAGCCGGCACCGCGGTTCTGCAGCGCGAATCCGGTGCCGGGGACCACCACCCCGGAACCGAATTCCCAGTAGATGCTATTGATGAACGAGATCATGTTGCCGTGACGGTCGGCCGCGCTCAGGTAGATCGTCTCGCTCGACGTGGCCGCCGCGCCCGGCTCGACTCGCTCGGCGGCACGGCCCAGATCGATGAGCGCACGTCGCGATGCTATGAACTCGTCGGATAACAGGTCTTCGGGCGATACCGTCATGTGCTCGGGATCGCCGACCCAGCCGGCGAGATCGGCGAAGGCGAGCTTCTTCACCTCGATGAGATGATGGAGGTAGCCGGCCGAGTTGTGCCCCATGGCGGCTAGATCGTACGGCTCCAGAATCCGCAGCATCTCCAGCGCCGCGATGCCCTGGCCGTTGGGCGGCAGCTCGTAGACACGGTAGCCCTTGAAGTCGACCGAGAGCGGGTCGACCCAGACCGGCGTGTGGTTCTCCAAATCCTCTAGGGTGAGGAAACCGCCGAGTTCTTGAACGCGCCCGACGATCCGCTGGCCCAGCTCGCCGCCGTAAAGCGTTTGTGGGCCGCGCTCGGCAATCATGCGCAGCGTCGCCGCGAAGTCCGGGTTGCGGAACCACTCACCGGGCCGCGGCGCCCGCTCGCCCTGGATCAGATAGGTATCACGGGCGCCCTCGTCACGCTCGAGTTTCTCCACTTCCATCGCCCACTGGCGAGCGATAATCGGCGTCACCGGGAACCCCTCCTCGGCCAGCATGATCGCCGGTCCCAACGCCTCGGCCAGTGTGACGGTGCCGTACCGCTCGAGTAGCGCCGCCCAACCCGACAGCGCACCGGGCACGGTGATCGGCTCGGCCCCGTGGATCGGCACGCTCGTGCGACCGCGGCGGCGCAACTCTTCACGCGTCATCAGAGAGCCCGAGCGGCCGCTGGCGTTCAGCCCCACCAGCCGAGCCTCGTCCGCCGACCAGAGGATGGCGAACATGTCGCCGCCGATCCCGGTCATGTGAGGCTCTACCAGGTTGAGCACGGCGGCGGCGGCCACGGCGGCGTCGACGGCGTTACCGCCGCGCTGGAGCACGGCGAGCCCGGCGGCGCTGGCCAGCGGCTGGCTGGTGCCGATAGCGCCGTGCGGCGCGTAGACGGTGGAGCGGCCCGCGACGGTCGAGGGTCGCCCCTGCTGGGCGGTGGCTTCGGAGATCATGGCGACAAGAGAGATCAGTGCGGTGGCCAACACGGACGGTCGCATTTACGAGCCCTCGGAAGAAAGCCGGCTGTGCCGGGCGCGGCACCGTTGTCCCCCCGGCGGCTGGCGCTAAGGTAGGAAGCGAAGGCTCGGCAGGAAAGGCAAGTCAGCCGCGATGGCGCTGCGAGGGCTCGACGCGCACGATCTGCAGGCCGGCCCGCGCCAGGATTCGCGGCAACCGCCGGATGAACAGGCGGTCGTTGTCCTTCGTGTCTTCGTCCAATTCCTCCCAGGGAACGAGGTACGGAGTCGTCTTTGCAGCCGGGTCGCGCGAACCCGGCGTCCACCCGTTGCGCAGGCGTTCCTTGACCCAACGCTCGTGCTCCATGACAGCCAGTCTTTCCAGTTCGTCATCATCGAACTCGAAAGATTCCGCGTCCCAATCGCCGAGCGGTGCGAGCTCGCAATCCACCGCCTGCAACTTCATCCCTACGTGGGCCGCTTGGTCGCGATTAGACTCCTTGAGCGATTCCGGCAAAACGTCCCAGTCGGCCAGAGCAGGGTCGTCGGCCGGTATCTTCTTCTTCTCCCTCTGCTCGATCACGTACTCCTCGTGTGCGGCGCGGGCGATGATCTCGTAGGCACCGGCTGTGAGAAGGTTCGGGTTGCATATCCGGTCGATAAGCCCGAACGCGTGCAGGCCGGCGAATTCACCCTCGCGCCCCTGTGTCTCTCCCAGCAGTGCGGCGAGCCCCGCACTGTGCGTCATGCGAACCACCACCGGGACCATCATTCCCTTGACGTGGCCGTGGACCGCCAAGGCGGTCGAGAGCCCTTCCGTATCGTCATCCTGACAGACATATACGGCGCCGACGCTTACCGGGCCGCCGGGATCCGGCAGGAAGCGGGCCTCACGGAACTCGGCCGACTCGAACATCATCTCTCGAGGAGTCAGCTCGCACAGTCTGTCCAGCCAGGTATTCCTCAGCCGCAACGATTCGGTCAGAGCGTTCGCCTCCCGATCGACGACGATGACCTGCAGCGGATCAGCCGACTCCCCGCTGACAGCTCGCCAGTCCAGCGCCGCCTGCAGTACCAGGTTCGCACCGAAGTGGCCGAGGCCCACGACGACTATCTTGCCAGCAGCCGCTTCACCCCTCCGCGAGCGCCCGACCACGGGATACTCCCTGAGCAGCTCCCGGGCCCCGCTTTCGAAGATGTTGAAGAAGTCGAGTCGGAAAGACTCATCCTTGGGCTTTCCAATCTCCTGCATGCGAAGCAGCGAGCAGAGCTGCGAGTCGACGATGTGCACCAGGCAGGATAGCGGCTGCCCGTCCCTACCCTCCGTCAGCTCGCCCGCCCGCACCGCAACCTCGGCGTTGACACCATCATCGCCAGCGACGGCCACGAGGTGGCTGGCCTTGTGGACCCGGGCCCGCCTCAGCATCTGCGGGTCTCGCAGGTCACCAACGAGCACGACCGCGCCATGTCCGCGCGCCGTGCCGATCAGGTCGTTCTCCGCGTCCAGCTCAACGACCACAACACGGTCTCCGCGAGCGCGCAGCGAGCGGGCCAAGAGAAGGCCCTTGCGGCCAAGGCCGCAGATCACGACGTGACCGCGATATAAGCGTGCTCGGAAGCGTTCGAAGCGCTCACCGAAGATGACGGCGACGGTCTTGATGACCGTGTAGACGGTGACCGCCGGTGCGAGCAGCCGCGCCAGCTGGAGCTCCCACGGTATTGCTCCACTGGCCAACGAACCGGATTCCAGATTGAACAACTGAAGAGCTAGATAGAGCAGATCCCAACGTGACTTGAGCACGCCGGCTGCCGCGAAGTACTTCAGGAACCCGATGAATCCCAGTACCAAGGCAACCACGAACAGCACGCCGACGAGCGGCCACTCAAGATCTCCCCACAGCCGCCGTAGCGTCTTCCCAAGCCGGCCGCTACGCCGGGCCTTTTTCTGCGATCGATCAGTCACTCCGTAAACCTCACGCGGTCCCAATTCATCTCCGCAGATCAGGCCTCCATCTGTCGCTTGAGCTGCTCCCTCATCTCCTTCATCTCCTTCATCCGCTGAGCCGAGTCTCGCCCCTCTTCCACGTGTATGCGTGGAAAGAGGCGCGGAGCGAGCAACGCGTGCAAGAAGACGCCCAAGACGATACCGAGCAGCACAGCGAGCCACATCTTTCCCCACAACCGGTAGACCAGGTATAGCACACCCGTACTGAGGGCCGGCTGCAGAGAAAAGTAGAGGATCCTGCGAACCTTGTACGGGTCAGTGACAACGTCCGCCACGCCCCGCGAGACTATGTAGTTGGCAAAGAGAAAGACGTAGATCGCCAGGGCAACGGACGAGCTGGAGCGGTAAGTGTAGATCGCAGCCAGCACCCCGGCAAAGAAGGCGATCACGCCGAAGACGTTGCGAATACGCCGAACGCCTGCAGCGGCGGCCGGCCTTCCCGATCCGACCGACCCCAAGCTGGGCCCCGTTTCGTAACCTTCCGCCACCGCGGCGATCGCCGGCACGTGTTCCACCCCGATCGCCACACCGAAGGCGGCGGATGTCGCGTCTATAAGTCTCCTGACAAGCTCGGGCGGCTGCTCGACGGTCATCAGTCTCACGGACGCCGGCGCGGACCCGTATCTGGCACGGAATTCCTCGCCTCCAATGAACGACAGGTAGGTGTGGAGCTTCCCTGTGAGTTGTTCGGCCGCACGCTTTCCGTCGCCCCAAGGCTCCACGGCGACTATGCCCAGTACCACTTCACCGCTGGGGCTCCGCGCCACGACGTCGATGCGGTCGGCGTCGGCGAGCGCCATCTGACTACTCTCCTCCCGCGTGCATCGTGAGAACGCCGGCGAGCAGGGTGAGGAACTGCCCCTTCACCTTCTCTATCGTATCAGGGAGCAGCTCAGGGAGCTCGTAAAGCAGAGCCACGTCCCCATCACCATCGATGCCGATCTTGGCGACGTCGGCGACCCTGTTGAGATCGAGGAGTTGGCCGAGGTATTTCTTCTTGTCGCCGACAGGTTTCACTCCGCCCATCGGCAGGATGACCGAGACGGCGTGATCGCCGGTACGGATCAGGACATCGAGACTCGTGCCCGCGAAATCGAGCTTGAACACGAAGCTGTCATCTTGAGGCTGACTCCACTCCAGACCGCCGGCCTTGAACATGGCCTCGACTTCCCGCTTGGTCTTGGCGACATCGACGCTGATCAGCGATGCTTGGGCCAACACGCATTTCACTATGCGCTCGTTGCAGCCCTCCTCATCGCCGAGATCCTTCTTCTTGACGTCCGCCAGGTAGACGAGCCCACGGATCACACCCTCCGCGACACGGGGTGTCACGACCGCCCTGGGCAATTCCGCGGCGAAGGCCAGTCCCGACTTGACGGCCATCGCCTTGATGAAGTTCGTCGTGTAGCTGGCCCGCAGTGCGTTGCTGTAGGCCCCCTCGCGACCGAACCTCCCGGGCTCGGGCAACGGCACCGCGAAGTAGACTACGTCGTCACCGAGCTCGCGGACCTCGACCGTCACCTGATCGATCCGCTCGCCGCCGAACGGGAAGGCCAACGAGCCACCGCCCAGCTCAAGGAACTTCAGATCGGTGGCGGAGAGCGTTTCCTTAAGGGTCATTTGCCTCTTCCTCTCTTTGGGGGCGCGCGGCCGCCTCGGCCAGCTCCTAGCTCACTCCCGGTCGTGACTTCGGCACGCCTGGCTGCTCGTCGTGGTCAACGACTCACTAACGAAGTCGGTAGGCACATACCCGCCGATAATGCGTCCCGGTCAAGTCCGTCGCAACCGCGCTCGGGAAGGGCCTCAACTCGCCCAGTACCGCGCCAAGGCCTCGTCGTTGCGGAAGACGATGTCGTACTCGTTCAGCTGATGAGGCCCGATCCAGGCCCAATCGCTCGACTCCGGATTCATCGTCAAATCGCCGGCGACCGAGCATTCGAAGTAGAGGTTGATGCAGTGCATGCTCCCCGGCTCGGGTGGCAGGCTGTCCTGGTAGAACAGGAAGCGAGCGTTCTCACATTCTAGCGCAGTCTCCTCCTGCAGTTCCTTTGCTACAGCCTGTTCCACCAGCTCACCGTAGTCGACCTTTCCTCCGGGCAGGCACCAGCCGCCTTCTCCGTACGCGGTTTGCGCACGTTTCAGGATCAGGACCTTTCCGTCCTCGCCCGGGATGATCAGTCTGACCACGGGCACCGGTCGTGAGAGCGACGGATCTTTGACCATGGGAGTTCCTTTTCGATTAGGTTCTTCTCTGCACCGCCAACCCGATCTTGGCGAGGAACTCGGGTATCTCGCGGACGGTCTGGCGATCGTACTCGCGTATGTCGTCGGGCAGCTCGGCCCACGAGACCAGATAGGGGCTGGTCTTGCGATCGTCATCTTTGACCTCACTCCACCTCCAGCCCTCGAGGAGCCGCTCCGCGTTGTACCGGCCGTGTTCCATCTCGGCCAGGCGCTCCACCTCATCCGGCGTGAAGGTCACGGGTTCGGTGGCCGCCTCTGCACTGACCACAGCGCACCCGATGTCGCGGAGTTTCTCCTCGATGTGACGGGCTTGAGCGCGGTTCGATTCCCTGAAGTCCTCATCCAGCAACTCCCAAGGGGCAATGGCTCGGCCCGTCGGCGTCAGGCTGGCTGCCTTGGCGGCCAGGAATCTCTCGTGTACGGCCTGGGCGATCGTCTCGCAATCACGCTCACTCATCTCGAAAAGCTTTGAACCGAAGAAGGCCCTGATGGTTTGTGCATCGCGAGGCAGCGTAATGAGCCTCTCCAGTGACGACCATTGTTCGTCCGTCAGGATTCTCCCCGCCTCGCGACCGCTCTCCGAGATGACGCCCACCGCGGCGCCGAGTGCCAGGGCGATACGGTACTCGGCCGCGGCTATCCTGCCGCCGTTGATCCCCACGACGCGGACGTCGCCTGCGGGCACCCCCGCTACCACCAGGTCGATCCAAGTTTGGAGCGCCTCAACGGGCGTGAAGCCCCGGCCATCGGTGTAGCGGAGCTCTTTGTAGCGTTTGGGATCCTCGTCGACCGTCGCCTCGGCCGCTTCGCCGAACCCCGCGCCCGGGATGTAGCCGACGGTGTGGACGCGATCGCCGTATCGCTGGGCCGCATCTCCCACGAGGCCGCATATGCCCTCGGTGGTACCACCCGATATGATCGTGCCATCGAAACCGGCGAGCCCTTCCATCAGCAGGTGCGAGTATTCGCCGATCTGCGCCTGCACCCTGGGGTCGGTGCCGCCCGCAACAATCCGGACCGGTAGGCGGAACGATCGGCCGTCCGCTGTGGCTAGCTCAGCCAGATCATTCATCGCATCCGTCGAACCGAAGCGGACAGCCAACCCGAGGGTGAGCAGCCGGCGAATCCACTCGAAGCCTTCCAGTTCGAGGCTGGCCGCGCTGAGCCGGTTCAGCGAGCGCAGCGATGTCGTGATCATCCACTCGGCTGGGCTCAGCTGTATCGCTTTCGCGTAAGCATCAAGGCTTCGAAAAGGTTCGCCGATGAGCAACCGCAGCTTGCCGAGGCTATAGAGAGCCCAAGGCAGGTTGATGCCCGCAGCGATGTGGGCCTCGCATCGTTCGGCGGCCTTCTGGATCAGCGGCCGGGCTGTATCCAACAGTGCCGGGCCGTGAGCCAACTCGCGCTCCAGGTGGTTCTCCAACGCGTAGGCGTCGTGCGGGTCCGCCTGGAAGGCCCGATGATAGTACTCGCGCGCCTTCTCTTCATCGATCCCCTTCCAGGTCCCCGCCAGCGAGCAGATGGCATCGACGTCCCCACGTTCGGGTGCACTGGCGATCTCCAGGTAACGCTGTCCCTGCGTGTACATTGGAGTGCCGGGCGCGTACTTCTTGCAGTAGGTAACGCCTAGGTCGCGGACAATCGGGTGCGGCGCCTGCTCGGGCTCGGCCGGGTTGACAAACGGTGTCAGAGCCTCTTCGGCTTTGTCCCAATCCTCCTGGATTATGGCCAGCTTACCGAGCTTAGCCGCCAGTCCCGCGTCGTCAGGGACGTGCTCGAGAATGATCTCGAGCCGGTCCATCTCACGCTGCCGCTCTTCCTCGGAGAGATACTTGCCGTAGCTGGTGGTGTACTCGCGTAACCTGTCCTCGATGCGCGAGAAGGTCTGGTCGACCTCTTCCAGGGCCGCGGCGACGCTCGCCAACTCGCGCTGCCAGGCGACGGGTAGAGCGAAGGCACCTTTGTAGGTGAGGTCGTGCCCGAAGTCGGCGTACGCGTGCTCGACTAGAGTCCGAACCTGGACCTCAGCCTTCAAACAGAAGACTTCCTCGGGGATCTTTACCCCGTAGTCCACGTCGCGCCGGAACTTGACGATGTAGTGGATAGAACGATAGCCGAACTCCGAGGGCTTGAGGCGTTGACTCGTGTCCAGGCTGTTGTCCCAATCGATCTCGAAATGGCTCTTGATGTACTCGCAGTACGCATCGACCTCTGAGCGGGTACGCGTAATCACCCGGGCACCGCATAGGTCCGTCAGCTGGTCAACCGGGTCGGAGTACTTGTGCATCTTGCGCAGGGCCTTCTCAGCGAAGCTAGCGATCGCCTTCTCCCGGGTCTGCACGATCGCCAGCGGGGCCAAGCTCTTCCCCGCCAGCCGCAGCACCTGCCCCAGCACTTCTGCATAGCGAACGTGGCGCGGCCACTTCTTCCGCTTGTACTCTTCGACCTGACCGGCGAGCCACTCGCGAACTTCCTCGCGGTCAGCGCCTGTCGCCAGTTGACTCTTTCCAGATGCTTCCCCACAACTCTTGGCCCGCCGAAACCATGCCTGCATAATCGGCCTCACTGGTTGCTGTCCTATCTTCTGCCGGTTCCGCCTTCAACGCCCCGCGCTTGCACCGACCTGCTCGATCAGCGTGCGGAGCCTAATTGGATCCAGTTCGGTGAAGCTGCGGCTGATCCCGGTGGCCACCAGAAAACAGTCGGCGACGTCGAGATAGTCACCGACGTTCTCGGGCGTGATGCCGCTGGCGATGGCCAGCGGGAAGCCACCCGCCGCCTCTTTCATGGCCACGATCTTCTCGCGCGCCGCAGCGATGCCGGTTCCCGGACCGCTGGTGGTGACCACGTCCATGTAGCGCACCGCCAGCCGGGCGGCGCGTGCCAGGTCCTCGACCGGGCGCTGGTACTTGAAAGCCACGCCGCCGAAGTAGAGGCCGGTCCAACCGCTGCGCTCGCGGGCGGCGCTAGCCTCCTCCGCCAGCGGCTGCTCGTCTGCGCGCTCGTCGATTCCGGCGTGATCCACCCAGATGCCGCTCACCCGCTCGTCCACGGCCTGGAAGACTTCGGGCGGGTCGAGGTCGAGACAGTTCACCCCGATCCACCAATCGGGATGGTCCTCGTAGATCTTGTGGTGGATGGCCAGCAGATCCTCGCAGCCTGAGAAATGGTTGATCAGGAAGACGCCATCGGCCCCGGCCTGGCGCGCCAGGTCGGTGTTACGCCGGGCCTGATGCTCGCTCTCGACATGAACCACCGGGAGAACGACGTGCCGCCGGGAGAAGACGCGACCAAGCCCGATATCCATAGGCTCAGGGCGCCACCAGCGCATCGATGGCCGACGCGTAGTACGCATAAAGAACGGACGTCCGCGGGTCGTCCTTGACTACCACGGTGACAGGCAGATTGCGAGCGATCAGCCGGCCCGCGGCGAGGTGTCCCACAATGATTCGGCGGCGGTCCATCCAGTACGCCCAGAAGAGCGGGACGCCCCGGTAGTACTTCACCTCACCCGAGAGGTGAGGCGTCCGGCCTAACCGCGCGATCACCTGTTCGGTACGCCTTTGCAACACGCGATCATCGGCGATCAGCTCATCGATCTCGGTATCGGTGACGGAGCGTCCTTCTCTCAGCCGGTAGACAAAGCTCCAGCCCTCGCGGTCCTCAGGGTCGAGCAGGAGAAACTGCACGTGCAGAGGCGTTTGCCGGCGGCCGGAGTCGGCGTATGCACTGAGCATCCCCGCGAAATGGGAACCTCCCAGTGCGACGTAGATGAGCTCTCGCTCTGTGTGATCCAGTAGTTCCTCTTCCCAACGACCGCTGAGCCCCTCGAGGTAGCGGCTCTCCACGCAGGTCAGCGGGGATCGCGATTGCACGAAGGTCTGTACAGGATTCGGAATCCCAACCGAATCGTGCTGCACGAGCTTCGCGAGTTCTTCCGCAAGTCTCTCGACAGCGTTGTCCACTCTCGCGGAATAGTCGGCCTTACCCGATTCGTCGTCGGGGTCGCCCAGAGGCTTTGGGTACACGAGTATTCGGTACGTGCCCAGGTCGAACGGCACGTGACCCATGAAGTCCTCGCGGCAGATCGTGACCGTCTTCTCGCCTGCGCAGTGTGACACGCCGAGCTCGTAAAAGACGTTGGGATTAGCACCGGAGATGTCTGCAATCAGCACCGGCGAGTCGAAGATACGCTCGAACATCATCCTGAGAATGTCGCCTTGCGGGTCCTGGTCGGCGCGCACGCAGCGCATGCCAGCTCGCTCGATGGCCGGCTGGATAACGTCCCGGAAACTGGCGGCGTATTCTTCCGCAAATGGCATGATCACGAAGGCGATGGGCTCTGAGGGGCTCATGACACCCTTCCCCAGGGCGGCCGCTTCAAGCTCAAGAGCCGGTCCGCACCGAGAGCAGCGTACTCGACTTGGTGGCGTGAAAGGTTCCCGACCTGACCTGAACCTACAGTAGCCGGGAGGCGGCTGTCCAGAAGCGGCAGAATATACCTCGTTATTGCGAGCCTGCGGCAGCAATTCCATAATTGGCGATCACGGCATTTGACCGAAACGGGGGGAAGTGCGATGAGACCGGACGAAGAGGCCTCGATCGTCGAGCGCAAGGACGGAACGTTCGGGGTGACCTGGATCGACAAGGTGAGCGCCACGGCAGCGGTGGTGAGAACGAGGGCGTTTCCCACCCACGAAGAGGCTGAGGCGTTCGCGTACGCCGAGGGGTTGGAACCGACAGGTCCCGAGATGGCGCTCGCGTTTGCCGAGCAGCAGAAGGTCGAGGGCAAAGCCGCTGCCGAGGCAGGGCGATGGGAAGACGCCGAGGAGATTCTCCAGGCGGCGCTGCGCATCGCGCCGGACGATGGCGACCTGCATCGTATGCTGGGCGTGGTGTTCGTCGAGCAGGGCCGGGCCGACGAGGCGACCGAGGAGTTCCAGGCGGCTGTCCGCGACAATCCAGACGATGGGGACGCGCACCACAACCTCGGCGTGATGTACAAGAAGCAGGGGCAAATGGAGAAGGCAATCGCCGAGTTCGAGGAGGTGCTGCGAATCAACCCGGATAACGCTCACGCACATCGTAGCCTGGGTGCGGTGTACGCGATGCTGGACCGCCCGGATGAGGCGATCGAGCAGTTCGAGGAGTGTTTGCGCATCGATCCCAACGACGCGTCCGCGATGCTCAACAAGGGCCTGGTCCTCAAGAGCCAGGGCCTGCTGGCCGAGGCGGTGAAGGAGTTCTCAAAGGCCATGCGCGCCAGACCAGGGGACGCGGATTTCATGCGGCGCGTAGCGAGTGCCATGGGGATGGACAGACCCCGTTAGTCAGCTGCTATGAACGAGTTCAAACGGATCTGCGTATCGCAGTCGGGAATCGGGCAGACGATCGGCCCGCCGAGCCACTCTGCCTTGACGCGGAAGTCACGACGGCAGCCCGGGCAGGTCGCCACGGAGCCCGCCTGCCGACGCTTGGCCGTTACGAACACGGGACCGAGGTCGACCGCCATCAGCTCGACAATGTAGACGTTGCCACCCGTGTCGCCGGCGACCGCGGAAGGTCGCGACCCGGCAAGTGCCAGGGCACGCACGGGCGCCGGCAAGGGCAAGCAGGCCGCCTCTTCCCAAGTCCTCGCATCCCAGAAGCGGAGAGTGCCGTCGTCGCTCGCCGAGACCACGAAGCGCGCATCGGCGGTGACGGCGCAGGCGCGGATGATCCGTGTATGGCCGGCGAGAGTGGCCAACTCGACGGCCGCCTCCATATCCCACACCCTGAGCGTGGCATCGACTCCTGCCGAGACGACGAAGGTTCCATCCGGACTCATGGCGCACGCACGGACCCCGTGCCTGTGGCCCGACAGGCTGGCTCTCTCGCGGCCGCTCCGCAGGTCCCACAGCTTGAGGACACCGTCGTGGCCGCCCGACACCAGGATGGTGCCGCAGGGACTTATTGCACAGCAGGAGACGCCGGCGGTGTGACCCGCCAGGTTCCGGCGCAGGCCACCCGTCGCCGCATCCCAGACCTTGAGGGTTCGGTCAGCGCTGGCCGATACCACGGTCGAACCACACGGGCTCAAGGCGCAAGCCTGCACTTTGCCCGTATGGCCGGCCAGGGTGGCCCGCTCGATGCCGCTGGCTGAGTCCCAGATCCTGAGAGTGCCGTCATCGCTCGCCGAGACGATGAAGGCGCCGTCAGCGCCTATCGCGCACGCTCGTACCCAATCGTCGTGGCCGACGAGCGTGGCCAGCTCGGCGCCATTCGTCGGATCCCATTTCCTCAGCGTGGTGTCGCTGCTGGCGGACACGACGAAGGAGTCATCCTGCGCGATCGCGCAGGCCGCGACCGAGCGGCCGTGACCGCTCAGCGTCCCCCCCTCCCTCCCTGTGGCGGTATCCCAGACCTTGAGGGTGTGGTCTTCGCTGGCCGTCACCGCGAAGGCGCCGTCGGCGCTCATGGCACAGGCGTCCACACTGTCGGCGTGGCCGTGCGGTTGCAGTGTTTCGATGCGCCCGCTCGCCAGCTCCCACATCTTGAGCGTTCCGTCCCAGCTGGCCGACACCAGGAACTGATTGCAGGGGCTGACAGCGCAGGCGGCGACGGTCCCCGCGTGGCCGACGAAGACGGCGAGTTCGGACCCTGTCGCCAAGTCCCAGAGCTTGAGGAGCGCGTCCCTACCGGCTGAGACGATGAACCGCCCATTGGGGCTGATCGTGCAATCGCTGACCCCATTGCTGTGCGCTTCGAGCGACGCCTGGAGGACTCCTCCCCCTGCGTCCCAGACCTTCAGGCTGCCGTCCTCGCCTGCTGTAACGACCCGCGAGTTGTCGGGACTTATCGCGCACGCGTTGACCCTTTGCTCTAGCTCCGCGGCAATGGCGTCGACCCTCATGCCACCCGCCGGGTCAGATTTCGGACCGTCGGGCCGCTCGGAGCCTTCCGACAACGCGGCCCGCTCGGTCAGTGTATGCAGGTCCCACAGCTTCGTCGCACCGTCATCGCTGGCCGACACACAATAAGATCCATCACTGCTTACCGCACAGCGCGTGACAGCCGCGCGGTGGCCGGCCAGCGTCCGCGGCTCCGACCGCGTCCCCGGGAACCAGACCCTGAGTGTCCGGTCCTGGCTCGCCGACACGACGCGAGAGCCGTCAGGGGTTACCGCACATGCAAACACGCCCCCGGTGTGGCCACTCAGCGTCTCAAGGCACGCACCACGGTGGGGATCCCACAGTCTCAAGGTGCCATCAGCCGACGCCGAGACGACGAAAGACCCGTCCCGGCTAAAGCTACAGGCGTTGACCCCGAGGCTGTGGCCCCGCAGAGTGCTCCGTAGACTCCCGCTGGCGGAATCCCACACCCTGACGGTGGCGTCATCGCTCGCAGAGGCGACGAGCGAGCCGTCGGGGCTGATCGCGCAGGCGCCCACCGTTTGAGTATGGCCGGCGAGGGTGGCGCGCTCGGCACCGTCGGCCACTTCCCATATCCTGAGCGTGGCGTCCCGGCCGGCCGACGCGATGAAAGATCCGTCAGGGCTAATGGCGCAGGCTACCACCATTTCCCGGTGACCGGTCAGGGTGCGAATTAGCGCCTGCGATTCTCTGGGCGAGGTCACGACGCGGAGCCACGCTGACCTCCCAGGCTCGCTCCTGCGGGCCAGGACCGGGGCAAGCCGCTCGGGCACGGCGTCCTCTTCCCACTGCAGGCGGTTATAAAGCTGCTGCCACAGTAGGTCGGGTCGCCGAGTGAGGTTGTGGGATTCGCGCCGCAGCGCACGGGCGAAGGCTTCGGTGACCGCCCTCACCCGTGAGCTCGAGCCGGCGGCGGCACCGATCATCCGCTTTCTCCGTCGATCGGGGCGGGTTCCCGCAAACGCGTCCACTCTCTCCAGTCGGGAACCCTCATTCTGGCTCCGCCGCGGTCAGCATGCCGCCACGGTATAGTCTCACGGCGTATGAGATCACCGCCGCCAGCAGGATGAACGATATGATGACCACGACATTGAGCGCCGGGTGAGCGTGGAAGTTCGGAACCGAGAACAGTCCGTTGGCGGCTCGAACATGCTCGAGCTCATAGCCACCACCAGCGGCGATCACCCGAGCGACGAGCCACGTCGCACCCATCACACCGTAGTAGCTGGGCACGAGAAGCACGAGGAACTGGAACATGTGCGTGCCGAGTGATGCTTCTTTTCCGACACTGAGGTAGTCTGCGAAGTTGTCGAGCAGGCAGATCAGCACGGCCAGGCGCATGCCGGGCTCCACGAACTCCGTCGGGAACGTGGCCGGCGACAGCGGGACATCGAAGATGAAGTGCTTGATGGCCGAGACCACAGCCAACGCCGGCAACAGATAGAGTACAGAAACGTATATCGCTATCATCACGAGGAAGGCGAGCAATCCGAGAAGATTGCCACGTTCCTTGACCTCTCCTCGCTGCTTCGCCGACCAGATACCGACGGATGCAGTCACCGCTACCACCACCACGAGCAGCGCGATGAAGTGGGGGTAGTCCCACACCGTGGGCATCTGTTCGAGGTCATCCTGGAGGGCTGACACCATGGTCGGTATCCCACTGGTTGACCGACTGCGGCTCTCTCGGAATCGGCCCGAGCGGAGAATGCCGGGTCGGCCGCACCGCCGCAACCGCCGGCGGGCTAAAGAAAGGACAGCAGACTGCCGAAACTCCCGTGGCGCGGCCCGCTAGGGCGGCCGCAGCCCATCGAGCAGCCGGTTGGCCACCGCTCTCCCAAGATCCTCCGGTTCGGTCTCACCCGAAATCGCCTCATACTCTCCGTCCAGCAGCAGGGTCGCATGGCCGTGCAGCGTCGCCCAGGCACCCAAAGCAGCGCCCGCTACATCGCCCGCCCGCACCACACCAGCGGCCTGGCAACGCCGAATCGCCCCTTCGACGACACGCTGCGCCTCCCGCCGCTCCTCCCCCAAACCCTCCAGCTCCAGCCTGCCGGCCACCTCGGCGCCGAACATCAGCCGGTAGAGCCGCGGGTTCGCCACGGCAAACCGCAGGTAGGCCGCCGCCAGCTTGCCCAGCCCCTCCTCAGGGTCGGCCGCTCCCTCCCCAGCCTTGCCCAGCGCCCCGGCCAGTTTACGGAAGCCGTCGGCGGCCACCGCCGCCTGCAGGGCGACGAGTCCCCCACCCTCCCGCTCCTTGCCGAACACCAGGTACGGCGCCGTCCGGCTCACCTCGGCCCGCTGGGCGATCTTCCGCAGCTCGAGCTTGTACGAGGCGTCCTCGTCGCGCAGGATCGAATGCGCGGCGTCGATAAAGCGGGTCCTCAGGTCAGCAGCCTCCCTCTTCTCGCTACCCACAGCCACCTCCTCCCGGGGGTTGACAGCGTCAATATAGCCCACTATTTTGACGGTGTCAACTTGACGATGTCAATAACGCAGACTGGAAGGTGGTTCTCATGCCCGACAAGACCACGTACACGGGAGCTTGGGACTGGGCCGCCCTGCCCGACCCCGACTGGGGGCCGGTGGAACTGGGGCCGGTGCACAGATACGAGTGGCTCTCCCTGTTTCCGCTCATCGACCGGCAGCCGCGGCATCTGCCGTACGAGCTTCTGGCGGACGCCCTGGAAGCCGGGACGGTCCAGGTGGCGGAGGTCGGGACGGGCACGGTGCCCGAGGTAACCGTTGAGAACAGTGGGGAGACAGATGTGCTCGTGCTGGACGGAGAGCAACTGGTGGGGGCGAAGCAGAACCGGACGGTCAGCCGCACAATGATCCTCCCGGCTCAGGCGACGACCTCGATCCCCGTCTCCTGCATGGAGCAGGGGCGCTGGCGCTTCTCCAGCGTGCGGTTCGCACACGGGGGCGATCACTCGCCATCGAAGGTGCGTCGTCACGCGAGGGAGGTGGAAGCGTTGTGCACCAAGGCGATGAGGGCGGCCAGCCCGGCGATGCTGGCTCAGGCCCAGGGAGCGGTATGGAGCGAGATCTCGGCTTGCTCGGACAGGCTGGGCGGTCGCTCGTCCACCGGTGCACTCGATCATCTGTACGAACTCAAGGGGCGCGACCTGGACGAGTGGTCGAAGCACTTTCCGTGGGTGGACGATCAAGTCGGTCTGCTGGCGTTCCTAGGTGCCAGGCCGCTGGGGCTCGATCTGATCGGTGGCCACCGGCTCTACGCCCGGCTGCACAAGCAGCTCGTGCGGGGCTACGTGATGGACGCACTGACTGCCGGCCCGACCCGCACAATCCGCGTCGGAGAGAAGACCGCAGCGCCCTTCATGGAGCGGGTGAAGCGGGCGACACGAACCAGGGCACCCACCGTCGGACGCGGCGAGTACCGGGTGCTCTCGGGGCGCGTGATGGGCGGGGAGCTGATGGACACGTGCGGCCTCGTACACCTCAGCGCGTTTCCCGCGTCTGAGGAGAGCGGTCACAACTAGCGGCGAACGCAAACCAGCGGGCGGGCGAGCGACTCTGTTTTTTAGGACGTTTTCCTACTATTGTAGGGACTCCAACTCAACGCGTACTGCCGGCCGTCCTGCCCGCGGAGATGACAGGAGGTTGTTCATGAGGCGGGAAACAGACAGACAGGGTTTCTCCTTTGCCTACGAGCCATCGGAGATTCGCAATCCTGAATACGAGAAGGATGACTATACAGTCCTCGCGGCCGGATTGGCGAACTGGTCGGCCTTCTTGAACGCGGCGGACAAGCCCCTCATAGCGGAAGAACCGCCCCTCAACGTGCCGAACGTCAAGCTCTTGGCGGAGGGCTTCACTCTAGGGCTTCAGGAGCGAGAGAAGTGGGTATGAGATTCGATCCGGAATCGCAGGCGGCAGTCGACCTGGCGAAACGGGCGATCCCCAAGGGAGGCGAGCTGGACGTCGGGACGTTGCTAGCGGCGCTGTACCACGGCACCGAGATGAAGGAGCGGTTTCCGGAGCTGGAATCGTATCTCGAGAGGCCGAAGGAGTCACACAAGCGCACGCCGGACGAAGTGGTGGTGGCGAAGCAGCTGCAGCCCATTCTTCGTGACCTGCGGGACGACCCGGACACGATCACGGTGGAGGAGTTCTTCACGGCACTGATCGCGAGCGAAGCGGGTCAGGAATACTTGATGTCGAAGGGCATGACCGAGAAGGACGTCGACTCTGTGATCGTCGCTCTCGGCGGGCCGAGCCTCTCCGCCTCCGGCTGGAGAGACTCGTCGGAGCGCGAGTCGGTGATCGACGAGCTGAGCATCTTCGGGCGCATGCTGACGGTGAGCGAGCTTCCGTCGCGCGGCATAGTGGAGTTGGAAAAGCCCCTGCGTTCGTTGATCCGCACGCTCAGCAAGATGCGGCGCCGAAATGCCATGGTGATCGGGCACGCCGGGACCGGCAAGTCGGCGCTGGTCTACGAGCTCTCGCGGCGCCTCGCCCGTCAAGACGAGTCGGTCCCGGCGAGGCTCAGGGACCTGGATATTTTCGAGCTGTCGCCCGCGTTTCTGCGGGCGGGTGCCGGGGTCGTAGGGGAGTACGACAAGCGGATCAAGAAGCTGCTGGAGATCCTACAGGAGCATCCCAAGGTCGTGCTGTTCGTCGATGAGATCCATTCGCTGCTTCAGAGTAGCATGCACGAGCGGGGTCCGTTCACCGAGGCGAACGAAACGTTCAAGGCGGCGCTGGCGCGCGGCGATTTCGCCTGCATCGGGTGCACGACGACGTCCGAATATCGCTTCTTCATCGAGCGCGACACGGCGCTGGCGAGGCGCTTCAGCATAATCAAGATCGATCCGCCGTCGCCCGAGACGACGGTGGGCATCCTGCACGCCCGTCGTCCCGGGATGCTCGAGTACTACAGCCCGCTACGCATACCGGACGAGATGCTCGAGCGAACGGTGGAGCTGACTGAGGAGTTCATCCCCAGCCGTTTCCAGCCGGACAAGTCGATCCAGCTGCTCGACGAGGCGTGCGCCTACTGCGTGACCGCGGAGCCGCCGGTGGAGGAGGTCGGCGAGGAAGCGCTTTGGAGCGCGCTGGAGGACATCATCGGCCACAGCATCGCGAGGGCCGAGAAGATCGAGGAAGAGGCGCTGTTCGAGAAGCTGCGCGCCAAGATCATCGGCCAGGATGACACGCTGCGCGGCATTGTCCGGGCTTTCGTCGCCGGTCTGGGCGCTTGGGTCAAGAAGTCGCGTCCGCGCGGTGTGTTCTTCTTCGCCGGACCGACCGGTGTGGGCAAGACCGAGACGGCCGTGATGCTCAGCGAGGTCCTCGGCGGCGGTAGAGAGTCGCTGGTGCGAGTCGACTGCAACACGCTGCAGGGGGTGCATGATCCGGGCCCGGCTCTGCACATCCTGCTCGGCGTTCCGCCCGGCTATGTGGGCTACGTGCGTGGTCAGGGCGGCCTGCTCTCGAAGATCCGTGACAAGCCCGAATCGATTGTGCTCTTCGACGAGATCGAGAAAGCGCACCCGGGTGTCGGCAAGGTGCTGTTGCAGATCATAGACAAGGGCAACGTCGAGGACAACGATGGCAACTTCCTCGACTTCCGCCGCGCATACATCATCTTCACAACGAACGCTGGCTGTGTCTACGACAGCCACCAACTCGGCTTTGACCGCTCCGGCGCGTCGGCGGTCACCTCGCCGCGGGTCGACACGGAAGCGCTGAAGGCCGAGCTGCGGTCGCTGGGTCTCGGCGAGGAGTTCCTCGGCCGCATCAGCCACTGGTTCACCTTCCAGGGCCTGGACGTCGATTCGGTAGAGAAGATCATCGAGCTACAGTTGGGCAGACTGCGGCGAACCGCGGAAGAGTTGGGCTACGAGCTGGCTTGGGACACCGACATCGTCGGCTATCTCAGCTCGCAGTGGCAGCCGCGCTTCGGCGTCCGGCACCTGACGACGATCCTGCGTAACCGGATCGAGGAACAGCTCAGCGTGGCAGATGCGCAGGGCGAGCTGAAGGGCGTGACAAAGATTTACCTGGAGGTCCTGGACACAATAGATAAAGAGGAGGCCCGCCGCTTTGCCGGAGTGGCCGAGCGAGAACTGCAGGGAGACACCCTGATCATCAACCTAGCTTGATAGAGAGGATACGAAGATGGCTCTGAAGCTCGCTGAGCTGGAGAAGCTGGTCAAGGGCGAGAACATGCGCTACTTCCGCGATCCGACCCGGGACGCGCTGATGCTGGGGGCCAAGGGGATAGCGGGACGCTACCAGTTCATGATCCTGCTCGAACTCGATGGGCAGTTCATGCAGTTCCGCACGGTCAACTATCATCAGTGTACGGCCGACCACAAGCACCTGAAGGCGGTGCTTCAGGTCCTCGGCGCGCTCAACTACAGGCTTCGCCTGGCGAAGTTCGGGTGGGATGAGTCGGATGGCGAGATCGTGGTCTACGCAGACCACTGGATCATGGACGGCAAGGTCACGCAGGAACAGTTCTCACGCATCCTGCACAACTACCTGCCGGCCGTCGACCTGAGCAACCACCGTATCGCCAAGACGATGGAGACGGGGAAAGATCCCGGCGAGCTGGATCCGTCACAGATCCTCGAGATGATCCTCGCTCAGGGCGGGGGCGGAGACGATGACGACGAGGGACCTGGCACGCTCTAGGAGAATTCACAACCGGCGCCGTGGGTGATGCACGGCCCACGGCACCGTCCTCAATCACTGAAGCTGAGACGTATCCGCTTCGCATCTTCGTCGATCGACAGCTCCATGTTCAGCCCGTAGGCGATGGCCGACGCCTTGATCATCGTCGCCTCCCTGTCCTGCAGGACGCCGTCGGCGCCCGCGATGTCAACCAGATCCTGGATGACACACTTCAGCTGATCCCGGCTGTCCTCCAGCAAGCGTGCGACGTTGAGGGTGGACTGAAGATACAGGGCGTAGCGGTTCTCGTCCGAGCCCACCGCATCGTACAGATCCTTGACCTCATCCCAGATCTCGACGAACTGGTCGACCGACATGTGGGGCATCCACTCCTTGAACTTGACGAGGAAGGTCCGTTCCTCCTCGGGGTCGAGCTTCTGGTCGGCGAGGTAGGCGATCCCGAGGTACATGTTGACCAGGTCGTGGGCGTAGCTCCATTCACCTTCCATCGTGTCCCCCTATCCGGAGCAGCGGGGCGCGCGCTGCGGAGGCCCGGTCACTCGGCACGCGGGACTCTCCCACCTGCGTATACGATTCTCCCACCGACTATGGTGATCTCGACGACGCCATCCAGCAGTCCGCTCGGCCTGGTACTCCCGAGCGCCAGCGGATCGATGTCCATGACGGTAATATCCGCCCACTTGCCCGACTCCAGCACACCGGTCCGGCTCTCCAAGAAGGCGGCGGCCGCCGCCCACACGGTATAGGCGCGCATAGCTTCCTCTGCGGTCACGGCCTCGTCGGCATACCAGCCACCCTGCGGTTGCAGATCCCGATCGCGTCGCGTGACCGCCGCGTGTAGGCCGTAGAAGATGTCGTGATCGGAGCCGGGCAGATCGGAATTGAACGTCAGCGGAACGCCGGTCAGTCGCATGGTCCGCCAGGCGTAGGCGCCCTTGATACGTTCAGGGCCGACTCGGTCCTCGGCCCAGGTCTTGTCCTCGACCGCGTGGGGCGGCTCCATCGACGCGATGAGATCGAGCGATGCGAAACGAGCGAAGTCGTCCGCGTGGACGATCTGTGCGTGCTCGATGCGGTGGCGGTTGGCCCGCGCGTTCGGGTGGTCCTCGTAGACCGCTTCGATGAAATCGAGCGACGCACGGTTCGCGGCATCACCGATCGCGTGTATGCAGATCTGGAAGCCGGCGCCCATCATCTCGGCGAACACTTCTCTGTTGAACCCGTAACGCGCGCCACCGACCCCACGATGACCGGGCGCGTCCGAGTAGTCCTCGAGCATCGCGGCCCCCCGCGAGCCGAGCGCTCCGTCGTAGAATGCCTTGACGGACCGCGTGATGAGCATGCGGTCGGTATCGCGATCCGGCCCACGCTCGAGCCACTCACGCAACAGTGGCTCGTCTCTCCCTTCAAGCATCGCGTAGACGCGGATCGGGAGTGCGCCCGTAGCCTCGAGATGCTCGAAAGCCTCCATCAACGCGGCATCGGCGCCCGCCTCGTGCACCGCCACGTAGCCCGAAGCCGCCATCGCCTCCAACCCCGCTAGGACCTGCGACTCGAGGCGCTCTTGCGTGAGCGGCGGCTGCGCTGCCTCGAGCAGCCGTGTCGCGTTGTTGACCAGAATCCCCGTGGGTTCTCCCGCGCCGTCCTTCAGAATCGCGCCGCCGCTGGGTGCCTCGGTCTCCGCCGTGATGCCCGCCAACTCGAAGGCGAGCCGGTTGCCCCATACGGCGAAGCCGTGCAGCCCGCGCAGGATGACCGGGTGATCGGGCACCCGCTCGCTGAGGGTCCGGTTGTCCGGGTAGCTGTTCGCCCAGGCGCCCTCATCCCAACCCCAGCCGACGATCCACTCCCCCGCCGGGACCTCGGCTGCGGCGGCGGCCACCAGCTCCACCGCCCGCTCCGGCGAGCCGACGCCCAGCAGGTCGATCCGCTCCAGGTTGGCTCCCAAATTCGCGATATGGACGTGCGAGTCGACCAGGCCGGGCAGCGCAGTCGAGCCGTCCAGGTCGAGCACCTCGGTGTCGGCTCCTCGGTAGGCACTCGCACTCCCGTTGTCACCGACGTAGACGATTCTGCCATCGCGAATCGCCACCGCCTCGGCGTCGGGGTGCCAACCTTGCGCATCGAACGGTGCGTTCGCCGCCGGTGTGCCCTCCGGCGCCGGATCGTCCCAAGCGAACGAGTATACGCGCCCGTCGAGCAGCAGCAGATCGGCTGGCTCGACACCAGGTTCGCCGCCGCAGGCGGCGGCAGAGATGACCAGGCCGGCCACCGCAGCGCACAGCCGTGCGTTGCATGAGGTCGAGTTGGCGCCGTTCATTTTCTGCGACCTCCGTCGTCAGTTTGCATCCTTGAGCACGAGCTCGACCCGTCCGGTCTTGACGTTGACCCGCAGGTCCGCGCTAAGCCCGAAAGCGATCGCCGCCGCCTTGATCATGGTGACCTCGTTCTCGTGCAACTTCTTGTCGGCGCCGGCGACATCCACCAGGTCACGGATGATCGATCGAAGCTTGTCTTTGGCACCGCCGAGCGAGTGAAGGACGTTGATCGTGGACTGCAGGTAGAGTCCGTAGCGACGCTCGCTCGATTCGAGCGATCGATGCAACGCCATCACCTGGCCCCAGATCTTCTCGAATTCTTCCAGCGAGACGCTGGGCATCCACTGCCCGAACTTCCGCATGAAAGTGCGCTGCTCCTCGGGGTCCAGGTCGTTGTCCGCCAACAGGGCGATCCCGAGGTACAGGTTCACCAGGTCGTGGGCGGCGGTCCACTCGGGGCCCAGCCGCACCCCGCCGGCGCCGGGCCGACCGGGGTGCGGGATCTCGAACACGTTCATTGCACCTCCGCGTTCGTGGGCGCAGCCTCCTACTCCGCTTGCGGCCGGGCAGGCCAGCCTGCTCGCAGGTCGTTCCAGTGCAGGATCGTATTGAAGATCAGAGCGTGGCTGCCGTGCGTATTCCAGCGCCAGAACGGTCGGTTGGCGAACAGCACCACGTGCCCGTCTCCCACCGGGACGTCTATGACCGCCGGTGTGCCGGCGATCTCCCGCTCGCCGCGCAGCATCCCGCTCATCAGGACGTCGCTGTCAGCGAAGCTGAATACGACGCGCGGGACCTCTTTCTCCCACAATTCGTCCTTCAGCCAATCGGGGATGTAGGGGCTGCTGACGTCATCGCTGACCCTGAACACCGGCGCCTGGCTGAAGTACACGGCCAATTCGTCAGCGTAGCCATAGGCGATCGGGCTCGACTCGTCCGTCACGACCGTCCTGAGGACCGTACCACGGGCCAGCAGCTCGCTGGTCTGGCGGATGCTGACGCGCCGGGTGATCGCCATGTCGATTGGGAATGCTGCGCTGGTGCCCTCGGTGACGAAGACGCCGCCGCGGTCGATGAACGTCTTGAGGTTCTTCAACCCGTCGTAGCCCATGCCACGGCGTACATCATCCGTCTCATCGATGATCCCAATGCTCGAGTACTCCTCGCTTCGCACCCACGGAATCGGATCCCCGGCGTCGGTCGCGCCTGCAACCAGCGTCTGCGGGTTCGCCCGCGCCCGCGGCATGATGATCACGTCCAGGCCCGCCGGGTCGAGCGAGGCCAGGTCCTGTTCCGAGAGGTAGGTATAGGGAATCCCGATCTTGTCGAAGGCGAGCCGCCACCAGCCGGCATCTTGCGGCGTCGAGACCCATGTGTGGACCAGCGCGACGCGCGGGACCTCGACCTCGTGAGTCGCTACGTCAGGCTCGCCCCGAACGCCGTTGACGCGGAGGCCTAGATCGCGAGCCGCCGCCTCGAGACGATCGGGCAGGTCCTCCGGATTCCCTTCCCTGGGGATCACAAAGGTCCCGGCGGCGTAGTCGCGGCCGCCCGCCTCGAAATCGGACTCGGCGGCAAGCATCCGGACATCGCTCAACCTGAAGCGGAAGACGGTGAAGTTGTCGTCCGTGGTGTTGTTGACCAGGTAGAAACGACGCCCCCGGCCGTCGAGTTCGCCTTCGACCCCCAAGGCTTCGCCGATCGGCGTCATCCGCTCCGCCAGTAGCGCCGGGTCATCGACCCGATAGGCGTCCACCTGGTGCAGGTATGGGAGTGTCCAGCCGGTGTCGTCGTACGGCGGATTCTCATCGCGCGGGAAGTGCTGCTCGTCGAGTAGAACGAGGGCGAGGGTCCGGTACGGTTGATCGAGCCGGACGACGTAGGAACCCGCCGGCGCCGATTTCTGCACCTCCCCCTGCGGACCGCGCTCGGTCCAGCTCAAGTCGTCGTCCGCGACATGGACCTCGAGCCCCTGCTGGATGAGGAGCGCGACGAGGTTCTCCGTGGCGAGCGGGCGACGCTGCTCGCGCGGTATCACCCAGGCGTGGGGCGCCTCGGTCCTGCCGCGGTCGATCGCTCTCGTACCGCGCAGGTAGAAGTTCTCCAAGAATTCGGTACCGTTGTCGGCCACGTACTTGAGGGCAACGAGAACGCCACTCTGCATGTAGTTGGTGTTATTGCGCATCGACCAAGTCGCCTTCTCGAGTGGCGGGTTCGGCCGGTACCAGCGTCTCGCTGTCGAGGACTGCCGGAGCGTACGCTCCATCGTGTCGGCGCCTCTGTTTCCCAATGTCTCATAGAACCGACCGATGCTGTTGCGCGTGTTGGCAATCCAGAACAGATAGTTGGCCGCCCAACCCGTATAGAAGGCGTGCGTCCATACGCCCGGCATCCCCCGTTTGGTCAGCTCGGTGACCTCCTCGTGAGCCAGGTTGTGCCACTCGTCGATGGTCAGGGCATCGAGTTGGTCGTTGTAAGGCCCGGTGCCGGTCGAGACGTAGAGGTAGTTGGCCGACTCGTGCAGGTCGTGCATGACCGTCGGCTTCCAGTGCAAGTAGCCACCGAGAACGTTGCGGGTCAGCGCCAGCCCGAGGCCGTATCCATCCCGGTTGTTGTCGTGGGCGACGTACTTGCCCCAGTAGGGCAGCCCCGGTCCGACGTCGCGGTGAGCCTTCGTGTAGTTGTACACGTCCACCATACGATCACGGCCGTCCGGCTCGAGCACCGGGACGATGACAGTGATCACGTTGTCGCGTACCGCCCTGACAAAAGGCGACTCCTCAACGGCGAGCCGGTAGGCCAGTTCCATCAACATCTCGGGCGCGCCGGTCTCCGGCGAGTGGAGGCCGCCGCCCACGTAGTAGACCGGCTTCGCCTGAGCGATGATCTCGCGCGCCTCATCCTCGGACAGCGTGCGCGGGTCCGACAACAGATTGAGATACTCTCGGTAACGCTCCAGGTCGGCGATCGTCGCCTCGTCGGCGATGATCACCTCGATCATATCACGGCCCTCCTCGGTCGTCCCGATGTGCCGCAGCTGGACGCGTGGCGACGACGACGCCAGCGCCCGCATGTAGCCGTGGATCTCCGCGGTGTTGTGCAGGATGTTCGGGGCCCCGACGATCGCGCCCAGGTGCTCCAGCGGTGACGGCACCGTCGCGGAGCTGGGCAGGTGGTCCACCAGCTCGTTGAGGAAGCGCGGGTCGGTCGTGTGCTGCCTGATGCGTTCTCCGTACAACTCATCGTTCTGCTGAGCACGGGCCAGCGGGGGCAAGGCGATGGCGGCGAGCAGCCCCACGGCGACAATCAGTACGTCCCGGCGGCACATGGTATCCCTCCGTGAGCTGGTAGTGGGCTGTCGAGCGGCTAGGGCAATGTTGAATGTAGGCAATCTAGCGCCGTGTGGCCGTAGTGGCCATGCGCGGGCGGGCCGGGAATCGGGATCGCTTGATAACCGCGGAGACGGCGCTACCTTACGACTCTCGCATGACGAGCGGGGCCGCAGCACGCGGGAGAACTCATGACATACAAGATCGGATCGATTCCTGGTGACGGCATCGGGCCCGAGGTGGCCCGCGAGGGACTGAAGGTTCTGGCGGCCGTCGCGGAGCTGGAGGGTTTCGGGTACGAGCTGGTGGAATACCCCTATAGCGGGGCGCACTACCTGAAGACGAAGGAGCTGGTGCCCGAGCGCGTGATCGACGAGTGGCGCACGCTCGACGCCGTACTGCTGGGCGCGATCGGCCACCCCGAGGTCGAGCCGGGGCTGGTGGAGCGGTCGGTAATTCTGGGACTCCGTTTCGGCCTCGACATGTACATCAACCTTCGCCCCATCAAGCTCTACTCGGAGCACCTATGCCCGCTCAAGGGGAAGAAGCCCGAAGACGTGGAGTTCGTGGTGGTACGCGAGAACACGGAAGGGCTCTATTGCCAGATCGGCGGCCACTTGAAGAAGGGTACGCCCGACGAGGTGGCGTTGATCAACGGGATCTATACATGGAAGGGCTGCGAGCGCGCCTGCCGCTACGCCTTCGAGGTGGCCCGTAAGCGCGCCGCGGCCCGGGGCGATGGCGGTCGGACACCGCAGGTCACGCTGGTCGACAAAGACAACGCCATTCGGCCGCACGACATCTGGGATCGCGCGTTAGCACACGTCGCGCAGGACTACCCGGACGTGCAGACCGACCATGCCTACGTGGACGCCTGCTGCATGTGGATGGTCAAGAACCCGGAGTGGTTCGATGTCATCGTCACGACCAACATGTTCGGCGACATAATCACCGACCTGGGTGCGATGATACAGGGTGGCATGGGGATCGCGGCTTCGGGGAACATACACCCGGGTCAAACTTCGATGTTCGAGCCGATCCACGGCTCGGCACCGAAGCACGCGGGCAAGAACGTGGCTTGCCCGCTCGGCATGATCTCGGCCGTAACGATGATGCTCGACTTCCTGGGCGAGGAGAAGGGCGCCGCGCGAATAGAGAGCGCCGTGGCAACCTTGCTGGGCAGCGGTGCGATCCCGTCCACCGACACGCGTAGCGGCATCGCCACATCGGAGATGGGCGACATGGTCGTCGGCCAGATCCGAGAGAAGGGTTGACCCGCTGATTCACTCGCGGCGCAGGGCAACCATGGCATCGAGGCGAGCGGTGCGCAGCGCGGGCACCAGCGTCGCCAGGAAGGCCACGCCGAGGAGCAGCAGCGTCACACCGAGAAATGTCGTCGGGTCCGACACGTTGACGCCGTAGAGAAAGCTGCCCAACGGTTGCGCCGCCACGAACCCCAACGCCAGCCCCGTGGCTGCGCCAACCGCTACGAGTACCATCCCCTGCCCGGTCACCAGGCGGATCACGTCACGCGGTCGGGCGCCCAAAGCGACTCGGATCCCGACCTCGCGCGTGCGCTGCGCCGCCGCGTAGGAGACGACCCCGTACAGGCCGATCGTCGCCAGCAAGACGGCCAAGCCACCGAAGACGCCCAGCAATATCCCGCCCATTCTCGGGGCGAAGAGCATGATGCCCAGGTGCTGCTCCATCGTCTTCGACTCCATGATCGGCAGACTCTCATCGAGCAGCAGCGACTCACGTAGCAGTACCGGAAGTACGCTCTGCGGATCGCCGCTCGTCCGCACGACCAGCGACACGATCGGCCGGTAGTTCTGGCGGAACGGCATGTAGAGATAAGGGCGCGGCTCTTCACCGAGTGTGCGGACCTTTGTGTCCTGGGCGACGCCGATGATCTCGCGAGGCTCGCTGTCGGCAGCGCCCAGCCGCAGCCGTTTGCCGACCGGGTTCTCGCCGGGCCAGAACCGCCGAGCCGCAGCCTCGCTCACGATGACGACGGACGGTGCGGAGCCGTCATCCTGGTCACTGAAGTCGCGCCCGCGCAGCAGCGGGATGCCCAGCGTCCCAAAATGGCCGGAACTGACCACGGTAACGTCGATCGACGGCGCGTCGTCCGGCTGTGTCTCGGCGCCTTCCACATAGAGACCGGTAGTGTTGACCGATACCCCGAGTGGCAAGTGACTGGCGAATGAGACGGACTCGACGCCGGGGATCGTCCGGGCCCGCTCACGCAGTTCGAAGAACAGATTCTCCGCTCGGGTTTCGTCGTAGCCGGCCAGCTCGGGCGCGACCATCAGGATAGCCGCCCGCTCCCGCTCGAAGCCCGGATCGATGGCCTGCGCTCCGATCAGGCTACGCAGGAACAGGCCGGCGCCGACGAGCAGCACCAGGGAGACGGCAACCTGGAAAACGACGAGGAAGCCGCGCAGGCCGAAACGGCGGAATCGCTGTGCGACGGTGTCCAGCTCGTCTTTGAGCGCCGGCACCAGCTGCGGCCGAGTGGCCTGCAGGGCCGGCGCCAGCCCGAAGAGCATGGCCGCTATCAGAGAGACGAAGAAGGTGAAGGCCAGGACCCGGCCGTCGATCCCGATATCGAGCGAGAGCTTGAAGAGAACGGGCGGCTGGAAGCTGACCAAGAGCTTCGCCGTCCACCAGGCGACGGCCAGCCCGAGGGCACCGCCCAGCAACCCCAACAGCACGCTCTCGGTGAGCAGCTGTCGAACGAGGCGCGCGCGGCCGGCACCCATCGCCAGTCGAATGGCTATCTCCTTGCGTCGGGCGAGCGCGCGGGCGAGCAGCAGGTTCGCCAGATTCGTACAGACGATCAGCAAGAGCAGGCCGACAACGGTCATCAGAAGCGCCGCCACGGGAACCAGCGCCCGATCGATCATCGGATGCAGCCTGACATCGCTCGTCGGGACCACCGGGAAGCGGCGACCAACGTTGCTCTCCGGATAGGCCTCGGCCAGCTGGCCGGCCAGCACATCGAGGCCGGCCTGGGCCTGCTCGGCCGTCACACCGGGTCGCAGTCGTCCCTTGACCAGCAGATACCGGGAGTCGCGGTCATCGAGCAGATCCCCGCCTGCGGCGAATGAGGCGTTCGCCGCGAGCGGAATCCAGAGCTCCGCGGAGAAGCCCATCATCAGCCCCTTGAACTCGGGTGGCAGAACGCCGACAATCTCGAACGGCCGTCCCCTCACCCTCAACGTTTGACCGAGCACTCGGGGATCCGAACCGAAACGGCGCTTCCACAGGCCATGACTGATCACGACCACCGGCGGCGCACCGATCGCATCGTCTTCGCCGGAGATGAATACTCGCCCGATAGCTGCCGGTACGCCGAGCACGTCGAAATAGTCACCGGTCACGGACTCGCCGAGCATAACCTCCGAGCGAGCCCCCATGCTGACGCTGAAGAAGTCCGCCGTGTAAGCGACAACCCCTGAGAAGAGGTCGCTTCGAGCACGGATATCGAGGTAGTCGGGATAGGCCTGGGTGACCGGAAAGTCATCGTCTTCTTCCTGAGAGTAGACCTCGACCAGTCGGCCGGGAGACTCGACGGGCAGCGGCCGCAGCAGGACGGCGTTGACGATGCTGAAGATCGCGCTGTTGGCGCCGATCCCCAGAGCCATGGTGAGCAGCGCGATGGCGGCGAATCCCGGACGCTGCGACAGCCGGCGCACGGCGTAACGCAGGTCAGCAAGCAGAGCATCCATGATCTCGGGCCAGCCTTATCGGTTCACTGGACTTGCGGGGACGCAATCACACTGTCCCCTACGGAGTCGGCGCCTCGGCGGTGTCAGATTCGCTGGTCCTTGACCCGGCACACCGATGTCGCGAAGATACAGGTGGAGGGACGCGCGCTACCCATGGGGAGAGTACGGCCGAGCCGGCAGTACTTCACTTGTTGGGAGGAGGAAGATGGATCGCCGCGCCCGCAACACGGTCTACGCTCGAGTCCTCGCCGTTGGCCTCGGCATATCGATTCTGGTACACGTCGCGCTGCTGGGGTTTGGACGCTTGAGCTTCCTGAAACGTAGCCCAGGCAACACAAGCCTGACCGCGATTACGCTGCCGGCAGCCGAACAGCCACCGGAGGGCAGCTCAGGAACGGTGGACGCGCCCTGGCAGTTGGCCCTCGAGCTGGCCGAGAGCGAGTCCGAGGCCGTCCTCGACCTGAGCGAGTACGACGATGTGCTGTCGGAGGCGACCTCGAGGGATCCGTTGGCGCCGGTGGTGCCGCGGCCGCGGTTGACGCTACATCTCATCGAGTCGGGATTCACCCCGCTCCGCGTGCCGCGAGCCGATCGTCTAACCCGCAGAGGCGGCACCGTGAGCACGGACGGGCCGGGCGGCGGCCTGGGCGGCGTGATCATCCTGGTCGGCAGCGGTGGCATGGGTCCGATTGACGACTGCACGCCGTCGGGGATCGGCGGCCGCAGACCGCCCGGCGGCATTCGTCCGATCGGGCCGAGACGATAGTTCCTACCGAGTCAAGGCTGTAACGCAGCGGGCAGGTAGGAAGACAAAGGCGGCCACCCGGGAGGGTGGCCGCCTTGCTTATGGGGCGACCGACGGTCGGATCACTCCTCAGTGTCTGTCCCTGAACCGCTCGTAGAGGCGCGTGTGCTTGTTGTCCGCCAGTGAGACCTCGGCGCCATCGATGAACGCCCGCTCGACGTTGGTGACGATCTGTAGCGGGTCGCCGTCGGTGACGATCAGGTCGGCGCGCTTGCCCACCTCGATGCTGCCCATCTCCGAGCCCAGACCGAGGATCTCCGCGGTATTCAGTGTCACCGCACGCAGGCCGGCCTGCGGCGGCAGTCCGAAGGCCACCGCCTTCGCCGCGTGGTACGGCAGGTTCCGAACGTTGGCATAGTCCCCGGTCGCGAAAGCCATCTTGACGCCTGCGGCGTGCAGGATCCCGGCGTTGGCATAGTTGGCACTGACAGGCTCGGCAGGATCTTCGGTGCGGCTCAGCGTTGAGCCGACGATCACGGGTATCCCGCGTTCCGCAAGCTCGTCCGCCACGCGGAACGCCTGCTCGGCGCCGACCAGCACCGCGTTCACTTCGGGGAACCGGTCGAGAAACATGAAGAGCGTCTTGATATCTCGCTCGCGGCTGGCCGCGAAGAAGACGGGCATCTGGCCGGTCACCGCCGGGACCATCGCCTCGAGCATGGCGCGCCCGCGCATGCGGTCGTTGCCATCGAACGGTGCGGTCGGGTCGTCACCGTGCGAAGGCGCCGCCGCGTAGGTCACCGCCCGCTCGAACAGATCGACGAGCTCCTCCAGCCGCTCGCCCTCCAGCTTCGGGTCCTCCCAGGCTCTGCCGGACGGCGACGGGAAGTCGACGACCAGAGCGGCGCGCTCGGCGATCGCCATCCGATCCGGCGTATCACCACTCAGCTGAATCACCGCACCGGCGCCCCGTATGACTCCGCTGCCGGGAGCGCTGAGCACCGCGGTGATCCCGTTGGCGCGGGTCACGTTGATCTCGGCGCTGTGCGGGTGCACACCCCATAGCGCGTTGACGTGAGGGTTGTAGAGCCCCGTTTCCTGGTCGTCGCGGCTGGCAGCGACCTGGCCGACCTCGATCATACCGATCTGGGTCAGCGGGTCGATCATGCCGGGATAGATGTGCTTTCCGGCGACATTGATCACATCGGTGCCGGCGGGAATATCGGCCCGCGCCCTCGGTCCGACGTAGCTGATGCGGTCGTCCGCGATCATTACCACGGCGTCCGGGATCTCGGGACCGGATACGGGGTGCACGGTGGCCCCGACCAGCGCCACCGTTCCCTCGGAGCCGTTCGACCCGCTCATCGGGGTCGCGGCCGGGGGCCCCGCCACGGGCGCCGGCGTTGCGTCGGGCAGCGCGCGGATCGGTGCGCCCCTCGTCTCCGCCTCACGCGAGAGATCGAAGTAGACTATGCCATCGATGATCGTCTTCTCGACCCGCGAGTACGTGTTGAAGGGGTCACCGTTCAGTAGCACGATGTCGGCCTCCTTGCCGACCTCGATGCTGCCCACCCGATCGTCAATGTGCAGCGACTGGGCCGCGTAGAGCGTCAGCATGCGCAGTGCGTCCTCGCGTGACACGCCCCCGTACTTCACCGGCTTGTTGAACTCGTAGACCATGAACGGCTGGATCGCCGGCCCGTCGGAATTGACCGTGGTCAGCACACCGTGCTCGTGCAGGATCGCCGCGTTGTGCGGGATCGCGTCGTAGGCCTCCAACTTGTAAGCCCACCAGTCGGAGAACGTGCCGCCCGACGCGCCGTGCGCGGCCAGCTCGTCGGCCACCTTGTAGCCCTCGAGCACATGGGTGAAGTTGTCGATCCTGAAACCGAAGCGCTCCGCGACCCGCATCAGCATGACGATCTCGTCGCTGCGATAGGAATGGCAGCGCACGAGGATACGCCCTTCCAGGACACCGACCAGGGTCTCGAGACGCAGATCGCGGCGCGGCGGAACCGGGTAGGCCCGGCGGTTCCTGTTGTAGTCGTCCCACGCCTGCTTGTACTCCAGGGCCGCGGTGAAGACCTGGTCGTAGAACGATTCCAGGCCGGCACGCGAGCGCGGGAAACGGGCCCGGCCCTCGGGACTCCAGTTCTTGCCGGTCACGTTCTCGCCCAGCGCGAACTTGACCATCAAGGGCGCGCCCTCGAACAGCAGCTGTTCGGGATCGTCCATGCGCCAGCGCATCTTGATTATCGCGGCCTGGCCGCCGATCGGGTTGGCGCTGCCGTGCAGGATGAGCGACGTCGTAACCCCACCGGAGAGCGCGCGGTATATGTCGTAGCTCGTAGGATCGAGGGCATCGATCACCCGCACCTCGGCCGACACGGGCGTAGTCCCCTCGTTGACGGCGCGGTCCTGTGCGGTGTGCGAGTGGTCGTCGATGATGCCAGGGATCGCCGTCAACCCGGTCCCGTCGACCACCTCGGCATCCCGCGGTATCGATACATCAGTGCCGATCTCACGGATGATCCCGTCGCGGATCACGATCGAGACGTTCTCGAGCACCTCGCCGGCGGCGGTCCACACGGCATCCAGGTCTTGGATGACCAGCGTGCCGCGCGGTACGTCGATCGCACCTCGCTCTATCTGTACGTCCCACTGGGCCATCGCCGGCGACGTCAGCAGGCCGGCTGTGAGGGCGATAACTGATACCAGCAATGTCAGCTTTCTCATCGGTCAGTTCTCCTCTCCGGGACCGCTGCTCCGCCTCGCCGTCCAGGTGAACGAGCCGTCCGGCGATTCGCCGCTGCCCGATCCCCTGTCGCCCTCCACTGTTCCCGTGGCCTCTATTGTCACTGTCTCGCCGCCGGCCGAGAGAGCGATCGTGAAGCTCACATCGTTGCCGGAGACCAACCCGTCCTGGACCTCCGCCTCGCCGAAGGGGGTCATCATCGTACCCTCGAAGGAGGCGCCCTCCTGACTGACCGTCATGGTGGCAGGGATCGATTGTCCTTCGGCAGTGATCGTGAACTCCCACGAGCCGGTCATGTCCACGGCGGGCTCCTCACCGGCCGCCCTGGCCTCCCTGCCCTTCTCCAGCTCGCCTTCTACGAAGACGTAGCGAATCTTCATGTCCTCATCGAAGACCGGCGCGTCGGTCACGATGAAGGTGGCCGGACCGTGCACATGCAGCCCGGTCATGTGCTCGATGCCGAACAGCGACGCCGGTGTCGCCGTGAGCGCGCGCAGCGCATCCTGCTCCGAGAGGCCGTATTCGATCGCCTTGCGCGCCCCCTCGAGGATCTCCGCTCTACCGCCGCCGCTGGTCAGCGCGAAGCGCACACCCGCCTCGGCCAGGCGACCGGCGTTGGCGTAGGCGTCCTCGATGCGCTGCTTCTCGCGGAGCGCCGCCGCGTCGAGCTCCTCCTCATCTCCGTTGTCGTCACCTGGCTCCCAGCGCTCCGGTTCCGGGAAGTCGAGGGAGACGAGGACGGGCACATCGGCCGCCGCCAGCTCGTCGGCCACTCTCCAAGCCTCCTCGCCACCGACGATGATGGGCCGGAGATCGTATTCCCGGGCAAGCTGCAGGACACGGTGAATGTCGCGGCCGAGGTCGACCGCAAAGAAGACCGGCAGGTCGCCGCCCCTAATCTGCCTGACGACCTCCATGTCGGCGTCCCAAGCCGGGGCCGCCACGCTCGAGGGGTCACGGTTGAACGCTCGCCGCTGCGCCGCCTGGTGCGCGGCGTCCTCGAACATCTGGCGATAGAAAGCGATCACCGAGAACAGTACCGACGGGTAGACGCCCGGTGCCCCTTGAAACGTCATCAGCGGACCGAGCTCGGGCTGGACCACCAGGTCCGCCGGGGTGTCGGCGTTCGCCCGGAAGACGAGTACCGTTCCGCGGCCGGGCATCAGCCGGCCCTCCGGGTGGAGCGCCGCCGCCACGACGCCGCTCTTCCTCTGGCCGGCCAGGTCATCGCCGGTCGCCGTGAGATAATCGACGACGCGGCGGTGTGGCATGAAGCTCTGCACGTGGCGCGGCGGGTTCCAAGAGGCGACGCTGCTACGGTCGACTTCGATCTCGGGGAACTCGTAATCTGCCTCACCGTAAGCGTCGATGATCCCCGGGTACACGAAGAGCGTATCGCCCTCCAGCAGCCTGGCGTCCGCCGGTAACGCGACATCGGGGCCCAACGCCTCGATCCGGCCGCCGCGGACCACGAGCGTCACCCCGGGAAGCGTGTTACCGTCGGCCTGCACGACGGTGACGCCCTGCAGGACGTAGGCAGCCGGCGGCGGCGGATCGTTGAACTGGGCGGACAACCCGCCCGGACATGCCAGCGCAACGGTCAGCAGTACCGGTGACCACAACGAAACGCGCGATCGTAACATTGTGCTCGATCCCATTCGGAGGTGTCTCTGGTGAACGAAGTGGCGTAAGCTTGGTGGCAGCCCTAATGCTGTCAACCCGGGCCGACTACCGAGGACGGGAACCATCCCTCCGTCCACATTGTTCTCCCCAAGGAGAGTGCAAGAACCGGCAGTCGAGGCGACGATTTTAACAAGGGAGGCGAGCCGGAATGCTGATCAGACGTCCTCCAGACATCCCGGAGTCCGAGGTCACCGACGAGGGTCTCTATATCAACCGCCGCCAGTTCATCAGGCGGACCGCGGCAGCCGGGGCCGGTCTCGGCCTGGCGGCCACGCTGTCGCCGCTCGCCGCCTGCGGCGGCAACGCCGGTGCGTCCGGCTCGGCCATCGCAACACAGGACGACGAGCTGACACCGTACGACGTCGTGACGGGCTACAACAACTTCTACGAGTTCGGAACCGGTAAGGACGACCCGGCGAAGAACGCCCACACACTGATGACGCGGCCCTGGACGATTACCGTGGCCGGCGAGTGCAACAAACCGGGCGTATACGATATCGACGACCTGTTGAAGCGCTACCCGGCGGAGGAGCGGATCTACCGGCTGCGCTGCGTCGAAGCCTGGTCGATGGTCATACCCTGGATGGGCTTCCCGCTGCGTGATCTCATCGACGACCTGGAGCCGACGTCGCGTGCCGAGTACGTCGAGTTCCAGACGCTCTACGACCCCGAGCAGATGCCGGGCCAGCGCCGCTCGGTGCTCGACTGGCCGTACGTCGAGGGGCTGAGGATGGACGAGGCGATCCACCCGCTGACCCTCCTGTCCGTCGGGCTGTACGGGGAGACGCTACCGAACCAGAACGGCGCGCCGATCCGGCTGGTCGTGCCCTGGAAGTACGGGTTCAAGAGCATCAAGTCGATCGTCTCCCTGCGATTCACGCGCGAGATGCCCCGCACCAGCTGGGCGCTGGCGGCCCCGAACGAGTACGGCTTCTACGCCAACGTGAACCCGGAGGTCGACCACCCGCGCTGGAGCCAGGCTCGCGAGCGACGGCTGGGCGAATTTCGACGGCGCGAGACGCTCCTGTTCAACGGCTACGCCGAGCAGGTCGCCCACCTGTACGAGGGGATGGACCTGCGCCGCAATTACTAGGGCGAAAGGTGAACAGCGAACTTCGAATGTCGAAGGTCGAGCGGCGAAGGCGGCGGCGCTGGGTCGAGCGCAGCCTGCGCGTCGCCGTGTTCGTGCTGGCGCTCGTCCCCCTCCTGAGAATCGTTGTGCAGGGACTTACCGGCGGCCTGGGCGGCAACCCGATCGAGGAGACGCTTCACCGCACGGGCTGGTGGGCGCTGACGTTCCTCATGCTGACGCTGACTGTGACACCGGTCCGCCGGCTCACCGGTATCGGCTGGCTGGTCAAGCTGCGGCGGATGCTCGGCCTCTACGCCTTCTTCTACGCAACGCTTCACTTCGCAGTCTACCTCGGCCTCGATCAGTTCTTCGCCTGGGACTACATCCTCGAGGACATCGGCGAGCGGCCTTACATAACGGTGGGCTTCACCGCCTTGCTCACCCTGGTCCCGCTCGCCGCGACCTCGACTACGCGGATGATCAAGCGGCTGGGCGGCCGGCGCTGGAACCGGTTGCACCGCCTGGTCTACGTGGCCGCGGCGCTCGGCGTCCTGCACTTCCTCTGGCTGGTGAAGGCCGACACGCGGGAGCCGCTCATCTTCGGCGCGGTCCTGGCGATCCTGCTCGGCTATCGCCTGGCCGTGGGGCCACTGGCGAGGTTGAGAGGCCTCAAGTGGCTCGGGAGTTCCCGAATCTCGATCAGTAAGGCAGAGGAACGGGGGAGGTAGTGATCTAAGAAGCTCCTGGCTTCACCTCGTACCCCCCACCTCCCATCCCCCACCCCCCACCACCTTGCTGCTCTGCTCTCCGAAGCGTAGTCCGAGAATTCCCAACCGATTTCTCACAGCGAAGCCGCGTCACTCCCTCCGGGAGAGATCGGCGTAAACGATCCTGGCGAAAGCCTCGGGGCTGAGAAAGCCGCCGCCCCATTTCTCGTCCCACGGCGCGGTCGGGTTCGCAGCGACCACCTCGTCACTGCTCTTCCCCATCTCGATCTCGGCTGCGACAGCGTCGCGCACGCCGATCAGCATGTCGCGGTAATCGCGCAATTCCGCCTTATGGGAGAGCGGTCCGTGGCCGGGGATGATCTTCGTCTCGTCATCCACCATCGCCAGTACCTTCTCCACAGCGGCGATCATCCCGTCGATGGTGCCACCGGCGGAGTAATCGATGAACGGATAGCCGCCGCTGAAGTAGATGTCGCCCATATGAACGACGTTGGCGCCACGGAACTCGATGACCACGTCGCCGTCAGTATGGGCGTTCCTTATGTGAAACGCGCAGAGCTCGTAGCCGTTGAGATGGAACGTCATCATCTCCGAGAACGTCACCACCGGCAGCGCCATCTGCGGTGAAGGCGGTACCACCCGGTCGAAGGCTTCCATGAACTGCTCCACGCTCATTCGCGACCGCACGTTGTCGTGTGCCACGATCAGCGCACCGGCCCGGGCGAAGTTCTCGTTCCCCTCGACGTGGTCGCCGTGCCAGTGCGTGTTGAGCACGAACCGGATGGGCGCGTCACTGATCGAACGGATCGCGGCGACGATCTTGTCGGTGAGCGGCGCGTATTGGTCGTCGATCAGCACGATCCCGTCTTCGCCGCTCAGCACGCCCATGTTGCCGCCACGACCGAGCAGCATGTGAACGCCGGGCCCCAGCTCGATCGCCTCGATCTCCACCGCCTCCCAATCCTGAGCGCCGGCTTCCGGCGCGGCGGCACCCACCAGGCACAGCACAGCCAGTGCAGCGAGTCCTTGTATCTCGAGTCTCATCCTGACCCCCCTTGGGATTTGCTGGATGCGGCAAAGCTAAAGGCCGCGGCCGCACCCGCAACGGCCCGAGCCCGGTGGAATATCGGCCCTCCTGGCCTATAATAGAGGCTCTCGCAACTCTACAGCGGTCAGCGGAAGGAAGGTGAGACTTGTCAAAGCCGAAGATTCGCAAGAGCGATGCCGAGTGGAGGGAGTCGCTCACGCCAGAGCAGTACCGTATCACCCGCCGAAAGGGCACGGAGCCTGCCTTCACAGGCGAGTACCACAATTGCAAGGAGAGCGGCGTGTATCGCTGCGTCTGCTGCGGGAACCCGCTATTCGAGTCGGATGCCAAGTACGATTCGGGCACGGGCTGGCCGAGCTTCTACCGGCCGGCCTCGGCGGACGGCGTTACTACCGAGCCCGACGACAGCTTGGGAATGCGGCGGACCGAGGTGCTGTGCTCCGTCTGCGATGCGCACCTCGGTCACCTGTTCGACGACGGGCCGCAGCCCACGGGGCTGCGATATTGCATAAACTCGGCAGCGCTGAAGCTGGAGCGTGAAGAGTGAGGAGCCCCGGGGGGCAGGGGCAGGGAGCGGGGCGGGCCGGGGGGGCGCGGGGGGCGGGTGCGGCCGGGGGCGGAGGCGAATGGACGTGGGCGATCCTCCCGCGTTACTATGTTGCCTGGAAGAGTCGCCTGAGGCGGGCGGCTCCGGTTCGCCAGCGACTAGCCCGGAGAAATCCTCGATGCTGAAGCTCAAGGACCTGATGAACTCTGATGTGGTGTCGGTCTCACCCGACCTCACGCTGCGGGAGCTACTCGAGGTATTCACCGAGCTCGAGGTGAGCGGCGCGCCGGTGGTGGCCGGCAGCCGGGTCGTCGGGGTCATCTCGATGACGGATGTCTTCGACCTGCAGGAGGAGAGCGGGAGCCTGTCGCTACAGCCGGGCATCGAGGAGCCGGAGTTCCCGGGCAGGAAGTGGAACAGCTCGCAGAACAGCTGGGACCCCTCGGAGGAGGCGTTGGACTGGGCGCGGGCGACGCGTGAGCGCGACCTCGACATGCTGGATCAGCACACCGTGGCCGACGTGATGACGCGCGAGGTCCTGAGCCAACCGTCGAGCACGCCGGTGAAGAAGGCGGCACATCACATGCTGGGCCTGGGGATCAGCCGCATCCTCGTCATCGACGATGGCGAACTACAGGGCATCGTAACCACAACCGATATCGTGCGCGCCGTCGCCGAGGGCAGGCTCAAGGGTTGACCCGGCGGTCGCCAGCACGAACCTGAAGGGACGACCGTGTGACTGTCACCACACCCAACTCTCTGAAACCCGAGCAGCTGCGCAGGACCTGCGATCCGACCGCGCTCGAGTTCAAGACTACGGCGGAGCTGGAGCCGCTGCGTGAGGCGATAGGCCAAGACCTGGCGATGCGCGCCGTGCGCTTCGGTCTCGAGGTTGAACACCCGGGTTACAACATCTTCGCCATCGGGCTGCCCGGTTCGGGCCGCGCCACCATCATCCGTCAGCTGCTCGAAGACCGGGCGCGCGACGAGCCGACGCCCTCCGATTGGTGCTACGTCTACAACTTCGACCAGCCGCGCGAGCCGCGCGCCGTGTCCCTACCGGCCGGCCGGGGCCCGGAACTGCGTAGCGATGTGGACGGGCTGCTCGAGGAGTTGCAGGAGTCGCTTCCCAAAGCGCTGCAGACTGAGGAGGTCCGCAAAGAGCGCGACGCCATCGCCGAGCGCGTCGGCGATATCCAGCGGCAGCTCATTGAGGCGTTCCAGAAGGAAGTCGAGAACGAGCGCTACGTCGCGCTCGTCCAGACGCCAACCGGTTGGGTCGTCGCGCCGGCGCTGGGCAACGAGCCGCTCGACGAAAAGCAGTTCCAGAGCCTGTCTGAGGACCAGCGCGAGGAGATCCTGGACCGTCGCCGCGAGATGGAGAAGAAGTTCGCCGACGTCCAGTTGAAGGTGCGCGAGACGGAACGAGACGCCAGGCGCCTACTCGTCGAGCTTCAGCAGATGGTGGCTGAGGCCGAGGTGGAGAGCTGTGTGCGAGGAGTGAAGGCGCGCTGGGAGGGAGTACCTGACGCGACAACATATCTGGATCGCCTGGCGAAGGCGATCGTCGATAACGCGGGCCAGTTCGCGGACGGCGGCGACGAGTCGGAGTCGAGCTCCGAGGCAACGCCCACCGAGGAAGACCCACTGGCCAACTACCGGGTGAACGTCATTGTCTGCCACGACCCGGACAGCGGTACGCCGGTGGTCCAGGAGGAGAATCCCACCTATCACAACCTGATCGGGCGAATCGAGCATCGGGTGGAGTTCGGCACGATGATCGCCGACTTCGCCCAGATCACGGCCGGTGCCATTCACAAAGCCAACGGCGGCTATCTGATCCTCGAGGCGAACAACGTTCTTCGCCAGCCGATCGCCTGGGTCGCACTGAAGAACGCACTGCGAACCCAGTCGGTACGGTTGGAAGAGATAATCGAGTACACCAGTCTGATCGCTACGACAACACTGAAACCGCAGCCGATACCGCTGAAGGTCCGGGTCATCCTGCTCGGCGATCCGTACACCTACCAACTGCTGTACGCATACGACGAGGATTTCCGCGAGCTGTTCAAGGTGAAGGCGGACTTCAGTCCCTACATGGAGAGGGATGTCGAGGCGGAGCGCAGCTACGGCGAGTTCATCGCCGCACGCGGCGAAGAGGAGTCGCTGCCGCCGTTCGACGCGTCTGCCGTCGCCCGCGTCGCCGAGTTCGGGTCGCGGCTCGCTGGGCACCAGGACCGTCTCTCGACGCAGTTCGGCGCCATCGGCGATCTCGTCCGTGAGTCGGGCTTCTTCGCCAAATCCGGTGGTCGGATGGTCGTAACGGTGGACGACGTGCGGCAGGCGATCCGTGAACGTGAGGTGCGGGTGAACCGTCCGGAGCGGGAGCTGCTCAACCTCATCGAGGAGGACACGCTCACCATCGACCCGACCGGCGAAAAGATCGGCCAGATCTACGGGCTCGCCGTCCTGTCGGCCGGCGACCATGCGTTCGCGCGGCCGATCAAGATCGAGGCGAGCACGTTCATGGGCACGAGCGGTGTGGTCGACATCGAGCGCGAGGTGCGGCTTGGCGGCCCACTCCACAACAAGGGCGTGCTCGTGCTCTCAGGCTATCTGGGCGACCTCTTCGCACAGGATCACCCGCTCATCATGTCCGCCACTATGTCGTTCGACCAGCTGTACGAGGAGGTGGAAGGAGACAGTGCATCGGCGGCGGAACTCTACGCACTCATCTCGTCGATCGCCGAGGTGCCGCTCCGCCAGGGGATCGCCATTACGGGGGCGCTCAATCAGAAGGGCGACATCCAACCGATAGGCGGCGTAACCACGAAGATCGAGGGTTTCTTCCGGGCCTGCAAACGCCGCGGGCTGACCGGCAAGCAGGGGGTGATCATCCCGGCCCGCAACATGCCGAATCTGGTGCTGAACGACGAGGTCATCGGCGCGGTCCGCGAAGGGCAGTTCCAGATCTGGCCGATAAGGCTGTTCGAGGAAGGTTGGGAGATCCTCGCCGGCATGCCGGCCGGCGAGCGTGACCCCGACGACGGCTTCCCGCCCGACTCGCTCTATGGCCGCGCGGCGGAGCGACTCTCGAGGTGGGCTTACGGTTGGCGCGACTTCGGCAAGCCGGTCCGGCAGGGGCGCCGAGCCGAACCGGAGGAGGCAGCGGCTGCGAAGAGTGGTGCGGAACCGCCGGACGAGGACGAGGAAGAGCAGACCGCGGGGGGAGTGGAGGTATAGGGCGTGGCCGGCGCGAGTGGCCGGGAGGCGGCGCGCAAACGGGCTGAGGAGTTGCGGGAAGCGATACGACACCACGACTACCTCTACCACGTCCTCGACCAACCGCAAATCTCCGACACCGAGTACGACAAGCTCTACCGGGAGCTGAAGCGGCTCGAACAGGAGTACCCGGAACTCGTCACACCCGACTCGCCGACCCAACGCGTCGGCGCAGAGCCGCGGCCGGGCTTCAGCGAGGTCGAGCACCTGGCGCCGATGCTCAGCCTCGACTCGGGCGGAGACGAAGAAGAGGCGCGCCGCTTCGATACGCGCCTCCGCTCCGCACTGGACGACGGCACGGTAGAGTACGTTGCGGAACCGAAGCTTGACGGCCTGTCGCTGGAACTAGTGTACGAGGCCGGCAGCCTGACGCGTGCCGCGACCCGCGGGGACGGCCGCGTCGGCGAGGACGTAACGCCGAACGCCAGAACGATCGGCTCGCTTCCCCTCAGACTGAGAGACACGGAGCGCGAAGCACCGACACTGCTCGCGGTACGCGGTGAGGCGGTCATGCTGATCGATGGGTTCGAGCGCTTGAACGCCCGCCTCACCCAGGAGAACAGGCCGGTCTTCGCCAACCCACGCAACGCCGCCGCCGGATCGATTAGGCAACTCGACCCGAGCGTGACGGCCGCCCGCCCGCTCGTCTTCTACGCATACGAGACGATGCTGGTCGAAGGGCTGACGCTGCGAACGCAGGCGGAGACACTCGATGCCTTGCGCGCCTGGGGCTTCCGAGTCAGCAACGAGACGAGGACCGGCCTGCAGATCGATCAAGTGCTGGAACTCCACCATGAGCTTGAACGACGACGCGATGAGCTGGCCTATGAGATCGACGGCGTCGTCATCAAGCTCAACGACCTGAGCGCACGCGAACGACTGGGAACGACCGCGCATCACCCGCGCTGGGCCTTCGCCTACAAGTTCGAGCCGCGGCGCGAGATCTCCGAGATCCTCGACATCGTCGTGCAGGTCGGGCGCACCGGCAAGCTGACACCGGTGGCGATGCTGCGGCCGGTCGACGTCGGCGGCGTCACCGTCTCCCGGGCCTCGCTCCACAATCGCGATGAGATCGAGCGCAAGGACGTGCGGGTCGGTGACAAGGTACGCATACAGCGGGCCGGCGACGTGATCCCTCAGGTGTTGGAGCGCGTCGAAGATACCGGCAAGAAGCGTCGCTCGAAATTCCGCATGCCAACGACCTGTCCCGTCTGCCGGGCCCCGGTGGTCAGTCGCGGCCCACTGGACTTCTGCACGAACGGACTCGCCTGCCCCGCCCAGCTCAAGGCGCGGATCCAGCATTTCGCCTCCAGACACGCGCTCGATATCGAAGGACTCGGCGAGCGTACCGTAGAACAATTGCTCGAGGCAGGCCTCGTATCGAACGTCGCGGACCTGCTGACGCTACAAGAGGAGGACCTGGTAAAGCTGGAGGGATTCGCCGAACTGTCCGCGAGGAACCTGATCGAGGCGGTCCGGGCCGCCGCCGAGGTAACGCTCGACCGGTTCCTGTATGCGCTCGGCATCCCGGAGGTGGGCACTCAGACGGCCCGTGACCTGGCGCGGCACTTCGGCTCGCTGGATGCAGTGCTGAACGCCGGGCGCGAGGAGCTGGAGGCGGTTCCGGGCATCGGCCCAAAGGTGGCGCAGGCGGTCTCCGATTTCCTGCAGAGCCGCGGCACGCGCAACACCATAGCAGAGCTGAGAAGGCGGGGGCTGAAGCTCGTCGAGGTCGAGACGGCGGAGTCCTCCGACTTCGCCGGCCTGACGTTCGTGTTCACCGGCGGCCTGGAATCGATGTCACGCAACGACGCGCAGGACCTGGTCAGGTCGTTGGGCGGCCGAACCGCGTCCAGCGTCAGCGCCAAGACCGACTACGTTGTCGCCGGCAGCGAGCCAGGCAGCAAGTACGAGAAGGCGAAGGAGCTGGGCATCACCGTCCTCTCGGAAGAAGAGTTCCTCGAGATGCTCCCGCAAGGGACGCGCTGAAGTGGAGAATATCGACTACGCCCGTGTCTTCGAAGAGATCGCCGATCTGCTGGAGATCCAGGGCGCCAACCCCTTCCGCGTCCGGGCCTACCGCAACGCCGCCCGCACGATCGAGACGCTCTCACAACCGCTGGAGTCGCTGCTGACTGACGAGGAGGCGCGACTCGAGGACCTTCCGGGTATCGGCAAGGATCTGGCCGCGAAGGTCCGCGAGCTGCACGAGACCGGCGAGTTGCAACGGCTCACGGAGCTGCGCCAGGAGATCCCGGCGTCGCTCGTACAGATCATGCATCTCCCCGGGCTCGGCCCGAAGCGCGCACGCCAACTCTGGGAGGGCCTCGAGATCACCACGCTCGAAGAGCTGGAAGAGGCGGCACGCGGCGGCGCGCTGGAAGGGCTGCCGGGCTTCGGACCGACCCTGCAGAAGAAGATCGTCAAGGGCATCGAGGAGCTGAAGGCACGCGCCGGCCGTTTCAAGCTCTCCGACGCCGACATCTACGTCGCGCCCCTGCTCGAATACCTGAAGCAGGCCGAGGGCGTAGCCGCTCTGGAGGTCGCGGGCAGCTACCGCCGCCGCTGCGAGACGGTGGGCGATATCGACATCCTGGCAACGACGTCCGGTGAATCGCCCCTCATGGACCACTTCGTCGCCTATCGCGCCGTCCAGGAGGTTCTGGCCAAGGGGCCGACGAAGAGCTCGATCCGCCTGACGGGCGGCCTGCAGGTCGACCTGCGGCTCGTGCCGCAAGAGAGCTATGGCGCGGCTCTGACCTATTTCACCGGGTCGAAGGCGCACAACATCGTGATCCGCGGGATCGGGCGCGAGCGTGGCCTCAAGATCAACGAGTACGGCGTCTTCGAGGGCGAGCGGCTCGTGCGCGGTAAGACGGAACAGGAGGTCTACGCCGCCGTCGACCTGCCCTGGATTCCTCCCGAGCTGCGGGAGGACCGCGGCGAGTTCGATGCGGCGCGCCGCGATCGGCTGCCGAACCTCGTCGCGCCCGACGACATCCGGGGCGACCTGCAGATGCACACGCACTACAGTGACGGCAAGCACAGCGTGGCGGAGATGGTCGAGGCCTGCCGGGCCCGCGGCTACGAGTACATGGCGATCACTGACCATAGCCCCTCGCTGACCATGATAGGCACGAAACTCGAGGACTTCGCGAAGCAGTACGCAGAGATCGATGAGCTTCAGGAGAGATACGACGACATTCGGATCCTCAAGTCGGCGGAGGTCGACATACTAGAGGACGGGACGCTGGACCTCGATGACGACATCCTCGCGATGATGGATGTCGTGGTGATCGCCGTCCACTCGAAGTTCAACATGAGTCGCGCCGACATGACACGGCGCATTACGCGGGCCATGAGTCATCCGCGCGCGAACATCCTCGCCCACCCCACCGGCCGCCTGATCAATCGCCGCGAGCCCTACCCCGTGGATGTCGAAGAGCTGGTAGCGGTGGCGAAGGGGCACGGGCTGATGCTGGAGCTCAACGCTCAGCCCGACCGCCTGGACTTGCGCGACTTCCATCTGCAGATGGCCCGCGATGCGGGCGTCAAGATCGTGATCAGCACCGACGCGCACCGCACGGCCGAGCTCGACTTCATGGGCTTCGGTGTGGGGCAGGCGCGCCGCGGCTGGCTGGAGCCGGCGGACGTTGCCAATACGGAGCCGTTGAGCGAGTTTTTGAAATTGGTGCGAAAGTAGAGGCGTTTTGGGAAGCTGGTCGGTAGTCGGTGGCCGGTAACCGGTGCGCCAAAGGCCCGTTGAGTGTCTGCCGGTTACCGGCCACCGATCACCGACTACCGGTTACCGGCATAATGGAGGTGGAGCTAACATGTCAGTCGCGCCGGAAGTCGAGAAGCTGCTGAAGGACGAGGGCGTGGACTACGAGGTGGTCAAACACCCCACGGCCTACACGGCAGCAGAGGAGGCGGCAGCCTCCCACATCTCCGGGTACGAGTGGGCGAAGACGGTAATCTACTTTACAGAGAACAACGAGCCGATCATGGCCGTACTGGCCGCCTCCCATCACGTGAATGCCAAGCAACTCGAGGGGCTCGTGGGGTCGGGCAAGCTCCGGCTGGCAGCCGAGTCGGAGTTCTCCGGTCTCTACCCGAACTGTGAGCCTGGTGCCATGCCGCCGTTCGGCAATTTGTACGGGCAGCGTTTGTACGTCGACGAACGACTGACCGAGGACGAGACGATCGTCTTCAACGCAGGCAATCATACCGAGGCCATCCGCATGCGCTACGTCGATTTCGCGCGACTGGCCAAGCCGGTGGTCGGCAGCTTCGGGGAGCAGTAGAAAGCCCGCGCTCGTTTGGGGCGCGGGCTGCTGTTCGGCACGCGGCGCCGTTCAGCACCACGCGCTGCGCCGGTCTCGACGCTCGGCGAGTCGAGGTATGACGTCGAGCGCCGTGGAACCTCTAGGTGGTGGTCTCCTCCTTCTTCTCGACGCGGGCCGCGTCCTGCTCGCCCGAGCCGATCTTCGGTTCCTCATCCGCGCTGGTCAGCGACTTCTTGAACTCGCGGATCCCCTTTCCCAGCGACTGACCGATCTCCGGCAGGCGGCGAGCACCGAATAGGAGCATGAAGAGGATGGCGATGAGTATGACTTCCGTCCACCCCATGCTTCCGATACCGATAGCAGCGACTGCAATGTACTGCATTTGATGACCTTCTCTCGTGTTAAGCTTTGCGGCGGTTCGCTCAGGCCAGGCCGTACGGCCTGGGCACGTCGCCCGACGGGCGCTTGCGACCCTCCTCCAGCACACCCGCCTTCTGAAGTGCTTCCTCACCCAGATGGCCCAGGAGCTCGTTCTCGCGATCGAGCGTCTCGAGCGCTACGTCGCGAGCCCTCTCATCACCGGCCCAGGCGTCCTCGATGACTCGCCAGCCGATATCCCGGGCGATCCGCTCCAGCACGTAGGCGCTGACCAGGTTGTCGTCCAGATAGCCCGCCGGGCCGAACTCGTCTTCGGGCATGGCGTCGTTAGGGCCGACGTAGTACGCCAGAGCCGCGTTGACCATCGTGCGATGACGCTGTTGCAGGCGCGGGTCCTGCGAGAGGACCATGAGCGTTGCCACGAATATCGGTGCCCATCTGACGAACTTGCAGAAGACACCCCTGTACTCGCCCACGTTCTCCATGACCACCTGGGTGAAATCCCGCACCACACTCCCTCCCTGTTCGGCAATGAGCGGCGGTCCGGCAGCCGCCCGTTAACGTCGCGCCCCGACCGGGCCCTCAACCGCGCCTCGGTAGGACACCCTCCAGATACAGCCACCTACAACATCGCTAACATATATCGCACCGTCCGGACCCACCAGCGGGGCGACCGGTCGCCCCCAAGCGTGGCCTGCGTCGGCAAGCCAACCGGTCACAAAGTCCTCGAAACCGACGGGTCGCCCGGCAGCGACCCGCACGCGGACGACCTTGAAGCCCGACAGAAGCGGGGCGCCGTCGGCCGATCCGCTGAGTGCGACGAACGCGTCGCCGTGGTACTCGGAGGGGAACATGTCGGCAGTATAGAAAGCGATACCCTGAGGCCTCGAGTGCGCGGGAAAGCTGAGGACGGGCGGCGCGGTCACGTCGCAGCGACGCGGGTCCCCAAACTCCGGGTTGGGAACACGCTGACCGTAGCAGTATGGCCAGCCGTAGTGGTAGCCGCGGCGGATGACGTTCAGCTCGTCCGGCGGCAACCGGTTCCCCAGCCCCCGGCGCCCGAGCTCCGTCGCCCACAGCTCACCGGTCTGGGGGTGGAAGGCGAGCCCAGCGGCGGAACGCAGGCCGCGGGCCCAGACCTCCTGCCCCTCACCTCGCACATCGATGCGGAGAACCGTGGCGCGGCGTGGGTCGTCCTCGCGGCACAGGTTGCAGGACGCAGCGATCGAGAGGTAGAAGGCTCGGCCCGACGGCTCGACGACCATAGCGCGGCCGGCGGGCCCATCGGCGGGCAGCGAGTCGACGACCACCGCGTAGCGAGACGCGGAATCGGCCTCGGGATACCGCATGCAAATGACCCGACCCGCTTCCGCCACCCAGAGGCCGTCACCGGTCCAGGCGACCGAGCTCGGTCTGTCGAGGCCCTCGATCACCGTCTCCGCCTCGTCGGCCCGGCCGTCGTCGTCGTTGTCGGCGAGTCGCACGATCCGGCCCTCAGGGGCAAGCGCGACGTACAGTCCACTATCGGGCCCGAAGGCCATGCCCCAGGGTCCGGCCAGCCCGTCGGCGTACAGCTCGATCACGAAGCCGTCTGGCACGACGAGCCGCTCCTCCGATTGGGCCTGGCTCGCCTGGGGACACGCATGAACGGCGACCAGAACACCCAACGCGTGGGCCACGGCTCGCCGACGATCTCGGAGTCTCCGGTCCATGGGCACAACGCTACGCACCGGCCGGGGGATCGTGCAATACCGACCTGGCCATTGCGGCGGCGCGGCGCGCGAGCCAACATCGTAGTCCAGCCCTGACTTAGAGGAGAATTCCTAGGAGGGAGGTCCGCCGATGCTGCACCGACGCCTGGTCCCGCTCGGAATCGCCGCGCTCGTCCTCTGTTCAACCGCCCTCGACGCCGCGGCGCAGGAGCGCTTCACCATCGAGCAGGTCATGAGCTCGCCTTTCCCGAGCGAGCTGACCGCCGCGCCCACTGGCGCCAAGGTCGCCTGGGTGTTCAACGCTCAGGGGCTGCGCAACATCTGGGTCGCCGAAGCGCCCGACTACGAGGCCCGCCGACTCACGGCGTACACCGAGGACGACGGCCAGGAGATCTCCGATCTGACCTGGACGCCGGACGGCAGCGCGATCGTATTCGTCCGTGGCGGCGGAGCGAACCGCCAGGGCGAATATCCGAACCCCTGGAGCCTGCCGCAGGGCGTGTCCCAGCAGATATGGATCGTCGACCTGGCCGGCGGCGAGCCGCGCCTGCTGGCCGATGGCTCGAGCCCGACCGTCGCACCGACCGGTGACCTGGTCGCCTTCCCCAGGCGCGGAGACATCTACGCCGTGCCGCTGGAGGGCGGCGACGCGAAGCCGCTGGTCAGGGCACGCGGCGGCAGCGGCTCGCTGGCCTGGTCGCCGGACGGTTCGCAGCTGGCCTTCACCAGTAGCCGCGGCGACCACAGCTTCGTCGGCGTCTACGACCGGGAGGGCGAGCGAATCCGCTGGCTCGACCCCAGCGTCGATCGCGACGGGTCCCCGGTATGGTCGTCGGACGGGCGCCGGATCGCGTTCCGGCGGATCCCGGCCACCCGGGCTCCGGTGCCGTTCGGGCCGCAGCGGACGGCGCAGCCGTGGTCGATCCGCGTCGCCGACGTGGCGAGCGGATCGGGTCGTGAGGTCTGGCGCGCCGATGAGGGTGACGGCAGCGCGTTCCACGGCGTGGACGCCGAGAATCAGCTCATGTGGGGCGAGGGCGACCGCATCGTCTTCCCCTGGGAGAATGACGGCTGGCTGCACCTCTACTCGGTCCCGGTCCGCGGCGGCGAACCAACGTTGCTCACGCCAGGCAACTTCGAGGTGCAGCACGTTGCCCTGAGCGCCGACCGCAGCCGCGTCATCTACAGCTCGAACCAGGACGACATCGACCGCCGCCACCTGTGGAGCGTCTCGGTGGCCGGCGGCAGGCCAAACCTGTTGACTCCCGGCGAAGGGATCGAATGGTCACCCGCGCCCGTCGCCGACGGTAGCGCACTCGCCTTGTTACGCTCCGATGCCCGGCGGCCGGCGCGCCCGGCAATCATTCTCGGGTCGGGACGTCCACACGATCTGGCGCCCGAGGTGATACCCGCCGATTTCCCCAGCGATCGTCTGGTCGAGCCACAGCAGGTGATCTTCCCGGCCGCTGATGGGATGCCGATCCACGGCCAGCTGTTCATGCCCCGGGGCGCGCGCCCCGGCGATGGCCGGCCGGCCGTGCTCTTCTTCCACGGCGGCTCGCGCCGCCAGATGATGCTCGGCTGGCACTACCGGGGTTACTACCACAACGCCTACGCGTTGAACCAGTACCTGGCCAGCCGCGGCTACGTCGTGCTGTCGGTGAACTACCGGAGCGGCATCGGCTACGGGATGGAGTTCCGCGAGGCGCTCAACTACGGCGCCACCGGGGCCAGCGAGTTCAACGACGTGCTGGGCGGCGGCCTCTACCTGCGGGGTCGCGCCGAGGTGGACCCCGATAAGATCGGGCTGTGGGGCGGCTCGTACGGCGGCTACCTGACGGCACTCGGGCTGGCCCGGGCGTCCGACCTGTTCGCCGCCGGCGTCGACCTGCACGGCGTCCACGACTGGAACGTCGTGATCAGGAACTTCATGCCCAGCTACGATCCCGAGGCACGGCTCGACGCCGCACGTCTGGCGTACGAGTCGTCGCCGATGGCGTCGATCGATACCTGGCGATCGCCGGTCCTGTTGATCCACGGCGACGACGACCGGAACGTCCCGTTCAGCGAGACGGTCGATCTGGTCGCCGCGCTGCGCAAGCATGGAGTCGAGTTCGAGCAATTGATCTTCCCCGACGAGATACACGGCTTCGCGACACACGCACGTTGGCTGCAGGCCTATCGCGCGGCGGCAGACTTTTTTGGTGAGCACCTGAGTCGGAGTAATTAGTGATCAGTGATCAGTGGTCGGTAGTCAGTGATCAGTGATCGGTAGTCAGTGATCAGTAGTCAGTGGTCAGTAGTCGTAGTCCCAAGTTACTGATTACTGATTACTGATTACTGATCACCGATCACCGATCACCGATCACTGATCACTCCGTTCAAGGAGCAACCATGAACGCAGCAGGCGACATCCCCGTCGAGGATTTCAAGCGCGCGGCGAGCCGCGTCATCGACTGGATCGCCGGCTACCTCACGCACCCGGAGGACTACCCGGTGCTCGCCCGGGTCGAGCCGGGCGAGGTGAAGGCGGCGCTGCCAGTAAGTGCGCCGACGACGGCTGAGCCGCTGGACGACGTGCTCGACGACTTCGAGAAGATCGTCGTGCCGGGGATCACCCACTGGAATCACCCGTGCTTCTTCGCCTACTTCAGCATCACGGGATCGGTGCCGGGGATCCTCGGCGAGCTGCTGTCCGCGGCGCTCAACGTGAACAGCATGCTCTGGCAGACGTCGCCGGCGGCGACGGAACTGGAGGAGCGGGCGCTCGACTGGCTGCGCCAACTGCTGGGGCTGCCCGAGAGGTTCGAGGGCGCGATCATGGACACCGCCTCGGCCTCGACCCTCTGCGCGATCGCCGCAGCCCGGCACGCGCTCGCCGATCTCAAGATCCGCGAGCGCGGCATGTCGGGTCGCAGCGATCTGCCGCTGCTGCGCCTCTATACCTCGGAGCAGGCTCACTCGTCGGTCGAGAAGGCAGCGCTCGTGCTGGGGATCGGCAAGGCCGGTGTGCGGAAGATCCCGACCGACGACGCGTTCCGCATGGACCCGGGGGCGCTGGAGTCGGCGATCGCCGAGGATCGGGCCGCCGGGCACCGGCCGTTCTGCGTGACCGCGACCGTCGGGACGACCTCGACCACCAGCATCGACCCGGTCCCGGCCGTCGCCGAGATCTGCCGGCGCGAGGACCTCTGGTTGCACGTCGATGCAGCCTACGCCGGTTCCGCGGCGATCATCCCCGAGTATCGCCACGTGCTCGACGGCTGCGACGCGGCCGCATCCATCGTGGTCAACCCGCACAAGTGGCTGTTCACGCCCATCGACTGTAGCGCGCTCTACACGACCCAGCCCGACGTCCTGACCGGCGCCTTCAGCCTGGTCCCCGAGTACCTGCGCACGGGGGTCGACGGTGAGATCCGCAACTATATGGATTGGGGCGTGTCACTGGGCCGCCGCTTCCGCGCCCTCAAGCTGTGGATGGTCCTGCGTTGTTTCGGTACCGACGGCATCGCCGTCCGACTCAAGGAGCACATCCGGCTGGCGCAGCAGTTGGCAAGTTGGATAGACGAGCACCCCGAGTTCGAGCGGCTGGCCCCCACCCCGCTGAGCGTCGTCTGCTTCCGCGCTCGCCCGTCGCACATCCAGGACGACGAGGACGCGCTGGACGCGTTCAACGAGGCGCTACTGAACCGGATCAATGCCGGCGGCGAGGTCTATCTTTCGCACACGAAGCTGAACGATCGCTACACACTGCGACTGGCGATCGGCAACGTGCGCACCGAAGAGAGGCACGTGACACACGCGTGGGAGCTCATCCGCCGTGAGAGCGAGCGACTCGCGAAAGGGTAAGATACCAGTAGCCCGCGCTGGCGCTCTGAACGAAAATCATTCCCGCTCGCGTTAGCGGAGCGGTCGAGCGGGAGCCGAGACAAGGAGTCTGTGCGCACGCGCCGTTCGGCACGACCAGCAGGTCGCTGAGAAGGTCCGTGGAATCGGGTCGACGCCGGAGCGACGGTTGGTGCACCGTCGCTCGCCGGACATTCCAAGTGGGCTGCAAGCGGCAGGGAACGGCAGGCGACTATTCGACCTGCCAAGGTTCGCGTGCCGTCCCCGACGCCAACCTGTGCACCCAGTTGAGATACTCGAGCGGCAGTCCGTGGATCCGAGCTCCGCGGAGCAGCAGGTTCAGATAAGCGGGGTCCGGCCGGGCCGCCTCGACGATCCACCTGGGCTGAGCGATGTAGGCCACGGCAGCCTGTCGGGCGCGTCTCCCCAGCGGTTCGACCCAGAGGGTCTCGCGGCGATAGTGGTCGGGAATGCCCTCGAAGGCGTCGAGGCTGGCGAGCGCCTCGTGCGGCAAGCGGTAGACGACACCCAGGGTCTGGCAACGCTCATCCGGTATCAGATTCGCAACGACGCTGCCCCCATACTCCCCTTCCCCACCCTTGTTGAAGGCGAGGCGCCAGCCGTCGGCACGTACCGCCCACCCGTGCTCCAACGGCCGACCGATCAGCTCGGCCAGGAACCCGGGGTCCATGTTGCAGCCGTAGGCGAAATAGAGGAGGCCGGGTCTCAGCATCGGGTGGCCCAGTCAACGGAGCGAGTCATGGGTCGCCGGTGTTAGGTCGTCTTCTCAGGCACCGGGGTTCCGCCCTCAGGACCGCCGGGGCTATAATAACACTCGCATGGACACATTCTTCGAGCGCCCGGAATCGATCGGCCGCGGGTTCCTCCCCGAGGTCCGCACGGAGTTGCGCTGGCAGGAATCGGCGCTCTGGCCGGTGCGACGGCCCTACCCGATCGAGGTGCCCTGCCCTGTCTGCGGCACTTACGCGCGCTGTGACTTCCTCGGCCGCCAGCGCTGCCCGCACGGCCACCTATTCGGCCAACGCGCCTTCTGGAGCGGTCGCGCCTCGTCCTGCTGGCTGCTGCTCGAGGATGTGAGCGGCGGCGAGACGTTCGTGTTCCCGGCGGCGCTCCGCTGGCGCGACGATTCACGGCTGGTGGTCGGGCCGGCGACCGAGGACGCCTCGGTCCCCTTGCCAGGCGCCCGGCGCTAGGCCGGTTGAGGTGCCGGCGCCTGGAGCACGTCGCGGATCGCGACGAGCGCTTCCTCTAGAATCTGCCTTGTGATCACCAGCGGCGGTGCGAAGCGGACCACCTGGTTGTGAGTCTCCTTCGCCAAGATACCGCGCTCCATGAGCGCCTCGCAGAACGGGCGCGCGGTGCCCGAGGACTCCTTGATCACGACGCCGACCATTAAACCCTTGCCGCGGATCTCCTCGACGTGCGGTGAGCCGATGGCGTCGAGTTCGCCCATGAACCAGTCGCCCAGCTCGGCGGCACGCTCCGGCAACTTCTCCTCGACCAGCACGTCCAACGCCGCCCGACCGACGGCGGCGGCCAGCGGATTCCCGCCGAAGGTGGAGCCGTGGTCGCCCGGCGCGAAGACGCCCATGACCTCCTCATCGGCGAGGCAGGCCGATACGGGGTAGACGCCGCCGCCCAGCGCCTTGCCAAGCATCACGACGTCCGGCGTCACGCCCTCCCAGTGGCTGCACAGCATCCGGCCGGTCCGCCCCAGTCCGGTCTGAATCTCGTCGGCCATCAGCTTGGCGTTCGCCTCGCGGCAGATCGCCGCCGCCTCCTTGATGTAGCCCTGCGGCGGAACGATCACACCGCCTTCGCCCTGCAGCGGCTCGACCAGGAAACCGACCGTATTGTCCGTGACCGCTACGTGCAGCGCATCGATGTCGCCGTACGGGATGAGCTTGAAGCCGGGGGTGAATGGCCCGAAGCCGCGGCGGTACTGTTCCTCGCTGGAAAAGCCGACGATGGTCGTCGTTCGCCCATGGAAGTTGTTCTCGCAGACGACGATCTCGGCTACCTCCGGCGCGACGCCCTTGACTGTGTAGCCCCACTTGCGGACCGCCTTGATCGCCGTCTCCACCGCCTCGGCGCCGGTGTTCATCGGCAGCGCCTTCGCGTAGCCCACCAGCTCGCACAACTGATGCAGGAACGCGCCCATCTGGTCATTGTGAAAAGCGCGGGACGTCAGCGTCAGTCGCTCCGCCTGCTCTCGCAAGGCGCCGACGATCCGCGGGTGCCTGTGCCCCTGATTGACCGCCGAGTAGGCGCTCAGCATGTCGAGGTACCTGTTCCCCTCCACATCCCACACCCAACAGCCCTCACCGCGCTCGATCACCACCGGCAGCGGATGGTAGTTGTGCGCACTCCAGCGATCGACTTCGCGAATCAGTTCCTCAGTCCGCCCCATCTCCGATCTCCATCTCTATTGCCAGCCTCGTCGCCATCGCCATCCCCATCGCCATCGCCATCGATCACGATGACGATGGCGATGGGGATGGCGATGGGGAGTCGGGTTAACCCGCTCGGGCAGCTTCCAGGTCCCGTTTGTAGAGCTTCATCCCCTGGCGCGTCAACTCTCCCGGCACACCATCGGCTACCTGCTCGCCGTCGATGCGGACCACCGGCATCACCTCGGTCGTCGTCCCGACGATGAACGTCTCGTCGGCACCTCTAAACTCGTCGAGCGGCACGCCGACCTCCTCGACCGCGATGCCCTCTGCACGCAGGGCCTCGATCAGGAACTTACGGGTGATCGACGGCAGAATGTTGTCGATCGGGTGGGTGTAGACGGTGCCGTTGAGGACGCAGAACGCGCTGGTGTGGGCTCCCTCGGTGACGATACCGTCGCGTACCATGATCGCCTCGGTGCTGCCCTCGGAACGGGCGTGCTGATAGGCGATGATATTGGGCAACAGGCCGATCGTCTTCACCTCGCAATAGCCCCAGCGCAGGTCGGGCGCCGTGACGACAGAGACCCCCTTCTCCAGCTTCTCGGCCGGCGGCCCCTCGAACGGCCGCGCGATCATGACGAGCGTCGGCCGGATGTTCTCGGGGAATGCATGGCTACGTGGCGCCGCGCCGCGGCTCAACTGCACGTAGACCGTGCCTTCACTGACCCCGTTGGCGCTCGCTACCCCGCGCACCGCTTCGTGCACGCCTTCTCGAGTCAGGGGCAACTCGATCTCCAAAGCGCGCGCGCCACGCTCGAAACGGTCGAGGTGCGCCTCGATCCGAAAAGCGTTGCCGCCGACGATTCGCACGACCTCGTAGATGCCGTCGGCGAAGTTGAAGCCGCGGTCCTCGACCGAGATCTTCGCCTCCGCATGCGGCACCAGCTCGCCGTTCAGATAGACCAGCATCTCCTGTGACATACGCTACCTCTGTCCGGGTGACGGTGTGCTCTGAGAGCGAACCTACTACGGGGCACAGGGCGGGAAAAGGCCCCGTGGTCCTGTGGGTTGGCGATTCCCGCTCACCTACAGGAACGCTCCCACCAGTGCGAACCCGACGATCGCGGCCGCCGCCGCGATCATCGCATACGGTATCTGGGTGCGCACGTGGTCGATCACATCGGTCGCCGAGGCGAGTGACGCCACGATCGTCGTGTCGCTGATCGGGCTCGAGTGATCGCCGAACACGCCGCCCGAGAGCGATGCCGCCAGGAACGGCGCCAGCGGCAAGCCGAGCGCCTGGGCCGCGGGCACCGATATGGGGATCATGATGGCGAAGGTGCCCCAACTGGTACCGGTGGCGAAGGCGACGAGCGCGGCGGTGATGAAGGTCGCCGGCACCAGGAGCACCGGCCAGGCGATGTTACGAACCAGCTCGGCCACGTACGGGCCGGTCCCCAGCCTGACGCATACGTCGCCCAGCGTGATGGCGAGGAGCAGGATGAGCACCAACCCGAGGAGCGCCTCGATCCCCTTGAGCCCCAACCGGACCAGCTCGTCCAGCGAAGCGAACCGCTGGACGAGCATGAGGATCCAGGCCGCCATGTTGCCGGCGATCACGGCCCACAGGGCGCTGGTCGAGCCGGAGCCCTGACCGAGGACGCCGTGCCCCGTGATGTAGAGGCCGACGGGCATCGTGATCACCATCGTCAGGATCGGCACGATCATATTGAGGGCGCGGGGCGGCACGTCGCGCGACAGCCGTACCTCGAACGCCGCCTCGTCGACGGTGAGCTCGCCTTCCGGGCTCAGGACGACGCCCCTTGCGGCACGCGCCTCGGCCTCGCGCATCGGTCCCAGGTTCAGTCCTCGCCAGGCGGTGAACCCGGCGAGGGCCACCGCGGCGATGGCGTAGAGGTTCAGAGGAATCGAGCGCACGAAGATGTGCAACGGCGTAGCGACATCCAGGCCGCCGAGTATCCCGAGTACGAGTGCGCCCCAGGCATTGAACGGGATCAGGATGCAGATGGGCGCCGAGGTCGAGTCAGCGATGTAGGCCAGCTTCTCACGCGCGGCGCGATAGCGATCGAACAGCGGACGGCAGACGGCGCCGGCGACGAGCAGCGTGACATTCGACTCGATGAAAATGGCGATGCCGATCAGCCAGGCGAGCACGCCGGCGCCGCGCACATCGCTGACCAGGCGGCGCCCCTCCAGCCAACGAACGAAGCCTTCAACGCCACCCGACGCCTGCACGTAGACGACCAGGGATCCGATGAGCAGGCTGAACATCAGCACGCGCGTGTTGCCCGGCTCGCCGACCACGGTCACCGTGCCCTCAATCGCGCCGGCCAGGCCGGACACCGGATTGAAGCCGCTGAGGATCGTCCAGCCCAGCCAGATCCCCGCGGCCAGCGACACATAGACCTGCCGGCTCCAGACGGCGAGCCCGATAGCGACGATGGGCGGTAGAAGCGACAGCAGCGAAGGGTCGAACTCGGTTCCGTTCATCCGCACTCCGCGGTGGTAGAGCCCCGTCCGGCGGGGAATGGCGCGATCGCCCGCGATCCGCCATCATGTTGGGCAAACGACTAGGACGCTCACTATTACGACGGCGCGGACGGCGGCACAACCCGCAGGGCGGCCCCGGCGGAGCTCGCGTGCGACAATTCCCAGTCGTTTTCCGGGCCGAGGAGGAGAGAGCCTTGATCCTCAGCAGACGATTGACGACGACACTGGCCCTGGCGCTGCTGGTCGCCGGCTGCGGCGGTGAAGCGGAAACGGGGGGAGAAGAGATGGAGACCGGCGGAGCGGCTCTGCCACCCGACATCGGCAATCCGACGCCGCGCGTCGTGCTCGAGACGAACGTGGGCCGGATCGTGATGGAGCTCGACCGCGAGAGCGCTCCGGAGACCGTCGAGCGCATCGTGAGTCACGTAGAGAACGAGTTCTACGACGGACTGATATTCCAGCGGGTGAGGCCGGGATTCATGATCCAGGCCGGTGCCTACACACCGGAGGGGCGGATGCGGCAGTCGTCCAGCCCGCCACTGCCGAACGAGTCGGACAACGGGCTCAGCAACTCGCGTGGTACGGTGGCCATGGCGAGGCGGGACGACCCGAACAGCGCATCGACGCAGTTCTTCATCAACCTGGTCGACAACACCTACCTGGACTACCAGCCGCAAACGGCGGAGACGCCGGTTCGCTGGGGCTATACGGTATTCGGGCGGGTCGTCGAAGGGATGGACGTCGTCGACTCCATCGCCCAGGTACCGACACAACGCGGGCCGTTGAGCGAAGCCATGCCCTTGGAGCCCATCATCATCGAGCGCGCCTACGTGGAGGGCGGTTGATGCAGTTGCTCTCGCAGGTCGACGAGAGCCGACTGGAGCGCACGGTAAGGGAGCTGGAGGGGCCGCGACACCCGCGGGCGGCACCGGAGGCGCTGGGCCGCGCCGAGACGCTGGTGGCGGACGGACTGAGTGCGGCTGGGCTGGCGGTCGAGCGCCAGCCCTTCGACTTTCGCGGCACCACTTACAACAACGTCGTCGGCAGGCTGCCGGGCTCCGACCCGAACCTGCCGCCCCTCCTGGTCGGCGCCCACTTCGACACCGTCTCCAACACGCCGGGCGCCGATGATAACGCCAGCGGCGTCGCAGTGATGCTCGAGGTCGCTCGCCACGCCGCCGGCCTGGCGCCACGCCGCCCTCTGGAGTTCGTCGGGTTCAACCTCGAGGAGCCACAGGACTTCGTGGGCACCTACCGGGTCGGCAGCGCGCGCTTCGCCGCGCAGGCGCGGCGCTGCAATCAGCGATACTCGGGGGCCCTGGTTCTGGAGATGGTGGGATACACCGACCGTAGCTCGGGCAGCCAGAAGGTGCCGCCGTTGGTCTTCAAGCGCGTGCCCGATTCGGGGACCTTCCTGACCGCGGTGGGCGACGGCCGCTCGCGTCGCCTGCTGCGAGCGTTCCAGCGCTCCACCGAGCGGCACGTGCCGGGGCTGACGCTGGTGACCTACCGTACGATACTGCGCGGCTTCGTGCTTCCCCTGACGCGGCTCAGCGACAACGCCTCGTTCTGGGACCGGGGCTATCCGGCGCTGATGATCACCGACACGGCTTTCCTGAGGAACCCGCACTACCACATGGCGACGGACAGCGCCGACACACTCGACTACCGGTTCATGGGCGCGGTGGCGCGGGCGGTACTCGCCGCGGTGTTGGACATCGGAGGAACCGACGCGAACGGGTGACTGGTAATCGGTGATCAGTAATCAGTAGTCAGTGATCAGTGATCAGTAATCAGTGATCGGTGATCAGTAATCAGTGATCAGTGATGAGTTCCGAGTATCGCAGCCTCACGAGGAGCAGTCAGTACTGACTACTGATTACTGACTACTGATTACTGATCACTGATTACTGATCACTCATTACTGTTCACTCAGCAGTACGAGGAGCCCGCATGATTCCCATGAACAACGGAAACCAGCCGGAGGTGTACTTCTGCTCCGGACCTCGCACGCCCTTCGCCAAGATCGACGGGCCGCTGGCACACCTCGACGCCGTGGAACTCTCGACCCCGGTGGTGCGGGCGGCGCAGAACGAGCTCAGGGAGGGCATGGTTCCGGACTGCTTCGTCTGGGGGGCCGTGGTCCCATCTCTTGCGGTCAGCCACATGGCGCGGGAGGTCTGGCTCGACGCGGGCCTCGAGCCGCACGTACCCGCCCTCACCATCGTCCAGCAGTGCGCCACCAGCCTGGCGGGAGCGACGCACGCCGCGGCACAGATGAGGTCCGGCCATCTCGAGCTGGCGCTGTGCGGCGGCTCGGAGGCGATGAGCCAGACGCAGGTGGGCCTGACCCGTGGAATGAGCCAGACGATCCGGCGTCTGGCTCAGGCGAAAGCCGCCGGGGCTGTGTTGAAGGCGCTGGGCCGGCTACGGCCGCGTGACCTCAAGTTGCGTGTGCCGAGCGTCAAGGAGCGGATGTCGGGTCTGACGATGGGAGATCACGCGGAGATCACAGCCAAGGAGTGGAAGCTGGATAGAGCGAGCCAGGACCGTTTCGCCTTGGCTAGCCACCAACACGCCGTTATGGCGTGGGAGCGTGGCTTCTTCGACGATCTGGTGATCGGCTCGGACACCTTCCCAGGATTCACGCGCGACGGCATCCCGCGCGCCGACACCTCGCTGGAGAAGTTGGCGATGCTACCACCGGTCTTCGACCGGGCGAGCGGGACGCTGACCGCCGGCAACTCGTCGCCGCTCACCGACGGCGCGGCAGCCTGTTGGGTGGCGACCGAGCGTGGGCTGGAGCGGTTCGAGGCGGCGCCCTACCGCGCACGGCTGCTGGACTGGGAGGTCGCGGCAGTCGATATCGAGCGCGATGGGCTGCTCATGGCGCCGGCGCTGGCGATCCCGCGCCTCCTGGCCCGCCGCGGTCTCGGCTACGGCGACATCGCGCTCTGGGAGATCCACGAGGCGTTCGCCGCACAGGTGCTGTGCACGATCGAGGCGCTGAACAGCCCGGGGTGGTTGAAGGGGCGGGCGGGCGTCGAGGCGGATCTCGGCCGGGTGCCGGAAGACCGGATCAACCCGAACGGCGGCAGCGTCGCGCTGGGTCATCCGTTCGGCGCGACGGGGGCACGGATCGTGTCGCAGACGGTGAAACAGCTTCGGACGAGCGGTGGGCTGGCGTTGATCAGCATCTGCGCGGCTGGCGGGTTGGGCCACGTCGCCCTACTGGAGGCCGCCTAGGGCGACGAGGTCCGGTCAGGGGTCCGAGGGTCGGGCTAGCGCCCGGCTTCGTCGGCCGCCTCCTCGACGGCGTTTGCCGGCTCACCGACGGTCTGCTCGGCGAAGCTCTGGACGCGATGGATCAAGCGAACGAAGATCATGTGCTCGTTGTTGTTCGCGTCCCTGAAGCCGGTGCAGTAGCCGAGGCTTACGCCGAGCAGGAACATGAAGATGCGGCGAATTACGTGTTCCATGCGGTCCCCCTCCTCCCCGATTGCTTTACCGTCGGGGTTGTCACCCCACATCGTCACAGTAATATAGCCACCGCGGCGTTGGAAGGCCTACGATCGCTACACCTGGCAGGGGATTCGCCGCCCCCCTACGAGGATCCTTTGTCAGGAGTCCTACGAAAGGAAGGGACGGGGCAGGACATCCGCGCAAGGCCCGGGAGAAAAGGGAAGTGAGTCAACCTTACGCGGCGCCGTTAGGCTCGTCTGCCCCGTCACCCTGTTAAACCACCGAAACTACCCGAAAGTTCCGTAATCCGGTGAGCGGTGGAGATCTACGCTCCACAGCCTACGGGATGAGCCCGGCCATGATATCGAGCCCTATGGCGAAGCCGCCGACCTCCTGGGTCCCCGCCATGTAGCCGAGCTGTAGGCCAACGTTGATGAGGGGTGCCGGGTTGTAGCTGACGCGCAGCCACGGATAGCCGAGGAACATCGACTCCCGGCGACGCCGCAGCTCCTCGACCTCACCGCTCACACCGACGATCTCCTCGATCGTCAGCACCCCGCCGCCGGCCATGCCTCCTACCGCCAGCTCCAGGTTCCGCTGCACCACGAGGTACTCGGCGGTGAAGCCGCCGCCCGAGAACCCACCCTGCACACGGTTGCCTCCCGAGTTCGACCCCTCGTCCACGAACCCGCCGCCGAAGGCGCCGCCGCCGAGACGCACCCGCCCCGTCTGCAAGAAGCCTCGGCCACCCAGCGCCACAACGCCGCCCACATCGCGTCCGAAGCTCCGGTCGGCATCGATCCCCAGGTCGGCGTACACGAGCCAGAAGCCGCCGCCGCCGCCGAAATCGCCGCCGAACCGCTGCGCACAGGCAGACTCGGGTAGCAGTAAGAAGACGCCGCTCGCCAGAAGTAGCGTGATCGCTCTGTTCACTCGTCCTCCTCGTGAGTCGGGCTCGGCTTACTCGGGCACCTCGCCGCCGAGATTGGCGCGGGCCGCCTCGAGCATCGACCGAATGCGGGGCGATACCTGATCCGGCGGGATCACCTCGACATAGTGTTCCCAAGCCTCCACGGCGGTCGCGAAATCGCCCGTCATGAACGAGACCATCCCCTTGAACTGCAGAGCCTCGGCGAAGTCCGGATCGACAGCCAACGCCTGATCGAACGCCGGGATCACCCCTTCCGGGTGACCCATCGCGAAGAGCAACATGCCGAGATGGGTGAGCGCCTCGGGATGGTTCGGATCGATGCTCAGCGCCGCCTGGGTGACGAAGTTCAGCTCGTCGTAACGCTGCAGCAGAAGATACAGATGACCGAGCTCGACCAGCGCCTCGAGGTTCTGAGGGTCGTCGGCGACGATGTCCTCTAGCGCCGCCAAGCGCTCCATATCGACATCGGCCACCGGCACAGCCATCGGCGCGCCCGCCCCCTGGCCCGGGATCGAGCCGGTGATCGAGTCGTCACCCGCCCGAGGGCGAAGCGCCGAGGACATGGCCAGATAGGCGATGGCCACGAATGCGATACCCGCAGCCGTCCAGCCGACCGCTGCCGGTACCCACGAGCGGCCGGGTGAGGGCGAGCCCGCCTCACCCGTCGCACGGCCGCCGCCAGGCGCGCTGACCTCGTCCTCAGGAACGCCCAGCTCCCTCTCGAGGTGCACGATCTCGGTCGCGTAGCGCCCTCGTAGCTCCTCGAGATCAGCGTCGGACAGATTACCGGCCTCGTGGTCGGCCTCGATCTCCTCCAGCGAGCGTACCGCCGCCTGGTACCGCTCCTCCAGCTCGGCCCGCGCGCCACCGCTCGCCCGTCGCTCGCCCGCCTCCGCCGCCCGCGCATCGGCGTCACCCGCCGCCCCCCTGAACGTCGCGACCAGGACCGCGATGATCCCGCCACCGACCGCAACCACGAGCAGAAACTCCGTCAGCCCCATGCTCTAGAGCTCCTCCTCCCGCCCCTCCTGCACGATCGCCGCCGCCCGAGCCTGCCCTTGCTGGACCCAGCGACGCGCGGTCACGAACACGAACGCCAGGCCGCCGAGCAACAGGAAGACGGGCAGCAGCCAGACCGCCCAGTTGAAGCCCTCCGCCTTCGGTTCGAGCAGGATCCACTCGCCGTAGCGCTCTACGAAGTACGCCTTCACCTCCTCCGGCGTCTTGCCGGCGCGCAGCTGCTCGCGGATCAGCGAGCGCATCTCCTGGGCCATCCCCGACGGTGAATCCTGGACCGAGAGCGCACGGCAGGTGGGGCAACGCAGCTTGGCGGCCAGCTGCCGAACGTCCGCCTCCAGTTCCGAATCGTGGGTCTGGATGGCGATCGTCGGCGCGGTTCCCTGCACCTGGGCGCGGTCGGCGGCCGGCAGGGCCGGTGCCAAGAAGACTAGAATCAGCGAAGCAGTGAGCAGAAAGCGCATTACGGCTGGCCCTCCTCCGTCTCCAGGTCGGGCGACTCGGCGAGCAGTCGATCCACCCAGTGCATCATGAGTGGCGCATTCACCGGCCCGATCTGCTTGAAGGCGATCCGCCCATCCCTGGCGATGAAGTAAGTTTCCGGCACGCCGTAGACGCCGTAGTCGATGGCGATGCGCGAGCTCGGGTCGATGACGCTCGGCCAGCTGCCGCCCATGCGTGCCATCCAGCGGCGTGCATTCTCCGGCGAATCCTGATAGACGACGCCGAGCATCTGGAAATCCTGGCCGGCATAGTAGCGCTCGGCCTCGACGAAGACCTGGTGCTCATCGATGCAGGCTATGCACCAGGACGCCCAGAAGTTGAGGACGACGACCTTACCCCTGAGCTCGGCGAGACTCACGGTGTCACCGCCGAGGGTCGGCGAGTTGAACTCGAAGGCCGCGTGCCCGGGCAGCGGTGACTCGACAATGTTCGGATCGCGTGTCAACCCGTAGGCGAGCAAGGCCACGATCGGGATCGCGCTGGCGGGAATCAGCACCTTCTTCCAGCTCATCAGTCGCTACCTCCCACAGGGGCTTCCACCGGTTCCGCTCGACGCCCGACCGCCTCGAGACTCCGCGGTCTGTCCGTCCCGACAATCCCGAAGCTCGATATGGCGAACAGCGCGCCCAGCGCTGCGACAGCGCCCCCGATCCAGATCCAGACGACCATCGGGTTTACGATGACGTTGACCGTCGCGCTCGTACCGGTCCGGTCGTAGGCCATCAGGGTGAGATAGAGGTCCTCCGTCGGCCGCGTCCGCACCTTCGGCGTGCCGATCGGCTGCTGTGACATCGGGTAGTAATTGAGGCGCGGCCGCATAACCGACGAGAGTTCCCCACCCTTCCCGACGCTCAGCGCCGCCTCGACGAAATCTCGGTGCGGCTCACGCCCGGCGTACAGCGAATCGAGTCGGACGGTGTAGCCTTCGTAGCTCACCGCCTGGCCGATGCCCAAGGTCACCTCTCGCTCGCTGCGGTACGTCGAGGAGAGGGCGATACCGACCGCCATCACGATGATCCCCAGGTGGACGATGTAGCCTCCGTAGCGCCGTCGGTTCTTGGACGTGACGTTCAGCAGCGCGCGGCCCAGGCTCTCGCCGTGCGCCAGCCGGCGCGCCTGGGCCGGCCGCCAGAATTCACCGACCAGCAAGCCCACGCTCAACACCGCGAGCACTAACGTAAGCCAGGTCATGAAATGCCGCACACCGATAATCCAGAACAGGATCCCGGAGGCCAGGGTAACGACCGCCGGCCACAGGAACTTCCTAGCCAACAGGTCGGGCGAACCGCGCCGCCATGGCAGCGCCGGACCCACACCGGCCAGCAGGACAAGACCGAGGGCGATCGGGATGCTCATGCGGTTGAAGTAGGGCGCGCCGACGCTGACCTTCACACCACGTATCGCCTCGGCGAGCAAGGGATAGACGGTCCCGAGCAGCACGGTGAAGGTGAAGGCGACCAGCAGCAGGTTATTGAGCAGAAAGGCGGTCTCCCGCGATGCTATGGCATCGAGCGCCGGCTCACTCCTCAACTGCTCGCTACGCCAGGCGACCAGCCCGAGCGAGATGAACAGCACCAGCGTGATGAACCCGAGGAAGAACGGGCCGATCAAGCCCTCGACGAAGGCGTGGACGCTGGCCAGGATGCCGGAGCGGGTGAGGAACGTTCCGAACAGCGTGAGTAGAAACGTGGCGATGACCAGGAGAATGTTCCACATCTTGAGGGTCTGACGCCGCTCCTGGACCATGATCGAGTGGAGAAACGCCGTGGCGGTGAGCCAGGGCAGGAAGCTCGCGTTCTCCACCGGGTCCCAGGCCCAGTAGCCGCCCCAGCCCAACACCTCGTAGGACCACCAGGCGCCGGAGACGATTCCGGCGGTCAGGAAGACCCAAGGCGCCATGGTCCAGCGTCGCACCGCCCTGATCCAATCTCCGCCCACCTTGCCGGTGAGCAGGGCGGCGATACCGAAGGCGAACGGCACCGCCATCCCCACGTACCCCAGGTACAGCAGCGGCGGGTGTAGCCCCATGAACGGGTGATTCTGCAGCAGCGGGTTCGGCCCCGGGCCGTCCATCGGGACGGGGAACACGGGAACGAACGGGTTGGCCGGCCAGGCCAGCAGCAACCAGAAGAAGGCGTTCACCACCAGCAGCGTCCCGGTGACGGCCGGCATCAAGTCGCGGTAGCGGTCGCGGTAGACGTAGACCACCGCCGCCGTGTACCCGGCGACGATCCAGCCCCAGAACAGGATCGACCCGTCCAGCGACGACCACAGCGAGATCACCGTGTAGAAGAGCGGCGTCGAGCGGCTACCCACCTGCGCGACGTACCCGACGCTGAAGTCGTGGGCCACCAGCGCGATGACCATGAGCAGGATCGCCAGCGTCGCCAGCGCAAAGACGCCGTAAGCCGCACGCCTACCCCAGAGCGCCAGAGACGGCCTACCGGCCAGCGCAGCGTACGCCAGCACCGCCCCCACGACGGACAGCAGCAGCGCGCCACCCACCGCCAGGTAACCCAGACTACTTATCATGACCCGCCCTCGGCTCCCTGCTCCTTGAACAGCTCGCGGTAGTAGTCCTGCCTGTCCTCGCCGTGCTGCGGCGCCCGGTACTCCTCCGAGTGCCGAACCATGAGGTTCGTCGCCCGAAATACCCCGGCGCGAGTCAGGCTACCCTCGACCACCGCACCGATCGCCTCCTGCCGCTCCGCCGCCTCCAGAAACATCTGCGGCGGCACCCCCGAGCTCTCCACCTCGATGATCCCCCCCTCGTCAGCCAGCCGGAACCTCAGCTCCTGGGTCTCCGCGTCCCAGCTGACGCTGCCCGGCTCCACCATGCCGCCCAGCCGCACCGACGTGCCGTACGCCGCGTCTCCCTCCGCCAACAGCTCCGTCGGCGTCCAGAAGTACACCAGGCTGCGACCCAGACCGCCAAAGGCGAAGTACCCAAATACGATCAGTACTACACCCACACCAACGGCCAACGTCAGCCTCTTGTTCACTACCGACCCGCCTATTCATTAGCCTGGGTGCCGGAAGCACGCTCCGCCCGGCCGCCCAGGCTGGTCCATTACCCCGCTCGCCCCAACGACTGTCTCGTAAGCCGCTATAAGTTACTAGTATCCAGCCGACTGGCTAGGTTCCCGGCCCGACCGGCCGGCCCAATCGCGCATCCCGCTCCGCCCGCTCGGCTTAGCTCGGCCGAGCGGCGCGGCGACGGAAATAATTGCCAGAATTATGCAAAAAGTATCCAGTTCCGGGCCGCTTCCCGACGGCGGCCACAGAACGTAAGTATTTGAATTACAACGGATTATGGACTCAGACACCGCTCCGGTATGGCCCTTGCGAATTGCAAGAGGCGAAGAGCGGAGTCTCGAGCGTCTTAGCCGGACAGGGAAAACGGCGGGGGAGGGCGACTCAGGGGCTCCGTTCTTTATTGAGGCTATTTCTTCCGGCCCGTCCAGAACCCTGCTAGCCCCACGTTGGAAGAGGCCCTCAGCAACCAATCGCACATTCTCGCCTTAGCGAACGCCCCGTGGGCCCGGGGCGTTTCGCTTTTTGCTGTAATGCGAATCGGGGAACCCGGAATTCGGCAATCCACGACCAATTGATCCATAGAACATTCGGACCGTAGAATTGTGAACCGGGCATCCTCGCTCGGTTCCGCAATCGAATGCTCTGTTGTTCAAGTACTCAACTGATCAGGGATCGCCGAATTCCCATGCCCAGACTCCCTGCCCCACCACGGATTCTCTTGACGGGAAGGCCCGGCAGCGGCAAGACGACGGTGATCCGGCGGGCGCTGGACCGGATCGGCCGGGAGCGCTGTGCCGGGTTCTACACGGAGGAGGTGCGGGAGCGCGGTCGACGCGTCGGCTTCGACGTGGTGACTCTGGATGGCCGGCGCGGGCCGCTGGCGCGTGTCGGGGCTCGTGGCCCCAGGGTAGGCCGTTACGGGGTCGACCTGGCGTCGTTCGAGCAGTTGGGCGTGGGGACGCTGGAGCGGGGGCTAGCAGCCGAGGTGCGGCTGCTGGTCGTGGATGAGATCGGTAAGATGGAGCTGTTCAGCCAGCGGTTCACGTCGCTGCTGCCTCGGCTATTCGGGCCGTCCACCGAGCGAGCGGTCTTAGGCAGCGTGCTGGCCGGCCGCCACCCGAAGGTCGACCCGCTGCGCGATCTGGTGGGACTGCGGATCATCGAGGTCGGACCGGGCAACCGGGACGAACTAGCGGGTGAGCTGGTACGAATCTACGGAGAGTACCTCGAGAGGACCGGGTGAGCCATCGGGCTAGAACAGCTCGACCCAGGCTCTGGGCCAGACGGGATCCGGTCGCGTAAGCCTGGACAGGCGAACGGCGCGTTCGGCGGCGCAGCGGCTCATGAAGTACCTGGGCACGGCTCCCTCGTAAACGACGTCGTCCATGACCCATCCGGTCCCGAAGAACTTGCTCGGGCCACGCATCGTCAGGTCGTCGCGGACCAGGATGATGCCGTAGAACAGGAAGCTACTCAACTCGAGCGCGCCTTCCACCACCAGAATCCCCTGGGCGCTGCCCGAGCTGAGAGTCAGGTTCCCATTGACGTGGATGATGGGGAAGAATTTGAAGCAGGGATGACTCGGCTGGGTCGGCTCTCCCCAATTGTACTGATAGGAGCGATCGCACTCACCGTTAACGACCCGGGCTTCCAGGTCCGACCCGCCAAGGGTGAGGGTCCCGGAAGGATTGAAGACGAAGTCCGCCTTTGCCACGATCTCGGCGTAACTGAGGTCGCCGATATCGTTCGGGAAGACGTTTTCAACGAGTGATGAATCGACTATGAAGCGGTACGGCGAGCCGATCACGCGGGTCGTGTCATCGATAGTCGTCTCGTTGTCGATGATCGCGCCAACGGTGTCGATGGTCGAAATGCCGGCGCAAACCGAGTCCGGCCACGGCCCGTCGGCGCCCGTCGGGTTGGTGTTGATGCCCGAGACGATCTCCTGTTTGCCACCCGTAAAATCCATGTCTTCGCCGCCGACGGTGACCGCCGCCTGGCAGCACATCCGCGGGTAGCGGGAGCGAACGACCATGGCCTGGCGTCGCTCGCCCAAGTTCGGTCCCGGCGGACGGCCCACCGCCTCTATGTAGAAGTACCGCTTCAGCGAATCGGCGGCGCTGCCGACGCGCACGACCCTGGCCGTATAGCTGCCACCGCCGGGATAGGTCTTGGGGCCGAACATGAGCGCGTTGCCGGGCGCGAGAGCGAACATCGTCTCCGGATCCCAGTCCCTCAGCACCTCACGGATGCCCGCTTCGCCGGCGTAGAAGCTGGTGGTCAGGCTGCGCATCCCGCGCCCGATCTGGAATTCCTGCGAGGCGCTGTAGTAGCCGCCGGCGATCACCGCCGCCAGCAAGACGAGCGCGAATATCGCCATGGCGAGGGCAAAGCCGCCCTCTTCTCGCATACGGGTCGGCAGACAGGACGGTTCGAGTCGCGATCTAGCCATCGTTGCGCAAGTAGGTGCTGGTCCTCAGATCATGGTAATCCGGTTCCTCGATCGAGCGGTAGGTTGGCGCGCGAACCTGTATGTCGATCCGCACGACCTGGTTGATGCTCCACGTCGTGTCGCCGTTCGCGTCGTAATAGGTCAACCTGAGGCCACCCGAGTCGGCGGGCGCCAGCGGCCCGGCCACGGGCACGTAGTCCGCTTCGCTCAGCGCCCGGCGCCCCAGCCACGATCGGCCGTCCGCCATCTGGAACAGCCCATAGACGTACGGGCGGTAGAGGCGAACCGGCGAACCGACCCACACCCCCAACAACTTAGTCAAATCCGAGACGGCAACACCGAGCTCGGCGGGGTCACCCCAGGCACAGAGCGGCGGCGACGTCGAGATGCCGAGCACGCCGGTCGTTCGCCAGATGTCGTCATCGTCGTCCGCGCTGTTCTCGACGAAGACCAGCAGCGAGTCCGCCAGGTCCATGCGGAAGTGGCCGGAGACCTCCGTCAAGGAGAGGTTGCCGGTGAGCAAGTTCACGCGGCAGGCGATGCCAAAGCCGACCGTGGTACGGAGCGCGACGCTGTCGGGGCCGATGGCGATGAGATCGCCACCCCTAACGCTCACTTCGCGCAACTCGGAGGCGAGGATCGTCGTCGATGCGCGCATCGCGTGCCGGGCATCGAGTACCCGCGTCTGCCTGGCGTAGAACTTCTTCTGTGCGGAAAGCGCCCTCAACGTGCCGGCCACGACGATTCCGGTGAGAGTCATGGCGACGAGGACCTCGATGAGGGTGAACCCTCGCGAGATCGGCAAGCGGGGCTTCATCGTGGGACGTAGACGACTATTGTGTCCGCCTTGATCCGCCCGTCCTTCAAGGAGAACGTGACCGAGACCGTGACCTGTTTGGGGTTCCCGCCCCCCACATCCAAGTTAAGTGTGTAGGGGCCCTCGGTGCGGGTGCCAACCTGGACGGAGTCGTAGGGCATAGCCTTCAGCCGCTCGGCCTGCTCGGACAGCAGCATCGACACCTCGGTGTCCCGGCCACCCATGAACAGCTCGGTCGAGGCGAGCCCCACGGCCGTGGCAAAGCCCACAACCCCGATGGCGATGATGACCACCGAGATGAGAAGCTCAGTGAGCGTGAAACCCGATTGGCCGTGCACTCTCTTCATCAGGCCCCTAACGTCGAACGACCGTGCCGCCTATCGATAGCTGGATCGTATCGACCCGGTCCAAGCGTGAGAAGTATACAAAGGTGCCGTGCGAATCGCACCCTCCCCCCGCGTAAGCGAGCCCCCGAGCGTCGAAGCAGAGCGTGTCTATACCCAACTCCGTCTGCATCGTCACGCCGGCGTATTCCTTGCCAAGCTGCACGACGCGACCGATGGTATCGGCCATCATCGCGCCCGGCATTCCCGTATCCACCTCGACCCAGAACTGACCCCGTCCCGTCTCCAAGTGCAGCCGCGCCTCCCGGCCATACTGCACTGCCGCCGCCCTGGCGCGGGCGTACGTGTTCACGAACGCGTCACGCGCGCTGCCGACCTTGAACCTGCCGAGTACAGCCGACGCCAACGGCACGCTCAGGGCCAAGAGCACAGCGATAACAAGCATGGTCATTGCAAGCTCGAGCAAGGTCATACCGCGGCAGCACTCGAGCCGGCGGGAGGGATGTTCCGCTGCCGCGGAACGGCGCCGGGACATAGGTCGGTCGCACTTCAAGTTGGCGAATTCTCCCCCCGAGAGCAAGGCCTGCGTTCTAAGTTACAGTCTTGCAAGACATTCCCCATCCGGCTCCCGGGCGGCTCCGCCGCCCCCAGCCCCGACTGGGGATAGAAAGCCCCGCAACGCTCGCCGCGCCTTATCGATGAAGCTGACTCTCGCTCTGTTCTGGCGCCGGCGGGTCACGCAGCGGGGATGGAGGCGCCGGTGGGATTCGAACCCACGAATAGGGGCTTTGCAGGCCCCCGCCTTAGTCCACTTGGCTACGGCGCCCTCTGCTCCTGCCAACAAACTAGGCGCTGGCGGCGCCGTGTCAATTTCGTCTCTCTCTGTCCCGGCACGGCGCCCGGGGTCATATTACCGACCGTCACGTCCAGGGGAGCCATGTGCACTCCCGAGCGGCCATCCCAGGCAAGGAACGAGGCTGATGTCAGCATTTTCCGGCGACGAGGTCGGCTGGTGAGGAGGGAGGTGTTGGCGCTGGTCGCGGCGCTGCTCGTCCCGGGCCAGCTCGACGCTCAGTGGTTCGACGCGCAGTTTCCCCGCCCTGGCGAGCTGCAGGTCGGCCTCATGGGCCATAACATCACTCTCGATCGACGATTCACCCCCGCCGGCGCCGTCCAGCCGCTGACCGAGATGTTCACCGCCTTTCCCGATTCGCAGCTCGTGGCGCCGCTGGACAGCCTGGACCTCGCGCTTAGTGACCTGTTCCCCTCCCTGGAGCTGGCGGACCCGGAGCGCAACTCGGTAGGCCCGCTACGCTACGACGTTCTGTTCGAGCGGACGCGAGCCCCGATCAGCGTGACCTTCGCTCCGACCCGCTGGCTGGCGGTCTTCACGGTCGTCCCTCTGGTGAAGGGCGTGTCGTACGGCGGCGAGTTCATCGATACCCTGGTGGCCAACGCGGGCCCTCAGTCGTCCGCCTTCGGTGGTGATCCGAACTCCTTCTTCGCCGGGCTGGACGCCGCGATAACCGCCCTCGATTCGATGGTGGCGGCCGATACGCTGCCGCCGGACCTGCAAGCGGAAGCCGAGGCGCTGGTAACGGATGCACGGGCAATCGAGGCGGGTCTACTGGATCTGAACGAGCTGTCGTACGTGCCGACGGCGTCGGGGTCGAATGGAACCGCGCTGGCCGGCTTCTACGAGGCAGTGCGCAGCGGGTTCGAGGGGTTCGAGCTGGCACTGCCGACACTGGCGTTGGCGAGTCCGGTCGACGAGGCGACGGCGATGGCCGTCACCTCGGGGCCCGAGTTCGGGATCGAGCTACCGGAGGGGCGCTCGAGCGGGATTAAGTTCGGGGACATCGAGGCGGGCATCAGCCTGCAGCCGCTCAACACGTTCCGGCGGCGTCCGGACGGCTCGAGACCCCTCCTGTCGCTCCGGACACGGTTCGACGCGCTCTGGCGGTTCGCGACGGGCACACCGCCGCAGGCGCAGCACCTATTTGACGTAGGCACCGGGGACGGGCAGCCGGACTTGGAGTTGCGGGGGGCGCTCGATCTGGGGCTCGGCAGCCGGTTCTGGCTGTCGGTCTTCGCCGGCTACAACATCCAGATGGAGGCCGAGCTCGAGCGGCTGGTCACGTCGCCCGCCAGGCCTATCCAGCCGGGTGCCTATGCGGCGCTGGTGCGCTGGGACCCGGGCGATGTGCTGACGCTGGCCGCCGTGCCGCGGTTCAACCTCACGCGACACATCACCTTCAGCTTCCTCTATCTGCACGTCCATCGCGGGGCCGACATCGTGCGGGGCGTGGACGCGCTGCCCGGCGACGCAGCCTTCGTCCCCGCCGACCTCGAGCAGGGGACCGAATACACCGCACGATCGCTGGGCTTCGCCGCTCGCCTCTCGTCCACCGACTGGTCGGGAGATCGCCGCGACGGCATACCGGTGGAGGTCGAGCTCCGCTATCGCAATACGACGCGCGGAGAGGACGGCTTCACGCCCAAGGCTAGCATCTGGGAAGTCAGCGTCCGCCTTTATAGCCTGCTGTTCGGGAGAAAGTAACCGCAAGCGTCGCCGTCGATCAGCCAGACGGCTGCAGCAGGGCCCGGGCGTGCTCGAGCGAGGCCTCGCGTTCCGGGTCGCCGCCCAGCATGCGCGCGAGGTCGCGTACCCGGTCGTCGCCGTGCAACTCGCTGACCCGGGTCGTCGATTTCCCTCCCCTCGACTCCTTGGTAACGAGCAGATGGTGATCGGCGAGCGCAGCGATCTGTGGCAGGTGGGTGATGACGAAGACCTGGTGGTGCCCGGCAACGGCTTTGAGGCGCTCCGCCACCTTGCCGCCGACGATTCCGCCGATCCCCGCGTCGATCTCGTCGAATATCAGGGTTGGCGTCCGGTCGAGACGCGCCAGGATGGTCTTCAGCGCCAGCATGACCCGGCTTAGCTCGCCGCCCGACGCGACCCTCGACAGCGCACGTGGATCGAAGCCCTTGTTGAGCGTCACGCGGAACTCCACATCTTCGGCACCCGTCGATTCTATCGTCGGGCGCCGGGCGAGCCCGACCTCGAAGGCGCCATCCGGCATCCCGAGCTCGGGCAGCAGGCCGCCGACTTCCGCCCCCAGCGCCTTCGCCGCCTTCGCCCGCGCCTTGCTCAGCTTGCCGGCGAGCTTCTCCAGCTGCACGGCGCGTGCCTCCTCCTCACGCGCCAGCTCCTCCAGCTCGAAGCCGGCCAGGTCGAGAGCGTCGAGTTCCTGGCGGGCACGCATCCCGGCGGCCATCACGTTCTCCAGCGTCGGGCCGTATTTCGCCTTCAGCCGGTAGAGCATGTCGATCCGCCGACGGATGCGTTCCAGCGCTTCGGGGCTGACGTCGATCGCCTCCCTGTAAGCGGTCAACCGCTCACCCAGCTCCTGGGCCGTGTAGAGCGCCGTATCAAACAGCTCGCCGAACTGCACCTCGGCAGCGGGATCAACCTTGGCGAGCGCGGCCAGCTCGCGGCGCAGACCGCCCAGTCGGTCGCAGATCGAGTCGTCAGCCGAATAGACGGCATCGGATAGCGCCGTCGCCCGCTCGATCAGCTCCTCGGCATGGGCGAGTCGGCGCTCTTCATCGGCCAGCTGCAGGTCCTCCTCGGGATCGCTCAGTCCGGCACTCTCGATCTCCTCAACCTGATGGCGCAGCAGTTCGGCCCGTTCCTCCGTCCGGGCGCGCCGCTCCTCGACCTCGGCGCGTTTGCGACGGATCTCGCTGAGTTGGGACCAGCAATCGCGCAACTCCTTTGCCAGCTCCGCCGCACCGCCGAACGCATCGAGGATCTCTCTCTGCGGTCCCGCGTGCAGGAGCGTCTGGTGCTCGTGCTGGCCGTGCAGATCGACGAGTGCCTGCCCGAACTCGCCGGTGAGCGAGGCCGTCGCCGGCGAGCCGTTGACCCAGGCGCGGCTGCGCCCGCTGGCGTTGACCTCGCGCTTGAGGACGAGCCAGCCGTCGCCCGCTTCGATGCCGGCTCCTTCGCAGCGCTGCAGCAGGTCGTCGCGCGCGCTGACGTCGAAGACGGCCTCGATCACCGCCCGCTGCTCACCGGCGCGGATCACGTCGGTGGCCGCGCGTTCCCCGAGCAGGAGGGAGAGCGCACCGACGATGATCGACTTACCGGCGCCCGTCTCACCGGTGAGCACGACGAGCCCCGGCTCGAATCGGAGGTCTAGGTCCTCAATGACCGCGTAGTTGATGATTCGCAGCTCGGTCAGCACGGCGGCATAAGGCTAGTGATCGGTCTTCATCCCCTCGGACACGTCGCCCCATTTGAGCTTGCGGCGAAGCAGCGAGAAGAACGCCTGTTCGGGCAGGCGAACCAGACGCACGGGCTCCGGTGCTCTGCAGACCTCGAGTCGATCACCGGGCTTCAGTTGCGATCCCACCTGCCCATCGATAGTGAGGATGAGATCCTCGGGCGATGATACGACCTCGAGTGTGATCTGAGCGCTGGCTCGCAGCACGAGCGGGCGCACCGCCAAGGTGTGGGGGCAGATCGGCGTCACGACGATGGCATCGAGTCGCGGGTCGACGATCGGGCCGCCAGCCGATAGCGAGTAGGCGGTGGACCCGGTGGGTGTCGCGACGATCACGCCGTCGGCCCTATAGAGGCCCACCTCGTCCTCGTCCACCCAGACCTTGAGGTGCACGACGCGAACCAGGCCGCCGCGGTGCAGCGCAGCGTCGTTCAAGGCGTAGAACGGCTCGGCCTCGTCCCGCTGGTGCTCGAGTCGCACCTCGAGAGCCATCCGCGAGTCCAGAACGAAATCGCCGTCTGCGATCCGCGCCAGCGAGGCCTCCAAATCCTCGACCCCGACCGCCGTCAAGAACCCGAGCCGCCCGAGGTTCACCCCCAGCACGGGAATCCCTGCCGGCCCAGCCCAGCGAGCGCCGGCCAGCAAAGCGCCATCGCCACCCAACGTGACCAGCAGGTCGATCTCCTCCGGGAACCGCGGCAGCTCGCCGACGTCCGCCTCCCGTCCCACGCGGAGCTCGGACGCGACCAACAACTCGAACTGGTACTGCGGCGCGACCTTCACCAGGCGATCCAACGCGCTGGTCACGTTCCTGTACTTTGGATTACCGACTACGCCGATCCGTTTCATCCGGTCCATTCCTCGCTGCTACCAACGACGATGACGCCCAGAGTTCAACACGACGTCAACACCGGCACCGGGCGCTGCCCCGCCCCCCGCCCCCCCCGCCCCCTCTAACTCTCGCGCTCCACGACATGGATGGCCAGCCCCGCGAGCGCAGCGCTCTCGACACCAGCCCGGCGAAGCAACTCGATCGCTTCCTCAACCAGGCGCCGGGCATCGGCCCGCGCCCGCTCCATCCCGAACACCGCCGGATACGTCGCCTTGCCGAGCTCGCGGTCGCTGTGGGCGTCCTTGCCGAGGGAGGCCGTGGTACCCTCCTCGTCCAGGAGATCATCGGCGATCTGGAAGGCGAGACCGACCCGCACGCCGTAGTCGGTGATCGCCTGCAGCGTCCGCGGTTGCAGCCGCCCGACCCGGCCGCCCAGTCGCGCCGCCGCACGGATCAGCGCGCCCGTCTTTCGCCGGTGGATCTCCACCAGCGCGGGACCAAGCACGGCCTGCCCTTCGCTGATCAGGTCGAGCACCTGGCCGCCCACCATGCCTCCGGGGCCCGCCGCCTCCGAGAGCTCGGCCACCAGAGCGCCGCTCTCCGCCGCCGTCAGCCCCATAGCCCGGGCCTCTCGGGCCACGACCCAGCTCGCCAAAGGAACCATGGCAGCGGCCGCGATGGTCGCGCGTTGGGTGCCGAACGCGCGATGGCAGGTAGGCCGGCCGCGCCGCCAATCATCGTCATCCATACAGGGGAGGTCGTCGTGCACGAGCGAGTAGGCGTGCACGATCTCCAACGCCGTCGCCACCCTCCTGACCCGGTCATCCGGCGGATGGCCCGAGACCTCGTAGCTGGCGAGGAAGAGGGTGGCCCGGAACCGCTTTCCTCCACCCTCGCAGGCATAACGGATCGGCTCGGTCAGCCAGTCGTCGACGCCCTGGAGGTATTCGTCAAGAACCTGGGTCAGCGCGCGGTTGACGTGCCGCCTGGTCTGGTTGAGATAGGTGTCGAAGTCGTGCACGGTTTCAGGTAACCAGTGATCAGTAGTCAGTGATCGGTGATCGGTGATCAGTTGGCATCTGGGCCTAACCGATTACTGATCACTGATTACTGATCACTCCTCAGCCGAATCCGCATCCAGATCCACATCCGCGAGGCGCTGCCGTCCGCCCCTATCGGCCAGGACCTGCTTGATCCTACCCTCCGACTCGGTCAGCTCGCGTTCGGCCGAGCGGATGAGCTCCATCCCCTCGTCGAAGAGGCGAAGAGCATCTTCCAACTCAAGTTCCTCGCGTTCCAGGCTCTCGACGATCTTCTCGAGGCGGTCTAGCGCCTCACCCAGACGGAACTTATCAGACATAGCCTCTCAGGCCTCTTCGCTGACGGACTCGGTCCGAGCCTGCACGCGGCCGTCCTTTAGACGCAGGGTGAACGCCGACCCCGGCCGGAAGCCGGATACGCCGCGGACGACCTTTCCGTCCCCGTCCAACGCCAGGGCGTAGCCGCGCTGCAGGACCTCCATCGGGCCCAGGGCCCGGAGGCGCCGGCGCAGCGTCTCCACCGCCAGTTTGCGGCGCACGATACCTCCTTGCAGCGACTCGAGCAGGCGCTCCTCCAGACGTTCGACGCGGCGCCGGTCACGCACGACGCTGCCCTGCAGTGACGCCGCCAGGGCTTCGCCCGCCCGGTCGAGGTCCGCCTGCAGCCGGATACCGTCGGGCACTGCTATCTCCGCTGCGGCGGACGGGGTCGCGGCACGCACGTCGGCCACCAGGTCGGCGAGCGTCACGTCCACCTCGTGGCCCACCGCCGAGATCACCGGTATCGGTGACGCAGCGATCGCCCGGACCACTCGCTCATCGTTGAAGGCCCACAGGTCCTCCAGTGAACCGCCACCCCGCCCCACGATGAGGACCTCGGCACGTGCTGGCTGGCCGGCACGGTACAGCGCCTCAACGAGCGACTCGGGTGCCTCGTCACCCTGCACGCGCGCCGGGTAGATGAGTACGTCGGTCCAAGGCGCGCGGCGACGGATAATCGAGACGATATCACGGATCGCCGCGCCTTCGAGCGACGTGATCACGCCCACGCAGTTCGGATAGCTCGGGATCGCGCGCTTGCGGGCCGGGTCGAGTAGCCCTTCCGCTTCCAGCCTGGCACGCAAGCGCTCGAAGGCGAGCCGCCATAAACCCTCACCTTTGGCGCTCAGCTCTCGGACGATGAACTGGAAACGGCCGGCCCGCTCATAGATCGACAGGTACCCGAAAGCATGGACCGTCATCCCCTCGGGCGGCTCGGTGGGCAGCGAGCGGGCCGCCTCGCGCCACATGACGCAGCTGAGTTGCGCCCCTTCGTCTTTCAACGTGAAGAAGCAGTGGCCGGCGGCATACCTCTTGAACCCGGACACCTCGCCGGCCACCCGGATGGGCGGCAGCGACCCTTCGAGGAGCCTGCGCGCCACCGCGTTGACCTGGCTGACGCTCCAGACCTCCGGAACCCGATCGCGGCCGAGTGCGCCTGTGTTTACCGCTTGGAAGAACAGGTCGTGATTCACGAAACGCCGGTGATCTCCCGCGCCGCCTGGATACAGTTGGTCAGCAGCATGGCGATCGTCATCGGACCCACGCCGCCTGGCACCGGTGTGATCGCGCTGGCGACCTTGGAGACCTCATCGTAGGCCACGTCGCCCACCAGTCTGTAGCCCTTCTCGCTGCTGGCATCATCGACCCTGTTCACCCCGACGTCGATGACCACCGCGCCGGGCTTGACCGATTCCGCCTTCACGAACTCGGGCACGCCGATGGCGGCCACCAGAATGTCGCCCTCGCGCAGAACGGCTGGCAAGTCAGGGGTGCGGCTGTGGGCGAGCGTCACCGTGGCGTTGCCGCCCTTCATCTTCTGCGAGAGCAGCACCGCCAGCGGCTTGCCAACAATGTTCGATCGACCGACGATCGTTACACGCTTGCCCGACGGATCGTTGCCGGTCCGCATCAGCAGCTCGACGACTCCGGCCGGCGTCGCGGGACGGAACGCCGTGGGATCACCGATCATCATCCGGCCGACGCTGACGGGGTGGAACCCGTCCACGTCCTTCTCGGGAGCGACCCGGAAGATGATGTCCCGCTCCTCGATCTGCGACGGAAGCGGCAGCTGGACGAGGATACCGTGGACGGTGTCGTCGGCATTGAGCCTGTCTATGACCGCCTCTAACTCGTCCTGGGTCGTCTCCTCCGGCATCTTGATGACTTCCGACTTGATGCCGGTCTCATCGCACGCCTTCGCCTTCATGCGCACGTAGACGGCGCTGGCCGGATTCTCGCCGACCAGTACTACCGAGAGCCCCGGCACGACCCCCTTGCTCGCCAGCTCGTCGACCGCCTGCTTGACCTCGGCGCGGATCTCCGCCGCTATCCGTTTACCATCGATTACCTCTGCCACCCTATTCACTCCTCTTCGTAGACCAGATCGACACGCTCGATGTCCTTCGCATGCCCGGATGCCACGTCGATATCGACGATGGCGCCCTGCAGCCTCAACTCGCCGTCGGCCGGCTCGAGCCGCACTCGCCGTCCCAAGGCCGCCCGTTTGATCGCCTGCTCGGCCCGGTAGCCGATTACCCCACAATGCGAGCCGGTCATGCCGAGATCGGTGATGTACGCCGTACCGCCGGGCAAGATACGGGCATCGGCGGTCGGCACGTGCGTGTGCGTTCCGACGATAGCGCTGACCAGCCCGTCCATGTAGCGGGCGAATGCCTGTTTCTCGGCGGTCGCCTCGGCGTGGAAGTCTATGACGATGATGTTCGTATCGCTGCGGAGCTCATCGACGAGCGCGCGGCCGACGCGAAACGGATCATCGAGGGCTGGCATGAAGACACGTCCTTGCAAGTTCAGTACCGCGACCTTGCCCGCTTTCACCTCGACGAGGTGAGCGCCACTGCCCGGGTTGCCGGGCGGGTAGTTGGCCGGTCTCAGCAGGCGCGGCTCGGACTCGAGCAGCGATAACCCGTCACGGCGGTCCCAGATATGGTTCCCCGAGGTGATGACGTCGACGCCCATATCGAGCAGATCCGACACGGTCGGCTCGGTCACGCCGAAGCCGGCCGCGAGGTTCTCGCCGTTGGCGACGACGACGTCGGCTGCCTTCTCCTCGCGCAGCTGTGGAAGCAGCGCTCGGGCGACCCGGCGCCCCGGTTTACCCACCAAATCGGCGACGAATAGGACTCTCATATGCAAGGGCCGGATCGTGCGGCGGCAGGCTCGACCTACGGCCGACCGATTATGCCAGTCGCCCTAGCGGGCGAAGTCGACGGCGCGTGTCTCGCGAACGACGACGACCTTGATTTGTCCAGGATACTGCAGCTCCTGCTCGATGCGTCTGGCGGTCTTCTCGCTGAGCACCGCCATCTCATCATCGGACACGGCCTCCGGCGTGACCATGATTCGGACTTCGCGGCCAGCCTGGATGGCGAAGCACTTCGCCACACCGTCGTACGAGGCGGCGATCTCCTCCAGCTTCTCGAGACGCTTCACGTAGGCTTCGAACGACTCGCGGCGTGCACCCGGGCGCGCGCCCGATATCGCGTCCGCGGCCGTGAGCAGGAAGGTCTCGGGGTAGCGGGCCGGCTCTTCGCCGTGATGGGCGCGAATGGCGTTGAGCACCTGATCCGGCTCGCCACAACGTTTGCAGAGTTCGTATCCCAGCTCGACGTGGGTGCCTTCATGCTCGTGTGTCATGCCCTTGCCGATGTCGTGCAGCAAGCCCATTCGCTTGGCCATCTGGGCGTCGAGGCCGAGTTCCGCCGCCATGTTGCCGGCGAGGCGAGCGACTTCCTTCGAGTGCTGCAGCTGATTCTGGCCGTACGAGGTCCGATACTTCATACGACCGAGTGTTTCCATGATCTGGTGGTGGAGGCCGTGGATGCCGAGCTCGTAGCATGCCTCTTCCGCCGCCTCTTGCATGCTTTGCTCGACCTCCTTGGTAGCCTTATCGACGACCTCCTCGATGCGGCCCGGATGAATGCGGCCGTCGGCCACGAGCTTGTCCATAGCGATCCGTGCGATCTCGCGGCGGACGGGGTCGAAGGCGGAGAGGATCACGGCTTCCGGCGTGTCATCGACGATGACGTCGACGCCGGTCAGACTCTCGAAGGCTCGGATATTCCGGCCTTCGCGCCCGATGATCCTGCCCTTCATCTCGTCGTTGGGGAGCGGAACCACCGAGACGGTCGCCTCGGCGGCGTGGTCGGCAGCGATCTTCTCGACCGCCATCGAGACGATGTTGCGAGCCTCGCGCTCGGCGCTACGCGTCGCCTCTTCCTTGATCCGGCGAACGGACTTCGCCGCCTCCGCCCGGGCCTCCTCCTCGATCATCCGCATGAGCTCGCGCCTGGCGTCCTCTCTCGACATCCCGGCTATGCGCTCCAGCCGCGTATGCTGCTCCGCCACCAGCTCGTCGTAGCGGGCGTTCGATTCTGCGACAAGTTGTTCCCGCTCGTCGAGCTCGCTGGCGCGCTTGTCGAGCTGCTCATGCTTCTGATCCAGCAGTGACAACTTGCGATCGAGCATGCTCTCGCGGTCCTCCAGGCGACGTTCCAGCCGCTCGATCTCACCACGTCGCTTGACGAGCTCTCTGTCCCAAGCCTCCTTGGCCCGGAGCACCTCTTCCTTGCCCGCCAGCTCCGCGCTTCGTCTCGTGTTCTCAGCGGCGGCGTTCGCCTCCTGGATGACCTTCTCCGCCTCCGCTTGTGCCTCTTGACTCTGCTGCCTGATCCGCCCGAGCTCGAATCGCCGCACGAGGATCAGCGTGACGGCCCAGCCTATGAGTCCTCCGGCCGCCGTGGCGATTAGGGCTACGATCCAATTCACGACGTCTCTCCTCTATCGCGTCCGGGGAACGCACCCGCCGGACATAAAAAGCGGCAGGCCCTGGATCCTGCCGCTGGAAGCATCCGCTACAGATTACGTGCCCGAGAAGCAGCTTTGCCGCCGGCGGTCGATGCCGGCATCGAAGAGGTCGCACTACACCGCGACGGCTCTAACCATCCTCACTCCAGGTCCAAGACCCGGCAAAGAGATGAGATAGGGCGTCGAGCAGATCCAACTAGTATGCAAAGCTTCTTTCTGAGCGAAATAGCCAATTCCCAGGCTGCTACAGGGCCAATTTCCATAATAGACCGCCGTGCGAGGGTTTGGCAAGCTCAGCCGCCCGAAGCCTGGCTGACGACGGCAAGCACCTCCGCCTCGAGGCGCTGGGCACGCTTCTCCGCCAGCCCCTTGACGACCTCGACACCTTCCCGCATGCGGAAGAGCTGATCGGTAACGGCCAGCGCGCAGAGGATGGCGAGCTTCTTCTGGTCTACGATTCCGCTCTCCTCGCGGATCTCTTTGGCCGTGCGGTCCACGTGTTGGGCTACGCGCTGGGTATATTCGGGGCTGGTCTCCGACTTTATGGTGTAGGTCTCGCCGAGGATCTGGACATCGACCATCCCCTTACTCTGGCTCCCCTGATTCGTCATCGGGCGTCCTCCAGGAATTCGACTTCACGGGCCAGCTTCTCCGCCTGTCGAAGGCCGTCTGCCAGCTGCTTGCGGAGCTTCTCGTTCTCCGCCCGCAGACGTCCCAGCTCGCCGGCGGCGTCCGACGGGTCGAGCTCCCCCACTTTGCCTAGGTTGTCGAGGACCTCCTGAAGGCGGCGGCGCTCAGCCTCCGAAGCGGTCGCGCGTTCACGCCATACCTCGAGCTGACGCAAGACGCGCCGCACCGTCCCTTCGAGTGCGTCGAACTGCGGGAACTCGATAGTCTGCTTACGCTCCTCGGACTGCGACATTGAGCTTCTCCCCCAGCGCGGAGGTGATCTTACTGACAGCCTTGTCGACCTCTTCGTCAGTTAGGGTACGATCCGGCGCCCGGAATCTCAAGCGCCACGCTACCGAGCGTGTGCCCTCAGGCAGGTTCTCTCCGTCGTACACATCGAATATCGACAGGCTCTCGAGGGTCGCCGGCCCGCTCTCGCGAATTACGGCACCGACCTCGGCGGTCGGGATAGTCGACTCGACGACCAGAGCCAGGTCACGCTCTACAGCTGGGTGCAGCGGGAGCGGCTGGTACGTGACGCTGACCGTTGGAAGGGGCAGGACCTCGAGCTCGAATCCCCAGACGGTGCCGGCCCAGCGTGGTGCGTCGACGCGTGCCGCCGGCAGCCGGCCGGCCCAGCCCAGCGTTCGACCCTCGGGCGTGACGACGGCGAGCGGCTGCTCAAGCTGTGCCGCACGGGCTGCGGGCTCGGCGGGCCGGACTTCGGCGCCGGGCGTCGCGAGGGCGGCGACTGTAGAAAGTATCGACTTGAGATCCCAGACGTCCCAGTCGACATCCTCAGTCGACCAATGGGAAGGCGCTCGCTGGCCCGTCCAGGCGGCGGCGATCCTGATGCTCTCAGCCGGCACAGGCCGATCGGCGAGGCCGAAGGCGGTGCCCAACTCGAAGAGCCGGACGTTCCTGATGCCGCGCGCGAAGTTGTGCTCGACGCGATGGATGAGACCGGTGAGCAGATCGGCTCGTAAGTGATCCTCGCGTTCCGAGAGCGGGTTGAGCAGCCGCACCGCGCCTTCACCTTCAGGAGCGAGAGGAGTTGTCCTCGCTTCCAGGAAACCGAGGCCGATCATCGTCTCGCGCAGACGCCGGAACGATTCGACGTAGCCGTCCTCTCGAACCGTAGTGGGCCTGAACCCTCGGATCTCGGCGGGGAACCTGTCGTAGCCGTAGCGCCGGGCCACCTCCTCGATCAGGTCGACCTCGCGCTCGACGTCGGGCCGCCAGGTAGGGATCTCGACCTCGAGGTCTGCCCCGTCACCTTCACGGACCCGAAAGCCGATCGGCTCGAGCGACTCTCTTATCGTGTCCGAGCCGAGCTCGACGCCGAGCAGATGACCGACGCCCGCCGGTCTCAGCTTGACGGTACCAGGCGCCGGCGGCCTCGGGTTCACATCGATGATCTCGTCGTCGAGCGAGCCGCCGGCCAGGGTGAGGATGAGCTCGACCAGGCGCTGCATGGCGCGTGGGAGCCCGTCCGGGTCAATGCCGCGCTGGAAGCGATACGAGGCATCGGTGTCGAGAGCCAGCCCCTTGGCGGCGCGTCTGACTCGCTTGGGATCGAAGTAAGCGCACTCGAGGAACAGGTCCCGGGTGCTCTTGGTGACCTCCGTGGCCTCGCCACCCATCACACCCGCCATCGCGGTGGGGACATCGGCATCCGCGATCACCAGCATCTCCGGATCCAGCACCCGATCCTTGCCGTCCAACGTGCGAAGCCGCTCACCCTTACGTGCCCTGCGGATCACGACCGCCGGGCCCGCGAGAGTAGCCAGATCGAAGGCGTGCAACGGCTGGTTCAACTCGTGTAACACGTAGTTCGTGGCATCGACGACGTTGTTGATCGGCTGCTGGCCAATCGCGCGCAACCGGTTACCGAGCCACTCGGGCGACGGGCCGACCGTCGCGCCCCGGATAACCGCACCCATGTATCGCGGGCACCCTTCCGGGTCCTCGATCCGCACCGTGACCCCGGCGGTGACGCCCTCGCTCTCCGCCCGGGCAACCGAGCTCGGGCAACGCACGTGGCCGGGGAAGTCGGGGAGCTGCAGATCGGCCTGGCCGCCGGGTGCCAACTCGCGGGCGACGCCCCAGTGGCCGAGCAGGTCGGGACGGTTCGGCGTCACGTCGACGTCGAGGCGATAGTCGTCCAGCTCCAGCGCCTCCAGCAGCGGCTGGCCGGCCTCGAACTCGCCGTGCAGCTGCATGATACCGGCGGCGTCGCGGCCGACACCCAGCTCACGCTCGGAGCAGAGCATCCCTTCGCTCGCTTGGCCGCGCATCTTCCTCTTCTTGATCAGGATGCCGCCCGGCAACGTCTGTCCGGCACCGACGTAGGGGTAGAAACCGCCCTCCACGACTACCGGCGCGCCGGTGACGACCTGGGCCTGCTCGCCACGGCCGACATCGACCTGGCAGATCACCAGCTTGTCGGCGTTCGGGTGTTCGCCGATACTCAGGACCCTGCCGACGACCAGCTCGCTCAATCCCTCACCGAGCCAAACGATGTCATCCACCGGAACGGCGGTGTAGGTCAGCCGTTCAGCCAGCTCGGCGGGCGAGTCTTTGATCGTCGGTGCCAGCCGTTTCAACCAGTTGTAGGAAACGTTCATCGCTCAGCGGGCCGTCAGTGCGGCGCCTTCGACTCAGGCGCGCTCGAACTGCTGGAGGAAGCGTACGTCGCTCTCGTACAGCAGTCGGATATCCGGAATCCGGTAACGCAGCATGGCGATCCGGCCGACTCCCATCCCGAAGGCGAACCCCGTATAGCGTTCGGAGTCATAGCCGACGTTGTCGAAGACGGCGGGATGAACCATGCCGGCACCCATGATCTCGATCCAGCCCGTCCCCTTACACACCGAGCAGCCTTCGCCATGACACAAGAGGCAAGAGACATCGACCTCCGCCGACGGCTCGGTGAACGGGAAGAAGGAGGGCCGGAACCTCGTGGCGGTGTCCTCGCCGAAGAACCTGTGGACGAAGTAGCGGATGCTCGCCTTGAAGTCGACGAAGCTGATGCCCTCATCCACAGCGAGCCCCTCGATCTGCTCGAACGCCGGCGCGTGCGATGCGTCGTACGGGTCGCGGCGATAGACGAACCCGGGAACCACGATCCTCACCGGCGGCTGCCACTCCTGCATCACGCGCGCCTGTACCGGCGACGTGTGGGTGCGCAGCACGACATCGTCGGCGATATAGAAGGTATCATGTTCGTCGGCAGCCGGATGGTCGAGCGGCGTATTGAGCGCCGTGAAGTTGTACCACGTGGTCTCCGCCTCGGGCCCACGGGCGCGCACGAAGCTCAGCTCCTTGAAGATCTCGCAGATCTCGTCGGTAACCAGCGTGCAGGGGTGACGCGCGCCGCGCCAGCACTCGCGCCCCGGCAGCGTCAGATCGACTGCGGGCGCCCGCTCCACCGGACCCTGCGCCAGCTCGGCGGCCCGTTGATCGTAGAGCTCCACGAGGCGGCGCTTGACCCGGTTCGCTTCCGCGCCCGCCTGCGGCCGCTGCTCCGCGGGCAGATCCCCAACGCCACGCAGCAATTGGGTCAGGCGTGCCTTGCGGCCGAGGAACTCGACACGCACCTGCTCCAGCTCGTCGGGAGCGGCTGCGGCACGAATCGCCGCCGATCCACTCTGCTCGAGCTCGCGCAGGCTGGACAGGAAGTCTTGCATCACCGCCATGCTACGCTATTCGGCGAGTGCTTCCTTAGCGACCGCCACCAGGCCTCCGAAAACGTTCGGATCGCGGACGGCGATGTCGGCCAGCGTCTTACGGTTGAGCTCGACGCCGGCGGTGCGCAGGCCGTTGATGAAGTGCGAGTAAGTAATGTCGTGCTGGCGCGCAGCCGCGTTTATCCGTGTGATCCACAGCCGGCGAAAGTCCCGCTTGCGATTGCGCCGGTCGCGGTAGCTGTAGCTCCACGAGCGCTCGACCGCGTTCTTGGCTGTGCGGTAAAGCTTGGAACGGCCGCCGCGGTAGCCCTTCGCCAGCCGGCGTATCTTCTTCTTCTTCTTGTGTCGTGCGACCTGATTCGTGACCCGAGGCATCTATGTGACTCCTTTCTGAGGCCGTGAGCTAGGCGGCGCCCGCTGGGGCGTCGCGCCGCTCACCGGCCGAGCATCCGCTTCACGCGCTTCTCGTCGGCCAGCGCGACGAGCGTCGGCTTACGCAGGCGGCGCTTACGCTTGCGCGTCTTCTTCGCCAGAATGTGGCTCTTGTAGGCCTTGCGGCGCTTGATCTTGCCGCTACCGGTCGTCCGGAAACGCTTCGCCGCGCCCCGGTGCGTCTTCATCTTGGGCATCTCGACTCCGTGTGTTTTTTCCTTTGCCGTCGAGGTCTCTCGGGTCAACCTCGTCTGGGCGCCAGAACCATCGTCATGTTCCGGCCTTCCATCTTCGCTTCTTCCTCTACCTGGCCCACGTCCGAAAGGCCCTCGGCGAACTCCTCGAGCACCTCCGCGCCAAGCTCCGGGTGTGTCATCTCACGGCCCCGAAACCGCATCGTCAGCTTGACCTTGTTCCCTTCACTCAGAAAGCGGCGAGCGTGCCCCGCTTTGAAGTTGAGATCGTGATCCTCGATCTTCGGCCTCAGCTTGATCTCCTTCACCTTGACCTGGTGCTGCTTCTTCCGAGATTCCCGCGCCTTGCGCGCCTGCTCGTACTTGTACTTGCCGTAGTCCATGATCCGGACCACCGGCGGCCGGGCCATCGGTGCTACCTCCACCAAGTCGAGGCCCCGCTCCGCAGCCGCGGAGCGCGCATCTTCAATCGAGACGATCCCTACCTGCTCGCCTTCAGCGTCGACCAGCCTGACCGGACTGATCCGGATCTGGTCGTTCACGCGGGGCTCGTTTCTATCGATAATCGTTCTCCCTTCGTAGGTGTTCCCGGGCCCACACAACGAAAAACGATGGACCGAGCTGGCGCCCGCTCACCGGCGACCGGTGCAACCGATTACCGTCAGGCGTTCTCCGCTCGGACCCGGCGGCACCACACGCGGGGTGCGGGCCGAAAGGTGGGCGGTGTCCATCAAACCGCCGCTTCACTCATTGTGCGGGGAAACTTGGCGAAACGGCGCCGATTGTCAACCGAAGCTCGCCAGCCGGGGGTCGGAGGCGGAGGGCCACTCACTCCAGGCTCGCGCCACCGTCCGAGGGCGGTCTCGACTTCGGTGGTGAGCTCGCGACTACCGCGAGGTGGTCCTCCGCCTCCTCCTCCTCTCTGCCCGGCTACCCCGGTTGCCCTAGGACAGCGAACGGGTGCGATCTTCCCCGGCGACCTGATCGACAAACTCGGCCACAGGCATGACCACCTGTTTCTCCTCGGCGCCACGCCTGCGCACGGCGACCGTTCCGGCGTCGGCCTCCCGCTTGCCGACGACCGCGAGGTAGGGGACCTTTTGCAGTTCGCCGTCGCGGACCCGGTAGGAGAGGGTCTCAGAGCGGTTGTCGAGCTCGGCGCGCAGCCCGACGTCGAGGAGCGCCTGCTTCACCGAGGCGGCCGCCTCGGCCAGCTCCTCCGACACGGGAATGACCCGAACCTGCACCGGTGCGAGCCACACGGGGAAGGCGCCGGCGAAGTGCTCGATCAAGCCACCCACGAAGCGCTCGAGCGTACCGTATATCGCCCGGTGGATCATCGCCGGCCGGTGCTTCTGATTGTCGGCCCCGACGTAGGTAAGGTCGAACTGCTCGGGCAAGACGAAGTCGAGCTGGATCGTCGAGCCTTGCCACTCGCGGCCGATAGCGTCGAGGAACTTCACATCGATCTTCGGCCCGTAGAACGCGCCACCGCCTGCATCGACGGCGTAGGTCAGTTCGCGCCGCTCGATGGCGTTGCGCAGCGCGCTCTCCGCCTCGTCCCAGACCTGGTCCGAGCCGATCCGCTTCGTCGGGCGCGTGGAGAAGTCGAGGCGGAAGCGAAGTCCGAAGGTCCCGTAGACGTAGTCGACCAGGTCGAGCATCGCGAAGATCTCGTCCTCGACCTGATCGGGCCGGCAGAAGATGTGCGCATCGTCCATGGTCAGCCCGCGGACGCGGAGCATGCCGTGCAGCGTGCCCGACTTCTCGTTGCGGTAGTCGCTGGCAATCTCCGCGTAGCGCAGCGGGAGATCGCGGTAACTGCGTTGCCGCGCCGCGTATATCTCCATGTGGCCGGGGCAGTTCATCGGCTTGACCCGATAGTTCTCCTTTTCCCCTTCCATCTCCATCGACGGGAACATCACCTCCGAGTAGGCCTGGAGATGTCCCGACCGTCGGAACAGCGTCTCCCTCGAGATATGAGGAGTGTAGACAAAATCGTACCCGCGGCGCAGCAGCTCGTCCTCGAGGAAGCGCCGCAGCACGTACTGGATCATCGCGCCCTTCGGGTGCCAATGGATGAGGCCGGGCCCCACATCGTCCTGTATGCTGAACAGGTCGAGCTCCTTGCCGAGCAGCCGGTGGTCGCGGCGGCGGGCTTCCTCGAGCCGCCGCAGATGCTCTTCGAGGTGTGCGGCCTCGAAGAAGCTAGTCCCGTAGATCCGCTGCAGCATCGGACGCCGCTCGTCGCCGCGCCAGTAGGCGCCCGCCGCGTGCAAAATCTTGTAGTTCTTCACCCGTCCGGTGGACGGCAGATGCGGGCCACGGCAAAGGTCGAGGAACTCGCCGTCGCGGTAGACCGAGATGACATCGCCCTCCTCGATCTCCGCCAAGCGCTCGAGCTTGTAGGGGTCGTCGGAGAACAGCTCGCGCGCCTCGGCACGCTCGACCTCACGGCGCTCGAAGGCGTCGTCGGCGGCGACAACCTCCGCCATGCGCGCCTCGATCCTCTCGAGGTCCTCCGGGGTGAAGGGCTGCTCGACGTCGAAGTCGTAGTAGAAGCCTTCGGCGATGGGCGGACCGAACCCGATGCCCGCGTTCGGCCACAGGCTGCGAACCGCCGTGGCCAGGACATGTGCCGTCGAGTGGCGGAGGACGTAAAGCGAATCCTCATCGCCGTCGTCCTCGAACAGGAACTTCACCCTAGCGGGCCGCGTGATCGGCCGGGCGAGGTCTATGATCTCGTCGTCCAGTTTCGCCGCGATCGCCTTCTCCGCCAGGCCACCGTCGACCTGCTCCGCCAGCTCACGGGCCGAGATACCACGCTCGACCTCTACCTCGGAGCCGTCCTGGAGCACCAACTTCAACTTTTCCGCGCTCACTTTGATTCACCGGGTCTGGAGTAAAAACTCGGGCGCCACAGATACGACCCGGGGCGCCCGCACCGTTCCATACTGGTATTCTGCTAGGGAAGACTCAAGTGTCAAGGCGGAAGTCGTTGGGATTGGGGGATACCCGGATTAGGGGAACGGTGGAGTCGGGAACCGAGAATCCGTGGTATCCGTGGGAGGGGGAAGTTGGGGACTGGCGAGGCGAGGTCCGCACATCCCCTGCCTCCCAGGTTCCTCGGATGCCACGGACTCCACGGACTCCCGGTTCGAGGATCGCCTACTCCCACACTCCCTCATTCCTCGAGTCCCGAACTGCCACCTTGTTCGGCGGATCGCCAAGACCCATTCTTCCCCCGGCATTGGGAACGCGAACGGAGGAACGACATGAAGGTGGCGTGCGCGCAGTTCCGTCATGAGGGCGATCGTGAGAGGAGCCTGGACAAGGGGCTGGAGTGGGTGGCGCGGGCGGCGGAAGCCGGGGCGGAGCTGATCGTCTTCCCCGAGCTCGCATTCGATTTCTTCTTCCCACAGGTCCGCGCCGATGCCAGCTACTTCGACCTGGGTGAGCCGATCCCGGGGCCGACGACCGAGCGTTTCCAAGCGGCGGCCGCGAAGCATGGCATAGTCACCGTGATCAACGTATTCGAGCGTGCGGCGCCGGGACGCTACTACGACGCTTCGCCGGTCATCGACGCTGACGGAACGCTGCTCGGCGTGAGCCGCATGCTCCATATCGCCGAGGAACCGGGCTACAACGAGAAGTTCTACTACTGGCCCGGCGATGGCGGCTGGCCGGTGTTCGAGACCAAGGCCGGTCGTCTGGGCGTCGCGATCTGTTACGACCGCCACTACCCGGAGCACTTCCGGGCCCTGGCGCTGGACGGCGCGGAGATCGTCGTCGTGCCCACCGCGACATCGATCGCGGAACAGGCGTTCCGGAACGTCTGGGAGATCGAGGTCCAGGCGGCCGCCGTGGCAAACCAGATCTTCATCGCGGTGGCGAACCGGGCGGGCCGCGACGGCGAGTTGCAGTTCTTCGGCGCGAGCTTCGTCAGCGGCCCGAACGGCATGATCATGAACAGGGCGGCGACCGACGAGGAGGAGCTACTCGTCACCGAGATCGATCTCAACGCGATAGAAGAGACGCGGCGACACGTTCCGTTCCTGCGGGACCTGCGCAGCGACCTCTACGGAACGCGTTAGCTGCCTGATGGCTCGGTGCCGCGGGGAGGGTCCGAACGTTCCGAGGATTGCGGATTCGGGGGAGAGGGGGTAGAATGGAGGTCCCCTGCCTCACCGAAACTTGGAGACCCCCTTCCCCCCGCTGCCCAAGGTGTTGGGACACCTCAAGTTATGCCCGCTGCTGCGACTGCGTGGAGGGATACCATGTTCCGCAGGTTGACGCTCGCCGCCGCTCTGCTCGGCTCGGTCGCCGCACCGCTCGACGGCCAGGTACAGGTCGGGCTCTCCGGTTCCGCCGGCGGCATGCTGCCGGTGGGCGAGCTGTTCGACGAGTTGCGCCTGGCGGGGCAGATCGTGGCCAACGTCAGCCAGGAGCCGGGTCTGGCTGTCGGGGGCCGTGTCACCGTGTGGAAGTCGCGGTTCGCGGTCGAGGCCGAGGCGGGGTACGCGTTCTCGAACGTCGACATACCGTCGTCGATCGTGGAGGCGGGTCTGGACAACGGCGCTTCGCTGTTCGTCGGGTCGCTAAACGTGCTGTACGTGATCTTTCAAGCACCGTTCAGCCCGCTGAGTATCTACGTGTCGGGTGGCGGTGGCCTGGTGAGCCGTAGCGGCGATTTCTTCGACATCTTCGAGGGTACGACGGACGTTGCGGGGACGTTGGGATTCGGCCTCCGCTTCGGCCTGGGCCGTGCCACGCAGTTACGCTTCGACGTGCGTGACTATATCTCGTCCTTCGCGCCGACACGCGGCGACGAGGAGTTCGACTCGAAGCTGCAGAACGACCTGATCGCGACGATCGGCCTGGAGTTCGTGCTCAGGCCGGTGGAGTGACAGTACTCAGCGCTCGATCCGCGCGAGGCGCCAGCCATCATCGGTCGGGACAAAGATCATTCTCAACTGCAGGGTGTAGTCGCGCTCTTCGCCGGTGCGGGTTAGGCGGTAACTCATCGTCTGCCTGGTCCTCACCGCGGCTTCGGCAGAGCCGATGTCGATATCGGCCACCTCGATGTTCACCGAGAGGTTCGTGGCGCGCTGGAACCAGACTTCGTAGAGGTCGGTCCGTTCCACGGCCGGAATCGGCGCCTGGTAGATCTCCCGCTCGAGGCGCGCCATGTCGCTCGCCTCCAGCGCCTGGCGATAGCTCTCGATCAGCGCGGCTATGGCCTCGCTGGGCGGCACGGTAATCGCCGGCCCGCCGCCCCCCTCCTCGTCCAACTCGGGCGGATCATCCTGGCCCGGGTCCCCTGCACCCTGCTCCCGGGCCGCGGCCAGCTGCTCCAGTCTCAGCTGCGCCTGACCCTCGAGCTCCTCGAAGTCCCTCCTGGCAGTCGCGAACGCCACCGCAGCGGTCACAATGCGACCGGCGAGCAGGTCGCTTAGGGCGCCGCCGAACAGCGTCTCCACCTCGGCGAAGCGCCCCGGGAAGATCGTGTCCGCCCCCGCACGTCGTGCGGCGTCGCGCGCCTGCTCTGCATCGGAACGCGCCCGCTCCGCCTGCGTGCGCTCGCCGGCCAACTCGTCGGGGCGTCCAGCCGGAACGCCGACAGCCGGGACCGTTCGCTCTTGCGGCGAGACCGAGGGCTGCGACTCGCCGCCGACCCGTTCGCGCCGGCCGTCACCGGGCTCGGCGTCGAGCGGCGCGACGGCCAGCGAGTCGGGCGCCGGCCTGCTGCCGGTCGAAGTATCTTGATCGGCAGGGACATTGAGCTCGGCGAGACGCGGCTCGCCGCCGCCCGCCGATTGCCGCCAGATGCCGAGCGCACCGATGACCGCGGCGGCGGCCACTACGCCGGCCGCCGCCAACCAGCGAACGCGCCGGCGACGTCGCGGCCTCGGGGGCCGCGTGCCCGCGTCGTCGCGCCGGTTTGCGGCTTTCGCAGGTGAAGGCCCCAGGGCATCGAGCATCGCTTCCATGTCGGGGAAGCGCTCGTCCGGGTCTTTGCGTATCGCTCGCTCGATCACCGCACGGAGGTCGGCCGGCACGTCGGCACGAACACTTCCCAGCGGCTCGGGATACTCGTGCAGGTGCTTGTAGACGATCCCCGCCAGCGAGTCGGAGCTGAAGGGGAAGCGGCCGGCGAGCATCTCATAAGCGACGAGACCGAGCGAGTACTGGTCGGAGCGCCCGTCTACCTGCTCCGTACCCTCGCACTGCTCGGGCGACATGAAGAAGGGTGTGCCCATCATGTCCCCGGGGCGCGTGAGCGTCGTTGCCGCACCGAGCGCCTTGGCGATCCCGAAATCGGTGAGCAGCAGTCGGCCGTCGCGGCTGCCTTCGAGCAGCATGTTCTCCGGCTTTATGTCGCGGTGTACGACGCCGCGCGCGTGTGCGAAGGCGAGTGCATCCGCCGCCTCCCGCAGGTAGCGGCGGCAAAGCTCGACGTCCAACTGCGGGGTCTGCTTCAGGATCCGGCGCAGACTGGGACCCGCTACGAACGGCATCGTGAAGAAATGCAGTCCGCCACGCTCCGAGACCTGAAAGACCGCGACTATATTGGGATGGTTGAGCTTCCCCGCCACGCGCGCCTCGCGCTGGAATCGCTCGACGACTTCGGCGTGCTCGGACAGGTTGGGCGGCAGCACCTTCAGCGCGACGCGTCTGTCGAGTGCAAGCTCGTGCGCCAGATACACACGGCCCATGCCACCGCGACCCAGCTCACGGATGATCTTGAACTCGTCCGCCGTTGCCGCTCGGAGCCTGTCCAGCAAACCCGTGGGGTCCGAGGCCGAGGAGGCGAGCAGATCGTCCTCCTGTGTGCCCGGCACCCGCTTCGCACAGCGCGGGCAGAAGAGGGTGTCTCCGGGAAGCTCGGTGTCACAGTAAGGACAGGTCTTCATCACGGCGTACCGATGGCGGCGGACGGCCTGTCGACGGGCGCGAGTCGCGGGGGAGAAGTCAAGCTAAGTTACCTTGTCTTGGGCAGTTCTACAACCGGGTGAGCCGGCGCGGGAAGCTAGCGGCGGTCCAGCTGGACGAGTTGCCAACCCGAGGGACCCTCCTCGAGAGCCATCCGCAGCTTGAGCGTGAAGTCACGGCTCCGCCCCGTCCGCGCCAGCACGTAGCGCATCTCGAAGTCGACGTCGATGATCATGCGGTCGCCCTCGGAGCGGGTGTTCTGGGTCCTCATAGCGACGTGAAGATCGTCGGTGGCACTGAAGATCCGAGTCAGCATACTCAGGTCCTCCGCCGGCACCTCGCCGCCGTAGAGCCGACCCAGCTCTTCGAGGTTCTCCGTCTCCAGGGCACGCCGATAGCTCTCCAGAACCATGTCCGCTGTGATCAGCTCGGCCTCCGCCGAGGGCGCTACAGGCTCACCGGTGCCGGGCACCGCAGCTTGCGCGTCCGCGGCGCCCGGGACCGTGCTGCCAGCCGATCCTTGACCCGAACCCTGTGACGCCGCCTCGTCCTCTCCTGCGGGCGCGACCCTGGGCTCGACCGGTGCAGCCTGCACGTTCCGCTGAGCCGCTGTTGGGACGTTCGCCGAGGTGCTCTGGCGAGTGGCCGGCTGGGGCCCGCGGCCCGCTCCCGATCGGCGAGCGCCCGTGCCAGCGAGTCTTGTTTCGTCGGCGCCAGCCTGAGCCGGCGAATCCGGTGACCCGTCATCGGCCGCGCTGACGGGTGGTGGCGGCGGCCCGACTAGGTCGTAGGCGTCACCGGCGACGGGCGGGTCGATCTCGGTGAAGTCAGTCAGCGACGATGCGTCGTTCGCCGCGCGGCCGAGGGGCGGTCCGCTGCCGGTGACCGCCGCGACCCCCAGATAGACGGCGATTGTGGCCGCCGCACTGAGTGCCGCCCGAGCGGTCCACTTCATCACCCTGCGTCGCTTGTGGAACCTGAGCAGGCGATCGCGCATCCACACCGTCTTGGCGTCGAACACGCCTCGCCTGCGGCGGCTCCTACTACTCAGGCCGTTCGTCCGCTCCACCGGCTTGCCACCGAGCATCGCGCGCGCGAACTCCTCGACCGTGGCGAAGCGATCGTCAGGCGACTTGGCAAGCGCCCGATGGACAGCGTCGCAGACATGCTCCGGCAGTTCCGGGCGCCGCTCCAGGAGGAAAGGCGGATGCTCGTTCAGCTGCTTCATCAGCAGCTCACGGAATCCGCCGACATCGAACGGGTACTCGCCCGCCAGCATCTCGTAGGCGACCAGCGCCAGGGAGTACTCGTCGCACCGGCCATCTACCTGCGTGTCATCCTCCAGCTGCTCAGGCGCCATGTAGTGGGGCGTGCCGATCATGTCGCCCGGTACCGTCAGCGATTCCGCGCCCAGCGCCTTGGCAAGCCCGAAATCGGTGAGCACGAGTCGGCCGGTCGTCTCCTCCAGCATCATGTTCTCTGGCTTAACGTCGCGGTGAATCACCCCGTGCTGGTGGGCATAGGAGAGGCCGGAGGCGGCCTGGCGCAGGAACTCGACTGCGACATCCAGCTCGAGCGCGCCCGCCTCGTGCATGATCTCCCGGAAGCTGGCGCCCTTGACGAACGGCATAGTAAAGAACGATAGCCCGTCGCCCTGATAGACGGCGAAGACCGGGACGATGTGGGGATGGTTCAGCTGACCCGCGGTTCGAGCCTCATGCTGGAATCGCTTGACAATCTCAGGATACTCGGTGAACAGCGGAGACAAGACCTTGAGTGCGACCTGGCGATCGAGGGCCAGCTCGTGGGCAAGGTAGACACGCGCCATCCCACCGTGCCCGATCTCGCCCAGGATCTCGAACTCGCCGCTGGTTACCGCCCGCAGATGCTCGAGCAACTCCTCCTGGATGGAGCGCCGCTCCGCCGGACCCAGGTAGAACTCGGGGGCCGGAGCCAGCGTTCCGCATTCAGGACACGGAGCGCCGTCGTACGGCAGCTTGGCCGAGCAGCGGAGACAGGTTGTCGCCATATCGCCCTAGGCGGGGGAGGTCTATGCGGGGAGGTCGTAGGCTGGCACACAGGGGATTTGAAATGTACCACGTGCCGGGCGTGCCGGCAACGCCAGATGTTCCCCACACCCGGGGCCCTGATCTGGCGCCCTTTCCTTGCGCGGAGGCCGGTCTCAGCCTAGCTTGGCGACCGAACCCCTGCCTGTCAGTCCCCTGCGCCCCTGCGTACCGGTTCGAGGGGCACCCTCTACCACAGTTTACAGCGCAGCAGCGAGGAAGATCCGTAATGCGTACCATCCTGGGCAGCGTCGCTCTCCTTCTGACCCTCGCCTGGGCGGGCCCTGCGGCCGCGCAGGAGGAGACGATAACCAGCGTGACGCCGCTCCTGGGGTTCTACATCCCGATGAACGACCTGGTCGAGAGTCAGGCGGTTCCCAATCCGGGGCCGATCGACCCGGAGACGATCACCATCACGCAAGAGGGTGGTCTCGTTTGGGGTCTGCGGGGCAGCCGAACGTTGAGCGCCAGCGTGTGGCTGGAGGTCGAGATCCAGTACGCGACCAGCGATGTGAAGATCACGGCCACGCGAAGGGAGCCGCTGCCCGAGCCGACGATGACGGGCAATGGCCGCGTCCTCACGCTGGCGGGTAACGTCCTGTGGGAGTTCTATCGAGCGCCGTTCACGCCGTTCGGGATCCATCTGTTGGGTGGCCTGGCTCTGGTGAACCGAGGCGGCGAGTTCTTCGATGAGGGCGGGTTCTTCTTCGATGAGCTGGATGGCGGAACGAGTGTGGCGGCGATCGTGGGGCTCGGATTTCGCTACGGCTTCAGCCGGCGCTTGGGGGTGCGGGTGGATGCGCGCGACTACATCTCGTCGTATAAGCAAAGTCTGGCGGGTGGTGATCTCGACGCGGAATTGCAGAACGATATCTGGATTACGGGCGGCCTCGAGATCACTCTGTGACCAGCCCTCATAGCGCCCCGCTCACCGTCACATCCTCGACCCGGTTCTCGACCTCCATCCTGAAGTAGGAGCCGCTCAGGCCGCCGGTGATCAGCACCTCGTTTGCGCGCTCGATCTCGATCCACTGGCTCGAGCGCGGTTCGTTGGCCTCGCCGGGCACCACGTACTCTCCGATGTCGGCCACCTCGTAGTCGTAGTCGCGCGAGCTGAGCTGGGCGAACGGGGCTTGCCGATCGGAGGCCCAGCGCACGCTGAGCGGCTGATTCGCGGGGACCGTGTCGTTGGGCTGAGGCTCGAGGATGGCGTGGATCCCAATGTTACCGAGCGTCACCCCGCGAACGTACATGTCGTCCTTGACGACCTCCAGCCTCAAGTCTCCGGAACCCGCCCCACTGCGCTCTGCCGCGTACACGCCCGGACTTCCACTCTCCGGCAGGGTGATTCGGGAGTAGTTGTACTCGATGGTCACCTCGGCACCCGACACCGGGTCGTTGGCGCCGTCGCGGACCTCGACGACGAAGGTGGCGTGGTAGCCGCCGATACGGGGCTCGAGATCCACGTCGGCCTCGACGAGAAGCATCTGATTGCCGGTGCCGCCGCTGTTCCTGTCCTGCACCGGCCCGGTGACGTTCTCGCTGCTACAGCTGGCGGCGATGGCGGCGAGGGTCACGGCGACGATCGCCCACGGCGCATTCCTGTGCACGGCAATCACCTCTCACGGGTCGGGACAAACGGATTACGGGGGGCGTGCGGGGAGGGACTCGTAACTTCGGCAAGATAAGCAGCTGCGCCGTGGCGGTCAATTTCCTGGCCCGCAACGGCTTGCGGCCCTACTTTCCCAGCTGCGCCAGGGAGTGCTATCTTGGGACCCCAGCCAACACGTCTGTCAAACCACAGGACGGAGGTTTTCCCGATGCGTCTTTACCGTGCGTTAGGACTCGCTCTCGCGCTCGCTCTGTTGCCGTCGTCGATGCCGGCGCAGACGCAGTTCGCGGTCAGCGGCTTCGGCGGGGTGTTCCTGCCCGCATCCGACTTGTTGAGCGGTATTTTCCCTCTCGAGGAGCTTGGAACCGAAGCCGCCGCCACCTTCCGACAGAAGACCGCCTTTCAGGTCGGTGGGCGACTGACTGTCTGGCCAACCCCGCGATTCGGCATCGAGGCCGAAGCTGTATACGCGCTGAGCGATATGCACGTGGACTTGTTGATCCCGGACGCGGGGCCACCGCTTGGCTTGGCCGAGGGGGAGGATGACTTCGATGCGAACGTCCTTATGGGTAGCGTGAACGCGGTGTTCGCGCTCATCCGACCGCCGCTCGAGCCGCTCGTCGTGTTCGTCTCCGCGGGGATCGGGTTCGTGAGCCGTGGTGCAGAGCTGGAAGACGGGACGGATATCTTCGAGGACAAGACCGACATCGCGGGCACTTGGGGATTCGGCCTCAAGTACGGGGTGGCCCGAGGCGTGTGGCTGCGTGGTGATGTGCGCGATTACGTCTCGGTTTTCCAGGAAGGCGATCTCGAATCGAAGTGGCAGAACGACCTGCTGGTGAGCGTCGGACTCGAGTACAGCTTCGGAGGCTAGCGGCGCTCAGCTCGCTCTAGCCGCCAACCGCCGGCGTCGAGCACGAAGCGCATACGCAACGTCACGTCCTGGCTCCCGGAGGTTCGCATCCGGGCCTGAATGAACGTGGTCTTGAGCTCGACGTCGGCGGTCGCTGTACTCCCGTCCTCCGATATCTCTAGGCTCCGTATCTCCACCTGGGCGTGGATATCATCCGCACGGTCGAAGAAAGCGCTGCGGAAGAAGCCCGCGTCCCTGCCGGGAACCTGCGAGGCCCCGTAGACCTCTCCGGCCATGCGCTCCAGGTCCTCCCGCTCGAAGGCCTGCCGGAAGGTCTCGATCAGGCCCCTGATCACCTCTTCCGCCGGTAGCGCCGCCGGCTCCGCCGCCGCCGGCGGCGTCGCTTCCAGCTGCGGCTCCTGAGCCGCTGCCGCGGCTGCCGCCGCCTCCGCCTCGGCCTCGGCTTGCAGCGCATCCTCGAGGTCCGCCGCCAACTGCGCGTAGGCATCACGTGCCTGCCGGAAGAGGGGCACCGCCTCCGCGTATCGCTCTTCCCGCGCCAGAGACACCGCCTCGGCGCGTGTCGCCTCGACGTTGGCCAGGCGATCGGGCTGGCGCTGCTCGGCGCCCAGGGCGAGTACCGTGTCCCTGATCGTCAGCATCTCGGTGTTGGCCCCACGCATTCGCGAAAGCCATTCGTCGGCAGTCCGAGTGGCCAGCGCCGCGTAGTCACTGCTCAATTCCTGGAAGCCGTCGCGTGCCTCCTCGAATCGCCCCTCGTTGAAGGCCCGCTCCGCCTCGCCCCGGCGGCCATCGAGCCGTCGCAGCTCGGAAGCCAGCACGCCCTCGGCGCCGGCCCGAACCGCCGACTCACGCGCCGAGCTCGCCTGCGTCCGAGCGTCATCGGCCGCGGCCCGCAGCGCCTCGTCGACCGCCGGCTGGGTTTGCCCTTCCTGAGTAGGCTCGGGCCGCTGCTCCTCGGTAGGCTGGGGCTGCTCCTGCTCGGCCGCCTGGACAGGGACCGCGGCCTCAGCAAAGGCCATGTAGTCCGGAACGAGGGCCGAGTAGATGGACCGGGCTTCGCTGTACTCGCCGGCCTCCATCAGTTCGTTGGCATCGTCAAACCTACGATCCAGCTCGAGAAGCGCCGTCGCCGCCACACCGGCCGCACGTGCGGCGTTGCGCCAGCGGTAGGCGCCTTCCATCGCTCTTACCGCACGAGGATTGGCGTCCGCCGGCACGGCAGGCGGCGTGTCGCCGATGACCGGCGGCAGCTCGCTGGGCTCGGTAGCGGGCGCGGCTTCGACGCCCGGCTCGGCACCACCCGTTTCGCCGCCCGGCGCCGGGGTCGCCGTCGCCAGCGATTCATCGCCGGCACCGGCCGCAGCGGCCGGAGCGTCTTCCCGGCCGGGGCGCGGCTCGGCCGTCGCGGGCTCCGTCCTCTGCTCGCTCGTAGCCGCCCCTTCCGCGACCGCGGCGCCCGGCTCCTGCGACGGAGGCAGCTCAGCGGGCTCGGGCCCGCCTGCGGGCCTGAGCGGCCCGAAGATGAGGAGGGCCGCGATGACCACCACCACCGCGGCGGCGCCGCCGTACATCAGGGCACGCGGGACGGCAGGCGGTCGGGCCTCGCCCATGAGCCGGGCCAGCGGCGGCTCCGGTTCCGCCATCGCCTCGGCCGCAGACTCCGCCGGAGTCTCCCACGGCGGGGCGGCCGAGGGCGACTCGGGCACCTCCGGCTCCCTCCTGTCGGCAGATGGCTCGCCGACGGGGACCGCCGACGGCTCGGGCGTCTTCAGCGTCGGCTCGCCGGCGGCCTCCCAGGGCTCCGGCGTCTTCAGCGTCGGCTCGAGCTCGGGCTCGGCCTCGGCCGTCTCGGGCGCCGTATCGTCGACGGGGCCCGGCCGCGGGGTACCGGGCGGGGTCGGCACCCGCACGGTGGTGGCCTCGCTGCCCGGGGGCGGCATCGGCTCCGTCCGGCCCTCCTCGTCCTCGTCCGCGATCTCGACCTCCCACGGCCCCTCCAGCGCCGTCAGGAAGGCGTCCATAGTGGGGAACCGCTCGTCGCGGTCCTTGCTGATGGCGCGGTGGATCGCCTCGCGCAGATGGCGCGGCGCGTCGGGCCGGATACCCTCCAGGCCGGGTGGCTCCTCGAAGCGGTGCATGTACATCAGCTCCGCCAGGTTCTCCGCCCGAAACGGCCGGTGGCCGGCCAGCATCTCGTAGCCGATCAGACCGAGCGAATACTGATCGGCCCGCCCGTCCAGGTCCTGCCTGCCCTCCCCCTGCTCCGGCGACATGTACTGGGGCGTGCCCAGCAGATCGCCGGGCGTGGTGAGCGTCTGCTCGGCGCTCAGCGCTTTGGCGATGCCGAAGTCGGTGAGGATGACCCGGTCGCGTTCCTTGTCGACGAGGATGTTGTCCGGCTTGACGTCGCGATGGACGACACCGCGACGGTGCGCGTAGGCGAGCGCGTCCGCCGCCTGGGTCAGGTAACGGAAGACCTTCTCGAGCGGCGGCTGCGGGTTGTCCCGCAGAAACACGCGCATACTGTCCCCGCTTATGAAGGGGACGGTGAAGAAGGTCAGACCACCCTCGTTATAGATCTCGTAGACCTGGATGATGTTCGGGTGATCGAGCCTGCCCTGCGTACGTGCCTCTCGCGTGAAGCGCTCGACGATCTCGGGATCGTAGCCCAGCAGCGGGAGCAGCACCTTGATCGCGACTTCCCGGTCCAGCGACTTCTGGTAGCCGAGGAAAACCACGGCCATCCCACCGCGGCCCAGCTCCCGGACGATCTCATACTTGCCCTCGGTCGCCTCTTTCAGGCGCTGGTAGATCTCGCGGCCCTGCGGTGTGAAGGTCGGGTCCTCGGACTTGCGGCCCGGCACGGGCGTACCACACTGGGAGCAGAACTGACTGCCGTCAGGAAGAGGCGTGGCACAGTGGGAGCAGACGGGCAAACTCTCAACTCCCCCCGGATAGGTTCGCAGAAGCCAATCCCAAGCACATAGCCCAAATCTAGCCGGGGCACGCAGAGCCAGCAAACCATGCGGAATGTCTCGGTAAAGCAAAGGGCCCGGCAACCGGCCGGGCCCCTAAACGCCGCAACGAACGGCGGGTTAGTACATGCCGCCCATGTCAGGACCGGGCGTAGGTAGCTTCTCTTCCTTCTCCTTCTTCTCCACGACCACCGCCTCGGTGGTGAGCAACAGGCCGGCGATGGACGCGGCGTTCTGCAGGGCCGACCGCGTGACCTTGGTCGGGTCGATGACACCGGACTTCACCAGGTCCTCGTATTTGTCGGTCCAAGCATTATAGCCGAAGTTCAGCTCGGCCTTCTCGCGGATGCGCTCCACGACGAGCGAGCCCTCCTGACCGGCATTGTCCGCTATCTGCCGGGTCGGCTCCTCGATCGCGCGTCGGACGATATCGACGCCGATCTGCTCATCGTGATCCTTCACCTTCATCGCGTCGAGTGCCTTTTGGCTCCAGAGCAACGCGACACCGCCGCCCGGAACGATGCCCTCTTCGACGGCAGCGCGGGTCGCGTGGAGCGCGTCCTCGACGCGTGCCTTCTTCTCCTTCATCTCGGTCTCGGTGGGCGCGCCCACGTTGATGACGGCCACACCGCCGGCCAACTTGGCCAGCCGCTCCTGCAGCTTCTCGCGATCGTAGTCGGACGTCGACTTGTCGATCGCCGTCTTGATCTCCGAGATGCGGCCCTGGATCTGCTCCTCGGTGCCGGCACCGTCGATGATCGTCGTAGCGTCCTTGTCGACCACGATACGCTTCGCCTGCCCGAGGTCGCCGAGAACCGCGTTCTCGAGCTTGAAGCCGACCTCCTCGCTGATCACCTGGCCGGCAGTCACGATCGAGATGTCCTGCAGCATCTGCTTCCGGCGATCGCCGAAGCCGGGCGCCTTCACGGCGCACACCTTGAGCGTGCCGCGTAGCTTGTTGACGACCAGCGTCGCCAGCGCTTCGCCCTCGATGTCCTCCGCGATGATCAGCAGCGACCTGCCGGTCTGCGCGACCTTCTCCAAGACCGGCAGCAGGTCCTTCATCGTGGAGATCTTCTTGTCGTGGATCAGGATGTAGGTATCCTCGAGAACGGCCTCCATCTTCTCGGGGTCGCTGACGAAGTACGGCGACAGATAGCCGCGGTCGAACTGCATCCCCTCGACCGTCTCCAGCTCCGTCTCCATACCGCGGGCCTCCTCGACGGTGATAACACCGTCCTTGCCCACCTTCTCCATCGCCTCGGCGATGATGTCGCCGATCTCCTGATCGTTGTTGGCCGATATCGCGCCGACCTGGGCGATCTCCTTCTTGCCCTTCGTCTGGACGGAGATCTCCTTCAGCTGCTGGACGACGGTCTCGACGGCCTTGTCGATACCGCGCTTCAGAGCCATCGGATTGACGCCACCGGTCACCGCCTTGAGGCCCTGGTTGAAGATCGCCTGCGCGATCACGGTCGCAGTGGTCGTGCCGTCACCCGCCACGTCGCTCGTCTTGCTGGCAACCTCACGGACCATCTGGGCGCCCATGTTCTCAACGGGCTCCTCGAGCTCGATCTCCTTGGCGACGGTGACACCGTCCTTGGTGATCGTCGGGCTGCCGAACTTCTTCTCGAGCACTACGTTGCGCCCCTTGGGGCCGAGCGTGACTTTGACCGCTCTGGCCAACTGGTCGATTCCGACCTTGAGCTTACTCCTCGCCTGGGCGTCGAATTCAAGCAACTTCGCCATCTTGTTGAACCTCCTGCTTAGCCAGTTACCAGTCTAGCAGCACCCGGATACCAGCTCCTAGGGCGCTCCCGCTCTCGGACTCTTATCGTGCGTCATTCCAGCACCTGCAAAAGGGGGCTGCGCCACGCGCGCTTATCGCCGCGCGGCTGCAAGCCTTCCAGCGCGACTCACTTCTTGCCGTTCGAAACGATGGCTAGGACGTCCGACTCGCGCAGGATCAGATACTCCTCCTCGTCAACGGTCACCTCCGTGCCGCTGTACTTCCCGTAGATCACGCGGTCGCCCGCCTTCAACTCGATCTCGATCCGCGTGCCCTCGTCACTGACTCGGCCGGGCCCGACCGCCACCACCTCGCCCTGCTGGGGCTTCTCTTTGGCGGTATCCGGGATGTATAGGCCACCCTTCATCTGCTCCGTCTCCTCGAGCGGTTTGACGACGACTCGATCGGCGAGGGGCTTGATCTGCATGAGTAGTTTCCTCCTCTCTCGAACCCTGGTATGGCATTGAATCGCAATATACCGGAGACACCCGGCCCCTCCTGCTGGGCCGACGTGCGGCTGTAGGCGTTTCACCGGGCTTGCTCCGCTAGCTAGCCTGGGAGGATGGCATTAAACGTGCCATATGTAAAGAGGGGCCGGCCTGTCAAGCTGGCAGAAAAGCGGGCCGGAGCCTGCAGTTGTGGCCGGACTCGGGGCCCGGCGCCGGAATTGCCTAGGCTGAAACCTTTTCCCGGTCCCGCCCGTACGTTAGGTTGGAGAGGCGAGGCCACCCCAATTCTGGGGGAGGCGCCGCGGTTCGCCGATTCGTTGATAGGAGGGGAGAGAAGAATGCTAAGAGGGATGTTCAGGCTGGGAGCTTTGCTGGCTGGGGGGCTGGTGGCCCTGGCGGTGGCTTCAGCACTACTGGTGCCGATCCTCAGCCTGCTGATGGCGCTCCTAGTAACCATCATCAAGCTGGCGTTCTTCCTGGCCGTGATCTACTTCATCGTGAAGCTGATCAGTCCGGAAACCGCGGACCGGGCGCTGGAGAAGATCAGATCGAAGGTGCGGCGGGTCGCTTGACCTGGAGGGCGCCGGCCTGTCAGCCGATAACCGCGTCGCCGAGGATACGGTCGGCGATGGCGAGGCCGTAGAGCGTCAGGTAGGGCTCAACGGCATCAACCGTTTGACAGTGGGGAGCGATCAGGGCGGCCAGGCCGCCTGTGGCGAGCACCATGGCGCCGGGTCGCCCCCATTCTTCTTTGATCCTCCTTACCATCCCATCGATGGCATCGACGATAGCGTAGAAGCAGCCGGAACGCAGGCAGTCGTCGGTCCGGCGCCCGACGACGATCTCGGGAGGCACGAGGTCGATGAACGGCAGCTTGCTAGCGCTGTGCGCGAGACCCTCGATGCCGGCCCGAGGTCCGGGAGCGATGACGCCTCCTTTGAAGACGCCGTCCCCGGTGATGCAGTCGAAGGTGGTGGCGGTGCCGAGGTCGACGGCGATGGTATCGACGCCGTAGAGCTGGCTAGCGGCCAGGGTGTTCAGCATGCGATCGGCCCCGACCGTGTGCGGTTCGTCCACATCGAGGCGTATTGGCAACGGCCCCTCGCTGCCCGCCAGCCTGGCAGGGTCGTTTATCAGCCGTGGCTCGCTGTTGAAGGCTCGCCGGAAGGCCCTGGTTATGATGGGGTCGAGTGCAGGCACCACCGAGCCGATGACGCCGCGCGGACTGGCCGTTATCTCCCGTTCCGCTAGCAAGTGCTTGAGCAGGTGTGCCAGCTCGTCGGGTGTCTTGCGGACGTCGGTGGAGATACGCCAGTGCTGGACCAGGTCCTGTCCGCGGAAGAGCCCCAACACGGTCTCCGTATTACCCACGTCAATGGTCAGCAGCAGCAGCTCGCTCATGTCAGAAGTCCGGCGTAGGAAGCTCGTCAACCCGCACGTGCCCGGCCGTCAGACGCCGGAGCGCCCCCCCTTCCGGTCGGAAGAGGAGCGCGCCATCGGGCGCGATTCCCACCGCGGTCCCCGCCAGCGGCGTGCGGTCATCCGAGTCGATGGAGCAGCGCCGGTCCCTCAGCCAGTCGTAGTCATCCAACCGACGCAGTAGCTCGCGATCGAGCATCTCCGGCGGGTTGAGGCAGTAGGTCTCGACCTCATCGATGATCCGGTCGGCGAGCTCGAGTCGTGATACCGGCCGGCCGGCGGCCATATCGAGGGATATCGCTACACCCTGCAGCGCGGCCGGAAAATCCCGCGCCTTCTGGCGCACGTTCACTCCGATACCCAGCACGACATACTTGGGCCGACCGCCGGACCACGCTGCGTCGGCTATCACACCGCCAGCCTTCCGGTCCGCGACGATCAGATCGTTTGGCCACTTGAGCCCTACCGCGGCGCCGCTAACCAGCGCCTGGGCCGACCGGGCGGCCGCCAGACCCGCCAGCAAGGGGAGCAGAAGCGGATTCGGCAGCTGCTTCGGCCGCAGCAGCAGAGACAGATAGAGCCCGACACCTTTTGCAGAGTGCCAGCGCCGCGTCGATACGCCGCGCCCGCTTGTCTGTTCGTCCGCCAGAACGATCGTCCCGGCCGCTGCCCCCTCATCGGCCAGCTTGACGGCCAGACTGTTCGTGCTGTCGACGCTGGAGTAGATGTGGACGTGCGGCCGATCCCAGCGCTCCCTCAGCACGGCAAGCTGCTGCCCTTCCCAGCACGACGTCTTGCGGGTCACGGCTCCAGCTTCCCGAGTCGGAGCGACAGATCGAGGGCGGGCGCCGAATGCGTCAGGGCACCCACCGAGATGTAATCGACTCCCGTCTCGGCGACCGTTCTCACGTTGGCCAGAGTCACGCCGCCGGACGCCTCGATCGCCGGCCGGGGCTCGCGGCGCGCGGCGAGCCGCACCGCCTCCCTCATCTGCTCGACAGGCATGTTATCCAACATTATGCGGTCGACGTTGGCGGCCAGCGCCGCACTCACCTCCTCCAGGTTCGTCGTCTCGACCTCGACCTCCAGACCTCTCGTGTTCGACTCTCGCGTCCGGCGAACGGCATCCCCGATGCCGCCGCTGCAGGCGAGATGGTTCTCCTTGATCAGCACCATGGCGTCGAGTCCGGGCCGGTGGTTTACCGCACCACCCGCTCGCGTCGCCGCTCGTTCCAGCTCGCGCCACAGCGGCGTCGTCTTTCGAGTGTCGGTGATCCGCGCCGCAGTGCCTTCCACTGCGACGACGTAGCGACGCGTCAGTGTCGCCACACCAGACAGGCGACCGAGCAGATTGAGCGCGGTCCGCTCGCCGGTGAGGATCGCGCGTGCCCTCCCCCTGACTTCGGCCACAGAGGTGCCGACTGTCACCCCGTCGCCGTCGCTGATGAGCGGCTGTAGCTCGGCTCCGCCGAGTTGCCGATAGACCTCCGCGGCGGCGGCCAGCCCGGCGACCACGCCCTCCGCCTTGGCGACGATCTGGGCCTCGCCCAAGGTCTCAGCGTCGACGCACCACTCCGTGGTCCAATCACCCGAGCCCACATCTTCAGCCAGCGCCTCGGCGATTCGCCGCCTGAGCACCTCGGTCATCGCCTCCATCGTCTCCCTCGATTCAGGCGGTGATGAGTGAGTAGACGATATACGCTCCGCCCACCGCCCAACAGTAGTAGGCGAAACGGTGGAAGCGGCCGCCGCGCAGCCAGCGGAGGAAGAGAACGATCGCGAGCAAACCGGTCAGAAAGGCGGCCGCCGCAGCTGCCAGCAGCGCCAACCCGCTGCCCGCCGCGCCGCCGGCCAACTCCGGTATCTCGAGCGCCGAGGCACCGACGATCGCCGGCACGGACAGTAGAAAGCTGAATTCCGCGGCCGCCTCGCGCCGCGTGCCGCCGTGCAGGGCCGCCGCCACCGTGAGGCCGGACCGCGATATCCCGGGCAACAGAGCGAGTGCCTGCGCGATCCCCACCCGCAACGACCCGACCCAGCCGGGGTCGGGCCGGTCACCATCCGCCGCGAGCCAGCGTATCGAGTAGACGACGGCGCCGGTCACCAACAGGCTCAGGGCAGCCACGACCGGCAGGTCGAAGACACCGGCGATCGTACCCGACAGCGTCGTCCCCAGCAGCGCCGCCGGCAACGAGGCCGCCGCCAGCATACCCAGGTAGCGGAGCTCGGCCGTCCGCCATCGGAAGGCACCGATCACCAGCTCCACGATGCGGCGCCGGTAGAGAACGAGAACCGAGAGCAGCGTGGCCAGGTGAACCATCACTTCGAAGGCGACACCCGGTGGGTTCACCTCCAGTAGCGCCTCCGCCAGAACGATGTGTCCCGAGCTCGACACGGGAAAGAACTCGGTCAACCCCTGCACGACACCGAGCACGATCGCTTCCAACAGACTCATCGGATCACCGCAGAGGTCTCACTGGCCGACAACGCCTTCGTAGAACGCCTCGTACAGCGACACGATCCGCTCTACCGAATACACCTCCTGCGCCTCGGCACGCCCGGCACGGCCCATCGCCGCCTGCCGCTCCGGATCGGCCAGGATCTCGATCGCGGCGTCCGCCAGCGCGTCTACCGCGCCCACCGGCAGCAGCCGACCGGTCTCTCCATCCTCGATCAGCTCCTCGAGACCGCCGCAACGCGTGCCGACGACGGGGACCTCGCTGGCCATCGCCTCCAAAGCCGAGAGCCCGAACGACTCCGACTCGCTGAGCAGCAGATACAGGTCGGCGCAGGCGAGTAGCTCGGCCACCGATTCCTGTTTGCCGAGGAAGACGACGCGGTCCCCGATACCGAGACTGCGAGCCTTCTCCTCTGCCATGTGACGGTCGGGCCCGTCGCCCACGAGTATCAAACGCGCCGGCAGCTTCTCCATCACGCGGGCGGATACGCGAACGACGTCAGCCACACGCTTGACCGGCCGGAAGTTGGAGATGTGCATGATGATCTTCTCGTCCGCGTTGGCCAGCGCGCTGCGGTTGCGGCGGCGCTGTCCATCAACCCCGCGCCCGAAAACTTCGGTATCGACGAAATTCGGGATCACATTCACATCGCAGCTGGCGCACCCGAACGTCGCGACCGTCTCACGCTTCAAGAACTCGGAGACGGCCGTCAATCTGTCGGAGCGCTCGATAGAGAACCTAACGATCGACCGATACGACGGATCCTGCCCGACCAGCGTGATGTCGGTGCCGTGCAGCGTCGTGACGATCTTCAGCTCATCGGGATCCTCCAGCATCTGCTTCGCCAGCCACGCCGACGTCGCATGCGGAACCGCGTAGTGCACGTGAAACAGATCGAGATGCCGCTGCGTCGCGATCTCATGCATCGCCACCGTCGCCGCCAGCGAGTAGGGCGGGTACTCGAACAGCGGATAGTGGGAGACCTCGATCTCGTGAAAGTATGTGTTCCTCAGAAAACGAGGCAGGCGGAATGGGTGAGCGTACGACACGAAATGTATCTCGTGACCGCGCTGTGCCAGACGCATCCCCAGCTCGGTGGCGACCGCCCCGCTTCCTCCGTAAGTCGGATAACAAGAAATACCGATTCTCATAGAACCCGAGCCGCGCTAGCCAGGAAGTCGTGTGATCAGATATCGGATACCGAATGTACCAGGGCCCAAGCTACGCGCCCCCTCCTGAACCGGCCAGTGAGGCCGCGCGATCCCGCCACCCACGAACGACCTCGTCGGCCAACTCGGCCACCGGTCGGTCAGCCGCCAGCCACACGGTGTCCTCCGGCAACTGATGGCGGAACCAGGTCAACTGACGCCGGGCGTAGCGACGCGTGTTGCGCTTCGCCGCATCCACAGCGGCGTCGAGTGAGTCGGCGCCTGCCAGGTGGGCGGCGAGTTCCGCGTAGCCCACCGAGCGCAGCCCCGGCGCCGTGGCACCGAATCGCTCGAACAGTACCCTGACCTCATCGAGGAACCCTGCCTCCATCATCCGGTCGAAGCGCTCATCGATCCGGCGGTAGAGCGCCTCTCGAGACATAGCCAGGCAGAAGACTCTGGCAGCGAGCGGCCTGGTCTCCGCCGGACGGTCCAGCCACCACGAATGGCGCCGCCCGGAGAGCAGGACTACTTCGAGTGAGCGGCCAAGACGCTGGCCACCGCCCTCTTCCTTCAGCTGCCCTTCGCGTAGCGGGTCGAGGCGCTCCAACCACCGGTGAAGCTCCTCGACCGGCAGGCCCGCTAGATAACGACGCAGCCGTGTTCGGCGTTCCGGAGTCAACTCGGGCTCCGGGCCCAAGGGCTCGAGTAGTGCGCGGATGAAGAATCCGGTGCCTCCGACGACGATGACGACCTGTCCGCGGCTGTGGATCTCTTCGATCCAGCTCCAGGCGTCGCGAGCGAAGCGGCCGGCGCTGTAGCTCTCATCGGGGTCGAGCCGGTCGAGCCCGTAGTGCGGTACGCGCCGGCGAAGGGCCAGCGGCGGCTTGGCGGTCCCGACGTCCATATGGCGGTAGATCTGCCGTGAGTCCGCCGATACGATAGCGCCGTTCACGCGCTCGGCAACCTCCACGGCGACTGCGCTCTTGCCCGTGCCGGTCGGACCGGTGATAACGATCGCTTCAGGCGGCACAGTCGGATTCATCGTGCCGTCCCGGCTCGCACTCACGTGCGCCCGAAGCGCCGCTCGAGCTCGTCGAGTGAAAGGCGGAGAATCGTCGGCCGGCCATGGACGTCGTGGCCCGGAAGCTCGGCAGCGAACAGCCGGTCGAACAGCTCGGCCATCTCGAGGTCGGACAGCGGTTGCCCGGCCTTGATCGCCGCCTTGCAGGCGAACGACTTGGCGACGCGCTCGTGCTGGTTGCGGGCGGAGTCGACGAGCGGCGAGCCGTGCGCCAGCTCGCTGACCATCTCGCGGAAACAGCGCTCGGCATCGAAGTGAGGGTGCGGATCGGGCACGGCGTGGATTATCACAGTGTTACTGCCGAACGCCTCCAGTTCGAATCCGATCTGTCTCAGGATCCCGTGCAGCTCCTCTACCGCCTGCATCTCGGTCGGCGAAAGGCGGATCGTCATCGGGAACAGCAGGCGCTGTGACGCTGCACCGCCCTCGTCGTAATCCTGCATGATCCGCTCGAAGAGTACGCGCTCGTGTGCCGAATGCTGGTCCACGATGATCAGCCCACTGCGCGTTTCGGCGAGGATGTAGGAATCGTGCAACTGCCACATCGCGCCCGGTCGAGCCGCCGGGGCGCCGGCTTCCGATCGCTCCCCCTCCGCCGGCGGCTGAGACGGCGCATCGCCCGGCACGAACAGCGCAATCTGACTCGTCGCCGCCGTGCGCTCCGGTTGCCCGGGCAGTGCACCGGCCGTCGGCCCGCGTGAGACGAGCTGAGAGACACCCGAGTAACGACCGAGACTCGGCGCGCTCTCCAGCCCCTCGAGCCCAGAGCGAACCGTCTCCGTCACCATCGCTTCCGTTTTGATCTTGTTGCGAAAGCGCACCTCGGCCTTCGTCGGGTGGACATTGACGTCCACATCCTCCACCGGCACCTCGAGGTAGAGGAAGAGCGCCGGCCTGTAGCCCGGCGGCATCGTCGTACGGTAGCCCTCCTCCGCCGCGCGGACGATGAAGCGATCGGCGAAGGGCCGGCCGTTCACGAACAGATAGACCCTGCGTGATCCGGGCCGCGTGTCGGCAGGACGTTGGATCAGGCCGGCAACGCGAATACCGTCGGAGACATGGTCGATCGGGATCAGCGTTGCCGCCAGCTCGTCTCCCCAGATCGCGCCCACGCGCGCGGCGAGCTCACCGGTGCGCGGCAGATCGAGCAGCTCTCGCTCGTTCGAGCGCAGCCGAAAAGCGGCACTCAAATTGGCCAAGGCGAGCTGGATCGTCGCCTCCGAGGCCGCCCTCGTCTCGGCAGCGGCCGAGCGGAGAAACTTCGCCCTAGCCGGCACATTGAAGAACAGGGAGCGCACGGTGACCGTCGTGCCGCCGCGCCGGGCGATCTCATCCACCGCCACGATACGACCGCCCTCGATCTTGATGCGCGTCCCTTCTCCGCCCTCGGCCGGGGCCGTCTCGAGCTCGAAGCGTGACACGGCGGCGATCGAGGGCAGCGCTTCGCCACGGAACCCGAAGCTGCGGATCCTCCGCAGGTCCTTCTCATCCTCGATCTTCGATGTGGCGTGCCGGTCGATTGCGAGCAGTGCGTCATCTCGCACCATTCCGTGACCGTCGTCGGCCACACGCAGCAGCGCCTTACCGCCGGCCTGCATGTCGATCTCGATCATGCCGGCCTGGGCGTCGAGTGAGTTCTCGACCAACTCCTTTACCGCGGAGGCCGGGCGCTCGACGACTTCACCCGCCGCTATCTGGTTGGCGACGTGATCGGGGAGAATATGAACGCGGCGTGTCATGGAGCGAAGCTATCTGTGGAGGGGGCAGCCATCAAGCTTTGAACGGAACGAAGTTCGATCTTCGAACTTCAAATTTCACCTTTCGAATTTCGTTTACCGTTCACTGCGACAAAGACTCGGCCAGACCGTAAACGCAGCACGCGTTTTCGAACGTGCGTTCTGCCACCTCGCCGGGCTCCTCCCCCCGGATCTCGGCCAGGCGCCGGACCGTGTGCTCCAGGAAGGCCGGCTCGTTCCGCCGTCCCCGCTTCGGCTCCGGCGCCAGGTACGGGCTATCGGTCTCGACCAGCAGTCGATCGCCGGGCACCGCCCGCACGATCTCCAGGTCGCTGTACTTCTTGAACGTCACCAACCCGGAGAACGACACGTACCAGCCCGCCGCCAGGCCCGCCTCCAGCAGTCCGACGCCGCCGCTGAAGCAATGGAGAACACCGGCGACGCGCCCGCTGAACTCTTCGATCAGCGTTGCCGTGTCCTCATCCGCCTCGCGACTGTGCACGACGACGGGGAGGCCGAGACGCCCCGCCAGTTCGAGTTGTGCTCGGAAAGCCTCGCTCTGCTCGCGGCGCGGCGCGTTCTCGTAGTAGAAATCGAGCCCCGTTTCGCCAATCGCCACGACGGGCGCCGAGCCCGCCAGAACCTCGAGCCGGGCAGCCGCCTCGGGCGTCCAGCCTGCCGCCTCGTGCGGATGCAGGCCGACCGTCGCCCAGATGCGTGGCCGCGAAGCCGTAAGTGCCAGGTCGATAGCGGCCCGGGCGTCATCGAGGTCGCTGGCGACGGAGACGACAGCACGGACACCACGCTCCGCCGCGCGGACCAGGGCGGCGTCGAGCTCGCCGACGAAGCTCTCGTCGGTCAGATGGGCGTGGGAGTCGAACACCCTCACACGTCGGCGCGCGCCGCCGCCACTTTTCTGCGGTCGCTCTTGCTTCGCATACCGCCCGAGCGGCGTTCGACCTCGAGTAGGGCCGGCGAAGCAACGAAGATCGACGAGTAGGTCCCGATGACGATCCCGACCATCAGCACGATGGTGAACTCGCGGATGACCGCGCCGCCGAATACGGCGAGCGCGAGCAGGACCGCGAAGGTCGTTCCACTGGTCATCACGGTGCGCGGCAGCGTCTCATTGATCGACAGATTGAGGATCTCGATGTAGGCAAGTCGCCGATGCTTCTTCAAGTTCTCGCGAATGCGATCGAAAATGACGATCGTATCGTTGAGCGAGTACCCGATGATCGTCAGGATGGCCGCGACGGTCGGCAATGAGATCTCGATGTTCAACAGCGAGATCACACCGAATGCGATGATGATGTCGTGGAACGTTGCAACGATAGCGGCAAGGCCGAACCGCCACTCGAAGCGGAACCCGAGATAGAGCAGAGTGAGCACGAAAGCGATCAGCACCGCGCCAACCGCGCGCTGTCTCAACTCGGCGCCGACCCGCGGACCCACCGCCTCGGTTCGCACGACCTCATAGGAGTCGGCGCCGAACTGCTGGTCGAGAATCTGACTGACCTGCAACGCCAGCTCCCGGTCGCCGCCCTCGATGAACTCGGCCATCCGGATGAGGAACTCGCCCTCACGGCCGAAGTCCTGGACCTGGAGGTTCGTCACGCCGGCGGCGCCAAGGGTGCTGCGCACATCCGACGCCGTCACTTCGCCTTCGAAGCGCACCTGGAACAATGTGCCGCCGGTGAAATCGACACCGTAGTTCAGGCCGCCGTGCAGGGCGATGGACAGGATACCGAGCGTGACAAGTACGGCCGACACCACATAGGCGGCCTGCCGCTTCTCGAGGAACTTGTAGTTGGCTTTCGCAAACAGCCGCATCGATCGGCTCCCTTACTTCCTATATGCTCAGTTCGGCGCTGGGGGAGCGCGACTCCAGCCAGATCAGCATGAAGGTCCGCACCACGAACACCGCGCTGAAGAACGAAGCTACGATACCGATAGACAGCGTCACCGCGAATCCTTTGACCGGCCCGGTCCCGAACTGGTAGAGGATGATGGCGGTGATCAAGGTCGTCAGATTCGAGTCGATGATGGCGGAGAGCGCCGCCTGGAACCCGGAATCGACGGCAGTTCTCGGCGTTTTGCCGCCCTCGATCTCCTCTCTGATCCGTTCGAAGATCAGCACGTTGGCGTCGACAGCCATGCCGATCGAGAGGATCAGGCCGGCGATGCCGGGCAAGGTGAGCGTCGCCTGCAGGCCGGCGAGGCCGCCCATTATGATCAACACGTAGATCAACAGACCGGCCACCGACAGGATGCCGGCGATCCGGTAGTAGCCGATCATCACGACTATGACCAAGGCGACGCCGATGGCGCCGGCGATCTCGCCCTGGTCGATGGAGTCCTGGCCGAGCGACGGGCCGACCGTCCGCTCTTCGATGATCTCCATCGGCGCTGGCAAGGCACCGGCGCGCAGCACCAAAGCGATGTCCTGCGCCTCGGTGAGTGTCGAGCCGGTGCCGAGCTCGATCTGAGCCCGGTCGCCCAGAACGTCGCGGATGACCGGCGGGTCACCTTGGACCTTAGCGTCCAAGATGATCGCCAAGAGGTCGCCAACGTGTCTGGACGTGCCGCGCTCGAAGATCCGGCCACCCTGGCGCGTGAGACGGAACGGAACGATGGGCGTCCCGTACTGTGGATCGCGGATCGCCTGTGCGTCGACCAGGTACTCGCCGGTGATCAGCGGTTCGGCTTCGGTGACGTAAAGCGGCGTGTAGGTCTTGCCGGCGATCGCCCGGACCCCGGTACCCCAGTGCAGCGCTATGTCGCCGGGGATCCGGGCACGGACACCCGGCAGCTCCAGGTACTCTTCGACGGTCTCTACCTGAGGCTCCTCGACAAGGAATATGCCGACCCCCGGCCGTCCCGAATCGAGGAGCAGGCGCGTGAGGGGCCGCAGCTCCGCCTCGCTCGACGGGGGCGTCGCTGCGGCGGAATCGCGCTGCTGGAGGAGATCCTCGAGTCCGGGCGCCGTCTCGGCGCGCGCCTCCTCGGGGATCGCACCCTCGCCGAGTGAGGCGACGATCACGCTGTCGATTGTCGGTAGGCGATCGATGAACTCAGCGCCGTCGGCGACGATCTTGAACTCGAGGAACGCCGTCTGCTCGATGATCCCCTTCGCCCTATCGACATCCTGGATGCCGGCCAGCTCGACGATGATACGATCGACGCCGACCCGCTGGATCGTCGGTTCACGCACCCCGAACTGGTCGATACGGTTGGCGATGATCTCGCGAGCGCGGTTCGCTGCGTCGGTACGTGCCTCGGTCGTCATGGCACGCTCAGGGTCGCTAACCTGCAGCACGAGGTGGGTGCCACCCCGAAGGTCCAATCCCAATTTGATCGGGCGCCTCTCCTCTGGATCCTCGGCCGTCAGTAGCGGTCCCAGCAACGCCCAGAGGCACATCAGACAGATACCGCCGATGACCAACAGCCGCCCTCGTAATCCCGAAAACATCCTCTCTGCAATCCTTCCTCGTGCTACGGCCCAGCGGGCGCCGGCGAGCGCCCTGGGCAAGCCGTCTCGCTGCGTCTCGCCCGCCCAGCGATGTCGGCGGCGCTCACAGCACGTCCAAAGACCTGGTAATTGCTGGTTCCAAAACGGGAAACGTGGCCGCAGCGGCGGTAGTTGTCAATCCTGCTACGGCTCGGGAAGCGACACGCAGGCTACCAGGTCAACCGCTGCTCGCAGGCGGGGCAGCGAGCGACCCCGAAGGGAATCTCGGCGCCGCAACGGCTGCAGCGCGGCGTGCCGTTCTCCCGCGGGCGCCAGCCTCTCGGATACCCGACAGAGAGGGCCGCATAGAGGAAACAGGCAGCCACGGTCAAGCCAGCCAGGAAGAGCAACGACTGCCGCTCGAACCCCGGCGTGGCACTGAGGCCGAAGCCCGCCTCGACGTCGAAGGGGCTGCTACCGAGCTGCGTCTCGAGGCTGCGCGAGGTCAGCAAGAAGGGGATCATCATCGCGAAGCCGAGCGCGCTCAGCAGGCCGTAGATGGTGCGTCGAATGGATACAGACATGAATGGCTCGCCGTTTGACCCGGAAATGGGCCCGGCAGGACTCGAACCTGCGACCTACCGATTATGAGTCGGCTGCTCTAACCAACTGAGCTACGGGCCCACACCACCCTCGACTATACCCGAGAGGCCTAGTCAGCGTCAACCTCGCCCGGTCCGCCGCACGACCGGGAAGCTGGCGGCGCCACCGGCCATCTGAAGATCTGCCGAGCGACCCGAGCTCGCCGTGTGTCCGCATAGGGTGTCGAACGCTCTTGACCCCGGCTTGACCGATGCCGCGCACCGTACGGTGGGAGTCTCGTACTGGAGGATATCGTGAGCAAGCTCCGCAAGCGCCTGACATTGCCAGTTCTGCTCCTGGCCGTGGTCGCGATACCGTCGACGGTACCCGGTTGCGTCCCTCTGCATTCCGGGGAGGGCTGCGGCGCGAGGGGCAGCACGTGCACAGACCATCGCCAATGTTGCCCTCCCCTGTTGTGCAACAGGGTCGTGAAGGGCGGACTCGGCACCTGTGAACCGCGACTGCGGCCGCCGCCGAGACCGCACAGCCTGCGGCCGGACGATTAGCTCCCGCAGCACCACCGGCCCTCGGCGAATCCGGCACTCTTCCACGGCCTGGCGACGTCAGCCGAGGCGGCCGGCCCGTATCGGCTGGCCCGATCGGCTTGACACCCGGTGCGCCGGCGCGAAGTTACCGGGGCTACGTCGGTCCAGCCGCCGGCCCACGCTCGGGCCAACGGGAGAGGATACCCAATGAAGATCTTGATCGTCGGCGCCGGCGCCGTCGGTTTCCATCTCGCAGAGCACTTGTCGGAAGAGGGGCACGACATCGTGCTCATCGACCAGGACAAGGAGCGCGCCGCCAGCGCCCAGGAGCTGCTGGACATCATGACGATCGTCGGCAACGGCGCCAGCCTCGCGGTCCTCGAGCAGGCGGGCATCGCCGACATCGATCTGCTGGCCGCAGTCACGAACGTGGACGAGGTCAACCTCGTCGCCTGCATGTCTGCCGGAGCGTACAACATAGGGACGAAGGTCGCCCGGGTCTCGAATCCCGACTATTTCGATGACACGTCGCGACAGCGCGGCGCGCAGCGGGGCGTCGACCGGATGATCAACCCGGAACTGGAGTGTGCTTGGGAGACCTTCCAGCTGTTGCAGTCGGAGGCGGCCAGCGAGCTGGCCTTCTTCGCCGGCGGCCGCGTCCAGCTGCTCGGTCTCACGGTGCATGACGGTGCGCCGGTCGTAGGCCAAACGTTGGCGCAGGTCGCGGCGGCGGACAGGGACCGTCGCTACCTGACGGTGGCGATCAAGCGTGGCGACGAGACCATCGTGCCGCGGGGCGACAACCGTTTCCAAGCTGAGGACCAGGTCTACATCATCGGCCAATCGACACAGATGCCGCGGGTTCTCGAGCTGGCCGGTTACCACGACTTCAAGCTGCGACGCGTGATGATCGCCGGCGGCGGTCGGATGTCGGTCTACCTGGCGAAAATATTGGAGGACCACGACATCGAGTGCACGATCATCGAGGCGGATCGCGCGCGCTGCATGCAGCTGGCCGAGGAGCTGAAGAAGACGCTCATTCTGCACGGCGATGCGACGGACATGGAGTTGCTCGAGATGGAGGGCGTCGAGGGTCTGGACGGCTTCGTCGTGTTCACCGGCAGCGACGACACGAACATGCTGAGCAGCCTGCTGGCCAAGGATCTGGGCGTGCGCAAGGTCGTCGCGCTGATCAACAAGATCGATTACCTCACGCTGGTCAGGAAGGTCGGGATCGACGCCGCCGTATCGCCGCGGATCTCCGCAGTCAATACGATCCTGAAGTACGTGCGTCGCGGAATTGTCGTCTCGGTCGCCGCGCTGCGTGGGATCGAGGCTGAGGTCATCGAGTTCAGCGTCGAGCCGGGGAGCCGCATCGCGGGGCGTGCGCTGGCCGAGATCGATTTTCCGAAGAACAGCCTGGTAGGCGCCGTGATCAGGGGCGACGAGGTGATCGTGCCGACCGGACAGCTCGCTCTGGCGCACGGTGACAGGGTCGCCGTGCTGGCGCTGCCGGATGCCGTGAACGCGGTCGAGAAACTGTTCCAGTGACGCGCCCGCAGACGAGCTCGACGAACGACGTCTTCCACATAACCGGCCCCATCATCGCCGCGGTCGGCGCGGCGATGGGTTTCTCGGGGATAGTGGCGCTGTCATACGGGGGCTCCGATTCCCTGCCGCTCATGGCGTCGGCGGGGATCGCCATCCTGGTGGGCGTCGCGATGAACCGGTTCACGTCGAGGCCCGACGACATCTCGATCCGGGAGAGCTACATCACGGTCAGCCTGGCGTGGCTGAGCGCCGCCGTGTTCGGGGCGCTCCCCTACTGGCTCGCCGGGGTCGCCGCGCCACTCGACGCCTTCTTCGAGTCGATCTCCGGTTTCACGACGACGGGGGCCTCGATCTTCCCCGATCCGGAGTCGCTGCCGCGCGGGATCCTGTTCTGGCGCGATATGAGCCAGTGGCTGGGCGGGATGGGGATTATCGTCCTGGTGGTCGCCGTGCTGCCATTCCTGGGCGTGGGCGGCATGCAGCTGTTCCGGGCTGAGGTCCCGGGTCCGACGCCCGAGCGGCTAAGACCACGGATTCGCCAGACGGCGACGGTATTGTGGCGGGTCTATGTCGGCCTGACCGCGGCTCAGGCCGTTCTCTACCTGCTGGGCGGGATGAGCGTGTTCGATGCGGTGACCCACGCGTTCGGTACGATGCCGACGGGAGGCTTTTCTCCGCACACGGGCTCGATCGGACACTTCACGTCGCCGTATATCCAGTACGTGACGATCGTCTTCATGTACTTCGCCGGGGTCAACTTCGCCTTGCACTACCGGGCGCTGAGGGGGAAGCCGCGGTCGGTACTCGCGGATGAGGAGTGGCGGTTCTATACGCTGCTGCTGGTCGGCGCGCTCGCCGTTGTGGCGACGAGCCACCTCGTTGCCGGCACCTACGACTCGCTCGAGGAAGTCTTCAGGGCTTCGGCCTTTCAGGTCGTCTCGATCGGGACGACGACAGGCTTCACCACGGCGGACTACGTGACCTGGCCGGTCGTCGCCCAGGTGGTATTGCTGTTCCTGATGTTCGTCGGTGGCATGGCGGGCTCGACGGGCGGCGGCATGAAGACGCTACGCCTGTGGGCGGCGCTGAAGCAGGGGGTGGCGGAGCTGCGCAAGCACCTCCACCCGCGCGCGGTCATCGTGACCCGCGTGGGCGGGGTCGCCGTGCCGGAAAGCGTGATGATCAACATTTTGGCCTTTTTGCTCCTGTTCGTGGCGTCGTTCATCGTCGGCGCGTTCCTGCTGACGGCGTTGGGGGTGGACCTGGTCACGGCGGCGGGCGCAGCGGCAGCAGCGATCGGGAATATCGGGCCGGGCCTGGGCGGCGTCGGCCCGACGGGGCACTATACCTGGTTGCCGGGTCTGGCCAAATTGGTACTGTCTGTGCTCATGTTGTTGGGCCGTCTCGAGATCTATACCGTGTTGGTGCTCTTCCAGCCGGGTCTGTGGCGCCGGTGACCGTCGGGGCAGCCACCGCCGGAGTTGCTCTGGCCAATAGGCGCCGTCGCCGGCTGCTGGAGAATCGCCGAGGAAAAGCCAAGCTCGCTTGATTACGAGAGGTCTGAGGGGCTGGGAAATCCGTCGCAGGGTGTACCCGAGACACGTTCTCGCAGGTATCCCCGCCACCCGGCTTTTTCTTCTGTCCTTCGTACTGCTGATCGCGACCGGCACGCTAGGCCTGCTTGTCATCCCTGGGCTGTACGCGGGTCCGCGACTGGGATTCGTAGACGCGCTGTTCACGGCGACCAGCGCCGTTTGCGTGACCGGGCTGATTGTGGTAGACACCGCCACGTACTTCACACCGCTGGGCCAGGCCTGGATCGCTCTGCTCATCCAGCTCGGCGGACTCGGAATTCTCAGCTTCACGACTCTGCTCATCGCCCTGGTGGGCCGGCGGGCGGCACTCGGGGTGGAGGAAGCGGCCGGAGGCCACGCCTACGTCGCACGCCATTTGGACAGTCACACTCTGGTGAGGGTAGTGGTCATCTTCGCACTGACTATAGAAGCGGTGGGGGCGGCCATCCTCTGGCTCTTGTGGCGTGGCAGCCTGGGAGCTGGCGGGGCTCTGTGGCCCGCTGTCTTCCACGCAATCTCGGCATTCTGCAACGCGGGCTTCTCGGTATTCTCCAACTCCCTGGTCGGTTTCCAGCGTTCGCCCGTCACACTGGCAACGATCGGGCTTTTGATCGTCAGCGGCGGTATCGGGTTCATCGTGCTGGCCGACCTTTCGGCCCGGTTCTGGTCCCGTTCGACGCGACGGCTGGCAACGCACACGCGCATCGTGGTGACGACCACCGGGATACTCCTGATCGGAGGCACGCTGCTCTTCCTGGTCTTCGAATCGGCGAACCAACTGGCTCACCTGGGCGGGCTCGACCGCACGGTCAACGCCGCGTTCATGTCGGTCACCGCCCGCACCGCAGGTTTCAATACCGTCGACTACAGCGCGACGACCAACTCATCACTCTTCCTCACGGTCGTGCTAATGGTTGTCGGTGGCGCGCCTGGTTCGACGGCGGGCGGGATCAAGGTCACCACACTGGCACTTCTCGTCTTGGCGCTGCGGGCACGGCTGAAGGGGACGGCGTCCGTCAACATCTGGGAGCGAACGATCCCGGAGGAGACGATCCAGCGAGCGGCCGGGCTGGCGATCGCCGGACTGGCGGTGCTGGCGGTGGTGGTTCTGCTCCTCTCGATGACTGAGCTACCCTGGGCTCCGGAGAGCAACCGTGCCGATTTCGTGCGGGTGCTTTTCGAGGCACACAGTGCCTTCGGGACAGTGGGGCTGTCGATGGGAGTGACACCGGAGTTGTCAACAGGAGGGCGAATCATCACAACGTGCCTCATGTTCGTCGGCCGGATCGGGCCGCTGTCGATCGCTTCGGCCATGGCGCTGGCTGGGGCAAGAACGCGCCCCAAGTATCGATTCCCGCAAGAGGATGTGGCAATTGGATAGAGGACTAGATAGAAGATGAAGAGATTCCTAGTCATCGGGTTGGGTCACTTCGGATCCTGGGCCGTGCGCTCGCTCTATTCGCAGGGCCACGAGGTGATAGCCGTGGAGAAGCGGGAGGACCTGGTGGACCGGCACGCCGAGACGGTCACCCGGGGTGTGGTCGGCGATGCGACCGATCACAGACTGCTGAAGGAAATCGGCGCCGAGACCGTCGATGCGGCGATCATTAGTGCGGGTGACGACCTGGCAGCAACCGTCCTCGTCACGCTGGCGCTCAAGGATCTGGGGCTCAAGGACCTCTACGTAAAGGTGACGCGGCCGGAAGCGGTACGCGCGGTCGAGGCGCTGGGCGTGCGCGAGACGATCTTTCCGGCGCGAGAGGCCGCCTACAGGCTTGCGCATCGGATCGCCTCGCACTCCGTGCTCGATTACGTGCCGCTCTCTCACGGCTACTCCATCCAGGAGATCGCGATCCCCGATGCCTGGCTCGGCAAGACGCTGCGAGAGCTCGGTCTGCCGCAGAGCCATGGTATTCAGGTGGTGGCGACCTTTGACGTGCTTACGAGCACCATGCAGGTGGTTCCCGATCCCGACAAGCCACTGAAGGAGTCGGATATCGCGATCGTCGCGGGACGAGACGAGGCGGTAGCGACGATCCTGGGCGAACGGCGACGCTGAACGGGCGGCCGCTGAGCTCTCGCGCCCCCTCTCACGTCGTGCATCCGGTACGCCACCCGGACGCAGACCGTGAATCCTGAGGTTCGCGGCTGCGCAGCGGCCGGCCGTCGCGAGCATCGGGCCGCGGCTGATGATCGAGGGATCCCCGCAAGCTCAACTGGGCAATTGCGAAATCGTTCGAGAATTCCCGACACTATCGACGCTTTCTTCGTTCCTTACTCCCCCCTTCCCGCTCGAGGCGCGTGAGTCGCTGCTCCAGTTCCATGCGGGCGCGGCGCAGGCGCTCCACCGTCTCGCGCTCGCGCTGCAGGCTATTGCGGAGTCGCTCGAGCTCCAGCGAATCGGCAGGCGCCTCCCGCTCCTCACCATCCGGTCGCGACCGAATTACCGGGGCCGGCTCGTCTCGAGGCGGCGCGATCGCCGGCTCCAGGCGGTCGCCGCGTCGCCACGCCGGGGCGCCGGCCAGCGAGCCGAGCGTGCGGATCAGCTTCTCGAGCAGCTCCAGCAGGTCGCGATGCATGGCGACCAGCTCGCGGTCGCGCACCATCATAGCGGTCAGCAGCTGTTCCAGTTCCTGGGGTCCCAGGCGACCCGGCGGCTCCGCGACCTGGACCGGGTAGCCGCGGGTCAGGTGGACCGGCGATCCGCCGGGTTCGGAGCGGCCGTCCGACTCCGCGGTCGACGGTCCGCCCTGCAGCTCGCGGCGAACGGTCCCACGGGATTCGCCGGCGGCGAAGAGGCTCGCGATACGCTGGAACACGGTCACCGCCGCCTCGGGATGGCGCCGCTTGCGGCCGCTGCCGAGCGTCGGGATGTGCTCGGGAAACAGGCTCCGGTAGTAGCGGAGCGTGGATTCGGGAACGCCCGTGCGCCTCGAGATATCGCGTATGCTGAGCGGCCGCTTCGTCTGATTCATCGAACCTCGATCTCTCCCGCCGCGCCCGCGCGCAGCTCCCCGATCACGGCGGCCGCGTGACCGTCGGCGCGCAGTGCATCAGCCAGCGCCTCGGCGGCGCCGGCGACGACGGAGATCAGGAGGCCGCCCGAGGTCTGCGCATCGCAGAGCAGCAGCCGATCCGGCTCGGCCAGCGTCTCGCGCCAACGCGTCCTGGGGGTAACGTACTCGAGGTTACGACGCGTGCCGCCCGGTACGTGTCCTGTCTCGGCAAGCTGTCGGGCATCGGCGAGCGTCGGCACGTCGGCGGCATGGAGCGTAGCGGCGAGCCCGCTGGCCGCGGCGAGCTCGGATAGATGACCGAGCAGGCCGAAACCGGTGATGTCGGTGACCGCGCCGACGTCATGCATACGGGCCAGCTCGAGGGCTCGCGCGTTGAGCCTGAGCATCGAGTCTACAGCAGCGTCGACCGCATCCTGGGACGCCGCTCCGCGCTTGATCGCCGTGGCGATGACTCCCGTCCCGATCGCCTTGCTGAGCACGAGTCGGTCAGCGGCCCGGCCACCGCTCTTACGGTAGATATGATCGGGGCGTACCGTCCCGACGACCGCCATCCCATACTTGGGCTCCTTGTCGTCGATGCTGTGGCCGCCGACCACGCTGACGCCCGCCTCGGCGGCCTTGTCCCTGCCGCCGCGCAGGATATCGACGAGGATCGACGGGTCCATTCCGGCCGGGAAGGCGACGATGTTGAGCGCGAAGAGGGGCCGGCCGCCCATCGCGTATATGTCGCTCAGCGCGTTCGCCGCTGTGATTCCTCCGAACGTGTAGGCATCGTCGACTATGGGGGTAAAGAAATCGACTGTCGACACCAAGGCATGCTCCGCGTCCCAGGCGTAGACCGCGGCGTCGTCGGGAGCATCGAGGCCGACGAGCACTTCATCGGCACCACGGCCACCGAAAGCTTCGAGCACACTGGCCAGGTCCGCCGGACCCAGCTTGCAGGCTCAACCAGCGCCGCTACTGTACTGAGTAAGGCGCACGCGCTCTGAGCTCGGCGTGTTCATCGTCGGTCGAACGTACCGACCGGCCTCGGCTCCGGTCAAGCACGCTTGCCAAACCGGGCGCAGGCCGGCAGTATCAGTCAACCGTCGTCACCGGGAACGGAGGCCCGTTGGAGAGTGACCCGTTCGCCGCCGCGCGGCTAGACATGGTGGAACGGCAGATCCGGCGCCGTGGGATCGCGGATCCCCGTGTGCTGGAGGCGATGGAGCGTGTCGAGCGGCACCATTTCGTTCCCGACGATCACCGCCGGCTCGCCTACGACGACTCGGCCCTCCCGTTAGGTTCCGGGCAGTCGATCTCCCAACCCTACATGGTCGCCGCGATGACCGAGGCTCTCGAGCTGCCCGCCGACGCTCGCGTGTTGGAGGTGGGCACCGGCAGCGGGTACCAGACGGCCGTGCTCGCCGAGCTCGCGGCGGTGGTCTACACGATCGAGCGGATTCCCGAACTGTCGGAATCGGCCCGCGAGATCCTCGACCGGCTCGGCTACGACACCGTCGAGTACAGGATCGGCGACGGAGCCAAAGGCTGGCCGGAGGAAGCGCCATTCGATGGGATCATGGTCACGGCGGCGGCGGCGACGCTACCGCAGCCGCTCCTGGATCAGCTGGCCGAAGGCGCGTCCCTGGTCGTCCCGGTGGGCGGTCCGCCCGACCAGGACCTGTACCAGATCAAGCGCAAAGGGAACGAGTACGAGAGGAACTTCATCACGCGGTGCCGGTTCGTGCCGCTAATCGAGGATGAGAGCTAGTGTGAGGTAGGGAAGTCAGAGCAATTGACCAATCGAGCAGTCGAGCATTCGAAGTTAGAAGACACTACTCGATCACCTCCACCTGCCCAGCATCGATCCACCCTTCGCTCTCGCTGCCGCGGGACACCCTGAGCCAATGGCCGCGCTCCTCCTGCACGAGGTAGCCGACACCGGGCGCCGGGGTCGCGAGCACCTCGCTCTGCCGTACCGGACCCGCGCGCAGGGCGGCATCGGGTGCAGCGACTATCGCGTAGCTGGCGCGGGGATACAGCATGAGGGCTGCGAGGAACAGCGCCACGGTGAGCGCCGCACCGCCGGCGAAGGTGAGTGACGCCTTGCGCCAGCGCTGCCTGGCTATCAGTGCGGCGCAACCACCGAGCCAGAAGAGCGTGAAGAGGGCCGCCAGCTCGTCGCTCGACAAGGGGATCGGCGGCAGCGCGCTCCCCACCACTGGATCGTCATCAACGACCAGACGCAGGTTGAACCGCGCGTCGCCGTCGCGCGGCCGGATCCGCAGGGCCCGGACCCAGTAGGCGACGGCTTTACCGCGAGCATCGAGCTCGTAATAGACGTTGCCCAGGTTGTAGAGCAGGTTGGGATCTCGGGGTCTGAACTCCAGCGTGCGCTCGAAGAGCCCCGCCGCGAGGACGTGGTCACCGCGACCGTAGGCGCCGACGCCCTCCTGGAACCAGCGCGCCGCCGCCCGCTCTGACTGGGGCGGCTGTGCCGCCGCGGCGTCGGGAAGCAGCAGCAGGAGTCCGAGCAGCAGCGCCGAGCCGTTCGGCGGTGCCGTCCGCAGACGTCTTTCGGACACGGCCTCCTTATCGACCAGAGCGAGGAGTCGCTCGGCCCTCGCCAACATCTCGCGCCCCCGCTCGGCGCCGGGCGGCTCGGGTGCATAGCGAAGGCGTCCGCAATCTTCCAGCAGGTCGATGACCTCGAGGGCGACGGGCGGCGGAACACCGGCGTCCTCGAGCGCATGCTGGACCTTGACGACGCCCTGCGTCGGCAAATCGGGGAGATGGAGCCGCCAGCCCAGCCAGTCGAGGGCCGCGGCGCGCAGCGCGCCGAAGAAGGTGGAGTCCCCGGATTCCGCCAGCGGTCTCAGCTCGCGGAGGGCGCGGGCTCGACGCTGTGGCCGGCTTCGGGCGAGCGTGGGGACGCGACTGCGGTACCTACCGAGAGCGACGAAGCTCGCGAGGATCAGGACCGGGATGGCCTGGGCCAACCAGAAGAGCGGTGCGCGGTGCAGGTTCAGCGGCTGACGTCCGGGCTGGGCCTTCACGAACCGCACCGCGGTTCCCCCGGGCGCCGCTGCGCCGAGCGCCGCGGCGGGGCCCGGCTCGACGATCAGCGTGACGGGCTCGGTACGCGCGATCGTGTAGGTCGCCTCCAGCGGGTCGAAATAGGGCAGCTGCATCGAGGGGACCACGAACTGGCCCGACTGTTCTGGAACGAGGACCCACGAGAAGCGCTTGTGGCCGGCGAACTCGGTGCCGCGCAGTTGGACTTCGGCGTCCTCTCCACCCTCATAGACCCTGATCCCAGGGACTTCGGGCAGCTCGGGCCTGCTGATCGAGCTCAGGTTGCCCGTGCCCCGCACCTCGAGAACCAGGTTGACTGCCTCGCCGGCGCGCAGGTCCGATCGATCGAACCAGATGTCGGTCTCGTACCGTCCCACGGCACCGGCGAAGTCGGCGGGCACGCCGACGGGCGGCAGCGGGCGAACCGTCACCGTCGCCGGTGCACTCTCGACCTGAAACGTCTCCGGCGCGTAGATCAGCCCGCGCCTCACCTCGTAGATGACCGCGGCGGGCGGTATGCGCAGCGTGCCGGGGCTCAGGGGGAACAGGGCTCGGCGGTACATCTGCACGAAGTACTCGCGCCGATTGACCACGCGCCGTTCCGGTCGGTCCGAGCCCGGAAGATCAGCGGTCCAGAAGCCCTGGACCTCCGGTGGCCGGTACTCCGGCTGGCGCTGCAAACGATCGCGGACTTGCGGATCGAAGAAGGCACCCACCGTGAGCGTCACTTGCTGGCCGACGTAGGCGGTCTCGGGCTCGACCCACAGCCGCACGGCGACCTCCTCTTCGGGTCTCGGCCTCAGCTGGCCGGGCAGCTCGAGCGTCGTGTCCTGACTCTCGACCCGCAGGCTGAGCGCCTCGGTCTCGAACAGATCGTTTCCCACCGCGACGCGGACCGGCGGGATCGTGAGCTCGCCCACCTCGATCGCCCGCAGCGTGTATTCGCGTGAGAACTCGCGGATCGCCCCACCTGTCGAGGTGGAATAGCGGAAGGTCGAGCGGTCGGTGCTCGACTCGACCTCGAGGCCGACCAGGCGCGGGTCCTCGATCTCGGGACTGCGCAGACCCGGGGCGCGTAGCGTCACGGTCAGCACCACCGTCTCCCCCACCATCGCGGTCGAGCGGTTGAGGGAGGCGGCCACCTGCACGAGACCCTCCTGCTGTGTCAGCGGCGTTAGCAGCAGGACAAACAGCAGCCGACTCATCACCATTCCGGGCCCGCCGTCTGCGTCCGCTGGCGTCTCAGTTTCTCGCGTTGCAAGCTCCGCTCTCGCTCCTCGACGGCCCGCAGTATCTGCTCCGCGAGCTCCAGCGGGAAGGGTGGCGCGGCCAGATCGCCCGCCGCGCCGCTCGGTCGCTCGCTCTCCCCGGGCTGCGGTAACGGCGTCGGGCCGGCGCCTTCACGCGGGCGCTGCTCGTCGCCGGCGCCGGGCGGCTGCGGTGGCGCCTCGCCCTGCTGGCCGGAGCCGGCCAGCGGCTGACGGGTCCGTTCCAGCTCCTGCAGCCGGAGCATAGCGAGTTCGATGTTCCACCTGGCGTCCTCGTTGCTCGGGTCGAGGAGCAACGATCTCCGATAGGCCGCGATGGCGGCCCGTAGGTCCTCGGCACGCGGCGGATCGCCCTGGGTTAAGACGACCCCGAGGTTGTAGAAAGCGCGGGCGCGCAGCTCGGGTGACTGGGCACGCAGTGCGCTCTCCAGCAGGAGCCGCGCCTCCTCGGCCTGGCCGACCCGGAAGAGGGCGGTGCCGAGGTTGTACTCGAGGCGCGGCGCTGCGGCGCCGCGAGCCAGCGCGGCCCGGTACCGCTCGACGGCCTTGGCGTAGTCGCCGCCCCGATAGGCGCGATTGCCCCCGGGCTCCTGGCCCCAGAAGCTGAACCCCAAGAGCGCGGCGGTGAGCACGATCGGCAGCGCAAGGCGTCCGGGCAGCAGAGCGTTCATCGCTGCCGCCTCCACGCCCAAGCCCAGTCGATCATGAGGAACAGCAAGGCCCCCGCCACGAACCACTGGAACCTGGGCGTCCAGCGCACGCCGCGCGTCACTCTGCCCCGACCTTCGCGAAGCTCGGACAGCGCGGCGAATACCCGGCCGACGCCGCCCTCATCGACTCGCGCCCAGAAACCGCCGGTCGCTCGCGCCGCGCCGGCCAGCGGCTCGGAGTTCATGCGGCTGAGCACGATCTCGTCGTTCGCATCGAGCTTGAAGCCGGGGACCCGCTCGCCCATCCGGTCGTGACGCGGGATCGGCTCGGCCTGTCCGCTGCCCACGCCCAGCGCGTACAAACGGATCCGCTCGTTCGCCGCCAGACGGGCGGCGTCCAGCACATCCCGCTCCTCGTCGTGTGATTCGCCGTCGCTGAGTATGACGATCGCGCGATCGCCGCCTTCCGAGCCGTCCGCCTGCAGTAGCGACACGGCCCGGCGTATGGCATCCGCTGGTGACGAGCCCAGCGTTCCCGCCAGAGTCGGATCGAGCGCGTCGAGGTAGAGATGAAGGGCTCCGTGGTCTATCGTCAGCGGTGACAGGAGGTAGGCCGACCCGGCGAACGCGACCAACCCGATGCGATGACCCGCCAGCTCGGTCACCAGGCGGCGGGCCTCCAGGCGCTCACGCTCCAGCCGGTTGGGGCGCACATCCTCAGCCCACATCGACTCGGAGATATCCAGGACGAGCACGACACTCAAGGCTCGCGTCTGTTCCTCCACCTCCTGCGCACCCCACTGCGGCCCGGCCAGAGCGAGACCCATCAGCGCCAGCGCGGCGCCGATCAGCGCGGCACGCCGGTACGGCGACCCGGTCAGGTCGACGCGCGTCAGCCGCTCGAGCATACCGGAGCTACCCAGGGCATCGAGGGCGGCGCGACGCCGGCGGTACCAGCGATAGACGAGAGCCACGCTGGCGGCGGCGGCCAATAGGCCGATCCAGACCCAGGCGCTGTACTCGAGCCTCACCGATCGGCTCCCAGAGAACGTGCAGTGCGCATCATACGTAGAGTGGGTGTCGTCGCACCCGGAACGTCCATTCGGCGATCACGAAGATCACGGCCAGCAGGATGAACGGACGGAAGTGCTCGCTGAATTCCACATAGCGGCGAATGTAGACCGGTGTCTTCTCCAGCTCGTCGATCTGCCGGTAGATCTCCTCCAGGGCCCTGGCATTCGTGGCGCGGAAGTACTGGCCGCCGGTGATCGCCGCGATCCGGCGCAGCAGATCCTCATCGAGGTGCACGCGCATGTTCGCGTATTCGGTGCCCAGCGGTCCCGGCCCGATCGGAACCGGCGCTACACCCTCGCTGCCGACACCGACCGTGTAGGTTCGGATACCGTAGGCCGCTGCAGCCCGGGCCGCGGTAATCGGGTCGACCTCGCCGCGGTTGTTCTCACCGTCGGTCAGCAGGATCACCACCCTGGCACCGCCCGGCGTGCGGCGTAACCGGTTGGCGGCGGTGGCCAGGGCGGTTCCGATCGCCGTTCCGTCCTCCAACAGGTCGACGCGCAGTTCCTGAATCGCCCGCTCGAGGATCTGATAGTCGATCGTCACCGGCACCTGGGTCAGCGCTTCACCGGCGAAGACGATTAGCGCGATCCGGTCGTACTGGCGGTTCTTGACGAACTCGAGGACGGTTCGCTTCGCCACCTCCAATCGATCCAGCGGCTGCATATCGAGCGCCAGCATCGAGCTGGAGATATCCATCACCAGGGCGATCGCGATCCCTTCCGCCTCGATCTCCTCGGTCGTCACACCGGTCTGCGGGCGAGCCAACGCGATGACCAGCGAGAGCACCGCCAAGGCGCGGAGCAGCGGCGGCACGCGTGCCGTCCAGCGGCTGATGCCGCGTCCGGCGCGCGCCGCGATCGTGCCGCGCGAGTAGCGGAATCCCCCGCGCTCCCGTCGCCAGAGCCACCAGAGCGGGAAGACCAGCAACAGGGCGAACGCCCACGGGGTCTCGAACGTCACCGCGCCTCCGCCTCCCGGTCCTCAGGCTCCTCGGGCGTTGCCTGCTCCGCGAACATCCTATCCAGATCCGTCAGCGCCTCGAGATCGGGCGTCTCCTCTCCACCCGCTGCCTCCAGCTCCTCGGGCTCCCGCTCCGGCTCGGGTCGCACTCGCTCGAAGCCGGTGAGCCAGTGCCGAGCCGCGTCGAGCGCCCGGCCCGCCTGTGCCCGGGAGGGCCGCTGGCCGGCAAACTTCACCCAATCGGCGCGGTCGAGTAGCCCACCGAGCGAGCGCACCTGCGCTTCCCCGACGCCGTCCATCCACACCAAGGCCATCAACTCCCCCGTCGTGAGGTCCCGGCTCCAGGCCTCATCGGTGTGCGCCAGAAACTCTCTGAGGATGTGGGAGAGACCGGAGAACAGGCCCTTCAGCTCTCCGGCTTCGATCATCCCACTCGCCTCCAGCCGGTCCAGCGCCTCCAGCGCGAGGGCCCGAGCCGACTTCGCCGCCGGCAGCGGGACGGGCTGCACCTCCCCACGCCGCCTCAAGAAAAGGAACGTCGCGACGGCGAGTAGCAGCGCCAAGCCCAACGCCGCCAGCTTCTCAGCGGTGCTCCAGTTGGGCCCCAAGACATCGGATGGCGGCTTCCAGGCGAGCGTGTCCAGCTCCGCCTCGGCCGGTAGCACCGAGTTCACATGCACGGCCACGCCGGGTAGCGGAATACGGAGCTCGGCCGCTTCGGTCACCACACGGACGTCCGCCGCCGGCAACATCAGGTCGCCGACCCGCCAGGCCGCCAGCTCGTAGCGCGCCGTGTGCCTGCCGCGCTCCGCAGCGAGCGACGGCGGACCCAGTGCCGTGATCGCTCCGCTGTCGGGAAGCGCCGGGAACGCGACGTCCGCTTCACCGATGGGTCCGCTTACCGTAATGGTGAGCGTGATCGGCTCGCCGATCCGGACCGAGTCGTGCGACACCGCCGCCTGCACCTGGATCGCAGCCGGATCTCCGGCGGTCGCCTGCACGATCAAGCAGATGGCGGCGAGTAGGACAATCATCGTACGAGCTTGCGCTCCCGCGCCCGGAAGAAAGCGATGAGCGGCGGAACGTAGGACCGGTCGGTCCGGATATCGATCTGATCGACGGAGAGGCGCCTCAGCAATCGGCTCAAGCGCGCTTCCTCTTCGCCGGCCAGATACTCGAACTGTTCCCTCACGAAACGGTTCCCCGAATCGAGCACGACATGTTGGTCGCTCTCAGCGTCGAAGAGCTCCAGGAACCCGACATCCGGTAGCTCTCGCTCACGCGGATCCGACACCGTGACGGCGACGACGTCATGTCTGCGGCTGATCACCTTGAGCGACTTCTCGAAACCCGAATCGAGGAAGTCGGAAATCAAGAAGACGATCGCCCGCTGCCGCAGGATCCGGCCGACGTAGTCGAGCGCCACCGAGAGATCGGTCCCTCGCCCGGACGCCTCGAAGGCCAGCAGGTCACGGATCAGGCGAAGTGCATGCCGCCGCCCTTTCTTCGGCGGCACGAACTGCTCGATACGGTCCGTGAAGAGCAGCAGGCCGACCCGGTCGTTATTCTTGATCGCCGCCATGGCGATCACCGCCGCGATCTCCGCCGCCACCTCGGCCTTGAACCGGCCCCGCGTCCCGAACTGCGCGGATCCCGACAGATCGACGGCGAACAGTACGGTCAGCTCGCGCTCTTCCGTGTGCTGCTTGACGTAGGGGTGCCCCATGCGGGCGGACACGTTCCAATCGATCGTACGGAAGTCGTCGCCCGCCGCGTACTCGCGCACCTCGGCGAACTCCATCCCCTGACCTTTGAAGACAGACTGGTACTCGCCACTGAACAGCGTATCGACGAGCCCGCGCGTCCGCAGCTCGATCAGCTTGACCTGCCGCAGGACCTCTCTGGGGACGGTTTTCGTGGTCATCATTCAGACGAACTTCGAACTTCATACTTCATACTTCGAACTCCCTAAGGCACCTCTACCGCCTCGAGAATCCGCCGCACGATCTCGTCCGACGTGACCTCCTCGGCCTCCGCCTCGTAGGTCGTGATGATGCGGTGCCGGAATACGTCGGGCGCGACCGCCTTCACGTCATCTGGTATGACGTAAGCGCGGCCGCGCAGGTAGGCATGTGCGCGACCTGTCTGGGCCAGGTAAATCGAGGCGCGCGGCGAAGCGCCGTATTCGATGAGTGGGACGAGCTCGGGGATACCGTAGTCGGCCGGCTGCCGGCTCGCGTGGACCAGGTCGACGATATAGTCGCTGATCTTATCGTCCATGTACAGTCGCGCGATATCGCTGCGCGCCCGCAGGATGGCGTTCGGATCGGTGACCGCGTCGACGGGGATCTCTTCGCCACCGGCGAAGCGGCGCATGATCTCCTTTTCCTCCTCGCGCGAGGGGTAGCCGATCTTCACCTTGAGCATGAAGCGGTCGACCTGTGCCTCGGGCAGCGGGTACGTGCCCTCCTGTTCGATCGGGTTCTGGGTCGCCATGACGAGGAACGGCTCATCGAGGGCGAACGTCCGGCCGCCGAACGTGACCTGCTTCTCCTGCATCGCCTCGAGCAACGCCGACTGGACTTTTGCCGGCGCGCGATTGACCTCGTCGGCCAGTATGATGTTGGCGAAGACGGGGCCGTGGCGCGGCTCGAAGTCGCCCGACTTCTGATTGTAGATCATCGTACCGACCACGTCGGCCGGCAGCAGGTCGGGTGTGAACTGGATCCGCTGGAAGCTGGTGGCGATGGTCTCGGCGATCGTACGGACGGCCATCGTCTTGGCGAGTCCCGGCACGCCCTCCAGCAGCAGGTGGCCGCCAGTCAGCAGTCCGATCAGGGCGCGCTCGACCATGTGCTCCTGCCCGACGATGCGTTTGGAGACCTGGTTGAGTATCGCGTCGGCGAGCTCCCGGCCGGCCGTGCTGACCACGCTGTCGGAGGTCGCCTCCTTGGCAGCACCCTTCTTCGACTCTTTCTCCTGCAGCTCGACTTCGTCGGTCATCGCTGGCTCGTCTGTTCGCGAGTTTTGTTGTCCCGGCTCAGCGCTTGGCGCGCTGGCCGCCGTCCTCACGCTTGAAGATCCAGGCGACTAAAGCGCCGGGGCGTATCTTGTCACCGCGGCTCGCCTGATCGACGTCGGCGATGGAACCCGCATCGGGGCCGGGCGCCTCCACGACTTCCTTCACGTAACTCTGAATTCGGTCGCGCCAGAGCCGCCAGTTCAACGGCCGCAGGTCGACCCAGCCGCGGGCGATCAGCTTCTCATCCACGGCAACTCCCTCATCCGGTCTGACCTTAAGCTCCGGCCCGCGGAAGACCTTGTCGCCCTCGGCACTAATGATCGGCAGGCCGATGGACACGATGCCGACACGCAGCCCCTCGTTGCCGGCCAGCAGCTTCGCGGCGTCCTCGGCCGTCTGCTCGGGGTCGAGCTGGGCGGCAACGGAGAGCGTCTCGTACAGCAGCTCGAGGATGTGGGCCTCGAACAGCAGCTTGCTGAGTCGCGGGGGTCCCAGCATCTCGAAGGCGACGCTGCGGCTACCGGCCTCCTGCTCGAGCTGCTCGATGCGTCTGAGCGCCGCCTCGCGCAGCACACCGCCGCGGTAGGTGGGCCCCATCGATGCGCTATCGAGGGCGGAGACGATGTCGAGCCCGGTGGGCTTGCCACGGATCTCCCGCAGAACGGCCTGCGCGATCTCTTCGGTGGTCACCAGTTCCATGAGCCCGAGGGCCGAGATCGCCTCGAACTCGTCACGGCTGAACAGGCCGTTTTCGCCCATATCGATGTGGACCGCCTCCAGCTGCCCATCCAGCTTCTCCCACGCCACGTTCCCGTCGTCCAAAGCGGCGGCCAACGGAACAGGTGCCGTCGCGTCGTAGCGCTCGAGCGCTCTACCGCGCCAGCTGAGCGGACCGACGCCTATGTTCTTCCAGCCGATCGCTGCGGTCGGCTTGATCTCCTTGACCGCCGGCGCGCCCGGTGTGCGGGCCGTGAGGAAGAGCAACAGCGAATGCGCGCCTGCGACGCTCGACTTGGCGAGCAGCATACCGGACGGTCGCTGTTCGGAGTGAGTGAACGGGATATTGAGGCCCATGCCGCCGGTGCCCGACGTCCCGACTTTCAGATAGAACTGAGTGCCGGCATCGCGCAGCGCTTCCAGGAGGACCTGTACATGTCGGATGAGCTGCGGCATATAGATGATCGCCAGGTGCCGCTCGACGACATCGCTGACGTCCTCGCAGTCGCTGTCGAGCGCGGCTCGGACCTGCTTCACGCTGCTGAATACGTCTTGATAGGCGATCGCCGTCGCCGTGTTCACACAGTCGACAACGATGTCGGGCTGCTCCTCGATCAGGAGCCGGTAGAGGAAGTAACGCTCGACCCGCTCGCGCCCGAACGGACCGTAGACATCGTCCAGAAGGATGCGGCGCTTCTCCGCAGACTCTACCAGCTCGCGCCGCGGCTCGTCTTTGAACTCGCTGGCGACCATCAGGTCGCCCCAGTTGCGTGCGATCTCGGTATCCCCGGCCGCCAACTCCTTCAGCTCGGCGAAGCCCCGATCCGTCTCGCTCTCAGTCAGAGCCGTTATGGTCAGCCGCGCCGGTTGATGCCGTAGCATGCGGCGGGCGATCGCCATGCCAACCAGGCCGGAACCGCCCAGTATCAAGACCCGCGTATTACGTATCTCCATTAGGATCCCCTGAGTCCAACGACCGCCCGGAGGGCCCGCACCTCTTC
>Ga0180438_10000187_pt1 | contig 131328 bp, 84 predicted proteins | sample SS_ome_12_FD_132455 | JGI IMG/M metagenome (GOLD analysis project Ga0180438, IMG submission 132455) | Hypersaline lake sediment archaeal communities from the Salton Sea, California, USA - SS_3_D_2 metaG | ecosystem: Environmental > Aquatic > Non-marine Saline and Alkaline > Hypersaline >... | reverse complement strand
TACATTTACAGATTACTTAACTGATCCTCAGAATCCAACCATTGTGGCCAATTCAGTCATAGGTAATGATATTTTATTCCAGGGAAGGAGATACGATAGAGAAACAAATCTTCTCTACTTCCGCGCTAGATATTACGATCCGATTATGGGTCGTTTTTTATCTGTTGATCCCATGGGCTACAAAGACTCGATGAATCTGTACCAGGCATTTGGGATGAATCCGGTGAATTTTGTTGATCCGTTTGGTAATGTTACTGCTATTAAATCTGGAGAAGGTCCTATTAGAACTGTCAACCTGGAAATCGGGAATATATTTTTAGATTACACGTTGTTGAATTTCATTAATACTTTATTAAACGCATTAGGATTCACTATTAACACCGGATTAAACACATCTGAATATGCGTTAGATAAGATGTGGGATGCTTCTGATTGGCTATTTGCTAAAAGTCGGATATCAAATAGAGGTGAGTGGGTAGACATGAGACCTGTTGTTGAACCTTATTTTGTGGCTAATCCAACTACCATCTCAAATAGTACCAGGCATCTATTAAATAAGGTAGATGATATTTCTTATAAAGTTATAAAACTTCTTCGTAGAAAAGGCGCCAATATTACAAGCGTCCACAGGTCCAATGGAGGAATGGTAATTGTAACTCATGGTGGTGACGATGTCACAGGCGGTGTTGCATTAAGTACAGACGAAATTGCAGATATTCTAGGAGCGGGTCCTACTTCTAAGAAAGGGTATGGAGTTTATCCAGTGGAGACACAGAGAGGTATAAGATGGAGAATGGAGGGCAAAAGAGGTTTTGTAAAAGCTCCCAAAAAAGGCAAGATAGTTTTAGGCCATCACCCTCAATATGTTGAGTTGTCAGGGAATATTGATGCAATTTATTTACAAATTCCGAAGAATGTTTGGGATAAATTGTATCAAAGCAAACAATTTAAAAAATTATGGAAATACAATGAAAATTTTATAAATGAAGCTCTAAAAAGAGGAGATAATATAATTTTTGCATCAGATTGGGACAGAAAAATTTCCTATTTTGGAAGAGAATTATGGTTATTAAGGAATAAAGGAAAAGATATATCTAAGGTAAAGAAAGGATGGTAAATAATATATTTTACTGTTTAAATTGATTAAAAGGAAAAGAAATGAAGTTAATTACTAAAGAAATACCAAAAGATAAACAATTAGAAGCAGTGACCAGATTATTTCTTTCAGAAACAAAAGAGATATTTGCACCTTATGTGCACAAATGGTCAAAAGATCATGATTGGAACAAAAAAAAATATAAAAAATTTTTTAATTTTGAAAGAAATGAGTTGATTAATTATTTAAAGAAAAATAGCAGATTATGTGAGCGACATTACACTGAATCCATAAACAAACGTACATCAGGAACATTTATTACGAAGAAAGATAAGAAATTTACGGTAGGTATTATTGATAGCGAAGGCAAAAAGAATTTCAAAGAATATGAAACCTTATATGAGGCAACTACAGATTATATCATGTTGGAGTTTGGATTAATTGTTTTTTGATAATTTTACCCTATCTCTCGCCAATGATCCATACGGTTGACAATCGGGCTTAAATTGGAAAAATTTAGAAATTTAGGGACAGTCGAATTTATAATATCCGGAATCCTCGTCTAAATAAAAAAATGGCTTTAGGTGTGAAGTATTGGCGATGTGTGGTAAAAAGTAGAAGAGCTTGAGCGGGCGGGAAGTCGCTTCACTCGGCACTTCGGATAAGTCGACTTATCCAAAGTGCCCCAATGTCATGATACTTGCGAGACTCAACGGGGTGGCGGCCTGTGACCAGCGGCAAAGATGGAATTATGAATTTTGAATTATGAATTAAAAGTTGAACGTGCGCCGCTGAGCACCGGCCACTCACCCTGACTTCTTGAGGCAAGTATCATGCCATTAGTACCGCGGGTTCCCTGTCGCTCGCCAATAATCTATCCGCATAGATTTTAAGATTAAAAAAGAATAAAAACTGACTTTCATTTCTGAAAATCTTCAAATACGTATATTTTTCGATTAAAATTTGATATAATTAAGTTGATTATGCAATATAAAATCAATAATTTTTATATTTTTTTGCATTATTTGAAAATTCTTATTATTTTAAAGTTTTGCGTTGATTTTCTTCAAAAATTAGGGAAAATTGAAAAGGTTTATAATTCCTATCAGAAAGTAGATGGAGATATCTTTGTCGATATGGACAGGGATATCCTGTTTTCTGTTGGTGAAACATCTGCCACTGTCACGGATGCCAGAGGGAATCCAAAGGAATTTACTATTGTGAATGATCGCGTACAAAAAATCAAAATTGGGATTTATGAGACTACTTTTGGGTACGATGCGAACGGTCTTATAAAATTGATTACTTATCCGGGAGGTAATAAAACAGAATATGAATATGACAGTGGAAACAGCGAAAGGCGTTCACAGGGAAATCTTCGTTTTGTCAGGGATATTCCCGTTCCGTCAGGTGGAGACACACTGGAAGCAGAATATAAATACGATTCCTGGACCAATCAGGTAAATTACATAAAAGACCCCAGGGGTTTTGAGACCTATATTATTCATGATAGTAATGGAAATATCAAAACCGTTACTCCGCCTGAAACGCCTTCTTATGTATATGCGTATTATGAAACGGGTGAGCCTAAAATATATGGTGTACTGAAAAGTATTACTGATCCAATAGGGAGTGTTACCGAATACACCTACTACTTTGAGAGTTCGCCATCAGGGGATGGGAGCCAACCGGTGGTTGGCAGAGATGTCAATTCAATAACTGGTGGATACCTCCAATCAATCGTTATTGACAAAGGCAATGCCAATATATCTCAGACCTATGTATATGATCCATTGGGAAATATAACCCAAACGATCGATGGAGAAGGTGTTTTAACAATCTATGGCTATGATAATCCCTTTGGAGAGATTAATACATTAATTCAGGGAGCCTCTCCATCAGAAGACGGTCAGCCTCAAATTAATCTGATAACCACCTTCGATTATGATAAAAATGGGAATATTATCGTAAAAACGTCCAGGGGAATTACCACGGAGTTTGAATATGACCGATTGAATCGTCTTCGATTTAAGAGATATAAAGGAATTTCGAGTGAAGGCGAAATCGTACAGGAATATGAATTTAAATATGACAATAACTCGAACCTGACGGAAATAATTTATCCAAACAAAGTCAATAAAGAGTCCTTTACTTACAACACCCGTGATTTACTTCAATCCAAAACCAGTGGTATTGAAGATGATCTTTCGACAATCGGCTATACATACAATAATAATGGTCAAATCCATATATTAACAGATGGAGAGGGTCATGATTATGAGTATAAATATGATGGTCACGGACGCTTTAAAGAGATTATCGATCCATTGGAAAATAAGGTTACTTACGATTATGATGAAAATTCAAATGTTATATCTATCGATGGAATCGGGATAAACGGTGCCTCCCTTAATCAACAATTTGAACACGACTCGCTGAACCGCCTGACCCACCATAAAATCCTAAAAGAATCAGGATTTATCACCACTGAATATGGATATAATGATGCCGGATATTTAAACAGCATAAAAACACCCAACCTGCATCCCTGGGCAATTACTCCCACTGGTTCAGGTTTGACCAAAACCGTCACAGATCCTATAGGGAATATTAATACTCACACCTATGATAAAAGAGGATGGTTGAAAACCTTAACGGAGACGGAACCAGTCCCTGACGGAAAAGAGTTGACAAATAACGTTATCAATAATGTCGTTGGTAATCCGGTATTTACCGGTGACTCAATTAGTAGGGATTATAACTATATCTACAACCAGCAGAAACAGGTTCTTGATTTGATTAGAGACCCTGAAAGTGGGATTGTTACTTATGAACCCGATGGGTTGAACCGTTTGCATAAGGTGATACGTCATATCTCATATGAAGGCGGCGTAAAGCAGTCCGAAACGCGATATGAGTATGATGCAAATGGTAATCTTGAGAAGATTTTCGATGACGTGTCGCTCGCCAAAATCTATCCGGCTGGAATTTATGTTTAAATTGGAGGAGATTTTGAGAAGAATGAATAAATTTTTGCCTTTTTATTTCGAATTCAACTAAAAAAACCATGTATTTTCTTTAAAAGGGCATCCGAAATCACAAGAGATAAACAATTCTCCCTGATCCTGTTGACGAGGCGACTATTGAGGTTTGCCGATTCAGGCAGATTTTTTCCAGATATACTTGTGATGCAATCCCCCAACACGAGGGAGTGCAATCACCTTGTCAGTGTCCGAATTCTTTTTCAGAACCGGACGCCCAGAAGGCGGGTCTTTATCAAGACTATAATGCGTTCGATCCTCATTGTAATATTGTACGTATTCCTCCAACAACCGGAATAGATGTGACCTATTTAGAACAATCACATGATTGAGCAATTCTCTTCTGCAACTTCCAATCCAACGCTCCGCAATTCCGTTCTGCCATGGAGAGCGAAAGGATGTGCGAACCGGTTCAATCCCAAATGATTTAATCGTTTTCTTTACTAGTGAAGAGAAAATAGAATCTCTGTCAAAGATCATATAACGAGGCATACAATTTAATGAAAATGCATTTCTCAATTCTTGAATTACCCAGTCTGCTGTTGGGTGAAAAGTGACATTAAAATGGAATATCTTCCGCTTATCATGATGGATGATAAAGAAACAGTACAGCCTTTTAAAGAAAAGAGTAGGTACAATAAAAAAATCCATTGCTGCAATACCTTTCCTATGATTATTTAAAAAAGCCAGCCATTTTTTTATTTTTTCACCATCCGGTTCCCTTTTTGGCAAATACCTTGAAACAGTTCGTTCCGATACATTAAATCCCAATTTCAAAAGCTCACCATGGATTCGAAGCGCTCTCCATGTTGGATTTTCTCTAGACATTTGCCGAATAAGATTGCGGGTTTCTTTGTCTATTTTTTTTCTTCCTCTATTTTTACATCGATTTGAAATAAATCTCCAGTAAATCCTGAAACCAATTCGATGCCATCTGACAACAGTCTCAGGTTTTACTACAATTAGAGAATCCTTCCATTTTCTCCATAAACAACGTATCCAGACCCAAAATATCATGTCAAAACGCTTGATATGCGGCCTGGGATTTTCCCTTTTGAAGTTCCTTACCTGTTGACGTAATACAATATTTTCCATGATGATATCAGCAGGGGAAAATATAAACAGACAGCGTATCAAATCCAGGATAATTGAAAGCAATGCAATAAATAGATTAAACATTTTTGAAATTCCTTTGATAAGTGTATATTGAATTTATTTTCAGGTTTTTTCATTTAAAAAAGAATTAAAATTTTTAACTATTTTTAGAATCGATTTTAGAGTAAAATATAAAAAAATTCAATAAAATAAAAAAACCGAAAAAAGATAGAAAAATGTACAAAAAAAGGAGAAATCATGTCGTCATAGAGACAGAGTTTTAGTATGTTTTTTTTTATCTACTATAATTCAAATGATTATGAGATACGGAATCCACAGATTTTATATTCATTGGCAGGTGGATTTTGAACTTGTAATTTAAAAAATGTTGACAATAACTTCTTGATTAAATATGATATAAAGGTGATAAAAAAAATAAAAACGTTTATTTTTCAATACAGGGCCATCTTTTTTATCTTAGGGCTGGGGTCTATCAGTATTGCCGGTGTTCTTTATTTATTCAATATTTCCAACAATAAAAACGTCCAGGTTATCACCGAAGCCTGCCTTTATACCGCCCAAAATGCTTTTTCCCACCTCGAAATAAATACCAGCAATATGCTGACAGCCACAATGGAGGCACTGCAGAGTAATGAAGAAATCACCGCCTCCTTTTTTAAAAGGGATCGAGACCAACTCTATCAACTGGTTTATCCTTTATTTAAGCAACTTAAAAGCCAGAACAATATCACCCACTGGTATTTCCTGAACCCGGAACCTTTAAAAACCTGTTTTCTTCGGGTGCACGCTCCTCACAAATTCAACGATAAAATTACACGTTTCACATTGGATTCTTGCATAAAATCGAAAACCTTCGTTCTAGGCAAAGAACTGGGTAAGACAGCCCTTGCACTGCGAGCCGTGCATCCTTATTACCATAAGGGGCAATTAATCGGTTACCTGGAACTGGGTGTTGAAATGGAATATTTTTTTAAAATGTTAAAACAACAGACCGGTAATGAATACGGTTTGTTGATAAATAAAAAATTCCTTGATGAATCAAAATGGGCATCTGTTGCTGCTGAAAAAAAAATTCCCAATAACTGGAATGATTTCGAGCATTTTTTACTGGTAAATAAGACCTTTGATGCGCTGCAGCCGCTGAGATCTAAGAAGCACCTGGAAAGCCCGGGAACAATTCCAGATACAGGCATGGTGCTTGATATGCTTTCGAAAAATCAGCGGTACTTTGTGAGAGGGATATTCCCCTTTTACGATGCTGCGGGAAAAAAAGTGGGGGGCGTCTTTATCCTTAAGGACATTACCTCCATCTTCAACGCCTTGCAAGTCCAGAAACGCAAAATCATTACGATGATTATCCTATTCATGGGGATTATCACCTTCTTTATGGTATTCTTCCATAAGAGGGCGGAGAGAGAACTCAGAAAATATAGGACCCGGCTGGAAGAGCTGGTGAGGGGAAGAACCGCTGAACTTTTAGAGACCAATAAACGGTTAAATTTGGAAATCAAGAGGCACATGCAGGTCCAGGAGGCTTTAAGAGAGGAGTGCAACGCCAGGGAAGAAGCGGAGAAGAAGCAGATAAAAATAGTGAAGCACCTGGAACGCTCTGCCCGAATGGCTTCCATCGGCGTGATGGCTGCCAGTATTACCCATGAAATTAACCAGCCCCTTAATGCAATCAAAGTGACGGCCGATAGTATTTTATACTGGCATAAGCGCAATCCAGGGGTTTTACCGGAAATATTTATCAATCAATTGAATATTATATCCAGGAGTGTGAATCGTATTGTCGAAATCATACAGCATATGCGCTCCTTCTGGGTGGTGCCTCATACGCCTGGGGTCTCTGCAGTCAATATCAATAAGGCAGTAAAGAATGCCCTCTCCCTGACCCAGCAGCAGCTCCTTTCACACGGTATTCAAGAACAATTGAATCTGGGGACCGGTTCCTTAACTATTAAAGGGAACCTGGTTCATTTTGAACAGATCATTGTGAATCTCCTGGTCAATGCCATTCATGCACTGGAAGAACACGGGCGACAAAATAGAGAGATTAGAATCATGACCCGTAAGCAGGAACAATGGGTCGAATTGGTGATAGAGGACAATGGTCCTGGTCTTCCTATAGAAGACTCGAAAAGACTTTTTGACCCCTTCTTCTCTACCCATCGCAGCGGAGAAGGGATGGGATTGGGCCTGGCTATCGTAAAACGATATGTTGATCTCTACAATGGCTCCATTGAGGCTCAAAATAGAGCAGATGGAGGGGCTGTATTTACGATAAAATTCCCCTTTTTAGAAGATACGGGTGAGAAAAATGCGGATACTGTTGGTGGATGATGATCCCTTAAGCCTTAAGGCCATTTCCGATTTTTTAACCCATCAATTGGGCCATGATGTCACCGAATGCGAAGACAGTACAGAGGCGCTAAAATTCTATAAATCCAATCCCTTTCCGCTGGTGATTTCCGATATCCGACTCCCAGGGGTAGACGGCATTGAAATGACCGGTTATATTAAAAAATTACCGGAAAGTCGGTTTACCGATATTGTACTGGTGACGGGTTACGGCAACATGAACTCTGCGATTCAAGCATTGAGAGCGGGTGCTTATGATTACCTGTTAAAACCCATTGATGTGGAAGAACTGGCTTCCATTATCAGCAGGGTAGAGGAACATCTCACGCTGTTGAAAGAAAACATCGATTTAAAATTTCATTTTGAAACAAAAGTACACCAGGCCACCAACGAGGTACAGGAAAAGTATCAGCGGATTCAAAGTGCCTACAGTAAAATCGTGGGAATTGGCAGCATCGGTATCTTTTCAGAAAAGATGCGGGAAATAAAGGCCATGGCTGAAAAACTTCACCAGGACCGTTCCATTCCTGTTTTGATCGAAGGAGAGACCGGAACTGGCAAAGAGGTGGTGGCCCGAATGATCCACTACGGCACCGGAGATGTTACCACACCATTTATCTCGATTAACTGCACGGCCATTCCCTCAAATCTCTTTGAAACCGAATTATTCGGGTACGAAGCAGGCGCCTTTACAGATGCAAAAAAAAAGGGAACCATCGGTAAATTCGAGCTGGCACAGGGCGGCACGATTTTCCTGGATGAAATCGGAGACCTGCCCCTGGAAATCCAGCCAAAACTACTGCGTGTGCTGGAAGAACGATCCTTCTACAGGGTAGGGGGGCTCAAGAAAATCGAACTGGATATCCGGGTCATTTGCGCCACCAATCAAAACCTCTTACAAAAAGTCAAGGAGAGTAAATTCCGAGAAGACCTTTTTTACCGGTTGAATGTTGGGTATATTCACATCCCCCCCCTTCGCGAACGGAAGGAGGCAGTCCCACCCCTGGCCCAGATGTTCCTGACACAGTATTCAGAGAAGAAAAATCGACGATTCCAGTACCTGCATCCGGATGCAGCGGCTATCCTGGAAAATTACCCCTGGCCCGGGAATATCCGGGAACTTCAAAATACCATCGAACGGGTCGTGCTGCTTTTCGATGATATTGAAGTTCATCCGGAACATATCCGTTTTTTGACTGACAGCGACGATCATTTTCCCCTGGCTCACGCACATACGTCCCCATTGGAACCCGGTAAGATAAAATTACCCCTGGAAAAACTGGATTTAAAACGCCTGGAGGAGGAAATCGTACAAAAAACCCTTTTGCGGTTTAACGGCAACAAGACCAAAACAGCCGAATATCTTGGCCTGACCCGCAGTGCGTTGAGGAGTAAGCTTAAATAAGTATTGAATAAAAGCGTTTTTTCCTGACTTCTCAATCTCTTTTGGCAACAAATATGCTTATAGATTAATATGAATCCCACAAATGATTAAATACATAAGGTCAGGAAAAATGAATATCATGCTGATCGATGATGATCTGGAATGCCTGGAAAGCTTGAACTCTGCGTTACGCCTGAACGGTTTTAATGTCAGGAGTTTTGGCTCTCCAGAACAGGCCATCATAGAATACGATCCTGGGAACTTCGATGTGGTGATTACTGACTACCATTTTCCTGTCGTAAAGGGTACGGAAATTATAAAAGAGATACATCGGAAAAAGGCCCGTACCCCTGTAATAATTATCACCGCCGATCAGGAGAAAGATATAGAAACCATTTCCCTTAAAGCCGGGGCCTATGCTTTCTTCAGGAAACCGTTGAACATAGAAGCAATAATCGCCAAAGTGAAGGCCATTATTGATAATTAAAAAGGGAGCAGAACCGTTCATTCTCGCGCGGTGTTCAATTTGGAACGATCCAAATGGAACAGTCGTTCAAAATTGAACAGGCTGTATTTTAAACGTAACTGGAAAAATCATATTATATCAAACCATCAGGATTTTTAGATTTTCTTATTACTGGCACAATACTTGCTACAGTGAATAGATGAAGTGTTTGTCTTTACATAGAAATAAGACGAGGAGGTATTAAATTGCTAGACAAAAACGTAGTAATGAAGAAAAAAAAGTTTCCCTATCTTCAATTTCTAGGGCTATTTTGGTTAGCCGTTTTTATCATCGGTTTTTTTGGACTTCTGACCGGAACAGCTTTTGCAGAAAAAGGTGAAACGGAAAAAGACAAAGGTGCGCCGATGATGAAGGCCTGTGCCGAGTGTCACGAAGAAATGGTGGCGGCATTTAAGGATAGTCTCCACGGCACCATGAAGGCTGACTGCATCGATTGTCACGGTGACGGTGTCAAACACGTTGAAGAGGGTGGCGCTGCTGGTACGATTTTGGGATTCAAAACCGAGACAGCCATTCAAAAAACCAAACAGTGTTTGACCTGCCACAACAAAGACGCCGGGCAGTACATGTCAGGCCCCCACGCCAAGGCAGCCATGGATTGCACCAAATGTCACGGTGTTCACAAGAAATCCTATATGTCTCATCCCAGTAAGCTGTGTGCCAGTTGTCACCAGGATGTTTCCGCAGAATTCCAATTGAATGAACGGCACCGTCTGTTTGAAGGGATTCTAGAATGTACATCCTGCCACGACCCCCATGGACCAGTGATGAAAGTACGGCTAAGCGGCGCGTTTAAAAACCAGACCTGCCTCAAATGCCATACCGATAAAGGCGGTCCCTTTCTTTATGAGCACGAGGCGTCGCTGGTGGAAGGATGCACGATCTGCCATGAAACCCACGGTTCACCCAACCGGCATATGCTGAAAACCCAACGGGTGGGTGATCTCTGTTTCGGCTGCCATACGGCGGCTGTGTCATGGCACTCCAGGTTTGCTGTGTCTGAAACCAACTGCACCAATTGCCATTCCGCTATCCATGGCTCCAACCTGGATAAATTATTTCTAAAATAGGAACGGAGGAATAGAACCATGAAAATAAATAGAATATTATTAATTGCAACGTTGGTATTGTTTCTAGGCAGCTTGACCACTGTTTCCCTCCGGGCTGGAGAAGAAGAAAAAAAGGGAGATGACGGTTTTTCCGGCAGCTTCATGCTGGGATACCGGACCGTTGATGTGGATGGAGTTGAGACCAAGTATATGGAAGACATCAACCTGGAAAAAGGTCCCCGGCTCTTCCATCTTAAATTGTTTTATACACCAGAAGGTAAACTGAAAAAGCTTTTCGACCGGTTTGACCTGAGGGTATACAATTTCGGCGGTGACCCCTTTGAATCCTTCAGCGTCGATGTGGTGAAATATGGGAAATACAAATTTAAATACGATCGCAAAAAATCCACCTATTTCTACAGCGATATACTGGAAGGCCACGATTTTCATACCTTTGACTTTGACCGCGTCAGCGATTCCGGGTTGCTGAAAGTCTGGCTGGGAAGAAATGCCCATGCCTATGTGAACTTTAACCGCTGGACCAAAAAAGGAAACAGCACCACTTCCCTGGATATCAACCGGGTGGAGTTTGAATATGATAAAGCCATCGATGAGGATTCCACTGAGATTACCGTGGGTGTGGACTATGCTGGCAAAGGTTTTTCCATCCTGCTGGAAGAGAAAATCCAGGATTTTGAAAACGCCAACAGCTTCTTCCTTCCCGGTTATGCTGATGGCGGAGCTGGTGCCAGCTATCCCAGTGCCCTGCTCTATTTTACCCTCAATATGCCCTATGATATGGAAGGTAATACCCACACAGCCAAATTCAGTGCCAACCCCTTCAAGAATTTCCTGATCAGAGGAAGCGCTCAAATCATCAAGCAGGACACAAAAATTTCCTATTATGAAGATGCCGCAGGCATCGATTACCTGGGCGGGACGTTCATGTACACCGATGGCGGCTCGGGCGATTTCACCCGGAAGATAAATGCCTATGATTTTGATTTTTCATACATTTTAAGCAGAAAGCTGGCCGTTGTCGGGGCGTTTCACTATGACACCTTCGAGCAGACCGGTTCCTTCACCGTCGGTGCTGAAACAATGCCCATGGAATTGAAATACGAGACCGGCGGCGTGGAAGGGGGTATCCAGTTTCAACCCTCTGCCAAATTCGGGATTACCGTCGGCTATCGGTTCGAGCGCAGGGATGTGGAAGATGAGGTGGAGATCGAAGAAGAGAATGCTCCTACCGACAGGAGCGGATTCTACGGCAACATCAAATTGAAATTGTCCAAATCCTTCCGTTTAACCGCCGACTACCAGAATGGTACCTACAAGAATCCCTTTACGCTTGTATCACCCACGGATTATAACCGGTTCCGTTTGACCGCCAAAATCAAGGCCAAACAGTTCTATATCAACGCTTCTTACATGCTCAATAAATCCAAGAACGACGATGACGGTACCAACTGGGAAGCCACCAGGAACCAGTTGAACCTTCGTGTCGGGCATCATGGCAAAACAGTTAAGTTTTTTGCCGGTTATGCCCTTATCGATGTGACGCGGGAAGGGGACCGGGCCATTTACTATCCGCCAGCATGGAGCGGAGGAGACGGCACCTTCTTGTGGGACATCATGTATGAAGGAAAATCCAACCTGTTCGATGCCTATCTCTCCTTTTCGTTGGGTAAAGCATGGGGATTGGGCGGTTATTTCAACTCTTATAAAAACACAGGGTCCTGGGAACTCTCCCGCTCCACCCTGAAGTTGTTCCTGAAATATGCCTGCCCCAGCAGTGGATTGATCGGACAACTGGGATACCGGTTGGTGGATTTCAAAGAAGAAGATCTTGGCTTGAATGACTACAAAGCCAATATATTTGAAATCTCCTTTGGCTATAAATGGTAATCTAAGGAGGAGATAATGAAGCTAAGAAGAATACATATTTTAAGTATATTGTTGGGCTTATGCCTGTGTCTTTTACCCTGGCAGGGTTGTAAAATAGCCGAAGCGGTTTTTGAGTCCATCCAGGAATCTCTTTTTGTCGATTCCGGTCATGCCGATGAGACATCAGAAGCCTTCCGACATTGGGACGAAGACAGTCCGCCGGAAGTACCGGTATCTTGTGCCAAATGTCACGCCCTCGGCGGTTTCATTGATTTTGCAGCTGACGGTGTGGTGGATGGACCTGCCCAACCCGCTGCATTTGGTTGTGATCTCTGCCATACCAATGTGGAAACCGGTGCGACGCGGAGTTTTGCCAGTGTCACGTTCCCTTCCGGTGCGGTTATTGAGAACCTGGGAACAGAGGCCATCTGTATGCAGTGCCACCAGGGACGGGCCTCTACTGCCACTGTGGATAGTGCCATTTCTCGTGCCGGTGTAGGGGACGATACGTCCACTGCGAGTTTGCGGTTCTCCAATATTCACTATTTTGCTGCTGCTGCAACCTTGTACGGGACACTGGTCAAGGGCGGTTACCAGTATGCCGGGAAAACCTATGACGCGAAATTCTCTCACGTGGATGGTTACACCGGCTGCCAGGACTGTCACAATCCCCACTCATTGGAGATCAAAACGGAGAATTGCGACACCTGTCACACCAATGTAAAAAGTGCGGCAGATTTGCATAACATTCGGTACCTGGGTTCTTTGACGGATTACGACGGCGACGGCAACATCAGCGAAGGCATCTACTATGAAGTCGAGGGTGTGCTGGCAAAGCTTTACAGCGGCATCCTGGCTTATGCCAAAAACGTAGTGGGTGTTCCCATCGGTTATGATGAGCACAGCTATCCCTATTTCTTTAAAGATCTCAACGGGGATGATGTGATCGATGAATCAGAGGCTGTTTCCTCCAATGGATACAACCAGTTTACCCCGAGACTGTTAAAGGCCTGCTACAACTTCCAGGTGGTGAAGAAAGATCCCGGTGGTTTTGCCCACGGCGGGAAATACCTGATCGAGTTGATGTATGATTCCCTTGAGGATCTGAACAGTGCGATGGGCGGTGCTGTCAGCATGGCCGGTATGCACCGGGTCGATGAGGGCCATTTTGATGGTTCTTCCGAGGCGTGGCGTCATTGGGATGAGGACGGCGAAGTCCAGAGCAGTTGTGCCCGGTGCCACAGTGCCACAGGGCTGGCTGAATTCCTGGAAACCGGGGAAAACGCAGAAGCACATCACATTGCTAATGGCATGCTCTGCACCACCTGTCATACCAGCCCACCGGCTGTACGGGCAGCGGGCCCCATCGAGTTCCCCTCCGGTGCAGTGGTTGACCTGGGAGACAGCAGCAACCTCTGCCTCTCCTGTCACCAGGGACGTTCCGCCAAATCCAGTGTCGATAGAACCATTGGCAGTTCAGCCGGTCCGTACGGCTTTACCAATATCCATTACTTCCCTGCTGCAGCTACACTTTTCGGGAATGAGGTCCACGGCGGGTACGAGTATCCCGGTAAAGTGTATGCGGGCAGGAATCCATACCCCAATCACATGGGCAGATTCGATACCTGCGTGGAATGTCATATGGGTACCATGGGTGTAAACCCCAACAAAGGCCATAACGTGCATTCACCGAATCCGGCCGATTGTGTGGGCTGTCATGGGCAGGATATCTCCCAGCCCTACCCGGGTGCAGACCCGGCAAAATTCATGTTCAGTGGAATCCGTCCCGGCAATATGCCGGACTTCGACGCCGACGGAAATATCAGCGAATCCCTCAAAGCTGAAGTCCAGGGACTTGAAGCTGCCCTCTATGCTCAAATCCAGGCCTATGGTTTTGCCATCGGTCAACCCATTATCTACGATTCTCACACCTATCCTTACTTTTTCAATGATACAAATGGTAACGGACTGGTAGACCCCGGCGAAGCTATCTATCCCAACGCCTATAGGTTTAACGCCAAAATGCTGAAGGCAGCTTACAATTACCAAATGAGCTTAAAGGAACCCTGCGGTTATATCCACAACCCCACCTATGTGGCCCAGCTGCTGGTGGATTCCATTCAAAACCTTGGAGGTAATATCAGTCCCTATACCTGGCGCTAAGTCGGGATTATAATAAACAACCTTCCTTTGATTTTAAGAGGGCGGCATCGGCAAGATGCCGCCTTCCTCTCTCTTCTATTTCAAAATTTTTATAAAAAAAATTAAATATCCCTTGACATTAAATTCAAAATATAGTATTTAATTATATGAACAAACGAAATTATAAATTCGTTGAATTATATGAAGGACTCCTTAAAATCCTTGCCAATCCCAAAAAGAACGAAAACAGGACGATGAAATGTTTTCGTTTTCTGTGTTTTTTTTTGTGTTCATAATAGCGGTGGTTCTATATGAAATTAAATAAAGAGCGAGAAATCGGATGGTTAACGTTAAATATTTAAGCGAAGACAGAAAAAAAATATTCCTGAGCGTGGTGGTTATTGTTTTGGTAATTATTGCATTCCTGGGATATACGTTTGACAAGGAAAAGGAACCGTTGCGGGTGGCATTTGATACAAAAGGAGGTGGTGTCATTTTTGATCACCAGAAGCATACCTCTCTCAAGGATATCCAATGCAGCGAATGTCATCACAATTATGAAAAAGGAAAACGCACTTCATCCAGCAGCACCATGCGCTGCCGGGACTGCCATTACAATAAAAGTAGTGAATTTAAAGAAATCTGTAAAGATGAAAATATCCATAAACGGTGTATCGGTAAAAATTGTGCAAGCTGTCATATAGAAAATTCTGTGGATTGTGATTTTTGCCATAACGCAGAAGCGTTTATAAAAAAATCAGAACCCCAGAAAGTGGAATTTAATACAGACGGTGGCCTTGTGATATTCGATCACGCTGCGCATGCATCCAGCGATGGCTATGACGTGGCCTGTGACACCTGTCATCATGGTTATAACGGTGACAAACCGGATACTAAAAACTCCTTTCCCATGAGTTGTAGACGGTGTCACTACAACAAAAAATATGAATCCATCTGCGAGAACGAGGATACTCATGTCAGATGTATTGGAAAAAACTGTGTGGACTGTCATACCGATGGTTCAGAAGACTGCGAAATATGTCATAAACAATAACGCAATAGTGGAGCTGCAATGAAACATGAAACGGATAATAATGAATCGATTCGCATTAGCGAGTAATGAACTAAAAATTTCAGATGTCCCAAATCCAAAGGAAGTGTTTCTTCCGATAAAAGGATTTGACAATTCGAAGGCTATGCAAAGACTCAAAGCAAAGGAAGGGACCCGTGTAATTACCGGTGAACAGATTATCCCGGGTGTCCTTTCCACGGTTACCGGGACAATAAAGGGTATTGAGCCGATGCTGACTATCAATGGGGATGTAACGTTTGTAAGAATCGAGCTCTCAGAACAAGAGGAAGTGGATCCTGCAATAAAGCAGGAACCTGATTTTTTAGAAAAAGACCCCATTGATATATTAGAAAAATTGAACCGTGCGAACCTGGATTTTTGCGAAGGATTTGGGGACACTGTTATTGTAAGTGCTGTGGATACGGACCCCCTGCAGTGGGTTTCTCAACAGGTGTTAAGAGAAAATAAAGAGGTAGTAAGCCAGGGCTTAAAATTGGTGAAACATTTAACTTCGGCAAAGCAAGTGGTATTGGTGGTACCGGAGCCCCTTTATGATTTTGTTTCCGATCTTGCGGGTAATGGCGTTGATATTTATAGGGTAAAACCTGTTTACCCCAACGGTTTGCCGGAGCTACTTATAAACGATTTGGCTGAAATTTATAACCTCCACAACCATCTTTTTTTAAGAGTTGAGAAACTGGCAGCTTCTGTAAAGGCTTTGCATCAGGGTCAGCCGTTTGTACACAAAGTGGTGTCTGTAGTTGATAAAAATGGACCGGCAAATTTCAGGGTCAGGATAGGGACGCCTTTAAAGGACCTCTTGAAGCTAAAAGATAGTGATCTTAAAGATGATGATAAAGTGATTATCGGGGGACCGATGAGAGGGTATACCTGTTTTGATACAAGAATTCCCATAACCGATGATGTGGATTCCATTTATGTCCAGCATTTTGATCTGGGTGAGGTGGTTCAAAACAAGAATCATCAATGCATGAGTTGTGGGAAGTGTGTTCGCGTTTGTCCGGTTCACCTGGATGTCAATTTAATCTGCCGGTATTCTGAATTTTCAATATTTGAAAAGTGTCATGAAATGGGAGTCATGGTCTGCATTGAGTGCGGTCTATGTGCCTATTATTGTCCGTCGGACCGATCCCTGGTTCAGTTCATACGACTGGCAAAAAAGCAAAAGATGGAGAATATGTAACATGAAATTGGTTGTTTCAAGTCCCCCTCATTGGCATGTAAATCTGACAGAGAGCCGGATTCATCTGGATTTTATAATTGCCCTGGTTCCGGCGGTTATTTTTGCTGTATTAACTTACGGCATGCATGCAGCACGGGTCATTGCCCTGGCGGTTTCTGCGGCTGTGGTGAGTGAAATAGTCATTCGCAAACTCTTCAAAAAACCCTTAACATTTACAGACGGGAGTGCGTTCTTAATCGGTCTTCTGTTTGCACTGCTTCTGCCTCCCAGTGTGCCTTTTTGGCTGGTACTTGTGGGCGCATTTTTATGCATTTTTATCGGTAAGGAGCTTTTTGGTGGTTTGGGGAGTCACCCATTGAACCCTGTTTTGGTGGGGTGGGCCATCCTCCAGATTTCCTGGCCCGGGTATCTCAACATCAACCTGGCAGTGGCGAATTATAACCTGGGGTATGATTTTCACTATCCCCTGGCCATATTAAAAAAAGGAGGCATTGAAGCGATTTCGGAAATAAACGTGATCGACCTTTTTTTATGTAAACAGTCAGGAGGAATGGGGGCAGTGGCCATACCGCTGATTTTGATAGGTGGGGTATACCTGTTACTGCGTAAACGAATTCCCTGGGAAATTCCCTTATCGTTTACCGCGGGTGTGGTGCTGATGGCCCTTATATTTTGGGCAGGCGATCCCACCGCCTATACCGATCCCTTGTTCCATCTTTTAGCCGGTAATGCAATGATTGGCATCTTCTTTCTTTCTACCGATTATTCCAGTTCCCCTTTTAATCGCTGGGGAATGGTGGTATTTGGATTGGGATGCGGTTTTTTGACTGTCATTTTAAGGGTCTGGAGTATCTCTCCCCATGCTGTTCCATTTGCGATACTTATCATGAACCTTTTCACCCCACTATTGGATAAAATAAAAAAGAAACCCAAACCCATTAATGTATCTTATATGGAGAAAGGGCTATCATGAATAGTAATACCAATACAAAGAGCGATACAAACACAGGTAAGGATGCGGGTGCCAGTATAAAGCAGTATATTAAAATGGTAGTGGTGCTGACGGGTATTGCCACGATTTGCGGATTTTTGCTGTCCGGGGTAAAGCAAATGACAGAGGCCCGCATTGAGCAGCAACTATTGGTGAATGTTAAAGGCCCTGCGTTAAATGCAGTTCTCGAGTCTTCTACCAATAATTTGTTAGAGGACCGGCAGGCAGTTAACCTCGAAGGGCAGGAACATGTGGTGTTTGTGGGTAGGAAAGATGGCAGCCCCTGGGCCATTGCCTTTGAGAGCAGCGGAACCGGTTTTGGCGGTGATATCGGTGTGATGGTGGGCTTTGACCTGGAGAAAGATGTATTAACAGGTATTGGCATATTGACGCACCAGGAGACCCCGGGTCTGGGCGCCCGGATTACAGAAACGGCGTTTACCGATGGTTTTAAAGGCAAATCCCTTTCTGCTGTTTTCAAAGTCAAAAAAGATAACGGTGAAGTGGATGCGGTTTCGGGTGCCACATATTCCTCCAGGGGTGTATGCGTGGCTGTAGGAAAATGTATTGCCCTGTATCCGAAAATAAAAGAAATGGTGACGAGTGAAACTAAAAATAAATAAGGATTTATGAGTAATGGCTAAAACATTGACCGGTGAATTTACGAAAGGATTTTGGGATGTATTGCCGCCCTTTCGGTTGGTGTTGGGATTGTGCCCCACATTGGCGGTTACCACGGCGGTGGAAAATGGTATTGGCATGGGACTGGCCACCACGTTTGTCCTGCTTTTTTCCAATATCATTATTTCTTCAATTAAGAGCCTGATCCCAAAGAAAGTCAGGATTGCCTCTTATATTATGGTTATTGCTACCTTTGTGGTGATAGTCGAACTGTTGATGAAGGCTTATTTTTTTTCTATTTCAGAAAAGCTGGGAATATTTATACCCCTGATCGTGGTGAATTGTATCATATTGGGAAGGGCGGAAGCGTTTGCTTCCAAGAATCCAGTGTATCTCTCGGCTTCCGATGGTTTAGGGATTGGTCTGGGTTTTACCATGTCCTTGTTTATAATCTCCGCCATCAGGGAAATTCTTGGTAAGGGTATGTTCCTGGGCATGAATGTAATGTGGGATGGTTTTGAACCCTTTTCATTCATGGTAGAGGCCCCGGGTGCGTTTGTCTGCCTGGGGATTTTATTAGGTATGATAAATATAATTCCAAGGAAGTAGAAAAATGGGAACCGCGAAAAGAAGAAAAAGAATGACACCAATGGGAAACGCTACTGTGAAGCATGGTACAGTGACTGACCGTGAATCAAAAATTTTTGCGGGGTCCAGGGGCGGTTTTTATAAAAAGAGCCCCTGGCTGCCGGAGGCATAAATGGAATATATTGTACTGGCAATTAATGCAATACTGGTAAAAAACATTTTGTTGGCGCAGTATCTTGGGAACTGTCCATTTTTGGGGGTATCCAAAAAAATGGACACGGCCACCGGGATGGGCATGGCGGTCATATTCGTGATGACCTTTGCCACCTTCATTACCTGGTTTATTCACCATTACATCCTGGTGGTGCTTGGTATCGAGTATCTTCAGACCATTGTTTTTATATTGGTGATAGCGGCCCTGGTGCAGTTGATCGAGATGTTTTTAAAGAAAGCGGTCCCGGCGCTTTACAAGGCATTAGGAATTTTCTTGCCGTTGATCACCACCAATTGTGCTATTTTGGGTGTGGCGGTGTTGGTGATTCGCAAGGATTTTAATTCTATAGAGAGTTTATTTTTTGCTATTTTTTCCGGGATGGGATTTGCGTTGGCGTTGATATTGTTTGCCGGGATTCGGGAGCGGTTCCAGATTTCGTATATTCCCAAGAATTTTCAAGACACGGCAATTGCACTGGTAATGGCAGGGTTAATGGCAATGGCTTTTTTTGGTTTTAAAGGAATTGACAGCACGCTTACAGCGTTAATGAAGAGTTAATAAATAAGAGAGAGACACATGTTTGCAGCAACAATGTTACTAATGGGATTGGGATTAGCGGCTTCAATAATGTTGGCGATAGCCTCTAAGATTTTTTATCTATGGGAGGACCCACGGATTGAGCGGGTGGAGGAGGCGCTGTTGGGTGCCAATTGCGGCGGCTGCGGTTATGCCGGGTGCGCGGCGGCTGCGGAAGCCGTAGTGGCCGGGAAAGTCGGAGTGGATGTATGTGTTGCCGGCGGTTTTGAAATTGCGCAAAATGTCGCTGCTGTAATGGGAATGGCAGTAGAAGAAAAAGAACCTGAAATCGCCCAACCCGGCTGCTATTACGGATTCCAGGATGCCGACTTAAAATATACGTATGCGGGGGTCATGGATTGCCGGGCGGCCATGCTTCTTTACGGGGGCAGCAAGGAGTGCCATATCGGCTGCCTGGGATTGGGCACCTGTGTCAGGGCCTGTCCCTTTGGCGCACTTTCAATGGGTGAAAATAACCTGCCGGTAGTGGATAAGCAAAGATGTACCTCATGCGGTGTATGCGCAGAGGTCTGTCCAAAAGATATTATTACAGTAACCTCTGCTGCCAAACGGATTGTCTCGGATTACCGTGTGACCGAGTGTACGGCGCCGTGCCAAAGAACCTGCCCTGCGGAGATCGATATTCCCGAATATATTCGCCAGATATTAAAAGGTGATTACCTGGGTGCAGTACGGGTGATAAAAGAGAAGAATCCTTTTCCCCTGGTTTGCGGCTGGTTGTGCCCTGCGCCCTGTGAATCCGAATGCCGGAGAAATCTTATCGATGAACCGGTGACCATTAATGCCTTAAAGAAATTTGTTGCCAATTATGAACGGGAAACCGGACAGCGGGCAGAATATTATTTGCCCCCGGCTTCGGGAAAGAAGATTGCCGTTGTAGGCGGCGGTGTGGAAGGATTAACCGCTGCTTATTACTTGAGACGGCTGGGACATCAACCCCGGGTGATTGAGGCTACCGGACAGTTGGGTGGTATCCTGAGATATGTAATCACTGAAGACCGGTTACCCAGGGAGGTGCTGGACTGGGATATCAACGGAATATTGGAGATCGGTGTCGAGGCTGAAACGGGTAAAATGCTGGGAAGAGATTTTACGTTTGGTTCTCTTTTTGATGAAGGCTTTGATATGGTTCTTTTGACAACCGGGGGTTGGGACAGCCGTCAGATCATGAGGGGTAAATCCTGGGATGAGCAGCCGATTCCCGGTACCCATTTGCTCCTTGATTTTTTATTGATGGCTTCGCAAGGGAGTATAAACCCCGATGAACCGGGTGAGAAAGTCGTGATAATCGGTGGAGGGAAAACCGCTGCAAAAGCTGCCAATATCTGCCTGAATAAAGGCGCTAAAGAGGTAACTGTGGTTTTCCCCTATTCAAAAGAAAAAGCAGAATATTACGATGTCGATTTAAGGGAATTGGACCGGGATAATGTAACAATTATCTTCTCTGCTGTACCGGTGGAACTCCGGGGCGATGGAGACCGGTTAAGCGAAATCGTCATTCAGAGGGAGAGCGAGGCCAGGGTCTTACATGCAGAGCAAGATTTGCATATCCCCCTGGATTACTTAATTGTGGGTTCTGGCCGTTTCCCGGAAATGCTTTTTGTTAGAAGCGCAGAAGAAGAGAAGAAATGGAGCACTACAGCGATCGGCAAGGTTTTTCCTGTTGAACCAAATCCCAGCATTTTTGCCGTAAGTGAAGCCGGTCGTGCCACTGATTTCACCGGAGTGGTTATTGCTGCCAGGCGGGGGAGAAAGATAGTCCGGGCCATTCAACTGCATATTTCCGAGGAAGAGATCACCCCGCAAATGGGAGCGATTAACGAAGAAACCCGCCCACAGTTGCAAACCATTTCCGAAATAATTGATACAAAGGTGCTGGAGGCCCCCCGTGCCAATATAAATAATTTGATCACGTTAAATGAGGAAGAATCGCAGAGAGAAGCCAAACGGTGTCTTGAATGCGGTTTGATATGTTACAAAAAAGAAATGACTTAAATGAGGTAAAATGACTGAAGCCACATACTACAGACTGACCGTGTATAAAAAGTTTTTGCGGGGTCCAGGGGCAGTTTTTTCAAAAAGCGTCCCTGGCCGCCGGAGGCATTGAAAATGGGTAATGGAAACACAATAAAAATAAACGGGCATGATTATGAAATTAAGCCAGGTGACACGATTTTAGAGGTTGCCAGGAGAAATGGTGTTTATATTCCGACTCTTTGTTATCTGAAGGGGGCAACGCCGACGGGTGCCTGTCGAATTTGTATTGTGGAAGCCAGGAAAGTTCCCGGTTTTATTTCCTCTTGTTCCACACCGGCCACCCCCAACCTGGAAGTCTATACGGAAACCAAACGCATCCGGGAAGCGCGTCGAACCATCCTGGAGCTGATGCTGATTTCCGGCAATCATAATTGTTCGGTGCGTGATGTTCCTCCCCAGGAATGGACGGATTTCCAGGAGATGGTGGAAGAGTATGATAATGCCGAGGATATTTGTCCGGCTTACGGCAGGTGTGAACTTCAAGCATTGGCGTATCGCTACATGGTTACCGAGAGGACATTGGACAGCTTGCCGGTATTATATCCCCTTGATTCGGAAGACCCGTTAATCGGTCGTGATTATTCCCGCTGTATTTTATGCGGCAGGTGCGTGTATGCCTGCAATGAAATCCAGGTAAACCGCGCAATTTCGCATGGATACAGGGGATGGGAAGCAAAGATCGTATTTCGGGGCGACCGCACCATCCCGGAATCTGACTGTGTATACTGCGGCGAATGCATCCAGGTATGTCCGGTGGGTTCTCTTTTTGAAAAAAAGAGCCGGTTTATTGCCAGGATGTGGGAGGTGGAACAGGTACGTACCACCTGTCATTACTGCGGCGTAGGCTGTCAACTGGAGATCCATATTCACAAGAAGGACAAAAAGATCGTAAAAGTGAGGGGTATCGATGAAGCCGAGCCCAACCATGACGGCCGCTTATGTTTCCGGGGACGTTTTGCCTTTGATTTTATCCATTCGGAGGAGCGTTTAACCCACCCCTTGATTCGCAAGAATGGGTCCCTGGAAAAAGCCACCTGGGACGACGCCCTGGATTTAATCGCGGCGAAATTGGGTGAAATAATGAAAAAACACGGCACGTCCCACCTGGGGGGTGTGGTTTCAACCAAATATACCAATGAAGACCTGTTCCAGGCAAAGAAATTCTTCAATACGGTTTTGTCCACCGATAATATATTCCATTTCGAAGCGTCTGCCAACCCGGGGATTGTTTATGAAGAACTGGATCGAGCATCCACCATTGTCGTGGTGGGTACGGATTTGACCCGGGAAAACCCGGTGGCCGGGTCTTACGTGAAACAGGCGGTAATTCACGGCGTCAAGTTGATCGTGGTGGATTCCCGGAAAACCGAGATAGCCAAATTTGCCAGGGCCCATCTCAATGATTTTACCGATATCGAAAAGCTGGTGGACGGCAGTAATATTATTGTCATCCACAGTCCCCTGGTTGATATTTCCCCGTTAAAGCGAATGAACAATGTAAAGATTTATTCGCTGGCCAGGGAAAACAATACCATCGGTGCGTATTATGTAGGTATTAAGCCGGGAGATAATTTCGATCTTTCCTCGATGAAATTTGTCTATTCGATGGGTCGGCATTTAAAAACCCGGGGCCCGCTGGAATTTTTGGTGGTCCAGGATAAGTTTCCCAGCGAATACACGGACACAGCCGATGTTGTCCTGCCTGCTGCCGTGTGGGTGGAATATGACGGTACCTATATTAGTTCGGACAACCGGGTAAACAGGGTAAGAAAAGCCGTTGATCCGCCCGGTGAAGCCAGGCCCACCTGGCAGATATTTAAAGAACTGGCCAAACGTATGGGCCATAATTGGGACTCCGGCAGCAGCCGTGAAATATGGGAGAATGAGATTGGCCGGGAAAATCCACATCTAAAAGAAATAAATTACAATTTACTGGAACAGGCAGACGGGATAAAAATCAGTAAAGGGTACGTTGATTCCTTCAAGGGCACCGCTGTGCTGCCTGAGGGTATTGAACGACCCGATGACCATAAAATCTTGTGTTCTTATTGTAAGGACATGGAAAATGTGTTTAAGAAATTGTTTTGATTTTAAGGAGGAAAGCTGAGCATGATTACGCAGAATCAAACTAATCTTTCTCCATCTCCAACAGACATGGAAGCGTTGGGGAAGTTATACGACGAACATTCGCGTGAAAATTCGCTGATGATCTACCTCCAGCAAATCCAGGAGAAATTCGGATATATCCCTGAATTTGCCATAAAATATATTTCTGAGAGGACACTCTTCTCAGAGAGCCGTATTTATGGTGTGATTTCCTTTTATACCCAGTTCAGTTTAAAACCTCAGGGGAAACATATCATCAAGGTATGCAACGGGACCGCCTGTCATGTGGGCGGGTCTAAAGTCCTGGGTAAGAAGTTGAAGACCTACCTGAAGGTGGATGATGAGAACCCCACCACAGAGGACCGTTTGTTTACGGTCCAGAATGTGGCCTGTTTGGGGTGCTGCGCACTGGCACCTGCGATGATGGTCAGCGGCAAAGTTTACGGTCAACTGGATACCGATAAAATAAAAAAAGTCGTAGATACCTATCGCACGGCCTCCGATGTTGATGTAAAGGATGAAGGATGAATGAAATGGCTGGGAAAAAATCGACGATAACAATCGGCATGGCCACCTGCGGCCGGGCAGCCGGAGCTGTGGATGTGTACGATGCCTTTAAAAAAGAAATAGAAAATTCCGGATTAGCGGTTGAATTAAAATCAACGGGTTGTATCGGCTTGTGTTCCCAAGAAGTCATTACCGAGCTGGAAATAGATGGACGGACACGACTCACCTACGGGAATGTGGCTGCCGAATCCGTACCGTTAATCGTTGAAAAAACAGTAAAAAAAGGAGAAGTTCTAAAAGAGCATGCCCTGTTTCAATATCACCCCGTTGACAGCAGTGAAAGCGCATACCCCGGTGTTCCCTTTAACGATGAAAACCCGGTGGTTAAAGACCAGATGAAAATCGCTCTTAAGAACTGCGGTAATATCGATCCCTTCAACATTGAAGAATATATCGAACGGGACGGTTATAAAGCCACCGCCAAAATTTTAAAAATGTCCCCGGAGGAGGTAATCGAAGACGTTGGCAGGTCCGGTATAAGGGGACGCGGAGGTGCTGGATTTCCTACAGCTAAAAAATGGACCTTTTGCCGGAATACAAAGTCCGACATAAAGTACGTGATTTGTAATGCCGACGAGGGTGACCCTGGTGCGTTCATGGACCGCTCGCTGCTGGAAGGCGATCCCCATTCAGTGCTGGAAGGCATGGTCATTGCCGGGTATTCCATCGGCGCATCGCTAGGATTTATATACTGCCGGGCCGAATATCCCCTGGCTTTAAAAACCCTGAAAAAAGCCATTGCCGATGCCAGGGAAAGGAACTACCTGGGAGACAACATCATGGGCAGCGACTTCTCTTTTGATATCAGTATTCGTGAAGGAGCTGGTGCGTTTGTCTGCGGTGAAGAAACAGCCCTTATCGCTTCAATTGAAGATCAACGCGGCATGCCCAGGCCCAAGCCGCCGTTTCCACCTATAAAAGGTTTATTTAAACGTCCTACCGTGGTTAATAATGTCGAAACCCTGGCCAATCTCCCGCGAATCATCATCGATTCACCCGAAGCCTATGCATCGGTGGGCACGGAGACCAGTAAAGGCACCAAAGTGTTTGCCCTGGCCGGGAAGGTCAAATATACAGGACTTATAGAGGTCCCCATGGGTATGTCGCTGCGGGAAGCGATCTTTGGAATCGGCGGCGGAGGTATCGATGGTAAAAAAATTAAAGCCGCCCAATTGGGGGGCCCCTCGGGCGGATGTATCCCGGAACGGATGTTTGATATCCCCATCGACTACGAATCCATCAACAAAACCGGTGCTATTATGGGTTCCGGCGGCATGGTCATCATGGATGAAACCAGTTGTATGGTGGATATCGCCCGGTTCTTTTTAGAGTTTACCGCTGATGAGAGCTGCGGCAAATGTACACCCTGCCGGGTAGGCAACAAGTTGATGTTAAAAATCCTTGAACGTATCTGTGAGGGAAAAGGTGTCATGGAAGACATCGATACCCTGCAGCGCCTTTCTGAGACCATTACCAATGGTGCGTTGTGCGGTCTGGGAAAGACAGCCCCGAATCCCGTACTCACCACCCTCAAGTATTTCCGGCATGAATATGAAGCCCATATCCTGGAAAAACGGTGCCCGGCACAGGTGTGTAAACGGCTGACCCCCTCACCCTGTCAAAATGCCTGCCCCGCTGGTATCGATGTGCCCAGTTACGTCGCCCTTATTGCGGAAAAACGGTATAAAGAAGCATTGGAAGTTATTCTAGAAGATAATCCCTTCCCCTCTATTTGCGGTCGTGCCTGCACCCACTCCTGTGAATCCGAATGTAAGCGCGGTGAGGTGGATACCCCAATTGCCATTATGCATCTAAAGCGGTTTGTGGCCGACCTGGGAATTGATCGGGCCAAACATATCAACCCCCTGGCTATTACCAAAGAAGAGAAAATAGCCATTGTAGGGGCCGGACCCGCCGGCCTGACCGCCGCCTATTATTTGATAAAAATGGGTTATGCGGTTACTGTATTTGAAGCCCTGCCTGTGGCAGGGGGAATGATGGTGGCAGGAATCCCCGAATACCGCCTACCGCGAGATATCATCCAGGCTGAAATAGACGCCATCGCAGCACTTGGAGTAGAAATCAAAACCAACACCCGGCTGGGTAAAGATATTACCATCGACGATTTAAAACAGCAGGGTTATGGAGCCATACTCCTGGCTGTGGGTGCGTATAAGGGAAGGAAGCTCGGGGTGCCCGGGGAAGATAAATACGAAGGATGCATCGACAGTATCGAATTCCTACGTAAAGTCAATTTCGGTGACAAAACAAAGCCCGGAGATAACGTGATTGTCATCGGCGGTGGAAATTCAGCCATCGATGCTGCCAGAGCGGCTCTTCGCCTGGGAGCTAATGAAGTAACCATTGCTTATCGCCGCACCCGCACCGAAATGCCGGCATTTGAAGAAGAGGTGGAAGCCGCCGAAGAAGAAGGCGTCAATATCCATCTCTTAGTAGCACCCACACGGGTCATTGGCGATGGGGACAGGATCACAGGTTTGGAATGCATCCGCAACAAACTGGGAGATCCTGATACCAGCGGCCGACGCCGTCCCGTTCCTATCGAAGGATCAGAATTCATAATTCCCTGCGATCTCATCATACCCGCCATCAGCCAGGAACCGGAAATAGCCGATATCCTGGCGGGCACTGATTTTAAGGTGACATCCTGGAACACCTTTGAAGTAGATGCCAATACCCTGGAAACCAGTATCCCGGGCGTATTTGCCGGTGGTGATGCAGTAACCGGACCGGCAACCATTATTGAAGCCATTGCCGCGGGTCAGCGCGCAGCAGCAGCCATCCATAAGTACTTCAACGACGAAAAACTGCAATGGCAATTTAAATCCGTTAGACCAAAAAGACTGATCGATCCCATCGAAGTACCTGAGGAAGAAATAGAAAAATTGAAAAGGGGAAAAATGCCCTGTATTAAGGTGGATGACCGGGTCAACAATTTTAAAGAAGTTGAAACCGGTTACACCGAAAAAATGTGTGTCGATGAAGCCAAACGCTGTCTCCGCTGCGATCTATAATTTTTTTTAACCGCGAAGACACGTGAAGAGACACGAAAAATAAAAGAAGAGAGAGGTGTTTAATGATAACGAAAATTTCCGAGGTTTTAAAAGAAACAGGCCATAGTATTGATTCTGTGGCTCCCAATGCTGCGGTTATTGAAGCAGTGCGGGTGATGGCTCAATCTAAACGTAATATTGGAGCCGTAGTAGTCATGGATAAGGATCAAGCAGTTGGGATTTTCACTGAAAGTGACTGTATGAAACGGGTCATTTTTAAAAATCGCTCAACAGAAGAGACATTAGTGAAAGAGGTGATGACCTCGAAGGTTGTGTTTATCAATGCTGATGATTCGGTTACCCGGGCAGTCGCAATTATGACGGAAAACAATTTTCGTCTCCTGCCCGTATTGGATAATAAAAAAGTAGTGGGGCTGGTGCGATACTATGACCTGGTGAAACGAATAGTCAACGATCAAAAAGAGATGATAAAAGGCCTGACCGAATATATCGAGCTAAGTTATTGACCCCTTATCACTTCGACATTAAGAAATAAAAAAAAAGAGTTTTAGCATGCGGCATAGAATCAATTCCAAACTCTTTTTTTCAATCGGATTTGCCACCATCTTTATTTTCGGGGTCTTATCTTACCTGTTTTTAAACCAGCAAAAGAGTGAGCACACCGACAAAATTTATCGTGAAGCCAATATCTTCAGTGAAATCATCTCGCGAGCCACCCGATTTAATATGCCCATTGGCAACCAGGAGTGTATTTACCGGATGATGAGGGTCATTGGGGCTCAAAATGGTATCGAAGTGGTGAGGATGTTTGAAAAGAAAGGGAAAATCAAGTTTTCCACCAATAAACAGGAGGTGGGAACCTATGTGGACATGAAAGCCGAAGCTTGCAATACGTGCCATGCTCAGGAGAAACCCCTGGAAACCCTCCCCAAAAAATTACGCTACCGTATATTTCGGACTAAAAATCATCGCGTCCTGGCCATTATCACTCCGATCTACAATGGGCCCACCTGCTACAATGCCGCATGCCATGCACACTCAAAGGAAGAGAGTATTCTTGGCGTGCTGGATGTGGGCCTATCCCTGGCCGCGGTAGACAATGAATCAAAAAAAATCCAGCTCATCTTCATACTTTTTACAATCATCGCCATCATATGTTTTTCTTCTATATTGGCTTTTTTCATCCACCGCCTGGTAACCAAGCCGGTCAAGCAATTGGCGCAAGCCACCCAAAAAATTGCCCGGGGGAATTTGGATGTTGAAATTCCTATAAAAACCAAAGATGAAATCGGTCAACTGGCCATCTCGTTTAATCAAATGGTGCAGGACCTGAAAAAAGCCAATGAAAAGCTCCAGTCATGGAGCAGCCAATTGGAAAGAAAAGTCGAAGAGCGCACGGAAAAGCTGCGCCTGGCCAGGGAACAGTTGATTCAATCGGAAAAAATGGCATCCATGGGCGTATTGACCTCTTCCGTGGCCCATGAAATTAACAATCCCCTGCAAGGTATCCTTACCTATATTAAATTAATGCTCAAAGTCCTTTCCGGTGAGGAGGTCGATCAAAAGCGAGTGGATCAATTTAAAAACTATCTGCAGTTAATGGGGAATGAAATTGAACGATGTGGGGATATGGTCAAGAATCTCCTGGTATTTTCTAAACAAACCAAATTAAATATCCAGGAAACCAATATCAATAACATCATTAATAACAGCCTCCAGTTGGTGGAAAATAAAATTAAGCTTCAAAATATTGACGTTGTGTTGAATTTACAGGAAGACATTCCCCTGATCTACTGCGACATTAAGCAAATCCAGCAAACCTTGATTGCCATTGTTATTAATTCATTGGAAGCCATGCCCGGGGAGGGTACGCTGCGCATTGAAACCCGTGTTTTAGAAGATAGACAGGTAGAAATTTTAATCGCCGATACCGGGCAAGGCATTTCGGGGGAGAATTTGAAAAAAATCTTTGACCCCTTTTTCACCACCAAAGAAAGCAGTAAAAGTACTGGTCTGGGTTTGTTTGTTTCGTATGGAATTATCAAGGAGCATAAGGGAACCATTAAGGTGGAGAGTGAACTAGGAAAGGGCACCACGTTTCACATCAAGCTTCCTACCAAGGCAGGGGAATAAATAAAAGGGAGCCCTTCGGGCAAATTAATTTCCCGGTCACTTAAGCGGTTTTGCTGCCAGACGTCTTAATGTTTTACTCACGGGATCGACAATTATCCCAATATTCTCCAATGCAGCAACACCGAGAATGGGTTCACATTCATCCGGTCCAAATATCATTTGAGTTACTGTTCTTTCCCCCATCAGTTCAATAATGGCAAAACCGAATTTATATTCCACCGGGGTTCCGCTGGCAAGCTCATAAACAGCTTTTCCTTCAATTTCAATACCTGTTTCTTTCAGCATTTCTGCCGGTGCCATGCAATCGATGGCAACGGTATCTACTAAAAAGTCAGCTTCAAACGGTTTGCCCGACTTTGTTATACTGGAAACCTTAACAGTCACCTTTGTTAAACCCACTATTATCTCCTATATCCTATATTGAGTAGATTGCGCTAATTATTCATTAATATGTTATACCCAATTGAATGAATTTTCAATAGGAAATATGAAATTATTTTATACTCCCCTCTTTTTTAATAGATGGCTGCCCTCTTGCCTTTCCTGATCAATTCTCTTAAATTCCTGCAGAATGCTTTTTTTTCCGCAATTTCCCGGTTTAGTCTTTCATTTCTCTTTTTGTATCTCCTCAAAGTTTAAAAAACATAAAGGAGCTTGCCCGAGAATAAGGGTTAAGTTTGAGGTTAAGGTTATGGAGAGGAAATCTCTTTTCAAGAACTACTTATAATCTATTTCTCATTCTTTTCCTCAACCACAACCTGAACCTCAACCTGAGTTCTCAGACAGCCTACTAGACAATTCTCACCAATGATGACCATTGTTTGTTGAGAACTATGGGCATACTTTGACGTTTTGACCCACCGTCCCCACGTTCCCCAGAAAAGATTGGAATTAAAAAAGAGGTGTCGAAAAGAATATTGCCAAACTAAAGGAAAAGCGACTCTTAATAAGAATAGGTTCTGATAGAATCGGGTATTGGGAGGTGGAAGACCGAACGAAAACTTATTAAAAAGTTCGGTGTAAAATTGACGGAAAGGTCGATAAATATGCAAAAAGGATAGCACACGCGGCAAAAAGTTCGGTGTAAATATCCGGCTGGGACGTTTATTTTCCCTTTCGTAGTCTTCGAACATTCCACGTTCAACATAAAGAAACGGTTACCATGGCGTGAATTCTTGCCATTTTTTTGGCAAAATATTTTTTAACAAGCCTCGAAATATTTTAATATAGAGCATTTACAGACCAAAAATTTTTCACTAACTTTTCAAAATTAAAAAATGCCACGTTTTTGTTTGGAATTTTAATTTTAGATTTGGAATTTGTCTCGTGCTACGTAGCGAGTCTACTTCGCAGAGTAGCATTGTAATTTGTGAATTGTAATTTGTAATTTCCCGGACAAACCAGGTCCTTTTTGGTTCCGGCTTGTCCGGGCTGTGGTCAGGTATTTTATTACTCCTCGATGGATTCCATGAAGGTAACAGGTGACCAGAGCAAAGGAAAATGGTAAATTATTAAGAACGGATAGGAAAAGAAAAAAATAAAACAAAAAAGTGTCAACAATAGTTGACTGATGAAACCGGTATAAGTAAACAATAGTTGACTGATGATTGCTTTGAAATCTAATAAATAAAATATATTTTTCCTGGAAATCCTCTTCTAAAAACAGTTTTGATTTTTTCACCCACTTGTTCCTTATTTTGGCAATATTCTTGTTACATGTCCTATATTAAAATCAATATCACGGAGGTAATCATAAGATTATGGCAAGACCTAAAAGACTAAAACTAATTGGAGAAGAAGGATTTTTCCATATCACGTCCAGTACCGTCGGACAAGAATTCTTTCTCGGTGATGTAGAGAAAGAGAAGCTATTAAGTACTATTCCGGGTATTATATTGATTTAAACCCGGTTCGTGCTGGAATGGTAAAACGGCCGGAAGATTACCGATGGTGTCGTATGGGTTACCGGGTTTATACGGATAATAATGGAGATTTTCTCAGTTTTGACGGTATTTTTTCAGAATCAGAAATGAAAGGCCATCCTAAAGAGGAATTACTTCAATGATATCGGTATTTTGTTTATAAGTGCGGCAATATTAAAAGACTGTGGTTTAGAAAGAGGGCTTTAAAAATTTGGATATTTAAACGCCCTTCCCCTGGTTTTCTTTTATTATGCGGTCTTCTGATTAGGATGGGACCATAGATATTCACGAATTTCCAGGTTCATTCGGTCAAGTTCAGCCAGAAAGCCGCCAACTGAGAGGCGATAGTTCTCCGGGTTGTTTTCCACCTCCCGAAGATGAACCACCTGCTTCTGGAGCCTTGCTATCCTCTCAAGAGTAGAAGTAAACTCTTGTTCATTGTTAATCATTAGAAATCACCTCCACAATCCCCCGTCTTTTGCCATTTCGTTTACCCTGCCAGAAGGCGACGGCTTCATCCTCGCCTCCAAACGCAGCCATTCGTCTTACCCAGAATATGCTCGCACCTTCATAATTCTGAGCAGGCATATGGTTAAAAATAACAGCCGCTTCTCCTTTTACCTTCCGCACATCAAATGTATCATCCATTAGCAGGAAAATGTCAATGTCCTGGGGGGATATTTTAGTGGTAACAAAAGAACCGAAAATGATAAACCGTGCGACTTTCCCGGTTTGGCTTGCCAGTGAGTAGATACGTTCCAGACGCTGCGCAACTATCGCACGCTGGAAGCTGCCTCTGCCAAAATGGTCTATCACCTCAGCCAGGGTAGCACGGTGAATTCCAATAGGCAAGTCACCACTCTCATTGAATTTCGGCCATTCTTTCATAATATTATTATATTCCAAGCTTCACAATTTTTCAACTTCTTTCTACTCCTTCTTAAGGTGAGTATATGCATAAAATACCTGACCCCCATTTTCCCATTTTCGCAAACTGAAAACCGTTTTCCCCTTCCCCTTATTCCTAAAAATCTTTATAAATCAACCATGATTTGAAAAATGGATTGATAAACTTGTATTCTTTTTGATAGCAGGGTTTGTGAAACCCTTCGTTTTCCTTTGCTAAATTTTGTCTGCAGAAATCGTCATCATAAACAACCTGTCCGTATTTAAATGGATTCATTTTATGTCTCCATATTGTACTCTTTGGTTTTATACCAAATCTGTGTTTATCCGTGTTCGTCCGTGGCTAAAAAACCTATTTTCATAGTAGACAAATTTCCTTATCTTCAAATAAGGAATAATATGTTATAATAATATTATAAGGAGTTTAAATTACAATGAGTACAGAAGAAGGAACAATAACAAAAGTAGCTGAGAATACAGCCTGGGTGAAGGTGAGGAGAAGCTCGATGTGTGGTGCCTGCAATTGCCAACGCACCTGCATCATTCTGGGAGGCGGTGAAACCATGGAAGCCGAAGCACTCAACACCGCTGGTGCACAGGTAGGCGACCGCGTCCTGCTTCAACTTCCTTCCACCTTACTCGTTAAGATTTCTTTTATCTTTTACATGATACCGGTCATTTTTCTTATTTCAGGGGTTATCCTGGGCATGAAAATGGCAGGTAACTATTCCCTTGAACCTGAATTGGGCGCATTGATAATGGGAGTCCTGGGATGCATCCCGGCTTTCCTTATTATCCGGCTCTTTGCCAAAAAGGTCCGGAAAAACAAAGCCTATATTCCCGAAGTGATAAAAATTATCTGACATACAGGTGGTTTTTTACGATCTCATGCCACTTTTCTTTGTTGAGAATTTTGCTGATGTCTTTTTTCAAAGAGGCACCATCGTGCATGGTGACCCCGGCTTCGGAATGAAGACTCCTGGAAAGCAAGTTGGCTTCTTCCACCATCCAGGCCCGGGCTTCATCGCCCATTAAGAAATTCCGGTTACTTTTAGCAATGCTCTGGGGTTCCACGGTCATTAGCCAGCCGTTGGAATAGGGCTTTTCTGTTACGTCCCTGGCGTCGTCAAATAGTGTATGATTGGTGGAAGTCACCACCCCTTTAATCGGCGAAATAAATTCCAGGTCGCCATAAGGGTGCTGAATGGTCCAGCCGTACTCTTCCATATCCAGCTCTTTCCCAATGGGGGGGAGTACAACACCTGAGGTTTCGCCAATGAGCCTCCCGCAAAAATCATCCATACCGATCCGGTATTGACCGTTTCTTTCCAGGCGAAGCCAGGTATGATTACGGAAATAATAGAGGTTGTCACTAATATAATATCCGGCTACCATAGGCAGCGTTTCCATGTCTTGGTGGTAAATGGGTTGAATGCGGTCCTGCATCATCTGGTCAAAGGAACACTCCCCACAACGGAAACTGTTGGGGCAAATCTTATGAGACACCTCACCCATCAGCATGTAACGGCATTTTCGCTGGTCTGCTGAAAGGTGGCGGAATTCTTCCATCCATTCGACGATCTCTTTCTTATTACCGGCCATCGGTTTATTCTCTTTTACTTCCAGTTTGGCCTGCTTGGCTCGATTGGAGAGGGCCCGGTCAAATTCACATGTATTGCATTGAAATTGATTGGTGCATAATTTGTAGGAAACCACATTGGCATCCATCCAGATACACTTCCGTTCTCCAGTAGGAATGACTTTCATTCCCGACGCTGTTTTTGTTTGCGTATTTAAGTTCATTTTATTCCTCCTAATTGTTTTTTTAGCAACAACGTGACTCAACGAATCACGTTAAAAAGTATGCAATTATGATGCCAACAACATGTTAAAAAAAAGGATTTTATCAAAAGGCCCGTTATTCCTGTAAAACAGGAGAAAGATTCGTTTCCTTTGCCGGTTTGGATTTTTTATTTTAAAGGAAAAGTGTTGAACAACTCAACAAAAGTGTTGAATTATTCAACGCCTCGCGGCGCGGGGAACCACAGAAGGCCCATCCAGGCCATCTAAAGGCTTCCTTACCTGAACCAACCAGTAGGATAACCGCCTTTGGAGTTGATGAGAATCATAAAAGTGGGTGTTGTTTCAAACGTTAGGGGACGCCTTCAACTTAATTTTTTTATGAAAAATTTTTGCGGGGTCCAGGGCCCCGCGGCGCGGGGAGCCACAGAAGGTCCTTCGGACCATCTCGAAGGTTTCCTAAAATGAATACAATCGCCAGAAAGTTTTTCACATGGTTGAGGGTATATTCATTCATGGGAATCTGTGTTTTTAACGAGTTGGGAAACCTTCAACTTACTTACCACACTTACCTCACTCACCTTACTTAACTAAATTGGTCCCCTGGCCGCCGGAGGTAAAACCGGAACACACGGGGCACAGGGAATCGGACTTTTCATCGGTATCCGCGATGGTGCTGGAAGGATACATAATACAATTCTTATCTTTGCAATGCGCTAAACCCAACGTATGACCGATTTCGTGAATGGCTGATTTTTCACACCTGGATAAAAATAATCTATCATCCGGGGGATGATGATAAAATTCCGGCTGGAGCCGGAATAAGGACATCAACGCGCATCTACCTTTTAACTGGGCTTCTCCATAGAGGTAGGAGAAAACCGGGGAATAAAGGTCTGATTGGGCAACGGCCAGTAGTTTTGCCGTACCTTCGGGCACTCGTTTGGATAAATAGAGAAGCACTGCTGTTGAATTATACTTTTCATCATGTAAAAGCCCGGGATAGTCGGCAGAGATATGTTGCCGGGGTAAAATACGGGTGTTTAGATGAAGGGTTCCTTCAAGGGCGCGGGCAATATGTGTCAATATATAATCGCTAATCTCATCGATGGGGAGAATGGCAATGGTTTGTTCTTTCATTCATTTTTTTCAATTTTATATTTCTTGATTTTGTTATACAGGGTGACACGATCAATGCCCAGGTCTTTCGCCGATTTTGAAATATTCCATTGGTTAACTTCCAGTATTTTTTGAATATGTTGTTTCTCAGATTCATCAAGGGCCCTGGAAGGGGAGGGGGGGGCGATTTCCGTATCTGCTTTCCCGGTGTCTCTTTTAATATTATCCGGTAAATCCGCTGGTGTGATCTTATCGATTTTACACACCACAACCGCGTGTTCCATGACGTTTTCCAGTTCCCTGACATTTCCCGGCCAATGGTAAGCCAGCAGCATTTCCATGGCTTCACCGGAAATGCCGTTTATTTTTTTGGAATTCAATGCAATAAATTTTTTAAAGAAGTGATTCACCAAAAGGGGAATATCTTCTTTTCGTTCCCGCAGTGGTGGAACGTTAATGGCAACAACATTTAGACGATAGTACAGGTCTTCGCGAAAGGCTCCATCCTGCACTGCTTTTTCCAGGTCGCGGTTGGTGGCGGAAACGATCCGCACATCGATTTTTATGGGTTTTGAACTTCCCAGTCGATAGATGGTTTTCTCCTGGAGAACCCGCAGCAGGTCTACCTGGGTTTTGGGGCTGATATCGCCGATCTCATCCAGGAACAGGGTTCCGCCGTCTGCCATTTCGATTCGTCCTTTTCGGTTGTACTGGGCCCCGGTAAACGCCCCTTTTTCATAGCCAAACAACTCGCTTTCCAGCAGTGTATCGGGTAATGCACCGCAGCTTAAGGCGATCAATGGCCCGTATTTGCGTTTGCTGTTGGCATGAATGGCGCGGGCGATCAGTTCCTTGCCAGTACCGCTCTCCCCACGGATCATTACTACTGCCTCGGAATCAGCAACCGTAGAGATCAAATCAAAAACTTCTTGCATTTTCTTACTTTTGCCAATAATCTCATCGATACCGTATTTTTTCTCCAGTTCTTTTCGCAGCAGGATATTTTCTTTTTCCAGCATCTTGAATTTTAAGGCGCGCTGGATGATCTGGCTGACGTCTTCGGGATTAAAGGGTTTGACAATATAATCAAAGGCCCCTTTTTTCATTGCCTGCACCGCGGTATCGATAGAGGCATAAGCTGTTATAACACACACTTGAAGTTCCGGGTCTAACTTTTTACATCGTTCCAGCAGTTCGATACCGTCCATCCCCGGCATTTTGATATCGGCGATTACCAGGTCATATCCTTTGGATTCCATTTTTTTCAACGCATCCAGGCCACTGTCGCTGGTATCCACTGAATATCCCTCTTCCTTCAGCCAATTGCCCAGGGATTCACGAACGATTAATTCGTCATCCACGATCAATAGATGAATATTTGTATTGATGTTATTATCCTGGCCCACAGGTTATGCTCCTATTCTCAGTTTATATTGTTTTACCTGAAGTTAGTAGTTTACCGCATCTTCCCCTGTAAAGCAAGTAAAAAAAGAAAACCTGGAAAACTACCCCGTCCAAAATCCGTTATCAAATGAAAAAAAGTTGAATCTATCACCTCTTTAGTATAAAATACAGGTATGAGTAATCATACAAGAAAACATAATACCTGGGAAAAAATCGCATGCTAAAGTCAATCAATTTCAAACTAATCCTATCCATCGGTTTTATAACCGTATTAATCTTCGGGATCTTTTCTTACCTATTCATCACCCACCAAAATAAACAACTCATTGAAGAAGTTTTTCGTGGAGCCAGTATATTCAGCGATACCGTTAAAAGAAGTACAAGACATGATATGCTTAAGGACGACCGAGAGGGTGTACACCGTATGATTGAGAACATAGGGAACCAATCCGGCGTGGAAGTGGTAAGGATTTTCAATAAAGAAGGTAAAATAATGTTCTCCACCAATAAAGGGGAAATCAATAACTATGTAGATAAGAATGCCGAAGCCTGTTATATCTGTCATGCTGTAGAGAGGCCCCTGGAACGCCTTTCCACGTTAGAAAGAAGCCGAATATTTCAAGGGAAAAATCACCGTATCCTGGCCGTGATTACCCCTATATACAATGAACCGGACTGCTATAATGCATCATGCCATGCCCATCCCAGAGAACAAAGAGTTCTTGGTGTCCTGGATATTGGTATGTCTCTTGTGGATGTGGACAATGAATTAAAAACAAACCAGGTGCTTTCCATATCGTTTACAATTATTGCCATATTATGCATCTCTTTTATATTAACACTATTTATTCACAGGCTGGTGACAAAGCCGGTTAAACAATTGGTGAACGGCACTCAAGAAGTCGCTCAAGGGAACCTGGAGGTTGAAATCCCGGTAAAAGCAGGGGATGAAATCGGTCAGTTGGCTGTATCCTTTAATCATATGATCCGGGACTTAAAAAAGGCCAATGAGAAAATCCATGCCTGGAATATTGAGTTAGAGAAGAAGGTGGAAGAGCGCACTGAAAAATTACGCATGACCAGGGATCAGTTGATTCAATCGGAAAAAATGGCATCCATGGGTGTATTGGCCTCTTCCATGGCCCACGAGATTAATAACCCCATGCAAGGCATCCTTACCTATATCAAATTAATGCTCAAAATTCTTTCCAATGCGGAAGTCGATCAAAAACGACTGGCTGAGTTTAAAAACTATTTACAATTAATGGAGAATGAAATTGAACAATGCAGTAATATGGTCAAGAATTTCCTGGTATTCTCAGACCAGACCAGGTTAACTCTCCAGGAAGCCAATATCAATGAGATCATTAATGCCAGTCTCCGGTTGGTGGATAATAAAATTAAGCTTCACAATATTGAAGTGATGTTGAATGTACAGGAAGACATTCCCGGTATTTACTGCGACATTAAGCAGATTCAGCAGACCCTGGTTGCTGTGATTGTTAATTCATTGGAGGCCATGCCTGGTGGAGGTACGCTTCGCATCGATTCCCGGGCTTCAGGAGATGAGCTAGTGGAAATTTTGATCGCTGATACCGGGAAAGGTATACCCAAAGAAAATTTAGGAAATATATTTTCCCCCTTTTTCACCACCAAAGAAAGTGTCAAAAGCACCGGTCTCAGTTTATTTGTATCCTACGGAATTATCAAGGAGCATAAGGGAACCATCGAAGTAGAAAGTGATGTAGGAAAAGGCACCACTTTTCACATCAAGCTTCCCGCAATAAAAAGGTAATTTTTTTGTCTGACGCCTTTTTCTTTACTGGCCGCCGGGGGCATAAATTTATGGTGAATTTTGCTATTCAGGTTGACTTTTGACTTTGTTTTCTCTAAAATTTCATAGGATTAAGAAAAACGTATTTTTAGACAGGATGCAGTAATAAAAGTCTGGATAAGGATAATGAATAAGGATGAAAAATTATGGAACGAAGACTGGCAACCATAAGAAAAGTAAATGAAATCAAGCCCATTGAAGGCGCTGATATGATTGAACTGGCTATCGTTGACGGCTGGCAGTGTGTGGTTAAAAAGGGTGAATTTAAAGCGGGGGACCCTGGGGTTTATTTTGAAATAGATTCATATCTTCCCATAGAGGAACGCTATGAATTCCTGAGAAAATCATCATACAAAAAAATTCCAGACCAGCTCCAGGGCCAACGAGCAGAAGGATTTAGACTGAAAACCGTAAAACTTCGCGGCCAAATATCCCAGGGTTTGATGTTACCCCTGGATATTTTCCCGGAATTAAAAACAACCACCCTGGGAACCGATGTCACGGAAACACTTCGAGTTGAATTGTACGAACCCCCGGTTCCCGCCAATCTTGCGGGTCAAGTTCGGGGTAAACTACCGGGTATCCTTAAGAAAACCGATGAAGAGAGAATTCAGAACCTACCGGAGTATTTTACCCAATATAAAGAGATTTCATTTGAATGTACCGAAAAAATTGATGGTTCTTCTATGACCGTGTATTTTACCGACGATGACCAGGGGGTGTGCAGCAGGAATCTTAATTTGTATGAAGATGATAATAACACGTTGTGGAAAATAGCCAACCAACTTGAGCTGCATAAGCTTTTAAAGGAATTGAATAAAAACCTGGCGCTTCAAGGGGAAATCGCAGGAGAAGGGATTCAAAAAAATCCTTTAAAAATCAAGGGGCAGCATTTTTTCCTGTTTAATATCTGGGACATCGATAAAAGAGAACATCTGCCTCCCAAAGAAAGAATGGAGCTGTTTCATTTTTTTGAAGAGAGAGTGCCAATTAAACACGTACCGGTCATCGTTTCCTCTTTAAAAGTTTTTGAAAGATATAAAACAATGGCGGAGCTCCTGGATTTTGCCGTTGGCAAATCTCTCCTTAATCAAGATGTTCAGCGTGAAGGTGTTGTTTTTAAATCCCTGGAAAGTATCGGCAGGGAAATCGTTTCTTTTAAAGTAATTAGTAATAAATACCTTCTTAAACATGATACCTAATGGGATTTTTTTATTTTGTTATGCCTTCCTGGCCTTTTTCCCCTCATGTTTTACTCTGATTCCATTGCAATAAGCCGGCATAAATTTGAGGAATTTGGGTGCCAGGCAAGAGATATAAGAAATATGTCGTGAATATTTAAAAAAATTTAATTAAAAAAATTAAGAATATCGCCCTGAAATATTAACTTTCTTAAGCTAGATATTAATAAAATTAATTTTTTTGATTATGAAAATTAAAATAATTAATAATGAAGGCAAACATAAAAAAGGAAATAGGCACGAAAGCCAACGCCTTGCCATGCTCCTTGCACCATGCGCCATGCGAGTTTCTTTTTAAATCACCCTATCTCGCATTCGTGAGACGTTCAATGCTGTAAAAGGTTCTCCATCGAAAACAATTTGTTTCGTCTTTTTCCCGTGTCGTTTGAGATAATCCGTCACATTCATCCAGCGGATTTGGCCGTCTGATGTGCGGATGACTAACATGACTGGGTAGTCATGGGACTGCCAGTATTCCGCATGCCTGGGGTTCTTGATGGTGAAAATTTCGTCACCGCTTTTCTTGGTGTAAAGGTAGGAATCCCCCGATTTTAATTGCAGGTAAACCCGTTTCCCGCTGGCCTCACCTTTGTTATTTTTAAATTCGATCTCCCCATCGATCCCCCAATCCGAGTTTGGCGTGGGCCGGAAAATCTGCCCCGCTTCACCGGCGGTGGAAAACGAATGACCCACAAGGATCAACTCACGGCTCTCATTGTCGATATTGATCTGGGCTACCGCATCCATCTCCTGCACCATCCGCAAGAACTCATCCGAAGCAAATTTCTCTTCGATCATGTCGATCAAAGTTACCCGTTCTTCGCATACCCCGCAGACAATATCTTTTTTTCCCATTTCCAGCCGTTTTTTTATGGCTTTCCGGTTCTCCAGCGGCGTGTCGCAGTTGGGGCAGACGTAAGAGCGCACGCGGGTCACTTCTTTTGCCCTTCTCAGCAGGTGTTCGTGGATGTACTTGATAAAGGAGACCTGGGCATCTATCGGAACGTCGGCTTCAAAGTAAACCTTGATCTCTGCCTCATCGCCCTTCCTTTTTGTCATTTGCAGCCCCACCCGTTTCTCAGTGAGGGATTTGAAATCGGCGGCATCTTTCCAGAGCTGGTCTTTATCAAAATCATGGGTATAATGGAGCCGCACCACCAGCGTGGTGTAAATTTCTTCCGGCATGCCGGCGAAACCATAAGTCACAAACACGTTGGGATGTTCCACTAAATCCGGTCGGTCCACCCTGAAATAGGAGGGGAAAACCAGTTGTGTGCCTTCCAATGTCTCTTCCCTTAGGCACAGTGAGCGGTCGATAAAGGTTTGCACCATGGCCCGCAGCAGGATTTTTTCATCCCCTTGCTCCAATCGTTTCATATCTTTAAAATCAAAACCCGCATCCAGCACTTCTCTTTCCGAAATGCACCCGATTTCGTCGGTATTTTCCCGCACGCAGCGGATGACTGCTGAGGCATAGTTATTGATTTGTTCCGGCTGCAGCAGCACAAAATCGCCGAAATCCAGTTTCTGCACCAATCCCTGTCCTGCCAGTAAGCCCACCACCGCACGCAGGTTTTTTTCTTCGATCAATTCGTTCAATTCCAGTTGCAGCCGCTGCCGCAGTTCGGGAATCCTGACCAGTACCATTCCTTCATTTTTAATGTGGATGATGGCATCTTTAAGGGCTTTAAACAGAAGGGTTGTAGCCGTCCATGGCAGTCGGTCCCAGGGGATGCTGTTTGCAATTTTTTCTTTTAGTTCTTCACAGCCGTCGCCGGTTTTTGCCGCCGTGTCCATGAAGGCGCTGTAATCGTGGGATTTGCAGTATTGTTCCAATTTGTCCGTGCTCACCGTAATCCCGCCCCGGTCGCAGCGGCCCGACACCAGCAGTCTGGTCGGATCATGTTTAACCGCCGCCTCTAGTGCTTTTTCCCAGTGCCCCAGGCTTTCAAAGGGGTTGTCCCGCTGTGGATCGATCACCATCAGGGCCAGGGCGGTTTCGTCCATATAGAGTTGGTGGATCAGTCGGTAATCCGGTTGACCTGCAAAGTCCCAGAGCCACACTTCTCTATCCATTGCTGATTCTTCCATGCTTGGCAATTCCAGTTGCCGCACCTCCATGCCGTGAGTGGAACCCGTTTCTTTCCAATCGTTTTCCGTCAGACGCAGAGCCAGTCCGGTTTTCCCCACCCCAGATTCACCCACCAGCACCACCTTGGCATTGGTATAGCGGGCAGAAAGTCCCGGGGCCACCTCTTCCTCAAACTCCGGCATCTCCCACACCCTCACGGTGCCGTCAGCCGAACCCGACACCACCCGTTTCCCGTCAGGCGTTACGGCAACTCCAAAGACCCAGTCGGTGTGGTCTTCGAAGGTGGCGAGGCATTGTCCCGATTCCAGGTCCCACAATTTCAGGGTGTTGTCCACCGAACCCGACACCACCCGTTTCCCATCGGGGGTCACGGCTACTCCGAAAACGGCCCTAGTATGGCCCTCGAAGGTGGCGAGGCATTGTCCCGATTCCAGGTCCCACAATTTCAGGGTTTTGTCACTTGAACTTGACACTAACTTCCTACCTCCATGTGTCACTGCAACTCCCCTTATAAATTTCGTGTGGCCCTTTAGTGACTGGATGTGCTTTCCTGTTTCGAAGTCCCACACGCCTATAGAATAGATATTTGAGTTGTCTCCTGAAATTACTTTTTTTCCGTTAGGTGTTATGGTAAGCTGCGCATAATTTACTAAACTGTACTCGTTATTAATTGTCCAGATACAATCGTCAGATTCTAAGTCCCACAATTTCAAGGTTTTGTCTGCCGAGCCTGATACCACGCTTTTCCCATTAGGTGCTACGGCTACTCCTGCCACTTGTTTACTATGACCTTTAAACGTTTTGAGGCATTGTCCGGTTTCCAGGTCCCATATTTTTAAGGTATTATCATTCGAACCTGATACGACGCGTTTTCCGTCGGAAACTATCGCGATGCTGTATACACTAGAAGTATGTCCTTTGAATGTCTTGAGGTATTGTCCCGATTCCAGGTCCCACACTTTCAGGGTATTGTCCCATGATCCCGATACAACCCTTTTCCCATCGGGCGTTACCGCGACATCTATAACTTCGCCACTGTGCCCTTTCAGCACCATTGCCTCTTTAACCACGATGCCATTTGCTGTTTCTTCTTCAGGTCGGCAAGCGGCCAGGATTTTGTTGTAGGCTTCTTCGCTTTTATCTCTATAGTCAATGGTTAAAAATTGTGAAATGGTGTCACGGATGCTGCAATCTTCGATCAGGATAGGGATAAACTTGCGTTGTGAAAGGACGGGATCGCGGAACATCAGGGTGTGGCGTTCCAGGGTGACCCAATCCGCTCCAAAGGCTGCACCGGACATAACCAGGATAAACGTACGTGTCTCTTCCAGGCCCTGTTCTTCAAAGCACACCGTTAGCCCATCGTTTTCTAATTTCTCTGCCAACTCCCGCGCCACCTCGTTGTCCTTCGAGCTGTGGCTGATAAAAACATCATATTTGAAATTACTCTCCGTACTCTTCATGACTATATTCTACAAGAAATCGAAAAGGATTGCAACAAGGATTTCCAAGATTAAAGGATGACCCTTCCATCTCCTAAGAGCTAAGAGCCAAGAACTTTTTTATTACATCATCTAAAACACCCGCCGTATTGTTTGAGGATTTCAAGGTTCCAAGGGCTGATGCGGCTGTTCGAGTTCAGGCCTTTAAAGCGGCAGCCCTGGATGAAAAGACCATGGAAATATACTTTTGGACTTTTGGCGTATGTCCCTTTTATGCGCCCATTTTATCGAGTAATTGTAAAATCGCTGATGCAGCGGGGGAAAAAAACGCTTCGCCTTTGTATAAATTTCCTTCGGGAAACAATATATCAAAATATCTTCCAAACGCTCCGGCATATTCCCACACATCTCGAAACAATGATGACAGCAAGTACCTGTCCCCGGCCCAGGGTTCGGTATCGGCAAATGTTAATAATCTTGAGAAAAAATAAAAGACCTTACACCAATTGACATAGTGTCCATGAGGTTTTATATGTCTGACCAAATCCCGTCCGCTTTTCAAAAAATAAAGTGTTTCTTTTTTCCCGGTTTCTTCCCGGATAAACCCGGCTGCCGCCCATCTTTTCAAAATCCTGTATACAATTTTCTGATCGTAGTAGATTTCGCGAGCAATCCCGTTTGAATTACCTTTCCCTTCCGAAAGTAGATACAAGAAAATTTCAGCCCTTGCATTGATCCCGAAAATTCCCCTGAAATATAATTGCAGTAAGGGATACTTTTGTATTACCGGTGCTGTAGTAACATTTCGGTCCTCTATCGTTAATAAAACACTTTTATAATCCGGGGGAATCGTTTCTTCGCTTATTTTTTCAAGTCCTTTGCCCCCGGTGCGGTCTTTTAAAAGTCCGGTAACAAATTCAATGAGTTCTTTATGAACAAGGCTTTTTTTCAGTTGTTTATCTTTTTTTGCAAAATGCTTCCCGATTTGCTTTACCCGGGATGAACCGACCCATTCTTTGTTTTTTTTTATCCATTCCAGGCTTGAAGCCAGGAGCCTTTTATCATAATTTCCGATTAAAAGAGAAGAAACGATTAGTGCTTCCAGGTCAATAATATGTTTTGTTTCTTCGACATATGATGAAATACCGAGGGTGCTCCATTGTTTCCAGTGCAATTCAACCAGTTTTTCTTTTAAGCTCGTTCTAAATTCTTCCAATGATTTCATGAAGTTCCTTTTTTTCTAAGAAATCATGCAATTTGGTTTTAAATTCCATTGAATTATCTCGGGTTAATACCCATTTGGCAGCCTTCAATATTTCGTCTATCGAAGGATTCAGGTTAAAAAGATCATCTATATGGTATCCACCGCGGTCTAAAGATGCAAAGAGTTTAAAATGGATTTGATCGATACGGCTAATAAAATAAACCGTTAGATATTTCCCATATTTTTTTCGTACAAGTCTTTCTTCAAAGCCTTCGGGAAGCCCACTCTCCACCTGGAATGTTGGTCCTGTGTCTATCCAGTATTTTGTAAGTCCGAAGTCTCTTCTAACCACTTCCGAAGCACCGATGAACCATTGCGGGAAGCAATCAATTTTCTTTATTTTTATTTTTTGCTTTTCCAGGACCACTTCTCCCAGGACATCCACGTCTCTTGTGGTTCTTAGTACCAGGTCTAATGCGGCAAGAGCAGTTCCTCCACAAACAACTATTGAAAATGGTGAACCGCCATGTACACCGATCTGCCGCTCAAGTGCTTTAAATATTTTGTCGATGGTCTTCGCTTCAATCATAATATTAGGATTTTATCGCCTATCATTAAGGATGTCAAGTCCTAATACTTTTTTAAGGTTCACTTCTTGACTGATTTAGGGTTTTCCCAATAGATGTAAAGGATTTGGTGACCTATATCCCCTTATTTTTTTTCGGAAGTGGCCTTCAATTGCCTCATGAAAGGGATAGATATCCAGACAATTGCAGAAATAACCGAATTGTCTGTCGAACGGATAGAATCGCTAAAAACCGTTGCCCAGGAAAATAATAAGCAGCAATAATGACAAGTTGCAGGATAGAACCTTTATTCTCTTGAGATTTTATAGAAGGAAATTATTGGCCCAGGTTTTTTATTGTATTTACCAATTTCTTTTTAAATAAATAATATGAATGGGTACCAGGTTTCGCCATCAAACGTTTGGCCGCTTCATTATATTTAATGAAGAATAATCTTGGGTCTTTCAAAATTTTCATGATTGCTTCTACTCCTTCTGCCTGATCTATCACATGTATCATCTGTGAACCCGCTGCATGATAACCCATTCCCAGTAACTCTTTTGTGGCCAGGCTGAAATCATCCTCCCCCTGTATATTACCATTAAAAATTGAGTGAAGTACACCTTCACATATTTCAAGTAACCCCTTTTCTAAATTGAAATATTTAATGTACCTACGATTATTTTTTATACTACTAAAATCCTGGTGCCCATTGATTAAATAGGTTGCACTCCCTTCAGCCACCAGACCTGCAACAAATCCATATACCACTTTTTGAACTTCATCCAACTTCAAGCGATTTATGAGATTATGTGACAATTTATGAAATCCCACATGGTGCATTTCATGAGCAAAATAATCAATGATTTCGGATTCGATCAAAGGTTTTGCATCTTGTTTTGAGTAACTCATATTCAACAAATCCATATAAATACAATTTTCGCTAGCAGCAAACCCTGCTTTACCACCGGCAACAACATATATTTCCGGTATTGATACTAAAGGCTCAGGTAAGAAAAGGTCAGCTTTTTTTTTGGCCAAAAATGCAATATTTAAATCTTTAAGAAAGATTAATCGTTTTTTCAGCAAATCCCCATTTTTTACTCCCCACTTCAAATACAACCAGATCGCTTGTTTTAAACGTTTTACACCCAATTTTGCTCGCTCAGAACTATCAACCGGATCAAGGTCAGGAGCATCTTTATCCAGCAGATGTGATAATATTTTATGGTACTGAGCCTTATTTACCTTTGCTCTTCTGTTTTGCTGTTCAATGATCAGGTCCATCCCCCTGGTTTCAAGGATGGCATCTATCATTCCAGGGTTTACTTTCCCTGCTGAGACATGTTGCAAAAATGATATCATCAATTCAGCTTGTGTGAAGTTGATTTTTTCATTTTTAGTATTACTGGAGGCAATCAAACCCATAGAAAAAATAGATATCAACGAAATCAATAATCGTCTTTTATTTTTCATGATATCGTATTCTAATTGAAAAAGATTGACAAAGCAAGAATTTGAGATACATATCAGCAATTTTAATTATGGAGTGATAGAGTCGTGGAGTACTGGAGTAGTGGGAGGAAAATTTAGGTGCGGTGCAAATAAAATTTGCATCTTTGACACGCTTACCCATTTGTGATAAATAAAGGGCATGATTTATTACCTGGCATTGGGTTCCAATATGGGCGATAGGCTTTCCAATATACGACAGGCCATTGGTTTTTTAAAAACCGTGGGGACTGTTTTAAACATCTCTTCAATCTATGAAACGGAACCGGTGGACATGAACATGGCGCAGGGAACTGAGAATGTCTATAACCTGGCAATCTCCTTTGACAGCGTCCTATCCCCCTCTTCCCTGCTGAAAACCATTAAAAACGTTGAAAAAAGGTTGGGCAGGGATGTTAGGAATTCCCATAACAAACCAAGAACCATTGATATTGATATTTTACTGGCTGAGAGCCAGATTATAAACACGGAATCCCTGACAATTCCCCATAAAGAGATGCATCGTCGAGGGTTTGTACTCATCCCTTTAAATGAAATTGCACCAGAGGTTGTCCACCCGGTGTTAAATAAAAAAATAAAGGAATTACTGTCTCATTTAAATACCGATGAGCAAATTAGAAAAATAGAAGACAACATAAATTCCGAGAATAAAGAAACGAATAAACAAGTGGGTTAATTTTTTCTGGGATATTTCAGGTAGGGGATGATGCGGTCGTTCACCGGGGTTCCTGTGCCATCATAGGTCAGGGTGACGATGGGGACGCCGGTTACCCTTTCTATATTACGGCTCATGGCTTCTGTTATCAACGAGGGACAACAAAAGGCCGGGTTGGTCTGCACAAACAAAGAGATATCCGGATGCGCTTTGAGGATATGGAAGATTTTTAAAATATTCTCCCATGATTCCCCACTTTGTTCCAATCGCAGGTTAAAGCTTGAAAGAATCCCGGCAAATTCCAGATCGCCAGAAACCACTGGTTCCCCGACATATTTTTCAAAATAAGTAAAATACTTCTTCTCAAGGAATTCCATGGCGGAAAGGAGGGATTTTAGTTTAAGCATGTGAAGATATTCCTTTTTTTTTGCATACCTTTTAAAAATGGCACGTGAAACTATTTTAGCATATTCATTGTAAGGTGTTATTATAACTTCACCACCGGCATCCTCTATCGCATGAATCAAATCCTGGTTCATGACGTCATTATCTCTCATATAGAGATCGCCGAATATTGCAACTTTAGGTCTTGGGGTTTTGACATGCTCGATCTTTTCAAAAAGAGCCAGGGCATCTTTTACCGCTTCCAGGTACGGCTGCTTCTGCCTATCCAGGAAGGAAGTTTTAAAGATCTCGATTGCCTTGCCGATTGCGTTATCTGTTTCCCCTTTTTTTCTTTCGTAGGGCCGTATCCGGCAGCCCAGTTTTCGGATCAAGCCCCCGAACAGGTAAGCAAAATAAGCATGAATTGAAATAATCGGGGATATCTCGATATGCGAAATTTCCCCGGCATATACGCCCGCCTTCTCCATCCCATTTCCATGCGCTTCAAGAAGACTTTTTATATAATACGGGAACATACCGAGGTTACATGCCCATTTGGAGTTACCCATCCACAGCACTGTTTGTCCAGGATCAAGATTGTACCGGGTGATATACTTGATACACTCAAGGGTAATGGCGTTTAATGGGATACACTGACCGGTATTGGTCCGCATACTCTCCCTGATAACGGATTCATCTTCTTCAAGAAGCCTTGCATCGATTCCTTCCCTTTGAAGATTTGCCACAAGAAGGGGCCCGGTTACAGGGTCCCAGTTGGGAAAGAGAAGTGTTTTCCCGGAAAAATCTTTCTCCAGCCTGGGATTGACTGGCAGGTAATCCCGGTGAGATACTCTGCTGCTTCCATCGTGTTTCGCTGCATGGTTCCTGAAGGACCGGATGCCAGCTTCGATCCTGGTTTCATATCCCACATTGGAATCATGCTCGTCCAACTGGAGAATCAAATAAGGTTTCTCCTTTGAATCCAGTATTCTCTTGAAATACTCAATGGTAAAAGAATCCGGTGAGCATTTAAAAGAGGTTATAAACACCGGGTACAAACCATCTGTGTTGGCAGTAAATGTTGCTGCCTCCAATATCCTGGCAGCAAATTTCCAGTGGCACGCATCCAGCAAAGGATCTATTTCTGTTTCCAAATCTTCAATATAAGGCAGCATATCCTGGAAATAGGTCTTTATTCCAAGGGAGGCGAATATATCTGGTATCCCTTTATTCATTGAAGGAGATAAAACCGTGTACGGACGACCAACAAAAACCACGCGGATATCTGTGCTCCCGCTTTCATTTTCCCTGTACAGCTCTTTTAACTGTTTTTTACCTTCCTGGGAAAAAGAGAGGGCATTATCATATGCGTGGGAAATATCGAGATAGGAACGCTTCCTGGGTAAAACCTCATTTAAACTTTTGAGCAGCTCTAATTTGATAAGAAAACTGCTTTTCCGGTATCCCACAAGGGGAAGGAGGCATTTTGTCCCTTTTTCATCCTGTTCGAGGGCGGAAACCACAGATGCACCAAATTGGGTGTAATAGCAGAAACTTCGCACCCGTTCCTTGGTATTTTTCTCCGGGTTCTTCCTCTCATGAAGATAAATCGGCAGAAAGAGACAATCGGCTTTGTCTGAAAGATAACGGGCATGTCCATGAAGCGCATTCATAGGCGAACAGAATTCAGCCCCTGCAAGCTTCTTCCCAAGTTTTACACTGCCGCAAAACCCTTCACTGGTAACCACTGGTATTGAAAGCTCCTTGAAGAAATATTTCCAGAATGGAAGATCATCAAAGAGATGCAGCGCGGCTGGCAGGCCAAAGGTAAATGTATTTTTTGAGTCTGTTTTTTCTACAGGCAAAGAAGAGGGGCTGGGATTTATCCGAAACGCGTGATCTCGCTCCTTCATCAGATCAAAACCAGACCTGTTTTTATCGATAAATCGCTGGGTGTTATAGTCTCTACCGCATAAAAAACCATAAGCCACCTCTTCATTCTTAACGGTGGCAATCCGGATACGGCAGTGATTTCGACAGAGTTCACAATTCTCTGTTCGCACAGGGATATCCTCTTTGTGAATCTCGACTCCTCTAAAGTTGGAATGGTGCTGATTCTCATCGGCAAGGATCAAAGCCACGCCGAGGGCACCGGTGAGATGACAGTATTTTGACACATAGATCGGCTTTTGGAGTTTCTGTTCAAAGGCGGCAACCAGGGCTTTATTCTTTGCTGTTGCCCCCTGGAAGCAGACACTCTCCCCTATATTCCCCTCTGTTGCAACCTTTAACAGGTAATTTTCTCTTACTGCAAACAGGGAGGCAGCCAGCATTTCATTTACTGAATAATTTTTATTTAAAAGTCGGTTAATATCCCGTTCCATGAACACTGTACAGCGGTCGCTTACCAGGGGTGATTGGACGCCCTGGGCACGCGTTGAGACTTCATTTAACGGAACATCCAGCTTCTCTGCCTGTTCTTCAATAAAAGTCCCGGTACCGGCAGCGCAAACCGTGTTCAGTTGAGAGAAGGTCACCAGGCCATTTCGCATGGTGGTAAATTTTGCATCCTGTCCGCCGATCTCAATAATGGTGTCAGTTTCCGGGTTTAATTCATACGCTGCTTTTGCATGGGCTGTGATTTCATCGAGTATCAAATCGGCACCGATGATTTCCCCGGCAAATTTCCTGCCCGATCCCGTGGTCCCCACACCCTCAAAAAAGAAGGTGATTCCCTTTCGAAGCGTTATATCCTCGATTGCCTCAAGTATCGCTTGCACAGCCTTTATCGGTCGACCGGCTGTACGGGTATAGAACCCGGCCAAAACCCTCCGGATTGAATCCATAAGAACGGCTTTTGTGCTGGTGGACCCAATATCGAATCCCAAATAAACAGAGTACGAATCCCTTTCCCCTTTTATAAGCGGTACATAGATATCTGTCTCTACCGGGTTTGCCGGGATCACATGCAACGGTTGGGATGACTGATGATTGTACCTCTCTTCGCTTTCAAAATCAGGGTACCTGGATAGTTTCAAAGAAAGAGGTTCAAAGAAAAAATCTTTCTTCTCTTCGGGTGTAAGGATCAGGTCATCCAATCCATTAATATTTCCGGTTGAGACGAAAGATTCGGACCAGGTCGGATCGGTTTTTTGTTTTTTTTCATCATCATAAAGGTAGAGCAGGCAGGCACCGACAGCTTCGTAAACATGAGACAGCTCATCTACAATGAGGGTATTTCCAATTCTCTTTTCCAGGTGGTTTACCACGGCTCTGTTTCTCGAAACACCGCCGGAAAAAATAATGGGACTGGGAACATCCTCTTCACTAAGAAGAATATCCGCGATATTGTTTGCAAGTCCCTTACAGACACCATCGCATATCTCTTCGAGGGAGTAACCGATCTGCTGCGCATGGACAATATCTGTCCTGGCAAAAACCGAACAGCGGGATGCGATCTCCGGAGGAGTCCCTTTATTCTGTAAAGCCAGTTCACTTAACTCTGCGCTGCTGGTTAGGCTTAATCTCCTGGCTTGCTGATCAAGGAAACTCCCAGTCCCAGCCGCACAGGAGGTATTGGTTTTTAAGTTTTGATAATTCCCTTCATGGTCAAAGGTGATAAGATTGAACTTTTCACCGCCAACGGCCAGAATGGAACCGACATCCGGATGGTTTTTTTTTGCTGCAGCAATACATGCCATTCGTGAGTCATAGCAGCGAGCGTTCTTTAGAAGATAAGAGGAGGCAGAGGTACAGGCTATTCCATTAATTAATTTGAAATGGACTCCTGTTAGCATCGAACGGAGGGTGTTCAGGATATCGCCGTTATGGAAGGAATAATGGGTGTTGAGGATTTCTCCTTTATCAGACATTTCTACGAGAGATATCGCAACAGATCCGATATCTACGCCGAGAATGAATGGGATATTATTCATATGTCCATGGAAACGGTTCCTTTGTTTTTTTTCGTTTCACCCATCTGATGAAGGTCGATTCTTATGCTTAGAATATAATTTCAAGGAAGTCCTCGATCAATGAGTTTTTGGGATTTTCAATAATTCGCCCGATTTCCTTTTGGTCCCTGTAAAAGATAAAAGTAGGGACTCGCTCGACTTTTAAATCTTCCACGAAGTATTTGGTTTCCCGTGTGGGTTTTCGTTTTACAGTGTAATAATTGACCGTCAGGTTATTGTTGAGCTTATTTATTTGTTCAATGATTTTCAAGAAAGGAGGAACATTGCGTTTGGAGTCGCCGCACCAGAAGGCAAGGTAAACATCGATTTTCAGGTTTTCGCCGCTTTTGGATGCCAATGCCTCAATCAAAGAGTCATCCGTAGTAAATTCGTCATAGACCTTCTTCCACTCTTCATCTTTTAATATTTTATCCTTTTCTATTTTTTCCGCGGCCAATCCGATGATTGTTGAGGTAGTAAAGAAGATGAAAACAACCCCCAATAGCAATAGGGGCATTCGTCCTAAATTCTTAATGCGTTTCATTATTTTTCTCCTCGTCATTTTAAAAGCCCACAGAACACACGGAAAGACACAGAAAAAAAATATCTTTTTGTGTCTTTCTGTGTATTCTGTGTGTTCTGTGGGCCCTTTTTCATTTTATTTCATATAAGTTTTGACATTACCTTTTGCATTATTCATCAAACATGAAACATTAAATAAAACATTACATTTTATGAAAAACGATGCGAACAGTCCCTTTTTTTCCAAGAGTAATGGTATCATTCTGTTCAAGTTTTTGTTCTGTTATCTCCTGGCCATTCACATAGGTGCCGTTGGTGGAATCATTATCTTTGAGAAAAACACCATCATCTGTAAAGTACATGATGCAGTGGAGTTTTGATACAATAAGTTCTGGGATGGTGATATCAGCCAGGGAGGGGTCTCTGCCGATGCGTGTTTCTGCTGCTGTTGATATGACATAACTATTGGTTTTCTCGTCATGGACGTAAAGATCGATTTTATAATACACTTTATCTTCGGTTGCCCCTTCCGCCACAGTGGGTTTTTCGGATATTTCATGCAGTATCTCGTTCTCTTCTTTGGACGGCTCCTTTGTTGATGATTTCTTACTAAAAATTTTGCCTACAATGGATTTCACACTCATTTTGCCTCCCTTTTATATTTTGTAAAAAAAGAAGCAATTTTGCCCCTTTTTTTTATAATTTTTATTGGTTCTGTTTTTTCAGAGTTTTTGCTTTCCTCGACGTGAACCACCACTAATGTGATATTATCGAGGCCACCGCTGTCATTCGCCTTTTTTACCAATTGCTCAACTGCTTTTTGGGGGGGATAGGCAGTGGCATACTCTTTGATTACCTTATCCGACACCATATTGTTCAATCCGTCAGAGCAGAGGATAAAGCGATCCCCTTCGTTCAGATCAAAACTTTCACTGATTTCAGGGGAGAAGCTTTGTCTGGCGCCTAAAGACATATATAAGATATTTTTTTGTGGGTGGTCACGTGCTTCTTCGTCAGTCAATCTTCCTTCTTCCACCATTTTTTCCACAAAGGTATGATCGGTTGTTAATCTTAAAATTTCATTATTTCGAATAATATAAATCCTGGAATCTCCCACATGCACAATATAACCTTTCATATCCGCAACAGCAATGGCACTGAAGGTCGTGCCCATTCCTCTTTTTTTTAGATCGGACAGGGCTTTTTGTAAGATGGTGTCATTGGCTTTGATAATAGCCTCTTTCAATGAATCGAGCATGGGGGTCTTTTTTTCTCTAAGTTCTCTATAGTGGTGGACAAAGTTTAATGTACCCAATTTTGATGCCACATCTCCTGCTTGATGCCCCCCCATACCGTCTGCCACTACAAAAAGATACTCATTGTCACTCACTTTTTCACAGGCAAAAAAATCCTCATTTGTCTGGCGAAGTTTCCCTTTGTCGCTCTTCCCAAAATAGGTTAGTTTCATATCCGCATGTCCTTTTTTTTTATATAAACGGCAAAAAATTCAATTACCATCTATCTCTTTTAGCATATCAACATTTTTTTGTCAAATTTCATTTCATTTTTACCATAAAGAAAACAAATAACACCAGGAAATTATTTTTTTATTCTTTGGAGGAGGTTTGAAGTAGAGGAAGGGGTACGGAAATCAAACAACAGCAGTTGACCACCGGAGGCTTCCACCTCTTTACGTCCCACCACTTCGTAAGATTTGTAATCCCCTCCTTTTACCAGAACATCCACCCGTTGCAGGCTCTTGATTAACTCCTGGGGTGTATCCTCAGCAAAGGGAATAATGAAATCCACATACATAATGGCTTCCAGTATTTCCATTCGTTCTGCCAGTGGATAAATGGGTCGGTCTTTACCTTTGAGCCGTTTCACCGACGCATCGTCATTGATGCCAAGGATGAGATAATCCCCACTGGTTTTGGCAAATTCCAGCAGCTCGATATGTCCGGCATGGATCAAATCAAATACGCCATTGGTAAAAACAATTTTTTTGCCTTCCAATTTTTTTAGCTCTTTGTTTAATTCATCTACATGATGAAATATTTTCATAGTTAAACCTCACGGGGGGGGCAAGCCGCGTTTCTTCCCCGCTCCCACTGGAATTCATCTTCATCTTCATCTTCATCTTCACCTTAACCTCAACTTGAATCCTTTTGAAGCTTTATATTATCGGAAAATTCCCAATTATGGCGTATCCGGGTAATTCCTACATCTTTATAGGTAGAGGTGACCTTAAAGGTGTACTGAAAATGGTGGTAATCAAAGGGATACCCATCCCGTTTATGCACCGCCACATTTAGGAAATAACTGCCGTTGATAAGGTTTAGAGCGGGTACATTAATTTTTATCTTTCCTTTACCGGCTATGCTCTGGGATTTATAATCCTCGATAAATGTATTGGTACCGTAACACTGGACGCCTTCGGTATTAAAAATGCCAATCCCGAATACAAAGTCATCCTCCTTTATCTTAGCGTTCACGTCAAATTCGATAGAGAAGGGTTCATCAGACTCGTAAATATATTTTTCAGTTCCGCTGCTATCGATCATTTTGACATTATGGATTTCGATCTCCTGGCTGCCCCACCGTTTTTCCCGGTTTTCCTCAGCTTCTTTTTCTTCCTCTTGATGTTTGATTCCGGCTTTTTTCTCATCCCTTTTACCGATGTATTCCAGGTAGGCGTCGATGACCCGTTTGGGGTAACCTTGCATTTCGATTTTGCCCTCTTTCAGCCAGATCACCTCGTCGCTGATACGGTCTACCGTTGAGAGGTCATGAGAGACGAAAATAATGGTTTTTCCTTTTCGTTTGAACTCATTGATTTTGTCCAGGCATTTGGGAACAAATGAGGCATCGCCCACTGCCAGCACCTCATCGATCAATAGGATATCCGGGTCCACATTGATGGCAATGGAAAACCCCAACCGCATATACATACCAGAGGAATACGATTTAACCGGGTTGTCGATAAAATCTTCCAGTTCTGCGAATTCAACTATATTATCCATTCGTTCCTGGATTTTTTTCTTTGTTAAACCCAGGATGATGCCATTAATAAAGATATTTTCCCGTCCTGAGATTTCGGGGTGGAACCCGGCGCCCAATTCGATCAATGCGGATATTCTGCCTTTGGTGGTAATGGTGCCAGCGGTGGGCTTGCTAATACCGGCCAGTATCTTCAATAGGGTACTCTTTCCGGAGCCGTTCTCGCCGATAATGCTTAAGGTTTTACCCTCTTCCACATGGAGACTAACGCCTTTCAGGGCTGCAAATTTTTCATCCTGTTTCAAATCGGAAAAAAGTGTACGATTAACCAGCGCGCTTTTAAGGGTCAAAAACTTATGCTTATGAGAATATTTTTTATAATACTTAACGATATCTTCTGCAATGACTGATACGGAGTGCATGTTATACCTCTTCAACAAATGTATCCCTTAATTTATCGAAAATCGAATAGCCCAGGTAGATACATATCAGCCCCACGATAAAGGTAACAGGAAGTTTTTTCCAGTGGGGAAGGGAGCAGTATACAAACGTATAATGGTAGGCCTCAATGATATGGGTCATGGGATTTAAGTTCCAAAACAACAAGACGGCTTTGTGTTTCTGAAGGGCGGGATTCAACAGCGAATATATAATGGGGGTGGCGAAAAACCAGAGAGTCAGCAGGTTGGCCAAAATGTCTTTCAAATCCCGGAAATGAACCGTCAGAGCAGAAACCAGGAAACTTAATCCCATGGTAAATACAAACTGAACCAGGACAGCCACCGGGAAAAAGAACACCCAGAAGGATAACCCTATCCCCTGTCCGAAAAAAATAATAATTATTATCAAGATTGGAACGCCCAGTAAAAAATGCACCATATTGGTGAGCACCACCATGATGGGCAGCACTTCAATGGGAAATTGAATTTTTTTTATCAGGTTGCCGTGAATAAAGAGCACATTGGCAGACTCCAGTATGGAGGAGTTGAACCACAGCCAGGGGAGCAGGCCAGTAAATAGAAAAATGGCATAGTTGATACCCTCCAGGTTAATGTCCTTTACCCGTCCACTGCTGCCAGGTAATATGACCCCGAAAACGACAAAATAGACCGAAAGCAGCATCAGGGGATTTAAAAAGCTCCAAAAGAAACCAAACACCGTACCCCTATACCGTGCTTTTAACTCCCTGGTCACCAGTGTTAATATGAGCTGCCTGTACTTGTATAACTCTTTCAACTTTTTTATCATTACTTTATCCTGTTAGTATTTCATCCATTTGTTCGGTATATATTCCTTTTTTTTTGAAGATAACCAATGGTTCCATTTTTTTTAGGGAAATATTTTCAATGGCTAATTGTACCAGAAATCGTTCGGGTTTTCCATCTTTAAAGGAGAAAATTTCCCTGATTTTCCTGGTAAAGAAACCGATCTCCCCTGATATTTTTAATAATTCATCGAATCGTTCATAGGGAAGAATGAGGTGCAGACTCCCTTTTTCACTTAAAATTGCCCGCGATTTGACCAATAATTCGTTCAAAGTTAGTGTTATTTCCGTCTTCGCATTCCGGATTTCAGGGTAGGGGCTTAAACGGCCTCGGCGCACCTGGAAATAAGGGGGATTGGAAAAAATACACCTGAGTCCCAACCGGGAAAAATTTTTATAATTTTTATTGAAGTCACCCTGAATCACCTGGAACTGTTTAGAAAACCCATTTTGTTTCGCATTCATTTCTGCCAGGTGGCTCAATGATTCCTGTATTTCAACGGCGTATATTTTTGAAAATTTTTTTTTATACAGGGCCAGCATGGAAATAATACCGCATCCGGTACCGATTTCCAAAGCCTCTTCTGAAGGAGAGGAAGGCAAGAAGTCGGCAAGTATAGGTGCATCAACAGAGAAGCGATAACCCTTTTTTCTCTGCCAGATGATGATTTTTTTCTTATAGAAAAAATCTTTATTAATATCATCATTCAGGTTAAGGTTGAGGTTTAGGTTGAGGGGGGAGCTTTTCATGTTCTTCTTTCTATTGAACTTATAAGCTTGTTTAGTTCTTCCCATATCTCCCCTATTAATGCAATTAAGCCATCAAAATCTTTCTGGCTAAAATAAGCAACTCTGTATCCAAAAATAGAATGACTTTTTGTTTCACTGAGAGACCCGCGGGCAATGTAATAGAATCTCAACTTATCTTTACTATGCTTTCTTCCGAATCCTTCGGCTATATTTCCAGAAACCGAGAGGCTGGAATTTCTTATCTGAGAAGTAAAACAATAATCTTCTTTTTTGGGCAAATTATCTGTAAGTTCAAATACCTTTACAGCCAAATCCATTGCTTTCTGCCATACAATCATATCTTCAAACGATTTATACTTCATACTATCCTCACATAATCTAACCTTAATATCCTCAATATTCGATCTTAAAAGCACCTCCTCAACCTCAACCTTAGCCTCAACTTGCGTTCAAATATTCTCTAACCAGATTAAGACTGTAATTGATGGTTCTGGCTTTTACCATTTCTCTACTTCCTGGGAAAAGTTTGTAAATGCCGATATCTTTTCTTTCAGAGCTTAAATGCATAAACACCAGGCCTACCGGTTTATTTTCAGATGCGCCTCCTGGACCGGCAATACCCGTAACAGCAACGGCAATATCCGAACCGGTTAATTTCCTGACACCATTTGCCATCTCTTCGGCTGTTTCTTTTGAGACAGCACCGTATTTCTTTAAGGTGTTCTCATTGACCCCCAGCAGCTTTTTTTTCAGTTCATTGGAATAGGCAATCACCCCCCCCAGGAATACGTCGGAGCTGCCCGGGACATTGGTAATGGCGTTTCCCAGCCCACCGCCGGTACAGCTTTCCGCTACACAGAGGGTTAGATTGTGAGCTTTCAGCTCCTCGATAATAAACTGCTCCATAGAGATATCCTCTTCCGTCACCAAATAATCTTTCATCCGTTCTTTGATTTTTCCTGCCAGTTCATCGGTGAGGATTTTTGCCTCTTCGGGTGTTTTCCGGGAACGGCCCAGCAAGTGGACCTCAATAAGACCTGGGTTGGCCAGGACTGTGGTTTTGACGTTTCGCTTGTATTTGGAGTACAGCTCGGCAAGCACGGAATCGGTTTCCGATTCAGTGATATTGGCAAATTTAAAGCATCGTTTGTATATATGGAAATTGGAAAGCGCTGCGATTTTTTCTTCAAAAACAGCATCAAACATTGGTTGCATTTCCTGGGGTGGTCCGGGAAGTAGTAAAACTTTACATTCTTCGTTGTCGATATAAAGCCCCGGAGCTGTCCCAAGGGCATTGGGCAGTACCTCTGCTCCCTGGATGACAAATGCCTGACGTGTATTGATTTGAGGCATGGTAATCCCTCGTTTTCTGAACCGTACTTCCAGCTCAGCCACAATCTCTTCTTTAAATTCCAGTTCCCGTTTCAGTGCTTCGGCCGCAGCCTCACGGGTCACATCATCTTCAGTAGGTCCCAGTCCGCCGGTAATGACCACCAGTTGGGCCCGTTTGCAGGCATTTTTTATTATCCAGCTTAGATTCGTAATGTCATCACCCACTACCACTTTCATGTCCATCAAGACACCTTTTTCCATCAATTTTTTTGCCACATAGATGGAATTGGTGTCTATTCTATCTTTTTCTAATAACTCGCTGCCGACTGCTATAAAAATGGCTCTCATCGTTGTTCACCTTTTTTGTAATAAAACACATTGTAAATGAAACGCTTCAAACGGTCAAGCCCTCCGGCTGCTTCCGGCGGCCCGTTTTTTATTAATGGCCTACCATGAAAATAGAGCTCATAGAGCCCACAGAACACACAGAAAACACAGAAAAGGAGAAGGAGAAAAAGGTGTCAGGATAGAATGAAAAAATTTTTTTTGAGATTTTACTTTTTTTTTTATATTTAGTATTATTAAGGAAGTACGAAATGCTTTTTCAAAAACTCAAAAAAAGGAGAAAAAATGAAACAGAAGAATTTATTTATCATCTTAATGGCTATGATCGGCTCATTGGTGTTTACCGCAGACCTGATGGCTAACGTCACCAAGGTGAGAGTCATTGTCACCCCTGACAGTTTTAATGGGAAATGCCCGAAGAAATTTTATTTCAAAGGGCAAATTACTTCCGACAGTGCAGGAATAGTAGAGTACAAATGGCTCCGCAGCGACGGTGCCACTGCTCCTGTTCAAACGATTCGTTTTGAAAGACCAGGAACATTGGGAGTGAGCTCTACCTGGACAATTGGTAGGAACTACACCGGGTGGAAATCCATTCAAATCATTGCCCCCAATACTATCGGGTCAAACAGGGCGTCCTTTAGGTTAAAATGCTTACCAACGATTCAACCGGTTCAAAGGGTTGAAAGAGTAAGACCTGCACAGGTTAGGCCTGGAACAATGAGAAGGTTCTGTCCAGACCCGGCAGCTCATGAGATTCGTTTTGAAATAGTGAACCGGACGAGCCAATTTAACGGGCGGGTTCGGATTACAGGAATTGTCAAAAATGTTGGGGGTAAAGCATTTACATCAGGCCCTAACCAGGCCAAAGCGTACCTCTATCAATTGCCTCCGGGCGCTACTACTGGAGGAACCATTGTAGCACAGAGGGAATTCACGAACCTGGCTGTTGATGCAACCTTTTCATTGAGTTACGAAAGAAATTGGAGGAGTTCTTCAGCGGCAGAGGGTGAGTTTCCTCCCACCTACCGGCTGCTAATCTCATATGACCCTGATATTTATATGGATAACAACAAGGATAACGACGACTGCAACCAGGGGAACAACAAGAAAGATCGCAGCGGTTCTGAGATAAACGATTTATTCAGGCATTAATAAAAAATAAAAAAAAAGAAAAAAAGGTGCCAATCTAGCTAAACCTATTTTAAACAGCAAAGAGTTTTACTCAAATTGCACGATGTTCCATAAATGGTTGTATTGAGGAAGGGCTATTTTTAGCTTTATGAGATTTGATTTGATTTTTTTCTTCCTTGGGCGAGACCATTTATTAACCCAATTTAAGAATTTTTTTATCTTTTCTTCATCCGTTGCAAAGTCTATTCGTTTTTCGATCAACAGGTTGTAGTATTTTTTAAAGTAGCACAAGTTACAGAGAAATAATAATTTTCGATACAGTTTAAATGTTCGAAAACTGTGCTCCGAAATGAACCATTTTTTATAGAGATCTATACAGTCGTCCTCTTGAGAAAAGTTGTAATTCCTTGTAATATAGAACATAATACTTTCTAGATTCCCGATGTCATCATTTCTTAAATTACTTTTTTTAATCCAGTTGGATATAAGGTCTATCAGCCATTTAGAAGCAATTTTCTCATTAAATATTTGATGACGTAACAAATAGGAAAGGGTGTATAGAACCTCATCTAAATCTGAGTATTTTTTACACCAATAAATTATTGATTCAAGTACATCTTCGGGAATATCTTTAAAACGGCAGAATCGATTGAGCACGATAGATGCATCTTGATGTTCTATATAACTATGCAGCCATCTTTGGGCATATTCTTTGATGTAATCTGCATCTTTCGTGAGCTTCATCCATGACCTGATGACATTGCAGGCATCGAAGATGTTTTGAAACTTTTCGAGCCATTTGATTATGAATGGTTCCACTTCTTTCAGTTCGCCCTCGGCATCGATCCAAGATTGAATGATAAAGCTAGCATCCTTTTCTTTTGGGAATTCTTGAAGCCATCCCTTTAAATACTTTTCGATTAAGGATTGATCTCCTCCTGAATTAAGCCAGGCGGTAAATACAAAACGTGTTTCAAATTCCTTCGGGAATTTTTGAGGGTAAAAAAAAGGTGCCAGACTGGAAAAATTACATTACCAAGAAGAAGAATTAAAAATATTAAAAATATTACCTCAAAATATTAATTTTCTTAAGGATAAAATTGATAAAATTAATTTTTTGGGCCATAAATATTAAAAAAATTAATAGCTTTTAGATATTTTATTACCGTAAAAAGAAATAGTGAAATCATTATTTTTTGGGACTTTATCTCTCCATCTTTGAGCAAAGCGATAGGTCCGAATGTCACTAATTTAAGCTCAGTAGGCAATGAAGCAGTAAACAGTAGGCAAAAAACAAAAGGCTTCGCGCTGTCAGGTATAATGAAAACCGCATGCAATCAATGGAAACAGCAACCGCAGCCGATTCTCAATATCCCCAAATCACCCTTTACCAACTGCCAACTGCCTACTTAAGTTAGTGAGATTCGTGATAGGCCATGATTAAAGGGGTCAGGCCAGAAGTGCGAGAAGGAAGTGTGATTAAAGGGGTCAGGCCAGAAGTGCGAGAAGGAAGTGTGCCAAACAAACCAATCAAGGGTAAAAAATAACTTGTAAAAGTTGATAAAAATAGAAACTGAATGTATAATTAGTTAGAGGATAAAATAATGAAAAATAGGACCATATCAATACATTTTGATGCAGAAACATATTTAATTGCCGAAAAATTGGCTAAACTGGCCAACATGCCCATCCCTGAAATGATAAAGGAGATGATAAAAACAAAAGGCCATGCTTCTTACCTTGAAATTTCCAAAAGTGTGAAAAAAATCAGTGGTATAATAAAAACGGATAAAGATTATAAAGAACTGAGAGAGATGATAATTGATGAAAAGATAGAGAAATATGAAAGTCTTAATTGATACCAATGTTTTGCTGGATGTACTGACGGAAAGAGAGCCCTTTTATAAGGATTCGGCTGTAATCTGGACGATGGTGGATAAAGATTTTGTTAAAGGATACGTATCTGCTATTTCTGTTAATAATATTTATTATATTACCAGGAAGTTAAAGGGTATAAGTGAAGCCGAAAGAATTGTAGACAAAGTCATCAAAGACTTCAGAATAGTTTCTTTAACCTATGAAATACTAAAACTATCAAGAACCATCAGTAAAAAGGACTTTGAGGACGTTATTCAATATTTTTCGGCAATTCAGCAGGGCTGTGATTTTATTATCACCAGGGATACAAAAGATTTCCCTCAAAAAAACATTAAAGTTATTGAACCGGCAGAGTTTATCAAAAAATTTGAAAATATACAGAAATAGAAATATTGACGGTGCGTGTGAATGTGGGAATTTAAACACCCAGCTTTACTTCATCCTAATTTTTACCTCTTTCCTTTTCCTTTCATCCTACTATAAATAATAAATATCAGAAGACACATTTTCCCGGCCTGTCCCCTATTTCCCCACTTTTTTAGAATATAATTTATCACGATTTTCTTTTTTAATTGCTTTCATTTTTTCATAAAAATAACCTGTAAATGATTGATTTAAAACCTTGAAACCTGATTTATCTTTTGAATCATCAGGACAACCGCTCAAGGTTAATAACAAAGTGTTGATTTCTTTTATTTTTTCTTCATTTTTATCATCCATTTTTTCCTCCTTAGGTAGTCAGTATAATGTTGTTGACATAATGTTAAAGGTTGTTTTAAGTACCTTTTAGTACTATAAACCGGACCTGGGCGGCATCCTGCGGATACACCTGGTCCGGATCTTTTCAGGGCAACGGGATGGACAGGAAGAAAAGTGCTTTATTAACCTTTAACCCTGCCCATCCAACGGATCTAACTCTTTTTGTTCCCTTGACTATTTCCAGGGGGCTCTTTTTGAAAAAACTGCCCCCTGGACGACCCCCGCAAAAACTTTTTATTATAGTACTACAAATTCACAAAATAGCTAAAAAAGATGCCAGGCTAAAAGCAGGCTAGAAGGATTCTTCCATTCGTCTGACACGTTAAGCGTAGGTATATCGTTATGCTTCTTAGGCGCCCAATGGTCGCCAATGGCTTAAAGCACCGCCGGAATAATGCATTCCTCCAGGGGCCTCAAATCATAATCGTAATTGGCCTGCTGGATAACCGCTACCAGATCAAGGGAAGGGAAAACAAATATCAACTGCCCACCCATACCGCGGGCACTGACCGATTCCACCTCCACACCCTGCACATTAAAGGTTTGCACCCACCAAAGATACCCGTAATAAATCCCTGTTAAGGGAGCAAAAACATGCGCTGCCGTAGACCGGCTGACCCAGTCGCTGGAAACAATCTGATTTCCTTTCCAACTGCCGTTATTTAACACGATACTGCCGATCTTGGCCATGTCCCGCGCTTTCATTTCAAGAGAGGAAAAAGTGCAGGTCATCCCATCCTCAGGATTCTCGTTCCAGTTGAAATCCGAAATACCCAGCGGTGTAAAGAGATGTTCCTTTGCATAATCTTCAGCATGCATCCCTGTGATATTCTCCAGTATGCCGGACAGCAAAAGCACCGCACCGTTGCTGTAATGAAAGACTTCGCCCGGTTCCGATACCATCGGCTGTGCCAACATGTAGGCTATCCAGTCACCATTCTCTATCAGGGCCGTGAGATCGTTGCGGGGGTCGTCGTCGGGATAGGACTCATCCCATTTCAAACCCGAGGTCATAGTAAGGACATGTTCCAGGGTGATTTTATCTTTTTGTTCGTTTGTTAGAGCTGCATGTTCCGGGAAAAATGAGAACAATTTCCGGTTCACATTTTCAAACCTGCCCTGGTCCCAGGCGATCCCTATCACCAGGGAGGTAATGCTTTTGGTCACCGAATACGTATCCACCACCCTATTCCTGTGGAAATCGAGGAAATATTCCTCAAAAATAAGTTTCCCATGTCTTACCAGCACAACACTGCATATATTAAAGTAAGTGGAATCGTTGATCCGTTCGATCAGTTGATGGAGAGGTGCTTCTTTCACTCCTTCAGCCCTGGGTGTGGAAACCTCCCAACCATCCTCCGTTTGAACCGGTGCATTGAAAGGGTTCTGCTGCGTCCCAGGGTTATCTTTTTTTACCGTGCAAAAGGAAAAAGCAAGTATTAATAGTATAGTCAAAACGATCCTTTTTCTCATATGCCACCTCCGTTTTTCTTGTGGTTGATTATAAATTGAATATTACTAATACGGATAGGTGGTGTGGAATCGGAGCCGGTCTAAAATTCATCTGTCCCCAAACTTCGCCAAATTTCCAATTTCTATTATCTTATGTTAATTTTTTTAATTTATATAGCATGGAATATTAATTTTATTAAGTCCAAACTTAAAAAAATACTACTCTGCGAAGTAGCCTCGCTACGTAGTACGAGTGCTACTCTGCGAAGTAGCCTCGCTACGAAGCACGAGTTAATATTTTAGGGTGATATTTTTAATATAATTAAGACCAGGATAGAATATTCTTTAATTGATGATCTCTTCCAGGTGATAGTATTTGATTTTCCGATACAGACGCGGCCGGTTAAGGCCCAATACTTCAGCGGCTCGGGTAATGTTAAAACCAGTTGCCTTTAATACTCGAACGATATACTTTTTCTCATGCTCTTCGAGGGTAGAAAACCGTTTTTCTTCGATCTCTTTTCCTTCTAAAATCGAATAGGAAAGATCATCCAGGGCAATGGTATTATTTTTTTTAAAAGGGATGATACTTTTTATTGTATTTTTTATCTCCCGGACATTTCCTCTCCACGAATAATTCAGAAAATAGGTTTCAGCCTCTTTACTGATTTTTGTGACGTTTTTACTGTAAATTTGATTATACCTCTGGATAAAATGGCGGATCAGGGGTAAAATGTCCTCCACTCGCTCCCTTAAAGGCGGTATTACCAACGAAGACTCTTTTAAACGGTAGAAAAGATCGCCTCTAAACTGTTTTAAATCGACTTCATCATTAAGCTTTTTATTGGTAGCTGCGATTAGTCTTATATTGATTTTTAGCGCTTTCTTACTTTTTAACTGATAGATCACCTTCTCATCAAGTATCCGCAGCAATTTGGCCTGTATACTCAGGGGTAATTCTCCGATTTCATCGAGGAACATCGTACCATTGTCCGCCTGGATAAATCGACCGCTGTAACTGTTTACAGCACCTGTAAACGCACCTTTCTGAAAACCGAAGAGTTCCGATTCAAAAAGCTCAGTGGGGATCGATGCACAATTTACCGGGAGAAAGACCTCCTCTTTTCGCAAGGAGTAATTATGAATTGACTGGGAAAGCACCTCTTTTCCCACCCCGGTTTCTCCCTCAATGAGAATCGTATTATCGGTTTTGGACAGTACCTTTGCCCTGGAAATAATATCCTCCATCTGCTGACTTTCATAAATAATATCATCAAATACATAATTTGAAGCGACTTCACTTTTAATAGATCGAAAATTATTTTTCAACTGGTTCAATTCAATGATTTTTTTCACCTGGGCAATGAGCAATTCCTCTCCAACCGGTTTCTCAAGATAGTTGAAGGCACCTTTCTTAATGGCCTCTACCACACTGGGAATGGTTGCATTGGCAGTGATGATAATTGTTTTGGAAGCCATTTTTCCCGGGTAGCTATTAAACAACCGAATACTGTTTCCATCCGGTAATTTTAAATCCAGGATGATTACATCATAGTTTCCTAGCTCAATTTTTTGAGCTGCGGTTTGAAAGGTTGCAGCCTCATCAACCATGAACTGATGAAGCTCAAGCTGACTTTTTAATATTTCTCTTAGGTGAGCTTGATCTTCAACAAGCAATATCCTAATCATTTTTGACCTCTTTTACTTTGACTCTTTTAAAAGAATTACAAATGGTGCAAAGTCCATATTTTTACCCAATATTATTACATAGTATAATACGAACTCACGCGGGAAAAGTTTACAGGATTCACAAATTCACATATTCACGGAAGAGCCAGAGATCACGTTTGGGGAGGTGTGCTTTTTTGATTGTTTTTGACCTGTGACTCAGAAGATCTTAATTTGAAAAAAAAAGTCATCTGTAATAAAATAACATTATGAAAAATGTAAGGGTATCAGAATATTTGCATTTTCTGCCGGTAGATAAAGAGACCTATATTGGTTGGAACCGATATTTTCCTTCCATCTTTATTTTGAATGAATCGGCATTGGATTTACTCGATCATATTAAAAACAACAAACCCATCATGGATGTGGATCATGAAGATATCGAACATTTTTTAAAGGAGTTTAAAAAATATAATTTTATCTATGAGAATGATTCGGACGATGATCCATCCCGAAAGAATTTTCTGAATATGGTGAAGCAAAAGCTCGAAGAATCAGACCGGAATGCAAAGGAATTTTACAGGCAAAAAAAGGATTATGAGGCATTTAATATTGTCAACAATGATTGTAATCTTGCGTGTTCCTATTGTGTAATCAATCACGAAAAAAAGTGTGCCTGGGAAGGATTAAAAAAAAGGGATGCAGATAAATTAAAGATTATTAATACGTGTGTTGATCAATTTATCTCCAGGAAGATCGAAAATGGAATTTATGAGGCAAAAATTTTTTTTAACGGGGGAGAAATTTTAATTGAATGGGAGTTGATAAAGCAAATCGTCCAAAGAATCTCAAAAAAATATAAAGATATGAAAATCGAATACGGGGTCAATACAAATCTGACCCTTTTAACCGAAGAGATCGCTGAGTTTTTTACCCGGAATGATATTGCAGTGTATATCAGCATCGATGGATACAGGAAAGCGCACAATAGAACCCGGAAGTACCATAATGGAGTGGGCTCGTTTGATGACATTATTGAGAAAATGGCGATTTACCGAAAATACAATAAAGGAAAAGGGCTGAAAAGTTTCCAGGGAACCTTTGAATACCCCGATGATTTTGAACCAGAAGAAGTTTATAAAATGTCTGAATATGGGTTTGAACTCGCCCGGTTAGCCCCGAACCTGTTGAATATTTCAGAAGAAGATGCAAAAAAGAAAGCCCAAATAATGAGGGAATTTTTGAAATTAAATTCCCAACATCAATTTCAAGTCACGGAACTGATTTTCACCAAAGCAAAAAAAAAGATAAATCAACAGGAATTTCAATTCTCTTTTAATTGCCCGGGGTTGAGCGGGCTTCCCAAAATGGGAATCGAGATGAATCTGTCCACCTTATCTCTTTCCCATCTATGCGGTTTTATCCCAAAAGCAGCGGTTCCGATCGAAGAGCTGGATTATAATATTTATAACCCGAAACTCTGGGAGGTCTCTTATCAATTTATCAAAGAACGAATGGAGACTCTGTTGGAAGATTGTATGGAGTGTGAACTGATAAGTATTTGTGCAGGGGGGTGCATCATGTCGGGAATCGATAGTGAGAACCGGTTGAATAAAGCAGCCTGTGTCTATCAAAAGGAGATGTGGAAAATTTATGTGAAAAAGGCATATGACGATAGGAAGAAGTAAGAGTGCCTAAACCAGACAAGCCGGAACCAAGACGGGCTTGTCTGGAAATTACAAATCCCAAATCCCAAATCCCAAACAAATTACAAATTCCAATGACAAAAATTACAAACAACTCTGACGGTCTTTTAAGTTCAGGTTTGTGATTTGTAATTTGTGGTTTGGGATTTGTTCTCGTGCTACGTAGCGGGGCTACTTCGCAGAGTAGCATGTAATTTGTATTTTGTTGTTTGTAATTTTATTTTCTGCCATTTTCTGGCAAGATTTTACGAAGAAGGTACTAAAGAGCCCCAGCGCCGTCATTCATTGATACAAAATGTGACACCTCAAGAATCTTCCTGGATAAGCTGTGGACGCATCATTAAAGAAAACGTCCTCTATTAGAACTCTCTATGTGTAATACTTTATTACGCGCAAATGGTATGCTTAAAATTGTCGATATATCAATAAAACTAAGACAGAGCCATTTAGAACCTCATTTTCTTGTCACATTTTATTTCGGTTCCTTTTAATTCATCCTTCATGAAACAAGCAAGGAGCTTTGTATTTCAGGTTTTTCAACCAATGACTATTTTGGTAGGTATCTTGCTAGTCATTATTTCTAAGAATTTAAGAACATAAAGTATCAAAAAGAGAATTGAATGAGAAGAAAAGACTTTGAAAAACCGAAAAAAATAGTCTTTGAAAAACTGAAAGTAAAAGAGGAAGAAAAGGTCAGAGGCGGCGAGAACACGGAGATACCTCTACCTCTACCGGGTAGACCTTGTATCAAGTACGTAGGGTGTGAACACGTCGATTAAAATCGGTGTGATCTGTGTAAACATGTAAAGGGATTTCAGCCTATTGTTCCCGAAGGGAAAGATATTTTAAAGGTGGTCCCCTCTCCGGGTTTACTTCGAACCTCGATTTTCCCGTTGTATTCATCCACGATTTGTTTTACCACAAAAAGTCCCAACCCCGTCCCTCTTCCCGGTTTCTTGGTGGTGAATAACGGATCGAAGATCTTTTCCAAATTCTCTTTCTCTATTCCAATCCCGGTGTCTGAAACCTCGATAACAATCATGGGATTCCAATCTTTTTTTTTATATAAACGTATATGGAGTTCGCCATCCTTTGGCATGGCCTGGACAGCATTAAGACAGAGATTCATTACTATCTGTTGGAATTTTGTGGGATTGATATAGAAGCGCACCTCCTCTTTCGGCAGTTCCCATCGGATATTTACCTTTTCAGGTGTTGTGACTTTAAGAATCTCAAGGATATCATCCAGTAAATCCGGGAGATTTGCCGCCATTGTTTTATCATACGTTTGCCGGGTAAAGACAAGCATTTGTTTCACCACCTGGACAGCAGCCACTGCAGTACTCTTTATGTTTTCAATGGATTTAATTTTTTCACGCTCATGTTCCGCATGTTGAACGGCAATCTTTGAGTAGCCGATAATGATTGCCAGGAGGTTCTTCAGGTCATGCACGGCACCGCTGGCAAGAATACCCAGCAGTTCCATTTTTTGTGCCATCACCAGCTGCTTGTTTCGTTCCCGAACGGCGATCTTTTCCTTGGCCCGTTTGATTCGCCACAGGAGAACTATCACGATTAAAAATAAAAAGAAGAGGACCGAAAGTGCCTGAAACCACCAGGTCTGCCAGAAGGGAGGCAGAATTCTGAACCGGATTTCCGCCGGTCTTAAACTTTCAATCCCGTCATTATTGACTGCAATGACGCTAAAAGTGTAATTGCCAGGGGGAAGATAAGGGTAAGATATATAACGCTGCTGAAGCTCAAACCACTCCGGAGCAATACCTTTTAATTGACATTTGTATATCACGTCTTCGGTCGAGGTAAAGGAGACTCCAATAAAATCGAATTTTAAGTAATTTTGATTGTGGCGCAAATGAATGCTGTCGGACATGGGGTACTCCTTTCCCAGGACACTGAGGTTCGTGATATAGACCGGCGGGGGAACTGTATTCACCCGATCAAATTTAAAGTTGAACCGGCTGATGCCATTTGCTGTCCCAAACCATAAATATCCCCGGCTGTCTTTCAGACAGGCTCCTTCACTCATCTCATTAGATGCCAGGCCGTCTCTCGATGTATAGGGTTTAAAGGTCTTGCCATTAAACCGGTTAACACCTTTTGCCGTGCCGATCCAGAGATTCCCATTGTCGTCCTCCATCACAAAATAACAGGCATTGTCGGATAAACCATCGGCTGTTGTATAGTGGGTAAAATGCCCATTACTAAAACAACTTAATCCATGCCCTGTACCGATCCAGAGTCTTCCGCTGCTGTCTTCACATATAGAATAGATCCTATTAAAAAATCAAACCATCTCGGGTTGAATAATGGAACGTTTTATCTCCTGAAACTTTACTTAAGCCTCTCAGGTCGGAAAACCACAAATCCCCTTTTCTATCCTCAAATAGGGCATGAATGGGAAGAGACTTTTGTTTAAAACCAGGAGGGCTGATAGCCCCATTAATGAACCGACATATTTCTTTAACAGTACCAATCCATATCACACCATTCATGTCTTCTACTAATGAAATAACGATATTATCTGGTAGGCCATTCCTTGTTGTGTAATTCCTGAATTTTCCGCTGCCTTTATCCGCCCCTGGAGAATAGACACTAAGGCCTCCACCTGTCCCGATCCATATTTGTCCCACCCTGTCCTCCAGTAACCTGTGTATGGAGTCATTTACCAAACCATCTTTTGTGGTAAAATTTTTGAATACCCCATTGAAGTAACAGCTTAATCCTTTATCGGTTCCAAACCAGTATTTCCCTTCTCATCTTCAAAAATCTCGTAAATTAAATCATCAATCAATCCATCTTTAATATAAAAATTTTCAAATTCAATTCCATTAAACCGGCTTAAACCATGTGTCGTTCCAATCCAGAGAAATCCCTTGGAATCCTGCAAAATGCACTGTACGGAAGCAGATGGCAGCCCGTCTTCGGAGGTGTAGTGGACAAAGGGAAGAGATTGGGCAAGCGAGATTTTCAGTGGAAAAACGTATGATAAAACAATGACAACTAAGACTTCTATTACTCTTTTTTTCATTTTCATTTTCAATTTTGTTTCTTAATAAATATATTATAAAAATCACTTTTTTTCAAATAAACAGAACGTATTATTCATTGGAACAGATTGTGACACCTCAAGAGTTTTCCTGGATAGTCTGTGGAAGCGCCATTTAAAAAAATAGCTTCTTTTGGAACCGCCTATGTGTAATACTTTATTACTCACATATGGAATGCTTAAAATGGTTGATATGTCAATGAAACATGAAACTTAGCCATTTAGAGCCATATTTTATTGTCACATTTTATTACGGTTCCCCTTATTCTATCATTCATGAAACAGGCCACTATCCTTGCATTTCAGGTTTTATCAACCCGGGGCTGATTTGGCAGCTATCTTGCTTCCTATATTTCTAAGAATTTAAGAATATAAGTAAAGAAAAGGAGAATAAAATGAAAAAAGAAGATTTTGAAAAACCGAAAAAGATACTCTTCGAAAAACTGACAGTAAAAGAGACAGAAAAAGCCAGAGGTGGCGATCCCTTAGTCCTACCAATGCCGTCAGACGGTTGCCAGCAGGAAAAAAGCGTCGGAGGCATCGAAACCTTGCCCCCACCAATACCGGTAAAGAATTGCGTGTAAGAGAAACAAGAAATAATCGACGGGATTGGTGTTAATGTGTTAATTTTAAGGAACATCAGCCTGTCGTTCCCGAAGGAAAAGATATTTTAAAGGTGGTTCCCTCTCCAGGTTTGCTTCGAACCTCAATCTTCCCTTTATACTCATCCACGATTTGCTTTACCACAAAGAGCCCCAACCCCGTTCCTTTTCCCGGTTCCTTGGTGGTGAATAAAGGATCGAAGATTTTTCCCAGATTCTCTTTCTCTATACCAATCCCGGTGTCTGAAACCTCGAGGATGACCTGATTCCCCTCCTCTTTGGCTTTATATAACCGTATATTGAGTTTGCCTTCTCCTGGCATGGCCTGGACAGCATTGAGACAGAGATTCATTAATGCCTGCTGAAACTTTGTGGGGCTGATATACAAGCGTACCTCCTCTTTCGGCGCTTCCCACAGGATCTTTACCTCTGAAGGAGTGGTGACCTTAAGAATCTCAAGGACATCCTCCAGTAAATCCGGGAGATTCGCCACGATTGTTTTATCATATGTCTGCCGTGTAAAGGCAAGAATTTGTTTTACCACCTGGACAGCTGTCACTGCTGTATTCTTTATGTTTTCAATGGGTTTGATTTTTCCATTCTTTTGATCCGCATGTTGAACCGCAATCTTTGAGTAGCCAATAATGATTGCCAGGAGATTCTTCAGGTCATGCACTGCACCGCTGGCAAGAATACCCAGCAGTTCCATTTTTTGGGCCATAACCAGCTGCTTGTTTCTCTCCTGGATGGCGATTTTTCTATTTACCCATTTGATCCGCCACAAGAGAAGTATCACGATTAAAAAGAAAATGAAGAGAACCGAAAGCGCCTGAAACCACCAGGTCAGCCAAAAAGGGGGGCGAACGACAAATGCAATGGAGGAACCTTTTTCATTCCATATGCCGTCATTGTTGCAGGCAATGGCCTTGAATCGATATTCCCCGGGGTCCAGGTTGGTATAACAGGCCACCCGTTGAGTCTTGGCATCTACCCACTGCTCCTCATAACCTTCCAATATGTATTTGAATTTTACTTTTTTTGGATTTAAAAAACTCAGGGCTGTGTAGTGAAACTCAATTCGTTTGATTCCCGGTGTGAGTACAATTTCTTTATTTATATCGGTGGAAACGCCATCCAGCAATACCTCTTTGGTAAAGACAGGGGGTGGCACTTGGTTGATAGGGATATTTTCAGGGTCGATAATAACGACCCCTTTGGTAGTTGCAAACCACAATTTCCCATCTGTTGTTTTACAGCCGGCATTCTGCACCCCACCATTGCACTCGCTGCTCCTCATCCCATCATCTTTCCCATAAGAGATCGAGCGAATACGCTTGATTTTACCATCTGCATAATCATTTAACGTTTTTTTCTCCACTCTAAATATACCTTTATTGCAGCTCATCCAGAAGTTTCCTTTTCTATCTTCAAGAATTTGATAAATATTGTTATTGAACAGCCCTTGTTTTTTTGTGTAATTTGTAAACCTGTCTTCTTTGAATCGACTCAGACCGTTAATGGTGCCGATCCACAGTACCCCCTCCCCGTCCTGGTAAATACAATTGATGGAGTTGTTGACCAGGCCATTTTTTTTTGTGTATACCGTGAATTTACCGTCTTTGTATGTTGTCAATCCCCCACGAAAGGTACTGATCCATAAATGATTGTTTTTATCTTCATAAATGAAATTAATCACATTGGCCCCCAACCCATGGTTTTGGGTAAACCATTCTACATGTTGGCCTTTTATCTTGACCAAACCTCGCGCTGTACCGACCCAGAGATTATCAAAGCTGTCCACGAACATGCCCAAAATCGAGTTCCCCCTCACGAATTCGTTCACCTTGAAAATGTTGGATTTTAAGATCCTTAATTGATTGACACCATCATCTGTTCCCGCCCATAAAAAACCATTGGAATCCTCACACACTACATTGACAGCGTTATTGGTTAACCCATTGGCAATGGTAAAATGAGTCAATTGTTTATTTTTTATGCGGTTTAATCCATTATTGGTTCCTATCCACATGTCGCCGTTCCTATCTTCGTGGATTGCAAATACAATGTCATCCGAAAGCCCCTCTTTTTGACCAAAGGTTTTAAATCTTCCATCTTTGATGCAATTCAAACCGCCATAGACAGTACCCACCCATAAACTACCTTCCCTGTCCTCTTCAATAGAATATATAGCATCATCAGATAAACCGTTTCTTTTTGAAAGATTTGAAAATTCTCCATTCCTGTAACGGAAAATCCCCTGGGCGGTTGTACCTATCCATATGTTTTTGTCTTTATCTTCACAAATTGCATTAATCTTAACCGGTTTTGGAGAATCAGTCCCCATGCGGATGATGGTGATTATGCCTCCTTCCCATTTACAAAGTCCCTTTTCACACCCCATCCAAATTCTATTTTGACTATCTTCACATATTCCGTTTACTTTGCCATTGGACAGCGCATCATTTTGGGTGTAATTGGTAAATTTATTATTTTTTAAATGGCAGAGTCCACTTATTGTGCCGATCCAGAGAGTGCCCGTGCTATCGCAGTAAATATCGGTTATGGTATTGTTGGGTAAACCGTTTTTCTCTGTGTAGAGAATAAACGTATTGTCCTTAAACAAATAGAGACCGCCGCCGTCAGTACCAAACCAGAGATTTTTTGACGAATCTTCACTGGTACAATAAACAATAGGATATAAAAGCCCCTCTTTTTCAGCATAACGTTTAAATGTACCGTTTTTAAAGACCAGCAGTCCATCCCTGGTGCCAATCCATAAGTTTTTCTCACTATCCTCAAACAATGAGAGTACGTAATTGTTGGTTATCTCCGAAGTGTTCTCCTCATCAAACGTGGTGAATCGGATACCGTCAAATCGGGTCAATCCCTCTTCCGTACCAATCCATAAATAACCGTCAGTGGTTTGCAGAAGTGCGCGAATGGAATTCTGCGGCAAACCGGTTTCATCATTCCAGGTGTCGATTTGGTATTGAGTGACCGCTCGCCCCGGATCAAGCGCTGCGATCTTCGTTGACAGTAATAGTAATAGTAAAGGTAACAAAGCCATAAAAGTTAGGATTGATTTCTTAACCATAGACACATTCTATCTGATTATTTTAAAACATTCAAGGTGTTCAACATTCATCGCTTATTTTTTTAAATAAACTGGACAGATTTTCACTGCAATAAAATGTGACACCTCAAGATTCTTCCTGGACAAGCTGTGGAAGCGCCATTTGAAAAAACAACCTCTTTTAGAACCGTCTATGTGTAATATTATATTACTGACAGGTGGGACACTAAAAATGGTTGATATGTCAATGAAATGAGAAATATAATCATTTAGAGCCTCATTATCCTGTCACATTTTATTACAGTTCCTCTGGTCCTACCATTTATGAAACAGACAATGGTTCTCATATTTAGGTTTTCAACCAACGGCATTTTGGCAACTATCTTGCTACTCATATTTCTGGGAATTCAATAATAAAAATAATAAAAAGGAGAATAAAATGAAAGAAAAAGAGTCTGAAAAACCGAAAAAAATTTTCTTTGAAAAACTGACAGTGAAAGAGACAGAAAAGGTTAGGGGTGGTGATAACGAGTTTGGACCTATACCGCTCAGATATGGTTGTCTCAAGTAGTGAAACAGGAAATACTGGTATTAAAGCGCTTCTATTCTTGAAAGAAAAAATAGGGGAATCCCCCGGCTAAACTTGCTCTCTGAAGTGGAGGGAATGTGCGAAAATGTCAATTAAAACTGACGCGATTGTAGTTAAGGAATTTCAGCCTTCGTTCCCGCAGGAAAAGAAATTTTAAAGGTGGTTCCCTCTCCAGGCTCACTTCGAACCTCGATCTTCCCTTTATATTCATCCACGATTTGTTTTACCACAAAAAGCCCCAACCCCGTCCCTTTTCCCGGTTCTTTGGTGGTGAATAAAGGATCGAAGATCTTTTCCAAATTCTCTTTCTCCATGCCAATCCCAGTATCTGAAACCTCGAGGATGACCTGATTACTCCGGTCTTTGGCTTTATATACCCGTATATTGAGCTCTCCTTCCTTTGGCATGGCTTGCACAGCATTGAGACAGAGATTCATCGCTACTTGCTGGAATTTTGTGGGATTGATATATAAGCGCACCTCCTCTTTCGGCGGTTCCCATCGGATTTTTATCTCGGCGGGGGCGGTGACCTTAAGAATCTCAAGGATATCATCCAGTAAGTCTGGAAGGTTTGCCGCCATTGTGTTATCAAACGTTTGCCGGGTAAAGACAAGCATTTGTTTCACCACCTGGACAGCCGTCACTGCGGTACTCTTTATGTTTTCAATGGATTTAATTTTTTCATGCTCATGCTCCGCATGTTGAACCGCAATCTTTGAGTAGCCAATAATGATTGCCAGGAGGTTCTTCAGATCATGCACTGCACCGCTGGCAAGAATACCCAGCAGTTCCATTTTTTGTGCCATAACCAGCTGTTTGTTTCTCTCTTGAAGGGTGATTTTTTCCTTTGCCCGTTTGATCCGCCACATGAGCACCATCACGATTAAAAATAAAAAGAAGAGAACCGAGAGCGCCCGGAACCACCAGGTCTGCCAGAAAGGAGGTAAAATCCTGAACCGGATTTCCGCTGGTTTTAAGCTCTCAATCCCATCATTATTGACTGCAATGACATTGAAACTGAAGTCTGCCGGAGGTAGATGGGCGTAAGATATATGACGCTGCTGGGTCTCAAACCAGTCTCTTTCAATACCTTTTAATTGACATTTGTAGGTCACATCTTCAGGCGAAGCAAAAGAGATTCCTATGAATTTGAATTCCAGGTAATTTTGATTGTGTTTCAAACAAATGTTGTCGGATATGGGGTACTCTTTTCCCCGAACGCTGAAGTGCGTGATATAGACCGGAGGGGGAACCGTATTCATTCGATCAAAGGTCAAGTCAAACCGGCTGACGCCGTTTACTGTCCCAAACCATAAATATCCCCGGCTGTCTTTCAGGCAGGCTCCCTCGGACATTTCATCAGATGTCAGACCGTCTCTCGATGTATAACTTTTAAAGGTCTTACCATTAAACCGGTTTACCCCTTTTGCCGTGCCGATCCAGAGATTCTCACTGTTGTCCTCCAGCAAAAAATAACAGGCATCATCGGATAAACCATTGGCTGTTGTATAGTTGGTAAATTGCCCATTACTAAAACAACTTAACCCTTGCCCCGTACCAATCCAGAGCCTTCCCTCGCTGTCTTCAAATATAGAATAGATCCTATTATGAATCAAACCATCCCGGGTTGAATAATGAAACGTTTTATCTCCTGAAACTTTACATAGGCCCTTCAGGTCGGAAAACCACAAATTCCCTTTACTATCCTCAAACATGGCATGAATGGGTAGGGGTTCTAGCAAAAAATGGGGGGGACGGATGGCTCCATTAATGAACCGGCATATTCCCCTCTCCGTACCAATCCATATCACTCCGTTTCTGTCTTCTGCTAATGTAATAACAGTATTAGCTGGAAGTCCGTTGTCTTCTGTAAAATGCATGAATTTGCCGTTACCTTTGCCTATATTTTTATTCACACCTGTGCCCGTGGAATAGACACAAAGGCCTCCGCCTGTCCCGACCCATAAGTTTCCTATCCTGTCCTCCAGTAATGCGTAGATCCTGTTATTAACCAAACCGTCTTCTGGGGTAAAATTTTTGAATATCCCATTGGAGTAACAGCTAAGGCCCTTATCGGTTCCAAACCAGTATTTCCCTTCTCTATCCTCGAGGATTTGCCAGACCATATTGTTGGGGAGCCCATCTCTAACAGAGAAATTTACGATTCGTAACGAGTTTAACCTGCTTAATCCCATGTTGGTGCCGAACCAGATATTTCCTTCTCGATCTTCGAAAATAGTGAAGATAGTATCATTGAGTAATCCGTGGGTTGTATTAAAATTGGTAAATTCCCCGGCAGAAAAATAGCTGATCCCATTATCGGTTCCAATCCAGATATTGCCGTTTCTATCTTCAACCATGGTTCTGACATAATTATCAGCCATTCCATCTTCTGTCGTATATGACGTAAAAGTAGAGGCACCCTTTCGCCGGCAGTTTAATCCACCCTGGGTCCCGATCCACAAATTCCCTTCTCGATCCGTCATTAATACTTCTATTTGATCGTTTATTAAACCGCTGCTATCACCGCTGGCAGTGGTATAGTTCGTAAAACGATTTTTTGAGAAACAACTGAGCCCTTTCTGGGTACCAAACCACAAATTCCCCTTTTTATCCATGGCGATATCTGTGATATAATCATGGATCAAACCATCTTTTTTTGTATAGGTGATAAAATCTTTCCCATTGAATTTGCTAACGCCTGAATTGGTTCCGAACCAAATGTTTCCATCTCGGTCTGCACCCATTGACCCAACATGATTACTGGGCAGCCCCTTTTCGGTTGTAAAGGACTTAAACTCATCAGAAAAAAAACAGGAGGCTCCCCCCATGGCGGTGCCAATCCAGATTTTTCCCTTCCCATCTTCAAAAACATCATAAATTAAATCATCGATCAGTCCATCTTTAATATGAAAGTTTTCAAATCCAATTCCATTAAACCGGCTTAATCCATGTGTGGTTCCAACCCAGAGGAATCCCCTGGAATCCTGGAAAATGCACGATACGGAAGAGGATGGCAGCCCGTCTTTATTCGTATAGTGGAGAAAGGGAAGAGATTGGGCAAGCAAGATTTTTACTGGAAAAAAGAATGAAAAAGCAATAACAACAATCAATCCTATGACTCTTCGTTTCATTTTCTTTTTTATTTTCGTATTCATCTTCGTAATAAATATAACTATATTATAAAAATCCCTATTTTTCAAATAAAAAGAACAGATCATTCATTGAAACAAGCAAGGACCTTTATATTTCACACTTTTTTCATCCAATGGCTATTTTGGCAGTTATCTTGCTACTCAAATTTCTAAGAATTTAAGAATATAACAAGAAGGAGGCTAAAATGAAAAGAAAAGAATTTGAAAAACCGAAAAAAATAGTTTTTGAAAAACTCACAGTAAAAGAGACAGAGAAAGTTAAAGGCGGCGATGGACCAGATGGGATAAAACCGAGAACGCCTTGTTTCATATAAGTGAAATATGAAAGAATAGTACTTAGGGCTCAGGTTGGGGGAGAACTTTAAAGAGCTGAGATTGAGAGGGCTCTCTCCTCACTATACCATCGTTCCAGAGGGAAAAGATATTTTAAAGGTGGTTCCTTGTCCAGGTTTACTTTGAACCTCAATCTTCCCTTTATATTCCTCCACGATTTGCTTTACCACAAAGAGGCCCAAACCCGTCCCTTTTCCTGGTGCCTTGGTGGTGAATAACGGATCGAAAACCTTTTCCAAATTCTCTTTCTTCATGCCAATCCCGGTATCTGAAACCTCGAGGATGACCCGATGGCCCCGGTCTCTGGTTTTATATAACCGTATATTGAGCTCTCCTTCCTTTGGCATGGCCTGCACAGCATTGAGACATAGATTCATCATTAACTGCTGGAACTTTGTGGGGTTGATATATAAGCGCACCTCCTCTTTCGGCGGTTCCCATAGAATCTTTATCTCAGCAGGGGTGGTGACCTTAAGGATCTCCAGGATATCATCCAACAAATCCGGGAGATTTGCTGCCATTGTTTTATCATACGCTTGCCGGGTAAAGGCGAGCATTTGTTTCACCACCTGGACAGCAGCCACTGCAGTACTCTTTATGTTTTCAATCGGTTTGATTTTTTCATCCGCATGATCCACAACTTGAACAGCAATCTTTGAGTAGCCGATAATAATTGCCAGGAGGTTCTTCAGGTCATGCACGGCACCGCTGGCAAGAATACCCAGCAGTTCCATTTTTTGCGCCATAACCAGCTGCTTGTTTCTCTCCTGAAGGGCGATTTTTCCCTTCGCCTGTTTGATCCGCCACAGGAGAACCATCACGATTAAAAATAAAAAGAAGAGAACCGAAAGCGCCTGAAACCACCAGGTCTGCCAGAAAGGAGGCAAAATCCTGAACCGGACTTCTGCCGGTTTAGAACTCTCAATCCCGTCATTATTGACTGCGATGACGCTAAAACGGTAGTTTCCCGGGGGAAGATAGGGATAAGATATATTACGCTGCTGGGTCTCAAACCAATCTCTCTCAATGCCTTTTAATTGACATTTGTACCTCACGTTTTCTGGCGAAGTGAAAGAGATTCCAATAAAATCGAATTTTAAGTAATTTTGGTTGTGGTGCAAATGAATGCTGTCGGACATGGGGTACTCCTTTCCCAGGACGCTGAAGTGCGTGATAAAGACCGGAGGGGGAAACGTATTCGTTGGATCAAATTTCAAGTCGAACCGACTGACACCATTTGATGTCCCAAACCATAAATATCCCTGGCTGTCTTTCAGACAGGCTTCTTCACTCATCTCATCAAATACCAGGCCGTCTCTCCATGTATAGGATTTAAAGGTCTTGCCATTAAACCGGGTAACACCCTTTGCCGTGCCGATCCAGAGATTCCCACTATCGTCCTCTATCACAAAGTAGCAGGCATTTGCGGATAATCCATCGGCTGTTGTGTAGTTGGTAAATTGCCCATTACTAAAACAACTTAATCCCTGCCCCGTACCGATCCAGAGTCTATCCCTGCTGTCTTCAACTATAGAATATATCCTATTATAAATCAACCCATCCTGGGTTGAATAACGGAACAGTTTGTCTCCTGATACACGACATAGACCTTTCAAGTCAGAGAACCACATATTCCCTTTTCGATCCTCAAATAGGGCATGAATGGGGAAGGGCTCTTGCTTAAAACCAGGAGGTCTGATGGTTCCATTAATAAACCAGCATATTCCGTTTACAGTACCGATCCATATCACACCCTTTCTGTCTTTTTCTAATGAAATAACGATATTACCTGGCAGGCCGTTGTTTGTCGTGTAATTCCTGAATTTACCGTTGCCTTTATCTGCACCTGGAGAATAGACACTAAGGCCTCCGCCTGTCCCTATCCATAAATTTCCCGCTCTATCCTCCAGCAATGCATAAATACTGTCATTTACCAAACCGTCTTCTGTGGTGAAATTTCTAAATGTTCCATTGGAGTAATAGCTTAAACCCTTATCGGTTCCAAACCAGTGTCTTCCTTCTTTATCTTCGATAATTGCCCAGACCGTATTGTTGGGAAGCCCATCTGTAACAGAGAAATTTACGATTCGTAATGAGTTTAACTTGCTTAATCCCATGTTGGTGCCGAACCAGATATTTCCTTCCAGGTCTTCAAAAACAACATATAGCCTATCATTGAGTAACCCATGGGTTGTATAATAATTAGAAAATTTTCCATCAGAAAAATAGCTGGCCCCATTGTCGGTTCCAATCCAAATATTGCCGTTTCGATCTTCAACCATGGTTCTGACATAATTATCAGCCATTCCATCCTTTGTCGTATATGAAATAAAAGTAGAGGTGCCCTCTCGCCGGCAGTGTAATCCACTCTGGGTCCCAATCCACAAATTCCCTTTTCGATCAGTCATTGTTGCTTCTATTTGATCGTTTATCAAACCACTGTCATCACCGCTAGTAGTGGTATAATTAAAAAAACGATTTTTTGTGAAACAACTGAGCCCCTTCCGCGTACCAAACCATAAATTCCCCTCTTTATCCATGGTGATATCTCTAATAAAATCATGGATCAAACCGTCTTTTAATGTATAGGTGATAAAATATTCTTCATTGATATTGAACTTGCTGATTCCTGAATTGGTTCCGAACCACATGTTTCCTTCCCGGTCTGCAGCGATTGACATGACGCGATTACCGGCCAACCCATTTTTTTTTGTATAGGACTTAAACGCACCAGAAAAAAAACAGGCGGTCCCTCCTTCAAAGGTCCCAACCCAGATTTTACCATTTCCATCTTCACAAATATCGTGAATGAAATCATCGATTAATCCATCTTTAATATAAAAGTTTTCAAATCCAATCCCATTAAACCGGCTTAATCCATGTGTGGTTCCAATCCAGAGATACCCCCTGGAATCCTGGAAAACACACCTTACGGAAGCAGATGGCAGCCCGTCTTTCGTCGTATAGTGGAGAAAGGGAAGTGATTGAGCAAGAGAGATTTTCACTGGGAAAAAGCATGATAAAACAATAACAACAAATAATTCTATTACTCTTTTTTTCATTTTCATTTTCATTTTTATTTTCGTAATAAATATATTATAAAAATCACTATTTTTCAAATAAACAGAACAGGTCATTCATTGAAACAAAATGTGACACCTTAAGATTCTTCCTGAATAAGTTGTGGAAGCGCCATTTGAAAAAACGACCTCTTTTAGAAACATCTTTGTGTAATATTCTATTACACGCAGGTGGTACTCTTAAAGTTCTTGATATTTCAGTGATCCGTGAGATTTAGCCATTCAGAGCCTCATTTTCTTGTAACATTTTATTTCGGTTTCTCTTTTTTTATCGTTTATCAAACAGGCCAGGAACTTTATATTTTAGGTTCTTTCAATCAGTGGCTATTTTGGCAGATATCTTGCTACTCATATTTCTATGAATCAAAGAAAAATAGTTATAAAAAGGAGGATAAAATGAAAGAGAAAAAAATAGTCTTTGAAAAACTTACGGTGGAAGAAAAAGATAGGGTCGTAGGTGGAAACAGTCCACAAGGTATGCGAGTGTGCTTAGGAGGCCCTGAAGTTCCTATACCGATAGAAGGCGGTTGTTAATGATTTAACCGGATAACAACGATATTCATATAATTTTTTTGCCTGTTCTTTTTTCTTCGTTTTTCTTTTCGCCTACTTTAGCAGAGACTTTTTTTTGGGCTGACAACTGTATCGGCCATTTTATTTTTTAATTCTAGTATTTAGTATTGAATAATAATCGTATTTCCTTTATAATATCCCTGTAGTTAAAAAACGATTTTTCCATCAGTAAAGGAGGAAATACTATGAGACGACGATCAGCAATTACGATAGGATGGGTCGCTGTTTTCGCCTTTGTTGCGATGACAGTGTGGGTGCAGGCCGGTACGCCTGAAGGAGATACCCTGGAGTACGAGGTGATATCCATTGATCCAGGGAAATGGGTGGTCACTGCCAAGGAGACCGCTACCGGAAACGTGGTGAAATTCCGGCTTCCCCCGGCGGTTTTCAAGGGAAAGACCTTTGACTTTGACGCAGATCAGGGGGCATTGATGCCCGGGAAACGCTTTTCGGTTCGGGGGCAGATGAATGCCAGGCTAAACCAACTCATCATGGAGAATTCCGTGGCCAGGGGTCAGCCGCCGTTGCGAGGCAAACGCGCTGCGCGAGCCAGGTTCAGAGTTCAGCCAGGTAAAGCGTTGGGTTGGGAGATCGTGCACGTGGATCCCCAGAAATGGGTTGTTACTGCACGGAACCGGCAGAACCGCAAGGTCGTCAAGTTCCAGGCTCACCCGGAGGCCTTCACCGGCTTCCGTTTCCAGGCCAACCTGCACGATATCCAAAATGGGCAGGGTTTCTCCATCGTCACTCCCAACAACCAGCCCATAAATAACTGCTGCACCATCATGGCGTTAGAGAAATAGGCGCCGCTGCCACTTCCGACACATTTTTTACCTGCGCAGTTTTTGTTTTTTCGTTATTATGAACAGAGGTACCTTATTTGCTCCTCAATAGGTCTTTTTGCTTGTTTTCTTCGCGTATCTTTGTGTGTCTTCGGGGTTAATAAAAATTAGGGGTAAATTTAGAGTATGCCATTCCCTTGACATCTTGTTATAATTCTTCTAAAATCCCCTTATGACAGAAAATAAACAACGTGTTAACCCAAAAAAAGTAAAAACAGTTAAAACGGGTGGGAAAATATTGCTAATTCTGGTGGTAATTGCTGCAGCTTTCGCCTGCGGTGGCTCGGATGAATTGGAACTTTCCGGCCTCCTGGAAAGACGAACCCTGGAAGTATCGGCCCCTATTTCTGAAATCATCGTGGATCTGCCTGTGGAAGTGGGAGACCATATTAAAAAAGATTCCATCATCGTCCAACTGGATACGGAAGTGGTAGCTGCCGAGCTTCGCGCCCACGAGGCTGCTCTTTCCGCTGCCAGGGCCCTGCTGAAAGAAGCAACGGGTGAATTTCAAAGACAGGATAAGCTGCGTAAAGCAAGAATTTCTAGCACTCAAGCTTATGATACTGCCAGACGAAAAAAAGACGAAGCCCTCTCCCTTGTGGCGGAAAAAGAAGCCAGGATCGCACAGGCAAAAAAACGTTTAGCAGACCTCACCATCCGGGCAAGAGTCTCCGGTATCCTGGACCAACTTCCCTATGAAATTGGGGAACGAGTCCCGGCAGGTGGTGTGGTGGCGGTAGTCATCGCCGACGATAATCCATGGGTCCGGGTCTGGCTCCCGGCCCGCTCAGCAGCAGGAGTCACCATCGGCCAGGATGCAAAAGCAAAAATTGAAGGTCTCGATACCTGGTTCGACGCAAAAGTGGAACACGTTTCCAGGGAACCGGAATTTACCCCCCACTACGCACTCACGGAAAGAGAAACCGCCCACCTGGTCTATGAAACAAAAGTCCGCTTAACAGACGCTAAAAAAGACCTTCCCGCAGGAATCCCGGCACGGGTTATAATCCCTTTAAAAGAGGATTAGGATGGCTTATGGATCAGGATACGAGTATTTTTAGCTGGCGAGAAGTGGTGATCGAAGCCCGGGGCCTGACCCGGTTTTTCGGCTCCCTCAAAGCGGTGGATAATATGGACCTGGATGTGTTCCGGGGTGAGATTTTCGGTTTCCTCGGTCCCAATGGCGCAGGGAAATCCACGCTGATCCGTATGTTGGTAGGACTGCTTTCTTCAACCAGGGGTAACGTCAGCGTCTTGGGACTGCCCATGCCCGAAAAAGCAGACAAATTAAGATCCAAAGTAGGATACATGACCCAGAATTTTTCCCTTTACGAAGATCTCTCGGTAGAGGAAAATCTCGAATTTGCGGCAGAAATCTTTGGCCTCGGTGGTGCCGTAAGAAAACGGCGAATCGACCAGGTGATTGATGAATTCGGACTGGGGGAACGCAAAGAACAACGGCCGGCGACGCTGTCGGGCGGGTGGAAACAGCGCCTGGCCCTGGCCGTGGCAACGGTGCACGAACCGGAACTGCTCTTCCTGGACGAACCTACCGCGGGGGTTGATCCGGACAGCCGTCGCCTGTTCTGGGAAAAGCTGTTCGACCTGGCCGCAGACGGTACTACTATCCTGGTCTCCACCCATTATATGGACGAAGCGGTTCGCTGCCACCGGTTGTGCCTGGTGCGAGACGGACAACGAAGCGCACTGGGGTCTCCGTATAACCTGATGGCTTCGCTGAAAGGCCGGATCGTGGAAATCATCGCCAAGCCCCTGGATAAAGTGCTGAACGCCCTGACCAAAAAACCGGAAGTGGCCAGCGCAACACAAATGGGAAACCGCCTCCATATCCTGTTGGAGGCGAATGCACCGGATTCGGAAAAAGCAGCGGCTCAACTCTCAAGAGAACTTAAAAACGAAGGCTTTAGGGTTAAACTGGCGGAAAGCGCGGAGCCGAACCTGGAAGATGTCTTCGTGGCATTGATACACGGGGAAGCCATAGAAAACGAAAACGGGAAAGGTTAAATGAGGACTTCTTATGTTTAAACAGCATCTCAAAGCTTTAAGCGGAGGTTTCTTAACTGCACCGACGCGGCGAATATTGTCGGTCGCTCGGAAAGAAATTCGTCAATTAATGCGGGACGTTTTGACTATGGGCTTTGTGGTGGGTGTCCCGGCTGTACAGTTACTGCTCTTCGGCTACGCTATTAACCAGGACGTCCGCTCTGTCAAAACAGCCGTAGTGGACTACTCCAACTCCTTTATCTCCCGGCAGTTGATCGGCCAATTGGAAGCCACCCAGACGTTTCGGATTTATACATGGCTGGACAGCGACGAAAAAGCCCGGGAACTTTTAAAAGAAGGAGATGTCCAGGTGGTGGTGGTGGTGCCTCCGGATTATGCCAGGGCCTATTATCGAGGCCGGGGTGCGGAAATCTCCATCCTGGTGGATGCCACTGACCCGATCCTGGCGCGGGCCGTTCGGACTTCTGCCAACGGACTGATGGATAAGCACAACCGGCGTTTGCAGCGTTTCGATATCGCCGCAGGTGAAAGCGCACTGAGGGTGCCGAGACACCGAACCTCCTTCGGCACCGAACCGGACCTGGTGCGGCAGCACTTTTTACATTTTTCTATTATCAACCTCTACAACCCGGAACTGCGCACACCGGTTTTTGTGGTCCCCGCACTGCTGGGGGTCATATTAACCACCACCATGATCTTAATGACCGCCCTCTCCATTGTGCGTGAACGGGAACGGGGCAGTTTCGAGTTCCTGATCGCTACCCCTGTCAGCCGCCTGGAATTAATGACCGGTAAAATCCTTCCTTATATCAGCATCGGTTTTATCCAGATCATAATCGTGGTGGTTACCGGTTTGCTTCTCTTCCGCATTCCTATTGCCGGCAGCCTCATTGACCTGGGAATCGTCTCCATCTTCTTTATCGCTGCCAATTTGACCCTGGGCCTGGTCATCTCTTCGGTCACTGCTTCCCAATTCCAGGCCACCCAGCTCGCTTTTTTCTTTTTCCTCCCTTCTGTCCTTCTTTCCGGTTTTATGTTTCCCTTTGACTCCATGCCGGCCCCGGCCCAGTGGCTGGGCGAAATCCTACCCCTCACCCATTTCATCCGGGCAGCTAGAGGAATTCTTTTACGCGGTTCCTCCCTTTTCGAACATTTGGGCGAAATAGGTGCTATGCTGTTATTCAGCATCATCCTTTTTGCATTAGCCATCCGGCTGTTTAAAAAGAGGTTGGATTAACATGAGACGAAAATTAGGAAACATGGAAACTGCCCAGGCCTTTACAAATGAGCATTATCCTTTTAATGCAGTGATTATCCTGCGTATGACCAACGGCCCTTCCGAAGAGACATTAAAAACACTTTTGGAGTACCTGCAGCACCGTCACCCCTTATTGGGGGTTCATATTCTTAAGGAAAAGAACCGCTATTTCTTTGTATCAGAAGGAACACCGGGAATACTACCAAAGGTGGTGGCACGGCAAAATAGCGAACATTGGAAGCAAGTGGCAGAGGAGGAGCTCAATTGTAAGCTCGATATATTTACGGGACCACTGGTTCGTTTTACTTATCTTACGAGTTCTGCCAATAACAAGGAAAGTGAAATCGTCATCACGTTCCAGCATTCGGTGATGGACGCTATTTCAGGTGCCAACCTCTTACACGAAATGCTCTCCTTTTGCCAGGAGATAGAATCCCGAGGTGCTGTGAACGTGATAGAGAAATTTAAAAAATTGAAACCACTTCCCTTCCTTCCCTCGGTAGAAGCGTTTTTCCCTCCGTCCTTCAAAGGAATTCGACGGAAATGGAACGTGTTTTTATTTATACTTCGCCAGATGGGAGATGAGTTCCGTTACCGGCTGCACACAAGGGGCAAGAGAAAAGCACCGATGCATCCTGCCGGAAGATGTAAAATTCTGCCCATGAAGCTCTCAGAAGAAACAACAGATGCCCTCTTAAAATGTTCACGTAAAAAAAGGATAACCTTAAACAACCTGCTCACTGCGGCTATATTGATGGCGGCGCATAAACATCTCTACGATGGCCACACACGCCCCCTGCGTCATATTAATACCGCTGATTTACGCCCTTACTTGAATCCTCCCCTGGACCCTCAGTATTTTGGCAGCTATTTTTCCATGATGTTGTTTTCTGTAAGGATGAAAAAAAATCCAGGTGTCTGGGAATTGGCGCAGGAAATCAATGATATCATTTATTCATCTCTCAAAAGGGGTGATAAATTTTGTGCGAACGTGTTAAGTGACCAAATGATGCGGGCGGTTTTCCGCTTTAAATCCTTTCGCATGGCTGCAACAGCAATGAGTTTCACCGGTCCAGCCTTGCTGGAAAAGAACTATGGGAAAATAGGAATTCAAGATATCCATGCCTTTGTTTCAAACTTTGTGGTGGGACCCGAATATACTGCGCTGGTACATTTGTTCGATAACCATATTTATTGGAATATTCTCTACCTGGATTCCGATATGGACCATGAACAAGCAATGGTGATTGCCGAAGAAATCCGCACTATCCTGGAATCAGCTGCTAAGGAGGAATCGTAATGGTTGTGACAATGGAAGAGATCCAAACATTGGTACGCTTGCAACTGGGACGGCGTAAGGTTTCTGCTGAAGATCGCTTTATGGAAGACCTGGGAGCCGAATCAGCCGACTTGGTCAATATCATCGCCACCGCAGAAGATAAATTCAACATCTCTTTTGATGAAGCAGATATTTCCAAAGTACGCACTGTTCAGCAGCTTTATGACTTAATAAAGAATTTTTACGGGGGCCCAGGGGAAAACGAAATTATGAATGATGAGTGATGAATGATGAATGGAGCTTTTAAAGAATTATTTTTAATCCTCTATAAAGATTCTTTTCATCATTCATCATTCATCATTCGACTTGTTGCCCCTGGTTACCGAAGGTAAAAATGGGAATTAGAACCCTGCCTCAAATAATTGAAAAGCGGGCGGTCCAGGAGGCGGAAAGGATTGCTTTTGTTTTTCACAACGATCCACCGTGCACCTTCGGCCATTTGTGGCAGGAGATTAACAATTGCGGCTGTTATCTTCTTTTTCAGGGGTTGAAACCCAGAGACCGGATCATTATCGCTATTCCTAACAGCAGTCAATTTTTCCATGCCTTTTACGGGGTCCAGCGGGCTGGTGGCATTGCTGTCCCGGTTTTCCCCGGCTCCGGTGGTGAACGCATCATAAAACTAGCCGATTTATGTGGCGCTGCCTTCATTATGATCTCCAAAACATTTCCGCCAGCCAGGATGGACGAATTAAAACAAAAGGCAAGAGAGAATGACCGGCAGGTACTTTTCGTGGAAGAGGGCAGCCGCTGTCAAGAGGAGAGGCCGTTCCCGGAAATTACTCCCCAGGATATATCGTTTATCCAATTCACTTCCGGCAGTATTGGTGACCCAAAAGGCGTGCAAGTGACCCATGCCAATTTGATTACCAACATAGAGCAGATGATAGCCGGGATGAAGATCACTGTAAAGGATGTTTTTGTCAGTTGGCTGCCGGTTTATCATGATATGGGGCTGATCCTGATGACCATGGTTCCTTTTTATCTAGGAATTGAATTGGTGCTGCTTCCCACTGGATTAAATTATCTCAAAACCTGGCTGAGAGCCATTCAGGAATGGAAAGCCACCTTTACTGCTGCCCCGGATTTTGCCTACCGCCTATGTTTGGTCTATATAAGGGATCCAGAGAATCTCCACCTCTCCAGTCTGCGGGTCGCCCTTAATGCAGCCGAACCGGTCCGCTCCAGTACGATCAGTCGATTTGAAGAAAGATTCAGACTGGAAAACGTCATATTACCAGCTTATGGACTGGCTGAAGCCACAGTAGGAGTATGCAGTTGGAAACCCGGGAAAAGAATTAAAGTTGACAGCCGGGGATTTGTCTCTGTGGGTGTCCCCTTTCCTGGTGTTGACATGCGCATAATGGAGAACAGCACACCAGTAGAACCGGGTAAAATCGGTGAAATATTGGTTAAAAGCGAAGCAAACACCGTTGGCTATTTTCAAAATCCCAACGCCACCAACGAATTGTTCGATATGGACGGTTATATCAGTACCGGTGACCTGGGATACGTGGATGGGGATGGTGATTATTATATTGTTGGGCGGAAGAAAAATATTATCATCCAGGGAGGCTTTAATATTTCTGCTCGGGAAGTGGAGGAACTGGTAGATAAACTTCCTTTTGTTCGCCGTTCGGCTGCAGTTGGTATTGATAGGGGAAGTGCAGAGGGAGAACAGGTTTATGTGTTTATGGAAGTGAAGTTGAAAAAATCGCAGTTGCGAAAGGAAGAAGAATTAATGGAGAAAACAATAGAGGTGGTTCAGCGTTTCGAAGCTGAGTTTGGCTTACGTCCGGGACGAGTATACCTGCTGAAGCCCGGGGCCATCCCTATGACTTACAATGGGAAAATCAAATATCCCCAATTGAAAGATCGCTATATGAACGGAACGTTAAGAAAAGAAGGTTTCATTTACTTTCCCGGATATTGATCTTTATTTTCATTATATTTAATTTCACTTCTATAAATATGTATACAGGGGAACAAATCGTCCTTTGCCAGACCCGAATTTTACAAATCTCTCATCTAAAAAACGTAATCTCGTTACTCGTCCACACGGGCACACGCCCATACGTACCGTGGATACGGATTACGTGCCTTATTGAAATGTTGACGTATTTCTTATAAAATAGTAGTCGATTATAAGGATAAGCATGCGAATTTATTATTCTGAAAATGCGGTGGCAACACCAACGGACGCCAATTTAAAGAGAGCTTTAGAATCCGTATCCGAAGATTTTTTGCGTGAAGTGGTAGAAACGATTTCAATACCTCGCCATTATTCGAGTGAGCATCACAATAATCAATTAACAGCCAAATGGATTGCTGAACAGTTGCAATTCTATGGATTTCAGTCGTTTTTACAGGGAATATATAAAAATGTAGTGGCTGTTTCACCTGAAAGTAGTCAAGGACCTTTCGTTCTCATAGGAGCACATTACGATAGTGTACCTGGAACACCGGGTGCTGATGATAATGCCAGTGCCGTTGCTGCTCTCTTAGCCTGCGTCAGGGCGATCTCCCATTTTGAGGAAAACGCGCACGTTTGTTTTGCTGCTTTCAACAGAGAAGAGGATGGCATGATGGGTAGTTGGGATTTCGTCACCAATTATCTTCCAAAAAGCGGGTTAACCATCCGTCAAGTTCATGTCCTGGAAATGGTAGGATACTGCAGCCACCACCCTGGCTCCCAGCAGCTGCCTCATGGATTGCCCATTAAAGTTCCTGATGTCGGAGATTTCCTGGGATTAATTGGAAATCGACATTCCAACGCATTGATTGATAATATTTTAGAGCAGTCAAAATCGTACTTACCTGATTTTCCAGTGCTCGGATTGAAAGTCTATCATGGCCTTGAAAAGTTCTTCCCTCATTTGAAGCGGAGTGACCATGCCCCTTTTTGGAAGACAGGTATTCCTGCATTAATGTGGACAGATACGTCTGAATTTAGAAATCCCAATTATCATCGATTGTCAGATACACCTGATACATTGGATTATACTTTTTTGCGTCATGTAACTCAACTGCTTTTACTACAGGTATTGGTGTTTTCCAGGTTAAAAACCACGCGAGCAAATTTTTACCTGTTGAACCGTGATAATGTTTGTTTGCTTATATAAAAAATCACAGCGAAACCGGGGATATAACAAAAATTGTTGCATAATATAATGAAAGGGATGGAGTAAATGTCCAAAAGCTTAATATAGAAAGAAAATAGGAAATCAAAAATGAAATAATTTCCGTCAAATTTCTCTATCTATCGTGCCTTTGCATAAAAGTTGAAAGGAAAAACAACCTATATATCAGTGTTTTTTTTTTGTCCGTGAGAAAAAGAATGCAACAATTTTGCGTATTTTCAAATGTCAGAAGATATGATAGCATTTTATATTCGGTCGGGTTATTTATAAAGCGTTCTCTATTGAAATAACGTGGATTTAATCATCTTAATCAGTTGATTTTAAGAAATGGAACAGAGTTGATATGGTGGCACATAAATTTTGAATCTTTTTGCTAGAAACGTAGGGGCGGCAGCCTATCCAAAGTAATAAATTATATTAAATCGTTGGCTATTTCTTAGAAATGGTAATCATGATCAGTCGCTATCCCAGGTATATATAGGAAGATGAAAGAACTAGATAAAAGAAATATTGAGAATATCCTGGCCTTAACTCCCATGCAAGAAGGCATGCTCTTTCACTATTTGAAGGACCCCGAAAGCGACATCTATTTTGAACAATTAAGCCTGGAAATATCCGGTAAAATCGATATCAAATGTTTTGAGCGGGCATGGAATTTTGTCATCCAAACAAACGAGATGTTACGAACCGTATTCCGTTGGGAGAAGGTTGAAAAGCCGGTACAAATCATTTTAAAAGAACATCGTCTGCAACTGGGATATATTGAATTTTCAGGTAAAACCAGTACAGAAAATCAAAAATTAATGGAAAGATTGAAATCCAGGGATAGGAATCAAAAATTCAACTTACATGAGGTACCTTTCAGGATAACGCTGTGCAAAATCCAGGAGAAAAAGTACATCATGATCATAAGCAATCACCATATTTTATATGATGGTTGGAGCAGCGGGATTATTTTGAAAGAGTTTTTCACTGCCTATGATGGCCTTTCCAATGGAAAAGATTTAATAAAAGCGGTGAATAATGGAAGTCATTTTAACGAGTTTGTCAAATGGATGCAAGAGCGTGATATAAGGAAACAGGAAAGATTCTGGAGAAACTATTTAGAAGGGTTCGATACCCAAAGAGACCTTTCAATTAAAAAAAAAAGAAAAGGAAAGGAGCCGACAAAAACAAAAAAAATTCAAATTTCCTTTCCAGAGGATATGAAAAGGGAGTTGGAGTATTTCGTTAAAAAGCATAAATTGACATTGGCTTCCTTATTATACAGTGCCTGGGGAATTTTATTACAAAAGTACAATAACACCGATGATGTCGTTTTCGGTACCACAGTGTCGGGGAGATCAGCAAAAGTACAGGGAATAGAAGAAATGGTTGGGTTATTTATAAACACGCTGCCATTAAGGATTAAAAGCAATCCCGATGAAAAAATAGAAGATCTATTATATAAAATAGATCACTCATTACAACAGAGGGAAGTGTATGAGGTCACTTCCCTGGTCAATATAAAAGAGTTCAGTGAATTGAATAATAATGATGAGCTTTTCGATACCATAGTCGTCATAGAGAATTATCCCCTGGACACTCGGTTAAGACAGGCAAGGGGTAAATTATCCGTCGATTCATACTCGATGATTGAAATGACCCATTATGACTTAACCATTGGTATAACGATATTTGAAGAGATTGAAGTTTCTTTCATTTATAATGAAGGGGTGTTTGAAGGCTGGAGCATTGAAAATATGTCCGGTCATTTCTGGAGTATTGTGAAAGATATGATAAAAAACCCCGACAAAAAGATATCCCATATCGAGTTCATATCGGAAGACGAGAAGAAACGGCTGCTATTTGGATTTAATAATACAGATGCCGATTACCCCAAAGATAAGACGGTTCACCAATTATTTGAGGAACAGGTTGAGAAAACGAGCGACAGGGTCGCCGTAATTGGTATGGGGCATGGGGCATGGGGCATGGAGGGAACTGAAACGCTTGAAAAACTCCATGCTATTACCTACAATGAATTGAATAAAAAATCTGTTCAATTGTCATATATATTAAGAGAAAAGGGGGTTGAACCTGGAACCATAGTGGGCCTCATGGCCGAGCGTTCGATAGAGATGGTTGTAGGGATAATGGCCATATTAAAAGCCGGTGGTGCGTATATTCCCATTGACCCCAATTATCCGGAAAACAGGATAAAATACATACTGGCAGACAGTAGCATAGGGATATTGCTAACCACCCGAAATTTCTCCCAGGGAACCACATATGAGAAGGAAGTGATATATCTTGAAGACTATAAAAAACTCGCAATGAGACCTGAAGAGCAACTGGCAACTCGAAACCCGCAACTCGTAACGAGTCCTAAAAATTTGGCCTACGTCATCTACACTTCCGGGTCCACAGGTAGACCCAAGGGGGTGTTGGTGGAGCAGGGGAGTTTAGTGAATGCTATTTACTGGCGAAAGAAAGAATATAACCTGGGGACGACTGATAAGGTTCTTCAATTGTTTTCTTTTTCATTTGATGGTTTTGTTACCAGTTTTTTTACCCCTATTGTATCCGGTTCTGCTGTAATTATGTTAACGGATGAGGAATCCAGGGATATTTTTCGGATAAAAGAAGTCATTATTTCCCGGAAGATCACTCATTTTATATGTGTGCCGTCGCTGTATGCATCGCTGTTGCAGCTATGTTCATCCATCGAACTGTCAAGTTTGCGAATGGTAACGTTGGCAGGAGAGCCAATCAAACCGGCCATTGTTGAAAAAAGTAAAAAATTGAACTCCCAACTGGAAGTGATCAATGAATATGGTGCAACGGAAAATACCGTGGTGGCAACCATATGCAGGGATGTCCGACCAGGAATGGTCCCTGGCAGAGCATTTGTCATACCCATTGGGAAACCAGTGGCCAATACGAAAATATTTATCCTGGACCTGGATGATCATATTGCGCCTGTGGCAATCCCCGGCCAGTTATGCATCGCAGGAAAAGGAGTGGCCCGTGGATATTTAAACCGCCCGGAATTAACAACCGAAAAGTTTAACCAGGATTATCAGGATGACCAGGATGACCAGGATGAAAACGAAAAGGAAAAGGGCGTAGAGAAAAAGTCCTCTACCTCTCTACCTCTCTATCCCTCTACCCCTCTTTATCGCACTGGTGACCTGGCCCGGTGGTTGCAGGATGGCAATATTGAGTTTTTAGGTAGAATCGATCATCAGGTCAAGATCAGAGGTTTCAGGATCGAGTTGGGGGAGATTGAAAACCAATTGTTAAATCACGAAGACATAAAAGAGGCAGTGGTAATATCCAGGAAAGAAAAAAACAGGGAAACATATCTCTGTGCCTATATTGTACCCCGGGCAGTCGGTGCTTTTGATTTTTCTCGATTAAGTCACTATTTACAACAAAAATTACCGGATTATATGGTACCAGCCCATTTTGTATCATTGACCGAAATACCCTTAACTGTGACGGGCAAAGTGGATCGAAAATCACTGCCTCAACCGGAGATCGCATCCCCGGAGAAATATATTGAGCCTCGTAATGAAGTTGAGAAAACCCTGGTTGGTATATGGTCTGAAGTACTGGGAATAGAAAAGGAAATCATTGGCATCGATGCAAATTTTTTCAGATTAGGTGGACACTCGTTAAAGGCCACGACACTGGCTGCGAGAATTCATAAAATATTGAATGTCAAGGTACCACTTTCAGAGGTTTTCCAATTATCCACTATTCGAAAATTATCGGAATACATCAATGGGGCAGCAAATGATAAATATACCTCTATAGAAGCTGCAATAGAAAAGAAATACTATGCCTTATCCTCTGCTCAAAAAAGGTTGTATATTCTCCACCAGGTGGATGAAACCAGCATCAGATTTAACATGTCAACTGCCATGAGAATAGAAGGCGCTGTGGATAAAAATAAGTTGGAAGATACGTTTAAACAATTGATACAGAGGCATGAAAGCTTTCGAACTTCATTTGAGATGAGAGGGAGTGAACCGGTACAGGTCATCCATCAAAACGCAGGGTTTGAATTGGAATATCTCGACCTGGCTCACATCGGTAAACAAACGGAAAGGGAGAAAATTGAAAAGCAGGGGGTGAAGAATTTTTTTAAAGGCTTTGATTTATCCAGAGCGCCGTTATTAAGAGCCGCCTTGATAAAGACGGCAGAAGAAAAATACATCCTGATGGTAGATATGCATCACATTATTTCTGATGAAGCATCCGTGGAATTACTGGAAAGGGAGTTTTGGGCTTTATATGTTGGGGAAGAATTGCCGGAGTTAAAGCTTCAATACAGGGACTTTTCGGAATGGCAAAACCACTTGTTGGAGTCTCATTACTTCAAAAAACAGGAACATTATTGGCTGAGCCACTTTAAAGACAGCATCCCGGTTCTCCATCTTCCCCTGGATTTTCCGAGACCGTCGGTTATGAAGGCCGAAGGCAGCCGGATTTATTTTGAATTGGACAGGGAAATAACAATCGGAATCACACAATTGGTAATGGAGACGAAAACCACCACATTTATGGTGCTCTTGGCAATATACAATGTGCTGCTGTCAAAATATTCAGGGCAGGAAGACATTGTGGTGGGTTCCCCCATTGCTGGCCGACGCCATTTGGATTTAAAAAACATTATTGGGCTTTTTGTCAATATCCTACCCATCCGGAACCAACCCAAAAGGGAAAAAACCTTCAGGGAATTTTTGCAAGATGTCAAGGTGAATGCCCTCAATGTCTACGAAAACCAGGAGTATCCATTTGAACGGTTGGTCTGGAATTTGCAATTAAAGGTAGACCCCAGCAGAAGTCCGTTGTTTGATGTGGTGTTTGTACTGCGGGATGCAAAGGCCAGGGAAAAGCAGATGCATCGGTTGGAAGCACTGAGGGGAATAAATGTCCAGCCATACGAGGTGGCCAAAGAGCAGATTCACAATGAATTGATCCTGGAGGCCACCGAAAACAGCGATACTTTATCTATGGTGCTGGAGTATTCTACCGAACTCTTTGAAGAATCAACGGCTCGGAAGATGTGTAAACATTATGCTGAAATACTGGAAAAGGTGCTGGAGAACCCGGACATAAAATTGGAGGGTATCCGGGTTTCTTATGGTCTCTCAGCAGTTCTACCTGATGTCCTCGATACGTTGCAGGATGAAGGCCAGGATTTTAGATTTTAGACGTTGAAGATGAAACGACAAGTATTTATTTTGAATCTTTTAGCAAAAAAATCAAGGGCGGCAGCCTATCCAAAAAAATGTAAAATTCAACGTAGATCCGAATTATACGATGAAAATTCAACACATAGTAATAATGCGTGAATGATGATCTCGAGAATAAGATAAAAGGCGAATGATCGATTGGCAAACAAAAAAAGTGTATTATAATAAAAGGTAAGGAGGAATTGATGAGCAAATGCAGACGTATTAAATTTGTATTTTTTATTATGGGATTTACATTTCTATCAATAAATTTTGCCCAGGCTGTTGATTTGCGGCAGAATGAGGAAATAGTTTTCCCGGATAGAACTTCTGAGGCGATTAAAATTGATGGTGATTTAAATGAAAAAGTATGGAGCAATGCACCCATATCTAAAGAATTTTTGACATTTTATCCCGTATATGGTAAGAAGATGGGGCAGAAAACAAATATATGGATGGTCTATGACAGTCAAAACCTTTATTTTGGATTTAGGAGTTATGATACCGAACCCAACAAGATAAAGACCTCGATTTGCCAGAGAGATAAGATGTATACGAAAGATGATTGGATAGGAGTAATCATTGATTCAATGGGAAATAAACAAACCTGTTTTGAATTTTATGTCAATCCGAGTGGTATTCAAACAGATTTTTTAAATTCGGCATCGGGTGGTAATAATATGGAAGCGGATTTTGTTTGGGAAAGTGCCGGTAAAATAACCGATGAAGGATACCAGGTAGAAATTTGCATTCCTTTAGAAAGTATTCGCTTCAAGAGTGGTAAAGAAGTGAAAATGGGTATTTTTTTTGCACGGCATATCAGTCGGCTTGGAATTGTTGGAGCATGGCCTGAAGTCAAAGCTGGACATACAGGATTTCACGCTATGACAACAGCAATTTATAGGGGTTTAAAAGATAGACTGAGATTAGAGTTACTTCCTAATTTTACGTATAGTAGAAATGTGGAGAGGGTAAGCGACGACGAGTGGGGGGAAAGCGATGTTTCTAAAAATCTCGGGGCATCTATTAAATACGGTATCACTTCTTCTATTACGGCGGAGACAACGGTTAACCCTGATTTTAGCCAGGTGGAAAGCGATGCCTTCCAGGTTGAAGTCAACCGTCGATACCCCATATTTTATAGTGAAAAGCGGCCTTTTTTTATGGAAGGTATGGATATATTCGACTTTGGGATACTCAATCAAGGGATGATGATCGCTTCGGTACATACCCGTTGTATTTTAGACCCTGGTTGGGCGGCTAAATTAAGTGGCGTTTTGGGAAAAATGAACTTCGCTGTATTGGCGGCAAATGATAAAGCACCAGGTCAAATTGGGGAAAGTGGTGTGAATCCCAATGAAGGGAAAGAGGCTATTTGGAGCATTGTCAGGGCTAAATATAATTTAGGTAGTGACAACTCCCTGGGGATTCTCTTCAGCGGCCGTTATTTTGCAGGAGGGCAAAATAATGTAGCTGGTTTCGATGTTCAGTACCGCCCGTTTAAAAATGCCAGGCTGAATGCAGCTTATCTTTATAGTCGCACAAAAGAGTCGTCTGGGGACGGTTTTACCAATGGAAACGCTTTTAATGCCCAGTTCCAATATGTGATTCCCAGCCTCAATGTATGGACGACTTACGAACGATATGACAAGGGTTTTGTCATGTATTCCGCTTTTATGAATCGCACCGCTATAAGTAGAGGCCAGGTTTATTTAGGACCGAATTTTTACATGAAGATAAAAAAGGCACCCTGGTTTCTGAGAATGGAGCCGCATCTTTACTATTCAACATTACATGATCTTAATACCGGGATGGATGATACATATTGGAATCTGGGTTTGGATATGTATTTTACACGGCAGGGTTTTTTCAAAATTGAATACCGAAATGATAAAGAGGCATGGCAGGGTCAACTGTTTAACCAGGACTACCTCTATTCCTATGGAGAAATCCGTCTCTTCAAATGGTTGGGTATATACGGTGACTACAGGTATGGAGATCAGATTTACTATGGCCCGGAAGAACCATTTCTTGGCACCGGACATCAAATGCGATTCGGGTTCACATTTCAACCGTTTATTCGGTTAAACCTGAATTTTGAGTTTGTTCATAATGAACTTTATAGAAAAGCGGACAGCCAAAAGTCTTATGCGGTCGATATATTAAATTTGCACACAACTTACCAGTTTAATAAATACTTTTTCATACGCGGGGTTGTTGGGTATGATGATTTCCAAAAAAAGCTTTTGACTGATTTCCTGGCATCGTTTACATTAATCCCGGGAACAGTGGTACATGTGGGCTATGGATCACTTTATGAAGGGAGAACATGGCTAAACAATCAATGGGTGCCTTACCAGGACGATCTTCTGAATGTAAAAAATAGTTTATTTGTTAAAGTCAGCTATCTTTGGCGAATTTAATCATGTCCAAGTGCTCCTCTTTATGGTTGGAGAAAGGTGAGCAAAATGACCAATAAAAAGATTCTTCTTGGATTATTGCCTTATTGGACCCCTCTCATTCCTCCCCAGGGGATCGCCAGCCTGAAAGTGTTTCTGGAAAAACACGGCTTTAAGGTAAAAACTGTGGATGCCAATGTGGAGAATGCATTCAAGGCCATTTATGACAGCTATTTTTTTACGTTAAAAAAGATTATCCCGGAAAGCCATTGGGGCAATTTTTATAACATCGGCCATGATGTACTGCGGAATCACATGATGGCCTGCTTTAATCGAACCGATGACAAAGAGTATCACGAATTGGTAAGGATACTGGTTTACAATACGTTTTTCTGGAATCTGAATTCCCAGCAGGTCAACCAATTGAGTGGATATATCGACCGGTTTTATGGGGAATTGGAAAGATACTTTATTCACTTACTGGAAACCGAAAAACCCGATGTAGTGGGTTTAGCGGCCCATTTAGGCACCCTTGCCGCCTCTATGTTTGCCTTCAGGCTGACCAAAGAGAGGTACCCGGGCATATTGACCGCGGCAGGGGGGAGCATTTTTGCTGGTGAGCTTCCAATGCAGTCTCCGGATTTTGCATTTCTCCTGGAGAAAGCCCCGTATATCGATAAGGTGATTATTGGCCAGGGGGAGCAGTTATTATTGAAACTCCTGGAAGACCAACTCTACCCGTCCCAACGAGTCTATACAATGAAGGATATTGGTAATGCCTCGCTCGATGTTTCCACTTTAGATCTCCCGGATTTATCGGATTTTTCCGTCCAGAGTTACCCCTATGTGGCGGCCAGTGGTTCCAGGAGCTGTCCGTTTCAATGTCGTTTCTGTAATGTCTCCGGTTTCTTCGGACCATACCAGGAAAAAAGTGTCAAACAGACAGCAGATCAGATGATCGAATTGTACAATAGACACGGCAACCAGTTATTTTTTATGACTGATTCCCTGCTGAATCCCATTATGACGCATCTGGCCAATGAGTTAATTAAAAGGGAAGTCTCCCTCTATATGGACACCTACATGCGGGTATCGGACGAGGTATGTGATCGGGAAACTGCACTGCTGTGGCGGCGGGGAGGCTTATACAGGGTTCGAATGGGAATCGAAAGCGGATCCCAACGAATATTAGACCTGATGGGAAAAGAAATCACCGTGGAGCAATCAAAAGCCGCCATTTCCAGCCTGGCCCATGCTGGCATCAAAACCACGGTATACCTGGTGGTGGGATATCCCGGGGAGACTGAAGAAGATTTCCAACAGACATCGGATTTTATTGAGGAAATGAGAGACCACATCTGGCAGGTGGAATGTAATCCCTTTTATTACTTCTATACGGGTCAACACAATGCCGATAGATGGGCAGGTAAACGAAGGCTGTTGTACCCTGATGAGGCCAGGCACCTGCTGGTGTGTCAGACATGGATAGTGGATCAGGAACCGTCCCGGGAAGAACGGTTCAGCCGGATCTTTAAGATAACCGAGCACTGCAAAAAGTTGGGAATCCCCAATCCCTATTCATCCCAAGAAATCTACGAGGCCGATGAACGGTGGAAACAGTTGCACGAAAATGCAGTGCCTTCGTTAATGGAATTCCAGAATAGTGCAGTTTACATTGATGAAAGCAAAAGCATAAAAAAATTGATACTGGCACAGGAAGCCCATCAAGATGATGGGGATTTTTCTTTTTAATAGGAGTTGATGAGATGTTTGATAAACAAATTTCCAGTGATACAGCGGCTGCCGGCAGTCAATTCTCCAGGGAAAGGGATTATTGGTTGAGGCAGTTATCCGGGAGCCCGGAAAAGGTATATTTTGGTTATGATCATCATAAAAGGGCTGACGGGCCAAAAGAAGTGGAGAGTGTGCTGTTTCAGATGACCGGAGAGATCTTTTCAAAAGTGATATGGACCTCCAATGAATCGGATTACCGGCTCCACATGATCCTGGTGGCAGCCCTGGTGGTGCTGCTTGAAAAATATACCGGCAGTAAAGATATTATCCTGGGAACATCCATCTACAAACAGCCGGTGGAAGGAGATTTTGTGAATACAGTACTGGCCTTAAGGAATCGGCTGTGGGAAAACATGACATTTAAGGAATTGTTATACCAGGTGAAACAAACCATTGAAGCGGCCTTAAAAAATCAAAATTATCCCATTAAAGCACTGCTGCATGAGTTGAAGCTTTCCTTTTCCGAAACGGATTTTCCCCTGTTTGACATTGTCATGCTTCTTGAGAATATCCAGGACAGGAAGTATGTGAAGCATATTCATCCCAATATGGTGCTTTCTTTTTTGAGGAAAGAGGCGTGTATTGAAGGACGTTTTGAATATAATCCCCTGAACTATGAAAGGTCAACAGTAGAGCAAATCATTGTCCATTTCAAGTACCTGTTGGGACAGGTGCTGTACAATGTTAATTTAGAAATATCAGGGATCGATATATTACCAGAAAAAGAGAAGAGACAGTTATTGGAGGATTTCAACAATACCGGGATGGATTACCCGGAGGATAAGACGATTCACGTGTTATTTGAGGACCAGGTGGAGCAGGTACCGAATCGTGCTGCAGTCGAATGCCAGGGCAGCCTGTTAACCTATGCAGCGGTGAATGAGATGGCCAACCGCCTGGCCTGTTTGCTGAGAAGTAAGGGGGTAAAATCTGATACGATCGTAGGGATAATGGTGGAACGGTCTTCGGAAATGGTGGCAGGCTTGCTCGGTATCTTAAAAGCAGGAGGTGCGTATTTGCCGATTGATATCGATTGTCCGACTGAACGTATCCGCTTTATGATGGAAGACAGCAGTGCGAGGATTTTGTTGAGTGGGTCGAGTAAGGTAAGTGAGGTGAGTAAGGGGATCGAAGGTTTTGATTTGAATAAGATACTTGAAGAGAGTGAATATTTCTCTACTCAACTGACTCACCTTACTCAACCGACTCATTTATGTTATGTTATCTACACATCAGGTTCCACCGGGAGGCCAAAGGGTGTTTTGGTCAATCATCGGGGAGTTGTCAACCTTGTATATTATCACCGGCAGATATTTGGAGAGGACCGGGAACCGGGGCTGCGGATGAGCCAGGTGGCAAGTCCTGGTTTTGATGCAATGGGTTTTGAGATATGGCCCTGTCTCACCAGTGGTTCTGCATTGGTTATTATAAACAATGACGTCCGTGCCGATGCGTTTAAGTTAAAGGAATGGCTCATCAGGCACCGGATTACCATCTCTTTCCAGGCCACGGTGATGGCAGAGAAATTACTGGATGAACAGTGGCCGGAGCATGGGATTTCATTGAAAATGTTAAGAACCGCAGGGGATCGACTGACCCGGTATCCTGATTCTCATCATCCGTTTCTTTTTTATAATTTGTACGGCCCCACCGAGGATACCGTATGGACGACCTGGATGCAGGTGAAACCTGAGGGGAAAAGTGATCGAATGCCCGCGATTGGAGGACCGGTAGGAAATCATCGCGTCTATATCCTGGGACCCGACGCTCAACTTCAGCCTCTCGGTGTATATGGCGAGCTGTGTATCGCTGGCTGCGGCCTGGCCAATGGCTATTTGAACAGCCCGGAATTGATGACTGAAAAGTTCATGGAAAATCCCTTTGTTCCCGGGGAAATCCTCTACCGGACCGGTGACCTGGGCAGATGGTTACCGGATGGAAATATTGAATTTCAAGGACGGGAGGATAACCAGGTAAAAATAAGGGGATTCAGGATCGAACTGGGGGAAGTGGAGAACACCCTGAAAAGACATCGGGCGGTCCAAAATGCAGTGGTGGTCCCTGAGGGTCAAAACGACTCGCAAAGTCTTACCGCTTACGTCGTTCCTGACGAAACCTGTGCCTTTACCGTCAGGCAGTTGCTAACAATGGAAAAGCAGGGATTGACTGCTCTTCATAACTGGGGTGAACTGCCCAACGGTATGCCCATCTTTTACATGAACCGCAGCGAGATAGATTACATGTACCGGGAAGACGCGGCAGAACTCTCATCCTGGGAAGAAAAAGGAATCACCCTGGGGAGAGGGGATGTGGTATTTGATGTGGGTGCTAATATCGGTCTATTTTCCCTTTTAACATACCAGCAGTACCTTTCCCAGGAGCTATCATTTTACTTGTTTGAACCCATTCCCGCTGTTAATCATCTGCTGGGATTAAATATCTCTCTTTACGGCATCCCGGCGCAGATTCTCTCTCATGCCGTGGCCGCTGCAGAGGGGGAGCGGGAATTTACCTACTTCCCCAATGACTCCTTACTGTCCGGTTACTTCCCCGGGAAGCAAGAGGAGATCAATGGCTTAAAAACCATTATCCGCAGCCTTCACCTATCGGAAAATCGACAAGAGAGTGTAAACGAACATTTATTTAATGGGATGATGAAAGATCGACTGCGTACCGAGTCGGTAAGATGTTCTGTTAAAACCCTTTCCCAGGTGATCCGGGAGAACCAGGTCGAACGGATCGATCTGCTGAAAGTGGATATTGGTAAGTACGGTGTGGAAATTCTCAAGGGAATCGAAGCAGAAGATTGGCCAAAGATTCGCCAGATCGCTGTAGAAATCGAAGATATGGATGGGAGCTTACAGTGGGTCAGGCAAATACTGGGGGAGAGGGGATATCAAATAAGTATTGAAAGAAACGAGGATTTTGATACACCGGCCCTCTACAATATCTATGCCGTATTGGTTCCCAGGGCTGCGAGAGGTCGGTCATCCTATATTCCCGATGAGGGCGAACATTTGACCGATCTGTTTTTTAGTCCCAAGAGACTGAGCAGCGAACTGCGGCAATATGCAGGACAGACATTGCCCACCTACATGGTGCCATCGGCCATTGTGCTGCTGGAGGAATTGCCCTTGACCTCCAGTGGTAAGGTGGATCGCCAGGTATTACCGAAACTGGAAATCAGCAGTACGGTTGAGACCTATGTACCGCCCCGAAACAGGGTGGAGGAAGAACTGGTGAACATCTGGGGGAAAATATTGGAGATTGATCCAACGAACATCAGTACCGAAGCCAACTTTTTTGAACTGGGGGGACACTCCTTAAATGCCACCATCATGGTAGCGAGAATCCATCAGCAGTTTAATGTAAAGATACCACTGATAGAATTATTTAGAATTCCCACCATAAGGGAACTGGCCGAATATATAGGCAAGGAGGCTGTTCAAGAACAACATTTTTCCATTGAACCGATTAAGAAGAGGAAATATTATCGATTATCTTCTGTTCAGAGGCGATTGTATGTATTGTGGCGAATGGAGAAAGAGAATGTGGTTTACAATGTTCCGGTGGTGTTAGAAATGGAAGGCCATATCGATAAAGAGCGATTTGAAGACTCGTTTCGCCGGTTGATTTGTCGGCATGAAAGTTTGCGGACATCGTTTGAAATGAACGAGGGTGAACCGGTACAGATCATTCGCGAAGAGGTGGATTTTAAAATAGAGACATACCCCGACCTTTCGGCTCAACCTTCTGAAGAGGAGATCATCCGGGATTTTATTCGGCCCTTTGATTTAACAAGTCCCCCGCTTTTGCGGGTGGGATTGATCGAAACCGGTCATCATAAATCCATCTTGATGTTGGATATGCACCATATTATTACCGATGGGGTGTCGATGGGAATTTTAGTGAAAGAATTTCTAGCGTTATATGAAGGCAGTGAATTGCTGCCATTAAAGATACAGTATAAAGACTATGCCCACTGGCAGCAAGAACGGATGGTTCGGGGGGAACTCTGTCATCAGGAGGAATACTGGAAAGAGGTGTTTGTGGGAACCATACCGCTCCTGCATTTACCCACAGATTATCCCCGGCCTAACATCATGAGCTTTGCCGGTGATGTCATGAGGTTTGACCTGGACAGCAAAACCGTGGTTTCCCTGAAAGACCTGACCCGGGATCTGGATGTCACTCTTTTCATGGTACTGCTGGCAGCTTTTTATGTGTTGTTATTTAAGCTGAGTGGCCAGGAGGATATTGTGGTAGGCGTCCCCATCGCCGGGCGCCGACATGCGGATGTTCAACCCCTGATTGGTATGTTTGTGAATACGTTGGCCCTGCGCAGCCAGGTGCCAGGAGAAGCAACGTTTACTGAATTCCTGGGAATAATTCAAAAACGGCTATTAAAGGCCTATGAAAACCAGGATTTTCCCTTTGAAGACCTGGTGGAACGGATTTTGAAGGACAGGAATGTCGATCGCAATCCCTTGTTTGACGTGATGTTTGCTTATGGCAATATCGATATACCTGAAGTAAAGATTCCCGGTTTGAAAATAATCCCTCGTCCCTTTAATGGTCGTATCTCCAGGTTTGATTTCACCCTGATTGCCGAGGAGAGAGACAAATTGGCATTTACTATGGAGTACAGCACCGGGCTTTTCAAGGCCGAGACAATCGCACGTTTTATCGTTTATTTTAATAGGGTTATCGCTTCAGTATTAAAAGACCCTGAAGGCAGGATTCTGGCCATCGATATCCTGACGGAAGAGGAAAAACAGCAGCTATTGTACGATTTTAACGATACAGCGGCGGATTTTCCCAGCCAGAAGCCCCTTCATCAATTGTTTGAGGAACAGGCAGCAAGGACGGGCGACAGGGTCGCCGTAATTGGCATGGGGCATGGAGCATGGGGCATGGAGCGAACCGAGATGCTTGAAAAACACCATGCTATCACCTACAAAGAATTGAACGAAAAATCCATTCAATTGGCACATCTGCTAAAAGAAAAAGGTGTCGGACCCAATACAGTTGTGGGTTTGATGGTGCAACGTTCCATTGAGATGATGAAGGGAATATTTGGAATTTTGAAGGCTGGAGGTGCTTATTTGCCCATCGATCCTCAATATCCTGAGGAACGCATCAGGTACATGCTGGCAGACAGCAGCGCAATGATTTTGGTGAGTGAGGTGAGTAGGGTGAGAAAGGTGAGTAAGGTGAGTGAATTGATTGATCTAAACCAACTCACCGACTTAACCAAACAACCACTACCCAACAGCCCTACTCACCCCCTCACCTCCTCTCCCCCTCACCCAGGTCTTGCTTACGTCATCTACACCTCCGGTTCCACTGGTACGCCCAAAGGTGTGATGATTGAGCATCACTCTGTGATTAACCGTTTGAGCTGGATGCAGGCGATCTATCCAATCGGCAGTGGTGACAAGGTTCTCCAGAAAACCCCTATTGTTTTCGATGTGTCCGTGTGGGAGTTATTCTGTTGGAGTCTAAGTGGCTCCTGTTTGTGCCTTTTGGGGCATGGGGATGAAAAGGACCCCCAGGCAATCGTGGAGGCCGTAGGAAATTTTGGTGTCACCACCATGCACTTTGTTCCCTCCATGTTGGATGCGTTCCTCTCCTATATTGAATCTGCCGCAGAGAAGGAAAAGGAAGAGACGTTAATCAAACTAAAGAGTGTAAGGCAGGTGTTTACCAGCGGGGAAGCCCTGGGTGTGGGACAGGTAGAGCGGCTTTTTCGCCTGTTTAAGGGGTGGAATTTACCAAAATTAGTGAGTCTCTACGGACCCACAGAAACCACTGTGGAGGTTTCCTATTTCGATTGTGAACAGGAGGGCGAACTTGAGAAAGTACCTATTGGCAGGCCGATCCACAACTCCCAGTTCTATGTGTTAAATAAAAGCCTGGGTCTTCAACCCATTGGGGTTGCGGGAGAGTTATATATTTCTGGAGTTCAGTTAGCCAGGGGGTATTTAAACAGACCCGAATTAACACAAGAAAAATTCATATCAGCCCCGAAGTGGCTGGGGGTCGGAGATCCACTCATTTACGCTTCCGGTGATTTGGCCCGGTGGTTTCCTGATGGAAATATCGAATTTTTAGGCAGGATGGATTACCAGGTAAAAGTCAGGGGATTCCGCATCGAATTGGGGGAGATCGAAAACCAATTGACCTCCTCCGGCTACTCACCCATCAAGGAAGCAGTGGTGACGGCAGGCCCGGGGCCTACCGATGATAATCAATTAATCGCCTACGTGGTGCCGAATGAAACTTCTGCTTATACCGTATGCCGGCAGTTGGAGGTAACTGAGAAGGGCCTTGCAGAGGGTCTCTCCTTTTACCAATGGCCCAATGGAATGCTCGTTTATTACCTCAACCATGGAGAGACCGATTTTATGTACCATGAAATCTTTGAAGAGCGTTCCTACCTGAAACATGGAATAACCTTGAACGAAGGTGCTTGTATATTCGATATCGGTGCCAATATCGGGGTGTTTTCGTTATTTGCACTACGTAACTGTAAGAATGCCAGGATTTATGCCTTTGAACCCCTTCCTCCAGCCTACCGCTTATTATCTCTCAATACATCTTTATATAGGGGCCATTTTAAGACCTTTAACTTTGGGATCGGTTCGACAGAAGAGGAGGTCCTTTTTACCTATTATCCCCATGCTGCACTGCTGTCGGGCCGATTTGCCGATAGTGACCGGGAGGCCGCCACTGTTAAAGCTTTCCTGCTTATGCAGGAGCCGTTAGAGACATCGGATGGCAGTGGTGAACCGTTCGTATTAACAGAAGAGCAATATGACGAATTATTGGCCGAGCGTTTAACCACCACCACCTACACCTGCCCTATGAAACCGCTTTCCCAGGTGATGGATGAGAATGAGGTGGAAATCATTGATCTCCTGAAGATCGATGTGGAAAAAGCAGAAATGGAAGTACTGGAAGGCATCCGACAGGAGCACTGGCCGCGTATCCGGCAGTTGGTGATTGAAGTGCATGAGAGTGAAGACCGTTTGCACCGGATTGTCCAATTATTGGAAGGCAATGGTTATCAAGTGGCGGTGGAGCAGGAGCAATTGTTGGAACAGACCCGGCTTTATAACCTTTATGCGAGAAGGGAATTCCCCCAGGAAAAGGGGGAACAAGAAGAGGAACAGGCAACCAAAGAAACGCCAGCCTGGTACAGTGTGGATGGATTGGTTCGGGACACCAGGGATTATTTAAAAAATAAATTACCCGATTATATGGTGCCCGCCCATATCGTACCATTGATCCGGCTGCCCTTAACTCCCAATGGCAAAGTGGACCGGAAAGCACTGCCGGAGCCGGAAATAAGGCCAGGTACCCAGTATGTGGCACCCCAGTCTGATAATGAACGGGAAATCACTGAAATATGGAAAAAAGTACTGGGCCTGGAAAAGATAGGTGTTAATGATAATTTTTTTGATATTGGCGGTAATTCATTAAAAATTATCCAGATATCTGTTGAATTAAAGAAGCTTTTGGGAACAGACATATCCATGGCAAAGATGTTCCAATACCCAACCATTGCCTCCCTGGCAAGGTATATTGCTAAAGCTGATCATATCCAAGTTAGCCAGGAAAAGGAAAAAGAGAGAGAAGAGGCAGTTGGAGTGGAAAATATAAAAAGTCGATTGAAACAAAGAAGAAAAAGAAGCCGTTTATGAAAAAAAATGCCACAAAGACATAAAAACAAAATGGAACTAGTGGTGGTTAAAAAAAGGAGTTAAATAATGAAAATTCTAGGTATTTCAGGAAATTTGCATCTGGCTCATGAAAACTCTGATGGAGATAAGCATGATGCTGCTGCTGTCCTGGTCATCGATGGGAAAGTTGCCGCTGCCATCGAGGAAGAGCGTATCAATCGGATTAAACATACCGATAAATTCCCTATCAATGCCATTCGATTTGTTTTGCAGCGGACAGGTATCAAATTGGAAGACCTGGACCAAATCTGTTATTATGGTTTACCCAATTACTTTTTTGAAGAAGGGGAATCCCTTTCGCTGGCGGAAAAAATACAGGGGATTGCACAAAAAGCCTTTGGCTGCGAAATCGATGAAAAAAAGTTGTATTTTGTTCATCACCACCTGGCACATGCGGTCAGTACCTTTTACATGTCCGGTTTTGACAAAAGCCTTGTCCTTTCTATCGATGGGCAGGGAGATGGAATCTCCGGCATGGTATTGAATGGAGAAGGAAAAAAACTGCAGGTGCTGGAAAAATATTCTGTTGATAATTCCCTGGGCATCTACTATCTAAATGTAATATATATATTGGGATATAAGCAGTTTGACGAATACAAAGTCATGGGCCTGGCGCCGTACGGGAACCCCGCGACCTATAGAGATTTATTTAAGACATTCTATACCCTGCTGCCCGAGGGGCGTTACAGTATCGATCTGAAAAAAGTGAAAAAATGTTATCTTTTAACTCCCCGTAGAAAAAAGGGTGAACCCTTTAATCAAATCCATAAAGATATTGCCGCTGCGCTGCAGGAGTCGTTGGAGGATATTGTCATGCATATTCTTAAACACTATCAAAAGAAGTATAACCATACCAAATTATGCCTGGCAGGCGGCGTGGCCCATAATTGTTCCATGAATGGAAAGATACTCTATTCTGGGTTATTCGAAGATGTATTTGTACATCCTGCATCGCATGATGCCGGCTGTGCATTGGGAGCCGCCTTATACCGGTACCATGAACTTAACCCACAGGAGACGTTTTTTCCCCTAAAACATCTCTATTGGGGCTCGCCTATTGGGGGGAACGATTCCATCTTGAAAACGCTGGAAGGCTGGAACGATTTTCTTTATTATGAGAAGGTGGATAATATTGCCAGGAGGACCGCCCAATTATTGGCTGAAGGATCTGTTATCGGTTGGGTGCAGGGTAAATCCGAATTCGGACCCAGGGCGCTGGGCAACCGGAGTATCGTGGCCGATCCGCGACCTGCGGAAAATAAAGACATTATCAATAAAATGGTTAAAAAAAGAGAGGCATACCGCCCGTTTGCACCCTCTGTACTGGAAGAATACGTGGAAGATTATTACGATATTCCTTTTAAGCATCCACAGTTTCCCTATATGATATTTGTGGTAAAGGTAAAGAAGAAGGCACAGGAACTCCTGGGCGCTGTCACCCATGTGGATGGCACCGCCAGGATACAAAGTGTCTCCAGGGAAACCAATCCCAGGTACTGGGAGTTGATCGATGAGTTTCGCAAGATAACCGGCGTTCCCATTGTCCTCAATACTTCCTTTAACAATAATGCCGAACCCATCGTGGATTCCGTAACCGATGCCATCGTGTGTTTTTATACCACAAGGTTGAATTACCTGGTTATCGGCGATTATCTAATTCGAAAAAAAGATGTTCCTTTTCATGCACATTTAAAGCTGGCACCCTCCTTACCGGTGTATAACATGCTGACCCAGACCAATAAATTTGTTTCATTGGATGAATTGAGAAGAATATATGAAATAAAAAACAATTTTGATAATGGGTACATGTCTTTGATATCCGCGGAGGCATTTCGTATTTTGAACGAAGTGGATGGCTGTATGAACGTGACATTAGGTGATCTAATGGAACAAATCGGGATCACCGGTGAAGAGCGAAGGAAAGCCATTATCCATGAGATACGAGAGTTGTGGGGCAAACGCTTCATCCGGCTTCAGCCAAATGGAATGTCAGAGTAGGTGTCGTATGTCAGAGGTAAAACAAGACGTTGAAACAGGACTGGAAGTCGCAGTCATTGGTATGGCTGGAAGATTCCCAGGCGCTAAAAATATCAAGGCGTTCTGGAATAATTTAACCGACGGTATTGAATCCATTTCATTTTTAACCGAAAAAGAATTGGAAAGAATTAGTCCTGAACTGCAAGAAAATCCCAATTTTGTTAAGACAACGGGTGGTTTTCTTGAAAATATAGAATATTTTGATGCATCCTTTTTTAATTATACGCCATTGGAGGCGGACCAGATGGCTCCTCAAATAAGAATCTTCCATGAGTGCTTATGGGAAGTATTGGAGGATGCCGGATATGACCCCGAGTGCTGCAGTGGATTAATCGGTTTATATGCAGGCGTTTCATCTACCCATAGTTGGGAACTGTTATCTGCAGCATCATCAGCCAATGGAGAGCCCTTCACCTATGCCTCCCATTATTTAAATAACAGGGATTTTCTCAGTACGCTTGTTTCCTATAAATTGAATTTAAAAGGTCCTGCTTATTCCATGCATACCACCTGTTCTACTTCATTGGTAGCCATTCACCTGGCCTGTCAGGGATTATTGAGCGGTGACTGTGATATGGCTCTGGCAGGTGGGATTGCAGTTAGATTTGAAGATAATAGAGGCTATGTTTATGAAGAAGGGATGATTCTTTCGCCCGACGGTCACTGTCGGGCATTCGATGCAGAAGCCGGGGGATCCATTGGAGGAAACGGTGTGGGTATTGTTGCTTTAAAACGGCTTGAAGATGCGGTGGAAGATGGAGATAATATTTATGCTGTGGTTAAAGGATCAGCCATCAATAACGATGGAAACAGGAAAGTCGGTTATACCGCGCCCAGTATCGAAGGTCAGGCCGGGGTTATTCGTAAAGCGCATAGAATAGCAGAGGTTCATCCAGAAGATATCAGCTATGTGGAGACCCATGGTACGGGAACACCCCTGGGGGACGTTACGGAAGTGGAAGCATTAAAAATCGCATTTAACACTGGGAAAAAACATTTTTGTGGACTCGGTTCCGTAAAGACCAATGTGGGGCATCTCGATGTTGCGGCAGGAGTGGCCGGTTTTATTAAAACTGTACTTGCTTTAAAACATAAATTAATCCCACCTAGCTTACACTTTAAAACACCCAACCCGAAAATTGATTTTGAGAACAGTCCTTTCTATGTCAATGCAAGTCTGAGTGAATGGAAAAATGATAATAATAGACCGTTACAGGCAGGCGTCAGTTCATTCGGCATTGGCGGTACCAATGCACATGTCATTCTTGAAGAATGGGATGGGAACCGGAGGAGCCACGAAGATCACGAAGCACCTGAAGGAAGACAATTTAAATTACTTTTATTATCTGCTAAAACCCCTTCGGCCCTGGATACCATGACCGAAAATCTGGCGAATTACTTAACAAATAATTCTGCTCATCCTGCCAATCCTGAAAATTCTGGCTTAATCCTTGCCGATACAGCCTATACCTTACAAGTGGGTAGAAGACGGTTCCCCTACAGGAGGAAACTGGTATGTTCTACCATTCCCGAAGCCATTGACCGATTAACCGCTTCGGATTCCAGGATGGTTCAGACCTACAGGGCAGCGTCGGAAGAAGAGAGCAAACCTGTGGTATTTATATTCCCGGGTTTAGGGCCCCAGTACGTGAATATGGGATTGGGATTGTATCGGACAGAGTCTGTTTTTAGGGAAGAGATGGACCGCTGCTTTGAAATTATAAAACCCTTAATGGGCTGCGATATAAAAGAGATACTTTATCCCCCTGTTATCTCTCATAAGTCCAATAGGTCATATATATCCAACATTAACGAGACCGACATTGCCCAACTGGTGATATTTATTTTTGAATATGCCCTGGCAAAATTGTTAATCAATTGGGGGATCACACCCCGTGGAATGATTGGTTATAGTTTCGGAGAATATGCAGCCGCCTGCTTGTCAGGGGTTTTTTCTCTTGAAGATGCGCTGCAGTTATTGGTAGTCAGGGGAAAACTGCTGCGCCGACTCCCTTCAGGAATGATGTTGAGTGTCCCACTGTCGGTTAAAAATGTGGAACCGTTACTTAACGATAATTTATCCATCGGTATTGATAATGGTTCCTCATGCGTTGTTTCCGGTCCTGAAGTCGCTGTAAGAGCATTTGAAAAAGAGATGAAAAGGAAAAAACTGTTGTGCACTCCTCTTGAATCCACCCATGGGATTCATTCGCAGATGATGGACCCTATATTAAAGAGTTTTGAAAAAGAAGTGGGCAAAATAGCCTTAAAGCCCCCGCAAATTCCCTATATTTCCACGGTTACCGGTCATTGGATCAGAGTTGAAGATGCCCAATCTTCTGCCTATTGGGCAAAACAAGTAAGGGCCATTGTCCGCTTTGCCGAGGGGTTGCAAACATTGCTCAAAGAAGTGAGTACAATATTTCTGGAAGTAGGGCCCGGTCGCGATATCAGTGCCCTGGTGAACCGCGAGTTAGAAGAAATCGATGATACTTCCACTCACACTCAACACCAGGTGGTAAACCTGGTCAGGCATCGTAACGCCAAAAAAGAAATAACAGACGATTATTACCTGCTGGATAAAATCGGTCGGTTGTGGCTTTATGGAGTCAATATCGATTGGACCAGGTATTATTCAGAAGAGAAAAGATATCGAATCTCCTTACCCACCTATCCTTTTGAAAGGCAGCGTTATTGGCAGTTAGTCGATGATTATAAAGCTGGAAAAATTCCCCTACAAGCAGGTATCCTGGATATGGTTACGGATACGGATACGGATACAGTAAAAAGCCGGGACTTATCGGAGTGGTTTTATGTTCCATCATGGAAACGCAAAAAAATTCGTGAAAGCAGCATTGATGATAAGGACGAGGCAGCTGATGCACTAGTAAGCGTAAACTGGTTGATATTTATTGATAATTGCGGGCTGGGAGGTCGTTTAATGGATCGATTGAAGGAAGCACAACATCAAAATCAAAAGATCGTTACTGTTAAACAAGGTTTGCGATATGCGAAGCAAAGCAACATGGAATATACGATTGATCCGGTTCAGTATGATGATTACGAAACCCTGTTCAGGGAACTAAATTCAACGAGATCAGCCCCTGATCGAATCATTCATCTATGGGGAATTACAAATAAAAACCAGGAAATCAAAGAGCCGGAAATTTTAGAAGAATTGCTGGGATCAGGATTTTACAGTTTATTGTATCTATCAAGGGCGTTAGGCAGAAACCGGGTTCATTCGGAAAAAATAGAAATAGATGTCCTAACGAATAATATGCAGGATGTGACAGGTCTTGAGCTTCTGCATCCCGGGAAGGCGACGGTACTGGGCCCTTGTAGAGTTATCCCCCAGGAATATCCTAACATCATTTGCAAAAGTATAGATGTTGACCTGCCTGAATCTGGAAATCAGGAGTACCAGGTGCTTTTAAATCAATTGATAGAGGAATTTACATGTCAATCAGAGGACAAAGTCACGGCTTATCGTGGTGGACATCGCTGGGTACAGATCGTTGATCCCGTGTGTTTGAAAGAGCGAAAAAAGTCACCTTTGTTACGAGAAAGGGGCGTATATTTGATTGTAGGTGGCTTAGGGAACATCGGAAATACATTAGCAGAATATTTAATAAAGAGTGTTGGGGCCAGGCTAATATTAACCGGCCGTTCCAACGTCCCCCCAAAGGAAATGTGGGGACAGCTTTTGATTATTAGTGATGAAGAAGATAAAGTAATTCGAGATATACGAAAATTGCAGCAGCTTGAAGAGCTTGGGGGAGACGTTATTTACTATCGTGCAGATGTATCTGATAAGAGTCAGATGCTGGAAGTTATCAGGCAGAGCGAGGCACATTTTGGCCGGATTGATGGTGTCATTCATTCAGCCGATGTAATTGGAGGGCAATCATTTAGTCCAATTGAGGATATTACAGAAGCGGAATGCTACCAACAATTTCAGGCTAAACTGTATGGATTATTGGTTTTGGAGGAACTGTTACAGGATAAAGAACTCGATTTTTGCTTAATGATATCCTCCATATCGACTGTGCTGGGAGGTTTGGGATTCGCTGCTTATGCTGCCGCCAATCATTTCATGGATGCATTTTCAATTAAATACAATCGAAAAAATCAAGAGCCGTGGATTGTTGTTAATTGGGAGGGAACCACCAAAGAAGATACAGAGAAAGCATTTCATCGGATATTATCCTCCGGTTCTTTTGACCAGGTCATATTTTCCATCGGGGGTGATTTGGAAGGAAGAATATCCCGCTGGATTCAATTGGAGGATAAACAGAAAAATATTGATGAAGCAGATGCAGCAGCAGACTTATTATATTCAAGGCCTGATTTGTCGACTCCTTATATTGCTCCGAGGAATGCAGGAGAACAAACATTGGCTAATATCTGGCAGCGTTTTTTAGGTATCGAGAAAATAGGAGTGACTGATGATTTATTTGACCTGGGAGGGGATTCATTAAAAGCCATCAATATTTTATCTATAGTCCACAAAGAATTGAATGTGGTGATACCCATTAAAGAGTTTTTCGATAACCCCACCATTGAGGGTGCGGCAGCGTTCCTCGCTGATAGGGTAGGGGTGGACGAAGATGAAGCGGCAAAAGAAGCATACCTTTCTATCGAACCTGCCGAGAAGAAAGAGTATTATGTTATATCTTCGGCCCAGAAGCGTATGTATATCTTTCAGCAGATGAATTCGAATAGTATTGCCTATAACAGCCCAACGTTAAAAATGATTGAAGGGGAAATCAGTGCCGGGAAATTGGAAGAGATTTTCAATCAGTTAATCCTGAGGCATGAGAGTTTGCGAACATCCATCGTGATAATTGGAGATGATCCCGTTCAAAAGATAGAGAGCGATGTGGAATTTACCATTGAATATTTGGAATTCACGAGAACTCAGGTTGAGGTTGAGGGAGGAATTCCCCACTCACCTCATCCAATTTACTCACCCAATCATTTCATAAAGAGCTTTGTCCGTCCGTTTGATTTATCGCAGGCACCTTTAATGCGGGTTGGATTGGTAGAAGTAAATGAAAAGGAATATCTTCTAATGGTGGACATGCCTCACATTATCTCAGACGGTGTCTCCTTGGGGGTATTGATAAGCGAGTTTATGGACCTTTATGAAGGGAAAGAATTACCCGAACTCAGGGTGCAGTACAAAGATTACGCGGAATGGCAGAACCGGAAGATAGGGGGAGAGGCCATCCAGCAGCAGGAAGCGTTCTGGTTAAAGGAGTTTGAAGGGGAGATACCGGCCCTGGACTTGCCCACGGATTATTTGAGACCGAAAATCCAGGATTTTGCAGGGAGCGCTCTAATTTTCGATATAGGCAGCAGTGAGACCCAGGCTTTAAAAGCTTTTGCTTTAGAGGAAGGGGCTACGTTGTTCATGGTATTGCTGTCCATATACAATATCTTTTTATCAAAAATCAGTAACCAGGACGTTATCGTGGTGGGAACTCCCACAGCCGGTCGTTATCATGCAGACCTGGAACGGGTCTTCGGCATGTTTGTCAATACCCTGGCCCTGAAAAATGTACCTGCCGCTGAGAATACGGTTAGAGAATTTCTAAGGAAAGTCAAAGATAAAACATTAGAAGCTTTTGCCAACCAAGACTACCAGTATGAAGAGCTGGTGGAGAAAGTAATGGGCAAAAGGGATACCAGCCGTAGCCCGTTGTTCGATACCATGTTTTTATTGTTGAACATGGATATTCCTGTGATGGAGATTCATGGTTTGAAACTGAAATCCTGTGAATATAAGCAAAATACATCGAAATTTGATTTAACGTTGATATGCTATGAAAGTGAAAAAAGCCTGGCGTGCTCTTTTGAATACAGTACAAAATTATTTAAAAAAGAGACAATCGAACGATTTATCGGATATTTAAAAAAGATCGTATCAGCGGTGGTGGAGAGTCCGGATAAAAAAGTATCGGAAATAGATATACTGCCCGCGGAAGAGAAGAGGCAACTGATCATGGATTTTAATGATCCGGCAATGGAATATCCCGAGGATAAGACCATTTACCAGTTGTTTGAGGACCAGGTGGATAGAATCCCTGATCATGTGGCCCTGGTATTTAAAGATGTAGCTGTGACTTTCCGTCATTTTGATGAAAGAGCCAATCAACTGGCCAATTATTTGCGTCAAAAGAAAGGTGTTCGACCTGGTGAGCGAGTGGCGGTTTTAATGGAGAGGTCCATTGGGCTCATTGTGTCACTTATGGCGGTAATGAAATCCGGGGCAGCCTATGTTCCGCTGGACCCGACGCTTCCGAAGGAACGTTTGCGGGTGGTGTTTAATGATGCCTCTATTGGGGTTGCTATTTCTCAGGAAGCATTTAGCCCCAAGCTTACGAGCCTGCTGGATGCAGTCGTATTAAATGATGGAGGTGAGATAGAGAAATATCCCGTTGAGAGACCCAAAGAAATCGCAGGGGTGGACAGCCCTGCTTATGTTATGTATACGTCCGGTTCGTCAGGCACTCCCAAAGGTGTACTGGTGGAGCATCGTACCATTGTGAATACGTTATGGTGGCGGAAGGACTTCTACGAATATAACCCGGATAGTGCATCTTTACAGAATCCCCCTTATTTTTTCGACAGCTCAGTGACGGATATTTTTACTCCGTTATTGGGAGGGGCAAGACTGGTACTGATAGAGGAGAATGAGCGGGTGGACCTGGAGGCCTTGAGAAAAGTAATAAAGGCCAAAAAGGTCACTCATTTTATTGCTGTTCCTGCTTTCTACAATATCCTGGTGGAAGAGATTGCCGATGATTTATGCAGTGTAAAAATGATATGTGCAGCCGGGGAACATTTCCCGGATGAGTTGGTAAGAAAACATTTTGAAAAATTACCTCATGTGCGAATCGTAAATGAATACGGTCCCACGGAAAATAGTGTCAACACCACAGTTTATGAACTCAAACCGGATTCGCAAAAGGCGTTGATTGGTAAACCCATCTGGAATGTCGGTGTTTACATCCTGGATCGCCATTTGTGTTTATGTCCTATTGGAGTGACGGGAGAATTGTGCCTGGCTGGTTCAAGTTTAGCAAGAGGTTACTTAAATAATCCGGACTTAACTAATGAGAAGTTTTGTGGGGGTCCAGGGGGCGGTTTTTCAAAAGAGCCCCCTGGCCGCCGGAGGCATTATAGAACCGGCGATTTGGGCCGTTGGCTCCCGAACGGGAACCTGGAATTTATAGGCCGGCTAGACACACAGATAAAAATAAGAGGGATGCGGGCAGAAATCGGGGAGATAGAGAATCATTTAATGAGGCATGAAGAGATCAAAGAAGCGGTGGTGTTAGCCCGTGAGAATCAGGGTGGTGAAAAATACCTCTGTGCTTATATTGTTCCCCACTCATCTCGCTCACCTCACTCAGCCAAATTGCGGGAATACCTCTCCCACACGCTGCCCGAATACATGATACCTACCTATTTCATGGTCATCGACACGATTCCCTTCATGCCAAGTGGAAAAATAGACCGGGATGCACTCGCTTCTCCTGAGGTTCAAACCGAAGACCGCGCAGTACCAATGGCACCGAGAAATCAACTGGAATTGAATTTAGTGGAGGTATGGTCAGAGGTACTGGGAATTGAAAAAGGGGAAATCGGTATTGATTGCGATTTCTTTCAATTGGGTGGACATTCATTGAAGGCTACGTTATTGACGGCTAAAATCCACAAACATCTGAATGTCAAAATACCACTGGTTGAGATATTTAAACACCCCACCATCAGGGAGTTATCGGGATTAATTAGTAAGGCTGCTGAAGACAAATATGTTGCAATAGAAAATGCAGAAGAAAAGGAATATTACCCACTGGCTTCTGCACAGAAACGATTGTATATTTTGCAGAAGATGAATAAATCCAGTATTGCCTATAATTTGTTCCAGTTGGTCGAACTGGATGAGGATATGGATAAAAATCGCCTGGAAGAGACCTTCAGGAAATTAATCGAGAGGCATGAAAACCTCAGAACATCGTTTCACACGGTAAAGGACCAACCCGTACAAAAAGTCCACGATAAGGTGGAATTTTTTATTGAATATTATGATTTATCCTCGAAGGCACGCGAAGATATGCGAAGGAAAGAAGAAAATCATCATTCATCATTCGCACCAATCATTCATCATTTTATCCGTCCCTTTGATCTGTCTCAGGCACCGCTGATGCGAGTGGGATTAATTAAAACAAATGAAAGAAAATGCATCCTGATGGTGGATAATCATCATATTATTTCAGATGCCATCTCCAATCAGATATTGATCCAGGATTATTGGAAACTATACACGGTTCCGTATCCGTATTCAGAAGATGGGGGAACATTACCGGCATTAAAATTTCAATACAAAGACTATTCAGAATGGATAAACAGTGACGTTATAGAAGGTGTGATTAAACAGCAGGAAACGTTCTGGTTGAACACCTTCAGGGGGCGATTACCCGTCCTCCATTTACCCACAGATTATGTGAGACCCAGTATAAATCGGATGGAGGGCGACCAGGTGCTTTTTGAAGTAGGGGAGCAGGAGACAAAAGGCGTGCATGCATTGGCACTGGAACACGGCGCCACTCCTTTTATGGTGGTATTAGCAATATACACACTATTTCTTTCCAAACTGAGCGGTCAGGAGGATATTATTGTGGGGTCTCCCATTGCTGGCAGGAGGCACAGTGACATGGAACAAATCATCGGGATGTTTGTGGGCACATTGCCCCTGCGGAATTATCCAATAGCATTGAAAACCTTTAAAGAATTTTTAGGGGACGTCAGGCAGCGAACCCTGGAGGCGTTTGAAAACCAGGATTATCCCTTTGAAGATCTCCTGGAGAAAATAGACGTCTTCAAAGAAGCCAGTCGAAATCCCCTGTTTGATGTATTTTTTCAATTCGACACCGTTGACTATGACACAGGACCTGACCATCCGTCTTTATCGCCCCCACTTCCACAATTGAATCCGGAAGTGGAAATGGCTGATGCTGCAGAGCCTCAGTACCCGTCCTATACAAGGACATCAAAATTTGATTTGTATTTGTATGGCCAGGAGAGGGGCGGGCGAATGGTATTTTCCCTGGAATACAGTACACAATTATTTAAACAGGAAACCATAAAAATGTATATTAAAAATTTCAAAGAAGTGGTTCGGCAGGTGGTAGAGAATAAAGATATCAAATTGCAAAATATCGCCGTCTCTTTGGATATCTATGATAAAAAAATAGATATCCCTGAAACCGATTTTGACTTTTAAACTCAAAATAAAAAGGAGGGAATCGCATGGAAAATAAACGGATCTCGGTAAAAAAACAGGCAGCAGCGAATCAGAACATAAAAGAAAGGGATTTTTGGCTGGATAAATTGTCTGGAGAGCCGGTCAAAAGCAGCTTCCCTTACGATTATGTTAAAACTGGCAGAGACGAAACATTCGCTGATCATAGGAACCATGCTGCGGTCCCATGGGACCTACGGAATGAGGTCTTCCAATTTCCCGGTGAACTCTCCACTCAATTAATGAAGTTAAGCAAAGGCAAAGATCACACGCTGCATATGATCCTGGTATCGGGTCTGGTGTTGTTACTGGCAAAATATACGTATTCCTTTAGCGGTCATGACGACATCATGGTGGGAACGCCCATTTATAAACAAGATATAGATAACCTGGATGAAAACACAGGATTGGAGTTTATCAATACCATTTTGCCGTTAAGGATTTGTCTAAAAAGCGATATGACTTTTAAGGAACTGCTGCTTGAGGTGAAGGAAACGATTATCAACGCCACTGAACATTACAATTATCCCATAGAAATATTGCTTGAACAGTTGAATTTGCCGGTTTCCGAAGGGGATGCATTCCCATTGTTTGATGTGGCGCTATTACTGGAAAACATTCATGATAGAAGCTATATCCAGCACATCGTCCTTAATACGATCTTTTCTTTTTCCAGCACAGCGGATGGTATTGAAGGTGTATTGGAGTATCATTCCTCCCGGTACCAGAAGGCCACTATAGAGAGAATGACAGGGCATTTGATACGGCTTTTGGAAAATGCGCTGGCGAACCTGGATTTAGAGTTATCCCGGATAGAAATATTACCTGAAAAAGAGAAAGAGAAATTACTGCAGATGTTTAACGATACAGAGGCGGAATATCCCAATGAAAAAACCATCCATGAACTATTTGAAGAACAAGCTGCCCGAACGCCGAGTCATATTGCGCTGAGAAGCACTCACACTATTAATGTTAATATTAATACCAACGTGGATACTGATACGGATAGGTCTATCACCTACAAGGAGTTGAACAGTAAATCCAATCAACTGGCCCGGTGGCTGAGGAAACATGGTGTTACCACTGAGTCTGTGGTGGGTGTGATGATGGAACGATCCATCGATACCGTTATTTGCCTGATGGCCATCCTGAAAGCAGGTGGAGCCTATTTGCCCATCGATATCGGTCTGCCCCAGGAACGGGTCCTTTACATGCTGGAGAATGCCGATACAAAGGTTCTTTTATCCAATACCCGGGCATTAAGAGAAATGGAATTTACAGCACTCCAGGGTTTCGAGGAAAACCGAGACAATGAGATCGTATTTACAGGCCCTCGGATGCCCATCAAAGCGTTTAACACTCTATCCATGCCGGATCGGTCCCTCATCGATCTAAGAAATTACAAAAACAAAATCGGCATGGCCAGTGTCACTGATTGTATGTCCATTCAGACCACCCGGGGATGTCCGTTTGAGTGTTTATACTGCCATAAGGTCTGGTCCAAACTCCATGTTCACCGGAGTGCTGAAAACATTTTCAACGAAGTGGAATACTATTACAAGAAGGGCATTACCAACTTTGCTTTTATCGATGATTGTTTCAACCTGAACAGGGAAAACAGCAGCCGGTTGTTTCAATTGATTATCCAGAACCGATTAAAGGTTCAATTGTTTTTCCCCAATGGACTTCGGGGTGATATCATGACCCCGGACTACATTGACCGGATGGTAGAGGCCGGAACCCGGGGAATAAACCTCTCGTTGGAAACCGCTTCCCCCCGGCTTCAAAAATTGCTAAAGAAGAACCTGGACCTGGATAAATTTAAGTCAGTGGTGGATTACATCGCCACCCAGCACCCCCATGTGATCCTGGAAATGGCCAGTATGCACGGTTTTCCCACAGAAACCGAAGAGGAAGCCATGATGACCTTGAATTTTATAAAAGAGATCAAATGGCTTCATTTTCCCTACATCCATATTTTAAAGATATTTCCCAACACCGAGATGGAGGAATTTGCCCTGGCCCATGGGGTATCGAAAGAGGATATTATGATTTCCAAAGATCGCGCTTTCCATGAATTACCTGAAACCCTGCCCTTTCCCAAAAGTTTTACCCGTAAATACCAGGCCAATTTCATGAACGAGTACTTCCTGGATAAAGAACGATTAAAGCATGTCTTACCCGTACAAATGCAGATTCTCAGCGAAGATGCCCTGGCACAAAAATACAATGCCTATTTACCCGTGGAAATTAAGGGGGTGAAAGATGTGATTCAATTTGCCCAATTGGGGGATTTGTTTCTTCCTGATTTTAAAGAAGGAGAAAATCGGTCCAGTCATAATATTTTTGATCAGGCCCCGCCAGCCAGGGAAACACCCCCGGCTGCCAGGAAAATACTGCTGTTGGATTTATCCCAGCATTTCAGTTCCCATCGGATGCTTTACCGGGTGGTGGAGCAGCCCCTGGGCTTGATTTACCTGTTGACCTATTTAAAGGAGCGATTTGGAGATAAAATTGACGGCCGCATTTATAAATCCGGCAATGATTTTGATAATTTTGAAGAACTCAAGCAGCGGGTAGAGGCTTATCACCCGGATTTAATCGGTATTCGGACGTTAACTTTTTTCAAAGAGTTCTTCCATGAAGTGACAGCGTTGTTACGGCAGTGGGGGATCGAAGCTCCCATCATTGCAGGTGGTCCCTATGCTTCCAGCGATTACGATACCATTTTAAAAGACCCCAATGTAGACCTGGCAGTGCTTGGCGAAGGCGAATACACCTTCGGTGAATTATTGGAAAAAATGCTGGACAAAACCAGTGATTTTAAAATTCCTGGTCCTGATACCGTGAAAGCCATTAAGGGCATCGCATATAAAAATGTCAATCCCTCCCCCCCAGAGGACCTCTCACGACAGGTGGTACGTTTGGATCAATTACCATTAAACAGTGTCGTACCCCTGGAGGAAGCAGAAAATTTAATTCCCCATTCGTCACGGGAAAACCTGGCCTATGTGATGTATACCTCCGGTTCCACCGGCAAACCCAAAGGGGTCATGGTGGAACATCGGCAGGTAAACAACTGTATCCATTGGATGCAAGAGATCTTCAATTTAACAGAAAGTGATATGGTGGTCCAGCGGACCAATTTGAGTTTTGATCCGTCGGTATGGGAGATTTTCTGGCCGCTCTACCAGGGGGGCAGTGTAAAAATACTGGATCAACATCAAAGTAAAGATGCCCAATACCTGATCCAGTTAATGGCAGACAATGGAGATAGTGAAGCGGGTGATTTACCAATCACCATGATGTATTGTCCTGCTACTTTGGTGAGTGCTTTGACTTATCTGTTGAATAACAAAGCAGTTAAGCCGCGGTTGAAGCTGCCGTGGCTTCTGATTGGGGCCGAACCCATCAGTATGGAGGTGGTAAAAGATTTTTATACCTATTTTGATGGAAAGATTGTCAACACCTATGGGCCCACCGAATGTACCATCAATAACACCTATTATGACCTGGCACCGGATGATGAACGAGCCATTGTGCCCATTGGGAAACCCGTGGCCAATAATAAGATTTATATAGTGGCCAGGGACTTACACCCCCTGCCCATCAGGATTCCAGGAGAGATATGTATTGCAGGTGAGAGCGTAGCCCGAGGATACATCAACAACCGGGAAAGGACTGATCTTTCATTTGTAAAAAACCCGTTTGGAAAGGGTAAGTTGTATAAAACCGGTGATATTGGTCGGTGGTTGGAAGACGGCACCATTGAAATTATGGGACGGGTCGATGAACAGGTCAAAATTCGGGGATACCGCATTGAATTGGGAGAGATTGAATCGACCCTCACCTTCCATCCTGCTGTCAAGGAAGCCCTTGTAATGGTGAGAGATCGAAACGCTGACAGAGCAAATGTCACGGTTTGTAAAACCTGCGGTATCACCTCACACTATCCTGGAATCACCATCAGCAATGAAGGCTTATGCGGCTTTTGTGAAAATATTAACTCGTTCAAAACCCATATCAATAACTATTTTAAAACCATGCAAGAGCTGGAATCAATCATAAAAGAGGCCAATAAAGAGAAAAAATCCCCCTATGACTGCCTCCTTCTCTATGCCGGTGGAAGAGGGACGGCTTATGCCTTATACCAGTTGAAGGAGATGGGATTTAAGGTACTGACATTAACCTACAATAACGGCTATTTTAGCAAAACAGACCTGAAAAATATTAAAGAAATCACCTCCAAACTGGGGGTAGACCATGAGGTCGTAACACACCCATACACCGATCAAATCTTGAAGGAAAGTATAAAAGCGGCTTCTACTGTGTGCAGGGGGTGTTTTCATATATCCTCCTCCCTCGCTGCAGAGTATGCTTATACCCATGATATCAAAGTAGTCATTGGCGCGACATTATCCAGGGGACAGATCATTGAAAATCGCTTGCTCATGTTCCTTCAACGGGGCATTACCGATGTGCAGGAGTTGGAACATGAAATTAAAGAGATGCAAAAAATAACCCCTCAAATCGACAAACCTATTTTCGACCTTATTGATATCGATGTGGTCACCGATGGGCAGGTGCATGATAAAGTGAAATTCCTGGATTTTTACCGATATTGCGATATATCCAATAAAGAAATGATCGCGTACCTGGACAATCGAGACCCCTACTGGAAAACCCGCAAGTACTATGCCATCTATTCCACCAATTGCCCCATCAAGCAGATTGGCGATTACGGTCACCTCCAGTTGCAGGGATTTCACTATTACGGTGCAGCCACCAGTTGGGAGAAACGATTGGACCACCTGACAATGGAGAATGTAAAAGAAGATTTGCAGTGTAATGTCACCGCAAAAGGTTATGAAAATTTCTTGAAGCGGATTGGGTATCCGCAAGATAAAAGCCTCGAAAGCAGTGATAAATATCTTTGTGCTTATGTTGTACCCGATAAATCCAAAGCCGATAAAGAGCTGTCGGCATCAGACGTAAAGGAGTACTTATTGAAACGATTGCCCCAATACATGATACCGTCGCATGTGGAACAACTGGAAGAGATACCTTTAACCTCCAATGGAAAAGTCGACAGGAATGCATTGTCTGCTCCCACTTTATCTCGCGTTCCATTGGCAGCCACGTATGTGGAGCCCAAGACCAACCTGGAACAATTAATCGCTGAGACATGGCAAAGCGTGCTTAAAGTGGATCGGGTGGGGACTCAGGATAATTTCTTTGATCTTGGCGGCAATTCACTGGATATTGTAATGGTGGGCGGTAAATTGAAAGAAGCACTGGGAAGAGAGATACCTGCAGTCACATTGTTTACCTATCCCACCATCAGTTCCCTGGGGAGCTATTTGACCCAGGAACAGGGGGAAGAAGGTCTTCAAGAAAACCTGCCGGATCGTTCCCATCTGATTGATGGAGGGAAAGACTTCATGCATCAAACCCTAAAAAAATTGGAGATTGGAGATTAATATGAAAGAAATGAAAAAAAATAGTTCTCAAACCGGGTTGGAGATAGCCGTCATCGGTATGGCCGGGAGGTTTCCGGGTGCAAAAGATATCCATGCCTTCTGGGAGAATTTGAAAAATGGTGTGGAATCAGTGACCGTCTTTTCGGATGAGGAGTTGATTGAATCAGGTATCGACCCGGAAATGGTCAAGCAGCCCAATTATGTAAAAGCAAAAGGATACGTGGAAGATATCCAATATTTTGATTCTTCCTTTTTTAATTATACCCCCAATGAGGCAGAGGTCATGGACCCGCAGGTTCGGATATTCCATGAGTGTGCATGGCACGCATTGGAGGATGCCGGTTATAACCCCCAATCTTACAATGGATTAATCGGTCTTTACGCTGGTTACAACCCCAATATCATCTGGAAATTGTATAATTCATATCACCTCAAGAGCGGTTCTGAATTTTTTGAGCTAGATAATTTAAACAGTAATCATTTTACAAGTATAATTTGCTATAAGTTAAATTTAAAAGGGCCGGGAGTGTCGATAAATACCACCTGTTCGACATCATTGGTGGCGATTCACATGGCATGTCGTGCGTTATTAACAGGGGAAGCAGATATGGCTCTATCAGGAGGAGTAGCCATAACGCTTCCTTCGAAAACCGGTTATTTCTACGAGGAAGGGATGGTTATGTCTCCCGATGGTCATTGTAGGGCCTTTGATGCAAAGGCCAATGGGACATCCTCTGGTAATGGTGTCGGTATTGTGGTTTTGAAACGGCTGGTGAGAGCATTGAAGGACCGGGATCATATATACGCAGTCATCAAAGGGACAGCGGTTAATAATGACGGCAATCGCAAGTTGGGATATACCGCCCCCAGTGTAGAAGCCCAGTCAGAGGTTATCCGGGCTGCACTGCAGATGGCTGAAGTGGAACCGGAAAGCATTACCTATATCGAGACCCACGGCAGCGGTACACCCCTTGGAGATCCCATAGAAATTGAAGCATTAAAAAAGGCGTTTAACACTGCGTCGGGGCAATCCACGAACCCGACGTCGGTACCCTCTTATAGAAAAAATTCCTGTGCACTTGGGTTTGTCAAAGCCAATATTGGACACCTGGACGCTGCTGCCGGTGTTTCTGGTTTTATTAAAACCGTGCTGGCATTAAAACACCGGCTCATTCCCCCTGCTGTGAACTTCGATACCCCGAATCCCAAAATCGATTTTGAAAACATCCCCTTTTATATCAACAGGGAACTGAAGGAATGGAAGAATAACGGTTATCTTCTTAGAGCAGGTGTCAGCTCCTTTGGCATCGGTGGTACCAATGCCCATGTGGTGCTGGAGGAATGGCCTGAGAACCAACCAGAGGAGAGAGAGAGCAGGCCATATCAATTAATTTTATTGTCCGCCAAAACCGAGTCCGCTCTGGATCGGATGACAGAAAACCTGGCGGATTATTTAAACGAAAACCCTGGGCTCCTGGCGGACGCGGCTTATACCTTACAGGTGGGAAGGGGAGCCTTCAATCATAGACGAATGCTGGTTTGCCCCAATCAACATGAGACCATTCCCATTCATGATTTATTATCCATCGAATCCAGCAAGGTGCGCAGTTATATTACAGACGTGGAAAATAGACCGGTGGTGTTTATGTTTCCCGGACTGGGTACCCAATATCTCAATATGGGATTGGACCTCTATCGCACAGAACCACTATTCCAGGAAACCATGGATCAATGTTTTACAAAATTGATTCCTTTTTTGGGCTACAATATTGAAGAAATTCTTTATCCCTCCTCTGAGTCCTCTGCGTCCTCTGCGGTAAAAATAGATCAGTTTGAGATTGCCCAATTAGTGGTATTTATATTTGAATATGCCCTGGCCCAATTGATGATGAAGTTGGGGATAAAACCCCATTCTATGATTGGTTACAGTTTTGGAGAATATGTTGCCGCTTGCATTTCCGGTGTTTTTTCCCTTGAAGATGCATTGTCCCTGGTCGTCGGCAGGGGCAAACTGATCCGGAAGATTCCCGCAGGCGCCATGTTGAGTGTCCCCATTAACAGGGAAACAGTAAAACCGTTATTAAATGATCGGTTATGCATTGCCATTGATAATGGGGATTCCTGTGTGATTGCCGGTCCCAAAGATGATATTGCCGCATTTGAAACCCAAATGAAAGAAAAAAGATATCTATGTATCCGCCTGGAGGCGTCTCATGGCCTTCATTCCATGATGATGGATCCTATTTTAGACGAATTTGAAGAGCAGGTGGGACAGTTAAGATTGAATAAACCCAACATACCATTTATATCCAATGTAACCGGTAAATGGATCACCGTTGAGGATGCAGTGAGTCCGCGGTACTGGGTCAGGCATTTGAGAGAGACCGTACAATTTTCACAAGGATTAAAAGAATTAATGCACATACAGAACGCCGTTTTCCTGGAGGTGGGCCCTGGTGTAACTTTAAGTACTCTTGCCTACCCGTATATTGATAAAGAATCGCATCAATCAGTGGTCAATCTTGTCAAATCACCGGACCAAAAAATATCGGATGTCGAGTATTTATTGGGCAAGATTGGAAGGTTATGGCTTTATGGAACAAAAATAGAGTGGAGCGGGTTTTATACCAATGAGAAGAGAAAACGGGTCCCTTTGCCTTCCTATCCATTTGAGAAGTTGAATTATCGAGTCGATATTCCCATACAGGAGTTAATGTCGATGGTGCAGACGGGTGAGATAAAAATAGAGAAGCAAGCGCCTCCTTCGTCCGTTCCCACAACCACCAGACCTGAAAAAAAGACCCCCTATATCCCCCCCGGGAACAGGGCAGAACAAATTTTGGTCCAGATGTGGGAAGAGTTGCTGGGTGTCAGGCCTATCGGCATCCATGACAACCTCCTGGACATGGGGGTGACTTCTCTTAAAGGATTAATTTTTGTCAACCGATTCAAGGAGCAACTGGGGGTGGGGGAGATTATTCATATCACCACCGTATTTGATGCACCCACTGTATCAGAACTTACCGCATATTTCAAAAGTAATTATCCCCAGAGCTTTGCCAGGCTAATCGAGGCTCAACCAGACGAAGAACCGGCCCCATCATTACCCGAAACCAGACCTTCCCATTCACTACCTGAAAACCTTTTGTTGCTAAATAAGGCATCGGCACCAGAGGCCGTTGAAAATATCTTTTTCATTCATGAAGCAAGTGGAGAAGTGGGTATATATATCGAATTCTGCAGACAACTGGGTAAGCTGGCCCCCCGGTTTAATTGTTGGGGAGTTAAAGCCGACCGGTTAAAAAATTATACCCCTCAAAATTGGAGAGTAGAGGATATAGCGGCAAGATATATTCCAAAGATAAAAGAATTACAACCTCACGGACCCTATTATCTAGTCTCCTGGTCTGGCGGTGGCAATCTTGTTTTTGAAATTGCCTTGCAATTGGAGCAAATGGGGGAAAATTTGGCATTATTAGCTTTCATCGAGTGTATCGGCCCCATGGGTCTTTCAAATAATGATGCCCAGGAGTTTACACTTGAGACAGAAAAGAATGTTTTAAATGATATCAATGAACATTTATCCGCCAACGATATAGAGAAAGGATTGGAAAAAATAACCAATATAGACCAGGTCTGGCCCTATGTAGTGGATTACGTGAAATCAAGTGAAGTACATACAGAGGAACTAAAATTTTTAGCTCTTGAAGACGAATTGCTTGCAATGCTCAATTTTGATGGAGGGCTTCGTGTAGAGGAGATTATTCAATATTTCAATAGAAGCCGGACATATGTGAATGCGTTTTCTCAATATATTCCTGCCGGGAAAATCCAAACGCCTATTCATTACTTTTTAGGAGGTCAATCCCAGGAGTTACAGGAGCAGTGGAATGATTACTGTTGCACCCCGATGATCTACCATACAATAAATGGGGATCATTATTCAATATTTCGGCACCCGCAGGTGAAAGAATTTGCGCGTTTATTTATGGAGTTATTGGAAAATAAAACCCAAAAAAAACCGCAAAGAAAAAGTATAAAAATGGAGAAATTAAAATGAAAAAAGATGTGTTTAGAAAAGTGTTACCGGAAAATTATTTTGAGGGTAAAGACGGCACCAATTACCGGTTCACTATTTTAAAGGACATTGCGGTTGTCGGTTCAGCCGAACCCATCCCCTATGATGATTCTCTCCAGGATGAAATCATCGGGCTTTACGGCAAATACAAGGATTTCACCCTGTATATCCATTGTCCCTGGTGCATTGAGCACTGCTCCTACTGCCATTATTACCGGGGGCCCATGTTAAAACGAACCGAATTGACAAGCATGTTGGAAGCGGAGAAGAAACATGCTCGGATGATGGATGAGTGGATCGATCTTCCCAACCGTAATATGCGTTCCATCTATTTTGGAGGTGGCACCCCAACGGTACTGCCGGCCGATTTATTGGATGAGACCATTGGATACTATGTGGAACGATACAAGAAGGATGATGAGTGTGAGGTATGTCTCGAATGCAGTCCCATTACCCTCAAACCTAAAAAAATAGCGATCCTGGAGCGTTATATTGATCGGTTAAGTGTGGGTGTTCAATCCTTTGACGACCGGATATTAAACGTGGTGGAGCGCAAACATACCGGTGCCATGGCCGAAGAGGTATTGGCCGAGGCTATCCCCCGTTTTGCTTCGGTCAACGTAGACCTGATCTATGGCCTTTACGAGCAAAGCCTTGATGATTGGCTTGCTTCAGTTGAAATAGCCATCAACCTGAAGACCCAATCCCTCACCATTTATCGCCTGGATATTCGTGATGTGCCAGGCATTATTAAGACCTTCCGCCAGGAGCCGGAAAAGTTTCCTGATGAATACATGTGCCGCCGGATGTACGAGGAAGCCAAACATATGTTGTTGGCTGCAGGTTATAGAGAGAACCTGGTGGGCTGGTTCCTTCTGCCCCAGGTCAAAGACACCACGGTCTACCGTGAGCGTTGGGAAAAAGGGTCGCCCTGTATTGCCCTTGGTCCTGCCCTGCACAATTATGCGGCTGACCACTTTTATGAAACCTTATCGGATCATGGTGAATATATTGCCGCTGCCACTACCGGGAAACTTCCCGTAAAACACATCTACCCCTTAACCCCTGCAAAACAACTCATCTGGTATGTGCTGGCCCAGTGGAAATCCAACAGCCCGGTGTATAAATCAGTCATTATCGAACGTTTTGGTCGGGATCGATTCAATTGGTTCATGGGCTTGATTGCCAATTACCTGACCTGGGGTGTGTTGATAGAGTCTGGGGATAAACTAGAGATAGCCGAAGAGCACCACTATATATTGGAATGGGTACTATTAGAATTGATTGGTTCTATAAAATAAAAATCGAAAAGTTTAGAAATCCCGGGAAAGTTTAAAATAATGAAACAAATAGACAAAAAAAATATCGAAGATATTTTTGCATTAAGCCCGATGCAGGAGGGGATGCTTTTTCATTATTTAAAGGACAATGAGAGCAATTACTATTTTGTACAATTATGTTTAACCATAACCGGAGAGATAGACCTTAATTGTTTTCTGCAAGCGTGGAATTTTGTGATTGAAACAAATGAGATGCTGCGCACTGTATTCCGTTGGGAAAAGGTGAAAAATCCAGTGCAGATGATTCTAAAGCAACATCGATTGGAACCGAAATATTATGATTTTTCAAATAAACGTACTGATGAAAAACAAGAATTACTTGAGGAGATAAAAACCAAAGATAGGGAGGGGAAATTCTATTTAGGAAATGTACCTTTCAGGATCACTTTGTGTAAAATTGATGAAAGTAAATATGAAATGCTTGTCAGCAATCACCATATTTTATATGACGGCTGGAGCAACGGCATTATTCTAAAAGAATTTTTGCAAAACTATCATGATTTGTGTGATCAAAAGACACTGATCAGATCTGCTAAGAATAAATTTAAAGAATACATCAAATGGCTGCACAAGCAAGATGCTGTTAAACAGGAGGAATATTGGGGAGAATATTTAAAGGATTTTGACACTGCATCGAAAATTCCAGTAAAGCATATCAAAGCAAAAGCCAAAAAGGCAGAGATAAAAAGTGTAGAAACCCATGGTTTTCGATTAACCGGGGATATAATAAATAAATTAGAGAATTTTGTTAAAAGGGATAAGATTACATTAGCCGCTTTGCTGTACGCTTCATGGGGATTATTGTTACAGAAATACAATAATACCAATGATGTGATTTTTGGCACAACCGTATCCGGACGGTCTGCAAAGATAAAATCCATAGAAGATATTGTTGGGTTATTTATCAATACCGTGCCATTACGCGTTCAAACCTTTCCTGGTGAAAAAATATCGAACCTGTTATATCGAATAAATAGAATGCTGCAAATAAGAGAAGAATATGAAAGTACTCCTCTGCACCGTATCAAAGAGTATATGCACATGTACTCCGCATTAGATACGAAAGAGGAGTTGTTTGATTCGATTGTGGTGATAGAGAATTATCCATTAGACAGCAGGTTGCTGAAGGAAAAGGGCAAATTATCCATCGACTCACACTCGATGGTGGATATGACTCATTATGATTTAACCATTGGGATAAAAATATTTGAAGAGATTGAAATTTTTTTT
>Ga0180438_10000186_pt1 | contig 131942 bp, 91 predicted proteins | sample SS_ome_12_FD_132455 | JGI IMG/M metagenome (GOLD analysis project Ga0180438, IMG submission 132455) | Hypersaline lake sediment archaeal communities from the Salton Sea, California, USA - SS_3_D_2 metaG | ecosystem: Environmental > Aquatic > Non-marine Saline and Alkaline > Hypersaline >... | reverse complement strand
TGTTAAAAGTCAAAAAAATTAAAATATCTTCCCGCCGAACAGCTCTTCTAATTCTGTATATTATAAGAAAGGAACAATTGCTTAATTTAAAATTTCAAAAAGTTACAGGAACTGGACTGTCCCCAAATTGCCAAATTGTCCCATTATTTTTTGCGTAGGAGTGGGTCAGAGACCCGTAGGAAGGGGTCAGCGACCCGTAGGAGAGGGGTCAACCACCCGTAGGAAGTGTGTCAAATACCCATAGGAGGGGGTCAGGGAGCCGTAGGAATGGATCAACCACCCCGTAGGAAGTGGGTCAAAGACCCGTAGGAGGGGGTCATAGGGCCGTAGGAAAGGGTCAACCACCCGTAGGAAGTGTGTTAAAGACCCGTAGGAGAGGGTCAGGGAGCCGTAGGAAGGGGTCAACCAACCGTAGGAAATGAATACTTTCTTTTTGAAGATAGTAAAATATAAAAGGAAGGTTAATTTTTTTAATTTACATATCTCAAAATATTAATTTTATTAATTTCAAACTTAAAAAAATGCTACTCTGCGAAGTAGCCTCGCTACGAAGCACGAGTTAATATTTTTAATTAATATTTTTAATTTTTTTAATCCTTCCTCTTTGTCAGGTAGTCGGTGCATATTATAGGTGCGGGTGGGAAAATTTCTTATGGAATCAAATGCACCTTAAGATTGCACCTGCAAACTTCTTCGTCTCAATCCCCTACTGGCGGGGCATAAAAAAACAATTTTGAATTATGAATGATGAATTATGAATGATGAATGGTAAAAAAAATAGAAGCACTTTAAAGTTCAATTCAAAATTCAACACTCATAATTCATAATTTTGCCTTCTTCCCCTATCAACGGGGTATCGATTTCAACACACGCTGGGAGGGGGGAGAGTGGAAAGAATTATGCAGTCGCAATCCCCTATCAACGGGGTATCGATTTCAACTAAATATCTGCAACAAGTATGATCTTGGTCTAGAGTCGCAATCCCCTATCAACGGGGTATCGATTTCAACGGTTGAATACGGCACAAGATTTGCTGTACTCTTCATGTCGCAATCCCCTATCAACGGGGTATCGATTTCAACCAGAGTGCCACTTCGTCTGTACTAAGCACACAGACGGTCGCAATCCCCTATCAACGGGGTATCGATTTCAACCTCATTGATGAATGAGCAGTGCAATACCTTAAAAGTCGCAATCCCCTATCAACGGGGTATCGATTTCAACTCAACTTAACACGATCGTCTCCACTCAAATCAAGTCGCAATCCCCTATCAACGGGGTATCGATTTCAACAATACTTCTACGTTAAATTTGAGATGGCGGCACGGGTCGCAATCCCCTATCAACGGGGTATCGATTTCAACCGGTAGTCAAAGAAGCAAAGAAATTAAAACTCCCCGAGTCGCAATCCCCTATCAACGGGGTATCGATTTCAACTAGGGGAAAGGCAGGAAGAATGGACAATATGAATAGTCGCAATCCCCTATCAACGGGGTATCGATTTCAACCTTAATTATTCTGTGTTGTTCGCAACTGTTGCATATGGTGTCGCAATCCCCTATCAACGGGGTATCGATTTCAACTCTTCACGCAATTTCAGCCATTGTCTATGATACCGTCGCAATCCCCTATCAACGGGGTATCGATTTCAACATGGTGATGTCTACGACATAATTTCCAACGAGCCTAGTCGCAATCCCCTATCAACGGGGTATCGATTTCAACTATTACTCAAGGCCGTTCTCACCAGTTTGAAAACCTGTCGCAATCCCCTATCAACGGGGTATCGATTTCAACGGTGAAATATGTTTGGAGGAATAAAAAATTGGCTCGTCGCAATCCCCTATCAACGGGGTATCGATTTCAACTGCACCCAAAATCTGGCTTGTTATAACGCACGTTTTCAAACCCAATTTATCGCATGTCCCCATTTTGCCTCCCAGGGGGGTGTACCAATAATAGGACACCTACCCAAAAACCGCATCCCAAAAGGCTGGAAGGGGTTATCGCAGGATTTTTGACTATTTTTGCCGGAAAGTCTTTATTGTCAACCATTTTCACCTTTTTTTGTTAAATTCAAACAAAATGAAAAATCCTGCGGGAAGTCGTTTTTCGAAAACATCCTATATTGCTTCCTTTTCGGCATTTTAAATTCCATTTTTATACATTTTAGCGATTGCAACTCAAAATAGTCAAAGAGCGCAATTACGTAACCCATTAAATCCGTAACTACATGCCAAATAGTTCAACCTGAACCCTGAATCTCCTTACATCTTCCATTCAAACGTGAATTCCTCAATCTTATTACGTTATCAATTATCACGTTTTACTTATTTTCTCATCTGTATAACCCGAAATTCCAGTATATTCCTTTAATTTTCTTTTGTCAAATGATTTCGACTAAAAAATATATTTTTTTAATCGGCATTTTTCCAACATTGTAGAACTATAACACCAAAGCATAACCAATTTTCAGGAAAAAGGTTCGATCCTTCTGGGTGATATCAATGCCTCTCCATCCCATATGATTGTCCGAATACCCAATGAATAATACGGTCTGGGGATTGATTTTATAAGAAAATAGAAACTGGGTGAAAAGCGTTCTACTTTCCGGGTCAATGGGAAACGTATATAAATCCACATTCCTGTTGATATCTGTGTATTGAATGGTGGCTCTTATAAATGTCCGTACATTAAAATTGTAAACCCATTGGGTCTGTAATAGGTTGGCCGTATAAATTTTATCTCCCTCCAACGATAACCGCTCAAGGGTATGGGCCAGGTTGATATTTAAATGCTGTCCAAAAGCCAAATCCATGCCTGACCTCAATAAGAACCTCCAACTGAGCCGCGAATTCATGTAATCGACATAATCCCCGACTCCTGAAAGCATATATAGGTATAAACCTTTGACCGGTACCGTTTCAACATAGAAGGCAAATGCTTTTTTATCGTATGTCACGCCATTATAAAACTCTTTTTGAATAAAGAAACTGGGATTAACAATCGACTGCAAAGGACCATCATACATAAGATCAAACTGCAGGTACTGATCGGTCAGGGTGCTGTCATGATCATTGATTCGTTCAAAACGTACGGCCAATGAGAGGCGGTCAAACCATTCGCCGCGTTTTCCCCAAAGCACGGGTTCAACGTAAACAAAGACTTTCCGATAATCCACCCGGGGCGTAAACCCAAAATCAGCCCTGAAATCGGGTGACAGGTCCTCATAGTTCACTCCATAATTAAAATGACGGCTTGCATGTTTGAAATTGAAAGAGAAAGCATTCCCCCCGAAATCCTCTTCATCGGCCTGCGGCCCATAATCCCTGGATATCTCCCCAGGATACCTGGATTGGGATCGAAGATACTGGAAGGTGATACTCTTGGTTTTGGAAAAACGTATAAATCCATCCAGACCAGCAGCATGGTTGTAGTAATCATCTCCAATTCTCCCGGTATATAAAAATCCCAACGTGGAACCTTTCCCCACATCCCGCCGATACCTGAGCACACTGCCAAATACATCTTTTTCCAGGGACGTTGATATGGATTGCTGGTTGGAAGGTAACAACAGGTTGTTGTACCTGTCCTGGATGACAAAAAAGCCAAAGGCATTTCTTCCCTGTTTTCCTGTTAATTTGAGCCCCCACAAAGGATCAAAAACGGTTCGAGTAAAAACCGCTTCAATGGGGGTTCGAAAGAAATCCGCACCTTCAAGAAAAAAGGGTCTTTTTTCCGGGTAATAAATGGCAAAACGCCGATTGACTTCCAACTGTGCCACATCTGCTTCTACCTGGGAAAAATCAGGGTTGGCTGTGGCATTGAGCATCATGTTGGGCGTTATCCCCCAACGCCCCGTTATGCCAGGCTCTACTTTTATTTTACCGGTTTCCATGACTCCGTCAGGAAAGTCTTCTCTCTTATCGGTGCGATCCAGGGTGAAGGTGGGATCAAACTCAAGATTACGACCGGGGGAGATTTTCTCAAAACCGGTTATTTTATTGACCTGGCAAAGGACACACGCAATGTTCCTGTCCCTGATATGAGAGATCAACTGGTGGCGGACGTTTCGCGGATAGGATCGCGCAATGCTGATCCCCCAGGTCTGTTTCTCTTTTCCCCTGGGAAACCTGAGTTGATTAAATGGAATGGCAATCTCTACGGTATACCCGGAATCGGATATTCGGCCGGCCGAATCCCATATGCCATCCCAGGAGAAATCTTCTTCGCCTTCCAGTTCGCTGAAAACAGCGTCTGCCTGTACGCCCAATGGGTTAACCTGAAATAAAAAGGCCCGACGCTCATCATTAAAGGTATCGATCATCACACTGACATGGTCATCCTTTATAAAGGTACTCATGGCATCCCTATCCATCAAATGGGCACGAATTTTGCCCGGATGCGGATCAAAACATCGGAAACCAATATAAAGTTTGGAGTGGCTGTACATGATCATACACTCTGTCTCCACTGGCGCAGGGATATTATCGCCAGGCATCCATTCATATGGCAGTGGAATTTTAACGGCTCTCTGCCAATCTTCTTCATCCAGTTTCCCGTTAATTTTTACCTTAGAAAGACATTTACTGACTTCATAATTGCTTGCCGCTGGGAATGCTCCCTTTTTGGGTGTTTGCGCCTCCTGTCCCGAGAGCAGGATACTCATGAATAGAAAAATAAATATAAATATAACCACATTGATTTTAGCAAGTGCTGGTAATCCGTTCATTACTTTCTCCTTTTTGTTTTAAGAGCCCACAGAACACACAGAAAGACACAGAAAAAATACAAGAAGATTATTACAAAAAAAAGGTTTTTGTCCTTCTGTGTATTCTGTGTGTTCTGTGGGCCCTCTTTTTTCATGAAATTTTTGAAATGACTAATGCAATTTTTTTAAAATGTTATTAATAAGCGTTGCATTTTTTTCCAGGAAAGGGGGGGCGAACATTTCTATGTGACTTCCAGATCCCTGGTAAACAATACATTTATTGAGGGTATGTTTTTCCCACCCGGGAAATGCCGGGTTTCCTTTTTGACTGCTCCCTTTTTCTGCTGCCCGGATTCGTGCTTCCCTCTCTTTTTTATCCTCTGCTTCGATCGAATGGATGTTGGCTTGCACCATCCCCTGGTTGATCAAATTCCAGTAGTAATGAGAATATCTTTTGGTTTTATTCACGATTTCTTCTTTTAGAAACGCTATTCCCATGGATGTGACGGCTGCTTCCACTGCATGGTGAAAGCGATTGTTTTCTTCTCCACTGCTGTGAAAGAATTTTATATCTTTAAAGAACGCATCCATCATGATGATATCCGATACCTCATATCCTTCGGCTTCCATCTCCCTGGCTACTTCAAAGGCCAGATTGCCGCCGGAGGAATAACCGAACAATAGGTACGGCCCCTTTTCCTGGATCCGGGTTATTACATCCATGTATTTTTTCAGTTTGTCGTTTTCTTCGATATAGTTAAATGCATAAACCGAATAATCCTCGATAAAGGTGGATAATTCCTTATAACCGATTCCATACCCGATCAAAGGGGGGAAAAAGAATAGGTGCCGGGGTTTTGGTTCATTTAATAAGAGCACGGGTGACTCCGGGTGTTCTTTGGTTAAAATCCCCTTGCTTTTTTCTTTTATAATCGCTGAGATCGCTTTTATCCGTGCATCGGCAAATACCTGCATGACGGATATTTCCACCTGAAAGGTTTTGTATATTTCCGACACCATAAGTATAATTCCCAGTGAACTGCCGCCCAGATCGAAAAAACGGGTATCGATGCCGATGCGATTTTTTTCGACTCCCAGTATGTCTGACCATATATGGACCAGTTTTTCCTGTTCTTCATCCTGCGGGGCCTGATACGGCGCCTGGCTTATACGGGAAATTGTTTTTTGTTGGGCTTTGTTTATTTTTAGTGTTAAATCCATTAACGTTTCGCCGGTATGATACACCAATGGCAGGAGAAGGTTTTTATGTCCCAGGTTATCCCTGTTTACGTTATCCATAGTCACCTGCCACTGGTGTTCCGTTAAAAGCGCATTGCCCTGCGCCTGTTCTGAGGGAGATTGATGGGCTGGTAGGGTGGGAATGATCGTTTCCCCGGCAGCATCAATCGCGTGGGTGTCCTGGGGCTTCTCTTTATTAAACGTCGTGCAGTAATAGAAATCAAAAAATGTCGGGATTTCCTCTATATTTTTTATGGGCAGCGTATAACGGGTATACCCCTGCTGCTGCTCCTGCTGCTTCCATCTCTGCTGGAGAAAATCTAATATTGGCTTATTCCTGGCAGTGGGATAATAATCGGCTGTTAATGTTTTTAAATGACGGCTCTGGCAATGGGTTCCCAGACCTTTTAAAATTGCGTCTTCCACTCCCCTTCCCAATACCCTGCAGCTGAGCAATAGTGTATCGATAAATAAACATTCCCCCTGTTCTTTTGTTATTACCACTCCCACCAGTCCGTAATCTCCGAATCGGTCGCTTACTTCGATGACCCAGCATTGGATACCAGCCTCAGGATCGGCAGTTAAGGCGCGGATTTTTTCTTCATCCCGACGGATGGTGCTTAAATTAAATTGATTGGTTCTCCTGGTTAACTGGGACACCCGGGCCACCTGCGACGGTTTCATGGGATTCATACTGATCTTAAGCTCCAGTCGGGACAAAAAATCAGTCAAGGAGACCGATTCTTTCCTGGATTCGCTGCGCTTTTTTTCAGCCTGGTACAATCGTGAGCGAGATTTGTCTTCAGGGGTCACAACGATCTTATCAAACGCCCATATATGCTTTAGAAAATTCGGGATATGAGCCGGTTCTGCTGGCAGGTTCAATGTCAATGCCTCCGGACAATTGGTCAACACTTCCGAACACTCCACCGGGTTGTCATCGATATATATAAAACTGTCGATTCCCACATTCAATTCATGGGCCAATTCTTTCAGGTTGCTGGATTTGGGGTTCCAATTGATTTTCCAATGGACAAAATGTTCCTTTTTCAACAGCATATGGGGATTTTTTTCAAACACGTCCCACACATCGGCTTCATTATTTTTACTGCATAAGGTGAGGAGCATGCCCTGGTGGTACATGTGCAGCATAAAGGTTTGCAATTGGAGGTATGGTCCATCGATACTGACCCCGGCGGCTCCATCTTCGCCGCAAATCCCTCTCCATAATGTATTGTCACAGTCCAGGGCAATGACTTTAAAGGGTTGATTTTTAAATGCACCTATTTTCCTGGCAATGAAGGTACCGAGTGCCGCATAGAAGGGCTGAGTGAAGGGGAGATGCCCCTCCCTATCAGCAACAGGATCAAAAATGTCCCGGATACCGTATAAATCTGCTAATTGACGGCAGTCAATGATATAAACATGATCCAGTGTTTTTATTGTTTTTTCCCAACGGGCATTCAGTTCCTCCAGGAGATGGATCACGGTTGGGCTTAACGATAAGTGGGTGGATACGGGGAATAGCCCCACAAAATAGGGTACGGGTTTGGTTTTGGCTTTGGTTTTGGTTTTAAAAATAGATATCCATTGGGACCACTGCTGTTCCAACAGTTGGCAGGTCTCCTCATCGCTTTGACGGCTGCTGCGCGTTCGAATCCAATCTTCAAAACGGATTAACAACAGGTTGATTCCCGGGTTGGTGGAGAGTACACCGGTTTCTTTTAACAGTTCCTGGAATACCTGGTTGTAAGGAGCAAACACCACATCGATGGTTAAATCAAATTGTTTGGCCCACCATTTAATCACATGTTCCACCGGCTCTGCGGTAAAGGTGGCACTCACCACCAACCGAAGAAGAGGAGAAGGCAGCGAAAGTTGTAATTTTTTTTCGGGTGCGTCTATCACGTGATGGATAAGGGTTAAAAATTGGGTGATTAAACGATCAATGGTCTCCCGTTTAAACAACCGGGTGTCGTACTGGAAATAACATTTCAACTGGCCCGATGGATCGGGGAATACATCCAGTTTAATATCCAGGGTGGATGTTCCTGCTTCAAATTCATAAGGGGCTGCTTTTAATTCATCGACTTCGACTGGGGATGGGGCATTCATTGGTAAAACAGACGCGTCACCCAAAGGGTCTGCCTGGTTATGAAACACCACCATGGTATCGAACAAGGGGTTCCGGGATAATTCAATGGGAATATTCAGTCGATCAATGAGTTTTTCAAAGGGGTAATCCTGATTTTTATAGGCTTCCAGTACTGTTTTTCGCGTTCTCTCCAGGAATTCCAAAAATGATTCATCCGGGTGAATGTGAAATCGTAGGGGTAAAAAATTAACAAACATGCCGATGATCTTTTCCAGGTCGGCATGGTTTCGACCGGCCACCAGGGAGCCTAAAATAATATCTGTCTGGCCGGTGGATTGGTTTAATAATAAAACATAAAGCGATACGATGATCATATTTAACGTGACTGAATACTCCTGCACCAGTGAATTTAACTTTCCCACAGTTTCAGCGGGAATGGTAAAGGCCACCCGTTCCCCTTCAAAGGACTGCCTTTCAGGCCGTTCAAAATCCAGGGGCATTTCCAGTACGGGTATATCTCCTTTTAATGTCTCCATCCAGAAGTTTTCCTGCTTCAAAAAGGAATCGGAATGAAAAAAGGCGTTTTGCCATTCGGAATAATCTTTATACTGGAGTCTCAATGGGGGAAGTTCCTGGCCGGAATAGAGGGTCATAAAGTCCTGCACCAGTATGTGATGAGAGATGCCGTCGGAGACGATATGATGCATATCCACCAAAAGAAGGTGTTCTTCTTTTGATATAGTACTGAATCCTACCCGAAGCAGCGGGGCCCGGGAGAGGTTAAAAGGACAGATAAAATGATGAATTATGAATGATGAATGATGATTTTCTTCATTCCTTCGCGTCTCTTCGCGTGTCTTTGCGGTTAAATCATAATATTCAATTTTAAACGACGCATCATCGTGTATTCGTTGGACCAATTGGCCTTTGATAATCTCAAAAGAGGTGCGTAAACTTTCATGCCTCTGGATCAACTGTACAAAGGTGTTCTCCAATCGCTCCCTGGAGGGATTTCCTTCCAGGCGTATTATTTTGGGCATGTTATAAGCCGTACTGTCGGCTTTCATTTGCTGGAGAATGTACATTCTCATTTGCGCAGAGGAGAGCACATAATAGGGCTTTTTTTTGGCTGGTTCTATCGAGTCAAACGTATCCTTCGGCGTTCCGTTTATATATGTTGAGAGTTCCCTTATGGTGGGCGAATTAAAAATATCCTCCATTGGAATTTTCACATTAAATTCTTTATGAATCCTGGATTCCATTATGGTGGCTTTTATCGAGTGTCCGCCCCGTTCGAAAAAGTTGGTATCAATGCCGATGGTTTCCTTTTCTATTCCGAGGACTTCCGACCATATTTCAACCAATCGTTCTTCAACATCGTTCCTGGGTGGAACGTATGTCTCGCCTGTCTCCCTGGTTTCAGGCAGGGGAAGCGCTTTCCTGTCTACTTTACCATTAGGGGTCAAGGGTATTTCCGGCAGTGAAACAAAAAACGTGGGGATCATAAAATCCGGGATCTCCGCTGCCAGGTACTCCCTCAACTCTGACGTTCTAAATGTGTCAGGCTTAGATGAATCTGTAGGCGAAAAAACGACATACCCGCAGAGATAATTATCCCCGGTGGCTTCGTTTACCATGACCACCACCACCGCATCTTTTATATCATCATGCTTTCGTAATTGATTCTCGATGGCTTCCAATTCGATCCGGAGCCCCCTTATTTTTACCTGGTGATCGATGCGTCCCAGAAATTCAATGTTCCCATCCGGGAGCCACCGGGCCAGGTCACCCGTTCGATATAATGATGAATGATGAAAACACTCTGCCTTTTCTTTTTTTTCCTGGTCATCCTGGTCATCCTGAAAATCCGGGTCAAATTTTCCTGCTGTCAGTTCCGGGCTGTTCAGGTACCCCCTGGCAGTGCCGATACCGGAAATACACAGCTCACCAGCAGCGTTTACCGGGACAGGTTCAAGTAAAGAATCCAGAATATAAACCCGGGTATTGGAGATGGGTGTTCCTATGACAGCGGTGGTATCCTCATTGATGTTTTGACAGACCACAGCCGCAACCGTGGTCTCTGTAGGGCCGTATTCATTGATCAGTTGGGCTTGGGACGCTTTTTCCCGGCTCTTCCTGATGAGTTCAGGTCCGCTCTTTTCCCCTGCCAGGACCACAAACCGAAGACTTTCAAGCGCTTCTTTCCCTGCAGTGTCAAGGAGCACATTGTATATACCGGGCACCAGGCTGGTATTGGTCACACGATATTCCGCTATGATCTCTTTGATGTAATCAAAATCCACTTTTTTGGAATCGGGTACGATAAAAAGGGAGCCGCCGGAAAGCAAACTGGAATAAAAATTGGAACCGAATCCGTCAAAACAGTAGGAGAGCAACTGCAGTGTCACATCCGTTTGTGTGTATAAATAGGTCTCGATTCTCCATTTTGTATAGTTCACCAGACCCCGGTGTTCGATGAGCACCCCTTTGGATTTCCCTGTTGTTCCCGATGTATAGATGGCATACGCCAGGTCCGTCGGCTGGTTTATCGATTCCGGGTTTGATAACGGGTAGTCCTGGGAGGGTTCGTCATCTATTACCACAACGATAGGCGATGGTTGGGTGAAGGGAATGGTTTCCACTGTTTCAACAAGGGCTGATTCTGTCACGATAACAGCGGGCTGACTCTCTTCGAGGATAAAGGCCTTCATCTTCTGGGGATACCCCGGATCAATGGGCAAAAAGGCGCCCCCGGCTTTTAATATTCCCAGCAGTGCCACTGTCAATTCAAGGGGATGACGCATCATCATTCCCACAAGGGTGTTGGGCCTCACCCCTTTTTCCCTCAACCGGGCGGCCAGTTGATTGACCCGCTGGTTTAACTCTTCAAAGCTCATTTCGATGGCGATCTGTTCCGGTTTTAAGCGGTCATAAATATTTTGCACTTCAATGGTTGAACAGACGGCACGATTGTCCGGGGTGCGTTCCACCTGCTGCTCAAACAACCCATGAATGGTAGCGGGACCGGGATAATCCTTCCCGGTATTGTTTAAATCAAAAAGGATCCCCCTCTTTTGTTCCTCTGTCATCAACTGGATATCACTTATTCTTATATCCAGGTTGGATAATACCTGGTGCAAAATGCGAAAATAACAGTCAAACAATCCCTTTATGGTTCCTTGCTTAAACAGTTTTGAATTATAGATGAGATCGCCCTCCAATCGATGATCATTTCTCCGAGTGGAGAGTATCATATCGTTTTTTAAGTTGGTGGTCATTTCAGCGATGGATTCATTCTGTTTTTTATGGATATTCTCCAGCAAAAGGGCATGCCGGGTAAATATCGACCACTGCTCCTGACCCTGTTTAACCCCCTTTGCCAGGGAATCGATTATACTTGAAAAGGGGTGGTGTTCATTCTTATAACCCTCCACCACTGTCTGCCTGACCATCATCAATAGGTCCCTGAAGGTCATGGAGGGCTGCAGTATATCCCTGAACGCCACATATTGATTAAATTTCCGGTTACTTTCCGTGTAAACAGGTGACGCCACAATAATATCCCTTTGACCTGTATATTTAAAAATCAATATTTTATAAAAGGTGAGCAGCAGGATAAAAAGTGAGAGGGAATTGTCTTTACTGATACGCACCAATTCCTCTGTTACCCTGCTGTTAAATGTGAGTTTATAAACAGCGCTGTCATAGCCAACGGTTCCGGGAAAATCCATGGGCACCCTGACATCCTCCAATTTTCCGGACAATTTACCCAGCCAGTATTTTTTTGCCTCTTCAAACTGGTCTAACGTAATGAATAGATGTTTATCCATTTTGAATCCCTTTTTTTAATCGTTTCCATTTAAATATCAAATTCCGCCTCGATACGTTCCTGGGCCTTTTGAATGTCCAGGTGAATCTTACTCTTTTCTTCGTCTGAAACCACTTCGATTTCTCCAAGGGTCATCAGGGGAAAATTTTTGACTGCTGATATAATATTTTTAAAGTATTCTGAAAATCTTACAATGGTTTCCTTTTTAAATAGACGGGTGCAATATTCCAGGGTTAAATAGAGTCGGTCCCCGGCTTCATGGCCTGCCAGGTTCAGGTCTGTTTTGGTCATTTTTCTTTCGGTTCTTAAAAAGGAGATCGATTGCTCTGCATTTCCCTTTGCCGCCTCTTCCTGCGGGCCGGATGGCAATTCGATATTATGTAATGTAAAGCCGATGCCTGTTAACGGATGCCGGCTTCGTTCCATTTTCCACACCTTTTCCACGAGATTTTCAAACGGGTAGTCCTGGTTCTCAAAGGCCTCTATGGTGGTCTCTTTCACCTCCCTTAGAAATTGTTTAAAGGGTTTGTCATGGTGGGGATAATTCCTTATGGGGAGCAGGTTGACAAATACTCCGATCAACCGCTCCAGGTCCACATGATTTCTGCCGGAGACCACGGTGCCAACAATGATATCCTCCTGCTGGCTTAATTTTGAAATTAAAATAGTGTAAATAGCCATAATCGCCATGTAGAGCGAGGCCTCCTCTTCCAATGCCAATTGTTTTAATGCCCGGGTCTCCTCTTTATTCAGTTCAAAACGATACGAATCACCTTCATAACTGACGATTTCCGGCCGGGGGAAATCAGTGGGCAAATCCAGTATTGGAATTTCATCGGAAAAGAGGTTCAACCAATACTCTTCCTGTTTCTTTCGTGCTCCTGTTTCAAACATGTTGTGCTGCCAGACTGAAAAATCTTTATATTGGACTCTCAGCGTCAGCAGGGTTTCGCCATTGAAGAGACGGATAAAATCATCAGCTAGAATGGCCAGAGAACTGCCGTCACAGATAATATGATGCATATCGTATAGAAGAAAATGCTCTTTTTCCGAAACCGGAGCAATCCCCACACGCAGTAAAGGTGCTTTTGCCAGATCAAAGGGCCTTACAAAGCGCTTTATGAGATAATGAGGTGAGTGGGGAGCTTCTCCCTCAACCTTAACCTCACCCTCAACCTGAGCCCCTGAGAGTTTCTGATATTCAATCTCAAAATCCACATCATCATGAATCTTCTGCACTGGTTCATTATCGACCAACGCAAAGGAGGTTCTCAGTATTTCATGGCGTTGGATGAGCGCTTTGAAAACCGTTTTATATTTTTCCATCTCCGGGCCACCCTCTATTTTAAGAACCGCAAACATATGATAGCTCAACCCAATACTGGCAAACCGATCCAGGAAGAAAAGCCGCTTCTGGGCTGAAGATTGGGGATAATATTCCCTGTGCGGGGCGGGGAGAATTTCTTCATAGATACTCGTTCGGGCATTTTTTATAAACCGGGCGAAGTCTTTGATAAAGGGTCTTTCAAAAACCTCCTTTAACGGAAAATCAACATTAAAGGCTTTATGGATACGGGAAACCAGCCGGGTGGCCCTGAGAGAATGGCCGCCCCACTCAAAAAAATTGTGATTGATGCCAACAGCGGCATGGTCCAGATTTATATTTAATACGTCTGACCATATTTCCACCAATTGACGTTCCACGTCATCGCGCGGGGCTTCATATGTGTCTCCGATTGGGACGCCTGGTTCCGGAAGCGCCTTCCGGTTCACTTTTCCACTGGGTGTCAAAGGGAGGGCTTCCAGGGGAACGAAGTAAAGGGGGATCATGTAATCGGGTAATGTTTTTGATAGATAGGCTCTTAACCCGGAACCAATGGTCCCCGGGTGGTTAACGTCAACAACACCACCACCGCCACCGCCTGGAACAGGAACGATGTAAGCGCAGAGAAATGGTTCTCCCTCCGGGTCTTTTTTTGCAACGACCACAGCATCCTTGATGGTTTCATGAAGCTTTAAGTGACTTTCGATCTCCCCGGGTTCGATGCGGAATCCCCTGATCTTTACCTGTTGATCGATCCTGCCTAAAAACCGGATATTTCCATCGGGTAACCACAGGGCCAGGTCGCCGGTGCGGAAAAGAGGGGTAGAGGGGTAGAGGGGTAGAGAGGTAGAGGTAAATGGATATTTGCCTGTTCTCCTTTTCTTTTCTTTTTCATCCGGGTCATCCTGTAAATCCTGTGAATCCTGGTAAAATTTTTCTGCAGTTAGTTGAGGGTTGTGCAGGTACTCCCTGGCAAGGCCTTCACCACTGATACATAATTCACCTGGAATTCCAATGGGCTGCAAATTCATGTTTTTATCCAGGATATATATTTGGATATTATCAATGGGCTTCCCAATGGGAATGGCTTCCTCCGCCTCTTCAAAGGTACACTTATAATAAGTGACATCAATGGTGGCTTCTGTTAAACCATAGAGATTATGCAGGGTGACTCCCATGGGTTGAGCCAACACTTTTTTAAATTTTTGGACCAGGGAACGGGTTGCGGCTTCACCGCCAATGGATACTCGCTTTAAACTGCGCACCATTTCCACATTCCCCTCCTCTTGCAGGTAGTCCAGGATCAGGTTCAACATGGAGGGAATCAGATGCAAATAACAAACATGGTGTTTTTGAACGGCCCGGACAATGCTGCGGATGTCTTTTTCTTCACCTGGTTCCAGCAGGCATACCCTGGCCCCCTGGACCAGTCCCATAAATAATTCCATCACAGATACATCAAAGGTAATGAGCGCTTTCAACAGCAGGGCATCGGTTTCATAAACGGGAAATTCTTTCTGCATCCAATGGATCCGGTTTACCAGTGAATGGTGTTCGATCAACGCACCTTTGGGTTGACCGGTGGTGCCAGAGGTGTAGATGACATAAGCGAGATTTGAAGAACTTAGTTGAGTGGGTGAGTCGGGGAGTGGGTGAGTCGGGAGGTTCTCATTTTCATTACTTATCTCATTTAAATCAACTAATTCAGGGAACAGGCATGCCAGTTCCCTACCATTACTCACCAAAATCCTCGCTCTGCTGTCTTTCAACATATACTGTTTTCTCTCATCGGGGTAATCGGGATCGATGGGTAAATAGGCCCCACCCGCTTTTAATGTGGCCATAATAGCGATGACCATTTCCACTGATCGTTTTACCATAATGCCTACAATGGCATTGGGTCCGACACCTTTTTCCATTAATACCCGGGCCAATTGATTGGATTTTTGGTTTAATTCTTTATAGGTCATATAGGTCTGATGGGCCATATGGACCGCAATATGTTCCGGGGTTTTTTCCACCTGCTGCTCAAACCATCGGTGCATGGTCTTCTCCCTGGGGAATTCCGCTTTGGAATCATTAAAATTGACCACTATTTTCTTCCTCTCATCCTCTGACAAAAGGGTTAAACTATGGATGCACCATTCTTTATCCACTGCCGTTGGGACCTGGAGGAGAACCTGGTCAAAATGACGGGCAATGGAGTGGATCAATTCCCTGTCATAGATATTGGCATTGTAATCAAATCTCAGGGAGAGCTGGTCCTGGGGCAGGATGATGAGATTAAAATCATAATTGGTCTGTTCAAAGGCTTCGACCTGGGACAGTTCCCAGGTGACCGCTTCGTTCTCCCCTTGCTGGTTCCAGGGAGCCGTGGGATAGTTCTGGAACACCACTATATGGTCCAGTAATTGCCGTTTGAGCGAGCTGTTTGCCTGGATTTCGGCCAGGGGGAAATAATGATAGGGTTCACTGTAAACAGCATCCTGCTGCACCTGTTTCAACAGGTCTTTAAAAGGGGTGTTGGCCCTGCACCTGATTCGCACGGGGATGGTATTGATAAACAACCCGATCATGGATTCCACCCCCTCGATTTCCGAAGGTCTTCCGGACACCACAGCCCCGAATACCACGTCTTCGGTGCGGTTATACTTTGATAAAAGAATTGCCCACACGGTCTGAACCAATGTGTTCAGGGTGACCCGATTTTCACCTGCCAAGCGATGGAGGTGGTCTGTTTTCTCCTTCTCAAATGGTAAAAGGTAGCGCTCATTTTTATATGCCGGTTCATTTTTATTAATATTAATGGCAGTGGTTTTTAGCCGGGGAATTCCCACAATTTCTTCATAACCCTCCAGATAGTTTATCCAGTAGTTTTTGGGAATCTCCGGGTCCTGCGCTTCCAACCATACGATGTAGTTTCGATACGGTTTCACTTCTTCCCATTGAATCATCTTCTGTTCCAAAAAACAATTGTATATTTCAAAAAATTCTGAAATCAAGAGAGCTGAACACCATCCATCCATCAGGATATGATGGTGGCTCCAGACGAACTCATATTCGGTATTGTCCAGCTGCAGAACGGCCAGGCGCATCAATACATCCTGGCCCAGGTCAAAGGAACGCTGCCGGTCCCTCTCTTTAAACTCTTGTAACAACCCCTCTTTCTCATGGCTGTCGGTTCCGGTTTTTTCTCGTATATCTTCAAAATAGAAATCTGGCTGCCATTCCTGGAACACCATTTGCAGCGGATGATCAAAATCTTTATAAAGAAAGATGGTGCGCAGTATCGCATGACGTTTGAATAATTGATCCAGGCTTTTCTCCACATAGGACACCTCCAGGTGACCATGGGAGCGGAAAGAGACCTGCTCAAAATAGGCGGACGACGTTTCTTCATATAAGGCATGAAACAACATGCCTTCCTGCAGCGGAGACAGGGCATAGATGTCCTCCACTGGCACAGGGTATTGTTGGGTTAAACGCTCCAGTACCTCGATAGAGATATCACTGCCCCTGTAGGTTAAATCACAGGGCGTGAGTTCCCTGGTTTCACGGATGGAACAAAAGGCAATCATACGCTCCAGTTGGGTTCTATAGTGTCCCAACAATCTCTCGATGGTGTCTGTTTTGTACTGCTGCTTGCTGTAGGTAATGGTGACGACCATTTGTTTCCCTGTAATCATCCCGGATACTTCCAGTTCATATTTTCTCAGGAAGTTCGGGCTCCTGGACATCCCGGTCGACTCATTGGCAATGCTGAAGGATCTCAACTCTGTCCCTGTTTCAAATTGTCCCAGGTAGTTAAAAAGAATCTGCGGCTCCAGGTGAAATTCCACTCTCTCTTCCTGTTTTTTTGTCCCTGGAGTTAAATATTTTAAAATACCGTAACCCAACCCGTTATTGGGAACCCGGTGCAAATGTTCTTTGACGACTTTAATCTGGCGAGCCAGGTCTGTTTCGTTCCCGGAGAGATCCAGCAGTACAGGGTAGACACTGGTAAACCATCCAACCGTACGGCTGATGTCGATGTCGATATCGATGCCCGCATCGTTAAAAATACTCTCCCTGCCGTGGGATTCCAGGGCGATCAATACCTGATCAAGACCATAGGCCTCCCTGGCTGCCAGGCCAAAGGCGGTCAACAGGATATCGTTGATTTCTGTGCCAAATGCCTGGTTGGTCCGGGTCAATAACCGGAGGGTATCTGCTTCGCTTAATTGGAACGAGAGGGTGTGGGTGTCTCTACTAATATTGTCTTCCTGTTCAAAATCTTTCGTTATGGGGAGCACTGATGCAGTTTCCAGACCTGCCCAGTAGGTTTTCTCCTGGAGAAGGAGCGGGCTGTTTCCATTGGCGTATTGGGTCAACTTCTCTGACCATACCTTAAAGGAGTCTGTTTTTAAAGGCAATTCCAGGGATTCTCCATTTTGATACTGGTGAAACAGGGTTTCAATATCTTCCAGTATTATTCGCCATGAGATACCATCGATTACCAGGTGATGAAGCACCATCAAGAGCCGGTCGCCATCATCCAGGTGGAAGAGTCCCAGTTTCATCAAGGGGCCTTTTTCCAGGTTTATGGATGCCTGGAGCTGGTTGGCCTCAGCTTCAAGTGCTTCCTTTGCATTTGTATTGGCCACGTGCTTCCAATCATAGACCTGGAGAGCGAGCGGATACTCCCAGTCGTGATTGATTTGACGGATGTTCCCATTTTCTTTACTGTAACACATCCGCAGGGCGTCGTGGTGTTGTTGAATTTTTGTAAATACTGCCCGAACAGCATTTTCGTCAAATCCCTCTTTGGAATAGAGCATTACAGCCTGGTTGTAATGGTGCGGGTCCACCGGGGTACGCAGGAAAAATTCCACCTGGATAGGGGTGAGGGGAATGAAGCCAGTAACTACGGATTGATCCGGTATTCGAGTGGATTTTTTTAGACGGGGTGCCAGTTCCCGGATGGTGGGGCTGCTGAAGATATCTCTCATTTCGACTTTGTAGCCGGCTCGTTTCATCCGGGATGAAATCTGGATGGTTTTAATGGAATCGCCGCCGATCATAAAGAAATTTTCATCGATACCAATATGTTCTCTTCCCAGCACCTGCTGCCAGATCTCCACCAATTTTGTTTCCACCTCGTTTCGGGGCATGGTGTGTTCCACACCCCCAGAGGTTCCTGTTTCCCCGGGTTCGGGAAGGGCACGACGATCGATCTTGTTATTGGCGGTTAACGGAAACGCATCCAGGCATACAAAATAGGAGGGAAGCATGTATTCGGGAAGAAATTGAGATAAATATTTCCTGTATTCTACCGCTTCATTGGTTATGCCAGTGGCCGATACAATGTATGCACATAAATATTTAAACCCATTTTTATCCGCTTTTGTCATCACCAGGGCATCTTCGATTTTTTCATAACGCCGCAGCCGATTTTCTATTTCTTCCAGCTCGATCCTGTATCCCCTGATTTTAACCTGGTGATCGACACGGCCCAGGAATTCGATGTTTCCATCCGGCAGCCACCGGGCCAGGTCGCCAGTGCGGTAAAGAGGGGTAGAGGGGTAGAGAGGTAGAGGGGTAAATGAATATTTTCCTGTTCTCTTTTTCAATCCTTTTTCATCCTGGTCATCCTGATAATCCTGGTCAAACATTTCTGAAGTAAGTTCTGGCCGATTTAAATACCCGGCAGCAAGCCCGGTGCCTGCGATACACAATTCCCCGGCAGCACCTACTGGCATTACATTAAAATATCTATCCAGGATCAATACAGCCGTATTGGCGATTTGCCGGCCAATTGTGGGCCGGGTTTTATACATATCAAACCGGTCAAAATCGATATACCGGGCCACACTTCCAATGGTGGCTTCGGTGGGACCATAATGATTCATTATCCTGGTATCGCTGCACAGGGAATGGGCCTTCTCCACATCTTCCAACCGAATGGGCTCTCCTCCCAGTACAATCAATCTTAAATCCTGCACCATTTTTTTTGAAAATAAAGGGGAATCCACCAGGGTGGAAAAAAGAGAGGGCGTTACTTTTAAATAACTGATCCCATGGTTCCCAATATATAACAATAAATCGTCAGGGGAAAGATAAAGGTCTTTGGAAACCACATGCAATTGCCCACCGGTTAAAATAGAAGGGAAAATAGAAGTATACCCCAGGTCAAAGGCAAATGATGAGGTTAACAGGCTTTTATCCTTATGGGTGAGAGCGGTTTCTTTTGAGAACCAGGTCACATAGTTGACCAGGTTTTCATTTTTTACAATGACGCCTTTGGGATTCCCGGTGGTGCCGGAAGTGTAGATGAGATAGGCCAGGCTGTACGCATCTATCATGTAGGGACGCGATTTATCGCGTCCGGATTTCTTCATGTGGGTAGAAGTATGTTTCAAACCTTGTGCAGTTTCACGGACGCGATAAATCGGCCGTTCGTCCCTACATGAATCGACATGAACGCCCACCGACACGCTTCCCGGGATGGGGCCCATCGTAATCAATACATTTGCCGCGCTGTCGGCCAGCATGTAACGGATACGCTCTTCAGGAGAATCGGGATCAATGGGTAAAAAGGCAGCTCCGGTTTTTAATATGCCCAGGATTCCTATTATCATCTCCAGTGAGGGTGGTGTCAAAATACCAATGATGGTATCCGGCTCTGCCCCTTTCTCTCTTAATAGGAATGCCAATTCATTGGATTTTTCATTTAATGTCTTGTAAGTCATTGCACAGCGTTCTTTTGGTGCTGCTTCTATGCTGGGCGCTCTGGGCTCTGCACTTTGCGCCATAACAGCGATATGATCGCCTCTCCTCTCGGCCTGTTCTTCAAATAATCGGGGAATGGTTTTATCTTCGGGATACTCTGCAGCGGTGTCATTGAACTCAACCATTAATTGGTGTTTCTCCTGTTCTGATAAAAATTCGATTTTTGATATCTTTTGTTCCCTGTTCTTAAGTAAGGATGCGATGATCTCCTTAAAATAATGGGTAAATCGCTCAATGGTTTCTTTGCTGAATAATTCGCAGCAGTAAAGCCATGTAAACGCAAGGGTTCCATTACTTTCCACCCCGGTCAAGGAGAGGTCAAACTTGGCACTCTTCTCTTCATCATCCAGGGGTGTCAGCTTCAACCCGGGTATCTCTATTTCCGGGATATCAATGTTCTGCAAGGCAAACATCACATCAAACAGGGGATTGCGGTTCAATACCCTTTCTACATGGATCGCTTCCACCAGGTCTTCAAAGGGGTATTCCTGGTTTTCAAAGGCCTTTAGAGTCATTTCCCCCACTTCCCGCAAGAACTGCAAAAAAGGCTGTTCACCTATTGGAAAACTTCGCAGGGCCAGGGTATTGACAAACATACCCAAAATGTCCCGGAGTTCTGCATGTCTCCTGCCTTCGATGGGTGTGCCCACAACGATGTCCTCCTGTCTGCTGAGCTTTGTCAGGAGGATATTAAAGACTCCCAACAATATCATAAAGAGCGTCACATTCTCTTGCGCTGCCAGTTCTTTGACAGCCTGTGTCTCTTCCTCCCCTAACGTAAAGTTGATCTGCCGTCCTTTAAAACTCTGTATCCTGGGCCTGGGATAATCAAGGGGCAGGTTCAGTACGGGTATCTCTCCTTGAAACCGGTTGATCCAATAGGCTTCCATTACTTCCTTTTCCTTGATATGGTGCTGCCACAATGAGAAATCTTTGTATTGGCGTGCTAAAGGCGGTAATTCCTCTCCATGGTAGAGCTGCATAAACTCCTTTAAAAATATGCCCATAGAGGTACCGTCTGTGATTATATGGTGCATATCCACCATTAATAGATGTTTTTTCTCCTCTATTTTTGTTAATTCCACCCGCAGCAGCGGTGCCTGTGAGAGATCAAAAGGACGGGAAAAACCTGAATCAGTAGGCAGTCGGCAGTAGGCAGTCGGCAATTGTGATGGGCTGTATTGGTCTTCGCGTGTCTTCGCGGTTAAATCATAACATGGGATCTCAAAATTTACATTGCCGTGAATCTTCTGTACGGGTTCGTCATCGATCAACTGGAACGACGACCGCAGACTCTCATGCCGCTTTATCAATTTTTTTAAGGTTTGCTGCAGTTTTTCCTGGTCCAGTTCCCCTTCCAGTAATAAAAGAGCAGGGATATTATACCCTTTGTTCCCGGGGTCCAGTTGGTGTAAGAAATACAATCTCTGCTGTGCGGGTGAGAGCTTATAATACTCCTTTTTTTCCACCGGGGGTATGGAGATGAATACGGCTTCTGCTGACCCCCTTACGTTTTCGGCCAATCCCCGGATAGAGGGGCGTTTAAATATATCCTCCAGCGGTAATTTCACATGGAGTTCCTTGTGTATCCTGGAACTGAGAATGGTTGCCTTTAACGAGTGGCCGCCGGATTCAAAAAAGTTTGAGTCAATGCCAATGGTGTCTTTTTCCAGGCCCAACACCTCAGCCCATATCTCCAGTAATCGTTCTTCCAGTTCATCCCGGGGAGGCGTATAATCTTTGCCAGGTTCAACGAGCCCGGGTTCGGGCAGGGCCTTCCGATCGACTTTCCCATTGGGTGTGAGGGGAATCTCTTCCAGGAAAACAAAAAAAGAGGGGATCATATACTCGGGCACTCGATGGGAAAGATAATCCTTTAACACAGATGCACCCTCCGATGTTAACAAAATGTCATACTCAGACCCTGCGGCCTGTACCCCTTTCTGGAAATCACGCCGGGGAGGCTCTGCAGCTATATACGCACACAGGTATTTATCTCCACTTTTGTCTTCCCTTATGATTACAGCGCTTTCCCTTATCATCTCATGCTTTAGCAATTGATTTTCAATTTCCCCCAATTCGATGCGGAACCCCCTGATCTTTACCTGGTGGTCCACACGTCCCAGGAATTCCAGGTTCCCCTCAGGCAGCCACCGGGCCAGGTCGCCTGTTCGATATAAAGCTGAATGATGAGTTGGTTCGATGAATGATGAATGATGAAAACCCTCTGCCTTTTCTATTTCATCCTGGAAATCCTGGATATCCTGGTCAAATTTATCTGCTGTCAATTCCGGTCGGTTCAAATACCCCCTGGCCAATCCATGGCCGGCGATACATAATTCACCAGGCGCTCCGATGGGCTGTAAACGGTTGTCAGCCCCGATAATATAGATTCTTTTATTGGCCGTGGGCCGACCGATCACAGGTTCTTTGCCATTTTCATTATCCTGTTTCACTGCCACCTCTGCCCACGTGGTCCATACGGTATCTTCAGTGGGACCGTATAAATTATACAGATGAAAGGGGTACGGACGCTGGGGATAGGAAGTAAGTTTATCCCCTGCTGCCCGCAGCGCTTTTAGTGCCACTCCCTTTTCCGGCCACTCCTCCTTTAACAACCGCTCCACCATCATGGTGGGTTGAAACGATATGGTAATCTCATTTTTTATCAACCACTCTTTCATTGCAGGAGGATCGATGCGGGTTTTATTGTCGGCAATATAAAGCGCTGCACCACTGAGTAAACAGGGCCACACCTCAAAGGCCATGGCATCGAAACTCAATGCCGCTGCCTGACTCATCCGACTCCCGTTCCCTTCTCCAAACAACTCCTGGTGAAAACGAATCAAATTAACAAAACTTCCATGGGTGATTAACACGCCTTTGGGCCGACCCGTGGAACCAGAGGTGTAAATGACATAAAAAAGATCCCCGGGTTTATTGATAATCTCACTATTTTCCCCTTGCCGGGTATCGTTACTTTCATCTTCTATCGGTAATAGTAATAGATCCCTAAATGTTACCTGGTGCATGAAATCATCATTTCCACGGATGAGATTCTTTTGTGTCAGCAGTATGTTAACACCGCTGTCCTCCAGCATAAAGGCAATCCTGTCGTAGGGATACGTGGGATCGATAGGTAAATAAGCCCCACCGGCTTTTAATATGGCCAGCATTCCAACAATAACATCGATGGAACGTTCCATCATCAACCCTACGATACCATTCGCCTGAACACCTTTCTCTCTTAATACCTCTGCCAGTTGGTTCGCTTTCTGGTTTAACTCTCCATAGGTCAGAGTCTCTGAAATTGATAATGTCTCTCTTTTATTCTCCTGGTATTTTTTTACCTGGATATTGGTTTCCTGGTAATGTTTACTTATTTTGGAATTGAACGCATCATCATTAAAATAGATATAGGGATAATGGCTGTATTCCACGGTGGGATAAGGGGTGTTTTTATCAAAATTCATCTGGCTGTACGTTAAAAAGTCCTCGAAAGTCCTGGCATAGGAATGCATGTGATAGGCTTCGGCATCTTCCACCACAGGAGCACCTGGCTGTGCATGGAGCCGCGCCCAAAACAATTCGCTGAAACAACTGTAATGGTCCATTATGTGAGAGAGCATCTTTTCACTGAGGGCAATGTCCTCTTCGGTAAAATAAGGCAATCCTGCGATCAAATTGATGATGAATTCGGTGTTATCATATTTCTCGCATTCCTCAATAAAAGCAATGATCTCTTCATCGGTGGGCTGCGGTTTGACCAATCCTAACGATACCAATTGTTTCCGGTGTCTCCCGGACAAACTGGCAATATCGATGTTCCAGTATACATATTTGAAGGTGCGGTTGACATACTCGATCAATTGGGGTGAAGGGGGTTGGAGGTTTGTAAAGGTACAAAAATGGGAAGAGAGATCGATTCCCTCCCAGATTTGTTTGCAGTAATCCAATAAATTTTTATTCCCCACATCAAAATCGAATTTTAAATTGGAGGCATATTTCATGGCTTCCTGTATATCTTTCCTCACCTCTTCCACTTCGCGGATCAACAGGTTTTTCCGATTAAAGCTCTCTCTTTGAACGCGATTGCACCCGGCACAAAAAAAGCAGTTCATGCCGCACCCTTTCTGGGTATTTATAAAAAATGTGCCCAGGATGGACCGGTAATCCGAAAGCAATATTTCATCCAGGTGTGACAGGTATATTTCTTTTAATGAGTCCCTGTCCTGGACATAGGTAATGGGATTTTCGATAATTTTTCCCCCTTTTTTATAGAGGGTATTGGGAACCCCATCCGATCCCCGGCAAATCTCCAATAAAGGGCGTTCACCATCTCCTGCCACCACGTAATCCACCCACTCATACTGGATGATCTTTTCCTTGTAAAAAGATGCGGTATTGCCGCCGATAACCACTTTAATATTGGCATTATACCCTTTGACGATTTTAGCAATTTCAAGTACCCGGGCAATATGAAGAAACCACTTTAAACTGATGGCCACCACTTCCGGTTGAATGTCTTCCAAAAGCCCCAGGATATTATTCTTCAACGAGTTATAATTATCATGGAGATCGGTGAATTGACACCAGGCGCTTATGCCGTTTCGCTTTAAATAAGCACCCATATACAACAGGCCTGTGGTGGCCATTCCCGGGGTATCTCCCAATAACAACACGCGAGCCTTTGAGAGCGATTTATTCCGGGTCAGGATATCGAAGGGTATCCTCTCTTCTCCCCCGGATGAGGGGATATCAAAATAGTCCTGAACCGATATACCCAGATCGGAATGCCCGGGTTGAATACCGACCCATTCAATCAAATGATTCTCAACCAATGCACGAACCAGGTGAACCATATCCTCCTTTCTCCCCTGCCAATGGAGGGTTTCCTGTTTATTAAATTTACTGGCAATTTCCATTACATCACCGGCACCAACGGAATAAAAAAGAAAGGTTATATTTACCTTGTTTAAGGCTGTATAAAGCGAACGTATATTTCTCTCGCCGTTAAAAAGCGCCAGTATCCGGGAGAGTTTCCTGTTCACAATCACATTATTATGGCGGTGGGTTTTTAATATATAAAAAGGTCTCTCCTCACCCGGCAGTACCAATTCATATTCAACCATAAAAACATTCTTTTTAAAACAACAGGGATCAAGTTTAGAATACAACTCAGCATCCGTTCTCCCGGATGTCAACCCCTGGTAAATATCGCTGAAATCCATGCTGCTGCTGACTGCAGGAGCCGTGGGCGTCTTCTCAACCTGGGCCTCAAACCCTTCATGGATGGTGATGTCACAGGAATATCCCCGTTGGGTTTGATTGAATTCATAGAGCAGTCGACGTTTTTCATCTTCCAGAAGGCAATTTATGTCACTGATTTTTATATCTAAATGATTCAATACCTGGGTCAAAATCGAAACATAATGGTCTGCCAACGACTGGATGGTTTCCTCTTTGAACAACTTCGAGTTATAAATAATATTGCCTCTCAACTGGCTTCGACCTTCATTTCTTGCAAAAATAACCATTATATCGTTTTGAAATTCATCGATAATATCCGAAATAAATGCTTTCTCCTGGATATTTTCCAGCAGTAACACCATCCGGAATAAGGAGAATGCGTTTCCTATATTCAAATGCTCAATCAATCGCCTGAAGGGGTAATGTTGATTCTTATAGGCGTCGGATACGGTTTGTTTTACTTCTATCAATAGGTCTTTAAACGTGGCCTGCGAATCCATGATATCTCGTAATAAAATCCACTTATTATATTCCTGGCTGAGTGTATTAAAGATGGGTGTGGATACCACGATATCCCTCTGCCCCGTATACCGGTACAATAATATTTTAAAAGAAGCCAATACCATGACAACCAATGATAGATCATTATTTTTGGTGAGGTGCATTATTTTTTCTGTCAATGTACTACTAAAAGCAATTTTAAGCTTGGCGGGTTTGTATTGCCGGGTGCCGGGAAAATCCCCTAATAATCGTATTTCACTTAATTCCCCGGATAATTTGTTCAACCAGTATCTTTTGGCTTCCTCAAATTCTTTCGTGGTTAATAACATCTTCCTCTCCTATACATTTCAGCATTTAACCCTCGGTAAAATCGAAATCAATGGCCATATCCTCCTTGCCAATGTCCACGTGGCTCTCCTCATCCGGACCCAGCGAATCGATCAACTTCTTAAACTGATCGTGCTCATTATAAAACGCTTTTGCATACGCCACCACTTCAGAGGTCTTTTTATAATCAATGGCCTTCCTGGCATAAGTGTCACAATAATTGCACTGGGTACAGTTACTTTTACAAAAATTCTCTATCTTGTAATAAGGCTCTAAAAAGCCATCCAACTTCTTATTGTCGATAAAGACCTGGAAACTATACCTTGGATTGAACATATCGAGTAAATCCATCAGGTTCCCGTCGTAGCTCTCCTTTAGATAGGCTTCCAGGGCTTTGATATGGCCGCCCTTTCCCACATGCTGTCGGCCCTGCAGCTTAAAATAGTTTATACCGATATCGGAATAATAGTGTAAATCCTCAGGCCGGACCCATCCCAGTTTTAACAGTCCGCTGATGGTATCATACCTCTGGAGTAAACATTTGTGTTCAAAGAAATTAACGCCCACTTCATTGCAAAGGCCGAAAGAATCCCCGCCGGTCTCATTATAATGAAATTGCCGGTAAATACAATTCCTGTGGCACATGGTATTGACAATAATTTCAACATTTTCGCCAAATACCTTTACAATATTTTTCAGGGTCTGGAAATCCCGGTGAACCGACTCATCCGCCACGATCCGTTCAACCCCCATTTTCTTGTATGCCAATGCCTTATTGGGAGTGGTAATATGACAAATGGCAGATGCTTTGACCTTAAAATCATACCCGGACCACTTGACGATGTCCAGGAATGAAGGCATGGAAACCGTAAGGTCCCTTACACCCACCTCGTAAAGATGGCGTAAAAACTCCTTGAGCTTAAAGGCCCCTTCCTTTGTAAATTCCCTGTTTTGCCAATAAGGGATATTAAACGTATAACTGAAGTCGATGCCTTTCTCGCTTGAATGCTCGACATATTCCTTCATACCCAGGAAATCGACCTCGGGAAGCTGTTTAAGGACTCTTCCGGAACCGAAATTATCCCCGATTGTCACATTCCCATAGGTCTCGACTATCCTGGAACCTTTTGATTCATAGGTTTCATTGAGTCTATCATACGCATCTATGGTTTCTTTTTTAAAATCCGCAGGCATACAAAAATATTTCATGGTACTTCCTCCTGAAAAGAGCCCACAGAATACACAGAAATACACAGAAATACATAAAAGCCGCTGCGCGGCCCGTTACATGTCTATCTATCCGTGGGCAATTTTTTTTATATTTTTTTTAAAACTCAAAATCAATATCCACCGCTTCTACGTTCTTTTGGATGATTGATAGCATTTTATTCTTCTCAGCTTCATCCACCCACTCGATATCGCTGATTGTTATTTCCGGATCGTTGATGACCTGTTGTGTTATCCTTGCATAATGATCCAGGAAGCGCGCGACACTCTCTTCTTTAAATAATTTTGTCCAATATTGTAAATTCAGTACGATTCCCTCTTCCAGTTCCACCACAAAGAGGAACAGGTCGAAATTCGACATTTTTTTATCGAGCTCATAGGGTTTTAATTTCAGCCCGGGTATAACAGTTTCCGGGATCCCGGCCAGTGCTTTATGTTCCACCTGCATGACAAATTCCACATCAAACAGCGGATTTCTGCCGGGATTTCGCTTCACCGCTGCCCTTTCCACCAGCTTTTCAAAGGGATAATCCTGGTTTTCAAAAGCATCCAATGTGCGTTTCTTTACTTCCTTTAAAAAATCAATAAAGGATTGTTCACCTCGTGGGAAATTTCTCACGGCCAGGATATTGATAAACATCCCAATCACCCCTTCAAGGTCTGCATGTCTCCTTCCAGATACGGTGACCCCTACAACAATATCCTCCTGGCCGCTCAGTTTCGACAACAGGATATTGTAAATGGCAAACAAGAGCATAGAGAGTGTGACTCCTTGCTCCAATGCCTGTTTTTTTAATGCCTCTGCTGTGGTTTTATCCAGTACCTGTTTCACAAAACCCCCTTCAAACGTCCGACTGGCAGGCCTGGGATAATCGGTGGGTAGATTTAAAAGCGGTATCCCCCCTTCAAATTCCTTTATCCAATGGGCTTCCTGATTCCTTATTTCCCCGGAATCAAACAGGTTGTTCTGCCATTCTGAAAAATCTTTATACTGAAGTGGAACCGGCGGCAGCGGGATGCCCTCATAAAAGGCGGTGAATTCTTTTATAAAAAGATTGACCGATGTCCCATCCGTGATGATGTGGTGCATGTCCAGCATCAGGATATGTTTTTTCTCTTCAACTTTTATCAATCCCACCCGCAGCAGCGGCGCCCGGGAGAGGTCAAAAGGAGTGATAAAATGATGAATGATGAATGATGAATGATGATTTCTTTCTTTCCTTCGCGTATCTTCGCGTGTCTTCGCGGTTAAATCAAAGTATTCAACCTTAAATTCCTTTTTTTCATGTATCCGCTGCATCGGTTGGCTATTGACTATCTCAAAAGAGGTCCTTAAACTTTCATGCCGATGAATCAGCTTTTTGAAGGTCTCCTCGAGCGTTTCCTTATCGATATCCCCTTTCAGCCAGACAGCCGCTGACAGGTTATAACTGATACTGTCCGGGTCCATTTGCTGGATAACAAATAACCGCTGCTGGGCAGAGGAAAGCCGGTAATACGCCCTCTTTTTTGCTGGTTTTATGGGAACATAGGGGCCGGGTACAGCTCCTTTTAACACTTCTGCCAATCCCCTGATGGTAGAGACATCAAATACATCGGCCAACGATAACTGCACATTAAATTCCTTGTGCAGCTTTGAAATAAGAATCACTGCTTTTAACGAATGACCACCCAATTGGAAAAAGTTGTCGTCAATACCGATGGTCTTTTTCTCCAGTCCCAATATCTCCGACCAGAGCCCGCAGAGCTCTTTTTCCACTTCATTTCGCGGCGCTGCATAGGCTTGCTTTTCCTCGACGATTTCAATGGCCTGTAGAGTCCTCCAATCGACTTTCCCATTGGGGGTCAATGGTATCTCCTCTAATTGAATAAAATACGAAGGTACCATGTAATCCGGCAGGGTTTCGGTCAGGATTTCCCTCAATTCCGACACATTGGTTTCGATATCGGAAACCACATAAGCACATAAGAACTTATCTCCTCTCTCATCGGTCCGGTCGATAACGATTGCTTCCTTTATATGATCAATATCGGTCAGTCGACTCTCTATCTCCCCGGGCTCAACCCTAAAACCTCTTATTTTTACCTGTTTGTCCACCCGTCCTAAAAACTCGATATTCCCGTCCCTCATCCAGCGGGCCAGGTCACCCGTTCGATATAAAGCTGAATGATGAGTGAAGAATGATGAATGATGAAAACCCTCTGCATTTTGTTTATCATCCTGGTCATCCTTGAAATCCTGAAAATCCTGGTCAAATTTATCTGCTGTTAATTTCGGTTTTTTTAGATATCCGCGACCTACCTGTATACCGCCGATATATAATTCCCCTGGAACCCCTAACGGAACTAATTGCTTCTCTTTATCCAATATATAAATACGTGTGTTCAGGATGGGTTTCCCAATAGACGGAAGCTCTGGTATATCACCCTCCGGGTCCAGGGTTAAGGTGGTCACCACATGGGTTTCGGCAGGCCCGTAATGGTTGTGCAAATAAACATGATTTTCCTGCAAAAAACGCCTGAATCGATTGTTGATCACTACCTGCTCCCCGGCGGTCTGAATATGCTTCACACAGCGGGGGACCATGCGCACAAAACTCTCTTCGTTAAATATCAGCCTCAAGTAAGACATGGGCAGGAACAATGTGACAATCCCGTTCCTCTCCACCAGATCGAATAACGCGGGTATATCGGCTCTTACCTCCTCTTCAATCAAATACAATGTACCCCCTGAAAGAAGAGCACAGAAAATCTCATGAAAAGAGGCATCGAAACCAATGGTATGAAACTGTAATATCCTACTGAAATCCAGGTTGGTATGGTTAAAATCGAAATGGATCAAATTGACCACATTTTTATGTTCCAGCATGACACCCTTGGGCCTGCCTGTAGAACCGGAGGTGTAGATGAGGTAGACGAGACTATCGGAACGATGAGTTGGTTCGATGAATAATGAATGATGGGGCGCTTTTTTATCTTTATAGTCTTCAATGTATATCATCTCCTTTTCAAATACAATTCCTTCGGATAAACCATGCGTGGTTATTAGGATTTTCGCGCCGCTGTCCTCCAACATATAACGGATACGGCTTTCCGGGTAATGAGGATCAATAGGTAAATAAGCGCCCCCTGCTTTCAATATACCAAGAATGCCTATAATCATTTCTATGGAACGTTCAACCATAATAACCACAATGGTGTCGGGTTCCACACCCTTCTCTATTAATAAATATACCAATTGGTTGGATTTTTTGTTTAATTCATCATAGGTCATATGGGTTATGGGAGTCATATGGATCGCAACATTCCCGGGTGTCTTCTCAACCTGTTCCTCGAATAGTTGATGGATGGTTTTGCCCTCCGGGTATTCCCCTTCCGTATCGTTAAAATCAACCAAAAGCTGCTTTTTCTCATCCTCAGAAAGTATCTCAATATTCCGCAGAGACGTGTCCAGGGCAGTCATCATGTGACGGATGAGGTATGTGTAATGACTGATGATCCCTTCAACGAAGGAAGTAGTGTAATGCAAAGGGTTATATTCCAACAGACCTTTAACCGCCCGGTTCGTTTGCCGGAAAATGAAAACCATATCGGTATCGATGTGCCGAATATATTCTCTGTCATGGATATTCTCCAGCAGGATGGCCATATCGAATAAAGGGAAACCGTCGCCACTGTCCTCAAGGTTTAATTTGTCCAGCAGGACTTCAATGGGGTAGTTTTGATGTTCGACCGCTTCCATGAGGGTTTGCCTCACCTGAAGCAGCAGCTCTTTAAAGGTTATACCTGGTTCAAAGGTATTGCGTAATGCCAATACGGTATTGATAAAATCCCCCTCAATATCCTGCTTTAGAATGGGCGCCCCAACGATGATGTCTTTACTGCCGGTATATTTGTAGAGCAACAACACCAATTGTGCTGTAAGAATCATGAACAACCGGTAATCGGATTCATTGCTTAATCGCATTAAACCTGAAAAACTGTCATCCTGGAACTGGAAAGAGAGGAACTTTGTGGAGTCCAGGACGTCGCCTTTCTGATGATCGTGTGGGAATGTGCTTTTCACCCATTCACCGGATAATTTATCCAGCCAATAATCTCTATCCCTGACATTCTGCCCGGCTGCGGTTCTCTTTTTTTTCATTATGTCTCTGCTTGCCATAATTGACTCCTTTAAAAACCAAAGTCCCCATCATCGGCTATTGTCTTTTGGGCCGACAACCATTCTCTTATTTTTTTATTTTCATTGATATATTTATCTTTTCCAAAAGAAACCATAGGTGCAGCGGCGCTTTTGTACAAATCCAGCCAGCGCAAGCCGGCTTAAAAAAAATCATGCAGCGAATAAGGACCGCAGCATTAAGCGTATTTTCCCCTTTCTCAAATCTTTTTGCATGTATTTTCCTCTATTCTCATTAGAAGCCGAAATCGCCGCGATCTTCAATAAGGGCCTGGGATTTGACCGCTATTAAGCCGTGAGATATGGCAATATCCTCCATTTTGATGTTCCGGTCGGTCACGATTGCCCGGAGGACCTCTTTAAAATTCTTGCCGATAGATTCAATGGTCTTTCTCTTAAACAAAGAGGTCTTGTAATTGATTGAGAAATGTATGTTTTCACCGGATTCGCTGCCGGTAAAAATCATGTCAAAGATCGCGCTTCTCTTTTCCAATTTACAGGGTTTTAATTTTAATCCCTCTGTTCCGGCGCCAGTCACTATGGAGGGTATATATCCCAACTCTAACTCCGGCCCCTCCCATACAAATAGGACATCGAACACCGCGTTACGGCTGCCATCTCTCTCTACAGTTAACTTATCCACCAACGTCTCGTAGGGATAGTCCTGGTTTTCGTAAGCCTTCAATGTCTTCGCTTTGACTTCCTTTAAAAAGTCCTGGAACGTTTTTTGGATTCCGGGCTGATTCCTGATAACCAGCGTATTTACAAAAAACCCGATTACCGACTGCAGGTCCGCATGACGGCGTCCTGCCACTGGCGTCCCTACCAGGATATCTTCCTGATCGCAAACCCTGGCCAGCAGGATATTAAATACAGCCAACAGCACCATAAAACGTGTGACCTCCTCTTCCAATGCCATTTTTTTCAATAATGCTGTCGTTTCCCTGTCCAATTCAAAGAACACCACAGAACCACCAAACTGCTGAATGGCAGGACGGGCATAGTCGAAGGGGAGGTTCAATACCGGCACCTCACCCTCCAACATTTCCAACCAATAGGTCTCCTGTCGATTCAATGTTTCATTCTGCTCCTTCCTGCCGATTATGTTCTGCCAAAGGGAAAAATCTTTATATTGAAGATTTAAAGGAGGCAGCTCTTCGTTGCGACAGAAAGCGCTAAAATCTTTGATAAATAAACTCATGGAAAAAAAGTCGCCGATAATGTGATGCATATCCATCATTAGTATATGTTTTTCCTCACCTGTTTCTATGAATCCCACCCGAAGTAGCGGCGCTTGCGATAAATCGAAAGGACGAACAAAATGATGAATTGGTTCGATGAATTGGTTCGATGAGTAATGATTTTCATCTTTCCTTCGCGTGTCTTCGCGTCTCTTCGCGGTTAAATCATAATATTCAATCTTAAATTCCACTTCATCATTAATCCGCTGCACCGGTTCGTCGTCTATCATTTCAAATGAGGTTCTGAAACTTTCATGCCTTTCTATTAATTTCCTGAAAGCCTCCTCCAACATTTCGCGGGAAACACTGCCTTCCAACCACACCGCGTTCTGTACATTGTAGGCAAGACCCTCCACCTTCATATGCTGGGTGATATATAAACGCTTCTGCGCAGCGGATAAGGGGTAATATTCCCTCTTTTCCGCTGTCGGGATGGAAACGTACAGCTCCTGTTTTGCTTCTTTTACATACCCGGCCAACGCCCGGATAGTAGGGTTTTCAAATAGAGAGTCTATTGGTAGGTTTACGTTCATTTCTTTGTGAATCTTTGAAATTAACGGAGTGGCCTTTAATGAGTGACCGCCCAGGCTGAAAAAATCATCATCAATACCGATATTCGTTGGTTCCACGTCCAATACCTCAGACCATATCTCCACCAGTTTTCTTTCCAGGTGGTCCCTGGGTGCGGCATACGTATCCCCCTGTTCCACTTGCGGTTCCGGGAGCGCTTTCCTCTCTATTTTGCCATTGGGAGTCAAGGGTATTTCTTCTATCTGGATAAAATAGGCGGGTATCATATAGTGGGGCAATCGATTCGACACAAAATCTCTCAATTCAGATACATTTAGCGATATGGATCTCGTTGAAGGGATCGCGTCAATGGAGTTCAGTGAGTCTGCCGCCTGCTGAGACAGTGAATCAGGAACCACATAGGCACAAAGATATTTGTCTCCCTTTTTATCTTCTCGAGCCATAACCACCGTCTCTTTTATTCCCTTATACCGAAGCAGTTGGTTTTCTATTTCTCCCAATTCGATCCGATACCCCCGTATTTTTACCTGGCTGTCCATCCTGCCTAAAAATTGGATATTACCATCCGGCAGCCATTTCCCACGGTCACCTGTCCGATACATTCGTTTACCCGGCTCAAATGGGTTGTCAACAAATTTCTCTGCGGTAAGGTCAGGATTATTTAAGTATCCCCTACCCTTTCCATCACCCGATATACAAATTTCCCCGGGTACGCCTAATGGCATCAAACAACCCTTTCTATCCAATATAAGAATCGTTGTATTGGATAACGGACGACCAATGGGAACGATTTTTCCTTCAGGTTCATGGGACCGGTATGGAAAAATGGTTGAACATATGGTTGTTTCAGTCGGGCCATAACCATTTAATATGAACATTGACTCGTTCAACGCCAGGTAATCTTCAAGACCATCATCCCGAATGGGTTCTACTCCCACCAGCATCTTGTTGAGCCTTAATTTTGAGGTGTGAGGCTTTAATTCAGTATTGAGTTCTTTTAACAACCCAGGCGGGATATATGCAAATGTAATCCCTTTATCCAGGATTGTTTCAGCCAGATCGTTCACATTGAATTTCTTTTTTTCCGATAATAAAACGATACACGAACCGAAGGCAATGGGCAAAAACAATTCACATACACAAACATCAAAGGTTATGTTGGTCAAACTCAGGCATCGGTCATGGCAATCAAAATCCCTATTGTATCCATTGTACATATGAGATATAAAATTGACCAATTGTTTATGTTCAATCATGACCCCTTTGGGGTTCCCGGTGGATCCGGAGGTGTAGATGACGTAGGCGATATTTTCAGAGCTCGTTGCGAGTTGCGAGTTGCGAGTTGCGGGGTGATCTTCAAAAAATAAAGAAAAGGGGACACCCCCTGCTTTTATCCTGTTTAAATCAATTACTTCAGGGCACAGGCCTGCCAGTTTCCGGCTCACCTTACTCACCAGAATCCTCGCATTGCTGTCATTAAGAATATATTTTATTCTTTCCTCTGGGTAATTGGGATCGATGGGTAAATAGGCGCCTCCGGCCTTTAAAATTCCGAATATTCCCACCATCATCTCAATGGAACGTTCCACCATCAGGCCCACTATGGTATCCGCGGTGACTCCTTTCTCTCGTAATAGTCTTCCCAGTTGAGTGGCTCTTCTATTAAGTTCGTGATAGCTTAACTGCTCATCTTCATATAAAACGGCAATTTTATTAACGTTTCTTTCTACCTGTGTTTCAAATAATGTCGGTATTGTCTTTTCTGAAGGATAGTCTGACTGGGTATCGTTAAAATCAAACAAAATTCGTCTTTTTTCCTCCCCGGATATGATCTCCACCCGGGAGATCTCCTTTTCCGGGTTATCTATAATATCCTTTACAATCGAGGTAAACCCATTGCATAATGTGTTTATGGCTTGTTCATCAAATCTCCCTTTATTATAAACAAAACGGACCTCGATATCTGAAAAAATCGAAATCCCCACTGCCAGATCATAGTGGGTCATTTCAAACATAGAATACGAATCGATAGAGAGACCACCATTTTTTTTACCCAAATGGTTATCCAGGCCTACATATAAAGGATAATTCTCTACCACTACAATCGAATCAAAAAGCGGTTCATTGGTGACGCCTATCCACTCTTTTATTTTTACTAAGGAGGTACTCTCATATTTTTCTCTGACCCTTAATATATCATTTATTCTGTATACCAGATCCCCTATTTTTTCATCATTATCAGAATTAGAATCACCCTGTGTTCGTACCCTTAAAGGTATTGTATTAATAAATAGTCCGACAATATTTTCTATTCCTTTGACATTGGCCGACCTTCCTGAAACAGTCGCCCCAAACATAACATCGTCGCTATCGTTAATTTTTTGCAGCAATATCCCCCAGGCACCATATAGTACAGATGCCAACGTAATCTTGTGAGCTCTTACAAAATGCTCTAACATATCTTTTTTACCCGAAAAGAATGGGAATAAATAACTCCCTGTCTCATTTATCTCTTCTCCTGCTTTTCTCTTTATAGATATGTCAGTTTTAACATCAAAGCCTGCTAAATATTCTTTCCAGTATTTCTCTTCTTCCTGGAGGTCCTGGTTTTGAATCCATTTGACAAATTCTTTAAATTTACTCTTAACCGGTGGTATCAGTCTATTTTTCAAAAATAATTGATTATATGCCTCAAGAAACTCTTTCAAAATGATTCCACTACTCCAGCCGTCATACAACATATGGTGATTGCTGACAACCATTTCATAAAAACCTTCATCCATTTTACACAAGGTGACTCTAAAAGGGACATGACGTAAATCGAATGTCTCCTGTCTATCTTTGGTTTTTATCTCTTCAAGGAATTTTTGCTTTTTTTCACTCCTTTTTTTTGAAAAATCATAATATTTCGGTTCCAATCGATATTCTTTGAGAACCATCTGTACTGGATTTTCTACCATCTCCCAGCGGAAAACCGCTCGTAACATTTCGTTCGTTTGGATCACAAAATTCCATGCCTGTTCAAAACGTTGGATATCGATTTCACCCGACATTTCCAGGCTTAATTGTTCAAAGTAGTGATTTCTCCCTCGCTCTTTCAGATAGTGAAAGAGCATGCCTTCTTGCATGGGAGTTAAGGCAAAAATGTCCTCGATATTTCTTTTATCTACTTTTCTCATTTGCCTATATATACCACCCGTAATGACTGGTTATGATTGGCATCGATTAAGGTCGTCCACTAATTAATCGTATAAATGGGTATGGGTATGCTGCCGCCTTTACGTTTTCAGCAAAAAGGTTCAAAATAAAAGTACCGCCGCGTCAACGCTGTCCCTTTTCTCAAAACCGATTCATTGAGGTTATTATACGCACGTTATTTCAATATAGAATTCTTTGTAAATAAACCTACCGAATATAACATGCTATCATAACTTCCGGGCTTTGAAAATACGCAAAATTGTTGCATTCTTTTTCTCAAGGACACAAACAAAAGTATTGATATATGGGATATTTTTCCCTTCTATTTTATGCAAAGGCAGGATAGATTGGGAAGTTTAAGGGATAGTGTTTTATTTTTGATTTTTTATTTTCTTTCTATATAAAGCATTTTGACACTGACTCCATTCCATTCATAACATCACGCAACAATTTTTGTTATGCCTCCGGTTTTTTTGTGATTTTTTTTTGTGGATAAAAAAGTGCCCGGCAAGAAAACAAGAAAACATTAAGAAAACAAATATCACATGTAGGGCGAACTTTTTTTAGCGTTAGCAAGCCAGCTCACCAGGAATATTCTGTGGTCATTACTATAATTATAATTTTCCTCTTTTTCCAATGTTTTGTAATACAGTCCTTTGATGGCTTCTTTCCTGGCCATGGTGAGATTATAATATTCTTCTCCTAACATTTCCCTGCAGAATTCATACAATGCAATCTTCTCGTTTATATCCATGGGTCCGGTCCTCTATTTAATCTATAGCATTTTACGTGCCAATGAAGGGAATATCTAAAAAAAATAGGTCGAAATATCGATATATTGTAGAAAAATATAAAATAATAGAACATTTTAAAACAAATCGACGCTTTTGAGGCATATTTTTGTCACTGGCTTGTCTTATTTTTCTAAGAAAAAAAACTGAAAGGGTGCAACCTTTTTTGCTATGTCAACTTTTGTTTACAGGGTCTTTATCTTTTAAAGTAGGCAATGCAGCGCAAACCTGCTCACTATCGTCAATCATTTTTTACAGGTCTGGCAGGCATATTAATGGAAATGGAATTAAATATATTAAAAAAAATCGTCTTAAAATATTAATTTTATTAAGTTGAAAATTGAAAAAGTTAATTTTTTGTGCCATAAATATTAAAAAAATTGAAATAAAAATGGCACCTGGGTCGCAGGAATAAACAATAGGCCAGGACAAAAGTAGAAAGTAAATAAGGAGGTAGGCGAAGAAAATCCACCCCCTAAAACAAAGGAGTCGGTATATCACCCCATAAAACATACGATGGTGGCCTCTCTATGCCCAATACCTCTCCTGTCCTCTTATTCAATTTCACAACAATAATGGATTCTCTTGATAAGGTATTTATAATGATCTCTACACCTGAAGCCGGCCTTTTCGCAGATGATTGCGCCTTTGTAAACAGTACTTTATACGTATCTCGGTTGAATTGTTATGGCCGATGATGCCAAATATTATATACCAGTGCATTAAATTATAAAACCCGCCAGTGGAACAAACACTTTTAAAAAGAATTACGAGGGCTATTGATTACACGCGCAAGCCTCCTGTGCATTGGTCTGTATGCAGGTCACTTCAGTCGGACAGTTACATGTAGCATACACACAATTGGTTGGAACGGCCATTGTATCAGTTACACCGCCTCTTAATTTGTTTTTCTGATGGGGATTTAATTCAGTAGTAAAACTCTGAACTTTGAAATTTTCTAATTTTAGTTTTTTAGCCATAATTGCTCCTCCTAAGAGAAGATTATAGACTATATTGTATCGAAGGTCAACAGGCTTTGACCCAGAGTAGAAAAAAGAGAAAAGAAAAGGGGTCAGACAAGAAGAAAGAAGACTAGGCAGTTGATCTCTTATCTCGAACTTATGAAACTATATTCATATGAGAAAGAAGGAGGTTGCCGCCATTAACCAACTGGTCGTTGATTCCTACAAAAATGAACATTAAACGAGAAATCTCTTTTTTGCATTTCTCATGACGATGGCGCCTTTACCAATGGATATCAAAAAACACTGATATCCATTAAAAAATATTATGCAAGGGAAAAGCAGATTGGGTTTAAAAGGAAATCCGTTAGCAAAATTAAATTCTACTGATTATCTGATTCCTACTCAACATTAATTTTGTCAAGTTGAGAATCTTTAACAAATTTGCAAGGGTCTCACCATTAAATTTATTAATTCTTCCATCAATTGCTTGACAATCGATAATAAACTCTCTATAATTTCAACATGATTGAAAAGGGATTTTCCTATGGTGTTTATTCTAACCCAACTTTCGGCATTTTAAAGAAACGAAATCTATGAAAAAAGTTGTCAAAATTGATGTTCCGAATTTACAGAGCGCTTCAGACATTCTTACGATACGGAGTCTGAACAAGTCGTTTCCTCAGCTGAAGCGATACTTGAAACCCGGACTAAGAGTTCTCGATGTAGGTTGTGGTCTAGGCACTATCACCTATGGTGTTGCCGAGGCGGTCGAAAATGGAGAAGTGGTGGGGATTGATCCTGTGGAGGCTTTTGTTGACCAAGCTTCCCAGCAGGCGATCAAGCTGAGGCTGAAAAACGTATCCTTCGCTCTCGGAGATGCGCACTTTCTGGATTTTCCTGATGAGGCGTTTGATCTTACCTATAGCCATCATTCTTTGCAGTACTGTATTGATCCGGTAAAAGCCCTTCAAGAGCAGAAACGAGTTACTAAGAAAGGTGGATGGGTAGCGGCTAAAGTGGGGGATGGCGGCGTATCGCTGAAACATCCCCCCTGTCCTACGGTAATAGAGGTGCTCGACGCTCGGGAACAATACGCTGAATACCTGTCAGCTCACTACAAGCCGGGTGAACATATAAGGGGACTATTCTGTAGGCCTTATGGGGGAAGAAGGTGCTTAGAGTGGTTTACAGAAGCGGGTTTGATTGATGTGATAATTGAAGTCGGTGTAGAAAGCGTTGAATATCCCGGGGCTGATTACTTTAGTGAAGGAATACCGATGGATTTTCGAATAGATGGAGTCTTCTCAGAATACTTCATTGGGATGATTGAGGCGGGGTTTCTTGACGAGGGAACTCTCGATCAAGCCGGGAAGGAAATCCAAGCCTGGTATAGTCAGCCATATGCCTTTTTCTTTCGTGGATCTGTTTTGGCCTTTGGGAAAGCATGATCTGCCTATCTCTTATGTCTTCACCATAAGCTGGGAATTTAGGGGTCATACAACAAAAATTTAGGAGACATACAACAAAGAGCCTTATTCAGTTTTCAGAAGTAAAATGCTATCATGCATTCATGATTGAACGAGCCTCAGGGAGGAAAAAAGGAAGAAAAGGAAAAATTAAGAAAAGGGGTCATACAAGAAAAAAGAAAAAAAAGTTGACAGATTTAAAAAATAATGCTATATTTAATACGAACAAGTAGCAAACAAAGAAGGACCATAAGGTGAGCCTGAAAACAGGAAAATCGAAGAAAATGAGAATTCTATATGGAGGTTACGAACATGGCAAGAGCAAAACGACGCTGGGTCTCACAGGATATCGGCTCCTTTCATATCATCTCGCGGGTGGCAGGGGGAGAACTCCTCTTTAATGATGGAGACAAAGAATGCTTCCTTAAGCTCTTTGAACGCTTCGCTCTGGGTTTCTTTGTAGAAATCCACGCCTTCTGTATCATGAGCAATCATTTCCATATATTGGCCACAGGTTTGGAAAAAGAGGCCCGCAGTGCATCCAAAGAGGAACTGTTCCGACGTTATCGTCTCATTTATGGCCAAGAGGCAGACCCTCCGGCCGGGACTTATGATACCAGCGGCCAATTGATTCCCGATGCCGACGAAGGCGTGGAACGTTTACGGCGACGGTTGGGTTCAATATCGCGTTTTGTCCAGGAGCTGAAACAGACCTTCAGTCGTTGGTATAACAAAAAATATGATCGTTTCGGTTATTTGTGGGGGGATCGTTTTAAAGGTGTCATCGTGTCGAAAGGTGAAGCCCAATTAGCCTGCAGTGCCTATATTGATTTGAATCCAGTGAGGGCAGCGATTGTGCAAAAGCCAGAAGATTATCGTTGGAACAGCCTTGGTTTAAGGGTGAGAACGCCAGCACGTGCCAAAATGCTATTACGTCCGCTTTCCATACTTCCAGGTTTTGCAGATGGTGCTGAATGTGATGAAGGTGTTGAAGGGATGGAAAACACGGTTGAACCGTTGCTTACTCCACTTGTTTTAAGCGAAAAATCATTTGACCACATTTTCAGTTATAGAGAATTTGTTTATAAATCCGGTGGAGTAGAGCGAAGCGACAGCGCACATATATGTCCGGAGCTTGTTAATGATGTATTGAAGTATCACGGAGATTTTGGTGTAAGGGATCGTTTTCGCTATCGAATAAAGAACTTTTCAGAGGGCATCGCCCTTGGCAATTATTCGTTAATTTCCCATTTGCAGAAAAGCTGGAATCGTAAATATATTCGACCGCGTTCATTTATGGGGAAGAAGAGTGGTTGCGGTTGGTCTTTTACCACCCGGGTTTTACGTTTATGAATTTTGCATTCTTCTATTTCACTTTTACGTTCAGTGAGTCATATAATGGGATAAGTGTTGCATAATCTTTAATTAAAGGGTCTGCTTAGTGTGCTATATCCGTTTTCGCAGTTAGACTAACCAAATTTTCTATCCAATTTTCCCAAAACAATAAACTCCCCCTTAAGATTCAACACTACCACCAGAAGAATTCCAAATTTCCTAAATTCTTGTCCTAAATTCTTGTCTGTCCCCTAACCACCTACGTAACCAGAATAGGTTTTTTGGTTGATCTTGTAGAGGAGAAGCCATGCTGCGATATATATGGATAAAGCCGCATTGCTGGCTATAAGAGTTTTAACATCAAACAGAACATCCATACCTCACCTAAATCAAAGCAAGACCCAACTCTGTTATTCTCATTCTAAACCTGGCCGTACTTACCGGAAAATTAAAGTGTACTACACCAGGAAAAAGATTTCAACTTTCTAACGTAAAAAACACGAAAGTGCAAATAAAAAGGACAGTGGGGGAAAGCCATGTCCTTTATTTGTGACACATTAGCGAGAATAGCGTCATAAAAACAAAATCCCAGGCAAAAAAAATTTAAAAAGCGCCAGATCAATTGAAATATGCATATGTGCGTCCTGATTTTGTGACACTTTAGCGAATAATATCTGGCAACAAAAATGCCCTTAACAAATGAGGTTAAAAAATGACACCGATTTTAAAATTAAATAACATGATATAAGAGAGGGCAAAATGAATTTAAAAAGAAGGTTTTTAACTACTTTATGTGTAGTGATTTGTTTGGTTTTGGTTACAATTGGCGGTTGTAAAAAGAGTACTGAAGTTCAACCGGTTCCTTCCGGCGTACTGCTCCAAAGTAACGGTTGCAAACAATTCCTGGTCAATGCCGCCGGGCAATTGGATAACTTTGGACCCGGTCCATATGAGGATTGCCTGGAATTCCAGTACAATGGAACCAATATTCTCGTTTTGAGGCATATCAATGCCGGGTTTAACTGTTGCCCAGGAGAAATTACTGCTGAAATTGATTTTAACAGCAAACTGATTACCATAACCGAGAGAGAACAAGAACAGGGCTGCCACTGCCTGTGCCTGTTTGACCTGGATTATGAGGTGGTCAACCTGGTACCTGGGGTATATACTCTCCGCATCATCGAACCTTATGTGGATGAAGGCGACCAGGTACTTGAATTGACTCTTGAACTTTGGTCTGCCACCTCCGGCACCCATTGCGTACAAAGAGACTATTATCCCTGGAATTAAAAAAATTTTTAGAAGAATAATGGTTTGGATTGAGGTTGAGGTTAAGGTTGAGGTTAAGGAAGAACGTTCTCCTCCTCATTAACCTCAATCTCAACCTTTTTCAGCAGGGGATAAATGGGACATACACCAAAGGGCTATTAATCCTTCAAAAACTTGTCTTTTTTCTCTAATTATGGAATAATAAAATTTACAAAGTAGAAATACTTTATTTTAAGAAAAAATTTAATCAATTAAAAAGGAGTACTGTATTATGAAACGAAACGTTTTATTAACTGTAGTAGTCGTCTGTATTGCGCTTATCTTCGCTGTTTGTGGAGACAAAACCGAAGAGACCGGGACACCTGAAGCTTCTGAGAAAGCACAAGCTGAACAACCGGCGTCAGACAAGACCGAGACTTCCAAAGAAGGAGAAGCCGTAGCCAGGGAGATTCTCGAGACCTTTGACAAGGCTGTAAGCGAAGTCGCCGAGATAGTGAAGGATAAGCCCGGAGCAGCCGAGATCAAACCTAAAATCGAAGCCCTCTTCAAAAAGTATGAGGAAATAATGACTAAGCTCAACACAAAATATCTAGCGCTTAAGGAAAAGGATATTCGATTGTTCGGCGAGGCTAACTCATACCTTGGCGAATACCGCGGGAAACACGTCTTCAAAAAGAATCAAGTCCTTGACGAATATATTTACCATTATACGACGCAGAAAGGTGAAGAGGAGATCACCCAAATGCTCTCAAAAGATATCGTGAAGCTGCTTGATGTTGCTGTCAAGCGGTAACTGCGGTTCATTCATCCTTTATTAATCTACTAACAATTTAAAATTTTGCCATTTTGCAAAAAGAGGAAAAAGAGGGGACAGGCGCCAACGTTACCGGCGCCAACGCTACCATCACCCCAACGCCATTATTAAATATATTAAAAACAGTGGTAAAAAGGGATTTTTTTATAAATTTAAATGATTAGACGAAAAAATGGTTGAAGGAAAAACGATTTTCCTATCAGCAACCGGTAAACCGTATCATATAAGCGTTTCAATTCTTTCCAGGAAACACCGCTATTCCGATGAATCACCCCGAATGAGTGCTTTTGAATCATGGTTTATATTTTTTGAATGGTCATTGATATATTTGTAATTGTTTTTATACTATAACATAGACTATAAATTTCAAAAGGAGGATTTAAATGAACAGAGAAAATATTTTGTTCACGGCACACCCGCCGTAGGGCATTCGAACATATGAACGAATGAATGTGTTTAAACCAAGGATTAAAACGATTACATTTAGGAGGTTAAATGAAATGAAAACAACAGAAAGAAAAACCAGTTATTTGGGAGCCAAAGTCGTTTTTATAATATTGGCTCTATTTATGATGTTCAACACGGGGTGGGCGCAAGACCATGATTTAGTCATGACACCTGCGGCTGATTTCACTTCTTCCACAGCGGCTGATAAGAAATCGCCAGACCTGAAAATCGGTGCGGATTTTGGTGATACGTCCGTAACGGATATTGTCCGGAGGGGGATACCGAACGATATCTTTGCACGTTTTTACATCAATGGTATGCAAGACCATACGATTCCTTCAGGTAGTGTGGAGGTTAAGTTTTATTGGCGTACCGCTGCAAGCAGTACGGACATACCCCCGGCGTTGGGTACCCCCACCTGGAATTATATCGACAAACTGAATGTCACCTATATCCCCTCGGATGGTCCGTTTACGGTCACCCGTGTTTGGCCGACGGATTTCCCATCCGTCACTACCAAATCGGTAAGCTGGACCCCGCCGCCAACGGGAGACTACTTCCACGTAGCAGCAGAAGCGGTTTATCCCTCCAGCATCACAGACGCAAATCCCGTGGATAATGTGGCGATCTCTCTTTATGGAAGTCAATCAGGACTCCTTGATATTGTCCTGGTGCTTGATGCTTCCGGCAGTATGGGGACCTTTACGTATGCTGGCTCTTCTTATATGGCACATGCGATTGCCCGAACCAACGCTTTCCTGGCCCTATTAGACCCGTATCACCGGTTTTCAGTGGTGGCATACGACGGCGATTATCCCGGAGGGGATAAAGATATTTGGCCGACCACGCCACCCCCATTACGACCGGCAACGACCGCGAATGTCACCTTAGCAACCCCGGCTGTTTCCGGTTTGACGCCCGGGGGTATGACACCGATGGGACAGGGTATTGAACGGGCGATCCAGATTCTGACCACTGCGCCGGGTCCGGTGAGGAAACGGGTACTTTTGCTTCTCTCTGACGGCTATGAAAACTGGGGCACACCGCGCGCCTGCCCTCCCGGTTACCCGACAGGTACCTGCGTAGGAGCAGGTCTTTCAACCCAACTGCAGACCGCCAACATCCGTGTTTTTTCAATTGCACTGGGCACTGCTGCATGGACCACTTGTTTACAGTGTCTTTCGGATGAAACCGGCGGGGAGAGGTTCACGGCCCTTGGTGCCGGCCTCGACCTGGCTGAGGTATACAAGGATATACAACAAGCGTTCACTGCTGATGATCTCTACCGTATGGATCGCGGCACCAGCGGCGGCGGCGACGACACATACTCAACCTACTTCGAGGGAAAAGATAACCTGCTTTACTTCTCCCTTGAATGGGAAGACCTGAAAGCCGAGCTGGATCTCAAACTGACCCCTCCGAGTCCCAGCGGGAGAATTCGTAAGGATGTCTTTAGAGGTAAGGGGTATGTGGTCATCCGTGTTAATAATCCCACCAAGGGAACCTGGAAGTATGAGGTTACCGGTGAGACCGGGAAGGCTTACCTTACAGCGGTGCGTTCCAATCGTGTGAACGTACGGCTGGGACTGGACATCTTATCGGAAAAAGTGGTGGGAAGCGGGATCGAGATACAGGCCCGTCTTCTTAGTGGTAAAAGACCGATTACCAACGCCCGTCTGACCGCAACAGTTCAAGTGCCTGTAGGACATTCCCTGAACACAATCGTTCGGAATGCCTATCGAAAGCACATCCTGAGGTACCAAAAGCCTCCTGTAGATCCAGGAGTGTTTAAAAAATACCCGGATATTTCCTCTCGTGCGATATTTATCCAAAAATTAACAGGCGACACCCAAAAACCACTGGTGCAGACAGAGACGATAACCGTTCCGCTGCGTCATGTGGGGAAAGGGTATTACACGGGTGTTTTAAAGGGAAATCATACCACCACAGCTGGACAGTACACGGTCACGGTAAAAGGCACCGGCAGAGGATACCAGCGTGTTTTCTCAAAGCAGGTGCAATTACGCCCTGGAGCTCTCGACTATAAGAAATCCTTTGGCGAAATAGTGATGATGAAATCGGAGGTTGAAGAACCAGTCTATCTCCTGCGTGTCTACGCTGCAGACAAGTTCGGTAACGCCATCACCTATCCTTCGCTGGCGGAACGCGTCAAGTCGGATGTAAAGGGTGCCGAATTGTACCGGAAACCTTCAATTACCTTTGGCGCCATGGAGCGCGTACTTACCGTATCGCCCCGTAAGAAACCGATATTGGAGCGGGTGCGTATCGACGGTAACCATGTGAAGGTTATCAAAAACGGGGAGACCCAGTGATGAACCTGACGTTCAAGGAATTTAAAGAGGAGGAAGAAAAATGACATATAAACAAGAGAACCATAAAAGGAACTGGTTGTCAGGGTTCATGTCCCTGGCAATTGTCATGGTACTGCTGGCCCTGATGCTTCCCGTCACTCTCGATGCTGCCCAGTATTATGTGTGGGGGCGGGTATACTCGTCTTTGCCGTTGGATGAAGATGAAGCGATTCCCCCCAATCCACTGACGGGCGTAGACACTGCCCAGGTGATTGGAGATGATATGTATGCCCTCATTCCGCGTAACCTGGTCAGGGTTCGGGTGATCAAGGCAAGCGACAGAAGCGAGTTGGCCAGCTATATAACAACCAAGTCCGGAGGCTACTTAATTTCATTCACTGCCCCGGGTGCCACTATTTCAGTTAAGTTTCTGGTGGAGGAATTGTTGAGTGGTGATTTATTGCTTGAAAGCGATGCCAATGTGCTAAACGAGTGGACACTCCCGTCAGCGGAGTATAATATCCGTTACTTGCTGGTACCTGGAGGATTAACGGACATTGGTGCCGATAGGATGTTTGCCCTTTGTCCGGTGGGGCAGCACACGGGTATCTTTACCCGCGTTGGTAAAATTGAAGTGGCCACCGAAGTGGAAGATCCGCCGGGGGTATTTACCACCAAACATTTGATTGATCCTTCGACAGGGTTGGTTTATATTTATACATCGACAATTGCCACTGAATTGGCAATTCACCAATACAAGGATTCCCCCCTGGGTAGTAATCTTTTTATGTTCGGGGCCTTTAACCAGGCGCTGTATTATGTCGGTGCCCGTTATCGTATCCGTATTGAGAAGTGGAATGATGCCACATCCAGTTGGGTTTTTGATAAATACATGGATGACGAGTTGGTGAAGACCAAGTATACGGTAGATTTAACGCCGCCCATAACAGTGACTGCGGATCGTGTCAGGCTGGGGCCCGATACCTTCATGGGGACTCCTAATTGTTATACGCTGACTCCGTTGTCAACAGGGAATACCTTCTGGAGTTTCCCTGACCTGCTGGCATTATGGCGCACTTCGCGTGGTGCGGGACTCAACGGCAAATATAAAGTCAGCCTGGAAGTTGTCGGGCTGCTGCCAGGCGTTTTTGTGCATGTGCCTCAGTATACTGATTTGACCATGACCCTGGATAACGTGCCGCCTGAGGCGAAAATTAAAAAATTATACCCTGCAGGGTTTGATACCCCGATGATTTATACCCCGGGGCCTCCTGTCACTTCCTATGATTTACTGGCTGGAATGTTGGGAACCAGTGCGAATTACGGACCGACAGCGGATCCCACCTGTTCGATCCTCGAGTTTACAAATCCGAGTCAGCATCTTGCATTTAATCTAACCGCCTATCACGACAACGGGTATATGCTGCATTGGTACTTCAAATTCAAACGCAACGACACCGGTTACACCACCATTACCGGGAAGAAATATTCCGCCGGTCCAACCCCGGGTACAGGCTCGATGGTCAATTATGAAGCGGTTCCGCCGATGAAGATTGCCTGCTCCCAAAACAGTGAAAAGGGGTTCCAGGATATGTACTTATACTTGAATCCCGATCATATCAATTTGGGTGACCCGGACGGCTGTGCTTACCGATTTGTTATCCATGCGAAAACCCGTGCGACGGATGGATACGGTTATCTCCGGTGGAGATGGGATGAAGATTTACACTATATGAAAAGATAGTAAAAAAACCCATCGTTAATAGTTTCAACGGGGGCGCTCTACGGGGCGCCCCTTTTTTTATTTTTTTATTCGCGTTTTTTCGCGTGTTTCGCGGGCATCTTAACTATTACCTTTACCTGTGGTTAAAAATTGGGGATTTTGGGGACATACAACAAGGGGAAGAAAGAGGACTATTTGTAGCCCTTTTCCTCAAGTTTTTGCATCACCTTTTGAGCAATTTTCGCCCCCCACTTCTGGCCTGCAGCCATAGATTCCTGGAGAATCATGGGTTGGGCTTTTATAAATCGTTTACCTGCCGGGGTTTCAAAAAACGTGATCAAGGCTTTTATATCCGAGTGAGATAAGTATTTATCATAGATCGGTATCGTTAACTTAACCAATTCATTGGCATCGACTTCTGCCAGAAACTCATCCCAGAATTTTGCCGGTACTTGCGTCATTGAACGCTTAAAGCTTGCGATCAATTGCTCCATTACTTGCATCCCAAGCTTGGCCGATCCGGTCAAATCCAACAACCTTTTTATATCTGCTTCCTTTGCTGCTTTTTTTGGGTCAGTTTCTTCTGAAACACAACCTGATAATGTCACTACAGCTAAAAATGCAAATAGGATACAAAATGTAAACACACGTTTATACATATCATCCTCCTTTTTTATTTATAACAAATTTACTAACATATGAATCGGAATCCAAATTTCAATTTACTAATATTCTTCTAAATGGTGGAATTCTGCATTCTCAATCCACTTTTGGGGCCTGGAAACAAATTCAATAATATTTTGAAGCAGATAATAATGCTTCTTCTCTTCATCTGCGATCTTTAGTAAGATTTGTTTATGTTTTTCATTTTCTATCTCTTCAGCCTTCTGTAGGTAAAAATCTTCGCTCTTTTTTTCAATTTCCTGGGCCTTCTTATAAAGATCAAGTTGGCTAATATCAGTCTTAATCTCCGCACTTTCTTCTTTCATTTGAACAAAAATATTCTTTACATCTTTTAGTATTTGGGTTTCTTCAATCTCAGCTTTCTCCATGTTTTTCATCTTTTCAAGGGTCTGATAATGTTTTACTTCATCATCTGCCAGCATATTAAGAATTTTCCTGAGCCCTTCTTTATCATTGCATTTTTTGGCAAGCTCTCTATAATACGATTCTCCATCCTTTTCCATTGTCATGGCGAAATCAAAAATGTTCATTCTATTCACCTCCTGTGATTTAAAATTTAATAGTACAAATAATAAATAAAAATGTCAATTGCCTATTTTTTCAAAATCTGGTATAAATATAAACAAGAAGGAGGTGAACCATGACGAAAAAAATAAGCCGACGCTCATTTATTAAAAAAAGTACCACAATCGGGGTGGGCTCCCTGGTGGCAGGCAGCATTATCCCTGATTTGAGTATGGCTGCTTCAAAACAAATAGTGGATATCTCTGTGGTCCAGGGCCAAAACTATTTTGATAATACCATTAAAGCTATCGAACATTTGGGCGGCATGCAGCAATTTGTACCAAAACATTCAAAAGTAGCCATCCTGGCCAATCCCCAACGAAACAACCCGGGCGCCTATACAAAACCAGAAATTCTTAAAGCCACAATCCATATGTGCAAAAAAGCAGGCGCTAAAGAAATCAATTGTATTTCCTGGCTGCCAGAAGAAAACTGGGAAAATACAGGACTGAAAAAAGTGGTGGATGAAGAGGGCGCTAACCTGTTGATTACCGACCGGAAAGATGAGTCACTCTTTAAACCCATGCCTGTACCAAAAGGCAAACACCTGAAAGACGCACGGATTTTGAAAACATTTTTTAACAATGATCTCTTTATCGATCTCCCGATTACCAAAGACCACGCAGGTAACAAATTCACCGGTACACTGAAAAATTTAATGGGCCTGAACTCGCCTATGAATAACCGGGGGTTTCATAAGCCCAATTGGAAAACAGATATCAACGATATCCGCCACCTGGATCAATGCATTGCCGACCTGAATACGATTATTACGCCTACTCTCTGCATCGTCGACGCCACGGAATTTATTATTACCAACGGTCCCTTTGGCCCGGGTAAGCTGCATAAACCCCAAAAAGTGGTAGCCGGTACGGACAGGGTGGCCATTGATTCTTATTGCTGCGCCTTATGGGGACTTGAAGCAAAGGATATTATTACCATTACCAGTGCTTATGAACACGGATTGGGTGAAATAGACCTGAAAAAAATGAAAATTAAAGAACTTACAATTTAATTATAAAAAGATAAGCCACAGATGAACGCGGATAAAAACGGATAAAAAAATATATAGTCACACAGAAATACTGTTGAAAAAGCATTGTCTATGTGGAGGACAGAATAAAATAAACGAATGACCAATGACAGTTCGGGTTATTTTATCATCCGTTTAAATCCGCGTAAATCCGTGGCAAAAAATGAGGACATATGAGACGAGTGATTTTTGTTTTCCTTGTTATCTTTGGGATGATATTGGGAACAGCAGGTTTTAGCCTGGCTCCGAAAGATGCAGCCATTCAAACGGGTGTGACATCCTTTTTACCTCAGACCGGTGAATTGAAAGGGTGGGAACCGGTGGGTACCCCTCAACATATGATAGGGGAAGACCTTTTCCTGCTAATCAACGGCGGCGCTGAAATTTACCACGAATACGGCTTCAAACAGGTTATTGCACAGGGATTCAAAAACAAGAATGGGAAATCCTTTAACCTTGAAATCTATGAGATGCAAAACCCGGCAGCCGCTTACGGAATTTATACGTTTAAAACCGGGGCTGAAGGTAAACCGCTTGATGTAGGCAATGAGGGGCTTTTAGAGGATTACTATTTGAATTTCTGGAAAGGAAATGTTTGTGTGACAGTTATCGGTTTTGATTCAGAAAAAGAAACCATAGAGGGTATCATGAAGGCAGCAAAAGTGGTGGATGCAAAGATTAATGGCACGGGACAAAAACCAGCACTGATTCATATGCTGCCAGAGACATATAAAAATCGATTAAAACCCAATGGCGTGACCTATATAAAAGGAAACCTGGCATTGTTCAACCAATATGAATTTGATACAAGGAATATTTTCGGACTGAAACAAGGGGTAATCGGCGATTATGAAGATTTTAAATTATTTGTGTTTCAATATGATGATACTATTGAATGTAATAAGTGGTTAAAAAACGCAATGAAACTCCTCAAAAAAAATCCTCGTTTCAAGCATGTTACGACTCAGGATAGTGGTTTTACCATGATGAATGAAAAAGGCATTTTCTTTTATATCGAAAATTACAAACGGTATATCTTCATCTTCCAGGGAAAGAAGAAGGAAGAGGCAAAGGCGATTATTCGTGAGATAAGAGGTAGAGAGGTAGAGAGGTAGAGAGGTAAAGACTCTCCCTCTATCCCTCTACCCCTCTCCCTCTATACCTCTTTTCCTCTTGGTTTTCACTATAAACGGGAAGATAGAGATCGACGGTAGTCCCTTTACCCGGTTCAGAGTTAACAGCAATATGGCCGTTGTGTTTTTTGATAACGGAGTAGCAGATGGCCAGACCCAGGCCCATTCCCCTCTGTGTAACGGTTTCTTTGGTGGAAAAATAAGGATCAAATATTTTTTCTAGATGATCCTGGGGGATGCCTCTGCCGTTGTCTGTAATGGATAGTTTTACGTATTCGCCCTGTTTTAATAAAAAATTATTTTTTGCCTTGAGGACGATATTTTCCGCCTCAATGGAAACGTGCTTTGGGTCTTTCATGGCTTCGTCGGCATTTTGCAGCAGGTTGTGTATCACCTCTCGTAAGTGCCGTTCATCTCCGTAAATAGCTTTCAGGTCAGGGGAGATGTGAATGGAGTGGAGCAGCGGCTGCATTTCCGGGTAATGATCCATGGTACTCTCTAAGATAGTGGTTAAAGTGAGCTTTTGAGGAATGATCCATCCACCTTTGGAAAAGGTGATAAGCTTTTGGACCAGTTCTGCGGCCTGAAGGGATGATTTTTCCGCAGCGGTCAGCATATCAGCGGCTTTTGAGGTATCATTATTATTAATATCCTCTATTGCCATTGTTAAATTGCCCATGGTGACAGCCAGAAGATTATTGAAATCATGGGCAATTCCCCCAACCAGGATGCCTATGGCTTCCAGTTTCCGACTTTTCACCAGTTCGCTTTCCGCTTTTTTACGATCTTCCATTTCCTTCTTTAAAACCCGGTTAACTTTGATTTTTAAACGGTAGCGGGCATAAATCACAAATACCATTATCAAAATTAATAGGGATATGATAATAAATGAATTTTTAAGATTTTTCTGGCGTGCCAGGTCCAAATGGTGGATTTCTCTGTCCTTTTTCAGCAGTGAAATCTCTTTCTCTTTTTTCTCCAAATCATAACGGGTTTGCATCTCTGCCATTTTTTTGCTGTTGATTTCATTGAAGATGGAATCGTTGATCTCTTTGTATTTTTTGTAATAGTACAATGACTTGGGGTAATCTCTGAGGATTTCGAAAATTTCAGAGAGTTCTTCATAGGCTTCTTTCATCTCGGCTTTTACGTTAATTTCAGTAGCAATCGCCAGACCCTGGTTTACGTACTGGAGCGCCTCCTTGTATCGACCGAATTTTCGCATGATTTTACTGATATTAATGATGGTGCTAGCCACTCCTTTCCGGTCGTTGATGGTTTCTTTGATTTTAAGGGATTTGCGAAAATAGTGCAGTGCTTGTTGATGGTCTTTTTTCTCTTCGTAAACCCTACCCATGTTGTTAAGGGTATTGGCAATACCCAACTGGATCCCCAGGTCTTCTTTGATCTTTAACGATTTCCCATAGAATTGGAGGGCATCTGAATATTTCCCTTGAGCATTGAAAATAATAGCGATATTATTCAGTATTTTGGCAATGCCTGCTTGATTGCCCAGTTCTTCATAGATTTTCCAGGATTTATTGTAATACTCCAGGGATTTGTCAAAATCCTTTACTTCCCAGTAGATGATGCCGATATTATTGTATGTTTCAGCAATGCCGCTTTTTTCCCCCAGGGTTTCATAAATACTGCAGGATTTTAATAATAAGTCCAGGGCCCTGGTATAGTCGCTTAATTTCCAGTAAATAGTGCCGATGGAATCGAGTGCATTGGCCACCCCTTTTTGTTGGCCCAGTTCTTCATAAATTTTTTGAGCACGGGAAGAATGATCAATGGCCTGGGAGTAATTCCCAAGGTTCTTGTAAGCTCGGCCAATGTTGTTCAATGCATCTGCATAGCCAGTCTTATTCTCGGTTTTTTCAGCAATCTCCATGGCTCGTGCTCCATATTTTCGAGCTTCTTCATATTCTCCCAGGTTCCTGTTGGCCCAGCTGATATGATTCAATAAAGAGACCTGGTGGCCCTGATGAGGGAAGGTCTCCAGCAATTCCAGTGCTTCTTTGCCGTATTTCAACACTTTTTTCGGGTCTTTATTCTGGTAAGTATTTGTTAACTCTACTAATATCTCAATTCTCTCGTTCCCTGTGCTCCTGGATAAACGATCCTCCAGTTCCTTCATGTTGGTATCCGGAAATAGAGAGAGGAAAACGCAGGTGAACAGGGCAACACCAATCAGATATTTTTTCATTACATTCCTCATTTTGCGTAACTATAATATAAATTATATCGGTCGTCAAGTGTGAAAAAAATTCCGGTTAAGTAAAAAAGATTATATAAGGGGTAAAGAGGTAGGCGCTAAGCGCCATCTTTTTGTTGATATTCTGCCAAAACGTGAAAAAAAACGCCACGTCTTTACTCATCACTCATCATTAAGTTAAGATCGTTATTTCCTCTAGCAGCTCAAATGTTACGAAAAGAGGACTTAAAAACTCGCCCTTTAACTCTCTACCCCTCTACCTCTTATCTCATAATTTTCTATATTTCTATCCAATTTATCTTCTTCTTTAAGCGTGTTTTTCATCGTCAATGGTATCTTTTAATAAACCGAAGTTTGCTACAACGAGCCCTAATATGCCAATAGGTAAGAAATTAATTTCTCCGGCAGCCATTGAAAGCAGTAACATGGTAGATAGAACAAAATTCGCGATTCCCCTGATCAATTCCAGCCAACTCATTTGTTCATTCTTATTCATCATAGGTCTCCTTTTATTCATTGATTAAAAGACGCATCATATATGATATCAAAACGAAAAAATTTCGCCCTATTTTATAGATTGACGCTATTTTTTCCTCAAACGTTGAATTATCAAGCTTTTCAATGAGTTCTGATTTATATATTGGGATATTAAAATCACACCATTAAAGCGGCTAACAAAAAAATAATCTTAACTTAATTATATGTGATAAGTCTGTTTTTTTACTATTCTTCATTCATCACACATTTCCATTGCCAGGTTCGGAAAAGTTCTTTTTTTCATCATTCATCACTCATCATTCATCATTGAGCTTAACGTTTAAAGTGCCTCTTTTATATACTTTAAGCGGTCAGAAGGGTGGGGATGAGAGGAAAAATAGTAAAATAATTTGCGTCTTTTTTCTTCCGATGCTAATTTTTTCATAAATGCCAGAGCACCGTTGGCATTGCCATAACATTTTTTCAGCAGGTTCACCGCAAATAGATCAGCGGCTTTTTCCTGGTTCCTGGAAAATTTCATTTCCACCTGGACAAGTGAGTTAAAAATGAAATTCGTCGCAGGCGAGTTCTCTCCCAGGATGGTCACTGAGAGAACCATTGCCACCAACGCCCGTCCCATGCCTTTTAAGTGATCCCTATGGTGAAAATGCCCCAGTTCATGCGCCAGAACAAAGGCAATTTCATCCTGGGAATCCACCTTATCCAGGAGCCCGGAAAAAACAACAACCATGCCGCCTGGAACAGCGATGGCATTCACCTGGCTGTCCCGGGTCACACACACCTCATAGTCCAGACGGCGGTCTTCTTTGGTGAGAAAGGGTTTAAAACCATCCATTATCTTCTGGAGCTTTCCACTTTCCTTTTTTATTTTATTCACGCACAGGTGATTTTTAAAGAGACTGCCCATGGCAGTTTCCACCTTTGGGGAAATATGGGGCGCCATCAGAGTCACCACAAATCCCAACAGGATATAAAGAACCACCAGTGAACCTCCAATCCATAAAAATAGTTTCAGTAACTCCTTCAAAGAGGAGCCCGGGGTTACATTGACATTCTCTTTAACCAATCGTGGAATATATTTCACAGCCATTATTTATAGTATATGGGTATCTCTAAAAATCTCTGAGAATAGAGGCTCAATATTTATATCGAATCGCTGTTCCATAGGCCAGGACCTCAATACTTCCAATACTCCCGCTGCCGGGGCTTTTGCCGATGGTTGAGGTTTCGATCCGAAGGTTCATAATAATATCGGGCGAGTCAGCGGCTTCCTTCATGCGTAATATGGCTTCCCGTCTGCCCCTGTCAACCAGTGTCTCATAGGAACGAACATTCCCGCCCACTATATTTCGCAGGGACGCCAGGATAAGTTTAAAAAAATCGATGGAAACCACCACACTTCCGATGACCAATTCAGCAGAGGCGATTTGTTTACGCGGTTCCATGAAATCCTCCACTTTTTTCATGTTAACCACAGGTAAATGCAGTGTCTTTTTTTCTCTCTCTTTAATGGATCTATAATGGTTTTTCTCATTAACGCTTCCAGCTGCATACCCCAGTATCATCAGTAGGATAAAAATAAAGAATATTATTACTGCCATTATAGTTACCTATCCGACCTTTACGGCAGTACCGTAAACGTAAAGTTCAGAAGCGCCCTGTGCAACGGATGAGGTGGCATACCGAATATTGACAATGGCATTGGCGCCCAATTCTTCTGCCTGTTTAATCATTCGTTCAGTGGCTTGATTCCTGGACTCCTGCAATAGTTCCGTATATCCTTTCAACTCGCCACCCACGATATTTTTCAGGCCTGCCATAATATCGCGGCCCACATGTTTGGCTCTCACCGTACTCCCGGAAACTATCCCGAAATGCTGTGTAATGGTTTTTCCCGGTACACTCTCAACATTGGTTAAAATCATGAATTCCTCCTTTTTATTTTTCATTTTTTGTAATTCATTTTTGTTGCATTTTACAGGTTTTATTTTATTGAATTTCAAGGCAAAGCGCAAGTTTTTTTTGAAATTTTTAAAAATTTATAGTTGACTTTTTTTATATTTAGTATATAATTAGAACCTTAAATAAAAAACGATTAAAAAGGAGAAAACAATGAGTAGACAAAACAACAAAATTAAAATGAAGGTTACGGTTACAATCTCCCTATTTTTGTTTGTATTAAACCTGGTTGGTATTGCAGCCGATTCTCAACCAATCCGCTTCACTATGGAGGGTAAGAAGAAGACAGATCGCTCGATCGTTCTGAATTTTGTAGTGGATGCCGCATCAGACGAGGTTTTTAAGCTCTGGACTACTGTTGAAGGTACAAAGAAATTTTTTGGAGCAGATGCTGTTATCACTCCAAGGCCAGGAGGGGCATATGAGATCTATTTTCTTCCCCGGACAGAACCGAGAAGTGATATTAACAGTACAAAGGGAGCCAAATTAATGTGGATGAAAAAAGGAAGGGAATTGGCCTTTGAGTGGACAATGCCCCCATTTGCCAGTGAACTGAACCGAAAACCCCTTCCAACATGGGTTGAAGTGAGTTTCCAGTCTCTTGCAAACAATCCGGGAAAAACTCATATTTGTGTGGCGCATCACGGATTCAAAAGAGGTGCTAAATGGGATAAGGCTTATGAGTTCTTCGTACGTGGATGGGCAAGTATTCTCTATCGTCTCGATCGACTCTGCTCAGGAATGACATCAAAATAACCGTCCCGTAATTTTAGGTAGAAGCGGTCAATAATCAGACATATTCTCTTTGTGTTTTTCAAGAATTGTTAAATACGGGTTCGATTTTGGGGTTAATTCATAGATCGTTGTTGGGGGATAGCCGTCGACAATCGTTCTTTTGATGTAGCCTTCGGAACTCAATAGTTTCAATTCCTCCGATAGCGCACGAGGGGTGATTGGTGACAACATCGATATCAACTCTGAAAACCGAACCCCTCCTTTGATTGGGAGGAACAAAATACGAAGCGCCCATCTTGACTGAACCAGGCGGTTTGCTTGATGCGCCTGGATACACTCGATAAGGTCCTTGCAGAAATGAGCAACTTTACTGCCCTCAGAGGTGAGAAGATATTCAGGTCGTAACGGGTGCCCATACCCCGGATTGCGCTCGACAAGTCCAGCGTCGATCAATTTACCAAGAGTGGAGGTCAGAACACTGCGACTGATACCCAGCCGGTTCAGAATTGTCACGAACCTGGCTCCATCCTGAGCGTAGATTTCACCAAGAATAGGAACACTCCAGCGAAAGTGAAATATATTGTGCTGCTTTGAAAATTTCATAATACTATATTATACACTTGACTTTATTATATATCAAGTATATAATTAGAACTTAATGAAAAAAATTAGAAAAAAAGGAGAAAACAATGACTTTAAAAGAAAATTTTGATGGAGGCCTGACATGCAGCTTGAATGTCATTGATATCCAGGCGTCAATGAAATGGTACCAGGATATATTAGGATTTGAACTCATCTATTTTATGGAAGAGCTGGGTTGGTGCGAGATGAGAAGTCCTGTGGCGAAAGTAAACGTGGGGCTTTCCCAGGTAGAAAAAATGCCTCCTCCCGGAGGAAATGCCGTGCTTACCTGGGGTGTTAAAAATATTGAATCTGCCGCGAATGAACTCAAAAGCAAAGGTGTCACATTCGATGGAGACATCCGAACCATATCCGACATGGTGAAGCTGGCCACTTTTTTCGATATTGACGGTAACTGTTTCATGTTTTACCAGGATATATCAAGCCGGTAAAATGAATAGCCTGAATTTTTCACCGGGTATCAGCGGGTTAATAAGAAAATCGTTAAAAAGGAGGAAAAAATGTGTAATGAAAAGTCCACCAATCTAAAATTTTGGAATGATCTCCTTCTGAGATTATTAAATAGGTTTGACGAAGAACAACTCAGGAAACCAGTTTACCCAAATGGGAGTTGTGTCCAGTGGATTGTCGGACATATTGCTAGCGGTAGAAAAAGTATGATAAAAATGTTGGATATTCCAGATGGTGAGGAAGATTGGCCGGAGGGATTCAAAAGAGGTTCCTGCGGCCAATATAAAAATTCTTGGCCAGATATTTCCTTGATAAAGGAATATTTAAAAAAATCAATAGATATGATTTGTTCTAAATTGGAAAAAGAGGGAGAAATTTTAACGGATGAAGCAACGTATTTTTTGTCCGAAAAAAAACTGACAAAAGGCCATAATTTCCAATTTCTCATGTTTCATGAGGCGTATCATATAGGGCAAATCGGTATGGCAGGTAACCTATTTGGCCATGGCCCAATTGTGAAATAATTCACCGGCTGTAGGAATAAAAGAGAGGACAGGTGAGCAATATGAATATATATAGTTTGAGTAGTCAATTTTAATTGGAGTGAATAGGATGGGCAATTGTTGTTTTTCAAGAAGGTTGATCTTATTTTTTTCTCTGTTTTGTATTGTGTTCAGCACTCCCCTAACCCAAGGAATGGTTGAGCCAAAGGGGGAACCAAATGTCGAATCAAACACACGTAAACATTTTTCCGCATCTCTGGACCATTCGAATTGATTCCGGTAAACCCTACAAAGAACTCGTAATTGAGCGTATTCTACACCCTTTAAAAATGACCAACAGTGCCCCCAATAAAGAGTCAGAAAATGAGGATTATCCTTATGAACATGTATATCAAAAACTGGCAGCACCCTATTCCCTTGACGACAACTACCAATTAAAAAAAACAAGGTACCGGTAAGGTTTCTTTGTGGCTGGCGGGTTGGTTGTCTCTGTGGCGGACATGGCCAAAAAGATTAGTGAATATGCCAGTGGCCGAAAACCGGTCCTTACCTTATTTGAAAAAGGGATTCTCGCTTGTTGTTTACTCCTCTTTTTGTCACCACTGGTGGTCTGGCCAGGGGCTTTTCTTTACCGGATTTTCTCAAATAAAAAGAGAATCAGACCATAGGCTCCTTCCAAAGGCGGTATATTGGCATTTTTTAGCCGTATCTATGCCCATGCTCCTGTTGGATTGAGTATTTTATTTTATGGTGCCCTCTTCCAGGCGCCATTTCTTATTTATTGGCAGGATCTGCCGGGTTTGATTGATGGTATTCCCCTGGTTCAGAATATTTTCCTGGCCTATCCAACTATGATTAGTGTTCTTTTGCCCGCGCTTATTTTCCTAACCGCTTTAGTCTGGATGAAAGGGTTTTGGTCATTGTTTGCACGGTGGCATTATACAATGATAACATTGAGTGTATTTGTTTTTGTTATTATGCTGATTAGATGGCATCTTGTGGGTATCACCCACTATTGGAATATTCTGAGATACCTATTATAAGGAAATGGAGAAATGGGGACAAACCCGTTGAATATGTCCCAGATATGTAAAAAAGACACCGATCCTTTTTTTTATCACCATTAATTTTTTTAATAAATATAGTATAAAAAATTAATTTTATCAATTTCCAACTTAAATAAGTTAATATTTTATGGTGATATTTTTAAAATATTTAATTTCGCTTTTATGTTTAATCACTATTTCTTACATTTCTGGCATACCACCACAAATTCTATGGAATTGGAATCCAGCGGATGGTCTTGATAATCGCCGAAAATATTGACCAGCGTTAACCTGGATCGGGCAATTAGATGCTCCAGTTCATACTTGAAAAAATATCTCATGGGAAAGGCCCACTCTTTTTCGATCTCTTTTCCTTTTTCCTCCCAGATATATTTCATCTTCACTTGGCTGATCTGGTTCAGGGGGTCCGCCTCCATAGAGGTGATTCGTTTTATCTTTTTGCTCTTTTCATACTCCCCTTCAAAATCAACCAGCTCCTTTATTCCCTCTGTTATTAATTTTAGATTGGGGACAAAGAGATCAAATATAAATTGGCCATTGGGATTTAAATGATCAAAAACCGCATTCAAGACGCTGAATTGATCTTTTACTTCAACAAAATGAGAAAATACCCGAAAAGGGGCAATGATCAAATCAAACCTGTTGTTAAGATTTAAGTTGACCGCATCCTGGACCTTCACCCGATGATAATACTTTTTATCGATTTTTTTCTTCAATACTTCAATCATACTGCTGTTGGCATCAATACCATACATATCGGCACCTTGTTTTAAAGCTTCAACGAATAATCTGCCCGTGCCGACACCCAATTCCAGGACAGGGCCTTGTGTTTTAAGGATCTGTTTTAAATAATATTCCCAATCCACGCCGGCTCTAAGTTTGGAATAAATCACGTCGTAAAACCGGGCCACATATTCAGGATAGTTAGAGAGCTTTTTGCTCATTTTTCCAATTTACCTCCGGAGCCTTTTTTATTGTTTAATACGTTAATACGTAACGTTTCCGTTTTTGGTTCCCTTTCTTTATTCATGTTTATTTTGTTTTTTGCTATGAGTTCCACCTTTAAGCCTTATAACCTTATAACCTTATACTTCGGTTTGTCCGGCCATTTGCTGTATGTGCAGAATAACAAACTCTGCCGGCTTTAAAGGCGCGAAACCCACCAATACGTTGACAATCCCGACATTAATATCATTTTGTGTAGTGGTTTCGCTGTCACACTTAACGAAATAAGCGTCTTTGGAATTATTGCCCTGGAAAGCCCCCTGCTGGAAAAGGTTATGCATAAATGCGCCAGCATTGAGGCGGATTTGGGACCAGAGGGATTGGTCATTGGGTTCGAAAACCACCCATGTCAACCCCCGGTACAGGCTTTCCTCGATATACAGTGCCAGGCGGCGCACCGGGATGTACTTGTATTCGCTTTGAGAATTATTATAACCATCCATGGTTCGTGCGCCCCAATTCATAATGCCTTCTGGGAAAACGCGCAGGGTGTTGATCGCCTGTGGATTGAGAATGTCATTTTCATCATCGGATAACCTGTATTCCAGACCGACAATACCTCTTATATCTGCATCTGTGCCTGCCGGTGCTTTCCATACGCCCCTGCTGCTGTCAATCCGTGCCATCAGTCCGGCAATAGCTCCGCTGGCACCGATATCTTTCTTGAGTCCATTCTCTTGGATTGTGACCCGGGGATAAAAGATGGCGCTGTGGTCTTTTACCAGGCCTACCCTCAGGCTATTTACACCAGTGGTGGGATGGGTTGCTTTTTGCACGGTGTCCCATGAGACCGGAGCATCCATAATTAGGAATGCCCGACGTTTCTGACAGAATACACTTGCCGGGCCCCACAGGTTTTTTGTATCATTGGCGCTGTGATCTGCATCATGGGGGAGAATCATCAAGTTAAACAGGTCCACTTCCTTATCCAATATCATAAAAGCATCGCGGTAGTTAGTCAATGTGGGAGCACTACCGTCCGAACCGGCACCACCCTCCCCCTGATATAAACTTTGTCCCGAGATCCCTAAACTATAATAGCGGACATTTTGAGTGAAAAGTTCAAGCCCATTTGGACCATGGCCGATATCAACACTACCTCCCCCCTTTGTCTCAACACTCCCCAGGCTGTTATCGCCTCCCTCCCCAGGGATCAGAGCCAGCCGAGAACCCCATACTTCCGCAGACCATTTAAAGGTTGGGTCTGAGGCATTCTTTTCATTGATTTTACCCGCAATGATACCCCATTTTTCCCGAACACCATCACAGTTTCCGTTTGTGCTAGGAGTATACCCATCTTCATACATCCTTGGTTCAGGATTTGAGGAGGAGGTGAAGGTAGTTTCGAGTTCTTTTAAAAAAAAATCAATATCAGTAGAATCGATTCTAACTGTATCGAATGCAGTCTGTGCCTTCTCTGCAAAAGATACCCAATCTTCAATCTTGAAAACGATTCCAGTGGGAATAGGGCGATACTTTGCGTAGTGAGAAACTTCAATTCCGCCCTGGGCCGTTCCCAGCATGAGCGGTACGGCTAAATCATTGGCAGCAGCGGGTTCGATTCTTACATCACCATTGGTTGATGAGATCTTCAACATCTTCGTTTTTTCGTTACCTTGACCTTTTTTACCGGTAGGACCAGTAACCCAACCGACCGTGACAGCAGCCCCTGACTGCAAAAAATCGTTAATTTCATCCTCAATCTTCCCGGCAAGATTACTAACAGCTCCCTGAGGAGTGTCCAACGGCGCAGCATTAAAGTCAATCTTTTTCAGGTCTACATCGATAAAAACTCCTCCATCCACACTGATACAAAAACAATTGGTGGTGGCAGTGGAACCAATAAGAGCTTTCCAATTATCTCGAAAGATAGTATCGGTTCTGCAGGGAACCGCTCGGCCGGATTGTGAATATCCCGGGTCCAATGATAAAGTCTCCGTTAAATCTTTCACCTTCACTAACTTTGAATTCTGGCTTACGTAATCTTCTACATAACGGGAGTCTTTCGGATTCATACTTAACGCTGTCCACTTTTCAAGATCGTTCTTAACAAAAGTACCGGCGCTATTTTTTATCCAACGAAAAATTTCCAGGTTAAAGGTTGATTCAGGATGCAGACCATCATAAGTGACAGCTAACCGAATTGTATCGCCCACCACACCTGGTGATTTCGCTTTTACTTTCAGGACATCAATTGGATTCTGAAGATCCTCATTTTTCAAAGTGACTTCAGAGCAGGTGGCCCCATCTGCGATACGCATGGCATAACAGTGGGTACCGCCATTCAAAAAAAACAAACGCACGGCACGCGCCAAATCACTTCCGGCGTACTCGGATGAAAAAACCCTTTCAAAATCAGTATAATTAAGGCATAAAACCGGTTCATCCATAGGCCCCATTTTGGCACGACCAATAAATACAGCTATGGACGTACTGACTCCTGTAATTGTTCTAACCCCACTGGGCACCTCCTGTACATATACCCCGGGATACGTTGGTGTTATTGGCATTTTAATAGCTCCTCTTAATCAAATGACGTATCGTCAAACATTTTAAGGAAATACTTCTAAAACCTTTTATTTTTTTTGGGGAATCCACTCATATACAAATCTTACGCCTATAGTAGCCAGGGGATAGGAAAAATCGCCAATTTTTTGAAATTCCTGACCAACCTGTTTGAGTAAGGAGATGGCAATACTTATATATGGTTCTATTACAAACCTCTTATTACTTGAATCCTTTGGAACTACCTTATAACCCAATTTTATACCAAAAGTAACACCTCCCCATGGATAACCGTAATGGTCATCAGGATGGCGGCGTATATTATACATAATACATCCCCCTCCATATATCCCAAGAAAGAACTTATCATATTTATATGGCTTAAAATAATAGCGAAAAGCCAATGCCGCTTCCAGTCCAAATAGGAAAGATCGATCCTTTTTCAGGGCTTGAATAAATCCTCCTCCAAGCCAGATTAATCCTGTGGTTCTTTTAGAAAGAACATGCTCATAACTTAAGATCAGCTCGGTAGATAGAGCCGATGACCATTCATTATGAGGGTATGTTATAATATCTGCAAAGGATATAGAATAAATAATTAAAAATAGAAACAATAAAAATGAGATTTTTATAATAGATTTTTTCTTCGTCATAAAATCTCCGATAATGTTTATTATAAAGAAAACATATTCATATTTCAACAGAAAGTATTATTTTCCTGTAACCTTTTTCTTCTTATAAGAAGAGAGGGATGCCCTGTGGGAACAGAGCATCCTTTTTTTTCTCTCACCCGCTCATCCGATATGCAACTATTTACAAGAAAGCAACATCGGTGAACGCTGGGATTTTTTACTTTTCTTTTTGCTTTTCTCTTTTTTTCAGGAAAGGGCATTCCTCTTTTTCCTTTAGTGCATTTTGTAAGGAACGGAATAGGGAGTGCTGCAACTCCGGTCTTAGTAATTCAGGTCTTACAAAAGGATTCAGCAATCTACTCCCGGCATTGTAGAAGTAAAGCAGCAGTCGGCTGTCTTTTGGGATGCCAATAGCCGTTTCATTGCTGGATAGGTCGACCAATTTGAGTCTGGTAGAGGGATTTTGAGTGGCGAATCCATAGAGATATTGAGTTTCTCCGAATTTCTCCCTATATAAACGACTAACCATTTTTACGTTTCCTTCTACCAGATGTAAAATCGTGTTTGGCCTCCCGGTAAAATCGCTCCAATATCCCATGCTGAAAAATGTAATCCATGGATGTGGCTTATTGGTATATACCATCCCCTGACAGGAATTGGTGCTTATCACTTCGTTATTACAGGTGCCAATGGCTCTAAGCTGCTGGAACGAATGGATTCGGATAATGGTCATTAAATAAAATCCACCAAACTCTATCGCTTCCTCTCTAAAGCAATCTTTCCCAACTTCCCTGAAGGCTTCTTCCGTAAATCGTCCTGTTGGTGGTCTTTTATGGGGGTCGAAAACAAAATTTCTTCCCGGAGAAACGAAGAGCCATCCCCTCTCACAATAATGGCCGATATAGTCGCCCACATTACTATGCCAATCAATGGGCCTTTTGGAGCAATCGGGAAGATGAGTATACCATCCGTCATTATGTCCGAGGCTGAGCATAAATCCCTGCATTTCACGGGTTTTCATATCAAAAAGCAAATCCAAACCGCCATAAACAAAAATATTTTCGTACGAGTTGACATTTCCCAATTTTTTTGTACAAAGAATAAAGCATTCCCATTCCGGCATCTTATCCGATACCCTTTGAAGATCACCTTTTACCACAAAACGGAATGCGATATTTTTTTCTTCAATGTTATAGGCAACCAACTTTTGATGGATGTAATTCCTGGTATAATAAAATTTCAGTTGCCCTCTGTACCATTCCACATTGGTGGTCATGTCAACGAAATGGACATTGCCCAAATAGACCCCACAGACTGTCGGGTCCTTTCTAAAATCTTTCACTAACACGCGCATCATCCTTTCTCCATCGGGTGTCGGTAAAGCCCATGCCCAACAAATCAATTTGCAATCCCCTTCAAAATAATCAGGGAAATTTGGCAGTTTTAAATCCGCTTTTTGCGGCGGACAATTCACAAAGTCCAACCCGTCATAATAGGGGTTGTTAGCCATCCCTGCAAATGACACCATCAGCATGATGACACATGCTGCTAAAAACTTTTTAATCATTTTTACCTCCTTTAATTAAGAATTAATTTCCAATGTATTAGTTCATTTAACACAGATTATACCTTCAATGTCATCACCCCCTTATGTTTTTTATTAATCAGAAAATTAGACTGTCCCCTCTTCCTTTCATTCCTTTTGCTATTGAATTGTGAAATTCTTATAGCTGCCATGACCACCAAGATATTTTCTGTTTTGGGACATCCCTTTGATCCTGATGCGTGCTTTGTTAGAGGTAGAGATGGGTTTCCACCACCAGCGGTTCCATCCTGGATTTACACGTAATTCTACAACCAGACCCCAACTTTGGCCGCCGTTTAGTGAGTATTCTATTCGGGCTATTTTAATGTCAGTCTGAGGGTGGATATGAAACAAAATCTCATTCCATTGCCCGACACGATACGTTTCTCCACCATACGGACGGCGGATAATTAAATAGCGGTACAGCTCTCTACCTCCAGGTATATACTTATCTACCTCAACGCTGTTCCAGTCGTTATAAAGCCATTCAGCCAAAGCGATGTTGGGATCATCGCTCCACGTTGTATAGAGTATTATATACCTTTGCCCGTTAACAATCCGATAACCAAATGCCGCCACTGCGTGATGGATGTTCCCATGTACTTGCCAGACGAATGGGCGGTTGCTGTACAAGTGTCCAACAAGGTCGTTCCATGCATAATCGTTGGTTGCATTACCAATGATCTTGGTAACGGTCCAATTGTACCCCTTCAGGATGTTGGCTACGTCAATGTTAATACCATCGGCTATAGGGTCTAGAATGTCGGGGACGTTGTTGCCATTGGACGAATGGTTTAACCAATAATCGACAATCCGATCATAACCCACATGTGTGCCGATTCCAGGCACCGGGACATAGTGATCCCAGAAAGCAAAAACCATGGACGCGGCCGTGGGTTCGCACCAACGCGTCCAATCAATCGCTGGCATACGTTCCCAATATCGAATCCTGAACTCAATGGCTCTCGGAGATGGGGAGGGAGATAAAGGCGTTTTCGACTTTAATATGGGTGTTGGCACAGGCTTTTCGTAGGCTTTCCACGCTGCTGCTATCTGCTTTGCGTAAGATGAAGTTGGCTCTGCCATTACGGCTTTTGACACGGGAGTACTCTTAAACTTTTTGGCAGATGCGTGTATCTCTTTCTCGCTAATGAGCATATGAGTATGTAAACGGAGCACTGAGTCCTGGCTTTGGATTTCAAAAAATTCATGGGGTGACACGTAACGTAACTTCACCAGTTTTGCCGTATCTGCACCGACATGCAATAATGCCCGTTTGGCATTATAGAAATAGGGATGCAGGGCATGCGATACCCGTTTTACAGGGAAGTCGCGTTTGCAAGCGGAGACATAAATCATGCCGTAGCGTGCGGCCTCCTCTCCCACGATAGAAGGAATGGCTGTGGGAATTGTTTCTTTCGTCTTATCGGAAGTACCTTCGGTTTGCTGCAGCTTGCTGAATTGCTTTAGTAATTCAACAGTCTCGGGTAATTTACCGTTGCCAATGGCAAAAGGAAACGCGTATAGTACCGGTTCATCTTCAACGTCAACAAGCTGGAGTGGCTGACCGCGGGCAATCTCCGGGCCCCATATGGCACTGGCATGCCGGTCGGCCACCTCCTCAAGTACAGCCATAGATACTGCATCACGGCTTTTACTCTCAACCATTTGGAGTTGGAGTTTCTTAAGCAAATCAGTATCATCGATTGCAATTGGTGATAGAGATTTAGCCGCAGCTTCCTCAACCGGTTTTAAGTTGGATTTCTCACCACAACCGGCAAGCAAAAAAATTACAAGAAATACCGCAAATAGGCGTTTAGATAACATTTTTTGTGTCATTTTACCTCCTTTTTAAATTATTCGTAATGCCAAAAGTTTTTAAGGTAAAACTTATAAAACCTTTTATTTGGACAGAAAATTCATCTGTCCGCTTTTTCTTCCTTCTATTTCTTACTCCAGTCGAAAACCAAGCCACTCAGCTTCTTGTCCTGAAAGTATCACCCAGATGAATGGATTCTCTTTAGTGGTATAAAGTTTTAAAACCCGTCTGTTTCCTGGACATACTGCCGTTTGGGTCGTGCCATCCCTCTGAGCTGCCACGAGGCGGGCTTCATGACCGTGACCATGAACTTCAGTGGTAATCATACACACATTACAGGGCAATCCATGGAACAATAACATGACTGCTGAATCTTTCCAATTTCCTGAATTGGAGGGAACCTCTTCTCTGCCGCGGCACCAGAGGGAAGTGCCAAGTTGTTTAATCTCATCATATATTCGAATACCCACCACTCTGTCAACGGTAAACATGATCAGTGGCGTTCCTGTGGCTAAGCTTGAGAAGTCGAGGCGAATCCCTCCGGTTTCCGAGCAAACTTTTTCATCTCCATCAGTACAATTGTTCATAACCAGTGATAATACTGTGATCAGGCTGATTTGAACAAACCATATAAGCGTTGATTTTTTCATCTTCATCTTTTTTTCACTTCCCTTTTTGTTTTCTATAATACTACTCCATTCAGGGTGCGGTTACTTTCCGTTAGTTAAAGGAATTAGAAAGGGAACAGGGGAAAAACTCCCCGGCTCCCTTTTCCTTTCCTCCTTTTCCTCCCTGTTAATGTTAAGATGCAGTCCCCTCTGGCTGCATGGTTCCTTAAATCGTCTTAAATCGTCATCCCCAGCAGGCTCTTTTCTCATGAAAAGGATAGTCCATTGAAAATCCGTAGAAAATTTGACTGTCCCCTTTTTCTTTTCTTTTAAACCTCTTATTTTTAATATTTTTACCTCTGTTCGTTTTTTCATTTCAAAAATACGACCTTCGAATTCAACGTAACGTCCCTTGGGTTCCATTTTCGCGTTTTTTACCTCCTTCTCCATATAAATAGCATAATTTCAGGATTTTTTTGTTACAATTTATAATAGTTTGTACTTTTTTTTGAAATGTTGAATTAGAGAGGGTTTTGAGATGTTACAATTTATAAAAAGATATAAATATTTATAAATGTTAACATATCTCTGCTTCACTCCGTAATCCCACGACGCGCGAAGTCATTAAAAGGGATGGTGGAATATTGAAATAATAGGGGAATATTGACATTGATTATGGTATACTTTCTTTAAATAATTTCAATACTCCAGGAGAATACCCTCAACCAAATCGTCTGGAATATTCTTGGACAAATGATCGTAACAGATCCGGATTGTATTCTTCTAAAACGCGATCCAGCTTCTTCTGAATCTCTATTTCAACCCTCCACTCCTTATTTGCCAGGTAGCCCAGGAGGGACCAATCGGCTTTCAGAGTGTCGACATCTCGAGATGCAACAAAACGGAGACCTTTCTCTAAGGTTTCGAGAGCAACCGCATTCGCTTGAGCGGTTAGTTTCTGCAGGGCTTTTTCATATTCTTTCACCCACGGCGTGTCCTCAAATGCTTGTACAAGAACCTTATCAAACAGTGCTGTTCCAAGACGCTCAACAAGGCCAAGGGGATCAAAATTGTGGAATCTAAAAACCGTGGCTGTAAATAAAGCATACCAATCGAGACGTGGGTCCAGGAAGTCGTAATCCGGTTGACTCAAAGTTCCTTTCAAACGTCCCTCTTTTTGCAATCGTTTCTCAATAGGGGTTCCTGCATATGGAAGCATTTTACAAAAATTAACAGGGCACGTTCCACCACCGGTTACCTGCCGAAGGAAATCTATATTTTTTTGTACAGTTTCAACCGTACTGTCAGGATCAAAAAGCATGAAGCCCATATTGAATGCAAGGCCGATTTCTTTCAATGTCTCTATTGCTTCCAGATTCTGCTCAACTGTAACGTATTTATTGAGAGTCTTTAACCCAGTAGGATTTCCAGATTCAACTCCTAAGTATACAGCAATGAGGCCATGATCGCGGTAACGAACGAAAAGGTCTTTGTCCACATCGTCCACGCGACAAGAAATTTTCCATTTGACTTGCTCGGCCAGACCTGATTTTTTAAGAACATTCAGAAATGCTTCAACCCATCTGCGCTGTTCAGGTGATTTGGCACTGAAGTCATCATCCTGGAAATTGAAAAATGTAACACCCCAGCGTTCATATAGGTCTTGCATTTCTGCAGCAACAGCTTCCGGCTTTCGACTACGCTTCAACCGGCCCGGCGGACTACCATAAAATTGTCGAATGCTGCAGAATGAACAATTGTAGAGGCACCCCCTGCTAGCGAGCATTGATGCAACTCTGATACCACGGGTTAAGAAGTGAGGTTGGCTTCTCGTTGGAGGTGGGAGCAAATCGAGGTCAGAGATAAGCTCTCGGGGTGTGTTGAGCACAATCTCGGAGCCGCGGCGGAAAGCCAGACCATCGATGGAGTGCCATAACTCCGGTTGATACAATTTGCGCAGGAGTTCTACCACCGTGAATTCTCCTTCAAATCTTACGACTGAATCCACTTGGGGTAGCGCATCAAGAACTTCTTTTGGCCGCAAGCTTGGAAAGTGACCACCCACGGTAAAATGAGCCACAACACCTGATTCCCGGAGAATAGCCACAAGCTCTGCAAATTTATTGAGAGTAAACTGGAAGATGATGGAGAAGCCTATAAGGCGAGGAGCGTATGTTTTTACTGCATTGATCACATTCGATGGGTCCCCTGGTTTGTAAGGTTCTAGTGCCGTGTGGAAACCTTCTTTTTCCAGAAGGGCTGTGATCGAACGCAGCCCAAGATTTTCTTGACTTTCAAAGCCTATAAACAGGGCATCAATTGGTTGAATATTCGTATTGTTTTTCAAAATTCCTCCTGGATAAATGACGGGGTTGTGTCAGTTTTATAACTGAGCTTCAACCCCGTCGTAGTTTCACTTACACTCACTGGCTACGATTTCACGGATCTGCTTCATCTTATTCAGTTCATTTTGCATCGTTTTAATCTTTGAATCAATTTGCACAACCATAATTTGTTCCAACTTATCGGGGGGGATGACCCACCATGGAATTGGATCCCAAACGGGGTCTAAAATTGGGGGACGCCACCTGTCCCAATTAGCCATCTTTTGTTCTTCAACTTCTTTACTCATTTGTTACCTCCTTTTAAAAATTTTTGTAAAGTCAAACGTTTAAAAGATAAAACTTATACAACCAATTATTTTAGACATTTTTTTACTTAAATTCTCCTTCCTCCCCCCTCCCTCCTTTTATTTCATCCACTTACCTCCTTTCTTTTTTCATTTTTTAAATCCAACCTTCAAATTACTGTCCCCCTGAACTCCTTGCACATTCGCAGGTCCCCTCAGTTTTAGAGATCCTTAAAATAAAAGGGATGAGGCGGATGAATGAACCGGTCCCCCGGGGGGACCCGAAGGACCGGTTTTATTGCAGCGGAAATCCTGTATGTCCGGTTTTCCGCTATAATTTGTAATTAATCCCCATTTTAAGGTCCAGGAACCAATCCTTATTTTTGAGTCCCGGGACGTAATGCAAGTCGGGGCCCAATTCCAGGGATAACCTCGGTTGGATCATAAACTCCAAACCCAGGCCTATATTCAACCCAATCTTTGTTGTTCCGTTTTCCGGGATGTAGATCCCACCCCCTCCTTGAACAAAGCCTGTCCAATGTGTCAGAGGAAAGTAGCAGCGTAAATTAATGGAAAAATTGGTATAATTTTCCCGGGGCTGTGTGTTACTTGGAAATGCGTGGTAGCCAACAAATCCAATCACCGAAAAATTGGCTTTACAGATGTATTCCAGATTGCCTGTTATGCTGGGACCAGGCATATAATTCATGGCAAAGGATTTCAGCGGGAAACCGTACCCCAGGTGAAAACTGTACCGGAAACCGCGGGTTTTTCCGCTGGGTGTAGTACGTTCCCGGTCGTTCCCATCCAGGATACCGTCGTTATCGGAATCGGTATCCAAGTAATCGGGTTTACCGTCATTGTCGGTGTCCACCGTGCCTTCCCTGGCATCAGGTACATCATCGCCGTCGGCGTCATCATCAAGGTAATCGGGCCTCCCGTCACCATCTGTATCGAAAGTGCCTTCTACATCATTGGGGATGCCGTCGTTGTCACAGTCATCGGTGGTGCAAGGGGGAAGTTCTGGCGTATCCAGGAAAAATGAAGCGGTAGCCATACGTGTAAAGGGTTTAACCTCTATGTTAGGCCGTTCCGGTCCGTCGAATATCGATTCACCGGCTGCTACCCGGGCACCCTCCGGTACAGTGGCCTTGACTGTTACCTGGTAAATTCCCCGCCCTGCATAATTGTTGAAAGCAGCATCCACACTCCGGGTGAGTTCATTTATCTTAAAATGCAGCGGTGCGATCGAACCGTCGGGACGTCGTACCGTCCCCTGGTACTGGACAGATTCATCCAGATCTACCACAAATGTAGTCTGAACCGAGATGGATACCGCCCGTGTTGGTGTTACAACGTGAGGGTAAGCGTCGACCAGTAAATCGGGTGCAGAGTTTTCAACATGAGCAGCTACAAAGGAGTATTGATTACTCGGGGTTTGGGCAAATACCTCGAGAACCCAATCCCCGGGCGAGGGGTTGGGCACTTTAATCAGCATATAATAGGGATCGGTAGCTAGAAGGTCCTTGTTGGCATTAGTGATTATTTCACCCTGAGGTCCCTTTAATGTAAACCCGGGTCCCCAGGTACGCACATCTAGATTCCGTGCCGATAAGAATACATTGAGCCGTTTTGCACCACTTTCAACTTTTAGGTCAAATGTTTCTCGGGTCGGGAGGTCATCCCTGGTATCTGCCGACCGGGTCTCGCTGTATACGATTATTTCTTCCCTAACAGCCGATTCTGTCCGGGGCAGAATCAGACTTTCACCGCGGCTTTTGGCAGCCAGTTCTATATATATAGGCGGCAGTTCGTCTCCTTTGGGTGCTTCGATCATGACACCGCCTGTGATCCCGGCCATATCAGACAAAAGGTCGCGGTCAGCCGCAGAACCCACCGGGATGGTAAAGATACGTACTCCCTCCTGCCGAAGTTGATCTGCGGCATACTTCGGATCCACCCCCCGGTTATTCTCACCATCGGATAGAAGGAAGGCCGTTCGATTGCGGCCGACATCTGCTACGCGTTGGAATTCGAAAAACGATGCGTTGAGAGCCGTACCGATACCTGTCCAGCCACCGGCGATGAGATCATCGATTTTGTCTTTGAAGGGTTCCGCCCTGGCTGCGGTGAGTTCTTCGAAAGCCTGGTCCAGCCTGGGAGTTTCCTCGAAAGAAATTAGACCCACCATAGCGCCTTGTCCCTCCCTGATATCGATAAAAGCGCGGGCTGCTGCTTTGGCAAAATCCAAACGTGTCGAATCCGCTCCCTCACTGACCGGCGAATTCATGCTGCCGGAGCGGTCGATGAACAACATAATCTGGTCGCTCCCTTCCACCTCTTCGACAAAAGTCAGCCTATTCCTGCAATTGGCCGGCGGGGCTTCTACCGGCAATCCTGCGGGGACCACTACAAAGCTGTAGTTCTCGTGCAGTGTTTCCCAGTCCGATTTATGATGAATCCCGGTTTGCTGCGTCGTTTCCCAGCGATTGGTAGTTGTGTTCCAGAATTCCTTACAGGTATCCGACTCACACAGGGGAAAACCGTTGGAAACAAGCGAAGTCACCCGCATATCACCTCCGCCCTCTCTCACACCGTCTACATCTCCTACGGTCCCCAGGTCCAGGTCGATGTCCAGGTCCGCTGCTCCGTTAGCCAGGTTATCGATATCCAGGTGCGGGGCTGCAGGTGCAATCGAAGCTAGGGATCCATCGGCGTTGAAGGTGAGATCTACTGATCCTAGGATGTGCAGGTTTCCCACTATACCACCGCTGATATCGCCATCATCAATACCGAAATGAATTCTCCAGGCCTGGGGACCCGTATGCTCGAAATAGAACCTAACGTAATGTTCTTTAACCGTGCCGTTGGCATCAATAACCTCAACCTGGCCGTGGAGCTGGCTGCTGCTCTCGGCGCTGGAAAAGTTTGTGGGATCAAAGGCCACCACAGGGGCAGCAGGGTTCAGCCGCGCATCGATTTCGATCAGGGTTGCTGCCCTGGCAGGTGGGCATAGTACATTGTCACCCCTTAGGGGATCATGATTGGACGCTACACTGAACTCGGTGGCGTTCATATGCTGCATGAGGGAGTCGTTTCTGCCGTCGGTGGTGCCGGGCTCGAAACCGGGACCGATACCACATGGTCCCCCAAAACGCCTCTGCTCATTGTATTGATCGCCAAGGCCAAAAGCGTGGTGGCCCAGTTCATGGGCGATTACATCGCCTGCGATACCTCCCTGGTATAGGTAAATATGTTTTCCAAGTCTGCCCAGGTTGCTCCCGTCAAAGTAAAAATTGACACCGGAACGGCCGTCCTGGGGGAGAATCCAAATATCGGCTTCATCCTCGTTAGCAGCTCCACCAGTGATACGCACTTCACCGAAGCGGATTTGACCGTCCGTGGCGTCGCAAATGATATCGTTTGCGACCCGGAGCGCATCTTTCAGCCTATCGATATCCATGACGGTAGGCGGATAGCGGAAGTTGACCACAAAATTCATGGTACCGTCAGCGTCAATTGATCCCGATCCCGAATATACAGGTATGGTTAACATACCGAAAAGAAAAATTAACGCTAAACAAAAAAACAATGTTTCAAATTTCTTTCTTAATGCATTCTTCATTTTTTACTCCTTATTTCATCTCCTCGTAATGTCAAAAGTTTTTAAGGAAAACTTTCAACACCTTTTCTTATTAAATCCCGAAAAGCTAAAATGGTCTCTTTCCTTGTTGGATTTGCAACTTACAACTTCCCGAAACTCCGGTTGCTAAAGGCTAACTAAGGTGGTACACCATTATAAAACATTACAAATACCTCCTTTAATTTTTTCCTCCTACCTCTGCTCGTTTTTTCATTTCAAAATCAACCCTTCAACTTCAACATATCGTAGCTTGAGTTCCATTTCCGCGTTTTCTACCTCCTACTCCATATAAATAATATAATTTCCCAATTATTTGTTACAATTTATAATAGTTTGTACGTTTTTTAAAAAATGCTGGAATATAGGGGGTTTTGAAATATTACAATTTATAAAAAGATATAAATATTTATAAATATTTAGATTTACTCTTTCATTTCTGCTTCTTTTTTGTACTGGGTGGGTGTTATATTGGTATGTTTTTTAAAGGCCCGATAAAAAGCCACCGAGGTGTTAAAGCCTACTTCGAATGCCACAGTATCAATTTTTTGCTGCGCCCCTTTCGGACTCTTCAAAATCCTTTTGGCCTCTTCGATGCGGTATGAATTGATAAAATCGGGAAAATTCCGGTCCAATTTTTCATTAAGCAACTGGGAAAGCTGGTGAGGAGGGATAGAGAGTTTTTCGGCCATAGACTGTAAGGAAATATCAGCATCGGAATATACCTTTTCGTCTTCCATCAGGTACATGAGCTTCCTGATACACTCCTCAGCAAAATGGGGATGCAGCGGAGAACCTTTGTACTTTGCCTTTTTCTTAAAGGGGCGTTTTTTATAGAAATAAAAAGCAGCAGACAAAAAGGTAAAAAACAAAAGCAGGACAGCTATTTTAAAAAGAAAGGTTTGATAAAAAAGGGGTTTTAAGGTAAAAGTCAGGGAATTACCGGTTTGATTCCATACCCCTTCAGCGTTACAGGCTATTACCTTGAAGGTGTAGGTTCCTGGAGCAAGGTTTTTGTATCGGGCGGCGCGCTCATTACCGGGGGGTAAGGATATCCATCCCCTGTCGAATCCCTGCAATTGGTATTTGAACTGTATTTTTTCCGGAGATAGGAAAGTGGGGGCAGTGAAATGGAAGCTTACATTTGTTATGCCTTTGCCTGTAACCGGCTCTGCATGCGTAACATGATAAAAGGAGAGAGATTGATGGTTAAAAAAAACCGCTTCGATAACCACGGGGGGAGGTGTTTTGTTGATACGAATCTTCGCCGGATTCACAATCGAGATCCCTTTTCTGGTGATGAACCAGAATTCGCCATTCCTCGCTTTAAGGGCTGAATTCCTGGAACATGCATTATCAAATTCGAGGCTTTTCATACCATCAGATATGCCGAAAGAGATACAGTTAATTTCATCAATGAAGCCGCTGGCAAACCGGTTCAGTTTACTCTTGCTGATGCGAAGGATGCCGCTGTCACTCATTAACCAGAAGTTGCCTTGTTGATCTTCAAGGAATTGGTAGATGAAACTAGAGGCCATACCATCCACAGTAGTATAAGAGAAAAATTTCCCATTTTGGAATCTTTTCAGACCTTCCCCGTATGTGGCGATCCAGAAAATACGATTAGTAGCAGACGGAGAATCAACGTCTTCATATATGCAAGTAACCGGGATATCCTTCAAGTACTTTATCATGGTTCTCTTTGAAAATTCACCGTTTTTTAGAATAGTGATCCCTTTGTCTGCAGCAATCCAGATGGTGTGAGTCTTGTCTTCAAAAACATTGTGAACCTCTTTTCCGGATAAGCCACCCCTGGATTTTAAAGATTCGATGATACTGTTATTAGAACGGAGTACACTCACCCCATCAGAGGTGCTGAACCATAAATTGCCCCGGCTGTCCATGTAAATAGATCTCACCACGTTGTCGGCCAGTCCTTGCCGGGTGGTAAATTGGAGAAAGGTCCCGTTCTTCTTTTGAAAAACTCCCTTTCCGGTTGTTCCCAGCCAGAGGTTACCTTTTCCATCCTCGGCTATGGCGGTGATACCTGTACCGGAGAGTTCCTGGATCGGTGCGGACTCAATAAGGTCGTTACCCTGGCAGCGGAATAATTTCCCACCAGCCGTGCCGATCCAGATATCCCCGTGCCGATCCTCGAACAGGGAAGCGGGAATTTCCTCCTGGCGTGCTTCAAGCGGTGCATAAGGCATGAATTTACCATCTTTTAACCGAATGATTCCCGAGTTGCTGGTCCCTATCCATAAACTCTTTTCTCTATCTTCAAAAATAGGGTAAATTTCAAAAGGTTTCAACAGACTCTCAAAACCAACTGAGTCATCTTGTTTTTTCTTTATTCGATTCAGACCTTTGGTCGTTCCTACCCATAGATTCCCTTCACTATCTTCCGCAATACTGGTAATATGGTCGCTTGCCAATCCATCCGCAGAGGTATACCTCTCAGTCCCTTTGCCTGTTATACGATTTCCACCATTTACCCTGAACAAACCGTTTTTGGTGCCGATCCACAGATCTCCCCAGCGATCCTCATGCATGGTAATAATGAGGACATTGTCCAAACCCGGGAGAGAGTATTTGAAAAATTTGCCATCCCTGTATGAAAATATCCCGTTTTCATGGGTTCCAAACAGCAAATTACCCTGACGATCTTCAACAATGGCATTAATTTTTTTACCCAAAAGGCCGTGAGTTGCATTAAAGGCAAAAAATTTTCCATCAGTGAACCGGTTCACATAACTGACGGTAAAGCTAATCCATATATTACCTCTCATATCGTCTTTTATGCGGCGGATACCATCGCCGGTGATTCCATCGTTTTTGGTAAAGGTTTTAAACTGACCGGTTTGGAACTGGTATGAGGTTAAACCTTCGGCGCTTCCGATCCAGAGTGTCCCTTCCCTGTCCACAAACAGATGCCTGATTTCCTGCGAATAAATTTCCTCTTTTTCACCAAAGCGAGTAGTAAATTTCATTCCATCAAATCGAACCAGTCCCCTGGACGTACCGATCCATAAATAACCATCAGCCGTTTGGGTAACAGAACAGACTGTATTGGAGGGAAGGCCTTCAGACATCTCCCATTGGTCCACCAGGTATAAATCGACGCTTTTGTTGGGATCCAATCCCCATAATTGACAGTAACACCAACATAATTGAGTGATAATAACAGCAGCCAATAATTGCCAGGTTGAACCACGATTTGATCGTTTTCCCATTTTTACATTTTATTTCTTCACCAATTCAATAATACAGCAAACGGCATTATATTTCAACCCCCAGATGTTTTATTTAGTCATTCTAATTCTGGAGTGAGGGAGTACTGGAGTGAATGAGAATTGCTGTATTTTACTCGATCTCATGAGAAAAAAAACGGCCAAACCTTAGGGATTCTGAATGACTCCCTTAAGGCTGGCCGTCGTTTTGACTTTTCAGCTAACGCCTACCAGGATTAACAATGATAGGGTACATCTGTGGTTCCCGGGTTCGCATATGCGGTCCCCCCCTTGACCCTTTTTTGTTCATCCCTATCCAGAACAATGTCAAGGTTCTGGATTGTCTCCTTGCTGAGACGCAGTTTCTTTTCCTTTTTTTGTTTCATTTTCTCCCCCTTTAGTTTATATTACATATTGTCAAACGTTTCCAATGGAAAACGTTCAAAGCTCCAATATAAAAAATCATCTTTTCCTCCTCTTTCAAAGAATCCACCTATATTATGTAGTAAAAGTGATTAAAAAAATATCAATAGCGATTCAAAAAAAATAAACGGTGATTCAATGCTTAACTATTACTTCATTTGATTCCATGAAAAAAAAGCAGCCGGACCTAAAGGACTCTCCATTATTCCTTTGGGCCCGGCCGTCTTTTTGATTTTTTTACTAAAAATTGTCAGGGGTTAGGTTTACAATAAATGGGAATCTGTGTGGTTCCATCTTGACCGCCCTTGACCCTTTTTTGATCATCCTGGTCCAGAACAGTGTTTAGATTCTGGATTGTCATCTTGCCGAGACGTAGTTTCTTTTCTTTTTTTTGTTTCATTCGTTCCTCCTTGGTTTGTATTACGTCATGTCAAACCTTTATTAGATAGAACTTTTGCAACGCCTGATGTCATTTTTTATTTATATAATAATATTTAATAAGGCGATTTATACTACATATAGCATATATATATAAAAAATAGGATTTTCAATGGGAAAAAGGTCCCATTTTCCAAAATGAGACCTTTTCCCTATAAATGTAAAAAAGTTGCTAAAAAATAAAAAAGGTTCCAGGCCAGTAAAAAGAGCCTGGCATATTACTTCAATACTTTTTACAAAGATTCGCCTCTCCCCTTCATTTCGCCTTTATTTTCTTGCAACCCGCAACCCGTTCTAGCTCTTCCTTGACATTGGATTTCGGGATTGATATCTATTTGACAAAATTGCCGGATGTATGCTATGATAAAGCTTATAAAACAAAAATTTGCATGAACGGAGGTTTTAACCCATGAAATCCAGGAAGTTAATCCTAAACAAAATTACCATTTCTAACCTGAATCCAGGCGAGATGGATTCTATCAAAGGCGGATTCGATTTAAGTGACTATTGCAATCCTCCGGACAATACCGACTTAACAAATAATTGTTAATCGTTTCGATCCTGTTCTAACTATTTAAGAAAGTTATCAATTTTAGCAACACATTTTCTCTTTAACAGATTTACATGAGAAAAAACAGCCGAACCTAAGGAACTCTCCATTGATCCTTTGGGCCCGGCTGTCTTTGTGATTTTTTTACTAATTAGTGGTAGGGCTTGTTATACAATAAACGGGTACCTGTGTGATTCCCGGTTCACCGCCCTTGATCCTTTTTTGATCATCCTGGTCCAGAACGATGTTTAGGTTCTGGATTGTCATCTTGCCGAGGCGTAGTGTCTTTTCTTTTTTTTGCTTCATTCTTTCCTCCTTCGTTTGTATTACGTAATGTCAAACGTTTATTAGATAGAACTTTTGCACCGCTTTATGTTATTTTTTATTTATAATTGTTATTAACGACTACTTTATTTGATTCCGAAAGAAAAAACAGCCGGACCTTAGGGGATATCCATTACTCCTTTGGGCCCAGCTGTCTTTGTGATTTTTTCACTAATGAGTGGTAAGGCCTATCAAACAATAAATGGGCACCGCTGTGCACTCCGGTTCACCGCCCTTGATCCTTTTTTGATCATCCTGGTCCAGAACGGTGTTTAGGTTCTGGATTGTCATCTTACCGAGACGTAGTGTCTTTTCTTTTTTTTGCCTCATTCGTTCCTCCTTCGTTTGTATTATGTAATGTCAAAAGTCTATTAGATAGAACTTTTGCATTGCTTTATGTCATTTTTTATTTTATTTGTTTAATAATGTTTAATAAGGCTTTCTATACTACCTAATAATATATGCATATAAAAATTAGAATTTTCAATAGGTAAAAACTCTCATTTTTCAAAATGAGAATTTTTTCCTATAAAAAGTAAACAGATAAAATACTTGAGCTTTTATTTTGCTCATGTACCTGTGCAATTAAATGTACGAAAATTCAAGAAAATGAATTATTTCCACGGGTAGAGAGCGAAACCTTGTCATAATAAGCGATTCTACTTTGGCAAGGAAAATGCTCGAATCAAGTGAAACAAATAGGAAGAATACAATGAGGTGTCTGCAGTCAAATAAAATGGAGGTAACAATGAGACAACTATTAAAGATTATGATGATCACAATATTTTCTTTCTGGATGACAGCTTCGGATCAGCTTCCGGTTTCCATGGAACCAGTACTTGCCATCAAAAATAATCCCGCTGCCAAACCCCTGGTTATGGAGAACCTGAACATCAAGGTAAAAATATCGGGATTCCTGGTGGAGACAAAGATGATTATGACTTTTTTTAACCCGAACCATAGGGATGAGGAAGGGGAGCTCCTTTTTCCGATGCCGCAGGATGCTGTGGTTACCGGTTATGCCCTTGATATCAACGGTATCATGGTGGATGGTGTGGCAGTGGAAAAACAAAAGGGAAAAATGGTTTTCGAAGAGATTGTTAGACGCGCCATTGATCCCGGACTGCTGGAAAAGGTATCGGGGAATACCTTCAAAACACGGGTCTATCCACTCCCTGCCTCGGGTTCCCGCACGGTCTCGGTGCGCAGCCTGTCTCAATTACAGTTCCACTATAACAAAGCCTGTTTTACCCTGCCTCTTCATTGGAATAAACGAATAAAGAATTTTTCACTTCAAATGGAAATAAACATCATTAATACCTATCCCGGTACCACACCCGAGATTACCCAGTCCCCGATAGAAGGTTTTCGCTTCGCAAAAGAGACCAACGGCTACAGAGCCGAGTCCCATTTGAAAAATCCCCTGCTGGACCGGGACCTGACCATCTGTTTCCCGACTCCTCCCCCTAAAATATATGTTGAAAAATCAGCGGACGGCAATTGCTATTTTGCTGTATGGGGCATAGCCGCAAAACAGGAAGGGAAAATCCCTCCCCCTATGCCAAAACCCAAACGAATAACTATTTTTTGGGATACCTCCGGCTCAAGAGAGAAAGTGGATCATACCAAGTCGTACCGTTTCCTGGAATCGTTCTTTCACCGATACGGACAGCGTAAAGTATTGGTAAACCTGGTTTTCTTCCGCCATAAACGTCACAAGCCCAAACATTTTACCATCCTGTCAGGTAACTGCCAAATGCTCCTAAAGGCAATTAAAAAAGTTGATTATGACGGTGCCACCCAACTGGGGGTGATATCCCCGGGTAAACGGGAGAAACAACCTGATTTTTATTTCCTGTTTTCCGACGGGGTTTCCAATTTCCGAAACAGTATTCCTACAGGCTTTGAGGCGCCACTTTATATATTCTCAAATTCAGGTGAGGCCAATACCGCACTCCTGGATCATCTGGCACATAAAAATAGGGGTCATTATTTCCGCCTGGACCAGCACAATACCAAAGAGATACTTGATTATTTTGTTTCCCCGGACCTCCATTTCCTGTCGGCAACATCAACATCAACTTCAGCAGGCACGGAAATATCTGAGATATTTCCCCAGGTGCCTCTACTGAATCGGACATCTTTTACTTTGACAGGGAAACTCAACCGGAAAAAGGGAAAAATAACGGTAAACTACGGTCGCGCGGCAAAAGTGATCAAAAGGGATTCCTACAGAATCCTGCGAAACAAAGCGGTGGATGGAGAAATGGTCAATGTCTTTTGGGCCAGTCGCAAGATCGATGAATTATCCGCTTATTCAAAGCAGAACCGGGAACAGTTGATCGCCCTGGGTAAAAAATATGGATTGGTGACACCCTATACGTCACTTATCGTTTTGGAACGCCTGGAACAGTATGTGGAATTCCGGATCGAACCACCTGCATCATTACCCCGGATGAGAAAACAATATCATGAGCGAATAAAAGAATTCGAAGAGGAGCAAGGCGATAACAAATGGCTAAAACATGTCATCGATGACAGGGAAAAACGGGATCGCTGGATGGAAGAACATTCAAATCCCGCTGCTGTTGCTGTGGATGTGGATGTGGAAGTAGAAAAAATAAAAAAAACGGTTCCAAAATCCCCAGAGAGCTCTTTTAAGAAAAAGAGTTTGGAAAGCGCAGCGAAAAAGCAACCTGAACAGGTCAAAGTACAGCCGGCTAAAGAGCCAAAATCATTAAAAGCCGGTTTAACCGGTCGTGCGATTTACGGAAATATAGTAGGAGAGGACGGCTCCCCTTTACCCGGTATCACAGTCACCGTGACCGGCAGCAATGAGAAGCCCCTGGTGACAATAAGCAATGAAAATGGATGGTATCGATTGATAAACCTCTCCGCCGACACCTATCAAATTAAATTTGAATTGGAAGGATTCAAAACGAAATTGTATAAAAACGTATCTCTGCAGGGAAAAAATAAAACCATTAGAAAGGATGCTGCCCTTGAACTGGGGGCAATCAATGAACAAATCGTAGTAACAGGTAAAGCGCCTTCAGTAGATGTGCAGTTTGCAGCCAGTTCGTCCTCCCTAGATGGGAAAGGGGGGAAGGAAACGCTCTCTATTTCGATAAAAAAATGGGATCGCAAAACCCCTTACCTGGACAAAATTAAAAAAGCCCCACGCCATAAGCAGTTTTCCGTTTATATGCAGGAGAAAAAGCAATTTGGCAATTCTCCCGGTTTCTATCTTGACTGTGCCGATTACTTTTTTAGCAGCGGCCAGGAAGAAATTGGCCTGCAAATACTAACCAACATCGCTGAATTCAATATCGAAAGTACAGCCCTTTTGCGGCTACTGGGCTACCGATTGGCCCAACAGGGGTTGATGGGATTGAGTGTCTCTGTCTTTGAGGAGATCTTAATTCTTAGCCCGAATGAACCTCAATCCTATCGAGACCTGGCCCTGGTCCTGGTCCGCATGAAAGAGTATAAACGGGCCATACAATTGCTAATGCATATAATAAAAAACCAATGGGGCGGAAGGCATAACCGATTTCAACTGCTGGCCTTAACCGAATTGAACCATATGATTGCCAGGGCAAAAGAAGAGGGAATCCATTCGTTCGATATAGACCCGCGATTGATTAAGCCGCTGGAAGTGGATATCCGGGTTATGATTAGTTGGGATGCGGATGATATGTACACTGATTTGTGGGTGGAAGAGCCTTTCGGGGAAGTGGCCAAATACTGCCATACCAAGACCCGGCTGGGCGGATATTTTACGGAATTTGATACGAGAGGTTACGGTCCCCAGGAATACCTGTTAAAAAAAGCAGCCCCCGGCAAATATATCCTGAAAGCGAATTACTACGGCGGAACAGAGTATTTGGGACCGATCACCTTTCATGTGGATATTTTCACCCATTACGGAAAGAAAAACGAAACGCAAAGGACTATCACCCGAAAACTGATGAAAAAAAATGAAACTCTGGTTTTAGGAGAAATCGAATTCTAAAGTGCGTAACCGCTAAGCTCAATAATGAATGATGAATGATGAATAAAAAAAACCTGAGGAATTAAGAATAACTCCAAAAAGTTCGATTTCATCACTCCTCACTCATCATTCATAATTTAGTCCTGTTATTTTTCTTTGCCTGGCATTTTTTTTCTTTTTAATTTTTGGGGTAGTCATAGACCTCTCCATTTTTATAACACACCTGGATACCGGTGACATCCCCTTCTGTTTTAACGATTTTAATTCTTAAATTGTCGAAATTTTCAAGTAAGAAATAGTATTCGTTTATCGGAGCCATCCGCAGTTTTCCCGGCCCAAACAGATAGTAGAGATTCCCTTTCTCAAAAACGATTTTATTGGGGCCGTAGGTTCCAGCATAGGATTTTTTAATCGCTTCAGTTAAGTGGACAGGTTGGGTTGGCAGACCATCCAGCGCCCATTTGAGAGCTGACTTGACTGATTGATTGGTTTCTTTGGCAATTCTTTTTTTTAGAGCAAGAACATGAGCCTCAGACAAGGCATTTTCACAGTCTGTATTCACATCCGGTTTGACACCAACTCCTTGAAAATTTTCCTGGGTGATTGGATTTATTGAAACAGCATAGGGAACATTAACCACGAATTTGTCTTTAATAATAATGGTGTCAATCGCATGGCCTCCTCCCATTGTGGTTTCACCTACAATAGTTGCACGCTTTAGTGCCTTTAAATCGTAAGCAATTCCTTCAGCAGCAGAAAATGTGAGTCCGCTTGTTAATATGTATAAATCAACATGCTCAAGGGTGCGGCCTGGTACATAGGGAAGGCTCCAGAGTTGTTCGATACGATTATTCTCTCGGAAATGAAAAACGTCCAGTATTTCAGGCTCCTTACCCAAAAAATAGCTGCTAATAACCTGGACCATCCGGCTATCCCCTCCGGAATTCCACCGTAGATCGATAATCACTGCATAACAGGAGGCCAGAAACTGCATGGCAGCGGCTGCTGTATTAAAAGCCGCTTGCGATCCATCAAAACTGTACATTTTTAGGTAACCGATATTCCCGGGAAGGATGCGGATTTCCACAAATCCATAATTGTTCATACGGGCTCGGTGCTGGGCCTCTTCGGTCAGTTTTTTTTGTAATTCAGGATTTTTCTTATTTTTAATATATTCAGGTGAATAATATACCACAATATGGCGATCTTTGTTAATGGATTGTGTATCCTTTTGCAAACGCTCCGCCAGATCGTTGCCCTGAACGAGTTTGTCGTATTCTCCCTTTGCGATATTCTTGCGTATCAAATTGGCGATTTTTTTCCCCTCTGTTGGCAGGATATATTTTGTCTCAAATACCTCTGCCAATTCTCTGGCAATACTCCTTACCTCACTCTTTTTTAGGGAATCAGAGTTTGAAATGGCTGCCGGAAGTTGACACCACATGAAAAGAGAGATAAATAACAATACAAAATTCAAAAACAAAGGATAAATTGATAAATTTTTAATTTTTTCTGGGTCCTTTTTAAATTTTGTTTTTTCTTTTTGCATGGGTTCCTCCTTTTAAACTCCACATTTATTTATATCAACTTCAAATGAAGCTGATCAGTGATATTATTCTCTATGGTTTTTAATATCCGCTTCAATTCATCCAGGTCTTTATCATTCAGTTTTTTATAGTCCAAAACCCTTGATTTCGGAGCATGGATTTTATACAGTTTATGGACTTCATGCCCACGTTCCGCTAAAAAAATCCGATATTTGCGGCGGTCCTTTGGATCGGGTTGGCGGGTGACAAATCCTTTCTTTTGCATAACATCGAGAATACGGGTAATATTGGGGGTATCTCCAAATAAATCGTCAGCGAGCTCAGTCTGATACTGCCCGTCTTTCTGCCACAACTGAAAAAGGATAAAATATTGCTCCTGAGTCATATCCAGCCCGGCAATTCGCATATCATGTTGAAATTTGTAACGCAAAAGTCGGGCGATCCGGTAGATTTGATAATTAATCATATCTTCCAGTAACTCAATATGAATAAGTCGACTCGTTTGATTCATTACAACCTCCAAAAAAGTTCACTAATATGGCTTTTTTTACCTGTGCCATAATAATCATTGCTAATATAATAATTGCCATAGCAATAATATTAATATATTATATTTAAAAAGTCAACCCCAAAATTGAAAATTTTATTTTTTTTTCCCTGGCACCTTTTTATTTTTTATTATTATTTGAGCCAATTGGACGTATAATTCGGTCTGAGCCTGATCATTTCGAACAGGGAAGCGATCAATTCGTTGTTGTCTCCTGCCCGTTGGGGATTGTAGAATTCCCAGACAATGGTTTTATCCGGTGTGACTTCAAAGGCTCTACCGGAACCGGTTTCCGAGATCAAGGTATTGCCGTTGGGTAGGCGCTGGCATGAACCACAGTCTTTGGTATAAAAAGGGGTTTTGGGTGATCCCCGGTACTCCCAATAAATTTTCCGGGTCAAGGGATCGAATTCCAGTACCCGTGAGACCATCTGGGTGCTGTTAACAGGGAATTGATTATCAAAGATCAGCATACGACCGTTTTCTAAGACAGTGGGTTGATGCTGCCGTTTCCACATACCGTCCATGGCCCACACCACCGATTCTTTTTCCATGTCTACGACGGCAATGAGGTCCAGGAACAAAATCGAAATGAGCACGTTTCCTTTTTTAAATGCAGGGGAATGACGGAACAGTTTGCCATTCCCGTTCAGCACTTCAATGGTGTTGGTATGCAAAATATCGCCAGATTCCGGCATATTGTTCAATAGGTGGGTATATTTTGAATTTTCCAGGCATTTAAGGATTGAAACCCGGCGAATTTCTTTTCCCTTCGGGGAGAGGATGACAATAAAGTCCTTTAAAATCGGGTTGGTTTTATGGTATTTAGGGTCTAAGACAGCCTTCCGTGTAAGCACGTAAATGCTGCCGTTTGGCATGATAAACAGATCATGGTGAGCGCCGCCCGAATATTTCCAGAGAAGATGAGAGTTTTTATCAAGTTTTATTAAGAGGTGGCCTTCGAAAATGGCCAGAAGATCGCCGTTTTCCATCAGGTGGACCCGCCTCCAGTATAAGAACTTGGGAGAATTGTATTTTTTTCTATTGATGCGTGTGATGTCATAACGCCACCGGTGCCGTTCTTTCCCTTTCATGTCGATGAGTACGGCTTCCGGCGCATGGCCGGAGCAGTAGAGATTCAGCCCGTTATATGCCTTTTTTTTATCGTAGATGGTGACGTTTTTGGTTTTAGGTGCGGCCTTGTACCCGGTCAAATAGCCCAATGACTCCAGTTTTCTCATGGCTTCTTTTTGCTTGGCGCTTGGTTTTAATGAATCGGTTTTTGCACTGGCCCTGGCGACTCGCCAGTGGCCGGGGATCTGTTTCTTATCTACTCGAAGTAACAGGCGAATAAAGGTCTCTTTACCGTTAGTAACCTTCACTTTTCCCCTGGATTGGGGGATATAGCCTTTCTTTTCGATTTTCAGTGCATAATTCTTTCCTGCAGGAACAGCAGTAAATATACAGGTGCCTTTTGGAGATGTGTTTTTTGTTATCGCCCTGGCCGTGGACTGGAATGTCAGGGTAACCGAAACTCCGTGGGCAGGTGTTCCTCGCAGGTTCACCACGCTTACGGTGATTTTCCCGGTTTCTGTCTTTTTGCAGCCTGGAGCAGCCAGTAAAAGGAGAAGCAGGAGGACAGTACAGCTAAACGCTGCATGACGATTGTGGTTTCGTATTTTCAATTTCATGCACTAATTTTAAAGGAAAAACGTGCCATTTTCAATAAACCATGTTTTAGAATTTCTTTCAAATTGGATGGAATAAATTAACAAGAAATTGGCGCTTGAAAACGAGTAGGTTTTCTATTATCATACCTTTATGAATCAGAATACGAGATTTATTAAAGAAACAACCGAGCCCAAAAATAAATCCAATCAATCATTTTGGTTTATTTTCCAGGATAATCATCTACTTGTGCATTCCAAAAGCAAAGATAACTATTTAATACCGTTTGTCCAAAATGTGAAAGACCTAAAAATAAATCCCATTCGAACCCAATACCTGGGAAGATATGGTAATATTTGCTGCTATTCTGCTGAAGTATCTAAAAAAATAAAACCTCCCCCTAATATGCTTTTTCAGCATCTCTGGGGATTATATGGCTTCATTGATTTTAATTTATTTCAAATCGCCGGGTATGCATTTCAAATAATGAAATGGGATCAAACGTTCCAATATTGCAGCAGATGTGGGACTGAAGTAAAAAATTTAGAGAATGAACGAGCCAAAATATGTAAAAAGTGCAACCTAATAAGTTTTCCAAGAATTTCACCGGCTGTTATAGTAGCTGTTATTAAAGAAAATAAAATACTCCTTGCCAAGGCAAATCGCTTTAAACGAGATATATATAGTGTACTGGCAGGTTTTGTTGAGCCGGGAGAAACCTTAGAGGAATGCATTAGAAGAGAAATAAAAGAAGAAGTGAATATTGAAGTGGAAAATATACGATACTATGGCAGTCAACCCTGGCCGTTTCCTGATTCGTTGATGATTGGGTTTATTGCTGATTATAAAAGCGGGGAATTATCTATAGATGGGGATGAAATCATTGATGCCAATTGGTTTACCCCGAATAATTTGCCCAATATACCTGGTAAAATTAGTATTGCCAGGGAATTGATCGATTGGTTTATAGAGAAATTCTCTGGATGATATTCCTGACTGCCATGAAAAAGCCCACAAATTACACGAATTACACGAAAAAAAATTTAAATAATCCGTGTTAATTCGTGGGCCTCTTTTTTCTTCATCGTCTCCGGGTGAGAACCTGGTTACAATGACTGGCTGCCCCTGAATCCGTGACTCCTTGCAAAAATTAATAACTCACGCCTAACATAATAGAAAGAGAACGATTCTTATTTTCTATGGGGGGACTTATGGTAAATAGGGACACACCATGTTCCACTTTTTGTACCTGGCCGAGACCGATGTTAGCACGGAAATCAAGGTTAAACTTTATTCTTCCCCGACCGTGCTCGAATCCTGCGCCCAGTACAACACCACCATCCCTATAAGCATAAGAACGAAAAACAGGAACGCCGGGGAAACGACTACTATCAACAACCATTTGCTCACTTATCCTGAAAGCGACATAACCTCCTCCAAATAAAAAAGGTTTAAAAGGACCTTTTAAATTAACTTTATACTTCAGCAGCACCGGTATCTCAATAAACCCTACCGTGTCGTAAACCCTTTCTGGAGGAAATATATCGTACCAATCGGGGGGAGGAATCTTGTACTTTCTTAAGGTGTAGTAAATCCCCGGCTGCAGCTGCAGGGATTCATCCAGGTCTACGGCATAAAAAAAACCCAGCTTGGCTCCTTCAATACTCTGCAAACCCGCATTTATACCTACCTGGTTTGCCAATACCAACGATGCAAAAGCACCACTTAAACCGAATACCATCAACATAATCAACATTTTTAAAAATCTTTTACTCATTATTTACCTCTTTCTTTTTACCTTGCCATGAGAAGGATTTCCCTTGCTCAGGAGGATTCAGCAATAAAATTTAATCGACTTGTTTCATTGTTGAAATAAATCCGGAGTCTGTTGCCATTCACTTCATACCTGGAAGCGGTATTTAAGGCATCATGGAATTCAGTATCCATTGAATCTATGCAGTAGGCTTCAGTGCACATGATGGTTGAATAATCAAATAAAATGAAATTATTGTCACCCAACACATACGTACCCCCACAATAATTACAATCCACCTCCATTTCTACCGTAAAATCCTCTTTAAGCAGGATATAAAACATGTCCACGATGGGTACCACGTTTACGGCAGAATATTGAATCGATTCAAGAATCCACTTAACGCCCTTCACTGACATATCCGGGGGATTGATAATCTCGCTTTTCTTACAACCGGTATGAAACACCATACCTGACATCAAAAAAAACAGCATAAAAAATAGAAAAAACCGTTTCATTCGTTACCTCCTTTTTTTTAGCCACGAAGTTACCTATTCGTTCGGGTTTATAACTCGTCCCACAAACAGGATGGCATTGGTTTGAATATCACGGATAAGATAGATAAAAGGCCTGTTTATGGTGATGGTTAAAGAAGTTGGCGCGGCAGTAAGTCCTATCACCACAGCGGTTGCTGCCGCTGCTTCCGTGCCTTTTTCATCCACTGAAATACACGCTTCATGGAACGCTTTCTGGATAAACAACAACCTTGTGCCATCGATTCCTGAGAAGTCTGCATTGTCCGGGTCAAAGGCATCTGGCATCCCCATTTGGGAAAGCGTATCTCCTAACTGAAATTTCGTTTTATACTTAAACATTGGCATCATCAGGTCAAGGTCCCAATGGATGAGTGAATCCACCGTATGTTTGATCAGGTTTGCATCCAGGGCCTGTTCAAATTCGAAGAACCGACCCTGATCCGGCACCAGGATCAACATGGCAATCTCTCTTCCCTTATAAGGCAGCTCCACCGCAGTATACCCATCTAGAACCACAGCAGGAAGCGTTTCCCCCTGCTTTGTCCGTGGAGAAAGCCTCATCATTGGGACCGAAATCACATTACCATCAGTAAGATGGAAATAACCACTCCCCGTCAGGTCCTCATCAAACGGGATTGCCCACGCCCCATAAAAATAAATCGCGTTGGTTAATACCAGGCGGGTGAGATCGTTGATTGCACCCTGGGGCAGCAGTTCTGTTATTTTGTCTTCAGTCTGCTGGGCCACCCAATCGTTGATGGTTTGACGTGAACCTTCCGGATCTGATACAAAATCAAGAATGTACATGCCAGTCCCATAGTTGACTGCCAGTATATCCAGGAAATCCTGCAAAAAGGGATATCCGTCCTGGGTCCATGCGGCGTTTACGATGTTGAGTTTGAAATCCGTGCCTTCACTCTCTTCCCCACCTTCACCCCGGCTGCTCAACGCCAGGTCCAGGGCATTAAACGCCGGATGTAATCGCTCCTGGGGAAGATCGAAATGCAGCGTCTGAGCCATCTGGATTTCGGTATTGTTTCTAGCACCCGCATAGGTCATGGCAAAAGCCACCGATAGACTGTGGGGTGAAAAAATAAAATTCCCCAGTTCTTCTTTTACTTTATGATAAAAATCCAAGGCAAACGCCGTATTTCCATCTACCAATTGGTTCAACTCGCCTGCTGACAGAGTCGGTGCTAAATCCCGCTCCAGGTTAGACTTTATCATGTTACCTTCAACAATAGGGGATGATTTGTCCTCGGATTGATGACAGGCGAAATAAGATAATGTCAGTGTAATGATTACAGTGAAAAAACAAAAGAACCTGAAAATTAATAAAAAACGCTTCATTGTTCAATACCTCCTTTTATATTAAAAACTCAGTCCCACCATAAAGGACATGGAATGATTCCGTTGGGTATAGGCATATGGCAATACGTAAGCTCCGGAATCATTCTTTAAAGGATGACTACTGTATATTCCTGCCAACGCAGTCAAACCGATGTTTAAACGGATATCAAAACTTAATTTTGTATTCCCACTGCCGTGTTCAATGCCAATCCCTACAACAACACCACCTTCAAGATCAGCATAATCCCGGCCTAAGGGGGTTTGGTAATCCCCCCAATAGGCCTCTCCCATCATCGCTGGCTCATCAGCCGGTATCTGCTGACTCAAACGAATCGCCGCATACCCACCGGCGACAAACACCGGCCTTAAATCTCCCTTCAACGGTATCCTGTATTTTAATAACACAGGAAGTTCCAGGTACTGTAAATTATCGTAAAACCTTAACTCTTTCCTGCTGGTAGAAGTCCCCGGATAAATAACGCCAGCATAATCATACGTGTAATAGGATAAGTAAATCTCCGGCTGCAAACTAAAATTCTTCCCCAGTGGAAGCGAATAGAATAAACCCACTTTGGGACGAAAAGATTCACTATTACTTTCTAACCGCTGGGTCCCGATCCTTACCCCAAAATCTGTACCGTAAACTTCTCGGACGCCACATAATGTCAACAGCAATACCAATACAACACTCATAACACAACCTCTAAATAAACGTTTCATTCGTTACCTCCTGTTTTGGGTTGAGTGAACTCGTATATTATATTATAGTATATATTTTCGCTAATGTCAATAAAAAAAATAATTTTTTTTTATTTTTTATTTTTGTTTTCTCCTGGGGCCAGGATTGCCTGTAGTATCTTATTTTTTAGTTGAAAAGGGGGAAAGGGGAGAAGTGGGTCTTGGCTATCTCACTCCTATGGAAGATATTGAGAAGGCATTCATGATTGTTCATTCTATAACAAAAGTGTTACCTCTGTACTTAGCACTAATACCTATCAATACAGCGGTTGCTGCTGCTGGTTCTGCTCCTTTTATGTTAAAAACTCAGTCCCACCATAAAGGACATGGAATGATTCCGCTGAGTATAGTCATATGGCAATGTGTAAAACCCGTACTCATTCTCTAAAGGAACACTACTATAAATTCCTGCCAATGCAGTCAAACCGATGTTAAAGCGGACATCAAAACTTAATTTTGTATTCCCGCTACCGTGTTCAATGCCAATTCCTACAACAACACCACCTTCAAGAGCAGCATAATCACGGACTAATGGAGTTTGGTAATCCGCCCAATAGGCCTCTCCCATCCTCGCTGGCTCATCAGGTGGTATCTGCTCACTCAAACGAAACGCGGCATACCCACCGGCTATCACCACCGGCCTCAAATCTCCCTTCAACGGTATCCTGTATTTTAATAACACAGGAATTTCCAGGTACCGTAAATTATCGTAAAACCTTAACTCCTTCCTGCTGGTAGAAGTCCCTGGATAAACAACGCCTGCGTAATCATACGTGTAATATGATAAGTAAATCTCCGGCTGCAAACTAAAATTCTTTCCCAGTGGAAACGAATAGAATAAACCCACTTTGGGACGAAAGGATTCACTATTACTTTCTAACCGCTGGGTCCCGATCCTTACTCCAAACTCTGCCCCGTAAATATCCGGGACACCACATAATACCAACAGCAATACCAACACGATACCAACAACATAACCTCTAAATACCTGTGTCATTCGTGACCTCCTCTCTGAGGTTGATTTACCTCTAATATTATAGTGAATAATATCGCTAATGTCAATAAATATGTTTATCTTTTTCATTTTTTTCTCCTTTGGTTTTTATTTTTATTTTCTCCTTGGGCTAGGATTGCCTGTACAGCCTTATTTTTAGTAATTTTCGCCATTTCCACCACTGTTTTACCGGCGGGGAATTTAAACCAGGATTGAGTACTGGTAATGGTTGTGGATGCACCGGTTTGCACCAGGAACCGACAAATGTTTTCATCTTGCTTGAAAACAGCCCAATGAAGGGGTGTCCAACCGTAATTATCCCGGGTATTTATCCCCGCCCCCTTTTCAATTAAATCTTTAATGGCTTCTATATCTGCCCGAATCACCGCATGATGCAGTGCAGTCATTCCATAACGGTCCTGGCGGTCCAAGGGAATCGTCTGAGAGACCGATCCTGTTGATTTATCTTTCACCAAAAGATTGAAGGCCGCCATTCCCACCGCCAATAGGAACGCCATTCCCACCAAAAGAAAATATATTTTTTTTAATGCTTTTTTGGGTATGTTTTGGGTAATCAGCGGATAGACATACTCTTTTTTCTCTGTTTCGACAAAGGCCCGAATCATTCCCTTTTTACTTAATGCCTTAAAGACTCTTTTCACTCTTCGCTGCATCTACTTATACCTTTTTATGATCCGATAAGGCTTTCGCCTCTACGTATAAAATTGCCTGGCAGTCAAATTCAATGCGCAGATGTGGCTGGGATTGAGTTTGCGGTTTTTTGCCGGACTTTTCCGGGCGCTGGCGCCTGGAATCTCTGGAACCTGGGATACGTGAACCGAGAGCATGACTTAGGGTCGTTATAATACCAGGCTTCATTATTGGCTGAACTCGTTTTTTAATGTCCTCAGTATCCACCTGGAGCAGGATTGAGTTGTTGGCTTGTTGACATTTTAGAAAAGAAGACCCGATCATTTTGGTATTTATTAACTGCAGCCCGGTGAAACGAAGCCGGATTTGATCCGCTGTTCCCATATCGATCCTTTTTTCTCCTTTATAATCGATGGTCTGCATATTTATGTTTTCGTTTTCGCTTTCTTTTCCCGTTCCCTCCTGTTCCGGTGGTGATTGAAGGACTCGTTTGTAAGAGATTGAGATATTCTTTTTTATTCCCTCCTTTGGTTTGATTTTTTTTCCTTTTTTTTCAACGCGCTGCAGTGCCTCATGTATCTCTTTTTTAAATTCTGCAGCCGTACGGTACCGCTTATTAATTTTCCGGGTGGTGGCTTTTCTAATTTTCTCAACAATATATGGATGGATGTCATTGACGGCAAAGGTCATCAGGTAGTCCTTTTCAAAATCCACCCCCTGGATACCGGATACAACGGATTCCTCCTCATCCGTCTGCCAGTACTCTCCCATCAGGATTTCGGTAATAATCACTCCCAGTTGATAAATATCGATCCGGCTGTCGTAACGAAACCTATCATTCATAAACAATGCAGGGTCCAGGTAACGATCATGAAACGCCATCCGGGTGGTGCTGTTATCGATATCGTAAACGTTAGCCGGTTTGGAGGAGCCGAAATCCCCCAATACATAGTGTATTTCTTTTGCCCTGTCCGTGAGAAACACGTTATGGGGGCTGATATCCCGGTGAACCACGATTTTTTCATGCAAGCCTTCGAGATTTTCAGTCAACTGCCGAATCATCTTCATCTTTTCTTCATAGGGGACCACCAGCCCATTGGCCATTTCACTATCGATGACATCTTTTAATGTACCCTGTGCCAATTCCATCAAAATTGCGGGAAATTGACTTTCTACTCCCCTACCCCGGCATTTGACGGTCCCGGCGTAGACCACTTCCAGCAGCGCCTGGCTGGTGATTTTATTCAACATTTCAACTTCATGGGAAATGTACCTGCGGGAGATATCCAATAGGGATTTCTTATTGCCCTGGCTGTTGGTAAAGTTTTCATTGAACTCCAGGGGGACCTTTACTGCGTAACATTTCCCCTGTGAATCTTTTGTTTTTAATACCACACCATGGCCCCCCTGCCCCACCACAGCATCAAGAATCCGGTATGACTTTTTTCCGGCAATAATCTCATTAGCAGTTATTTTGTAGTTGATGAATTCCTCCTCTTTACCAGGTACAATTGATGCTGCAGCAATCCCAGGGCTACCGCAGTAGGTGCAGGTGTTCACCTCGTCACTGAGAAATCGGTGGCACTGGCCGCACTGCTGCATGAATACATCCCCTAAAAGGAAATACCAATGGTAAAAAAAGATTTTGTCAAAAGTATTTCTTCTCCCCTGGTTTCGATAAATTCATTGCTCCTGACAGGAACCAGGGATTTGAATCCGACATTTATAGAGGCTTTTTTGGCAATCAAATACTTCAAGCGGACAGACCAATAAAACCCGGCCTGGTAGTACAAATCATCTGCCCCCGGGATAGTGCTCTCGTCGAAAACAGGAAAATTCCTCCCGGAATTTATCTTTTTAAAGGGGTACAAAATCCCATAACCCCCTCCAACAAATTCGATTGAAACATCAAAGTTACTCTTTTTAAACAAATGAATATGGAGTACTTTGCCAATTTCTAACCCGAAACCGTTTTTATCATAGGAAACGGTTTGAGGGTTTGAACCGAAATCCTCAGTCGAACGATTGTATACCAGGTTTATTTCAAACCAGTTTTTCCAATATAGAGATACCCCAAAAAAAAGATCGGAAGGTTCACCCACCAGGTTGGCCACCGGCTCGCCGCTGAAGGTTTTGTAGGTATAATTCAGATGCCCCAGGGAAAGGAAAAAACCGGTTTTGGTTTCAGCATGAACCGACTGGGAAAAAGCCAATGCGATCAAAAGTATTATTACAAATTTACACCGTTTGCCTCCGGCGGACAGGGGGCTCTTTTTGAAAAAACTGCCCCCTGTACCCCCACAAAAACTTTTTATTAAAGGGTTCCAAAGACGTTGATTATAATAGTTATTATCTTCTCGTTTCATTCTTCACCTCTTTTAATCGATAGGTGACAAAGATATGTTCTTTTGCCTTTTGGATTTCTCCCCGCAAACCAATATTGTGCTGAACCGCATCAGGGTAAGTAATGGTTTTTACTGTTTCTTTTTTTTCTTTTTTAAGAGAGCGAAAGAGATGAATCAAACCTTTTAAGGAAATCCCGATGGCAAACACGGTGGCGGCTTTATCAATCCCGTTCATCATGGCTTTTGTCCCGGGCGCACTGCTTTCCCGGTTTAAGGTTTTCCGGACCAGCAGGTAGTCCAACAGAAATAGCCCGACCCCCACCGCCAGATGAGGAACTGCTTTCTTTTTGAAATGTTTTTTATCAAAATAGCGCCGCGTTTTTTGACTGATTTCTTCTGAGGTTTCCTGTTTAAATTCCTTTCCCATAATAGCAATCTTCCCTTCCCAGGGTTCGAATTTAATGGTTTCGGGGTACTGGTAAGCGGCTGCCAGGACCATGGATTTCTTCCGTTCAATGGAACCACTCTTAAGAACTATTTCCAGCAGGGTTTCATTTTGTCTTTTCAATTGATGAGTAAAGGGAAAACCAATGGTATTGGGACCCTGGGTTAAATATCCTGCATAAAGGATCTCACGCTGGTTATCGAGGTTGATAATTGTAATTTCACAGGGAGCATTGGCAAGGATATTCATATAAAATTTCTCCGGGGGGGTGAAATAGCGGATCCGTTGGGATTGTTTATGAATGTTGATTTTTTTTATGCCAGGGTATCGACGTTTCCATTGTTGGAGGTATTCATAGATGTCGACCTGTTCTTTCCTGCTGAGAAACATAAAATCAGGATCTTCCACCGGATAATTTTCAAACAATTCAGCCACCCATTTTTCCTCATCAACAATGTCTCCCATTTCCCTGTAGGCATAGCATAAGATGATGATTGCCTCGGGTTTTTCGTGGTTGGGGATATGTTTCAGGTGGATTTCAAGATATTGAACAATATTTTCGTACTCATGCGCTTTATGGAAGAACTCCTTGATGTCATTTTTCCAATCTCCCTTGAGAGGGAGTAGAAAGAGCATTAACATTACTACCGCTGCCAGGACAAACTTTTTGTTCATTTATCTTTCCTTTTTTTCCAGCATCACATGAAAAAAAATATTATTGCTAAATTTCTTTAAGGTACTGGAAGAGATTTGAGTGTATGAAAAAACACCATTTTCCTGGTAAATCATACTCAATTTACCTTCCACAGTGCCCAGGTAAATCCTGTTTTTATCTGTAAAATCGATTATTTTATCCAGCCCCAGGGAGCGAATTTGGGTAAAACGGATGAAATCCGCACGATAACGGTGGTTTTCTTCTTCAATTTGATAAAGGAGATTTTTTATCCCGGCAACACTTAGAGATTCTATTGTTTTTAGAGGAATCGGTGGTTCTGACAGATAGTAGTTGCCATTATCGGCCAGATGAATAAAACGCAATCCCTTTACAATTAGTGGAGGTAGGGATTTATTTTTTGATTTTTGCTGGTCTGGTCCGGGGGTGAAGGAAATTCGACTGAGGCGGCTGCTGTCTATACCAGGACGGATGGACTCGATCACACACAAGCACTCATCGTCCTTCACATCGGTCACTTTAAAGGTACCCATCGGTGCTTTTTGATTTTCCAGAAAAAGATTTCCCCGGGTGCCGATGGTTATTTTGCTGGTCAGGGGCATTTTTACCAAAAAGTAATTGGCTCTTGGTTGGGTAACTTTATAGGTTTCTTGAGGATATAGAGGATATAGATGAAGTGGTGCTATCCACCACAGCGTTAAAATAACCCAGGCAACTGAGAATTTATTTAATCTTTTCAATAAATTTTTCATAATTAAAATATACCAATTGTTTGATAAAGGTAGACAATCCTTTTATCCTGCATTTCCACTGCATTTTGATAAATTCTTCAATTTCATTTTCTTTAAATTTGAAGCCTCGTATACGGCTGCTTTTTTCGATGCGTTTGATTTTGTTTAAGTGGTTGTATTGCAGGAATTCATCTTTAATGGCGGGGTCGTTCAATTGTTGGATTATTTTTCTTACCAGGTCGTGGCCATTGACCTGGAAGTGGAATTCCAATTCCCGGATCATGGCTTCGGTTTTCATGCCCATGCCAATTGGCAGGTCTTTTCGTTTTTCCATGTAATTCCTCCGCTATATTTATACTCAATATCCTCGCTAATGTCAATATTGACATCATGACTATTTTAAAAATAACATGCAAGTTTTCCTGGTTTGATTTGTTGTATCTAAGTAAATGTCATAAGGAGGAAAAAAATGAAGATGAAACAATCTGTTTTATTTTTTCTGTTAGGAGTTATATTTATTATAGGCTTTGGTACGGCTGTGCTGTATCCTGAAACCACCATGGGTACCCCGATTACTTCGGTTCCTTATGCGATTAGTACAGCAGGTGTTTACTACCTGGATAGTGATTTGACATACACGGGTACCGGGAATGCTATCCTGGTGGAGGTGAGTAATGTGGTGATTGATCTGAATGGGCATTTGCTTGAGAATACAGTCGGATCAAGCACAGGAGCCAAAGGAATCTATGCCAACCAGCGCCGCAATGTGACCATTAAGAACGGCACCATCAAAAATTTCCTTCATGCCATTAGCATTGATGACTCAACGCCTTATACCACCACCACCGGTCATTTGATTGAAGGTATACGGGTCGATCGATGTTTCTATGTGGGAATCCTGGTAAAAGGGCAGGGAAATATTATTCGCAATAACCAGATTATCAGTACTGGCGGCAACCCGGAGAATGCTTCGGCATATGGTATTTGCGTCTACGGACCAGGGAACGAAGTGAGTAACAATTTTGTATATAACACCACTGCCCATAATGGTGGAATTGCTGTAGGTATTTATTTAAGGGAAGTGGATAATGGAGTCGTGGAATTCAACCGGATTTTAAAAGCTTCAGGCACGGGTTCTTCCTTTGGAATTTCTGTGGTCATGTCTTCCTCTAACGTGTTGGTGGTGAACAATCGGATTGCTGAGCTAGACACTGGTATTTCATATGTCACCAGCACCGGCAAATACAGGGACAACATCACTGTGGCGTGTTCCACTCCCTATTCCGGGGGAACCAATATTGGGAATAATAATTAGGCCTTAACTTCAACTTTACGGAACCTTATTTTTTGCACCGATTTTATCTAATTTTTCAATGATATTGGTAAAACCCTTTTTTTTTGCCCAATATAAAGCCGTCTGGCCTTTTTTATTAGCAGCATGGAGGTCAGCTCCCGCATCAATCAGCCTTTGGACAATTTGACTGCGGCCGCATCTAACGGCTTTTATCAAAGCGGTATTCCCGTTCTTATCGGCTGTATTGATGTTTGCCCCTGCCTTAAGCAGCATATTTATTATTCCGGTTTGCCCCATTTCCGATGCATAATGCAAAGCGGCATTCCCACTTTTACCGGTTTTGTTAGCATCTGCACCTGATTCGATAAGCCTTTGCACAATATCAGGATGCCTGTAAACAACAGCCACTATCAAAGCGGTATCTGTCCAGGAATCTGAGAGGTTGACATTTGCCCCTGCCTCAATCAACAAATCCACTACTTCTGGATTTCCTATTTCTACTGCCCTTGTCAATACAGTCCTGTTGTTACCCTCAGGGAATTTATTAACGTCTGCTCCTGCTTTAATCAACATCTGGAGGATTTCCGGGTGTTTTAAAGCATTGAGCAGACTAATACCGTCCCCCAGGTTTACATTGGCTCCAGCTTTAAGTAGATATTGAACCATTTCTTTATAACCTCTAAAGGCAGCAAAAGCTAATGGCGTTTTTCCATTGGAATCCAGACCATTCACTTTTGCACCCTTTTCTATGAGTAATTTTGCAATCTCCATATGATCTTCGCGGAAAGCCTTTATCAGTGCTGTATCACCGTGACGCTCCACAGCATTTATATCAGCCCCTGCCTGGATTAACGCTTTCACAATATCATGCAAACCTTGTTTTGCTGCCTTCATTAAGGGTGTTTCCTCCCCACTGCGGCCTACCTCTGTACTTGCACCGGCTGCCAATAGGATATGTACGATATTTAGGTCGTTATTCTCCACCGCAATTTTCAGGGCTTCGGATTCAATATATTCATATTCGTATCCACTTCCATTTACATCTGCACCGGCATCGATAAGGGCTTGCACCAGTTCTGCATCGCGACGTTTGGAGGCTTTAGCCAGAAGGGAATATTTGGGATAGTTACTGCATTTAATATCATCTGCCCGGGCGCAGTAGAGGGCGGCCTGGCGGAAATTTTTCCAGTCAATGGGCCTGCCAAGAAATTCAGAAAGATGCTCTGCAGGTTTACCCCAATTGGCATATCTCTGTTTTCGTGTCCCGAACAGCTTCTTGCAGAATTTTTCTGTGGGGGTTTCATATCCCAGGTTGGGAATCTCCCAGTCCACACCGTTTTTTGTTTTCTTTACAAAAGTCAACTGACCTTCTTCCAGGCAGAGCTCCGCATCTTTCATTTTGAAATCGTCCTGGAATAACACGTCAAGTAGTTCCAGTACCGTATAAGATTTATCGGGAGGAATGGGTGGGAAGTAGAAGGTGTAAGAAGAGCCCTTTATGATTAATTTTTCAAAAACCGGAACCTGGATACGTACCCGTTTCTGAGATTCCTTATGAAACCCCTGGATGATAACCCCGTTATGTCCAATATAGGTGAGTGCCTCAGTCTTTCTTCCTGTACCTTCCTGGATGACTTCGAATACCACTTTCATGTGGAATGGGCGATCTGCACGAATAGGGATTGCAGCAAATAGAATGATTATAAAAGTAGTGATTACTAAATAATAATACTTATTCATTGTTGTTCCTCTTTCCATTTACTCTTTTTATTAATAATCATCAAACCAGAATCCTTATTTTACAGGTTTTCCCTGGATTCTATCCAGAGCAATTTGAGCATACCTCTGTTCTATTTCATCACCTTGATTTATAATTTTTGTTAATAGGGGAGCGGCATCCCTGGCTATGGGCCCCATTCGTGCAATAGCCATAAGGATATTTCGACGAGGTTCTCCTTTTGAATTTTTCAGTGCTTCAATAAGCAAAGGTACAACCGGTTTTCCTATTTCCGCCAGCTTGTCACAAAGAGGAAGAAAATGAGAATCCCGCCAATCTAGCTGGAGGAAATCCACAAGGATTTTTCTGGCTTTATCTGACCCTGATTTTGCGTCTGCAACCAGGCGTTCAAACTGCCCTCTGAAGGGAAATTCTTTATCCATTTCCTCGATAACTTTTTTAATATACTGTTCCGGGTTTTCTCCATTTTTTATACTGCTTATGGCCTCTTCCATTGCAGACTCAATCTTTTTTGTATAGCTGTGGGTTTTTAACATTTTTTTCAGAGACTCCATGGAGATAAGCCTCAATTCCATGGTAGGACTCTCAAGTGCCAAAAGGTAAATCGGTATGAAGGATTCTTTTATTTCCAGTTCTTTTAAGGCTTTGGGGAGTGCATCATTGGTAGGGTGTTGGAATGCCAGGGTAATGACAGCGAGTGCGTCTTCACTCCTGATTTGATACAGAGCATCCAAAGCCGCTATTAAAACGTATTCAAAGGGGCTCTGCAACGCTTTTTTAAGGACTGGAATCGCTCTGGGATCTCTTAATTTCCCGAAAATTTGGATACAGAGAACCTGGATTCGGGGGTCATTTTCCTTTTTCATAAATTCGAAAAGAGCATTAAATGCTGCGTTTGCTTTTATTCCCATTTTTTCTAAAAGAAACGCCGCCCACCATTGGATGGTGCGGCTCTTATCGCTAAGTAGTTCAGCAATATAAGGCACTGCCGGTTCACCGATTGCCTTTAATGCGTTAAAAGAGGCTGGATATTCCTCCATTTCCAAGAAGTCTATTGCCTCCTCTCGCAACTGCCGGATATATTCCATTATTACAAGTTCGTCAACATCCTCTGTACTTTTCTTTTTTTTGCTTTCCTTTTTAACGGGTCCCACCTGTTCCTGTTGGAAGTTTTTATCTGTTTTTTTTAGTTTTTCCTGTGAGTCAGTGGTTTTTCCTGAAGCATACCCTACAATAAGAGAAATCACCAGAAATCCCAAAACAAAAAATGTTATCCCTTTTTTAACCATGGATTCATATTAAAGCAACTGGTATTAAATGTCAAGCAGCAGTTACGATCAATGATAAATGATGAAAGAGAGGCCTTTTTCGTGGGTATTTTCTGGAGTATTTTCTTATTTTTGGCCTGTCCCGTTTTTTTCGTTTTTTTCTATTGCTTTTATCCCAGATGAAGTACCGGTTATTCCACCGGAGTATCCTCTGGTTGCAGACCATGGATAGTATGTTTTATGTACCCTATTGTAACTTATAGTAAAGGTTCCCTCCATATTATCTTTGTTTATAAATCTTCCTCCATAGCGAACGTTGTCATAACCATCGTATTTCCAGGATACATATTTACCATCTTTAATCGTATAGGTACCGGTACCATTCGCTTCAAAAATAGTTTCGGCATTATAATTTGTTAAGGTGCCGCTGGTTTTTGAACCATTGAAGGTGATACGATAGGTATAAATTTCATCTGGTGTACTCTCGGTTAGGGTCCAGTCTCCCCTGATATCATATTCTTCTTTTTTCTTTTTCAGCAGCAAGATGGCCAGAACAGTGACTAAGGCAACACCCCCAACCACAAGCAGGATAGGAATTTTTTTCTTCTTTTTCCTTTCGGAGGGCCATTCGATAACCCTACGGTCGCCTGGTTTCTTCTCCTGAAGCGAATCCCTGATTTTTTCCACTAGTTGTTTAAAACTGATATTGATTTCGGCTTTTGCGAATGTAGGGGAGGTTTCAAAGACTTTTTTTAAATTTGCAACCGCCTTACTGTCCTCTCCCAACATGAAGTAAATCTTGGCCAGCAGGTAAAAAGCTTCCGCTTTTTTCTCTTTTGGCGTTTCCACAGTTTTCAGCTTTTCTAAATAATTATTCAACAGTTTAATAGAGCCATCAAAATCCCCTTCCTGGAAAAGTTTTCTTGCCTTCATCAGGTCATCTTCCTTTTCGTTGGTGATGTTTAAATCAGAAGAGAAAACAAAGAAGGTGAAAAAAAACAGGGTTAATATACCTACCTGCCTGATTAATCTAGCATTAAACATCTTACTACCTCCTTCTAATGGAGATGTGAAGAGCACGCTGTTGCGTATTTTTAATTATTACAGGTTTCACACCTCTATTTTAACACAAAAAAGTAATTTAATCATGCACCGCCTCAGTTTTTCTTTATTGTTAGTAGTATTGTCTGGCTTGTCCCGTTTTTTATCAATGGCAAAAATATGAAAATTATTGCCTCTTTACTCCATTATCTATTGAAATATTACATTATTTCCTCTAAAATAGAGTCATGGTACAAAACGATGTTCTTATACAAAATGAAAAAAGAGAAACAGCACCATAAGGATTAATCATGAAACTTCGTGAATATCAGGCTAAAAACATATTTTTTCAACATGGTATCGCAATTCCAAGAGGTAAAATTGTGACCACCCCCGAAGATGCTGCAAAAGCAGCCGAAGAATTCGACTCTCCAGTTGTTATTAAACCTCAACTGGGCGTGAAGGGTAGAGGCAGATTAGGGGGTATTGGTTTTGCCAATGATCCTGCAGAAGCTAAACAGGAGGCAAAGCGGCTTTTGGGTTCGATGATTAAAGGCGAAACCGTCCAGAAACTCCTGGTGGAGGAAAAAATTGCCATCAATGATGAACTCTACATTGCTGTTACTGTTGATTATTCTGCCCGTCAACCGGTACTCATCGCCAGCCCTGAAGGGGGGGTCGAGATTGAGGAAACCGCAAAAACACATCCGGAACGTATCTTTCGAATTCCTGTTAATATTCTTACAGGACCGACTCCTGCTGATTTTGCTTTGGTGGCTGATCAAATGGGGGAAGACACGGCACAATGTCTTGAGGTACTCTACCGTATTTTTCGGAAATTCGATGCTGAGCTGGTGGAAATCAATCCATTGGTACGAACCGCTCAGGGAAATGTATGTGCTGTGGATGCAGTACTGAATATCAATGAAGATTCGGTTTTTCGCCATGAAGAACTTTTAGACTTAAAAAAGGAAATTCCTGTGGATGATCCCATTGCAGAGGAGGCCTTGCTTTCCAATTGGACGTACATTGAATTGCCAGGTGATATTGGAATTCTTTCCAGTGGTGCAGGTTTAACAATGGCCATCCTGGACTTAATTCACAGGGCAGGTGGACGCCCAGCAAATTTTCTCGATACCGCCCAGATTGATGATGAAGGCATTTACAATGCCTTTGAATTGCTGTCACGGGCCAAAAAGACACGGGTCTTGCTGGTCAACATGTTTGCCGGTTTGAACCGGTGTGACAATCTGGCATTGGGAATTCAAAGGTATTTGAAAAATCATCCCATAAAAATTCCCCTGGTGGTACGCATGATTGGAAACCTTGAGGAAGAAGGCCACCGTATATTAAGGGAGATAGGCATTGAACCCTTCTCCCGTTTGGAAGATGCGGTTGAACAAGCGGTTAAACTGTCGAGAGGTCAATCATGAGTGTTCTCGTTCATTCAGAAACAAGGGTTTTGGTTCAGGGTATTACCGGGGAAGCCGCCCGGCATCATACAGAAGTAATGATAAACTATGGAACAAATATCGTGGCTGGAATGCGGCCCGGTTCCGGTGGGATTGAGGTTCATGGTGTGCCTGTTTACGATTCTGTTGCAGAAGCTGTAGATGCTAAAAATCCCAATGCATCGATACTGTTTGTCCCTGCAAAGGCAATGAAACAAGCGGCGTTTGAAGCACTAAACGCACGCATTGGCCTTGTGGTCATGGTTTCGGAACATGTTCCCCTCCATGATACCATGGAGATTGCTGCAAAAGCCGAAGAATTGGGGGCAGACCTGGTTGGGCCCAATACACCCGGTCTTATTGCCCCATTGATTCGATGTAAAATCGGTTTTGTTCCGTCCCATTATTATATGCCAGGACCTGTGGGTGTTGCTTCCCGCAGCGGCACCCTTACTTATGAGATTGTCTCTCGTTTAACCTTAGCAGGTATCGGGCAAACAACCTGTGTTGGTGTGGGAGGAGACCCCATTGTTGGGACGACATTTTCTAAGATGGCTCGGCTGTTTGAAGCAGACCCTGAAACCAACGTAATTCTTCTTATTGGTGAAGTAGGCGGCAGTATGGAAGAAGAAGTGGCAGAATTGGTGCAAAAACAAGAGATTACAAAACCTGTGGTTGCCTATATTGCCGGTCGAACAGCTCCAAAAGGGAAGCGAATGGGACATGCAGGTGCCATCATTGCTGCTGGACGCGGCAGTATCGAGAGCAAACTCGAGGCCTTTGAAGCTGCCAATATTCCTGTGGCAGCCATACCCGACGAAGTGGTTGAACTGGTTCGCGAACATTTAACACCGGGAAAAAGGTAAAAGAAGAGTGGATTTTTAAAAATTACAAAATACAAATCACAAATTACAGGCTAATTACAAATTCCAATATCCAAAATTACAAACAGCTCTGACAGACTTTCAAGAACCTTTTAATATTTAAATAGAATTTCAAAGAGGTCCTTTAAGTTCAGGTTTTGTGATTTGTAATTTGTGGTTTGTAATTTGTTTGTGATTTGTATTTTGTGATTTGTGATTTTATTTTATGCCAGTTCCTGGCAAGATTTTAATTAGAAGGTACTAAGAAGTTCTTAATGTATCAGGCGTCAACGGGTTGAGGATTTTTTAGTTCGCGATAGAAATTATTAATCCTATAAATATGGGTTAATTCTTCCTGAATTATTTTATCGACTATTTCATCACCCTTGGTTCCAATATATTTTTTTACCAATGTAAAAAGAACAATGGAATCCTTCTCAAATTCCAATGCCACATTAACCGCATCATCGACACTTTGTATGGAAGCAATTTTATTTTTTAGAGCTTCGGCATTTCCTAAAGCATGAATTTTTAGAAAATCTTTCATATAGGCTTCGTATTCTCCTGGATAGGATTCATGGGGAGTAAATGAACCCACTTTCTTTAAAAGATTCTTAAAGGTTTTTTCATGCTTTAACTCTTCATCTGCAAGGTATTGAAAAAGTTCCATTACCCTGTTGTCTTTAAGTTTCTTCATGGTTTCAACATAAAATTTGTATCCGTTTTGTTCGATAAAGACTGCAAACTCGATAATTTCACTGGCATTTAGTATGTTACTCATGGTTCACTCCTTATTTTAATTTAAAAAAAATTCTAACCCAAATAAAAAAAAAAGTCAATTTCAGATGTCCTTCAAAATCCACCGACTAAAACGAGGTAATCGGTGAATTTTGTGTTCAATGTTCATTGTTCAATGTTCACTGTTTTTTAAAGCTATCAAAATGCTCTTTAAAAGTCCTATGTTTTCAAAAATGAGGAATTACAATTTTCCCTCTTGACATTTTTGTTTTTTTATATTATTATAAAACTGTAACCTTTACAAATTGTAAAAGTTACAAAATTGAGAAACTCAAGGAGTATTGATGTACATTTTGAAAGAAATACCTAAGGTAATGTCAACACTTTTATGAATTAAAATGAAAAAACAAGGGCCCACAGAAAACACAGAAGGACACAGAATTCCTTTTGTCACAATCTCCATTTATTTTTTCTGTGTCTTTCTGTGTGGTCTGTGGGCTCTTATACAAAGGAGGAAAAAATGGGTAATATCAATGTTGAAGTTTTAAATGTAATTGAAAAAGCCATCGAATTAGAAATAAATGGTAGAAGCTTTTTCAATCATGCAGCAGAAACAACCACCAACAGCCTGGGGAAAAAAATGTTTGAAAAATTGGCCCGGGATGAGGTGGAACACCTGAATACCTTTAGTAATTTGTTTACCTCTACGTTAGGAGGTGAAGACTGGAAAGCCCTTGTAGCTAAAAAAGAAAAAGGGAAATCGCTAATCATTGAAGAATTGAAAGAAAGGGTGAATAAAAAGGGAAAAGAAGAAAACGCCAGTGACCTTGAAGCCATAAGAATCGGAATGGAGCTTGAACGAAAGGCGATTGATTTTTTCGAAAATTCGGCGAAAGAGGCCAGTGACTCGAAAGCCAGGCAAATCTTTGAAAAAATAGCGGGTGAAGAAAAAGGACATTACGACCTGCTCCAGGCCCAATATGATTCTGTAACCAATTCAGGTTACTGGTTTGATATCGCAGAGTTCCGAATGGACGGTAAATATTAATACGATTACGAATCAATGGAGAAACTTATCATGCTATCATGCGTCCATGTTTCACCCGCCCGTCCGGTGTCCTTGGGAACAGGCGCCACCTCCCTGAGGCTCGTTCAATCATGAACGCATGATAACATTTTACTTCTGAAAACTGAATCTTACTTGGACTGAGATTGACAAAATCAGGGAGTTGTTCTAATATTAGAACGTTAACATTCAACAAAAAAGAGGAGGTAATATGGGCTTATTAAGCAAAAAAATTATTAAGGAATTAAACGAAACCTTTAAGGGGCTAAAGAAAGATGTAACGTTAAAATTTTTTACCCAGGAAGTGGAGTGCCAGTTTTGTAAGGAAACAAGAGATCTCATCATGGAGTTGAAAGATACGTCAAAAAAAATCAACGTTGACATTTACGATTTTATGAAGGATAAACCTGAGGCAGAAAAACATGGTGTAGATAAAATACCTGCAATTGTGGTCATGGACGAGACAGATTATGGTATTAGATTCTATGGTATCCCGGGAGGATATGAATTTACATCCCTGATCGAAGCGATTAGACTTGTCTCAATCGGCGAAAATGGTCTTCAACCTGAAACCAAAAAATTCCTTGATACTCTTAAAAAGGATGTTCATCTTCAGGTGTTTGTTACCCCCACCTGCCCTTATTGTCCTGGTGCGGTGGTGCTTGCCCATCGAATGGGATATTACAGCCCCAAAGTTAAGGCAGATATGATCGAAGCCACGGAGTTTCCACACCTTGCAATGAAATACAACGTCATGGGAGTTCCCAGGACTGTTATCAATGAAACGGAATTTCTAGAGGGTGCTGCTCCTGAAAACATGGTTGTCGATAAAATAAAAGCGGTTTTGGGATAACCCAGGTGAGGTGCAAAAATGGAAAATAAGGAAAAAGTTTTAGAAGCTATGAAGGACGCTGGTAAGCCGGTACGACCGGCACAGGTGGCTGAAGCCACTGGCATTGACAAAAAAGAGCTCTCCGGGATAATCAAAGAGCTTAAAAAAGAAGGAAAAATTTTCTCGCCCAAACAGTGCTTCTATTCGCTTGCAGATTAAAAATATTCATATTCATATCCAGTTAAAATTAAAACTTACAGCCACCAAGGCACAAAGGCACCAAGAAAAAATGAGACCTTTTTTGGAAATTGGTGGTAAGGCATCTGATTTTTGCCTGTTACTGGAAAAAGATAAACAGGCGGAAATACAGCAGTAATGAATACGAATATTGGGAAAAATCCGCGAATATTTGTCCTGATCCCGGCATTGAATGAAGAAAGATCAATCGGTCCGGTTATCGATGATATCCCTAAAAATAGTGTCACCGAAATCATCATAATAAATAATGGTTCTACAGATAATACCGAAGCGGTTGCAAGAGCCCATGGCGCTACTGTTTTGTCAGAAACAAAAAAAGGTTACGGCCATGCGCTTATGAAGGGGATTCACTATATATCCACCTTAAAGCCGGATATTATCGTATTTATCGATGGTGATTATTCCGATTATCCGGATGAAATCCCCAGGGTGATTCAACCCATTATCGAGGAAGGTTGTGACCTGGTGATTGGTTCACGGGTACTGGGGAGGAGTGAAAAGGGGGCACTGCTGCCACAGGCACGTTTTGGAAACTGGTTGTCCACAACGTTGATAAAACTATTCTGGAGATACCGTTTCACTGACCTGGGACCTTTCAGGGCCATTACTTTCTTTAAATTTCAAGAATTGAAGATGAAAGAATTAACCTATGGGTGGACTGTGGAAATGCAAATCAAAGCGGCAAAAAAAAAATACAAATGCAAGGAGGTTCCGGTCAGGTACAGGAAACGAATCGGGCAATCAAAAGTAACAGGAACCATCAGCGGTTCATTGAAAGCCGGTATTGGTATTTTGCGAACCATATTTTTTTCCTTGTTTAATGTATAATTTTTGATGTTTGATTCATGAAAAAAACGTTCATTTTAATCGTTTCAGGCATCTTCATCGAGTTACTTTTTATTTTATACCGAATCAAAAAAACCGATCCGGCTCAAACCGTCATCAAATACATGGTGATTTTTGCCATTGTGTTTGTCCTTTTAATGGTTCTCTTTTTTGTTGTTAAAAAGGGAAAATTTTCCAGGATAGATTTATCGGTTGTTTTATTTTTTGCCATTGTTTTTCAATTAACACTTTTGCCTTCTCAACCCGAACTCTCCGATGATATATACAGATATATTTGGGATGGAAAGCTTCAACATTTTAAGATCAATCCCTATGCGTATGCCCCGGATGATCCACTTCTTAAACCTTTTCATTCAAAAGAGCTACCGGCTCTTGTAAATTTTCCTCATATCAAAACCATTTACCCACCGTTGGCCCAACTGGTTTTCCGATTGTCCTATACATTATTTGCTGAGAGTGCAACCGGGATGAAATTTTTATTTGTCCTGTTCCAGCTCGGTTCCTGCCTGGTTTTCTATCTCCTGCTGCTGGAGAGGGGCCAAAACCCGGCATTGCTCATGCTTTTTGCCTGGAATCCACTGGTGGTTATGGAGACCTCGGTAAATGGTCACCTGGACATCGTTATGGTTTTTTTCTTGCTTTTATCCCTTTTCTTTTTTTACAGGGACAGGTATATCCTATCCGGGATCGCTTTTGCTGCGGCTGTTTTAAGCAAACTCATTCCCATTATTTTGCTTCCCCTGTTTCTCCTTTTTATATTAAAAAAGGGAGGGGGAATGCGAAAGAGTGGATCTTTTTTCGCTGCCTTTTTAATAACAATCGCTTCTTTTTATGTGTTGTACCTGGATTCGGCAATCAATATGTTTTTAACCGCCATTAACTATTCATCCAAATGGTATTTCAATAATCCATTGTTTCATATTATCCATTTTCTAGTAAAGAGCAATCCCCTTGCCCACTTGATTTCCTTTTCGCTTTTTGTGGCTGCTTTCCTGGTCATTTTCGTAAGTTCGCTCTCCTTTGAGAAGAAAATTTTTTACGCGGCCTTTGCTTTTGTCATGTTGAATCCCACTATTCATCCCTGGTATCTGATCCTGTTGGTGGGGCTGGTATGCATTTACATGTGGGATGTGGTGATTCTGTGGTCCGGCCTGGTGATTTTGAGCTATACAGTGGTATATCGGTTCAAACTCACAGGAGAGTGGACCCATTCCTGGCTTCAACTGGTGTTACAATATACTCCTTTATTAATCCTGGTTTTAATCCCATTTTTTAAACGAAAAAAGTTGAAATTTTTTTAATTGATTCGCGTCCCTTCGAGGGATTTTTTATGCCTCCGGCGGGTCAGAACCTTTTTGAAAAAAGGGTCCGACACCTCCAAAAACTTTTTATTATGGGGATTATAGTACCTTAATTTATTCACGTGTCTTCGCGGTTTACAAAAAGGGGCAGTGGATTTAATAACCAGCAATTCTAATTTTGGCGTTTTAAGAACGGGCAAACACTCATCATTTAGCCCTGTTAGCATTATCTCTACCATTCAGTCGATTTTTAAAAGACCCATTTTGCATCAAAATTACCCCTCTTGCAACATTTGTACCAGTTTCCTGCCCTAAATGCAACCATTTTCCCCAACATTTTGCATCCAATTTACTCACCTCCAGATTTTTTTTATGCCATAATATAGGTGCACCATTTAGCGGAGAAAAGGTCAGATGGTCGAACCCCTTGATCGAGGACGTGTTATATGTAGTTTGTAAGGGTTTTAAACGTTTACCGTGGAAAACTTTTGACAAAAAAAATGGATAGGAGGAAACTTAGCATGAGAAAAAAATATTTGTTCGTAATTTTCGTTTTTCTACTTTGTGTAAGATTCTCTCTGGCAATTGAACCGGTGAAGAAAGAAACAGATGTTGTAATTGATATAACTGCAGGTAATATCCTTTATGATGGAAAATATGAGGAATTAAGGAGGGAACACTTTTTCACATTTAGGAAAAATGAAATGGTGACCATTCAGGTAAAAAAAAATCCCCTTAGATTTGATCAGAAATTAAAAAGTGAAACTCGAACTAAGACTGAAAACTACCAGATGGCATCAGAGTTTGCAAGGAAATTAGGATGCACGGATTTGAGGACAGGCAAGATTTACCTCCCAAAAGCTTTTTATATCCATACTATTGGGAAGTTTCGGATCTAGTTGGCACTTGAATTGCTATTAAATAAAGCAAAAAATAAAAAATTTTAAATTAGGAGGATTAAAATGAATTTTAAGATCAAATTGGTTGTAATCATTTTTGTGGTGCTAGGTTTTTTTAGCAATCTATCTGCACAGAATGCATTCTATGACGCGGAGTATCTATCCGGGATCAATCTCAAGGATTTATACAAGTATATTATTTTTGTTGAGCATGCATCAAAATTAAGTGTGGATAAAAAGGAATTAGGTTATGGAGAGCTTCTTAAGGAGTTGGAGCTTGGCCGTAAATTTTTAAAAAAACCATGGGACTCTGCTATTAATACTAAGGATTTTAGAAAAGCCTTCAAGGAAGTGGAATCTTTATATGAAAAATATGAGAGGCAATTTCGAAATCATATCTTAGAAATGTTAAAAAAAGAAAAAAAAGAAGGAGAGGAAGTTACAGAAGAGGAAGTTACAGAAGAGGAAGTTACCAATTGGATAAATAAGAAGATAAGAGAGAAAGAGGATGAAAAGATTGAGATTGCTGAAGAAAAACTTCAACCGGAAACAGTTAGCCCAACTTCCGGGAAGTTTTTTAATTCGACCTTTCAATCGAATCTTATCGATGCACTGGGCACTTTGATTGCAGAGCGGTTCAAAGAGGATGTCACGATAATGTATATTGAAAAATTCAAAAAGGCACTAAAAACCGGAAAATATAAGGAAATCTACAAGATTATAGAAAAATTATTGCCTGAAATTTATAACCTAGTGGATAGAAACGATCCATTTACTTACTTATCGCTGGGCAAGGAGTGGAAAGCTGCTTTTGAAAAGGATATAGAGAATTTACCCAAACATATTGTTCACTATCTAAAGACTTCTGATTTTTTCAATAAAGAAAGTAAATTATACCCATACTTAGAATTTGCTTTTGAGATATCAGATAAATTAATCAATGGTTATCATCCCGTTGAAATTCTCAATTACCTAGATATTTTGTACAAAGAGAAAAAAGAAGAAAATTCGGAAAAAGAATTCTACAAGACTTTTTATAAAACTATCCACTTTCTGAATCTTGTTCAATTGAACCTACACAAACATAGAAGCGGAAGCTCATCAAATGAAGAAGAGTTTTCTGGCTGGGTAAGTTTTAGCGATCTTAAAAATTTAATGGTGCAAAAGATAGAAAAAAATAATAGAGTCACTTACTTCCTTGCTTTAATTTATTTCCAGGATAAAACTTTTTTTGATGAAGAATATATTGGTAAGAGGAAGTTTCTTGTTTGGCTTAAAGAAACAGAGAAATTATTTACGAAGAGAATTCGCCCATTTTACCAAATAATGGTAAAAATAAATGAATTTGACAAAAAAAGTAAAGGAACCTCTGAGGATTATGCACAATATATGCAGCTAGCATTGGATGTCTTAAAAGAGACCTACGAAATTATTTCATCTCAGTCTACCGATAAAACTCCAGGAGTAAAACGCGGATTTAGAATTGCCCAAAAATGCCTCGATATTTACAAATCCATCTACAAAAATGATTATAAAAATCTTATATCGCAAACACTATTTATCCTACGAGAGATTGATGAAGCAGTATTAGAAAATAGTAGTGATAAAAAATACTTGTCCGAGTTAAATGCGAATGTATCAAAGGAAATTGAAAAGTTGAAAAACGATAAAGTCTATGAAGATTTAAAGAATAAAAATAGCAGCATCAAAGAAAAGATTGAATTATTAAAAGAACCGGATAAATCAGGGGATCGAAGTTATTCAGAAAAGATTACTAAGGTGTTAGAACTTAATAAAAGGTTAAAAGAGGAGATTGAAGGATTGATTTCTGGATTAGAGAAGCAAGAGAATAGGAATGAGGATGATAAAAATAAATGTAAATTAAAAGTGTTGAAGGAGTTGAAAGAGACAATCGAAGAGTATACAAAAAGATACAAATTGCAAAAATTTATCGGGGCTCTTGTGAAATACGGAGCTTTTATTGAGGGAATTGCCAATGCAAAGAATTCAATGGATATGAAAAAAGTGATTGCTGCGGTTATTTTACCTCGCGGAAGTTTTTTTAAAAAGAGAACATCAACATTCAGTTTAACAATCGCAGTGCATCCCGGAGTCTTTATCGGAGGAGAAAGATTGTCTAATGTAGGTGATATTAACCAGGCTGGTGGTGTACCCGGAAATGCTCCCAATAATAATATAAATAAAATCAACACCCGGGAATGGGGCATGGTTACAGGGTTCACTGCACCTCTGGGAGTAGAATTTTGTTGGGGTAGTAAAAAATCGGAATGTTTCATCTCATCCTGTGGAATTTTCTTGTCGGTCATCGATCTTGGAGCAGTTGTCAGCTACAGGTTGACAAAATCATCTGATGATTATAACGGGATGCCGGACAAAATTACATTTAAACAGATCTTTTCACCCGGGGCCTCGTTAAATTTCGGGATAAAAAGCAGCCCGATAACTTTCAGAGTGGGAGCCCAATACACCCCTGAAATTAGAAAAATAAAAGAAGAGGAAATCATAATGGATGAGAAAAAATCCTGGAGATTTTTTGCAGGATTCTCATGGGATATACCACTGATTAGTATAACTCCCAAAATTAGAAAATAGCATCAGATGAGCTGGCAATATTAGACCCCTCCCTCTTGTCCTCCGACGCACAGGAAAAGGGGGCAAGGAAACGGGGATAGACAAGATTAAGAGCAACCAGATGAATGAAAAATAAGGTAATGTCAAATAAAGTATAAAAAAATGATCTTAAATGGTGACTGTAATGAATGCTTGTATTGGGTAATAGAAATGTGGAAAAAGCAGAGCTTTTCCCACATTCCCACAACCCTTATTATGGGAGGTTTAGGAGGCAGGCAGGGAGCCATGGCCGACAGAAGGGAATGAAATATAAGTCAGGCAAAAAATAATATAAAAGGAGGTTTGAAATGAGTAAAAAAAGTTTTGAGAGGATGAGAAAACAAGCCCATGAAAGGTTCGATGAACTTTTCAACGACCAAGGTGATGATACAAAAACTTTGGAGTACGGGACAGAACAGAGCAAATATGTAATATTTAGTGATTGGCATATGGGAAAAGGAGATAGATCCGATAATTTCAGGCAAAACAAAGAAGTCGTTGCAGAAGCGCTGAAAAAATATAGAAGCGAAAATTTTTCTGTTATCTTAATAGGAGATGTTGAAGAATTTCATCAAGCTGAGCTATTTGACATTGTGGAGGAATATGAAAATTCGGTTTATAAAGAATTATTGGAATTTCCTGAAAATAGAGTCTATCGTATTTTTGGGAATCATAATATTGATTGGTCTTACAAAGACCCATTGGATAGAAACCAGGAGAATTTCGCATTGGAAGGGATCAAATTAGCAAGAATAATTGACGGCGAAGAAAAAGTAGATATCATGCTAACACATGGTCACCAAGCAGAAGAAAGCTATGAGAAAGATTTACATACCGTACGATTTGGAACGACATTATACAGGACATTAGAAAAAATTCTCAACATCAAAAGCAAATCTCTATTTGATGAGAGTCCGGGGAAAAAAGACAGAATTTACAATATGTGGGCCAAGGAAAAACAAACGATTCTAATTTGTGGCCATACCCATTGTCCAATTTTTTCATCACACTATATCGACTACAATTGGATGCGTGAGAAATACATAAAAATACGCGATAAAATCCAGCAGCTCAGAGACTCAGATGACGATCAAAGGATAAACGAGTTGGAAGAAAGAAAAGAATGGTTAGCAAAAGAATTGGAACCAATAGAAAGAAAGATGAGAGATCATCCAAGTTTTTCTCCTCGTGATAGTTCCAAAAGTAACCTATCAAAATATTATTTTAATAGTGGATCAGGCATTTTTAAGGATGCAATCACAAATATTGAAATTGAAGGGGATATAATCAGACTGGTATATTGGTTTAATGGAGATAATAAATGTGAAGTATTATGGCAGAAAAATATAAGTAGTATTTTAGAATAGGACGTATTGATTAGATTGACTAGAATAGAGGGAAAAAGGAGTAAAAAGGAACCAGGTAAGATTTAGATCCCTCAATTATGAAAAATATGTTTTTGATCGGTCATGCACTACAATAAAAAAGCCTTTTCAAAAAATGAAAAAATACCATTTAACCTCATTCACAGTATTCACAGTGGCTGAATAAAATTGGGCAGTGGAAATATCTCATTTGTTTAGACAGATCGAGAAAGTCTGAACAGTGTAAATAGAGTCAGGCGCCAAATAGGGCTGTATAATTTAATATAATAAGGAGGATTATAAAATGAGTGAATGTAAAGCATCTGTAAAGATGGACAGTTTTGGAACCAATGACAATGTCAATTGGGAAATCATATTTAAAGTATCTGTAACGCATGTGAAGTACTCAACGGGTTCTTTCGAGTTTGATGTAATGATTGTAAGAGATGATGGTACTACCCAAAAGCTAAGAAGGAGAGAAGATTGGTTAGCAAACAATCAACCTAACGTTGAGGTTAAACATTACATACAACTTAATCGAGATGAATCAATAGAAGAAGCTAAAATAGATGAGAAAACGATAAAATGTACTTCTCGTGAGTTAGAGGAATTAGAAAAGCTGAAGAAACCCGAATTAAAACTTGGGGAGAAAGTACCTAACATAAGTGAAGTTAAGGCGGTTGGAGCAATTAAATCAAAAATTGAAAGAGGTACTCCAGAATTTAAGAGTTTAGTTAAAAATAACAATCATGACATTGTTTTCAAAGACGAAGAAGGAACTGGCGCAGATAGGATGATGACAGTCAAACTTAAAAATAAATTGAATATTTTGGCGAAAAAAGTGAAGGCTGAATTTCCCGGTAAAAAACTAAGAGTGACGGAAGCATGGGATGAAAACAATGAGCATAGACCTAAAAGTATACATTATGAAGGAAGGGCTGCCGATATTACTGTGAGTGACAAGGATAAGAAAAAACTGGGCCGTTTGGGACAATTGGCGATGGATGCGGGCATTGATTGGGTATATTATGAAGATTCAAGCCACATACATGTGTCAGTAAAAAAATAGATAATAAGGTTAAATGGCACACTGCGTTTCTTCGTTACTTTGTGAATTATGACAAAAGATTTTATTTTTCTCATAGAAATAAAAAAAGATTTCCATCTTGCCGCGGGATTAATCCTTGAATTAAAGTGATACTGGATAATGGTTTCGGGAAAATCGGAAGACCCAATAAAAAAAATCCTCAACCTGGAAAATAGTGAAAGGCCTGTCGATCTTCTCATCAGCGATGTACCAGTTTCCCTGCTGAAAGAAATAGGATTGATAGATATTTCCGGGAAATTGAAACGAAAACTTCCGGGAATCTTAATTACCGACAATACCAACCGAAAAACCCGCCAGGCACTTGAAAACAAGGGCTTTCATTTCATGGCAAAACCTGTTGATCCGGATGAATTGCTGATAAAAGTCGAAAAATTATTGCTATGAAAATAATCAAACAATGGCAGCGAACAAAACAAACAATAAAGAATATATGTATTGGTTTTAACAACTTCTTTGTTCGTCCTGTTCGTTTTGTTCGTTGCCAACACAAAAATCCCCCCCATTTTCATACGCCTCCGGGCGACTATTATCTTCTTGTATGACATTTTTTTTAGGTACTTTTTTTACCTTAAAAGTATGTCAAGTGATAAAATTTTCAAGAATATTTTTCTCTAATTCTTTACTAAGATAAAACCCTGTTCCCTTCAGTTTATTCAAAAAAATGCATGTATCCCATCTTGTTAAGGTGAATAATTGGACTGGAATTACTGACTACTTTTAGCATATTTAAGATCCACTTCGAAATCTTTTTCAGAATAATGTCTTGGGATCTTTCTTTTAGCTAATTCATCGATAAACTCTCTTTTGCTCAGACCGGAAATTCTACGGGCGACGCCCATACTTGCTTTACCCTGGCCATAAAATACAAATGCAATCTCTTTTAATATCTCTTCTTTGATTTTTTCATGAGGTATTTTAAGACCCAAGGCAATGTCATCTGGCAATGTTAATTGCAGTTCCATTATTTCCTCCAGCCTTATAATATATTATTCTTTGGTAATTTTCAATAATAACAGAAAGTTTTTTCGAAAGAATATGAAATATATTCTCTTATGAAAAATGAATGAAGGAAATAACGATTGTCCAATCCTTGGATGCTTATCTCGATATGTCCAGCCCCTCTGCAACTCAACAACGGGAAGATGTTTCCAGACCTTATATCATTGACATCGATGGTTTTTACCCCAGGCATTGATCTATTTTGTTTATCAGTTAAATCCCCTGTGATTTCCTTTCCTTTGAAAGGAGCAAAAGAAATAGTGGCGTTCACTCCTCTCTCTCTTCGATCATTTCCATGGCCATTTTCAGACTGATGCGCATCCGTTCGAGGGATTCGGCTAACGCACCCACTTCGTCTTTGCTTTTTACCTGGATGGATCGGTCCATCAAACCAGTGGAAATTTTCTCCGTGACGTCAGTGAGATAACGGAGGTCCTTTACCAGTCTCCGGGATAAAATAAAACTCAACACGATGGCAATAGCCACTATTAATAGACTGATGAACAACAGGGGCCGTACCTTTTTTGCCAATTGGGCTTGAAAATCCACCAACTTTATATCGACATCCAGTATCCCGGATAAGTTTCCCCTGGAATCGTAGATGGGTGCATAGCCTGATATCCAGTCCCCGTGAGCATCTTTAAATATTTTTGTATGGTTTGTTTTCCCTTCATTGATGACCGGCCACATCTCCTCCCGGATTTGATAGGTGGAGCCGATATACGTCTTTTCCTGGGTCATAACGATAAATTTGAGCTCCTCCCCTTCCTGCCGGAAGGTGTAAACCGGCGTTTTGATGTTATTCTTTTTTTTGATATCCCTTAGAACTTTTTGGAGAGTTTTGAAGGCTTCGGTATTGGCATCTTCGGGAGTTCTTATCTGGTCGTGCAGGTCACCATCGATCATTAACGCACCGGTGGCAGCGATGGCTTCCAACTGCTTTCCAATGGCCTCCTCCAGGTCCAGGTAAGAGGATCGATATGAAAAATAGATGAGGATTCCTGCTGTTATTACCAGCAGTAAAAAGGTAAAAATCATTATTTTTAATCCTAAGCCTATTTTTTTCATTATTTTTTTCTCCTAAAATCATATATTAAATCGTGAAGGTTATCGATAAATTGCTGACGCCTGGATTTATCCACCCCTTTTGTAAGTTCTTTTATCAATTCCTGGAGCTGGTCTTCAGGAAAATTACTTTTTGAATACCCCATTTTTTTTATCTCTTTGGTGAGTAAGACCTTTGCAATAGGCCCCACCATCCGTGCCAGCTCCAGTTGGATGTTCTGGAGCAATTGAGGTGAAACCGGGTTGTCCACCGGGGAGTGAATGGGTGCTTTTTCTACTGGCTGGCGTAATTTAGCGGTTTGAGTCAAGGTATTCAATTGTTCCAGGTGAGTAAGGACAAATATGGATAAAAAAGATTTACTGATATCCAACGACGTTATAAGGAAAAGCATGCCTGTTTCCAATTTCCATACCAGTATTCTTCCGTTATCGAACCATATATCGATATCGGTAATCACGAACTGGATGGAGTGGATAATTTGAGTTACCGGCGAGAAACGAAGTTTGTACTGTTCCAGGGCAGCGGTATCTTTTATGGTGGTATCCACCAACTCTCCATTGACATCAAATAGAAGGGTATTTATCACCCCTGCGATGGAAGCAATTTTTTTAATGGGTTCTGCAGAAATCTGGCCTGTCGTAAGATCGGCCGACTGGATTTGAAAGGATTGGCTGGATAAAGTGGCTTCCTCTTGATTAAACACCATGGTACCCAGGATATGTTTTTGTGGGAAGAGGGCAGCGACATCTTCCGGTGTACTGGAAATTGTAAAATGCCACTTCCCCAGTTCTGCGGCTGCATTCAATTGTTTGGTACTTTCATATAAGATGTAGAGAATATTTTTCCACCTCTCCGGCACCTGACCTTGTTGGCTCAATATATTCCCGGTTTCGGATAATATCATGGTACCCAGTAGTTTTTCCTGGACGCAAATAGAGGGAAAGTGCTTGTTTAACTCTACAAAGCCTTGATTTAAGGCCGGATCAATGGCAACCTTATCGATACCGGGAGAAGGGATGCCGTTCTTTTTTTCTGCCGGGATGCTTTTGGCGGGCGTATATTTCAGGTCCAGTGTTTCCAGCTCCCACAGCAGTTCCCTGCAATTAATGTAGCGGTCATTGGGGTCCTTGGCAGTCATTCGACTGAGAATTTCAACCATTCGCTGAGGGAGGGAGGGAGTTATTTTCCTGGGGTCTGGGAGCGGTTCGTTTAAATGTTTCATCATTAGCTCTATCGCACTGTTTGATATGAATGGAAGATTTCCTGTCAGCAGATGATAAAAAACAATGCCCAGGGAATAGATATCGGAGCGGGGGTCCTGACGTTCCCCGGATGTCTGCTCTGGCGAGATGTATTGAGGGGTACCGAATACCATCCCGGTCTGGGTTTGTTTGACACTTTTCTGGATCTTTACCAGCCCGAAATCAGTAATGGTGACATGACCTTTGGTGTCCATTATCAGGTTGGAGGGTTTTATATCCCTGTGGATCAATCCTGCATCGTGTGCCACATTTAAACCCCTGGCCACCTGTGAAATAACGGATACTGCTTTTTCCAGGGGGAATTTGCCGCTGCGGTTCAAATAGGTTTCAATGGTTTCCCCGGGCAAATACTCCATGATGATGTAGAACGCATGATTCTTCATTTCAGCAAAATCAAAGATCTGAACAATATGGGGACTTTTTAATTGGGCTGTGGCTCGTGCCTCTCTCTTAAATCGTTCAGTGATATCTGTGTCCCCCATCATACCCGGTAATAATAGTTTGACTGCCACCTGGCGGTTCAATGATTCCTGGTACCCAAGAAAAACCACCCCCATACCGCCGCGCCCGATTATTTTCTGGACGATTGCTGGACCGATCTTCTTCCCCATAAGGGAGGAAATGTACTCTTCTTCCCTGGATAATATTTCAGTTTTTTGGGATTTCTGCTGACGAATCGCCTGGATAAATTGGCGGATGTCCAGGGGCTTTTCCAAAACAGTCTCATTATACTCTGATTTTAGTTTCCGGGCCATTTCTGCATGTATCTTTCCTGCAATAAAAAGCCTGGGTATTTCGGATATCCCTGGACTCTCTCTAACCCACCAGTAAAACTCTAAAAATGTATCTTCTGAAAGATTTAAATCGATAACCAGGAAATCGGGTAATTGCTGTTCAAGTGTCTTTTTTGCCTCTGAAATGGTTGCGTTTAAAAGAACGTCGAAATCATTCTTCTCCAGGTGTTGGCGAATGATATCGGCATGTTGCGCATTGGCTTCCAACAGCAGTATCCTGCCCATTTAATTTTCTCACCTTTTTTAAAACATAAGAATAAAGTTTATTATAAATTTAAAATAAATGCAATTAAATGAGTCATCTTTTTTCCTATAACCATTGAATTTTTACTTGAAATCCATTAATATAACCTATTAATAACTTAAGCATAACGTTTTGCCATGAAATGACAGAAATAATTAAAGTGCCTAAAGTTGTGGTGCGCCGTAGGCGCGATATCTTTTTAGAGCTAAAAGATATATGGAGCGTAGCGACACCTAAACTTTAGGCACTTTAGCTCACTTTAGGCACTTTAGGCACTTTGTACTCCGGTTCGCCGGGTTTGCGTTATTCAAAGCAAAAATAAGAGGAGTAAAAAATGGGTCATGTGATAAAAAGGTATTTTCATTGGCTTCAGAAAGATACGCCTGTTGGAGCGGTTGAAAAATATCCAGAAATCGATGAAAATGGTGAAACATCTGTAAAGGGAATGCATGTGATCGGCGACCTGACAGGAATCCCTCTTTTAAAACTGGCAGCCGAAAGCGGAGCAAAAATAATAAACTATTTGAATGAGGAACCGAAATTCCAAAAAGCCAGGGAGAGCAAAAAAAAGGACGTTCTGGATTTTATTATTATTGGAGCAGGACCGGCAGGCATTGCCGCAGGATTGGAAGCACAAAAAAAAGGGTATGAATTTAAAATATTGGAAGGGTCAAAGGTGTTTAACACCATCGTCAATTTCCCCAAAGGAAAACCTATTTACGCAGAACCGGAAGAGATGAAACAAATCTCGGAGTTAAGTATTAAAGAAGGCTTTAAGGAGTCCCTTTTGGAGGATTTAAATAAACAAATCAAAGGGAAACGTCTTCCCATTGAAGAGAATATCTTTTTAGAAAACATCATTAAAAAGGAAAATAATTTTGAAATCGTTACCAAAGGGGGAACCTACAACGCCCTGCGGGTCATCCTGGCCATAGGGAAATCCGGGAATTCCCGGACCTTAGGGGTTCCTGGAGAAGATCTGGACAAAGTGTATAACCGCCTCATCGATCCGGCAGACGCATCCGGGGAGGATGTATTGGTGGTAGGGGGTGGGGATTCGGCACTGGAAACCGCCATGGCCGTGGCAGAGTATGCAAAATCCGTGACCCTCTCCTATCGAAAAGGCATGTTCTCCCGACCCAAACAGGGAAATATCCAGGCAGTCCATCACCTGAAGGAGGCCGGGAAATTGAAGCTGATGATGGAAACACAGGTTAAAGAAATCACCAGGGATAGTGTCGTTCTTACGGATAAAGAAAAAAAAGAGATTACCATGGCCAATTCCATGGTATTTGTTTTGATCGGTAAGCAATTGCCCCTTGATTTTTTCAAAAAAATTAAAGTAAAAATGGAAGGCGTTCTCTCAAAGGTCGATAAACTCATGTTTGCAGCACTGATCCTGTTTTCTGGAGTGGTGTATTTTGGGAAAGCAGGTCTATCTGCTATCGTGTCTCCCACCTCCACCAGTCAGGTGACCTGGGGAGACGTATTAAACCAGGTACTCCAATCCGATTTCTGGGCACGGTTTTTTACCTATCTTTTAACCGCAGGATTCTTTAAGGATGTCACCCGATGGAATTGGCCAAGGGCGGTGAATGGGATATTGGGATATTTATCGTTTCTCGGTTTTGTCATAATAGGGATTTATCTGCTGTTCTATTTTTTCAGAAATATCAAGAATTACACAGCTTCAACATGGAAAACCTTTAAGTATTTCTATTTTATCCTGGTATCGGTATTCTTCTGTATTATCTATTTTGGTAATACCTATTTCGGGTTGAATTTTATGGGGAAGTATCCGGGATTCTGGTACACCTTTTTATACAGCCTTACAATTCTGATTTTCGGGCTGCGGCGAATGTATGTTAAGCCTACCCCCTATATAAAACGACAGACCTGGACCCTTATTTTGATCCAAGTTTTCCCTCTTTTTCTTCTTCCTGCAATCATACTGCCCGTAATGGGAGAGGCAGGGCTGTTGGGAAGTAAAGAAGGATTTCTATTGACCCAGGTTTTCCCTGGGGGAAATTTTGGTCATGCCTATCGCCTCATATTGGCCTGGCCGCTGAACATCTACGGCCTGGTTACCGATTCCATTACCTTCTTCTGGCTCATTTATACCATACTCTTTACCTTTGGATTTATATACTATATCGTATATCGGTGGGGCAAAGGGGCTTACTGCGGCTGGATTTGTTCGTGCGGCGCCCTGGCCGAAACCCTGGGGGATGAGTACCGCACTGTGGCACCCCACAGCCCAAAAGCCAAAAAATGGGAAAATATCGGTCAATGGGTTTTGGCTGCCGCATTCCTGATAACGGCACTTAAGCTTTTGGCTGTACTGGGTGATATCAACATTCCCATTATTCATACCCCCAGACCCTTGTTGTTGGATGTCTCCCGTATGGCGTATACGTTTATCGTAGACCTCATTTTTGCAGGTGTCTTAGGTGTGGGGGTTTATTTTTTCTTAAGTGGGAGAATCTGGTGCCGCTATTTTTGCCCCTTAGCTGCACTGATGCACATTTACACCCGATTTTCCCGTTACCGAATTTTTTCCGACAAGAAAAAATGCATCTCCTGCAATATTTGCACAAAAGTCTGTCATATGGGAATCGATGTGATGAATTTCGCTAACAAGGGGATTCCCATGAATGATGTGGAATGTGTCCGGTGTTCCGCCTGCATTGTTAACTGCCCAATGGATGTTCTCTATTTTGGCACGCTTCCCAAAGGAGATCCTGATAATGATGCCTATAAAAAAATTAAGGTGCCGGAACTGGACAAATCCAATTGGACCAGTGGTTTGTAATAGAGCCGCGGATTAACGCGGATTGCTACTCTGCGAAGTAGCTTCGCTACGTAGCACGAGAAACACGGATAAAACGACAAAACAAGTGCGGCGGGTTAACAGTAACAGGTTAACTTTCAGTGGCTCCCTGGCAGGAGGAACCACTGCCGGCTGTGCATCCGAAACAGTGGTTATGAATCACAATATCCTTGTCTTTAAAATCCTCTGGTGAAAAATCCATAATGTTGTCCTTTTGTCCGATTTTTGCCGGTAAACAAAGCATCTGGTTGAAGTCGCAATTGTACAATGTCCCGTCCCAGGATACACTGAGGGTATTTTTACACATCACATTCTCAGCCGCATTGGGATTAAAGGCATTGACCAGTTCCATCATATAATCGTCGAAATTATCGGTTCGGAGCAGGTATTCAAGGTACCTTCCCATTGGCATATTGGTAATGCAGAAAAGCGTATTGAAATGGATGCCGTACGTTTCATAAAGCCTTGTTTTGTATTCATGCTCCAAAGCCTTTTGGTTGCCCGGTAGATAAGCACCCACAGGATTGTGAACCACGTCCAGTACCAGGCCGCTTCCTTCAATGCCGTATCCTTTTTCATTGAGTTGTTTGATAATATCGATGGCCCCTTCAAAGCTGCCGCAGCCCCGCTGGCGGTCTGACTGTTCTTTTGAAAAATGGGGTAAAGAAGCACAAATCTCAACGCGGTGGTTGGTATAAATATCAATAAACGTTCGATATGTCTCCTCTTTTAAAATCACCAGGTTTGTTCTCACGATTAACCGCTTAGCATATTTGGAGGCTTCATGAATAAACCATTCCAGGTGGGGGTTCATCTCAGGAGATCCGCCGGTAATATCCAGGGTTGAGATATTGGAGTTTTTGAGGATATCCAGGCATTTTTTGAGAATCTCCCGGGACATCATCTCTCCCCTGTCCGGCCCTGCTTCCACATGGCAGTGTTTGCAGGCCAGGTTGCACTTGCGGCTGATATTGAGCTGCAAAATATCAATGGAGGTGGTCTTGATAGGAAATTGATCGGATTGTTTTAGTTTTTCACTAAAAGAGATACCTGTGTTTCCCAGGATTTCCAACTGTTCTTCAGTTTCCATTTACATTTCCTTTTTTTTTATTATTTTTCTCATCTGTGTGGACTGGGCCAGGGTGATTCCGGCCTGCATGGCAGCACCCACATGAACCGCTTCCATCATTTCCTCTTTTGAAACTCCAAGAGAGAGACATTTATTCGTATAAGCATCGATACAGTAGGGACATTTTTGCACAGTTGCCACTGTAAGGGCGATCAACGACTTTTCCCTTTCAGAGAGTTTTCCTGCGGCTGTGGCTTTTCCATAATAATCGAAAAATTTTTCCCCCTCTGCTTCAGCGTACTCTCCTATATTGGGAAAATCTGCCAGGTCTTTTTTTTCGTAATAATCAGACATTTTATTCTCCTATAAATTTGTTCAAAATACTATTTTATAGAAATTTCAACAATAGTTCAACAGAAACTCAACTAAAAAAGTTGTATTGCTCTTCCTCCTCACCCTCACAGGATTACTTTTTTGGATTTTTGGAATTTTTGGTGTCAGGCTAAAAAAGATATATTATAATATATAGCGGTTGACAGGGTTCATCTGAATGGTTGATTTTTTATTTTTTTTATATATAATGGCTTCATAGAAGCGACGTATAAAATGAGTGAAAAAAGAATAAAACAAATTCCTTATGGGTTGGCCAACTATGAGCTGCTGGTTCGACAAAATTGTTACTATGTTGATAAAACAATGTATTTGAATTCAATTGAAAATGTCGGGAATTATTTATTTTTTATCCGGCCCAGACGGTTTGGAAAATCGCTATTTCTCTCCATGATGGAAGCCTATTATGACGTTTTATACAAAGAGAGATTTGAAGAATTTTTTAATAGAACAGCTATATACAAAGAACCCACTAAAGATAGAGGTTCCTTCCTGGTATTGAAATTTAATTTTTCAATGGTGGATCCAGCAGTTGATCGAATAGAAATCTCCTTTTTAAAACATGTGCAGGGGACAGCCATGGCCTTTATGCAAAAATACGCCGGTCACTTGTTATTCGATAAGGAGTATTATATCAAAACGATAGAGGAAAGTCGATCCGGCTCGGATATCTTGTCCACGCTGGTCCAATTATGTAAGGCTTCCCGCCAGAAACTATATGTCATTATCGACGAATACGATAATTTTGCTAATACCATCCTTTCTACCGCAGGAGAGGATGCATACCAGGATTTAACCCACGGCCCAGGCTCGTTCCGATCATTTTTTAGGGTATTAAAAGGCGGAACCGATGGAACAGGCGCACCTTTCTCGCGATTGTTTGTGACCGGGGTTTCACCCATTACCCTGGATGATGTCACCAGTGGATTCAACATCGGTAAAAATGTTTCCATTGATGCAGATTTCAACCAAATGCTGGGATTCACCGAGGATGATGTTCTCGAAATGATAGAGTATTATAAAGCAGCAGGGAGAATCAAACATGACACCGTATATCTCCTGGATATCATGCGCCAGTGGTATAATAATTATACATTCTCAAAAGATTCCCAAACCTCCCTGTTCAATTCAGATATGGTGCTCTACTTTTTGGATGAATATTTTAAGAACTCCAGTGTACCTGATGAGCTAATCGACCGAAACGTCCGTATGGATTACGGAAAATTAAAGCATTTAATCATTATCGAACAGAAAGGGAAAAAAGAACCCAACGGCAACTTCTACCGGCTGCGAGAAATTGTCGAAGACGGAGAGGTCACGTCAAAGTTAAAGAAAGGATTCCCCCTGGAAGAGATTGAATCAACAGAGAACTTCACCTCACTGCTCTTTTATTTCGGTTTATTATCTATAAAGGGAAAAAAAGAAGGCCTGCCTTTATTCAAAATGCCCAATCAAACAGTAAGGAGTTTATATTATGATTATATTGTCAGGGTAAGTCAGGAGACCGGGCTATTAGAGGTAAACATCGAGAAAATCGCTGGTTTGCTTCATGATATGGCCTATCACGGCAATTGGGAGGCATTTTTTGAGTATATCTCCAAAAAAATGAAAGAATCCACTTCTATCCGGGATTTTATCCGGGAGGAGAAGGTGATCCAGGGATTTTTACTGGCCTACCTGGGAATAAGCGATTATTTCATTGTTCATTCGGAAAAGGAATTAAACAAGGGTTATGCCGATATTGTAATGGAACCCTTTATTGCCGGATATGAGGGGATCAAATACTCGTATATGGTGGAAATAAAATATATCAAAAAAGCAAAACCTGGAGAACCAAAGAGCCTGGAAAAGAAAATCCTGCAATTAAAAGCAGAAGCGGAAGCACAATTGAAACAATACGTCGGGGATGAGAAATTCAAAAAAAGCATTAGCAAAACCACTCTGATTAAATTAGTCGTCATATTTTGCGGCAGTGAATTAAAATACATTGGCCACGCAAATTGAATAATATCCCACTACTCCAGTACTCCATTACTCCAAAATGAGAATTGCTGATAAGCCCTCAGTGTTTTTGATTTTTTCCATGTCTTATGATATCATACTTTTTCATTTTTAAAAGTAACATAATACGCTATACATATACATAACGAATAAAAGTATAAAGGAGTGAAAAGTGAAACGATTTCCGAGAGTATTGACAATACTAAGTATCGTCGTTTACATGGCAATTGTTTTCGGCTGCGGCGGAGGAACACAAGAACCGATAACAGAACCCCAGGTGACTCCAGAAGAACCCTCCATTGAAGAGCTGCGAAAACCAGTGGCCAAAGACCCTACTATCTATCAAGCAGTGCAGGTCCTAAAAAAATTTGGAAGCCTTTCCAAAAAATATATGTCCTATGAAAAATACCAGGAATTAACAGGCGGACAGGGCGCGGCTGCTTTAGACCCTGACTGGTTCTACGACAGTTATGTCCTGGACCTGAATGAAAATGGATATTGGGCCACTGTCACCTTTGGTACTGCTAAAAGAGCCATAGAGAGAGACCCCAGGATCGAAAAACTAATGGCAGACCTTCCTGAAAAATCCATCTTTATGAAACTAAAAACCCCTTCCGGACGGACTTTCCTACTGAGTGATGCCGAGGCCGACGGTGTCCTGGATTTTGTAAAGGACATAAGAGAAAAAACCACAAAGAAAATCGATATTGATTTGCTGGATAAAATGCAGGAAAAATATACCTGGATTATGGGTATTGTTAAGAAACATTATAAAAAAGATAAGAGGTAAAATTGTGGGCGTTTTTAATTAAGGAGTACAGCATGATTAAAAAAACGATTTTCTTAGTTTTATTTTTATTCCTGCTAATGCCCTTCAACGTATTGGTATCCAACAGCATGAACAACGAAGAGGAAGCAATGATAAAAGAATTAAACCTCATGCCAATGCCGGAAATGGTTTTCCTCCAGGAGGGGATATTCCGGATAACAAAATCCTTTACCACAGCGATTGAAGGTGTTTCAAACGCCGAAACCGACCGGGTTTCCAAAGCGCTGCACCGGATGCGGCACCGGCTGGCAGGTCGAACCGGTTTGTTCTTTGCCAATAATGAAATTCATATAAAAAAGAGAGCAAAAAATGCAGCGCTGCGAATTACTTTCCAGCGTTCAGGGAAACTCAAACTCTACGAGGATGAATCCTATCAGTTAACAGTGAAACCTGCAGGCATCCGATTATCAGCAATAACAGATATTGGTATCCTGCGGGGCATTGAAACACTGCTGCAATTGCTGGGTGCAGATGAAAAAGGTTATTTTTTCCCAGCCGTTACCATTGAGGATCGGCCCCGGTTTGCGTGGCGGGGTTTATTGATCGATTCCTGCAGACATTTCCTTCCCCTGGGGGTGATTAAACGGAACATCGACGGCATGGCTGCTGTAAAAATGAATGTCCTTCACTGGCATTTAACCGAAGACCAGGGTTTCCGTGTGGAATGCAAAACCTTTCCCAAATTGCATCAACTGGGTTCTGATGGTTTTTATTATACGCATGAACAGGTTCGCGAGGTGATCCAGTATGCTGCTAATTGGGGGATACGGGTAATGCCGGAATTTGATATTCCCGGCCACTCCACCAGTTGGTTGGTGGGATACCCTGAACTGGGCAGTGCTCCGGGGCCTTACACAATCGAACGGGAGTGGGGTATCAAAGACCCCACCTTTAATCCCACCATCAAAGCCACTTACAAATTCTTCAACCATTTCTTTAAAGAGATGGCAGCTCTTTTCCCCGATGATTATATACATATTGGCGGCGATGAAAACAATGGGAAACATTGGGACGCCAATCCAAAAATCCAGGCTTTTAAAAAGAAACGCCATTTACCAGACAACCACGCGCTCCAGGCCTATTTTAACCAGAAAATTCTCAGAATTTTAACCAGGTACAAAAAAAGGATGGTGGGGTGGGATGAGATTTTTCAATCCTATTTGCCCAAGAGTATCGTGATCCAATCCTGGCGCGGCAAAAAAGCCCTCAGGGAAGCGGCTCGAAAAGGTTACAACAGCATTCTTTCCAACGGTTATTACATTGACCTTGTGCAGCCCACGGATTTTCATTATTTAAACGACCCCATCCCGGAGGATTCGGATTTGACGCCGGAGGAACAAAAACGAATCCTGGGTGGAGAAGCCACAATGTGGGCTGAATTGATATCACCTGAAACCGTGGATTCCCGCATCTGGCCTCGAACAGCGGCTATTGCCGAACGGCTCTGGTCACCTGCCCATGTCAGGGATGTAAACGATATGTACCGCCGCCTGGATATCATCAGCCTCCAATTGGAGGAACTGGGACTGACCCATATCAAAAATCAAGAGATGATGCTGCGCCGCCTGACCAATGGGATAGATACTGCTGCATTGAAGGTACTGGTGGAGGTGATGGAACCGTTAAAAATCTACAAGCGTAAACACCAGGGTGTCACTTATACTTTCTTTTCCCCTTTAACGAGGGTAGTGGATGCCGCCCTGCCAGACGCTAAGAAGGCCCGGATGTTCCGTTTCCGAGTTGCTGATTTTGTCAAAAACAAGCCTAATAAAGCGGCAGCAGAGACTTTACTAAGGGACCTGCGGCTCTGGAAGGAAAACCATGAGAAATTGCTGCCGGTGATAAAGCAATCACCTGTTTTAAAAGAGATTGAGACGCTTTCGGAGGACCTTTCTAGGATTTCAGATATAGGTATCCAGGCCATTGAGTACCTGCTGGTTGAAAAAAAGGCAGCACCTCAGTGGTTGGAAGAGAGTAAAAAAATCCTGGAAGCCGCAAAAAAGCCGCGGGGGCATGCGGAATTGATGATTGTATCTGCCATTGAACAACTATTGGATGCCGTCAATAATAAAAAATAGGCCCGAAGGGCCTTAAACAAAAGTTTTGTGGGGGTCCAGGGGGCGGTTTTTCAAAAGAGCCCCCTGGCCGCGCTGTTTTGGAGGCAAAGAAAAAAATGAAAACTTCAAAAAGACTTTTTCTTCTCCTAACAACTGCTATATTGATCTTGCCCGCGTGTAGGGGAAGGTATGAAGGTAACATTAAAACCATAAAAATAAACGAGAGCTGGCAATTCCGGAAAAAAGGAGAAACCCAATGGTATCAGGCCGTGGTTCCAGGATGTATTCATACGGATTTGATGATCAACGAATTAATCGAAGACCCCTTTTACAGGGACCATGAGAATCACGTGCAATGGGTGGAACAGGAGGAGTGGAAATACCAAACCCATTTCCTGGTGGATAAAAAACTGCTGCAAAAAGAGAATATCGAACTTGTTTTTAAGGGACTGGATACGTATGCCAAAGTCTTTCTTAACGATACGCTGCTGCTGAAGACGGACAATATGTTCCGGCAGTGGAGAGTGGAGGTCAAGTCCCTGTTGAAAGAGGGAGAGAATTATTTGCACATTCATTTTCTATCACCAATAAAGGAAGCCCTACCCTACTGGAACCACTTGGGGTATGAGCTGCCCGGCGGACCAAAAGTGATGACCCGGAAACCAGGTTACCATTACGGCTGGGATTGGGGGCCGCGGCTGGTTACTTCCGGTATCTGGCAGCCGGTCCTTTTAAAAGCCTGGGACAAAGGGAGAATCGAATCCCTTCAATTGGTCCAGGGGAAAATCACCAACGAAAGGGCCCTGGTGACGGCGGTCTTTGATATCCAATCCTCTGCCAGTCAGAAAGCGATTGTTGCTGTTCGTGTCGAGGATGAAGAAGAACAAAGAATCCTGAATCGCGTTTCACTTCAACTGGTGCCAGGGTTCAACCGGGTCTCCTTTACATTTGAAATAAAAAACCCAAAATTGTGGTGGACCAACGGCCTGGGTGAACCTTACCTCTACCATTTAAAGGGGCAATTAAAAATCGGGAGACGAATAATAGATGAGGTCTCCCAAACCATGGGTCTTCGTACCCTGGAAGTGGTAGCGGACAAGGAAAAAAATGGGGAGAGTTTCTATTTTAAACTAAATGGTGTGCCGCTTTTTATGAAAGGGGCCAATTACATCCCCCAGGACAGTTTTTTAAACCGGGTAACAGAAGCAAAATATAGAAAGTTGATCAACGATGCTGTAGATGCCAACATGAATATGATACGGGTCTGGGGTGGGGGTATCTATGAGAACGATATTTTTTACGATTTGTGTGATGAGGCTGGTATCCTGGTGTGGCAGGATTTTATGTTTGCCTGTGCCCTTTATCCAGGAGATAAGGAATACTTAGAGAATGTAAGGCAGGAAGCTGTTGAGCATGTGAAGCGGCTGCGCAATCACCCCTGTATTGCCTTATGGTGCGGCAACAATGAGATTGACGAAGCCTGGCACAACTGGGGATGGCAGCCCGAGTTCACGGAAGCACAGAGGCAGATGTTATGGGAGGATTATCAAAAACTGTTCCACGAGATTCTGCCAGGGGTGGTAAAGGAGTATGACAGCGACCGGTCTTACTGGCCGTCGTCTCCCAAATTCGGCCGCAGCAATAAACGGAGCCTGACCGAAGGCGATTCCCATTATTGGGGCGTGTGGCACGATGAAGAACCGTTCGCGGTGTTCAACGAAATATCCAGTCGGTTTATGAGCGAGTATGGCTTTCAATCCTTCCCGCCAATGGAAACCATTAAACGCTTTACACTGCCGGAAGACCGGTTCATCGATTCAGAAGTTATGCGAGTGCATCAAAAACATCCCAGGGGTAATCGATTGATTAAAACCTATATGGCGCGGGATTATCATATTCCCAAAAATTTCAAGCATTTTTTATACGTGAGCCAGGTTTTGCAGGCTGAGGGCATGAAGATAGGCATTGAAGCACATCGCCGGGCAAAGCCCTTTTGCATGGGCACGCTTTACTGGCAATTAAACGACTGCTGGCCTGCAATTTCATGGTCAAGTATTGACTATTACGGCAATTGGAAAGCCCTCCTCTATTTTGTCAAAAAAGCCTACAAAGCCCTCCTGGTTTCGCCAGTAGAAGAGAAAGGAAAATTAAAGGTTTACATTGTTTCGGACCAATTAAATCCTTTAAAAGGGGTCCTGTTACTGCAATTAATGGACCTTTCAGGCAAGGGGGTGTGGGAAAAGTCTATCCCATGCCAGGTGAAGCCCAACAGCAGTCAATGCTTTTTTGAAATGGATGTTAAAGACCTTTTAGAGAACTATGACAAGAGGAACATTGTTTTTAAGGCATCTTTTTTGCAGGGCAAAGGGTCTCTTTCTTCCAATCTTTATTATTTTGTACCGCCCAAAGACCTTCTCCTCACTGCCCCTAGTATCAAGTCCACCATTGTTAGCTCTGAAAAGGGATTCCCCATCATTGAGCTTTCCTGCGAAAAATTGGCAAAAAATGTTTTTCTCAGCATTGATGAAGATAAAGAAAAAGGATTTTTTACAGACAATTATTTTGATTTGCTACCGGGAGAGCCGGGCAAAGTGGAGTTCATTACAGAGAAGAAGATTGACAATTTAGCAAAAAAAATAAAAATAATTTCTTTAGTAGAGATAAGAGGTAAAGGGGTAGAGAGGTAGAGGGGTAGAGGGAGAGCTTCAAGGGGTGCTTCAAGCGCCAAGCTAGATCTTAAAATTTCCCCCCGCATCCAACAGCGATAAATAATTCTTGGCGCTATAGTGGCCCAGTACATTGCTTCGTGCATTTTCATTATAAAAAAGTTGACAAATGTTACTAATAGTACTAATATAGCTTCAAGGAGTAATGAAATGTTATCAGTTAAAGGCGTTTATGAGAATGGCGAAATTAAGCTTAAGGAAAAAATTCCAATTTCCGGGGAAATTCCTGTTATCGTTACATTTCTAGAAGATATAGAAAAGGAAGAGCCTCAAAAGTTAGACCTAAATAAATTTTATTTTAATCGTTCAAAAGAGCTGTTAAAAGATTTCAAAGGTTCTTTAAGCGATGCGGTAATTGAAGAACGAAGAAATTTCGTATGAAAGCATTTCTTGACACCTCTGCATTATTTAAACTCTATCATTCGGAAGTCGGTTCCGAGCGTCTAAATGAGATACTTTCAACAGATTATAAGTACAACAATTAATACTCAAGGTATTCCAAGCTCTTAAGTAACCAGTAAATTGGATACGAGAAAGTTTGGACTGATAAATCCACCAAATATAGTAACCGGTAAAGCTTTATCCAGC